>Ga0207426_1000137_pt1 | contig 199010 bp, 192 predicted proteins | sample AraplaMF_Cvi_mMS_FD_184265 | JGI IMG/M metagenome (GOLD analysis project Ga0207426, IMG submission 184265) | Arabidopsis root microbial communities from the University of North Carolina, USA - plate scrape MF_Cvi_mMS (SPAdes) (version 2) | ecosystem: Host-associated > Plants > Roots >...
AGTCATTGCCACCGGGAAAGATGGCATCACCTGCAAAAAGCATTTCCTCCAAAGGAATATGCAAAATATCTCTCAGCTTCCGGATGCCATAAGCCTTGTCTATACCAGGTTTGGTAATATCGACAGAAGTAGTACCGCCCAGGTTCACAGAAAACTCCGGGATAATCCGGAGGAGCAATGTTTTCATCTGTTGCCTTTTAGCAAAGTCGGGGTCCCACTTTTTTTTTTCTTCCAGCGGAGCTTCCTGTCCCAGTGCGGAGTAAGTGATCTGGCTGCCACGGTCTTCAATCGCTTCTCCCCAAAGCTTTGGCGGTTGGTAACGGAGTTCTTTAACTACCGCATCCAGGGCATCAATGATCTTTGTTTTTTCTGCTGTGGTAAAATCTTCCGCATACAACTGCTGCCAGTTGCGGTTGTATTCATAGAATTGTGTGCCGCAGGTGGGGAGTATCGATAAGCGCTGCAGCCGGTGATCTGCCGGCAAATGTGCAAGCACCTGTTTTTCAAACTGGGGCCAGGCGCCGCCGGAAATAACGGCAACCCTGGCTACCTGCAGGAGGGAATAAATTAAACCGCTCATTTCTTCGTCTATGGCAGATTTACTTTCTGCCAGGGTGCCATCGAGGTCAAAGACCACCAGTTTTTTCATCGGTTAGTTATTTTTTCAATAAGGCCAGCGCGCGTTCGCAGATATTGTCAGCTGTAAAACCAAATTCACGCATCAGTACCGGACCAGGTGCAGATGCGCCGAACCGGTCAATAGCAATGTTGCTGCCTTTATCGCCGGTGTAGCGCTGCCATCCCTGCGAAATCCCCGCTTCTACTGATATGCGCGCGGATACTTCCGGTGGGAGCACCTGGTCGCGGTAAGCCGCTGTTTGTGCTTCAAATAGTTCCCAGCTGGGCATAGATACAACGCGTACGGCTATATGAAATTCTTTTAGTTTGTCCTGTGCAGCTACTGCCAGGTCTACTTCAGAACCGGTGGCAATAAGAATGAGCGCAGGTTTGCCATCCGGCGCATCCGACAGGATGTAACCACCAAAACGGACGCCATCAGCGGCGGCATATTTACTGCGGTCAAGCGTAGGCACATTCTGGCGCGAAAGGATCAGGGCAACTGGTTTGTCGGGCAGCTGTATGGCCAGCTGCCAGGCAACTACGCATTCATTGGCGTCGCCCGGCCGGATCACCACCAGCTCCGGAATCGCGCGCAATGCAGCCAATAACTCCACCGGTTGATGGGTAGGCCCATCTTCACCCATCGCAATACTATCGTGCGTAAATACATAGATCACTTTCAGTTCAGATAATGCCGCCAGTCGTATCGATGGCCGCATGTAATCCGAAAAGGTGAGGAAGGTGGCACAGTAGGGGATAATGCCTCCATGCGCCGCGAGACCGTTGGAAATGGCGCCCATGGCATGTTCCCGTACCCCATATTGAATGTTTCTGCCTTCATAACTCCATACGCCGCCGGCGGCACCCTGCAGGTCCCCGTTTTTCATCAGCGGACTTTCAAAATTGCCGGCATCTTTTAATTCCGTATTGGTAGATGTATTCAGGTCGGCTGAGCCACCTATAAAGCCCGGAAGATGTTTGAAAAAAGCCTGTATCACCTTACCGGAGGCTGCTCTTGTGGCAATGCCTTTGGGATCAGCAGGAAAGGGTACAATGTCTTTGTCCCAGCCCTCCGGCAAATGCTGGTGTATCAACGAACGTAACTCCCCGGCAAGATCCGGATATTTCTGGGCATAGATCACCATCTGCTCCTCCCATTTGCTCACCAGCTGGTTACCAACGTCAACGGCTACACGAAAGTGGTCTTTTGCTTCCGGAGGCACGAGGAAATCCGGTGTCACCGGCCAACCCAGGGTTTCTTTCGTCAGCTTTACTTCCTCAGGACCTAACGGTGAGCCATGTGCTGCTGTAGTGTCTTGTTTATTAGGCGAGCCATAACCAATATGTGTGCGTACCAGGATAAGGGAGGGACGGTCTGTTACTGCCTGCGCCGCCCGGATGGCCCGGTCAATGGCTTCAAGATCGTTGCCGTCTTCCACTTTTTGTGTATGCCAGCCATACGATTCAAACCGCATGGCATGGTCTTCTGTAAACGTAACCGGTGTGGCAGAAGCCAGCGTAATACGGTTATCGTCATATAAATAGATTAGTTTTCCCAGTCTCAGGTGCCCGGCCAGTGAAGCCGCTTCGGCGGCTACGCCTTCCATCAGGTCGCCATCGCTCACCAACGCATAGGTGTAGTGATCTATAACCGCATCGCCAGGACGATTATACCGCGCTGCCAGGTAGGCTTCTGCCATAGCCACCCCTACGCCGTTGGCAAAACCCTGTCCCAGCGGGCCGGTGGTCACTTCCACGCCAGGTGCTACACCTCGTTCGGGATGCCCCGGTGTTTTACTGCCCCATTGCCGGAACCGCTTTATTTCTTCTATTGATAAATCATAACCGGTTAAATGCAGCAAACTGTACAGCAATGCCGACCCGTGACCGGCAGATAATATAAAACGGTCGCGGTTAAACCAGTTTGGATCGGCAGGAGCATGACGCAAAAATCTTGTCCAAAGTACATAAGCCATAGGCGCAGCACCCAATGGCAGCCCGGGGTGGCCACTGTCTGCTTTTTGTACGGCATCCACAGCCAGAAACCGGATCGTGTTCACACATAATTCATCCGGCGCTGCGGAGTTGGGAGTTAGAGAGGTGTTGGTACTCATGGATGTTCCGTTTTTAAGTGTAAAAAAAGTCACACATAAGTCAACAAACATCATGCTCATAAGGTTGCCATTATCACGGCGCTTAATGAGGAAATAATAATAAGCAGAAATAAATTATTCAAACAGGGTGAGTTCATCCCGGGTAATGGCATGGAAAAGGTTTTGCAGCTGATGTACATGTACAATAGGCCGGCCATAGGCTACCAGCCCTTCTGCGGCATCGGTAAGCGGCTGGAAAGCGTCCTTTTCAAATCTTAGGTGTATACTGTGGAGGCGATTGTATTTAAGGGAATATACATTCACATCTTCTCCATAATCGGGATCGCCTTTGATGAAACCAAACCGGGCAAGCAGGTAAAGATCCAGTACTACCGGGTTCGCCTTTTCACAATGCAATTTACTGAGGGGGAGGCCTGAATTATAAATATATCCTTCCAGGATGCCTTCAACTACAAAGGCTGTTTCTTCCATGTTATAATCAAAGTAGGATACGTAATTACCTATACGAATATCTGACTCCTGTATCATGCCGCAGATCTTAAGAAAACAAAATCAATAAAAGAGGGATCAGGGCAGGTAAGGCCTGCACAAAAAAGATTTTTTTGTCGGCCGTGAGTGCGCCATATACGCCTGCTACCACTATACAGCTTAAAAAGAAAACGGCTACTCTTCCCGCCCATAGCGGTTCACTGATGAAAAACGTCCAGGCCAGTCCCGCAGCGAGAAATCCGTTATATAATCCCTGGTTGGCAGCCAGCGATTTGGTAGGCGGAAAAAGTTCCTTTGGAAATTGCCGGAACACCTTTGGCCCCCTGCTGGTCCACGCAAACATTTCCAGCCATAAAATGTACAGATGCTCCAGCATAACTACAGCGATGAGGATCTTGGTGATTACCGGCATATCGTAATTATTAGTTGATGTATGATAAATATAATCAAATTATCTTTTCAAGCAGCCAGGCAAAGGCGAAAGCGATCAGCGTGCCTACGGCATAACACACACAATCGCTCCACAGGAAACCATGCCCCAGCAGAATACCCGCAGGGGTGTTACGTAGCCGCACCGCCCAGTCGGCCTGGTACAGTTGCTGCACTTCAATAAGAATACATACAAGATAATTACTGACGCTGATTTTCCAGAGCGGTGTAACGGGGTAGAGAAAGCGGATGCCAAAGAAGATACAGGTGGCAGAAAATACATCTCCCCCGTATATACGTATAAGGTCCGGAAAGTATTGGGGGGTCCACCTGGTGGCCAGTCCTAAAGGGATGTTGAGTAAAATTATCAGAAAATAGATCCAGCGGCGTTTTGCTACCATATAGAAAAAAGCAATAAATATAAGAAAGATATCCATATATGTATTGCACCTGGAAACGGATGGCAGGAAAGTTCCTCCATCCGGACAAAAAAGCAATAACCCGACCGGGTTATTGCTGATTATCGCTTTCTATGTTGTTTTTCTTTTTTCCCCGGTTGGTACCACCTTTACGGCCGATAGCCGCCATGTGCTCGCGATTTTTGCTCACGGCTTCACCACCTTTTTTACCTGCGGCCCGTGCTTCCTCAGATGTAAATTTATGGGCTACTCCCTGCTGATGTGCTGCTTTTCCACCTTCTCTGGATATAGCGCGTTGCTGTTCAGGGTCCATAGAAGCAAATCCGCGTTTACTATGCTTACTTTTTTGTTCCGGATTTTTCTCCTCTAAATGAGTTACTGGCGTGGCATGTTGAAATCTGATGTCTTCCATAATCCTGAAGTTTTTATAGTGATAGTAGTTAAATATTCCGCTTAGGGCGATCAAGATATGTGCCACCGCCGATTTTCAATACCACAGGCAGTATCTGGTAACACGGACCGGATTGATAGGGTAATACATTCCACAATTCATTGAATTTTTAACACACTTTACTTGTCGCTTCCACATTTAACCGCTGGAAATGCCTCATTTTCCGTGGCTTATATTTTGTTTTTGAAATACAGTTATTTCTTTTTTTAACCCATCTAAATTTTATTGCCATGGCAAAGTATTCAGATGAATCGCAGCGTAAAGTCAAAAAAACTATGCATGAAATGCACGAAGGGAAATTAAAAAGCGGAAGAAGCAATAAGAAAGTAACCAATCCTAAACAAGCCATTGCGATAGGCTTGTCTGAAGCAAGAGCAGAAGGTGCAAAAGTGCCAAAGAAAGCAGCGGCAAAAAAAAGTACCGCAAAGAAATCAACTCCGAAAAAAGCAACGGCTAAAAAAGCCGCTTCCAAAGGAACAACGGCAAAAAAAACAACCGCTAAGCGTGCTGCTCCCAAAAAGGCAGCAGGAAGGAAAACTACTGCCAAAAAAGCAACTGCCAAAAAGGCTGGTGCAAAAAAAGCAGCCACAAAAAGAAAGTCAGCGACGCGTAAAAAATCTGCTGCTACTGCCTGAATTACCGGCGTTTTCGAGCGTTTTATCCTTCCAATATATACATAAGGACCGGTGACTGCATAGCACCGGTCTTTATTTATGGTATATGGCTTGCGACATCTTTTTTATGGAAAAGCACAGTATAACTGTGATCATAAAAGGTAAACCTTACGGGCTGGTCATCACGATCGATAAGGGAGCTTTGGAGACCGCATTTCAAGTGATTCCTGACGTTAGCGAGCATGTGCTGGAAGAATATGAACCGCATAACCGTACTTTTACCGCCGATCACAAAGATACGCCCGAGGGCAGTATACGCACCGTGGAAACCGAACAAATAGCCCGGATTATCTGGGAAGACATCCTTGATAAGATGAAATAAACAACGGTTGCGTAACAAATTGAAATCCCGGTTGTACCTTCGCAATCAAAGCGAGCGAGCATTGTTATGATGGTAACCGATAAAACCTATAAAAACACCAATCGCAGGGAGCGGATTATATTCCTGGTGAAATTGTTAGTATACCTGAGCATCGTATATTTCAATATTGAGCATCCGGTGATGTATGATAAATTTGTCTGGTTATTTAAGCTAACAAATGCCCTTACCTTTTTCCTGGGCGCCAACCTGATCATTTCCCTGGCCTGGCTCCTGATTTTATCCTGGTACACCCGTCGTAGCCGCACCAAACCCATCGAAAAAGATAATTTTATTCTCGGTATTAACCGCATTTCTTCTGTACTCAATACCGTTTTCCTGCTACTGGCCATCACCTTCTTTTTTGGTGTAAACCCGTTGAAATTTATTACCAGTATCACTATCGTGGCAGCCGCTATCGCCCTCCTCACCAAAGATTATATCACCAACATGATCAATGGGCTGATCATCATGTTTTCGGATCAGTTATCACTCGGAGATCATGTGCGTATAGGAGAGTATAAAGGAAAGGTAATGGACATCACCCTTATAAACGTAGTATTGCAGAACGAAGACGACGACATCGTGATCATCCCCAATTCCGTGGTATTTACGTCCATTGTATTGAACCAGTCCAAACAAAATATCAAAAAGCTCACGCTGGAATTTGAGCTGGATCATAAACATCCCTTTACCATCAAGCGGCTGGAAGAGCGGTTGAGAAACGCTGTAGAAGAGTATGCCCGCAGTTTTACCCCAGAAAGCTTTGCGCTGAAAACAATCGAGATCAAAAAAGATTTTGTGCAGTTTAAAGTACAGCTGCTGATGCCACACGGCAACAAGGAAACCGAGCGTTTGATCAGACGTGCACTCAACACAGAAATCATGGCTATCGCGGAAGGCATTGATTAACCGGCCACCATCGCACTTGTTAAGGTGGTAATAAAATCATCTACCTGTTCCTTACCCACATTGGGCATACAGATAATATGCGAACAACCGTTTTCTGACGCCAGTTGCCATTTACGGCGAATGCTGGCGGGAGGGTCGGGGAATACCACCGTAATAGCATTGGGATTACGCCAGGCAGGAATGCCGTTGTCGTTTAAACGTTTTACAGCGTAGGCGGCCACGGCAAGACTATGCATGGCCCTTGCCTTTAACCCCGCGTGGCCCAGGCTTTTGAGCGCATACCAGAGGAAGAGTGGACTATGGCCGTTCCTGGAACCGGTAATGGTAGTATCCATGCTGCCGATATAGGCAACAGAACGGGCAATCCTGTCGCGGTTCGATTTCCTGGCCACTACCACGCCACAAGGAATAGGAGCGCCAATAAATTTATGCCCGCTGATAGCAATACTATCTGCACCATCTGCAAAGTCAAATGCCGGCCTCGGCTCCAGGAAACCGCTGTAGCTGCCGGACAACGCGCCATCAGCATGAATGTAATGATGCCTGATCGCCAGGTTTTTCAGGATACCTTTAATCCCCCTTACATCATCGCGCGCTTCCGTCATGGTAGTGCCTATATTGGCGAGCATGATCACCGGAAGATGCCTGTTCATACGGATGGTATTTTCCAGGTCCTCATAGTCAATTTCTCCATTTGGCAACGTGCGGATAATAATACCGGGCATGTTCAGCAAATGCAGGTTTTTCTGGACGCTGTAATGTGTAGCCTCTGAATAATACACCATGCCTTTGGGATACAACTCCCTGGCCAGGTATAAACCATATAAATTGCCCTCAGAACCTCCGTTGGTAACATAACCCCACCAGTCGTCTTCAGGGGCACGAAATAGGTCCGCAAAAAAGGATACCACGTATTTTTCCATCTCCCTTGATCCAACAGCATAAGTGGAAGGCACAAAGGGATCACCCAGGTTGTTTAGCGGGTATTGGAGAAAGGGGAGTAAAGATGAATAGTCAAAGTCTTTAGATACAGGATAACCCAGGAAATTTCTGGTACATGTTTGTACCTGCGCCAACAGTTCGTTCAGCGCCGCTGCGTCGGACGCAGCCAGCCGATGCTCTTTCATAATTGTTAATTACAGGTGTGTGATACTGCTAAATTATGTATTACTAATCGAAGTAAACTACTGAAATAGTAAAATTAGAAAATATAAACTATTATTGACTAAATTGTAGTTTTATTTCGCTGATTTAAAGTCCAATAAACCTTTTTTAAGATAAATAGAACTACTATGGATACACTTGATAAAACGGATCGCAGCATATTACAGGTATTGCAAAACGACGCCCGTTTGAACACCAAAGAAATCGCGCATCGTATAGGGTTATCCGTTACTCCTACCTATGAGCGGTTGAAAAAGATCGAGAAAAGCGGGGTAATCAGGCGTTATGTTACCCTGCTGGATGGAGAAAAGGTGGGTAAAACCCTGATGGCTTTCTGTAATGTGTCACTGCAATTGCATTCGCAGCCGCTGATTAAGAAATTTGAAACCGCCATCGCCAGGATGGAAGAGGTAATGGAATGTTATCATGTGGCCGGTACGTATGATTACCTGTTAAAGGTAGTGGTAGATGATATGCGCAGCTATCAACATTTTTTAACCAATAAACTGGCGGCAGTGGAAAACATCGGGCAGGTACACAGTTCTTTCGTGATGACGGAAATTAAGCATACCACTGCATTTAAGCTGGTATGATCAACGCCTGAGCAAACTTACGCCGCCCAGCGGATGATCCTGTACCACCACGGTATAGCCCCGGGAATCGATGTCCTGGTCGTCGGACAACGGCAAGGTAAAGGAGAAGCTGCTGCCGCTGCCAGGCATACTGTTAAACCAGATCTGCCCCTGATTGCGTTCTACAAAGTCTTTGGAAAGATGTAACCCCAGGCCACAACCTTTTTCATTTTGTGTGCCGGTGGTGGAGTAGTAGATATTGGAGAAAATGCGGTGCTGATTTTCGAGAGGAATACCTGTACCATTATCTTTCACTGTAATTTCAGCTGTTTCTTTGTGCTGTTGTGCGGTGATCATTACTTCACCGCCGGAAGGGGTGAATTTAATGGCATTGTTGATCAGGTTACGTAATACCAGCCGGATCATATCCGGATCTGCGTATACAAAGATGCTTTGATTCAGCTCATGCGATAATTTTACTTCTTTTTGTCGGGCCAGGGTTTGCAACAGGTCAAATTCCCGGCTCAGCAGCAGGGTAACATCAAAATCATCGGGTTTTACGCCGATACCTTTCATCTGGTTACTGGCCCATTGCAGCATGTTATCCATCATATAGGCCGTATTTTTTACGTCCCTCCAGAGTTCATCGGTATACATCCGGAACTGGCCGGCGTCGATTTTTTCATCTTTGAGCAGGAACAGCAAACCCTCCAGGATAGCCAGCGGCGAGCGCAGATCGTGGGAAATCACCGAGAATATTTTGTCCTTTACCTGGTTTAGGTTTTCCAGCGTGGCATTTTGTTCCAGGATAATGCGATTTTGCATAGATACCTCCCGGTTCTTGTTGTTGAGTTCCAGGTAAAGTTCCTGCTGCCTTTTATACAGGCGATACACCATCACGGTAATCAGCAGCAATGCGAGGAACAGCGCGGCAGCCGACAATACCAGCACCCGTTGCTGCTGTATAGTAGCCAGGTGCATATGCTGCTCTTTTTTCAGGAGAATGTTTTCGCGTTGTTTTTTCTCTGACTCATATCTTTCTTCCGAGCGTGATATCTGGCGGCCTTTTTCCTGGTTGAAGAAATCGATATTACGTTTGCTGAACTCCTTGTAATGATCAAAGGCGGCTATATAGTCGTGCCTCGCAGAATCCAGCTCATAGCGGATCTTGTAATAGATCATTTCATTCTTGAAATTTCCCAGTTTATCGTTTAACGCTTTGGCGGTATCCAGGTTCTTATCTGCATCTTTCAGGTTACCCAGCATGATTTGTACTTCACCCAGGTTCAGGCTGGCTTTCACTACGCCGGGTAAGTTTGCTGCTTCTTTATAATAGGTGGCCGACATCCTGTGATAATGTAGCGCATCCTCATAATGTTCCTGTTCCATGGCTACGATACCCATGTTTTCATAAGTAAACGCCAGTCCTTTCTGGTCGTTCAGGGCTAATTTTATTTTTTCCGCCCGCTGGAGGAAGTACATGGCGGAATCGTACATTTTCAAAGAGATATAGGCAGATCCGATGTTGTTTAACGTTTTCGCGATCTCTGTTTTTTCGTTCCGCTTTAATTTAATGGCCAGGGATGTTTTGAGGTAGGCGAGGGCATCGCGGGGGCTGTTGAGCTCCGTGAAGATGTTGCCCACATCATTATTCAGCACACCCAGCGTATAGGAATCACCGGTTACCTCGGCCAGCTGCAGGGCATTGAGCGTCAGCTGCATCTGCTGGTCAAGATGACCTTTGGTGTTTTCCACCAGGGCGAGGTTGCGTAAAGCCCATATCTTTCCTTTCGTATAATGGAGACTGTCGCTGATATGGAGGGCTTCGCCGGCGTATTTTGCGGCAGCAACAGCGTCTTTGGTAAAATAACTCCTGGAAACCTGGTTTAACAGGCTTGCTCTGGCAGTATCTCTTTTTTCATGCGATTGCAGGGATGATAATAATGAATCACCCGCCGTCTGCTGTGCAGCGGCCGCGGACGACAGCAACAGAAGGTAAAGTGGGATTAATACGCATTTACTCAAAGGACCGGCCGGCAGCATAGTGTAAAGTGTTGGCTGTGACAAGGGTGGAGCGATTCGGGGGCGGTCCACCATTATATATAGGTTAAAATTAAAGATAATGTGCCACGATTCAAAGCAAGTTGACATAAAAAGTGAATTAAAGGCCGTTGTATTTAGTGTTATACACCTATAAACCAAATAGGGTCGTATATTTCGTCAAAATTTTATTTTTTTGCGAAGGGGTAAATTGGCCCGGAAGGGGATTTAACCAGCTAAACACTTAAAACAACGACTCAATGAAGCCTTTAATCACGATCGAATATTGTCCTAAATGCGGCTGGCTGCTGCGTGCTGCCTATATGGCCCAGGAACTGTTAACTACCTTTGCTACGGAGCTGGGAGGCGTAACCCTTCGTCCCAGCGAAACCGGGGGGGCTTATATTATATCGCTTAATGAGGAAATTATATTTGACCGTAAAGAAGCGGGGCATTTCCCGGAAATCAAAATCCTGAAACAACTGGTACGTGACCGGGTAAACCCTGAAAAAAGCCTGGGGCATTCCGACAGACCGTAATTAAGGCCAACCTTTCCAGTTCATGACCGGAAAAATTTGCCGGCCGAAAGCCGGCTCCGTGTAATTTCTTTACATTTGCACCCTTATGCGTAAAAACCTCCATATCACGGCTTTATTGATTTTATTAGCAGCAGGCGCAAGGGCACAACAGGATAGCGTTACCAACAATACCCCCTCACGGGAAGGTATATACGACAGTTTATGGTTGCGTAAACGCAGTTTCTTTCCGTTGCCGGTACTTGGCTATTCCCAGGAAAAAGGACTGGAAATAGGCGCCGCCATGCTGTATGCCTTTTATACGGATAATAAAAATCCGGATCGCAGCACCCGTAACTCTACCATTAACCTGATTCCTGCCGTTACCACGGAGAAGCAGTTTAAAATAGATCTCAAAACAAACATCTGGACCCGGTCTAACACCTGGCACTTCAAAAGCAACCTGCGTTATCATAATTACCCGCTTTACTTTTTTGGCATCGGGGATACCACGCATTATGATAACCGGTCCCTGGTAAAAAATACGCGTTACAAAGTCCAGGTAGAAGGGGAGCGACGTGTGGGCGGGCATTTTTATGCAGGGGCATCTATCCTGTACCAGCACGATACCTACGGCAGCAGCGATTATAAAGGCATTTATACCACTATGCCGCTGGTAGATAAGGAAGGGGGCTATGTTACCTTTCTGGGACTGACCGGTATTTTTGATAACCGCGACAATGAAAATTTTACCCGGCACGGATGGTGGCTGAAGTTAAACGCGGCGTATGCACCCTCTTTCCTGAGCAAGCATCCGCTTTTCAAGCTCGAGGCACAGGGTACACATTTTATTGCTTTCTCCCGGAAAAGTACCCTGGGCTTCCATGGTATTTTCAACAGCCTGCAGGGCGATAATCTGCCCTTTTACCTGCTGCCCGAAATGGGAAACGACCAGATCATGCGCGGATATTATGCCGGCAGATACCGGAACCAGAACTACCTGGCAGGTCAGGCAGAATATCGTTACCTGGTAGATCCCAAAATGCGTATTCATATTTGGTTTGTGGATATCAAACCTAAATTTGCCCTGGCTGCTTTTGCCGGAACCGGTACCGTGTTCAGCAATCACGATTTCCGTTTTGGCGGATTTAAACCCAGCTACGGAGCAGGCATTCGTTACTTCTACGATGAAAATGCCCGGCTTACTATTCGTATAGACTACGCCGTGGGAGAAAAACGCAGCGGTGAATCAAGACAAAAAGGATTGTATCTGTCGCTCGCGGAAGCATTTTAACAGGCGGTTTCTGCAATGGTTTATTGGTAATAATTTGTTAACTTTCAATAGTTTAATCCAATACACCAAAACCATTGCATATGAAAAAACTACGCTTGTTTGGCGCAGCCGCGCTATTGATGGCTGTTGCAGTTACTACCCAGGCCCAGAACGCTCCCAACACATCTTCACACTCAAAATGGTATTTAAAAGTAGCCGGAGGTTATTTCTTCAGTGTATCTCCCGGACAGTTTCCCAATGTTGGCCCATATCCTCCGCAGGACCTGCGTACAGAATTTGCCCCGGGTACAGGTTTGGATACCATCAGCCGTAAAGTGCTCACCGGGTCGTACGGAGAGGGTTTCAGAGGAGGCTTGTCTGTAGGGTATAATATCAACAGATATATGGCAGTCGAGGGAACGTTTAATTACTTCCATAGCAAGAAAAACCTGATGACCCGTCAACAAACGACGCTGAAAGGATCAGCAAGAGAACTGGGACACGTGGAATCGCATGGTTATGTAAATGCGGTGGATTTCGCGCCCAGTCTTGTAGTGAGTCCCGGTTTCGAAAAAGTAAACCCCTATGTACGTTTTGGCGTGGTGGTACCGCTATGGGGCCGCCTCTATATTGAAACAGATGCGAGCCAAATATCAACGCCGCCTGCAGGTTTACCGGTACCTCCCGGCTCACAGGTACATACCGCCATCAGCCGGAAAGAAGAGATCAAACCCAATATAACAATTGGCTTCCAGGGCGCCCTGGGCGTGTCTTTCCAGGTGGCTTCCCGCTTTGACGTGTTTGTGGAAACAGAATACAGGAACATACCGGTAAGAAGTAAGGAGAAAGAAATTACACGGTACGAAGAAACCAATACCCTGATCAACGGCGCTACCGGTGCTCCCATAAAGGAATTGTCAAAACGCTCGCTGAAAGATCTGAGTGTAGCGGAAAAGAATACAGTATACCAAACCACGTTGGACCAGAATTCCAATACGCCTATAAATCAACAGGGGACAAAAGTGATTTACAAAGACGATAACAAACCATCCAACGACCTGAAATCATATATTAATATAGGCGGCCTTGGTGTAAATGCAGGCCTCAAATTCCGACTTTAACAGGCATAAGGTTAGTTATAAATAAAGCGGCAGGTGTAGCAACCCGCCGCTTTATTTATGTGTTCGTTAGCGTGCTTAATTTAACTACTTTTGTTCTTCATCGGATTAAATTATATGTCAGTTCAGATGCCTGAAATTTTACGTGAAGATTTTACCTGGTTAACACAGACCTATGGGAGAGATACCGGTTATTCGCACATAGACACCAAAGAAAGCGTGGTACATGAAATATTTAAGGACAAAGTGCTGATCGGCACTTCGTTTCTTAATTACGCTTCCTATGAGCTTTCTTTTGGCATGCACGAATTGCTGATCCGGAAAAGCAGGTTGGATAATTATAAGCTGCATGACAAGGCCGTACTCATCACTGATGATATGAATGAGGAAGATGAGGAAGAATTGTTGTTGCGCTGGAACACCCTGATACAGGAACTGAAGTTGTTGGAAAAGTTGAATGGCATGACCAATGCCCGTGAGCCACTGGAGCAGTTGTACCTTGATATTTTTAAAGAAGATGATGCCGAAGAGCTGATTGCCCGGCTGCCGGAAATAGTATCTCCCAACGCCGCTGCGATCTGGGAAGAATTGCATGCGGCATTGGATGCCACCGGTAACGTAGTGGAATTTGAATGGCAGGAATTTGCTGCCATCGGTATTGATAGTCTCAATAAGTTAACGCCTTTACAGGAAGCCGGCATTACCCTGCAGGCGCCTGATACAGCTACCTACGAAGAGATTGTGGCCGCAGAAGATTTTGCAAAAGCAATACTCGATTTTGTCAATGAACAAATCGACGCGCAGGACCTGAAAATAGTAGCCGTAGGTACGGTGCTGGACGAATACCAGTCTTTTGCCTGTTTGAATATGCAGGATTTCCGCCTGGCTAATGCCCTCTTAAAAATGGAAGAACTCTGCCTCGTTTGTTTTTTCTAGCAGATTAAAATTTGGTTAAAATACAGGGCAATATTGTACAATACCTGCCAGTATTGAATATCTTAGTGAATTCATAGCTGTATACCAGATGAAATTATTCAGGCAATTATTCTTTGTATTGATCAGTGTGATGATCCTGCCGCAATTGCAGGGGCATAGCCTGTTCATACAAAAAACGGCTGTCAATAATATTCATGAAACCCGGATGGGTGCCGCTAACATAGCCTCAAAAGCTCCCCGGTTACGCGCTACGGTAAACCGGTTTAAACGCCGGCCGGTTGGTATCAACGATAGCCATGGTCATGAAAGGGTTTGTCCCTTATTCCTCTCAGCAGTTACTGCAGAATTTATTTATGTAGACAAAGCCCCCCGGGGATTTTACTTTAATCCTTACCTCAGCGTACCGATACCGCTGAGAAGCTGGAGAGGCCCGCCCACCGCCTGATAACCCGTTTATCTATTTTCTTTTATTTCATTCTTTTTTCAGCGACTTATGAATTTACATATGATCGCGGGAAAGTGGTGTTGGTGGTTGCTATGTATTTTCCCCTTCACTTCTTTGTTCGCACAATCTGCAGCGGATAGCTTTTCGCTGCACCGGGCTATTGCGCTCACCCTGGAGCATTACCCTGCATTAAAAGCAAAACAGGCCCAGGTAAAGGCGGGCCAGGCCAGCCTTACAGACATAAAGCATAACTGGTACCCGGCCGTAAAACTGCATGAGCAGCTGGATGCGGGAACAGATAATAGTATATACGGATCTTATTTTACCATGGGCATGATTCCGTCTACTTCCGGGGGCATTCGTGCGGAAAACAACAATGCCCTGATGAGCGGCAACATCGCCATGGCTGCAATGACATGGGAGGTATATAATTTCGGCGCATACGGCAGTGAACAAAAAGAAGCGGCACAGGCACTCAAAGTGCAACAAACTGATTTGAGTAATACTGCCAACCAGCTTACTGTGGCCGTCATCGAAAACTATCTTGAGTTTCTGCGGCTGCAGGCGTTGCGCAAAATTGCCGCCGACAATATCCAACGAAATACAGAAGTACTGAGGGCCGTTACCGCCACTGTACTGCATGGGCTGAAACCCGGTGTAGACAGTGCCATAGCTGCCGCCGAGTTATCGAAAGCCCGGCTAAACCTGCTGGATATCAAAAATAAATACAACCAGGTACGCATTCAGCTGTCCACCTTTACAGGGTTAGATACCGCAGAGATACAACCCGATACGGTTAATAATGAACGCCTGCTTTCCTTGTTGGGCGTGGCGGCGCCAGACAGTATCGGCAGTCACCCTATGCTGGAATACTACAATGCCGTTTACCGGCAGCAACGTGCATCAGAACAGGTGATCCGTAAATCACGGCTCCCCAAGGTAAACCTGATGGCAGCCGGATGGATGCGGGGCTCCAGCGGATCGTTCAATGATGTATACGACAAAAATCTGTGGAGTGGCCTTGGATACAGCAGGTACAACTACCTGCTGGGGTTGGGAATCACCTACAATCTTACGGACCTGAAAAGAACACATGAAAAAGTAGCCGTTCAGCAATACAGGTCAGAAGTGGCACAGCAACAGCTGGAAACCACGCGTACCACGCTTAACGGTCTGCTGCAACAAGCGCAATCGGATATTCAGACATCGAAGGATAAGCTGCTGGAACTGCCTTTGCAACTGGCTGCTGCGCGGGCCGCCGCCAGGCAGAAAATGGCGTTGTATAAAGGAGGGCTTACCAATATCATCGAGGTAACCACTGCTTTATTTGTATTGAACCGTGCAGAAACCGACCTGGTGCAAACTCGCGATGCCGCCTGGAAAGCCTTGTTTCGCGCGGCTTATGCCGGTAACAGCATTTCACAACTTTTACCTGATCTGAACTAAATATTTTATTATGTCTTTCGTTTCTTCGGCACTGAAAAAGCCCATCGCCGTGGTGGTGATCACCGGCGGCCTGTTGCTGTTTGCGGTGTTGTCTATATTTAGTATACCCATCGATATTTTTCCTAAGCTCAATTTGCCCACGATCTATGTAATAGAGCCTTATGGGGGAATGTCGCCGCAACAGATGGAAGGATTTTTTGCCACCCGGCTACAGGACCAGTTCCTGTATGTAAACGGTGTGAAAAATATTTCTACTAAAAACATACAGGGGTTAACGTTATTAAAGCTCACCTTCTATGAAAATACGGACATGGCGGAAGCTTCCGCCCAGGTGGCGTTGCAGGTGAACCGCGCCATGAAGTTTTTTCCGCCTGGTGCGTTGCCGCCACAGGTAATGCGTTTCGATGCGTCTTCCCTGCCGGTAGGAGAGCTGGTATTCAGCAGTCCAAAAAAATCGCTCAAAGAAATTTACGACCTGGCGGCGACCCGTATCAGGCCTATGTTTGCCTCGGTTCCAGGGCTGTCGGCGCCACCGCCATTCGGCGCGAACTCGCGTTCCGTGGTGGTAAACGTGGATCCACAGAAGCTGCGCAGTTTCAACCTGAATGCCGATGAAGTAGTGGAGGCCATTGCAAAAAACAATGTGATGACGCCCTCCGGTAATATACGTATCAACAACACCATGTTTGTAACAACAATCAATTCACTGGAAAAGCAGGTGGCCGATTTTGGAGATATTCCGATTGTGACCAACGGTAACAATAATGTGTTTATCCGGGATGTGGCCAGGGTAGCGGATGCCACGGATGTAACGGTTGACTATGCACTGGTAAATGGCAAACGATCCGTATACATTCCGGTGGTGAAAACTGCAGATGCATCTACCTGGGAAGTGGTAAAAACGCTGAAGTCGAAAATACCGGAAATGCAAAGCCTGCTGCCCGATGATGTAAAGGTATCCTACGAATTTGATCAGTCGGTATTTGTGATCAATGCTGTAAAAAGCCTTATTACAGAAGGCGCGCTGGGCGCGTTGCTGACGGGGTTGATGGTGCTGTTATTCCTCCGCGACCTGCGTAGTTGCCTCGTGGTGGTAGTCACCATCCCGGTGGCCATATTATGTGCGGTGATGGGATTGAAACTGGCAGGCCAAACTATCAATATCATGACACTAAGCGGATTGGCGCTGGCTATCGGTATTCTTGTGGATCAGGCCACGGTAACGATAGAAAATATCCACCAGCACCTGGAGATGGGGAAGTCCAAACGCCAGGCCATATACGATGCCTGTGAAGAAATAGCCTTCCCGCTGGTGCTGATCCTGCTTTGTATCCTGGCAGTATTTGCGCCGTCGCTTATTATGACGGGCGTTCCGCGAGCCATGTTCCTGCCGTTGTCGTTATCGATCGGGTTTGCCATGATCGCCTCTTTCTTTGCTGCCCAAACCCTGGTACCCGTAATTGCCAACTGGTGGCTGAAAGCAGACAGGTACCAGCACGCGCATGCAGGACTGGCACTCGATGCTGCGGAGGTAAAAGAAGTAAACGATCACCTGCGTGAGGAGCAGCGGCACCCGGAAAATGCGACGGGCTTTGAACGGTTTAAATTGTCTTTCATGCGTGTACTGGAAAGTGGGATGAATAAATCACGTATAGTCGTTACCGTTTATATCACCGGCTCCCTGCTGCTGGCCGGAGGCTGTTATGTGTGGATAGGAAAAGATCTGATGCCACACGTGAACGCCGGGCAGTTCCAGTTGCGCTTACGCATGCCTGACGGCACGCGGCTGGAGCGTACCGAGGAGGGGTTACACCAGGTACTGGCGATTGTAGACAGCACTGTAAACGGTCATGTAGCGATCAGCTCCGCCTATGTAGGACTCATCCCCAGCAGTTATGGTACCAGCAACCTTTATATTTTTAACAGCGGTACACATGAAGCGGTACTGCAGGTAAATTTGGAAGAAGATTATAAGGTAGATATTGAAAAGCTGAAAGACCAGCTCAGAGCGAATATTAAGGCGAAAATACCGGAGATAAGATTGTCGTTTGAGCCTATTGATCTCACGGAAAAAATTATGAGCCAGGGCGCCGCTACGCCTATTGAAGTGCGGGTAGCCGGTAAAGATATGCGGCAAATTTCCGGGTATGCGCAGCAGCTGGTAGATCATTTGAAAAATGTACCGTTTCTTCGTGATGTACAAATTGCGCAGCCGCTGCATTTTCCAGTGATCAGTATCAGCATCGACCGGCTTAAACTGGCGCAGATGGGATTAAATATTTACCAGGTGGCGCGTTCTGTAACTGCGTCTACATCTTCCAGCCGCTTTACAGAAAAGAACCAGTGGCTGGATGAAAAAGTAGCCTATACCTACCAGGTACAGGTGCAGGTACCGGAATATAACATGACCGCATTAAATGATCTGAAAGAAATACCGCTGGTAAAAGGCCAGCCAAGGCCGGTATTAGCGGATGTAGCCACATTTAACATGACGGAGATGCCGGGAGAATTTGACCGGGCCGGTCCTCGTAGATTCGTGACCGTTAGTGCCAATATTTCGGGTAAAGATCTCGGCGCAGCTACAGCAGCCGTGCAGAAAGCTATCAGCGAATCGGGCGTACCTCCCAGGGGATTGATCACAGAACTGAAAGGCGCTTCCAGTTTGCTTGTAGAAACGCTGGGCAGTTTACAGAATGGATTGATGATAGCGGTAGTGGTGATCTTCCTGTTGCTGGCAGCCAACTATCAGTCATTTAAATTATCGCTGGTGGTACTCACCACCATACCTGCGGTTATTGCGGGGGCGTTGATCGCTTTGCTGCTTACAGGCGCCACGCTGAACCTGCAATCCTATATGGGCATGATCATGTCCACAGGGGTATCAGTGGCCAATGCCATTTTGATTGTAACCAATGCGGAAAAGCTGAGAGGGGAGTACCGGGATGCGCGGAAAGCGGCGGTGGTCAGCGCCGGTGTGCGGCTACGGCCCATTCTGATGACCAGTTTGGCAATGGTGGCGGGAATGATCCCAATGGCCAGCGGCCTGGGTGAAGCGGGAGATCAAACAGCCCCGCTGGGCCGGGCCGTAATCGGCGGCCTGATCGCCTCCACCTTTGCGGCGTTGCTCATATTGCCACAGGTATATGCACTGATGCAGCGCAAAGCCGGTTATACATCTCCTTCTTTAATGCCATCTGAACAGGATGATTTAAAATAAAATACAACTATGAAAAATTATAAATATTGTTTGCCTGTGCTGGGAATTATCAGCGGACTGGCGGCCTGTAATTCGGTGGCTATGCCAGATAAAAAAGCGACCAACAATGAACGTCATTATATCCTGGCGCAAGTGGTACAACGTCCGCTGGCCGGCAGTATTCGTTTGCCCGGGGCGCTGGCAGCTTTCCAGAAAGTAAGCATCTACCCGAGGATCAATGGTTTTGTAAAAAGCATCCTGGTAGACCGGGGTACCAAAGTAAAAAAAGGGCAGTTGTTGCTGGTGTTGGAAGCGCCGGAAGTAACACAACAATATTATGCGGCCCAATCCAAGTATATCCAGGCTACCGCCGTGTTTGCATCCAGCAAGGACAATTACGAACGCACCCTGGCGGTAAGCGCTGAACCAGGTACTATTTCCGCGCACGACCTGGAATTGTCCAGGGCCCGTATGTTGGCCGACAGTGCCTTAATGAACAGTGAACAGGCGAATTTCAGGGCGCAGGAAGTAAACCGGGGCTATCTCACCGTCACCGCACCTTTCGACGGTGTGATCACTGAGCGTAATATTCACCCGGGCGCGTTGGTAGGGCCCGATACCAAAGTAGATGATAAACCAATGCTGATGCTGGAGCAGGAAGACAAGCTCCGGTTAATACTACAGATACCGGAGGTATATAGCGCACAGTTGTCGGGACAACCGGCAGTAGCATTTGATGTCAATGCCATTCCCGGCCGGCATTTCGAGGGAACCATTGCCAGGCAGGCGGGTACCCTGAATGATAAGTTCCGTTCAGAGGCTGTGGAAATAGATGTACAGAATGGGCGGCATTTACTCAAAGCAGGGATGTATACGGAAGTGTTGTTGCCGCTGAGCGGATCCGCACAGGCGATGCTGGTACCAGCCAGCGCTGTTGTAATGTCTACCGAGAAAAAGTATGTGATCGCTGTAAAGGACCATCATACCAAATGGATCGATATAGAAGAAGGGAATCACCACAATGATTCCACAGAAGTATTCGGGCAGTTGCAGGCGGGCGACCAGGTGATTGTGAACGCTACGGATGAAATAAAAGACGGTGTCCGGTTGCCGTAGTTCCGGCAGTTTTTTTGATGATCGTCTGTTAAAACAGCGCTTATGACAATCAGAAAAAGTACCGCCGAAAAACGCGACCTGAAAGCAATAAAGCAAAAAAATAAAACGATAGCACCCGCAAAGGGTGGCGCCAAAAAGGAGCGAAACGATGATGGCAACCAGGTGCTCGAAGGATATGATGAAGACGAGTACGACAAGAAAGATATCGCTGATGGCAAGCGGAGAAAAAAACGTTAAAAAACGGCCGTCCCGAGGAATCGGGACGGCTTTTCTGCTAACTGTTCCGTCTATATTGATTTTTTATGTTCTTATTAAAAAAAGAGAACAAATAACATCCACCTAGTAATCAATAACGGATTTACCTGTTGTTCAACTAAAAAAATATTTTAAGCGGGCATAGCATTAACTGCGCGTACAGCGCGCAAGGTCCGATATGATTAAGTTGTTTCTGGATTATTTATCGCTGTCGACGACCATAGCGGGCTAGCGCTATGTGGATGATGGCTGCTTGCTGAAACTGTTTTATGCTATTCTGAAACTCTTTTGGTTTGTATTTAGAATAATAACAAGAAAGGATTTAAAATTGTTTTGGAAACCGTCTTAAAAATTAAAAAGCTCGCGGAGGCCCAGTGCAAACATCTGTACACCTATTACGGCCAGGATTAATCCCATCATTTTGGTAATGACCATCATCACATTGGTGCCGATTATTTTTACAATCCGTTCACCTGCAATAAAGAGCAGATAGGTGATATAACATATAAATGCATAAATAGCTATTACAATGGCGAGGTGAGTCAGATCTTTAGCGGCCGAGTAGCTCATGGAAGTAGTAATTGCGCCCGGGCCCGCCAGCAAGGGCATAGCCAGCGGAGTAATGGCCACGCTGATACCCTGGTCTGCTTTTACGGGGAGCGCACCCAGTTTGGTGTTGTCGGCTTTTTCTTTTTCTCCTCTCACCATTTCATACCCGATTACAAATACCAGGATACCGCCGGTAACACGCAGGGCAGCCAGCGTAATACCAAAAACGTGGAATATTAATTTACCGGCGACGCTGAAAACAAGGATAATACAAAAGGCAATGATAACTGATTTGGTGGCGATATTTCGTTTAGCTTTTTTATCCATATTGGAGGTCAGCTCCATGAAAACAGGGATGGCGGAAACGGGGTTGACGATCGCCAGCAGGCCCATAAATACGGTGGTAGCAAATGCTATGTAATTATCAAATAATGCCATCATATCAGTAATATAATATTTTTTTTGCTTTCAGCAGAAGTCCCAGGCAACTGATTTTTTATGCGAAAGATTATGCCCTTAACCGGGGTAATTGCCAGTTGTTTCTCAGGGAAACCAGCCGGATGGCGACTATAACGGCAACGGATATACTCTGCGCAATATCTCCCGTAATTCCGCTGTAGCGGCCCGCTACAAGGTACAAGATCCCCCCGGCCAGGGAGGCCGCCGCATATATTTCCCGGGTAAAAAGGATGGGTTGTTCACCGCAGATTACGTCGCGCAGTAAACCACCGAAGGTACCGGTAATAACCCCCAGCGCCACACATACAGGTAAAGGCAAACCTGCCGCCACACCTTTGTTGATGCCGGTAATGGTAAACAGGCCTAATCCAATGGCATCGAAAGTACTGAGTAAGCGGTTGAGTTTTTTTACATAGGAAAAAAAGAGCGCAGCAATAATCGCTGCGGCTATAATGGCGGTGTTACTAAGCTCGTCTGTCATCCAGGCCACCGGTGTGGCGCCAATCAGTAAATCGCGTATGGTTCCCCCGCCGATCGCCGTAATAAAGGCCAGCGCCAGTAAACCGATAACATCATATGATTTGTTGATAGCTGCTGTTGCGCCTGAAACAGCAAATGCAAAAGTGCCGAGTAATTCAAGTACCTGGATAAAGGTGAGGTGCATTCTCCTTGTCTTATTTTATAACCTAAGATAAGGATACTTTAAATTACCATGATGAAAATTAATAGTCATAGGCAGATTCACCGCGCAATGTGCGCTCTATCTGTGCACGAAGACCATTGCTGAAACCCTGTACTTCTATTTTTGGATGATGGTCAAGGTAAATGAGAAAACGCCCGGTTTCTTTGGCAACAAGATCGTATATGTCTTCCAGTAAGGCATACAGCAGTTTCCTGGTGGTTTCCGCTATCTGGGCCAGGGAGCTGTCTTCAAATTGCAAATACTCTCGGTTTTTATAAGATAAGGTAATCTGAATCATAACTGATGGTTTTTCTGCAGGATTTGTTTACACCGGTTGCTCCTAGCTAACCGGTTGGTTTTCATTATTTAATTGTTAATTCTGACATAAAAATAGAAAAAAAGAAATTGATAAATTCCAACTAACGGGTGATTTTTATCCACAAAACATTAAAAAAAATAAAATAAATAATATCTTCCATGGTTAACCATTTGGCACACTTACAACACCATTCCCACATTGTTCATTTTTTTTCTTTTATAATTTGGCTACCATTGCACATTATTCTGACATAATGAAGAAACTTACACTACTCATTGTTCTATTGGCGCTGCACTATCTCCCAATGCAGGCGCAGCCCGGAAAGGGAATCAGGTGGAGCCGCGACGGACAGTCTTATTACAAGGCAACAGAAACAGGTATCGAATCTTACCCGCTGTCGGGCGAACGGTCTGCTGTTAAGATCCCCGCAGTAGCCTACCATGGCCTGTCTGTCAGGGATTTTTATTTTTCTGCCGATGAGAAAAAAGTACTGTTGTACACCAATACAAAGAAAGTATGGCGCTATGAAACCCGCGGTGACTACTGGGTGCTGGATGTAGCCACCGGCAAGCTGTCACAGCTGGGCAAAGGCAAACCCGCTTCCTCCCTGATGTTTGCCAAACTTTCACCGGATGGGAGCAAAGCCGCGTATGTAAGCGGGCATAACATCTTCGTGGAAGACCTGCAGAGCGGCGCCATCACCCCACTTACCACTGATGGTACCCGGCGCTTCATTAATGGTACTTTCGACTGGGCCTATGAAGAAGAGTTTGGTTGCAGGGATGGTTTCCGCTGGAGCCCCGATGGTAAAAGTATTGCCTACTGGCAGATCGATGCCACCAAGATCCGCGACTTCCTCATGATCGATAACACTGATTCCATCTACTCCTTTACCGTACCGGTGGAGTATCCGAAAGCAGGCGAAAGTCCTTCTGCCTGTAGGATAGGAGTGGCAGACATTCAGACTGCAAAAACAACCTGGATGCAGGTACCCGGCGATGATCAACAGCATTATATTCCACGCATGGAATGGATACCGGGTAAAAATACCCTGATCATCCAGCAATTGAACCGCAAACAAAATGACAGTAAAGTGATGACCTGCGATGCGGCCACCGGTAAAGTGCGCTCCCTGTACGAAGAAACCGACAGCGCCTGGATAGACGTGAAGTCGCGCTGGGATGATGATAACATCGCCGGATGGGATTTTATCCGCAACGGTAAATCATTTATCTGGGTGAGTGAACAGGATGGCTGGCGTCATCTGTATAATATTAATACAGAAGATGGAAAAGCTACCTTGCTGACGCCAGGTAATTATGATATTATCAGCATCGCTAAAATCGACGAAGCCAATAACACCATTTATTTTTTAGCTTCTCCCGAAAACCCTACCCAGCAATACCTTTACAAAGTATCGCTCAGTGGTGGCAAGGCAGAACGTATTACGCCTGCCAACGAACCGGGATCCCATGAATATAAAATTTCTCCTTACGGTGCATGGGCCATTCACGAATTCAGTAATGCTTATACTTATCCAGTAAGCGAAAACCTGCAGTTGCCGGCGCATAAAAGCAGCAGCAATGCAGTGCTTAACGCCATCACCAAATCGGCTGCTGCACCTAACAAACCGGAGTTCTTCACCATTACTACAGTGGATGGTGTGACTATGAGTGGCTGGATGAGCAAACCCGCAGGCTTTGACCCCACAAAGAAATACCCAGTGGTATTTTATGTATATGGAGAGCCGGCAGGGGCTACCACGCTGGATGCGATAGGAGCCGGACGTAACTTTCTGTACGACGGCGATATGTCTGCAGATGGTTATGTATACGTTTCCATGGATAACCGGGGTACGCCTTTACCTAAAGGCCGCACCTGGCGTAAATGTGTGTATCGTAAAGTGGGATTGATCAACGCTCGCGATCAGGCCATGGGTACCAGGGCCCTGCTGCAGAAATATTCTTTTCTTGATCCGGCACGTACGGCAGTATGGGGCTGGAGCGGCGGTGGTTCCATGACGCTGAACCTGATGTTTCAGTATCCGGAAATCTATAAAACAGGTATTGCCATTGCCGCAGTAGGCAACCAGCTGACCTATGATAATATTTACCAGGAGCGCTATATGGGGCTGCCGGAAGAAAACCGGGAAGACTTCGTAAAAGGTTCACCGATCACCTACGCACGCAATCTCCAGGGCAACCTGTTGTACATTCATGGTACGGGCGACGATAACGTGCATTACCAGAATGCCGAAATGCTGCTGAATGAACTGATCAAATATAACAAGCAGTTCCAGTTTATGGCCTATCCAAACCGTACACACAGCATCTCTGAAGGACAGGGAACTTTTGAACACCTGTCTACTTTATATACAAATTATTTGCGTACACATTGTGTGCCGGGAGGGAAGTAGCTGATTTATGCTACCTTTGCATCCCTAAATAGAAGAATATGTCCAGGACAGGAATTATTGGTATACTGGCTGCATTGCTGGTGATTGTATGTGCTTTTTTGCCATGGTCTGTTATAGAAAGCAGGCACCTGATGTTTACAGGCATGGATGGAACCGGCTCCAGTTATGGAGAGCCGGGTAAGTTAAGCATCATTCTTTCTGTGCTGGCCATTATCATATTCCTGGTAAAAAACAAATGGGTATCCAGGATCAACCTGTTTATTGTAGGGTTCCTGGTAGCATGGACTTTCCGGAATATGATCCTCTATTCGCGTTGCGAAATAGGGGAGTGTCCTTCTCCGGGCGTGGCATTGTATGTATCACTGGGCGCTGCTTTGGTGGCATTCGCCTGCGTGCTGTTTACCCGCTCTCCGGCAGAGCGGAAATAGATATTTTGGAAGCTGCTGTTACTAACCCGTTATGTATTATAGCCGGTTAGTAACAGCAATTTTTTTTCAGAAGATCGCCTTATGTAATATCCATACGCCGGCGAGTACACCGGCGCCCATTAACCAGTAGCGTAAAATAACGGGCAGCGGACGTTGAGCCGTTACCTTCGCTTTTATAAAACTAAACACGGTGAGCCCCAGGAAAACCAGCATGATACTGGTTTGCGAGGCTGCCGGAAAATTTTCGTTGGAAAGATAAGGCCCCAATGATAATGACCCTCCAAGTAAAAAAAACAGCCCGGTAAGCAGGGCATGCTGTATAGCACGTGAACGGCTAAACGTAGTTTCCGTTACCTTCTCTTGTTCCAGGATCTGTTCCCAGGTTTGCGCATCCTTTTCCATTTCCTGTTCTATCTGCGCAATGGTATGTGCATTGATATCCAGGTGTTGCAGTTTGGTTCTTTCCTGGTCAGATAATAATGCGCTGTCGTGCTGTATATCCCCCTTATTGGCCTGGAAAGCGCTGAACATCACGAGGAGTCCGCCTGTCAGCCATATGCAGATATGCAGCGTATAAAAGGTTTGTATTTCGATGGGAAACACCTGGATTACCTGTGTGGCAAAGAACAACAGGAAAAGCCCGTCGGGAAAACCGATTAAAAAGTCTGTTTTCCATCCTGAACTACGGATGGCTTTATGGGATGATGTCATACAGCAATTAACTAACTGAAGGCTTGTTCCAGGCTTTTCTCAATGATCTGCAAACAGTCGGATATCTGACCGGCATTGATGGTCAGTGGTGGTGCAAACCGTATTTTATCACCATGGGTTGGCTTAGCCAGCAAGCCGTTTTCCTTTAATGCTAAGCATAGGTCCCATGCGGCTTCAGGATCTTTATGCTCAATAATGATGGCATTCAGTAATCCTTTTCCGCGGATGGTTGTAATATAAGGTGAATGAAGTTCCTGCAGGCCATTACGGAGCAACTGTCCCATAGCAGCTGCATTCTCTGCCATTTTTTCGTCTTTCAATACTTGCAGGGAGGTGATGGCTACTTTACATGCCAGGGGGTTACCGCCGTAGGTAGAGCCATGTTCGCCTGGTTTCACTGTCAGCATGATTTCATCGTCTGCCAGTACTGCACTCACGGGTAATGTGCCTCCTGACAAAGCTTTACCAAGGATTAAGATATCAGGCCGTACATTTTCGTGATCACAGGCCAGCATTTTACCTGTACGGGCCAGCCCTGTTTGTATTTCGTCGGCTATAAACAATACGTTAGCATCCTGGCAATACTGCCGCGCTTTGGACAGGTAACCTTCATCCGGTACCATTACGCCCGCTTCTCCCTGTATAGGTTCCACCAGGAAACCAGCTACATTTTTATCCTGCAATGCCTGTTCCAGTGCGGTTAAACTGTTATAGGGAATAACCTCATAACCTGGCATAAAAGGACCGAAATTATTCCGGGCAGACGGATCAGTACTGAATGAAATAACATTCAGCGTACGCCCGTGGAAGTTATTGCTGCAAACAATAATTTTAGCTTTGTTTTCCGGAACGCCCTTTACAATATAAGCCCAGTGGCGGCAGAGTTTCAGCGCCGTTTCCACGGCCTCCACACCTGTATTCATGGGCAATACCTTGTCGTAGCCGAAATAAGAAGTGATGTATTGGGCATATTCACCCAGCAGATCATTATGAAATGCACGGGAGGTAAGTGTAAGCTTTTTTGCCTGTTCTATCAGGGTAGCAATAATTTTCGGATGGCAATGTCCCTGGTTTACCGCCGAGTATCCGGATAGAAAATCATAATATCGTTTGCCGTCTACATCCCATAAAAAAACGCCTTCGCCCCGCTCCAGTACAACCGGTAACGGATGGTAGTTGTGGGCACCATACTGTTCTTCCAGCGCCAGGTAATGTTGTGACTTTTCGCTTATCGTGTAGGATGGTATCATGATTCAAAGATAAAGAATTAGGAATTACGAATTACGGATTGATGGGGAGGTCATCGACCTTATCTCCCTGTAAATCCGTAATTCCTGATTCGTAATTCTGTTAGCTTCCTTTCAGCTTTTTGACTAAATCAATATACTCCTGCATGGCAGCTTCCTTTGTTTTGCCTTTCAAACCTTCCCAGGCTTCATGCTTGGCCCTTGCTACAAAATCAAACGGATTGGAAGGAGGGTCCGTATCCACATCGCCGGTGGTGCCCTGTTTGAATAAAGAATATAATTGCAGCAAAATTTCGTTGGAGGGTTTTTCCGGGAGCGTTTTGCTTTCCGCTACGGCCTGTTCAAACTGACTGGTAAGTTCCATGTTCCGGTGATTTTGATGATTAAACAATATGGGTTTGACGCTTTATTTTTCCGTTATGTCTATAAAGTTGAGAATTAAAAGCTAATATATCAAAAAAAGCCACAGTTGCAGGTCCTATCTTCCTAACAACCAAACAACAAAACATAATCGCAAAACGCATTAACTAATGAACTAATTTCAATACCTTTGCCGGCTGAATAAGGTTTATGTAGTACTTTGCAATAGGCCTACGGAACAGCAAAACATCATATGAAGAATATTCGCAATTTTTGTATCATTGCCCATATTGACCACGGTAAGAGTACCCTGGCAGACCGTTTACTGGAGTTTACACATACTATTTCCGACCGTGACATGCAGGCACAGGTGCTGGATGACATGGATCTTGAACGTGAAAAAGGTATCACCATCAAGAGTCATGCGATCCAGATGGACTACACTGCAAAGAACGGTGAAAAATATATTTTTAACCTGATCGATACCCCCGGTCACGTGGACTTCTCCTATGAGGTTTCCCGTGCATTGGCAGCCTGTGAAGGCGCCCTGCTGCTGGTGGATGCCGCCCAGGGTATACAGGCACAAACTATCTCCAATCTTTACCTGGCGCTGGAAAACGACCTGGAAATCATCCCTGTTATCAATAAAATTGATATGCAGGGCGCCATGATCGAAGAAGTGAAAGATCAGATCATTGAACTGATCGGCGTAAAAGACGAAGACATCCTGCTGGCTTCCGGTAAAACCGGTATCGGTATTGAAGATATCCTGGAAGCGATCGTGAACCGCATTCCTGCTCCGCAAGGTAGCAACGAGGCACCGCTGCAGGCCCTGATCTTCGACAGCGTATTCAACTCTTTCCGCGGTATCATCGCGTATTTCCGCGTTTACAACGGTTCTATTAAAAAAGGCGATAAAATTAAATTCGTCAACAGCGGCGAAGAATATTTTGCCGACGAAGTGGGTATTCTTAAACTAGGGCTGGACCCCAGAAAAGAAGTGTTTACCGGCGACGTAGGTTATATTATTACCGGTATCAAAAGCGCCAAGGAAGTAAAGGTGGGTGATACCATCACCTTATCCAATAACCCTTGCGCAGAAGGTATCAACGGTTTCCAGGAAGTAAAACCAATGGTATTTGCGGGGATCTATCCTGTAAATACGGAGGACTTTGAAGAACTCCGCGAATGTATGGATAAACTGCAGCTGAATGACGCTTCCCTGACCTATGAGCTGGAAACATCACAGGCACTGGGCTTCGGCTTCCGTTGCGGATTCCTTGGTATGTTGCACATGGAAATCATCCAGGAGCGACTGGAAAGAGAGTTTAACCAAACAGTAATTACCACCGTTCCGAACGTAAGCTTTATTGCCCATACCACCCGGGATGGCGTGATCATCGTGAACAACCCGAGTGAAATGCCCGACCCAACCAAGCTGGACAGGATCGAGGAACCTTTTATCCGTGCACAGATCATCACCAAACCCGAATATATCGGTAACATCATGACCCTTTGTTTGGGTAAACGTGGTAACCTGCTGAACCAAAGCTACCTTACCACCACCCGTGTAGAACTGATGTTCGAAATACCGCTCACCGAAATCGTATTTGACTTCTATGATAAACTGAAAAGCCAGACCCGTGGCTACGCGTCCTTCGACTATACACCGATTGGTTTCCGCGACAGCGATATCGTAAAAATGGATATTCTTCTGAATGCCGATAAGGTGGATGCATTGAGCGCCCTGATTCACAGGAGCCGTGCGCAGGATTTTGGGCGCAAGCTTACCGAAAAGCTGAAAGAACTGTTGCCCCGTCAGCAGTTCCTCATCGCCATCCAGGCAGCTATCGGCGCTAAAATTGTAGCCCGTGAAAACATCAGCGCTATGCGTAAAGATGTAACCGCCAAATGTTATGGTGGTGATATTTCCCGTAAACGTAAGCTCCTGGAGAAACAGAAAGAAGGTAAGAAACGTATGCGCCAGATCGGTAACGTAGAAATACCGCAGGAAGCATTCCTGGCAGTATTGAAACTCGACGATTAACCACTGATTCAGGTGATTAAATGGATGATCCTGACTTTAAAAGATAAAAGGGAAAGACCCGTTTGATAACTATCAAACGGGTCTTTCCCTTTTATCTTTTAAAGTCAGTTCCTACTTATCAGGCGCATCAATTTTATCATATTATTCACAGTTTATACATTATTTTTGAAATAAAACCAACCACCCATGCGATCCTTAATTTTCATGTTAACCGTTGTTGGCGCGATGTTAACCTTTACCAACGTGAAGGCCCAAACACCATCGTCAGCAGACCAGGTTGTAAAGGAAGCCAGTGCCCAGGCCGCCCAAAATCATAAAAAGGTATTTGTTATTTTTCATGCCTCCTGGTGTGGCTGGTGTCACAAAATGGATACTGCCATGAATGATGCCGCCGTGAAAAAAGCGTTTACCGACAATTATGAAATCCGCCACATTACGGTGCTGGAAAATGGCGCCAATAAAGCCCAGGAGAACCCGGGTGGTGCTGACCTGCTGGCTAAATACAATGGTGACCAGGAAGGCATTCCTTTCTGGGTGATCTTAAATCCTGATGGCACCCTGCTGGGCGACAGCCGTATGAAAAGCGCTACTGGCAAGCTTGCTAACGTAGGTTGCCCTGCACAGCCCGAAGAAGTGGATTACTTCGTAGGCCTGCTGCAGAAAACCTCCAGGATGAAACGCGGTGATTTGGATGCCATACGTACAAGATTTGGTCAGATAGCGCCACAGTCGCACTAACCTGGTTGCAGTAACAGGCGGGTATATTCAGGCAGATGCAGACCGCCGCCGCCCGCCTGTTGCTTCAATTGAATGCCCGTTAATACCTGCTGCCATATCGTTTCCCCTTCCTGCATTGTTCCCCCTTTTGATTTTCGGGTAATCCGGAAAAGTTGTACTTTACCATTCCTTTCGTACACCAGCCAATCCCCGGTTATTTTTTTACAACAATCTGTTTATATGCACCTGACTGCACGGGAAACCGAGAAACTATTACTGCACCTGGCCGGAGAACTGGCCGAAAAAAGAAAAGCAAGAGGACTACGTTTGAATTATCCGGAAGCAATTGCACTTATCAGCAGCCGCCTGATGGAAGCTGCCCGTGATGGCAAAACAGTAGCGGAACTTATGCATTATGGCGCCACTATTCTTACCCGTGAAGAGGTGATGGAAGGCATTCCTGAAATGATACATGAAGTACAGATAGAAGCCACTTTCCCGGATGGTACCAAACTGGTCACCGTACACGATCCTATCCGTTAACTGCTAAATTTTTTAAACAATGATCCCCGGAGAATATTTTTTAAAGAAAGAAGATATCGTGGCCAACGCTGGCCGTAAAACGGTAAAGATCAGTGTGGTCAATACGGGCGACAGACCAGTGCAGATCGGTTCCCATTGCCATTTTTTTGAGGTGAACCGCATGATGTCATTTCCCCGCGAAGCCGCATTCGGTATGCGTTTAAACATCCCTTCCGGTAATGCCGTGCGCTTTGAACCCGGAGAAGCAAAAGAAGTAACACTGGTAGAATTGGGAGGACATAAGCGGGTCATCGGTATCAATAACCTCACGGACGGCGATACCACCAACCCCGCTGTGAAAACGGCCGCACTGGAAAAAGCTGCTTCGCTGAATTTTAAATCAGAACAACCATGAGCCTGCACATCAGCAAAACGAAATATGTAAATATGTATGGTCCCACCACCGGCGATCGCATACGCCTGGCGGATACAGACCTGATCATCGAAATAGAAAAAGACTACAACGTATACGGTGATGAAAGCAAATTTGGCGGCGGAAAAAGCGTAAGGGATGGTATGGCGCAATCGGCCACCGCACTGCGTAGCGAAGGGGTACTCGATTTCGTGATCACTAACGTGATGATCATTGATCATTGGGGAATTGTAAAAGGCGACATCGGTATTAAAGACGGTAAGATTGTGGCTGTAGGTCAGGCCGGTAACCCCGATACCATGGACGGCGTACATCCCGAACTTATTATCGGCGCAGCCACCGAAATTCATAATGGCGCTAACCTGATTGCTACTGCCGGCGGTATTGACACGCATATCCATTTTATTTGTCCGCAGCAGATCGACCATGCCCTTTTCAGCGGTATTACCACGCTGATAGGCGGAGGTACCGGTCCTGCTGATGGCACCAGCGCTACCACTGTAACACCTGGCAAATGGAATATCCAACGCATGCTGCAGGCGGCAGAAGCTTACCCTGTTAACCTGGGTTTCTTTGGAAAAGGTAATTGCGCCACTACTGCACCTATGGTAGAACAGATTGCTGCCGGTGCGCTGGGATTGAAGATTCATGAAGACTGGGGTTCCACCCCGGCAGTGATAGATGCTGCGCTGAAAGTGGCGGACGAATTGGATGTGCAGATTGCTATCCATACAGACACGCTGAATGAAGCGGGTTTCCTGGAAGATACCCTCAATGCCATCAACGGCCGGGTGATACACACCTTCCACACCGAAGGCGCCGGGGGAGGCCATGCACCGGATATTATCCGCGCCGCATCTTTTCCCAATGTATTGCCGGCATCCACTAATCCTACACGCCCTTATACCGTGAATACGATCGATGAACACCTGGATATGCTCATGGTTTGTCACCACCTGGATAAAAAAGTACCTGAAGATGTGGCTTTCGCTGACTCCCGCATCCGTCCGGAAACCATTGCCGCAGAGGATATTCTTCACGACATGGGCGTATTCAGTATCATGAGCTCCGACTCACAGGCCATGGGACGTATAGGCGAGGTAGTGATACGTACATGGCAAACTGCCGATAAAATGAAGAAGCAACGCGGCTTCCTCGAAGAAGATAAACAACAGCAGAACGATAATTTCCGGGTGAAAAGATATATCGCCAAATACACCATTAACCCGGCCATTGCACACGGTATCTCCGAACATATCGGCTCGCTGGAGCCTGGGAAAATGGCGGACCTGGTGTTGTGGAAACCCGCATTTTTTGGTGTGAAACCGGAAATGATCATAAAAGGCGGAATGATCAATGCCAGCCGGATGGGAGACCCCAATGCCTCTATTCCAACGCCCCAGCCGGTAGTATACCGGCATATGTTTGGCGCACACGGCAAAGCGCTGTTAAATACCAGTGTATTGTTCGTATCTGCATTATCGTTAGAGAAAGGTATTAAGGAAGAATATGGTTTGCAAAAGCCGTTACTGCCGGTACGCAACTGCCGCAATATTTCAAAGAAGGACCTGGTCCACAACGATAAAACACCTGATATCACCGTCAATCCGGAAACCTACGAAGTAAAAGTAGACGGAGAAAAAATTACCTGTGAACCGCTGAAGGAATTGTCGCTGGCACAGCGCTATTTTTTATTTTAAGAAGAGGAATATATGTTGGTGAACGCGATTATAGGAAATACGGCAACGCATACACGCAGGAGTAGGGAAACCGATCTGTTGCAGCTGGAATGGTTTGAAACCACGCGGCGCATTCAGCGCAAACACACTGTGGGCGGTCGTGAGATAGCACTGAAATTTACAAAAGAAAGTCAGCAGCTGCAGCAACAGGATATCCTGTACCAGGATGACGAGCTGATGATTGTGGTAGATATTCTTCCCTGCGATGCGATTGTGATTACGCCACGGGATATGCCGGAGATGGCAAAAGTATGTTATGAAATCGGCAACAAACATTTACCATTGTTCCTGGAAGGAGCACAACTGCTGATTCCTGCCGACGAACCCCTGTATCGCTGGCTGCATACGGCCGGATTCCCGGTCGCAAAGGAAAAGCGGCAATTGCTGCACCTCCTGCGTACGAACGTACAACCACATACGCATGGCAGCAGTGGTCCTTCATTTTTTGAACGGGTCCTGGAAAGGGCGTCAAGGAACAGTTAATAACCAATACACAACTATGGAACAGCAGTATCTTGGAAGTTTACTACATCTGGCAGACAGCACGCTTCCGATCGGCAGCTACACCCATTCAGCCGGGCTGGAAACATTTGTGCAGCAGGGACTGGTCAATAGTCGTGATACCGCAGCGGAGTTTGTAAGGAATATGCTGCGGAATAACCTGCAATACAACGATGCCGCGCTAATGAGTCTTGCCTATACTGCGGCAGCGGCGGGGAATCTGAACGATCTGCTGGAACTACATCAGTTGTGTGCTGCGATAAAGGCGCCGCGTGAACTGCGGGAGGCGAGCCAGAAGTTGGGCGCCAGGCTCACCCGGATTTTCAGCCGCCGGTATCCAACACCATTGATGGAACAATATGAAGCTGCCGCGGGAGGCAGCCCTCATTATAGTATCGTTTTTGGCGTATATGCATACAGGTTAGGTATTCCTTTGACGGCAGCGCTATATGCATTTTACTATAATGCAGCTGCGGGAATGGTCACCAACTGTGTGAAGCTGGTGCCGCTGGGGCAAATGGATGGGCAGGATATTATTTTTGATTTGCAGCCTTTGTTGCAGGAACTGACAACGGCCACGCTGCGGCCGGACAGGGATTTACTGGGTCTCTGCAATGCAGGGTTCGATATCCGCAGTATGCAGCATGAGCGTTTGTACAGCCGTTTGTATATGTCGTAATTTTTAATTTAGTAATCAATGAGCAGAGAATATATCAAGATAGGAGTGGCCGGTCCGGTAGGTTCCGGTAAAACGGCGCTGATAGAAAGACTGACCCGTAAAATGGCCGGCAACTACCAGGTAGCGGTGATCACCAACGATATCTATACAAAGGAAGATGCCGAATTCCTCACACAAAACAGTTTGCTGGCGCCGGAACGAATCATCGGCGTGGAAACGGGTGGATGCCCGCATACAGCTATCCGGGAAGATGCCAGCATGAACCTGGAAGCGGTGGATGAAATGGCCAGGCGTTTTCCCGACATCGAAATTATATTTATAGAAAGCGGTGGCGATAACCTCTCTGCCACGTTCAGCCCCGACCTGGCGGATGTTACCATTTTTGTAATCGACGTGGCGGAAGGAGATAAAATACCCCGTAAAGGAGGCCCGGGCATTACCCGCTCCAATTTACTGGTGATCAATAAAATTGACCTTGCCCCCTATGTTCATGCCGATCTTGGCGTAATGGAACATGATGCCCGCAAAATGCGCCTTGGACAACCCTTTGTATTTACAGACCTGATGAGCGGCAAGGGCCTGGAAGACGTGATCAGCTGGATCAAACGATTTGCGTTATTAGAAGATGTGACTGCGCCTAACCTGTTGACATGATCAGTGAACTAAAAATATTAACAGGAAAACGGGCGACAGGTACCTATCTGAAAGAATGCTATTGTACGCGTCCTTTTAAGGTCGCGAATGTGCGGGAAGAACAGAGCGACCCCGTATTGCGTCTCATGATGATGAGTTCTTCCCCGGGGATGCTGGATAAAGACCATTACAGGATGGACATAACGGTAACGGCAGGAACAGCTTTGCATCTGCAAACCCAGGCTTATCAGCGGCTGTTTCATATGGCTACGGGAGCTAAACAGGAAATGACGGTACAGTTACAGCCCGGCAGCACCTTTACCTTTTTACCGCATCCGCTGGTGCCGCATGAAAAAGCTACCTATACCGGCTATACGAATATTCACCTGTCCGCAGATTGCCGCCTTATTTGGGGAGAAATTATCACCTGTGGCCGCAAGTTAAACGGGGAAGTATTCCTGTTTACCAAATTGCACAGTATTACACATGTTTATGCAGCAGGACAATTATTACTGAGGGATAACCTGCTGATGCAGCCGGGTTTCACTGATTTCCAGGCAATGGGATGGATGGAAGGTTATACCCACCAGGCCACCTTCCTGTTTTTTGACACCCACGAAAAAATGGTTTTGAACGAAACTGCGGACAGGCTTCACCGTTACCTGGAAGAACAACCGGGCATACTGGCAGGTGTAACCCATACGCGTGGAAATGGCATCATGGTAAGAATATTGGGGCATAGCGGGGAACAACTATACGAGTGCCAGCAGCAGCTGGCCAGGCTTTTATCCGTGTAAAACGAAGAGGATGTCATTCATCGATAACACTTTATTGTTTACGGCAATTACGATCAGCTGCCTGCATACCGCATCGGGGCCGGACCACTATATACCCTTTATTGTTTTTTCGCGTAGCCGTAAATGGTCGGTCGCCAAAACAATAGGCTGGACCGCCCTCTGTGGGCTGGGACATGTTATGAGCTCCCTGGTCATTGGTATGATCGGCGTAGTATTGGGTTGGCAGCTATCGCGCTTTACAGCCATCACCGAAGTGCGTGGAGGTATTGCCGGATGGGCGTTGCTGATATTGGGGCTTTTTTACCTCATATGGGGATTGTATAAGGCAATCGGGAACCGCCCGCATAAACATTTCGATATGTACGAAGACGGCGATATATATGTGTATCAGCATCGTCATAATGAGACATATATGGCGCCACAGAAACGTATCCGTGTAACCCCGTGGATATTGTTTGTGATTTTCGTAATGGGGCCATCAGAGCCGCTTTTACCCTTGCTTTTTTATCCGGCGGCACAACAGTCCATACCCGGGATCATTATGCTGGTAACAACTTTTACCCTGTTTACAATTATTACCATGGTGGTGATGGTATTACTCGGTTACTATGGTTTTTCCATGATGAAACCTGTGGCAACAGAAAGGTATATGGCAGCTATCAGCGGCGCAGCAGTAACCCTTTGTGGAGCAGGCATGGTTTTTATGGGTTGGTGAACTGTTTAAGACCTCATCTGTTATAGCAAATAAACCTTTACCACATGCGAAAATGGCTCAGGATCATCCTTATTACCGGCGGTATACTTGTTGCACTCCTGGTGCTGTTATTCCTGGGCATGACCTGGTACATACATGCCAATAAAGCCACCTTTTTAAAGCAGATCACCGGTCAGCTCAATGACAGGCTCAATGGCACCATTACCATTGCCGATATGGAATCGTCGCTGCTGAAAAGCTTTCCCAACGTATCTATCGCCTTGAAAAAAGTAGTGCTCCAGGACAGTTTGTGGCAGGAGCATCATCATGCCCTGTTGGACGTTGACTATATTTTTGTGCGCGTAAATACGGCATCACTGTTACGCAAACACGTAGATGTAAATGAAATAACATTACAGGACGGTTCGATTTACCTGTATACAGACACCTCGGGTTATTCCAACACTTATGTATTACAGGGAAGGTCTGCAGAGAAAACGAAAAGCAGCGGTTCTAAGGATGCCAATATCAGCCAGCTGACTTTCCGGAATATCAACTTTGTAATAGATAATCGGCAGAAGTTTAAATTGTTCAACCTGGACATCCAAAAACTGGATGGCAAATTAAATACAGTCGATAGCAGTATTCAGTTTACCATGATATCGGATATTCTTTCAAAAAGTTTCGCTTTTAATACCAACAAGGGCAGTTATTTAAAGGATAAAAAACTGCAGCTGAATATTTCGGTTATCTTCAATAAGCACACAAAAATACTCACCATACCTCAACAGGAAATCAGGATAGATGACCACCCGGTACTGATTACAGGGCAATTTGGTTTTGGTGAAAAACCACCGTCTTTCCAGTTGAAGATCAACGCCAACCAGGTATTGCTGAAAGATGCCGCCTCATGGTTATCGCCTAATATCAGTACCAAGTTGAGTAGCATCGCCCTCACAAAACCATTGGATGCGGAAGCGAATCTCGATGGACATATGAAATACCGGGATACCCCGAAAGTGCTGATCACATGGAAAACGACTAATAATGTATTGGTAAGTACTATGGGGGAATGGACCAATTGTAATTTTACAGGAAGGTTTAACAATGAAGTATTACCAGGACATGGACATAATGATGAAAATTCTGCCGTTAATATTTTCCAGTTGAGTGGTACACTCGCAGGTATTCCGTTAAAAGCAGATACCATACGGGTGGTAAACCTGAAACAGCCTTTGTTGCATGGACATTTCCGTTCCGCTTTTCCTCTTACTAACCTGAATAGTGCCGGAGAAGACGCGCCCCTACAGTTTAAATCAGGGAATGCCAATGCAGACCTGTTCTATACCGGGCCTGTATTGCAGGACGATAAAACGCCTTCATCACTGCAGGGCGTAGTAGAAGTGCAACAGGGAGCATTCGCTTATGTGCCCCGTAATCTTGCTTTCCATAATGCCAATGCCACGTTGCGTTTCACAGGGCAGGACCTGTTGCTGGAAAACATACGCGTGCAAACAGGCAAGAGCAGCCTGCAGATGGATGGCATGGTAAAAAACCTGTTAAACCTGTATTTTACCACACCGGAGAAAATCGAGTTAACCTGGAATGTACGCAGCCCACTGGTAGACCTCAATGAGTTTAAAAGCTTCCTGGGACAACGGCAAAAGGCAAGGCCTTCCAAAAGCCAGCAGAAAGCCAAAATGAGCCGTGTTTCACGCCAGCTGGATGTGGTGCTGGCCTCCAGTAATGTAAAAATGCAGGTACTGCTGGATAAAGTCATTTACCAGCGTTTTACAGCCCAGAACGTAAAAGCGGCCATGGAACTCACTAATGAAGATATCCTGCTAAAACAGATAGCGTTGCAACATGCCGGCGGAAATATACAACTGGGAGGTATGATGCATCAGCAAGGCAATAACAACAATTTTACGATGAATGCCACGGTGAATAATGTACACATCAGCCAGCTCTTTTATGCCTTTAATAACTTTGGACTTAGCGCCCTGAAATCCGACAACCTGAAAGGTAATGTGTCAGCTAAAGTGAACCTGAAAGGGAATATCCTTGATAATGGCTCCCTGGCGAAAAATTCACTGTACGGCACCGTCAACTTTAACCTGAAAAATGGCGCCCTGATTAACTTTGGTCCCTTAGCTGATATCGGCAATTTCGCATTCCGTAAACGGCACCTCGATAGCATCACGTTTGAAACCTTGTCCAATACTTTCCAGGTGCAGGGTAATAAAGTATTGATTCCACCCATGCAAATTGCATCCAGCGCCATTAATATCGATGTCAACGGCGTATACGGCCTCGATGGCGGTACCAATATCAACCTGGACATTCCATTGCGTAACCCGGCGAAAGATTCTGCAATTACGGATCGGGAAGAAAAACGCAAACGCAGCCGGAAAGGTATTGTGATACACCTGCGCGCCGTATCGGAAAAGGATGGAAAGGTAAAAATCAAACTGGGGAAAGGAGACAGCGAGAAGGGGAGTGCTGCGGATATTGATGCCGAATAGCAAATTTGCGTCATATATCAAAAAGTAATATCTTCGGTTGATAAACTATAAAAAGCGTGTTTCCGTGAAGAGCACAGTTGACCGATGTTATTAACTATTACGACTAAACGTTATCCCGCCACCGACCTGGGCTATTTACTGCATAAACATCCCGCAAAAGTACAGACAGTAGAGCTGACCGCAGGGAGTGCGCATATTTTTTATCCTGAAGCAACAGATAGTAGTTGTACGGCAGCGCTCTTGCTGGATATAGATCCCGTGCGACTGGTACGCCGCAACGGATCGGGGAGTGACTTTGCCCTTGAGCAGTATGTGAATGACCGCCCGTACGTGGCGTCTTCCTTTATGAGTGCAGCGATTGCACAGGCATATTCCTCTGCAATGAATGGGCGTTGCAAAGACAAACCGCACCTGACGGACGAGGCGATTCCATTTGAAATTAACCTGGATGTATTGCCGGTGAAAGGAGGGGAGCCACTGCTCCGCCAGTTTTTTGAACCCCTGGGATATGAAGTAACGGTCCAGTCTCATCTGTTAGATGAGCAATATCCTGAATGGGGACAGAGCCGATATTTTAACGTGACGCTGCGCCATACCTTACCGCTCAAAATGATCCTGAGCCAGTTGTATATCCTGATCCCGGTATGTGATAACGATAAGCACTATTTCGTGGGAGGCCATGAAATTGAGAAGCTGATGGAAAAAGGGCAGGGCTGGCTGGATACTCATCCTGCTAAAGAACTGATCACCCGCCGCTACCTGAAAAATATTGCGCCGCTGGCGAAAGAGGCACTGGGCATGATTATGAAGGATGAAATACTGCCGGTGGAAGAAAAACAAACAAAGGACAAAGTCCGGCTGCATGATCTCCGCCTGCAAACAGTGAAGGATATATTACTGGAGCTGAATGTGTCGGCAGTAGCCGATATGGGCTGCGGCGAAGGAAAACTACTTCGTCTGCTGATGGAGAAGCCGGTTTTCAAAAAGTTACTGGGTATGGACGTGAGCTACCACTCACTGGAAATTGCCAGCGACAAGCTGAAAATAGAGCGCCTCCCCGAAATACAACGGGCACGTATCCAGCTGATCCAGGGCTCTCTAACATATAGGGATAAACGCTTATCAGGGTTTGATGCCGGTGTGCTGGTAGAAGTAATAGAACACCTGGATCTGCCCCGTTTGGCAGCGCTTGAAAAGGTGGTATTCGAGTATGCCCGGCCGCAATATGTGCTGATAACAACCGTAAATGCAGAATATAATGTAAAATATGAAAAGCTCAGCAGCGGGAGTTTCCGGCACAGCGACCATCGTTTCGAGTGGACAAGGGCTGAATTTGAGAACTGGGGTAATCAGGTAGCCGAACAATTTGGTTATATTGTATCTTACAGGCCTTTGGGAGAAACAGATGAAATAGTGGGTGGTCCCAGCCAGCTGGCACTTTTTAAACGATAATTATGGAAGACGTAATCATACAGAAAATAAAAGAACTGGAGCAATCGCACCAGGTGAAGATACTTTATGCATGCGAATCGGGTAGCCGTGCCTGGGGCTTTCCGTCTACCGACAGCGACTTTGATATCCGTTTTATTTATGCCCGTCACAAAGATACCTATCTGAGTATCATTGAACAACGCGATGTAATTGAACCTCCTGTGGATGAAGTGCTGGATGTAAGCGGGTGGGATATCCGCAAAGGCCTGCAGCTGTTCCTGAAATCCAATGCGCCATTATATGAGTGGTTACAATCACCCATCGTTTACCAGGAAGAAACAGATTTCCGGCAAACCCTGGCGGGTTTAATGGAAAAGTATTTTTCTCCCAGGTCAGGATGTCACCACTATTTATCGATGGCCCACAACACGTTTACCAATGAGCTGGAAGGCGAAGTCGTAAAGATAAAAAAGTACTTCTATGTGCTGCGGCCAATGCTGGCCTGTCAGTGGATCCTTGCCGGTAAAGGTGTACCGCCAATGGAATTTGCAACGCTCCGCACCCTCATCACCGAACCGGATATTCAAACGGCCATTGACCAGCTGCTGGAAGTAAAAGTGAACGCAGATGAACACACTACCATTGCACCGGTACCCGTTCTTCACCAATGGATCGCAGGTAAGCTGGACGAGTGTAAACGGCTGTCAGATGAACTGCCTGCTGTAAAAAATGACACGGTGGAACTGGATGCGCTTTTCCGGAAATACATTGCCTATGACTTTTGAGGCACTGCAAAAGCAACGGGAATGTATACTGCTGGAATGCATCAGTGGCAGCAGGGCGTATAACCTGCAACTGCCCACTTCAGATACAGATATCAAAGGCGTATTTATATTGCCGCAGTCTGAACTGTATGGCATGACCTATACACCGCAGGTAGCCAATCAAAGTAATGACGAAGTATATTTTGAAATAAAACGTTTCCTGGAATTACTCGAAAAAAATAATCCCAATATACTCGAGCTACTGAACACCAGCGCGGATAACCAGTTGTATCGTCACCCGCTGATGAACCTGGTAAAATCTGAAGACTTCTTATCGCGTTTATGCATGGATACTTTCGCCGGTTATGCTAATACCCAGATGAAGAAAGCAAAGGGACTTAATAAAAAAATCAACCAGTCCTACCCGGAAACGCGGAAAGACGTGTTTGAGTTTTGTTATGTAGTAGCCGGTGGCAGAAGTACACCTCTACGGGACTGGCTGCACGAAAATAACCTGCGGCAGGAAGACTGCGGACTGGCTGCTATTGATCACTTCCGTGATGTGTATGCGTTATATCACACCAGCCAGTTTGAACCCGGGGTAGTATTTAAAGGAGTTTTCTCCGGAGCTGACGCCAATGATGTACAGGTAAGCTCGATCCCCAGAGGCCCGGATCCTTTGACTGTTATGCAGTTTAACAAAGATGGATATACGGTGTACTGTAAAGATTTCGCTGCTTATTGGGAATGGGTCGCGTTACGAAATGAAGCCCGCTATGAACATAACCGGGAGCTGGGGAATGACTACGACAGTAAGCACATGATGCATACGTTTCGTTTGTTAACGATGGCAGAAGAAATTGCATTGTACAAAGAAGTACGTGTCCATCGGGCTGATCGTGAGTTCCTGTTGCGGATACGCAATGGTGAATTTTCTTACGATGCGCTGATGGAGATGGCCGCCCAGAAATTAGATCACATGAAACAGTTGTATGCGGTGTCGGATCTGCCGGAATATCCGGATCCGGCATTGGCAGAAACACTGTTAATCAGCATTAGAGAGGAATATTATGTCCCGCAGAAACACTAAATTATCACATATCTCAATACCGGAATTATCACTGGTATTGTTAATTGGTCCGTCTGGCGCCGGTAAGTCTACCTTTGCCCGACAGTTTTTTAAGCCAACAGAAATCATATCGTCTGATGTTTGCCGCGGTTTGATCAGCGATGACGAAAATAACCAGACCGTTTCGGCAGATGCTTTTGAACTCGTCAGGTTTATTGCCGCCAAACGTTTGAAGCTGGGATTGCTCACTGTTATTGACGCCACTAATGTGCAGCCCGAATCCCGCCGGGAATGGGTGCGTTTGGCCAGGGAGTACCATGTACTGCCGGTGGCCATTATATTAAATATACCGGAAGAGGTATGCCAGGAGCGTAATACGGTTAGAAGCGACCGCAATTTCGGTAAGCACGTTATCCCACAGCAGCTCAGTCAGTTAAGACGGGGATTACGTGGCCTGCGGGAAGAAGGATTTCGTCATATTTTTGAAATGCGCAGTGAAGAAGACGTGGCAAAACTGGAAACGATTACGCGCACACCGCTTTACAACAATAAAAAAGATGAACACGGGCCTTTTGATATCATCGGGGATGTGCATGGCTGTTACGATGAACTATGCATGCTGCTGGATACGCTGGGCTACGAAGTAGATAAAGAAAATGCCGCATTGATCAGCGCTCCGCTGACGACTAACGCCGACGGGTACACGCGTTTCCGTAAGCCTGTTTTTGTGGGCGACCTGGTTGACCGTGGCCCGAAATCGCCACAGGTACTGCGTTTGGTCATGAACATGGTGAATAACGGGCTTGCTTTATGCGTACCTGGTAACCATGACGCCAAGTTGCTGCGCTACCTGAATGGTAAAAATGTGCAGCTGCGGCATGGCCTGGAGCAAACGGTAATACAGCTGGCCACCGAAACACCGGAGTTCCTGGAAACGGTGAAATCATTTATTGATGGCCTGGTTAGTCATTATGTGCTGGACGACGGCAAACTGGTAGTGGCACATGCCGGTTTGAAGGAAAGTATGCAGGGACGTGGTTCCGGAGCTGTAAGGGAGTTTTGTTTATATGGTGAAACCACCGGTGAAACAGACGAATTCGGGCTGCCTGTCCGCTACAACTGGGCGATGGAATATAAAGGCCGCGCCATGGTGGTGTATGGCCACACGCCGGTACCTACTCCGCAATGGCTCAATCATACGATCGACATTGATACCGGTTGTGTATTCGGTGCTTCGCTCACTGCGCTCCGTTATCCGGAGCGGGAGCTGGTATCCGTTCCTGCGCTGGAACAGTATGCCGTACCCGCGCGTCCTATTGGCTACAATGCAGATAGTGTGTTGAGCGTACAGCAGCAATATGATAATGTGCTCGACATTGAAGACTTTACCGGTAAGAAGATCTTACAAACCCGGTTTAGTCATAACATCACCATCCGGGAGGAAAACAGTATTGCGGCATTGGAGGTGATGAGTCGTTTTGCGATCAATCCACGATGGCTGATTTACCTGCCGCCCACCATGTCGCCTGCTGAAACCAGTAAGGAACCGGGGCTGCTGGAGCATCCCGCAGAAGGGCTGGCCTATTACAGGGAAGCGGGTATAACAAAGGTGATCTGCGAAGAAAAACATATGGGCTCCCGGGCGGTAGTAATTGTTTGTAAAGATGAAGCAGTGGCAGCAGAAAGATTTGGTGTAACCGGAGAGGGTAACGGGGTGATATATACGAGAACCGGTCGTCCTTTCTTTGGAGATAAACAAACCGAACAGGCACTCATTGCCCGTATTAATACAGCACTGATCAATACCGGATTTTACGAGAACTTTAATACGGACTGGGTGTGTTTGGATACAGAGCTGATGCCATGGAGTGCCAAGGCGCAAAGCCTGCTGCAAAATCAATATGCAGCGGTGGGCACAGCCGGCGGCAAGGCTTTGCCAGCGGTGGTGGACGCTTTACAGCAGGCCATCAGCAACGGAGCGCCTGCCAGGGCATTGCTGGAGAAGTATACACAGCGCCTGGAACAAACCGGCAGCTATGTGAAAGCCTACCGGCAATATTGCTGGCCGGTTAATTCATTTGATGACTATAAGCTGGCGCCGTTCCATATCATGGCCACGGAAGGTAAAACCTGGTTCGATAAGGATCATGAATGGCATATGTCTGCCATCAAAAATATTTGTGCCGGTGATGAACAATTACTGCTGGCTACACCGTACCTTTTGGTGGAAACCGGGAATGCTGCCAGTGAACAGGAAGCTATTAACTGGTGGCAACAGCTGACGGCCGCCGGTGGGGAAGGGATGGTGGTAAAACCATATACTTTCCTCAGCAAGGATGACAAAGGACTGATACAACCAGCCATCAAAATCCGTGGCGCCGAATACCTGCGTATCATTTATGGTCCGGAGTACGACGCCGCAGAAAACCTGGAACGTCTGCGCAGCCGTAAGCTGTCTGGTAAACGCTCCCTGGCGCTGCGTGAATTTGCGCTGGGACTCGAAGGATTAGAGAGATTTGTAAATAAAGATCCCTTACAGCTGGTACATCAATGTGTATTTGGTATTTTAGCGCTAGAGAGCGAACCGGTAGATCCCCGGTTATAAAATACATTTGCTGTTAAACATCTTTCGAAATTTAAAAATGTAATTATGAAAGCCGTAGCCGTATCAAAATTCAAAGACATTCCTGCTGTAATGGACCTTCCGAAACCTGCAGTGAGACCGGGTACTGTCCTGATCAAGGTTGCTGCCGCAGGTATGAACCCTTTTGACTGGAAAATGATTGATGGCATTATGGACAACGGAAAAATGCCGCACCAGTTTCCGCTGATTATGGGGGTAGACGGCGCTGGTACAGTGGAAGAAGTAGGAGAAGGTGTTACCCGTTTCAGGAAGGGCGACAAAGTGTATGGACAATTTATACATACGCCTATTGGGGAAGGTTCTTATGCAGAATACGCGATTGTACCAGAGAAATCAGGTATTACGATGGCGCCGGCCAGCATTTCAGCGATAGAAGCCGCGGCAGTGCCAACGGCCGGTATGACAGCCCAGCAGTTGCTCGATAAACTTGATCTGCAGGAAGGGGATACCCTGTTGATCAATGGCGCCACCGGAGGCGTTGGGTCATTTGCCACACAACTGGCTGCAGCACAGGGTATCAGGGTGATAGCCACTGTATCTGACGACGCGAATGCCGAACGCATGAAAAAACTGGGCGCCGCTGACACTGTCAACTATAAAACGGCTCCGTTAACTACCCAGGTAAAAGCAAAATACCCGGACGGATTAGATGCCCTGATTGACCTGATCAGTAATGCTGAGGGTTTTGTGGCTAACCTGGATCTCCTTAAACCAGGCGCCGGCGCGCTTACCACGGCTTTCGTTGCTGATGAAGAAGCGCTTAAAGCAAGAAATATTCATGGTGGCAATTTTGAAACACAGGGAAGCGCAGCTTCACTGGATATTTTATCGCTCGCCATCGACAGAGGGGCATTAACGATTCCGGTGGAAAATAAAATAAAGCTGGAAGATGTACCTGCAGCGATTGCACTGAGCCGTCAACTGAAAGGAAAAGGGAAAACGGTAATTGTTATCTGAAGATAATCAACGTTAAATTTCAGCCGTTAATAAATAGCGCAAAGAATGTTCCGGCGCTGTTTATTAACGGCTGAATACTAAATACTAAGCACTAAGTACCTGCATATTTGCTGTAGCTTTAAACAGCTCAACACCGCCGTCAGTACTGATTTCGTAGGAAGCGTTATATGCCGTGAACGCACACTGTCCTTTTTGCAATACCAGTGTATCATCCCCTTTGATAGTAGCGCTGCCTTTCATAACGATCAGGATTTCCGCTGCTTTGGCAGTATGTTTATATACCTGGCCCGCTGTCAGATCAATTTTACTTACTTCAAAATCAGGCGCAGGAGAAGGATAAATTCTTTCCAGCCCGTCGGCGCTCACATCACCTTTGATAATATGCGGATCAACGCCTTCAAAACGGGTATGCTTTAACAGCTCCGGTACATCCACATGTTTTGGGGTAAGACCGCCACGCAGCACATTGTCGGAATTGGCCATCAGCTCTACGTTCTGGCCTTCCAGGTACGCATGCGGGATACCGGCGTCCTGGAATACCGCATCCCCGGGTTGCACTTGCATGATGTTGAAAAAGTAGATAGAGAAGATACCACGGTCAATTTTATCGATGCTGCCCGGATCATTTAATACGGCGCGCGCTGCCCAGAAACCGGGATCTGTTTTCGCTAATTTGTTGGCTTTATAATCAGGGATCATACGATCTGTCAGCGGGCGAAGAATAATATTCACCAGCGATTGCGGCATCTCCATTACATTTTTATACAGTCCGTAGTACCCTTCTTTTTCGTATATGCTTACCAGTGAGGTAAACTCCGGAATGGTATTTAATACCTGCTGCAGTTGCGTATGTGGTAAAAAACCATGTAACAGGTAGAACTCACTGAGTGCCACCATGATCTCCGGCTTGTGGTTATCATCTTTATAATTGCGGTTGGGCGCACTTAAAGGAATGCCTTCAGCGTTTTCTCTTGCAAAACCTTTTTCCGCTTCACTTTTGGTGGGATGCACCTGTATTGACAACATATCCTTTACATCCAGGATCTTAAAGAGAAAAGGAAGCTCTTTAAATTTCGCCCAAACTGCAGGACCGGTAATGTTTGCCGGATCTGTTTGTATCAGCTGGTTCAGTGGCGTTTGACCGCTGGCGGTAGTAATAATGGACGGCGCGCTTGGGTGAGCACCCATCCAGTATTCGGCACTGGGCTGATCTGTGGGGGTAATGCCTAACAGTTCAGGAATGTATTTATATCCGCCCCAGGCATAGTGCTGTACTTTTCCTTCCAGTCTGAATAAGTTCATATATGGTTATCTGTTTTACTTGTTAAATACCAGAGAATTGATAATTTTATACGCCTGCAAAAATAGGCGTTAAGTGGAATATTTACTTATCTCTTAAAAAAGTAAATTTCAGGTAATGAATTCCGCTGATTGTTTGTATACCCAAACCCAATACAACATGTTCAACCATATAGGCCTCGGTCAACGGGGAGAAGCCATTGCGCAGGAATACGTAAGCCGGCATTGCACGCTGCTGCATCTCAACTGGAAATCCGGCAGGCGGGAAATAGATATCATTGCCACAAAAGAACAAACCATTTACTTCATTGAGGTAAAAACACGTAGCAGCGCTCTTTTTGGCTGGCCGGAAGAAGCGGTTAATTATCGTAAACAGGAGCATATCAGGGGAGTGGCAACGGACTATCTGTTGCGGTATGAGCTGCATCCTGTTGCCATCAGGTTTGATATTATCGCGATCACGTTCTTTGGAGAAACTTATGAACTCATGCACCTGAGAGATGTGTTCTGATGGATCAGCATGCAAAATACGCCCGCATTTACCGGTTTTGTCTTTAACCAGTTATTAACAAAAAAATGCCTGTATTTATTCTGTAATATTATCATATGGCATATCTTTGCATCGCTTTAAGAGCCTACCCCTGAAATGTTGTATACCCCGGTATTCCGGTAGATTTCAAGCGAGCCATTTTTCTCTGAAATGAACTGGTGCACGGTTATAGTAATAACCTGTGTAAACAATCGTTTATTTCAGCAACAGGGAGATGGACAGCCGGCGATATCAGCAACAGGAAAGGAACAGGGGATAAAAATTAATACACAGCAATAGCGTTTGTTACACCACGGTCTTGGCGCCACTAACGCATTAAGCAGAGAATTGCTTTCGGGAGTTTCATTAAAAAAGCTCCGTCCACCGGACGGAGCTTTTAGTTTTTATACGGTTACCACAAACCGGTGTAGTTATGTGGTGTAATGGCTTTCAGTTCTTTTTTGAGGGTGGCGCTGATTTTCAGTCCATCCACAAATTTATGCATACTTTTCTGGGTGATCTGTTCTCCGCCACGTGTCAGCTCTTTCAGCGCTTCATAAGGCTGTGGATAGTTTTCACGGCGTAAAACGGTTTGAATGGCTTCCGCAACAACTGCCCAGTTGCTTTCCAGGTCGGCCTGGAGCTTGGCTTCGTTCAGGATCAGTTTGCCCAGTCCCTTCTGTATTGATTTGGTAGCCAGCAGGGTATGACCAAATGGAACACCCAGGTTACGTAATACAGTGGAATCGGTCAGATCGCGTTGCAGGCGGGAAACAGGCAGCTTGGCACTGAGGTGCTCAAACAGGGCGTTTGCCAGGCCCAGGTTACCTTCTGCGTTTTCAAAGTCAATCGGATTCACTTTATGCGGCATGGCAGAAGATCCGACCTCATTCTTTTTGATTTTCTGCTTAAAGTAATCCATGGAGATGTAAGTCCATATATCACGGCAGAAGTCCAGCAGGATGGTATTGATGCGTTTCAGGGCATCAAATTGAGCGGAGATGTTATCGTAATGCTCGATCTGCGTGGTATATTTCATGCGTTGCAGTCCCAGGGTGCTGTTCACGAATTTCTCACCGAATTTTTCCCAGTTGATCTTAGGGAAAGCCACATGATGCGCATTAAAGTTACCGGTAGCACCGCCGAACTTAGCCGCAAACGGAATTTGTCCCAGCAGGCTTACCTGTCCCTCCAGTCTTTCTACAAATACCAGTATTTCTTTACCAAGAATGGTAGGAGAGGCTGGTTGTCCATGAGTACGGGCCAGCATAGGGACTTTCATCCAGGAAAGACCTAATTTCTTCAGCTCCAGGATCAAATTGGCCAGGGCAGGCATGTACACGTGCTCTATCGCATCTTTCCAGAACAGCGGAGTAGCCGTGTTGTTTACATCCTGGGAGGTAAGACCGAAATGCACCCATTCGAGCTTGTCTTCCAAACCAAGGTTCTTGAGTTCGTTCTTCAGAAAATATTCCACTGCCTTTACGTCGTGGTTGGTAATTTTCTCGGTGTCTTTGATCAGCTGGGCGTTCTCGATAGTGAACTCCTGGTAGATCTTGCGCAGCGCCGGGAACTTGGCTTTGGGCAATGTAAACAGCTTCTGCTCGGAGAGCGCAATAAAATATTCCACCTCTACCATCACACGGTAACGGATCAACGCAAATTCAGAAAAATAATTGGCCAGCTCGTCCAGTTGTTTGCGATAGCGCCCGTCCAGCGGAGAAATGGCAGTTAATGGTTGTAGTTGCATAATGTATGTATTCCAGTATTACTATTAACATGTTTGATGGCTGCAAGTTCGGTCTGAACCCTGATTTACAGGGTAACATTTATTCATTTGGAACTTGTTAACCGGGATTTAATTACTTTTGCAGCTTCAAAATTACTGAAATTGGAACGGAAAGTAAAAGTTGCGGCTGTAAGTTATTTGAATACGAAGCCCTTATTGTATGGATTCAGGAATCACCCGGTGATGAATTTGATGGAATTGTCGATGGATTATCCCGCTAAGATAGCCCAGGAGCTGATCGATGGAGAAGTTGACGTGGCCCTGGTGCCGGTGGCGATTATTCCCAAATTGAAGGAGTATCATATTATAGCAGATTATTGTATTGGTGCAGAAGGACCGGTGGCATCTGTTTGTTTATATAGTGATGTACCGCTGAATGAAATTAAACGTATTTACCTGGATTACCAGAGCCGTACCTCCGTGGCATTGCTGAAAGTGCTGGTACGTGAATACTGGAAGCTGGATGTTGAATTTGTAAATACCCACGGCGACTACCAGGATAAAATAAAAGGTACCAACGCCGGTTTGGTGATCGGCGACCGTGCTTTGGCGCAACGTAAAGTATCTCCATATATATATGACCTGGCTGAAAACTGGGTACGGTTTACCAGCTTACCATTTGTATTCGCAGCCTGGATCAGCAACAAGGCACTGCCAGCTGATTTTACAGCGAAATTTAACGAGGCTACCGGTATCGGTATTAAGAACATTCCGGCCGTAGTAGCAGAAAACCCTTATGAGATCTACGATCTGGCTACCTACTATACTCACAATATCAGCTACCCGCTTACACCGGCCAAACGCCAGGGAATGCAGAAGTTCCTGGGATACCTGGTGGAAAGCTTCTAGCCATTGGCTGTTAGCTTTTAGTAAATGCAGCGCAGGGAATTGCAGAAAGGAGCTGGTTATTAGCCGTTCTGGAGGGAAACTTCCAGCCGTTAGCTTTTGATAAGTACGACTGAGAATATTCTCTATCGGACTTGCTAAAAGCTAATGGCTATAAGCTTTTTTTTGCCTATCTTCATGTTTCGCACCATCGTGTGCTTAATAACAATCTACGCTCATGAAAATCGGTATCCTGGGAAGTGGCCCGGTTGGGCTGACCCTTGGCAAAGGTCTTATTCAAACCGGACATCACGTTACTATCGGCACCCGTAATCCCTCCAGGGAATCGTTACAGCAATGGGTGAAAAAGCAAGGCAAACAGGCTTTGGCTGGTACTTTCAGGCAAGCCGCCGAATTCGGGGAACTCCTCCTCATTTGTACCAGCTGGCCAGGCACCAAAAAAGCAATTGAAGCTGCAGGTATCTGGAATTTCAAAACCAAAACAGTAGTGGATGTAACCAATCCGCTCGATGGGAAAGGCCCCGATGATAACGGAAGACTCACATTTACCATCGGCCATAACAACTCAGCAGGTGAACAAATACAGGCCTGGCTTCCTCCGGATGCCAATGTAGTAAAGGCGCTCAGCTGTATTGGTTATGAAAGAATGCTGCTGCCCGAGTTCAAAGAAGGATCACCCACCATGTTTATTGCAGGTAATAGTGTTGAAGCCAAAAGACAGGTGACTAACCTGCTGCACCAGATCGGCTGGGATGATGTGGCAGATATGGGGAAGATAGAAATGAGCCGCAGCATAGAACCCCTCTCCATCTTATGGGCCGCTTACGGTTTTCTAAACGATAGCAATGCACACGCATTTAAGTTGTTGAAAAAGTAATTGGATAGATGTATAGCTTTGGGCCATTGGCTTCTCACAAAGCTAATAGCCCAAAGCAATTTCGTTATTGTACCTTCTTTATGTTAATATAGAAATTCTTATCTACCTCAAAATTCTTCATATCACTCAGTGATATATTAGAGCTGCGCCATAAGCGTCCCGGGTATATCAGCTTGAAGCCATTATCACTCAGCTTTACTCTTACCGGCATATTAAAATCCTTTACATCGGTTACCCAGCGGTATTGCAGCTGTTGCCCGCTAAAGCGGTATTCCAGCGTGGGGATAGTGGTATGACGGAGATACTGATCAAATACTTTACTCAGATCCATACCCACCACCTGGCTCATATACTGTTCGATCTGTTGGGTAGTCACGGTTTGATGATAGAAGGTTTTGTTCAGCCCGCGCAGCATCTGGCGGAATGCTTCGTCGTTCTCCATGATCTGCCGGATATTATGGATCATGTTGGCACCTTTATAATACATATCACCACTACCTTCTGCGTTTACGCCATAGGGTGCTATGATAGGCTCATCGTTTTTGATATTTTTACGGATACCCTGAACATATTCGTTCGCAGCCTTCAATCCATAAGCGCATTCGGTAAACAATGTTTCCGAATAATTAGTAAAAGATTCATGGATCCACATATCTGCCAGGTCATTGCTGGTAATACTGTTGCCAAACCACTCATGACCGCTTTCGTGGATGACCAGGAAATCCCATTTTAATCCCCAGCCGGTGCCGGAAAGGTCTGTGCCTTTATAACCCATCCGGTAATTATTACCGTAGGCTACGGCGCTTTGGTGCTCCATTCCCAGGAAAGGTACTTCTACCAGTTTGTAGCTGTCTTTATAAAAAGGATATTTCCCAAACCAGTATTCAAAACATTTCAGCATGGGTTTTACCACTTTGAAATGTTCCCTGGCTTTGTCTTCATTATAGTCCAGTACCCAGTAGCCCAGTTCCAGTTTACCGCCTTCGCCGGAATAACTATCTTTTATCTCTGTATAGTTCCCGATGTTTAAGGCAACATCATAGTTATTGATCGGGTTACTTACATACCAGGTATAAGTATGGGTGCCATCAGGATTTTCTTCGGTTTTCTTTAAGCGACCATTAGAAACATCTACCAGGTCGCTGGGTACTGTTACATGGATACTCATATCTTCTGGCTCGTCGCTTTGGGTATCTTTATTAGGCCACCACACGCTGGCGCCCAAACCCTGTACTGCCGTGGCTATCCAGGGCCGTCCTTTTTCATCTCTGGACCAAACAACGCCGCCATCCCAGGGTGCATTCTTTGCACGGTGAGGTTTGCCGCTGTAAAAAATAGTGATCTGTTTCTTTTTGTCTTTAACCTGTGGCGATTTGATCTTTATAAACCAGGCATTACTGTCGCGGGTAAACGATAATGACTTTTTATCCTGGATCACGCTGTCTATTATCATGGGCGTCTGCAGGTCGATCTGGAGGAGGGAATCTGGTTTCAGTACCTTGTAGGTAATGGTATTGAAACCGCTGAAGGTGCTGTCGTCCGGATTTACCTGTACGTGCAGGTCATAGTTGGTAACATCCCACCAGGCCCGCTGAGGCGTGATGCTGCCTCTCAGCGTGTCGGCCCTGCTGAACTGATGTTGAGCCCCTGCGGTCAGTGTGGCCATCAGGGCAATACAAAGCATTGGTATGCCGCGCATATTTATTCGTATATTTTAGCCTGAAAGATATTAATTTACTGCCAAATGAAAAGTTGTTATTGTCAGGCGGTTATAACCAGATGGTGCTTTGCGGGCCTTTGCAGCCTGCTGTTATGGTCATGCGGTAGCCCGGAAAAACAGCGCTTGTCGGTATTCCGGTATAACAGTACCAATAGTATTGCCAGCCTGGACCCGGCCTTCGCTAAAAGTCAGGAAGTGATATGGGCGGTAAAACAGTTATATAATACCCTGGTGGAACCAGACAGCAACCTGGTGATCCGGCCATCCTTGGCGAAACAGTGGCGGGTGTCGGCCGATCACCGCACTTATACTTTTGATCTGAGAACAGATGTATATTTCCATGACAACGACATTTTCCCCGGAGGTAGGGGACGGCGGATGACGGCGGAGGATGTGGTATACAGTCTGCGTCGTATAATGGACCCGGCCACCGCTTCGCCGGGAGCCTGGATCTTTAACGGGAAACTCAGCGCCGACAGCGGCTTCCGGGCAGTAAATGATTCCACATTTGAATTAACCCTGTATCGCCCGTTTCACCCTGTACTGGGCATCCTCAGCATGCAATACTGTTCTATTATACCTCATGAAGCCATTGAAAAATATGGTAAGGATTTCCGCAACCATCCCTGTGGCACTGGCCCTTTCCGCTTTTTCCTGTGGGATGAAGGACAGGCGCTGGTATTGCATCGTAATCCCGGCTATTTTGAAAAAGATAGTACCGGGCAACGGCTGCCTTACCTTGAGGCTGTACAGGTGGGCTTCCTGGAGAGCAAGGCGTCCGAATTCCTGTTGTTCCGCCAGGGACAACTGGATTTTATGAATGATATTGATGCTTCTTTTAAAGATGAGGTGCTGACAAAACAGGGCAAGCTCAGAAAGGAGTGGGAGGGGAAAATGATACTGAACAAGCATCCTTATCTGAACACGGAATACCTGGGTTTTCTGAGCGACAGTAATAATGCGCTGGTAAAAGGATCGCCGTTACGACTAAAAAAAATACGACAAGCCATCAACTACGGTATAGACCGTACGAAAATGATGACTTATCTCCGCAACGGTATCGGTACTGCTGCCATGGCTGGTTTTGTACCAGCGGGACTGCCATCGTTTGATGCAGATAAAGTAAAAGGCTATCCCTATAACCCGGCTAAATCCAGGCAGTTATTACGGGAGGCGGGCTATCCGGATGGACAAGGATTGCCGGTGATAAAACTGCTTTCTATCCCCATTTACGCCGACCTGGCCAATTATGTGGCTAACCAGTTGCAGGAAACCGGTATCCGGATTCAGGTAGAGGTAATACAGAAAAGCTTGCTGCTGGAACAAACAGCCAAATCACAAGCCCTCTTTTTCAGGGGTAGCTGGATTGCCGATTACCCGGATGCCGAAAGCTACCTGGCCATGTTTTATAGTAAGAATCCGGCTCCGCCAAATTATACCCGCTATCATAATCCTGCTTTTGATGTGTTGTATGAAAAGTCGCTCGAAGAAAACAACGACAGCATCCGCTATACCCAGTACCGGGAAATGGATAACATGATAACCTCAGATGCGGTGGTGGTGCCGCTGTTCTATGATGAGGTGGTACGATTGGTACAGCCAAATGTCACTGGTTTTTCGAATAACGGTATGAATCTGTTGGAGTTACGTTGGGTGAGAAAAAAATGAAATTTAAAATTATTTTAACATTTCGTTCACCATCACCGTTTCTTTTTTGTCCGAAAGTCCGGCTATTTAGCTTACCTTTGGCGCTTATTTGTCACTTTACATTATAATTAGAAATGACGGCGATCCTGATATTCTTTTGTGTGCATTGGTTCTTTTCCTTGTTTTTCCACACATTTTATTTACATAGATACGCATCTCACCAGATGTATACTACCAGCAAGTTCTGGGAACGTTTCTTTTATTTCAGCACCTGGTTTTTCCAGGGTTCATCATACCTGATTCCAAGAGCTTATGGCGTTATGCACCGCATGCACCATGAGTTCAGCGATACTGAACATGATCCGCATTCTCCGCATTTCTTTAAAGACGTATGGGGAATGATGGTACAAACCCGCAAAATCTATAATGGATTTGTAACCCGTACCAACCAGGTAGATCCTAAGTTTTTTGCAGAGCCGTTACCGGAATGGGATGCAATGGATAAATTTGGTGACAGCAACATTACCCGTTTCGCATGGATGGCTGCCTATGTAGCTTTCTACGTGGTATTTGTTCCTGCCGGCATGTGGTATCTTTATTTACTGTTGCCTATCCATTTCCTGATGGGACCTGTGCAGGGCGCTATCGTTAACTGGTGCGGTCACAAATATGGTTACCAGAATTTTGATAACAGCGACCACTCAAGAAATACTTCACCATGGGGTATTGTATTGATGGGAGAACTGTTTCAGAACAACCACCACAAATTTAAAGACAGTCCTAACTTTGCCAAGAAATGGTACGAGCTGGATCCCAGCTACCAGGTAATGAAAGTGTTGAACTTTGTAGGTATCATTAAACTCAAGCCAGCAATGGTTACGCCCGCGCAGCTGAAGAACGCTAAAGCGGCCTGATAATACACCGTACAATCAATCTGTTACAATAATAGCAAATGCCTCCCTGATGGGAGGCATTGCTATTTTAGCTTTTGGCTGTTAGCTAATGAGAAGGAAACCATCATTTGTTAATCTTCGCACTAGCTAACACCTAATGCCTAAAAGCTTCTAAAATATTTATGGTTGGCTAGTTCCAGCATCGGCTGATCGCCTTCACTATCGCCGTAGGCGTATATTTCCTGGAAATTTTCGAGCCGGTAAGCTTGCCTGATACGGTTTACCTTTTCCTTCCCGTTACAGTTGAGATCCTGTATTTTGCCGGTGATCACTTTATTTTTTACTTCCAGCCGGGTACCCAAACAAACAATATTTTCTTTCCTGCACCAGGGCGCTACCCAGTCTTGCGCAGAAGCAGTAACTACTACTACATGATGTCCCTGCTCCTGGTGTTTTCGTATAGCCGTTAATGCGAGAGGCCGTATCAGTGAGGGAAGTCTTTCCCGGCAGAAGCTTTCGCAGCCGGCGGTAAATTCACCGGAAGGCATCTCTGCAAAAAAATATTTCAGTACCTGTTCCTTCATTTCCTGCGCAGGGAGCATCTTTAATTTGAACCGCAGCAATGCGGGCAGCAGCTGTATTACGCCGGCATACATGGCGGCGCGGCCCCGGTGGAAACGGATGATCTCCCACAGGGTATCCCTGTGGGTAATGGTACCATCAAAGTCGAAGAAGGCGATCGTCACAATGAAAGTTTTTTGAAAATACCTTCAGGTATTGATTTGATAATGAGCATAATGTATTTCCAGTGCCACTTTACGTACAACACATTTTTTCTTTTCTTTGAGGCGCTGAACACCGCCCGGGCAACGGCTTCCGGCTGCGCCGTGAGGAGGGGAGGAAGCGTCAGGTGTTGCGTCATCCGGGTATTCACGAAGCCAGGTTGTACACTCATCACGTGTACGCCACTACGAAAAAGCCGGTTGCGCAGTCCACTCAGGTAGGCAGTAAAGCCAGCTTTGGCGCTGCCATATATATAATTGCTTTGTCGCCCTCTTTCGCCGGCCACTGAACTGATGCCTATAATGGTACCTTGTTTTTTGGCCGCGTAGCTTTCTGCTACCACATTCAGGATAGATACGGCGCCTGTATAATTCGTATTAATAATTGCTGCGGCTTCCTGCCAGTTTTGCTGGGCTTTCTCCTGGTCGCCCAGCAGGCCGAATACACAGATGGTGATATCCGGTTGTACAGGTAAAGCAGCATAGAATGCGGCATGACTGTTAAAATCCGTTGCATCAAAGGCATGCGTGGTGGCTGTAACGCCGTAGCGTACCTGCAAATCCTGTTGCTGAGGTTGCAGTGCGGCCGTATGACGACCCGCTAACTGAATATCATATTTTTCCGACGCAAATTTTCTGGCAATGGCCACGGCCATGTCTGAACCTGCGCCTAATACTAAAACGGTGGGCATGAGAGGTGTTTGGTTAATAAGGGGAAAACTATTTTGTCAATAATAATCGTTCAGATTGCAGCGATTCAAAACGGTTGTTGCTGTTGTATTGCTTTACAATATCGGCAAACTTGCCGGCATTAGGATAGCTGTTCCAGAATATTTCCTGTTTCATTCTCGCATCTTTAGAGAGATATAAACGCCCTCCATACTGCAATACAATTTCATCCAGCTCATCCAGGAATTCAAACAGGCCCTTGCGGATCGGGAAATCGAGCGCCAGGGTGTATCCTTCCATCGGGAAGGAGATCAGGCTTTCCTGTTTGCCAAATACCTTCAGCACCGCCAGGAAGGAGCCCCAGCCTTTGTCGCTGATCCGTTGCAGAATAGCAATCAGGCCAGCCTTCTGTTCCAGTGATACCACAAACTGGTATTGTACAAAACCAGCCTTTCCATACCCGCGGTTCCAGTGCAGAATGGCATCCAGGGGATAGAAGAAAGGCTCATACGGAATCACCTTATGCATTACCTTTTTATAATTCTTCCCATAGTATAACCAGTTGAATGCCTTAACGGTAAAGGTGTTCAACGCAAAAGAAGGTAAGTTGAACGGAAGCGTCAATTTTCGTTTAGCCGGCAGGGTAAGTGGCGCTTTTTTCTGCTCCGCATTTAGCTCCTCCGGGGTAGCGTGTTCACCTACAATAAGAATGCTTCGCCCAAAGGAATCGCCTTTCTGCAAACAATCAATCCAGGCCATAGAGTAGGTGTAGTGCTTGTATTCATCAAATAAACGAAGCACTTCGTCCAGGTTTTTGGCTTTCAGTTGCGTTTGATTGATATAGGCAGTACTTATTTTCTTAAGACTAAACTTTACGCGGGTGATCACACCGGTCAAACCCATACCACCGCAGGTAGCCCAGAACAGATCCGGGTGTTGGGTGGCAGAGCAGCAAATGGTGTTACCAGAACCGGTAAGCACATCCATATCGATAATGTGCCCTGAAAAAGCGCCATCTACGTGGTGGTTCTTGCCATGCACATCGGAGGCCACAGCGCCGCCAATTGTAATATACTTGGTACCGGGAGTAACCGGTAAAAACCAGCCCCTGGGTACAATGATGTCGAGTACCTGGTCGAGCGTTACGCCAGCTTGCAAATCTATGATGCCATTTGTCGTATCAAACGCCAGCATTTTGTCGTACTTCAACATGGAAATGCTATGCTTTCCCAATGAGGCATCACCATAGCAGCGGCCATTGCCCCTGGCAATCATATGGGAGTTGGCTACCACGTATTCGCGGAGCTGCTCTTCCTGGGTAAATACACTTTCATCACTGGCAACAGCGGGGTAGTTTCCCCAGTTGGCTAACCGTTTTTGCATTATCCAAAAAATGTTTTATCTGTCGGTAAATAAATTAATACATAAAAACTAGTCACCCACAGGAGTATGGTTAATTGAATAAAACGGTCTTTATATAGGATTTTGGTGGGAGAACCTGTATTGTTCTCCACGTAGGTTACCTGCAAATATCGTAATAATCCGCCAATTACAAAAAGCGTGGTGTAATAAAGACGGTAGGTATGAAACCTGGCCTGGGTTTCCGGCGAAATGGTATACATCAGATAACATACGATAATGACGGCTGATACCAGCGACAGCATTACATTCAGGAAGTCCATGTTATAACCGCCGGCGGCTTTTCGCATTTCCTTGCCAGACTCCTGCCTGATAAGAATATCATCGCGGCGCTTGGCAATAGCCATGAACAGGGCCAGCAGGAAAATCATGATCATCAGCCATTCAGAGATCGCCATGTCCGCAGCTACACCGCCGGCTTTTACCCGCAGCACAAAGCCGGTCGATAACATCAGGATATCAAGAATGGAAATATTTTTCAGACCCAGGCAATACAACAGGTTCAATACAAAGTAGAGGGAGAGTACGAACACAAATTTCAGACTCACACAAAATGCAACGCCGGTTCCTGCCAGTATGCATAGTGCAAACAACAGGAGGGCAGCCTGCCTGGATATGGCCCCGGATGCCAGCGGGCGTTTACATTTCTCCGGGTGCTGCTTATCCGCTTCAATGTCTTTGTAGTCGTTGATAATGTAAATACTGCTGGCAATAAGACTGAAGGCAATAAAACCCACCAGCACCGGCAATAGCTTTGAAGTATTGAAGATTTCCCCTGCAAAGAATAGTGGGATGAACAGGAATGCATTCTTAACCCAATGTTTTGGCCTGAGTAGTTTGATGTATTTCATGGGGAACTAAAAAGTTGATTCTTGACGGACCAAGATACAATTTATTCGATTACTTTTGCCCCCATTCATATAGGCGGATCATTACCAATTATTGCAAATCCCAATCTTCTATGTCATTTTTTTCCCTGAAAGGTCGCAAGTGGACCGTTACCGAAAACGTAGTCATCATTTTACTGGCGCTGGTGCCTTTGTTTGTTACATTTCCATACCGCGTTAATATTTTCCTTTCCTGGGAAGGAGCATATCGCATGTCTGCCGGGCAGATTCCTTTTAAAGACTTCGGATCTCCGCTGGGGTACGGTTTCTGGATTGTTCCGGCGCTGTTTTTTAAAATCTTCGGCCCTGAGATGATTTCACTGGTGAAGGCGCAGGTGCTGCTGAATATTATGGCGGGCTTCGCGTTCAGGTCTATCCTCAGGAGCCTGGAGGTACGGCCGGGAGTGCGGTTATTATCTGTGCTCGTATTCGTGTTATCGTATTCCTTCTTCAATTTCTGGCCCTGGTATAATCACACAGTGATTGTATATGAACTGGTAGGCCTCAGCTTCCTCTTTAAATCCTTCTTTTCGGATAGCCGTAAACGTAGTTATATATGGATGGCGCTGGCGGCACTTTTCATATTCCTGTCGGTTTTTACGAAACAAGACGGAGGTGGTATGGCCTTTATGTTGTCGTTGCTGTTCCTGGCATACAACAGTTTTCAAACCCGCCGCTGGCTGGATCTGCCCATTTTTGCAGGTATGTTCCTGGTAATAGCAGTGCTCTTTATTGCGCCACTGATGCCCGGCTTCGGCTATTGGTTTAACCACGGACAAGCACCACACAGCTCACGGTTAGCCATCAACGATTTTACCGATGAAATCCTGGGTAATTCCAACTGGATCAAGGGCTATGTGGTATTGGTGATATTGTGCATCGCTGCAAGTGTGAAACAATGGAATACCTGGTTGCAACAACGCCGGGAGGTATTATTTGCACTGCTCACGCTGGGGATTTTGGGAGAAGCGGCTATTTTCCAGGTGACCAGCTACACACCGCCCGATAACAATATCTTCTTCCACAGCTTTGCATTCGCTTTTATTGCCACCTACCTGTGTAACCATCTCCAGGTAAATCTTGACCGCGGCAAACCATTATTACTGGCCACGGTGCTGGTGTTATTCTGGTGGTCCGGTACCTGGTGGAAATATATTAGTCGTTTCACCGACCGGCTTTTCCCTGCGCAGGAAATGGTGGATGCCCATCACCCCAACCAGGAGAACGTGGTGAACAGGCGGAATTTCATGTTGAACGCCGATACCACCGATGTGCCGGTGTCGTCCTGGATATTCTCCGACCTGAAGCCGTTCCGTAAAATATATATGCCTGCATCTACCGTACAGGGTATGGAGCGCCTGATGAACCTGCCGGTGGTAAAAGGGAATAAGGGAGATCTGAAAGTGCTGAATATGACTGAGCTGACTCCGTTGGCAGTAGTTATTCCTTATAAGCCGGAAACCGGACCAGACTTTCCGCTGTGGTATCACCTCGGGGTGGGGATGTTCAACCGACAGCTGGCTACGTTCAAACAGAAGGTAAAGGATCATCATTATGACTTGATCATTTATGAATATGCTCCCGGGTTGAATAACTTTTTCCCGTTTGCCTTGAGGGATGATCTGAAACAACATTACCAACAAGTCGATAGTTTTCTTGCCCCCAGAAGACCAACAAATGCGATTATAGAAGTATATGTAAAATAATTTATGTATTTTGTTATCCGGATTTACAATATCCGTTGAACATTTGCACCTCCGGAGATTAAAATACTATCAGTGGTAGCTGAAAAACAGCCTGGAAAAGGGCTGTTTTTTATTTTATAACAGATTGACTTATAGTTATTTATTTGTCTCCTATTAAATAGGTTTATCAGGATGATGAAAACCTGGTTTTACCCTCCATTTTTATTAACCAGTAAAATAAGTTTTGCTGGTTAATAATAAGATTTACCTTTGTCAGATAAGGCTAAATAAGGATGATATGTCTGCGCAAAAATCAATTGCCACCCTCCGGTTAGACGGTGGCGTTTTATGTCTTGATTTCATCAATACCATCGATAATCGCAAAAAAATAGGCACCTGCGATTACCTGGCGAGCTTCAAAGAATTGTTGCAATGGTATGCCCATACAGGTGGTTTATCTTCCAAAATTATCCACACCCTGGAGCGGCTGGCAAAAGATTATCCGCAGAAAGCAGCGGTAGTTTTTGAAAAGAGCATTGCGTTGAGGGAGTTATTACACCGGTTGTTCACAGCATTTATGGCTGGTAAAAGTCCGGCGGCTGGCGACCTGGTTCAGTTCAACAGCTACTTAGGGGAAGCATATGCTAACATAGAAATGGCCTGGTTGGCAGGTGCAGGGAAACTGCAGTTCAATGCCCCGGCGCTGGAGCAGGTATACTGGTGGCTGGTTAAATCGGCTGTAGAATTGTATACCTCTGTCAAACCCGCACAGATAAAAGAATGCCCGGCCTGTGGCTGGATTTTCCTGGACAAGAGCCGGAACGGTTCCCGCAAATGGTGCAGCATGAGTACCTGCGGGGATGTCGATAAAGTAACCCGCAATTATCAGCGTACAAAAAGAAAGAAGCCATGAATAGTCAACCCGGCCGCTTATCCACCAAACTAATCCTTTGTTTGGTGGCGGTATATATTATCTGGGGATCTACCTACCTGGGAATGAAGATTGCCACGAAAGTAGTGCCGCCATTTTTCCTGTCGTCGCTGCGATTCCTGGTGGCAGGGAGCTTATTATTGATCATTGGTGGTTTGCGCGAAAAGACCTGGCCCAACCGGTTACAATTCTTATCCGCCTGTTTCGTGGGTGTGGCATTGATCGGCATCGGCAATACTACTGTGGCACTGGCAGTACACCATATGCCTTCAGGCCTTGTAGCGCTGATGGTAGCCGCCATGCCGGCCTGGATTATGGGAATGGACTGGGCGTTTTTCAGCAAACAACGTCCATCTTCACTTACGCTGATAGGAATTGTAATAGGCTTCGCCGGTCTGTTTCTTTTGTTTAACCCCTTTGCTCATCATGAGGAGGCACGTGCTTTCCCTTTGTGGCCGATAGCTGTGGTGGTATTCGGTAATATTTGCTGGGCTGCCGGAACCTTGTTTGTACAGCGTTTACCTATGCCCACACAGATTACCAGTACGGCCATACAAATGTTGGCTGGTGGTGTATTTTCTTTTTTTGTAAGTCTCGTTTTTGAACCCGGCGCCCTGTACACGCTGCCTATGATGACTATGGAAGGTTGGCAGGCTTATGTTTACCTGGTGCTCATCGGTTCGCTGGTGGGATATACCTCTTATAGCTGGTTATCGAAGAATGCTCCTCCTGGCCTTACAGCCACCTACGCCTATGTGAATCCTATTGTGGCCTTATTCCTCGGCTGGGCTATCGGCAACGAAGCCATTACCGGGATGGTCGGCATATCTGCAGCCATCGTTATCAGCGGGGTGGTTATGATGACTTTAGGCCGGAAAAATTGATGAATTAACGCCATTGTATCAGTATTATAATCATTTATATATGTAGGTACTACTCATTTGGGTGCATTTTTTGATCGATAGGTGCTATCCCGAATTGAAAGTAATTAGATAATAGATTATATAAACTGACTATGCGAAAGACCATTATTGTATCGAACAGGCTACCGGTAAAGATTTCAGAAACAAGCGGCGAATATACCCTACAGCCCAGCGAAGGAGGGCTGGCTACGGGTTTAGGGTCGATTTACAGGGAAGGAAATAATATCTGGATAGGCTGGCCGGGACAGGAAATCACCGATCAAAAGGAACAGGAAAGAGTAACAAAGCAGTTGCGTAAAATGAACCTGATGCCGGTTTACCTGTCTCAGGACGAAATCAACAACTTTTATGAGGGCTTTTCGAATGAAACGCTGTGGCCAGTTTTCCACTATATGGCCGTTTATGCCCACTATGAACAGGAACACTGGGACTTCTACTACCAGGTAAATAAAAAATTCCGGGATATTATTATGAAGGTAGCCGAACCAGGAGATATTATCTGGATACATGACTACCAACTGTTGCTACTACCCGGAATGGTCCGTGCAGAAATGCCGGAGATCTCCATCGGTTTCTTCCAGCATATTCCCTTTCCGTCGTACGAATTATTCCGCCTTATTCCCTGGCGTACCGAAATACTGGAGGGCATGTTAGGCGCCGACCTGATGGGCTTTCACACCTTTGATGATACCCGTCATTTTCTCAATGCTGCCAGCCGCCTGCTGCCGGTGAACACATCGGCCAACATTGTGTCTTACAACGACAGAGCCGTGGTGGTGGAAACGTTCCCGATGGGAATTGATTTTAAAAAGTATACAGAGATGGGAAGTGATCCGGAGGTATTACAGCAGATGCAGCACCTGAAGGAGAATTTCCACCAGGACAGGTTAATACTCTCTATTGACCGGCTGGATTACAGCAAAGGTATCCTGCAAAGACTGGAGGCTTTTGAGTTGTTGTTACAACTGCATCCGGAATATATTGGTAAGGTGGTGCTGTATATGATTGTGGTACCTTCCCGTGATACGGTGTCGCAGTATAAAGAGTTGCGCGACGAAATCGATAAATACGTTGGTAACATCAATGCCCGTTTCCGCACGTTGTCATGGCATCCGATCCAGTATTTCTATCGTTCCTTCCCGCTGGAAACCTTATCAGCCCTGTATAATTTCGCGGACATCTGCCTGGTAACGCCGATGCGCGATGGTATGAATCTCGTTAGTAAGGAGTATGTGGCGAGCAGGAGTAATAACGATGGCGTATTGATTTTGAGCGAAATGGCTGGTGCATCTAAAGAATTAATAGATGCCATCATCGTGAACCCGAACAATATCGGCGCTATTACCCGTGCTATTGTAGATGCGCTCAACATGCCTTTGGAGGAGCAACAACGCCGGATGAAACAAATGCGCACGGTGGTCGCCAAATTCAATATTAATCACTGGGTAAAATTGTTTATGACCCGACTGCAGGAAGTAAATGAGATGCAGCAGAATATGCTGGCCCGCCGGGTAAACCAGGAAACTGCGGTTTTAATAAGACAACAATACTTCAACACAAAAAGACGCATCATCTTCCTCGACTATGATGGTACGTTGGTAGGCTTCCAACCCAATATAGATATGGCTTCGCCGGATCCCGATCTGTACCAGCTGCTCCGGGAGCTGGCCAGCATACCGGGCAACGACCTGGTAATGATCAGCGGCAGAAATCACGAGACATTAGGAGAATGGTTTGGGCATCTGAAACTGGATCTCATCGCTGAACATGGGGCATGGCAAAAAACGAAAGAAGGGGAGTGGTACCAATTACCGGGCTTAACAGACAAATGGAAACAGGAGTTACTACCTATCATGGAACTTGCTACTGACCGCACCCCTGGCTCCTTTATAGAGGAGAAAAGTTTTTCGCTGGTATGGCATTATCGTAAAGTGGAATCGGGGCTGGGTGAGTTACGCGCCAATGAGCTGATGAACACCCTGCGTTATTATACTGTGGAAAAAGGCCTACAGGTATTACCCGGAGATAAAGTAATAGAAGTAAAGAATATAGAGATAAATAAAGGAAAGGCCGCCATCAGTTGGCTGAATCATAAGAAATATGATTTTATAATGGCTATGGGAGATGATGTAACGGATGAAGATATCTTTAAGGCGCTCCCGCCCAAAGCCATCACTATTAAAGTGGGTAGCCAGGTATCAGCCGCCCAGTACTATCTAAGAAGTTATCATGAAGTAAGACATCTGCTGAGAACGCTCCGCAGCAGGGAAGGAGAAAGAGCGGCGCAGTGAAACAGCTTTTAGCCATTAGCTTTTAGCGTTTAGGAAAATGCAGCGGAGAACATTATTAGCAGGCTTTGCTGCATTTTCCTAAAATGCTAATAGCTACAAAAATATCGGTACATCGAGTTTCATCGCTATCCGGTAGGCGGCGTTCATCAAACCCACATGGCTATACGCCTGGGGGAAGTTGCCCCATTGACTTCCGTTCTCCGATTCCACATCTTCGCTGAAGAGCAGGAGGTGATTGGAGTATTGAAGTAATTTACCGAATTCGCGCTGGGCGTCGTCCAGCCGGCCTACGCAGGCCAGGGCTTCCACATACCAGAAGGCACATACGAGAAAGGTAGTTTTGGGTTTACCAAAATCGTCGGAGTGTCGATAGCGGTAAAAGAGTCCCTCGGGAGTTTTCAATTCTTTTTCAAGCGCTGCGAGGTGATCGCGGGCACGTTCGGAGGCCGGGTCCAGGTAATTCATCATAATCAGCTGCAGGGTGCTGGCATCCAGGTGCTGACTGCCGGCAGCATTGGTATACACTTTTCTAACCGGGTCGTAGCAGCTTTCGATGTGGGCAGCGGCACGGTCTTTCAGCTCAAGTGCCTTTTGCAGCAGGGTTTCGTTACCAATTGTTTTCGCCATTTTTTCAGCTGCTGCACAGCCGGCCCACTGGAATAAATTCGTATAGCAGTGGATGTTAGCCATATTCCGGAACTCCCAGATGCCGGCATCTTTTTCATCGATCGTTTTTTCTATTTTCTTTAGCAGCAACTCTATCCATCGATCGGAATCTTTTCTTTCAGAAAAAATAAACCGGTGGTCTGTATACAGCGGCAACATGGATATCAGTACCTGTCCGTAAATATCGTTCTGGATATGTTCGTAGGCCTGGTTACCGATACGCACGGGTTTGTTATCCATATATCCATCCAGGTGGGGAAGTATCGTTTCAGACAGCGTTTTTTGCCCTGTAATCCCGTACAGTGGCTGATAACGGAAATCGCCGGAGAAGGAGATATCTGTTATATAGCCAAAGTAGCGTTCCATTTCTTCAAAATGCCCGATATGGTTTAAGGCCGTGATTACATAATAGGTATCACGCATCCAGCAATAGCGGTAGTCCCAGTTACGGCCGCTTTCGGGAAACTCCGGCAAACTGGTGGTACTGGCCGCTATGATGGCCCCGGTATCTTCATACTGGTGTATTTTCAGGGTTAACGCCGAGCGGATAACGTAGGGCTGGAAGTAGTTGGCAATGGAAGAATGCTTGATCCAGGTTCTCCAATAAGTAATGGTTTCCCGGAGAAACCGTTCTCCTGTGCTTACCAACGGGGCTTCCAGCGGATGTCCGTAAGTCAGGATCAGGTAACGGGTATCATTTAAAACAAAATATTCGTTGTCGAAAAGATAGCTGACTGCTATGTTTGTGGTGAGCCGGATATTTTCATCGCAGCCACCAAATTCAATATGGCTGCTTCCCCGCAGGCGCCGCAGTTTTTCGGCGCCATAGTCGCATACCGGTTCACATTTTACCCGGATACGGGGTGAGCCTTCAATAGGTTCTATTTTGCGGACCAGCATCAGCGGTTTAAAGAAGCGTTCGAACTGAAGGAAGCGGGGAGCAAAATCAGTGATACGGTAGCTGCCCTCTGTGGTAGTGATTTCAGTACAAAGCACATTTGTATTCTCCAGGTAATATTGATGGGACTCATAATGCGCTTCCGGCAGGATGGAAAACTCGCCGCCCTTTTTTTTATCAAGCAGTCCGCCAAAAACAAAGGAGCTGTCCATGCGGGGCCAGCAAAGCCAATCTATATTTGTATCCTTATTAATATGCGCCAGAAAAGCACAATTGCCAATAATTCCTGTCTGATAGGTATGTCTTTCCATGAGGCCTTATTTTGTTTTTGAACTACATTTTTCACTCAAAATTGTTCATCCCGGAACAAAAGCTGTTCCAATAATGCGGGCTGGTATTCTATCTTCCATTTATTAACAAATCATATCGTTCCGGGTATTGGCGGAAACCCTTATTTTTAAGTATAAAGTTCCACAACGATGCAAACATTAAAAAAGCAGCACTATCTTCCTCAGTTTATTACGCCGGCTTCTGACGGAGCGGCTAAAACATATTTGCTGGCCGGGGACCTGGGAGGTACCAAAACCAACCTGGCCTTGTTTAGTGCTGTCAACGGCACGTTGGACCTGATCCGGGAACAGAAGTATGCATCACGTGATTATCCGAATTTCTCTGAGATCATCAGGCATTTTATCAATGAATGCAGGGACACGCCACCGCAGCGTATATGCATTGGCGTAGCAGGCCCCGTGGTAAAGGGAAAAGTGGAGCTGACTAATTTATCGAGGGAACTGAGCGAGGATGAAATCAGGCAGAGTACAGGTGTAAATGCGGTGGCACTGATCAACGACCTGGAGGCTACCGCTTATGGTTTAACCACGCTGGCGCCTCATCAGCTTACCACATTGCATCGGGGTGCGGCCGAACATGCCGGTAATATAGCGATCATTGCACCTGGTACAGGATTGGGGATGGCCGGGTTGTACTGGGATGGCAGCTATCACCATCCATTTCCTACAGAAGGCGGACATACGGATTTTGCGCCAAGAACCGACCTGGATATTTTGTTATTGCGGTACCTGCAGGAAAAGTATGATGTGGTAAGCTGGGAAAGGGTTGTCAGCGGGCCGGGTGTGTATGATATTTTCCAGTTTTTAAGAGATATAAAAGGAATGGAAGAACCCGCAGAGCTGCGTGCAGCGATGAATGCCGGGGATCCATCTGCAGAAATCAGCAAGGCCGCGATGGCGGGAAGAATCCCGATTTGCGTAAAAACGATGGAGTTATTTGTTCGTTATCTGGCACGTGAGTCGTGTAACCTCGTATTAAAAATGAAAGCCACCGGTGGCCTGTTCCTGGGAGGAGGAATTCCGCCAAAGATTGCAGCGCTGCTGGAAACAGGAGAATTCTATCATCACTATATGCAGGGTGATCGTATGGCCGAACTGCTGGCGAGTGTACCTATTCATATTGTGAACAATGATAAGTCGGCTTTATGGGGCGCCGCATTTTATGCTGGATTATTACAGGATTAAAGTTATTTTTGTGAGATAAACAGGAAATGGTGTCTTCCTGACCCAACCGTCAGCCCGGAGCTGTCTGATGGCGCCTACAAATATTAGAATGGTATACTATACCGTTTAATGCTGCTATTTGTAGGATATGAATAAAACGAAATTTTCGCTGGAACAATTGACAGTAGCTTATCAGCTGCTGCGGTGGACTGTATTGGTAACACCCGTAGCCCTTGTAGTGGGATCCCTGGTGGCTTTATTTCTGTGGCTGTTGGAACTCGTTACGCAACTACGCTGGCACCATGAATGGCTATTATTCGGGCTGCCGCTGGCGGGTATATTGATTTATTGGTTGTATCGCCTCGGAGGCAAGCAGGCCGATAAAGGCAATAACCTGATCATGGAAGAGATCCATCAGCCGGGAGGTGGCGTACCTGCGCGTATGGCGCCACTGGTATTACTTACCACCATTGTTACCCATTTGTTTGGCGGCTCCGCCGGACGGGAAGGTACTGCGGTGCAGATTGGCGGGAGTATGGCAGGGTTGATCGGAAAGAAAATGGGACTATCGCAGGCGGATATACGAATATTACTGATGACAGGAATCGCCGCAGGTTTCGGCGCAGTATTCGGCACGCCGCTAACGGGTGCTGTATTTGCATTGGAGGTATTGGCTATTGGCGTTATGCGCTACGACGCATTGATACCCTGTTTAATTGCCTCGGTTTTTGCCGACATCGTTTGCAGCGCCTGGGGAATTCATCACACGCATTACAGCATCACTTATATCAGTCAGTCGTTCATAAAGGAGATCCCCTTTATTCACCTGGATCTCTGGCTGCTGGGAAAAGTAATTGTTTGTGGTGTTGCCTTTGGATTGAGTAGTTTCCTGTTTGCGACCCTGATGCATAATATTAAGCATAACGCCAACGCTTATATTAAAATACCCTGGCTCATCCCCGTGGCCGGTGGCGTAGTTATTATTATATTAAGCTACATCGCCGGAACAACAGATTACCTGGGTTTGGGAGTAAGTAGTAAATCGCCTGATGGTATCAGCATACTGGCCGCCTTTGATGCCAATAGCAGTGTGAATGAGTGGAGTTGGCTCTGGAAGCTGGTTTTCACGGCTATAACACTTGGAATGGGTTTCAAAGGGGGAGAGGTGACCCCACTTTTTTTCATAGGAGCTACACTTGGTCACACGCTGGCCCTCTGGTTGGGTGCACCAGTAGACCTTTTTGCAGGTTTAGGATTTATCGCCGTTTTTGCCGGCGCCACCAACACACCGATCGCCTGTACTTTAATGGGAGTTGAATTATTTGGTACCAATCATGTGCTGTACTTTGCAGTAGCTTGTTTTACTGCCTACTACTTCAGCGGTCACGCGGGGATTTACAGCGCACAGCGACTGGAAATAAAGAAGTTGAACTAACAATTTTGTTAGTACGGCATATTTTCCGGAAGCAGTTTACCTTTGGCGCATGACAAATCATATCACAGGTATACATCACATTGCCATACAGGCGAGGGATTATAAGGCGACGATCCGTTTTTACGAAGCATTGGGACTTACACTTTACCATAGTTGGGCTTTACCGGAATTTAGTATTGAATATGCAGCACTGTTGGGGATCCCCGGTACAAATTCTTATATCGAAATATTTGACAAGGGCGCGAAGGTGGCCACCCAGGGCCGTCGCCCTGTTACCGGAGAATCCCCGGTGGCGGGCGCCTTGTTACATTTTTGCTTTACTGTGAAAGACGCCACTGCGGCATACAATGATGCGCTGGCATTAGGCGCCACCAGCTGCGTGCCGCCATCAGTATTGCTTTTGGGCGAACCAACTCTTACCGTCCGTAATTCGCTCGTGTATGGATTGGATGGTGAAGTGATTGAATTTATTGAACCGCATTGGTGAGCGACAGCGTTTTGTAAAGAAACTGTTATGCTAAAAATTGAGTGATTCTGTGTGGGTTTCTACGGGGATATTTCCTGTTATTTTGCAGGATAAAATTCAAAAGCATGGAAAAGGAAACAAACGCTACGCAGTTCATCAATCCGGCGGGACTCTATGATCCAACGCCCAATGCATATTCTCACATGGTTGTTGTACCTGCTGGTAACACGCTGGTATACATATCCGGACAAGGCGGCGAAACTGCTGATGGGCACCTGGTAAATGATTTCCGGGCGCAGGTGAAACAAGCTTTCAGTAACCTGGGCACCGCGTTGGCATCGCAGGGATTAACCTTTAAGGATGTGGTAAAACAAACAACGTTGGTAGTTGATCACAGCAAGGAAAAGTTGAAAATACTTGGCGAGGAAACGTCGCTTGTCTGGCCCGACAAACAGTTCCCGGTAAATACATTGATTCCGGTTCCGCAGCTGGCCCTTGACGGTATGCTGATCGAAATTGAAATGTTGGCGGTTAAACGCTCATAGGAGCGACTGGAAGATAATCAGTTTAAGTTCATCACCGTCGCAAGGCATACAACAAACACATTTAACAGCGATAGTCCGTTTGAAATGAGCGTGAATTTTCACGTCGGTTTCAAGCGGACTTTTTATGTTTTACAAAGGCGCTGAGAATTGAATATCCCCGGGGACTGGTCAGGCCAATAAATCTACGACAATTACAGCGCCTTCATTTTCAATAGATTAACGGTGAAAAAGCGGGAATCGCTCCGAAAACATTAGAGACTAATGTAGACTTGTAAATGTGTTTTATTATTCCTATAATTTATATTATGTTAAATAGAAAATCACATGTTTAAATCATACCAACGTATAACCATCTCCTTCTTAAAGGAAATGTTCCTCTGTCTTTTAATGCATGTTATGCGTTCTCTCCAAAAAAATCTACCTGTACTACTTTCCTGTCTACTCTCCGTAAACTCATATTGGCTACCTTTTGTGCAAACATCGTAAAGGAAGCTCCCATAGCCCGCGCGGGACCACTCATCCCAAAGTCCTTGAATTTATCGGGCTTTTACCTAATCTTTAAAGTCAATCAAGATCAGCTTCATGAACTTAATGAGAAAAACAATCCTACTGCCGCTGTTGCTGGCAGGTATTACCGGACTGCACGCCGTACAGGCGCAACAGAAAACTAACAAACCGGCTCCGCAGGCAAAGGAAGACGCCCCCCAACATGGGTCTATCAGCCTGAATCCGGATACCACCGTTATCACGTATCACGATGTTACAGTAAAGGGCCAGAAAATCCCTTATAAAGCCATTGCGGGCACACAACCGGTATGGGACCAGGATGGCAAAGTACTGGCCGGATTGTTTTACACCTATTATGAAAGGACGGATATAAAGGACCGAGCCTCCCGCCCACTGGTCATTTCCTTTAACGGCGGCCCTGGTACTCCTTCTGTATGGATGCAGATTGCCTACACCGGCCCACGCCTCCTGAATATAGACGATGAAGGCTACCCCGTGCAGCCCTATGGCATACACGAAAACCCCGAGTCTATTCTTGATATTGCCGACATCATTTATATAGACCCCGCCAATACCGGCTTTTCCAGGGTGACCGGGAAAGATGCACCCCGCGAAAAGTTCTTCGGGGTAAATGCGGATATCCGGTACCTGGCCGAATGGATCAATACTTTTGTATCAAGACAAAACAGGTGGGCTTCTCCTAAATACCTGATAGGTGAAAGTTACGGAACCACCCGGGTATCGGGCCTTGCGCTGGAGTTACAAAATGCGCAATGGATGTACCTGAATGGTGTGATACTGGTATCCCCTACCGAACTGGGTATTTCCCGGAACGGACCGGTGGACGCGGCTTTGCGCCTTCCCTACTTTGCAGCAACCGCCTGGTATCATAAAGCATTGGGAGCAGATCTGCAACAGAAAGACCTTACCGCGATGTTGCCTGAAGTGGAAGACTTTACCATTCATGAGCTGATACCGGCTATCAGCCAGGGCGGATTTCTGCAGGAGCAAACGCGGAAAACAATAGCCGCAAAGATGGCACGCTACTCGGGACTGTCAGAGAAAGTAATCCTTCAGCATAACCTGAATGTACCTCCTAACTTTTTCTGGAAAGAATTACTGAGAGATAAAGGGTTTACAGTAGGCAGACTTGATTCCCGTTACCGTGGCATGGACAGAGAAGACGCCGGCAACGGACCTGATTACAATGCAGAACTAACTTCCTGGCTGCATGCCTTTACTCCTGCCATCAATATTTATCTCAGGGAAGAATTAAAGTTCCGAACCGATCTTAAATACCTGATGTTTGGTCCGGTGCATCCGTGGGACAGCAACGGCGATAACACCGGGGAAAACCTGCGGGAGGCCATGGCTGCTAATCCTTACCTGCATGTGATGATACAGTCGGGCTACTACGACGGCGCCTGCGATTACTTCAATGCGAAATACAGTATGTGGCAAATGGATCCTGGTGGACGTTTGAAAGACCGTCTCTCCTGGCATGGCTACCGGAGCGGTCATATGATGTACCTGCGGAAAGATGACCTGGCTACAGGCAACAATGATATACGGGCATTTATCAATGCCTCACTGCCGAAAGCAGGACAACCAGCGAAATATTGAAATAGCTTTTAGCATTTTTAGTCAATGCAGCGAATATCGTCTTCGCTGCATTGATTAAATGTTCTTTAAATTTTGTACGCCACCCCAAGTGTCAGGTAGATATTGTATAACGGGAAATCCATTCCTTTAAACTCATCGGGGAATACCGGGCGTAGTCCCCAGTTCAGGTTGCCGTTGATACTAAGATTTTTGCCAACCCTGTAGGAAGCGCCTCCCTGTAAGCCCACATCGAAAGTCCGCATTTCCTTACCGAAATCGAAGGTCGCTTCGGTAATGTTTACTTTCTCTCCTTTTGGTCCACCATTGCGGATGTAGCCATTGGAAACGGTACCATAGAAGTTAGAACTGAATAACCAGGCAACATAACCACCCAGGTTAAAGCGCCATTTGTTGTTGGGCGTAAATACGGCACTAACCGGGAAAGATACATAGGCATTACGCACCGTTGTTTTGTTTTCTCCCGAAAAATCTCCCTGGAAACGGCCGCCATCACTCGTAGTAATGATAGTAGGAAAATACTGGACCACATCTTTGGTGCCCATTCCCTTATAATCGAGTTTTACGGCAATTGCAGCGCCCCATTTGTGGGTAGCGCGGTACGACAACTCATAACCCAGCGACGGGCAGAATTCCGGCCAGAAACCTTCTATTTTACGAATCGTGTTGGGGAGGCCTACCGGCGCGGTAGCACCGAAATTAAAGCCTGCCAGGATACGATGTTCCAGCACAGGCTTATATGTCTTATTTTTCGTTTGTCCGTTTCCGTTATCCTGTGCAAATAAGGTGGCCGGGGCCATTAGCATCCCCAGCATCAGTCCCGGTATTCTTATATTCATCATCTCAGATGTCATCTTTTATTCGTGTACAATAAGTATGGCGGATCAGGAAAATTTATTGTGGAATAATTTGCAGGCTATCCACCACCAAACGACTGCCTATGGCGCCTTTATAAGCGTCTCCGTCTTTACTGGAAGACGCTACTATCGCCATCATCATTTTTTCATTCCCTGTATATGATTGCTTTTCTACAAAAGGCACATCAAATTTTGTCCATTGCTCCCTTGGGCCTCCATTGGGAATACTTGCAGTGGCCAGTATCCTGTCTGATGTATGAATGTTAGTGGCGTCGAGCCGTTCTGTTCCCCTGTACAACACTGCATAAAGGGAACAACTGTCTTTCATACCCGCCATAATATTCCCGGCTTTATCCTGGTATTTCTCTCCCGGCTTATATTTATAATAACCGGTGAAACGGGAGGGTTTTCCCAGGTAAGGTTGTCCGAATTTCGTAGCCTTCAAAGGTTCGGTCATTGCATTTTCAGAATCAAATACACCCAGGAAAAGAGAGCCTGCAAACAACTTTATGCCAATGAAATTTGATAATACCGTGCCTTCACGTGTTACCAGTTCTGCAGCATATTTTCCGTGAAAAGCATCTGTAGTAGCCCGTAACGGGTATTCCATCGGATCTTTTTTCACTCCTGACAAAGCAATACCAGGATTACCGGACGACCACATCATATTGGTAACAGCCCTGCTGCTGTCTATTTCCACAGGATACTGATATTTATCATTATCGTTGAGCTGCCATGACTCAAAATCCCATTTAAACACTCCTATCTGGGCAACAACAATCGTATATGCCTTCTGGTTAACGCCGCTGGCGGATGTCACTACATATTGTTTTGGACCTGTACCGTCAAATTTTATTGAGTCGCCCGATGCCGGCACCACCTTCGCACCTGCCGATACCGTAATAACCGGCGCTAAGCCGCTGTTAAAGGCTTCCGGTGTGAGCGACAAAATAATTTTAGCATTGGCCTGGTCTATAAAAATATCTCCGGTCAGGTATTGCTTATCTATCTTAAATGTTTCGATGTCTGCTTCCGGATTAATGGGTGCATCGCGAATACAGGATTGAATCATTACCATCAGTGTGGCCAGGTAGCATAGTTTCCTTATATTCATGTAATTGATTGAATAATATAAAACACTTCCTTGCCGGCAAAAGTTTATTTTTTTTCTGCTCTTCATATTCCTATAAAATATATCATTGCAAGATAATGGATAAACAACGAATAAAAAGACTATTGATTTACGCGGCGAAATGCGTGACTGGCGTGGTGCTGGTGCTGGGGCTGTCGTGGATCACCGACTATAAAGATATTATCTGGGTATTGATTTCCGTAATGCTGGTATTATCGCCCGATGGATCAGACGCAGTAACGTTGGCGGTTACACGTATCAAGGCCAATGTAGTGGGCGGGATTTCCGGCTTCCTGTTGATATTGATTCATCCGAATATGCTGTTAATGATGTGCACGGCCGTGTTCATTACAGTGGTCATCTGCAACCTGCTGAACCTTGAAGCTGCCACACGGACTGCGCTGGCTGCCACCATTATTGTGATGACCCATGAAGCGGGTGCCCACATATGGGATACGGCTGTAGCCAGGGTGATTGCCGTGCTGGCGGGCTGTTTACTGGGACTGGTTATTACCTTTCTTTTCCATAATAAGTATACCAAGCAAACTGCCGAAATAATCCTCACCAGGCCGGACCGTGGCGGCGAATGATCAACAGATTCCCCCGATTCAGAATTTCTTCAGAATTATCCCCTACATTTGGCCGATTAAGGAGTGACGCATGAAGAAAATGATATTCTCAGCAGGACTGGCAATAGGCGCCTTTACCTGCTCCGGAAGTGTAGCAGCCCAGGATACTGATTCCCTGCCCTCTGTAATAAATTCCGTTCCTACTATCACCGCTGTGCCCCAATACCCGATTACAGGCAATCGTACGGCCGGTTTCCATACTACCGTGGCTGGCATAGCTGTTCCGGCTGCCATGATAGGCTATGGCTTGTTTGCATTGAACAATCCAACGCTGAGGGATCTGAACTCCACTACCAAGGCTGAATTAAGAGAAGATCACCCTCAATTCCAGACGCATATAGACAACTACCTGCAATATGCGCCGGTGGCGGCTGTATATGTTCTGAATGCTGCCGGTATACATGGCAAACACAATTTGCGTGACCGGACTATTATATTGGGTATTTCCGCTATTCTCACTGCAGGCACTGTAGAAGGCGTAAAACGCTGGACACATGAAGAACGGCCTAACGGGCAGGATTTTCTGTCCTTCCCTTCCGGTCATACCGCTACGGCATTCGCTGCAGCTGAATTCATGCGCCAGGAATACAAGGATGTTTCACCCTGGTATGGCGTTGCCGGTTATCTGGCTGCTACCACCACTGGAGCACTGAGAATGTACAATAATAAGCACTGGTTAAGCGACGTGGTGGCTGGCGCCGGCGTAGGTATACTAAGCACCAAAGCCGCGTACTGGATGTATCCGTGGATACAACGGAAGCTCTTTAAAGATAATGCCACCCAGGCCAGCAAGGTGGTAATGCCTTACTATAATCCCCAATTCCATAGTGTAGGCCTCAGTTTTATCTTTTTCCCGCGTTGATCATTTTAACATGATAAAATTATTCCATACCAGGTTTCAGTGCACCGGATGGCAGCCGTGTATCAGCTAATCATGCATTAAAAAAAAGTACAAATTATTAATATAAGGTTATTTGGGGGTTAACCCCTAAAGTTGACCTGGTTACAAACACCTGTTTTTGGCAATGTGGCAAAGTTGCAGGTTTCTGCTGAGAAATTTTGTCATTTAATTGTTAACCTGAAAAAAATTACTCATTTTTATATCAGATGCCGGTTTAGAGGTAAAATAATCTTACTTCCATTAACGCGGTATTTACAAAAGCCCTGAAGAATCACCCTATTTTAGCACGATCAAAATAATAATGAAAATCCCGCTGGCCAGCTGTATCAAAGTAAGATAAGTGCGCCATGTTTAGTTTACAAAACCCGTCCTCAAAAGCCAATAATATGTACGTTCCGGTAATCATTTTCTTCTTTTTCATGATGTGGTATGTCTATTTCAGAACCCAAAGTTTCCGCAGCACCTATTCTAAGGAAAAGAAATTAAAGCCTGTCCCAGGAGAAGACGCCATCTATGCCGTTAGAATAGTAGGTGTTTCCAACAGTGTTTTCAGCGTATCCAAATACCTGCGCAGCGTTAAAAATCTATCCGATAAAAGATATGTGACCCTGGCCATTGACCAGGTCATTACCACTGCTATGGGTACCACCCACCAGGCACGTTTAATTGAGAACCTGGCCCCCGGCGAGGAAAGACGCCTTGGACACACAGATAACGTAAGAGAAGGTAAATACCAGATCTATATCGGTTATGAAATACTTTGGGCGAGATACATACCCACGCCGGTATGGCATAAAGAGAAAATCCCCGAACAGATCACACCGGCCCGGTTATATAACGATATACTGAAGCAGCACCAGGACTCCCTGATACAGGAAATGGAACAGAAAAAAGATCTATTGTCCTGATGATCCGTTACGGCCGAAAAAGCTAAGCCAGACCATCGAAAAAAATACACCCAGCAACGATCCGGCAGTAACATCTTCCAGGAAGTGCTGGCTCATGTACATACGGGAATAAGCCACCAGCAAAGCCAGGGCCAGGTATACCAGTGACCAGGCCTTGTTCCTGGTATAGTATGCCAATACCGTAGCTGCTGTAAATGCGCATACACTGTGACCGGAAGGGAAGCTCCTGAAATTATCGAGCACCACTACGCCGGGTACAAAATAAATATCATGTAAGCGCTCTGAAAAAAAGCGATGCGGACGGGGAAACCCTACCAATGCCTTTAGTGTGAAACTGAGGGTGGCGGTAAAGATGTAGGCGGTTGCCATTACAGCGCCCATACGTTTACGGAACAGTATCAGCAACAGGGAAATCAGTACTGCTGCCGATGTGCTTCCCAACTGGGTAATATAGGGAAACACAAAATCGCCTGTTGAGGTATGAAGTCCGTTAATAAAAAAATAAACGTCCGTTCTTGTCATACACAAACGGGTAATCAATACCCCCAACACAATGGCGGCATAGGGCCATGTAAAATATTTCAGCTGCCGGTAAACATTAACAAACTTTTCAAAAAAAACACTCATGAAATAGACTACTGGGTTAAACGGCGATGATAATTAATCTGACCAAGATGATAGTTAAGATGTGTAATCAGGTGCACCAGGAAATGCCCGGTACTCATGGTACCTGAAAAAACTTTTTCGGGGTATGTCTTTTCCAGGTCATCGGCCGTTAAGGCCGCTATAACAGTCAGGATAATACGTCTTGTGCTGCTCACCAGCACAAGGAGATCTTCTGTTGGCACATTCCGGGCGCTGAATTCCAGCTCCCTGTTCCGAACATAGCCCGTTTGGCCTAATACCGCACCTACAAAATGTTGTAGATTACCACAAAGGTGGAGACACAGGTTTCCTGCACTGTTGCTGATTCCGGCCGGCACCCGCCATATTCCTTCCGGTGTTTCGTATGCGGCGATCTCCTGTTCTAGTTTGCTGAGATCCCGTTCAAATAAGTTGATCAGTATACTGGTAAGCATACACTAAAGATAGGAAAAGCTCCGGTGATCATCTTTTAATATTATTGTAAATTGTTTCCAATACGCCCTGCGCCTGCTGCAAATCATTTTTTGACAAGCCTCTTTCCGCCAGTTCCACTACCGATAACGCTAACGGATATACTTTTTCTTTTAGCTTTCTGCCTGCGCTGGTCAACCATACCCTTTTGCTGCGTCGGTCCGTTGTATCAGCAGTGCGTTTTACGAGTTTACGCTTCTCCAGGTTATCAAGTAGCTTCGTGAGACTGGCTTTGTCTTTGCCTGTTTTGTCGGCCAGCTCCTGTTGCCGGGTACCATCCTGTTCTCCCCAGAGGTAACGCAGAATAAAATACATGTCGGGTGTAATGTCGAGGCCTGCCCGCATAAATACATTCAATAACCGCAGTCTGTAAGCCGTATGAGTTCTAACAACTGCGCTCGCGATGTTCATGCGCAGTTTCGCACTGATTTCAGATTTCGCCATAATGGTTAAGGATTAAACAATACACTGTGTACGGAGCATACAAAATAAAAAACAGTTGCGCCAGCAACAAATATCTCATGCATTAATTCCAGTCTAAACATAAATAAACGGTTTTTTGTTTAAAGATCATAATTCAGCAGGATGACTAACAATCATCGCTGCACCACGCACCAGGATAGTGAAGGTAGAAACGAGCAGTGTAAAGTGAATTATCGAAAATCAGGTAAAAAAAAATCCGCATTGTATACGTGAACTACACGATACGAATGCAGACTACTATAAACATTGCGGCATTAAGCCCGGATAATTATTTTACGCTGAAGAGCGGCTGAACATCCAGTATAGCTTTCTGATAAGCGAGATCAAAATCTTCCCACTTGCCGGAAACGCCGAAGCGATACTTGCTGCCGTCAATCAATTCAAATTCGGCTACTTTTTTATTCAATCCGTGTTTTGTTCTCTGAAAATTTGTAATATCGGCTAACTGAAACTCATTGGTCTTTTTGTTCCTGGCGAGCAGCCAGCCAATAACACCAAACAGTAAAAACATCAGCATAGGCTTTGTTTCAAATACAATTCTTTCGCTGGTAATGTATACAGCGCCTTGTTTTGCCTGGAACTTACTCTTGATATAAACAGCGTTTGCCTTGTACAGTACGGTTTCCTGCGGGTTAAGGGGCCATTTTACTTTAATTTCTTTCATGGTAACTAACATATGGTTAGCCGCAAAAGTATAATTTTATTGTGAATCTAAACAGCAAATAATGGTCCTGACCTCGATCCTCGATAATGATTTCTATAAATTTACCATGCAGCATGGTGTTATAAAACTGTTTCCGAAGGCGCGTGCCCGTTATACTTTTATTAACCGGGGTAAACATGTTTTCCCTCCCGGTTTTGCAGATGCTTTAAGAGCAGCAGTGAATGATATGCAATACCTGCAGCTAAGCCCGGAAGAAAAACAATTCCTGGCTGTAACCTGCCCCTACCTTGATCCCACTTACCTCGATTTTCTGCAGGGCTACCGCTATAATCCCGCTGAAGTGCATATTGCACAACATGGCGGTGAACTGGAGGTACATGCCGATGGCTATTGGTATCGCACCATACTATGGGAGGTACCGCTGATGTCGCTGATCTGTGAATTGTATTATCGGCTCACCGGGCAACAGCGGGTGTCGGACGAAGAGGTGATCCGTATTACCCGGAATAAAATAGAGAAATACCAACAAATGGGTATCACCATTGCCGATTTCGGTACCCGGCGCCGGCACTCACTGGCGGTGCACGGCCTGGTGGTAAAAACCCTCCGTGAATATGGCGAGGGCTGTTTTATAGGCAGCAGCAATATTCACCTGTCCATGCTCAATGGTGTAAAGCCGGTAGGCACTCATGCGCACGAATGGTTTATGTTCCATGCAGCCAAATATGGCTTTAAAATGGCGAATTTGCTGGGACTGGAAAACTGGGTCCGGGTGTACCGCGGCGACCTTGGAATAGCCTTATCAGACACCTACACGACACCTGTTTTCTTTGAGCAGTTTGATAAAAAGTTTGCAAAACTATTTGACGGCGTACGGCACGACAGCGGCGATCCTATCCTCTTTGCAGAGCGCACGGTTACCCATTATAAAAGCAAAGGCGTAGATCCCCTTACCAAAACCATCATTTTCTCCGATGGCCTGGACTATGAGAAAGTGGCCCGCATTGCCGATTACTGCCGGGGCAAAATCGGGATGTCGTTCGGTATTGGCACCAACTTTACCAATGATGTTGGACTAACCGCCCTGAATATTGTAATTAAAATGTATGAGGCCTTGCCGGAAGACGCGCCCAGGTGGACGCCGGTAGTGAAGTTATCGGATGTGAGCGGGAAATATACCGGGGACCCGAAGATGATTGAACAGGCAATTGAAACCCTAAAAGCATAAAGCGAAAAGCTATCGGAGCGAATATAAACGGATGTCGTATTCCCGCCAATATTCGCTCCGATAGCTTTTAGCCTTATACTTTTAGTCTTCGACTTACCAGGATCCCAGTCCTATACCAGTATCGCCCTGGGAAACATCCCCGGATTCAAATCCTTTTTTAAACCAAAACATGCGCTGTGCAGAGGTACCATGGGTAAATGCATCCGGCACCACCTGCCCGGTACTGGCCTGTTGCAGCCGGTCGTCCCCTACTGCGCTGGCAGCATTCAGGCCGGATTCAATATCTCCCGGATCCAGGAAGGGTCTGATTTTATTGGCCTGGTTAGCCCATACACCCGCCAGGAAATCGGCCTGTAGTTCCAGCATCACCGATAGTTTATTATATTCCTTTTCGCTCATGCGGGAACGCATGGCCTGCATTCTTTCACTGATGCCCAACAGGTTCTGTACGTGATGCCCCACTTCGTGCGCAATTACATAGGCTTTGGCAAAATCGCCCTTTACCCCAAATTGCTGCTCCAGTTCATCAAAAAACGAAACATCCAGGTATACCCGGTGATCTGCCGGACAATAAAACGGGCCCATAGCCGATTCCGCAAAACCACAGCCCGATTCGGTACCTTTCTGAAAAGACACCATCCGGGGTATTTCGTAGTTTTTGTTCTTTTGCTGGAACTCCTGCTTCCAGACCCGTTCTGTACTGCGTAACACTTTTGCAGACATAATCTCAAAAGGAGACGCATTCTCTTTCGTCAGTTTCTCCGCTGTTTCGCTCTGCCCCTGGCCGGAACCCTGTCCCTGTTGCACTGCCTGCATTACCTGTTGCGGGTCCTGTTTAAAGAGCAATGCCAGCACTATAATGATAATGCCGCCAATACCGCCACCGATACCAATGTTGCGCATGCCGCCACCGGTACGTTTCTCGACGTTGTCGCTCATTTCTTCATCATCAAGACGCATAGTAGATTTTTAATTTAATAGGTGAAGTTTCTTACCCGAATGTACATTTTTCATATGTATTCACCCAGTTTTCCCTTTCTTAAACAAAAGCATTTTTTGCCTGTTAATAAATCGTTGCCTTTCTTTATTTTACAAATACCCCGGTATATGAAAATAAAACAGATCCTCCTGGCTAACCGCCCCCAAGGGATGCCCGATGCCAACAATTTCAAAACAGTAGAAACAACGCTCCCGGAACTAATGCCGGGTGAGGTAATGGTAAAGCCGCTCTATTTTTCTGTAGATCCGTATATGCGTGGGCGTATGAACGATGCTAAATCCTACATTCCGCCCTTCCAGGTGGGTGAGCCCATTGAAAGCAGCGGTGTGGCCGAAGTAACGGAGAGCAGGGACGACCGCTACCAGGCGGGCGACAAGGTAATGAGTAGTGGCCCCCGCCCTTTTCTGCCCTGGGCAACAGCCGCCATTTTTACCGGTACCCATCTCCGGAAAATAGACGGCAGCATTCCCCTCACCTATTACCTGGGACTGCTGGGCGTACCCGGATTGACCGCCTATTTTGGCATGGCAGACATTGGCAAGCCCAAAGCCGGGGAAACCGTTGTGGTGTCCGGCGCCGCAGGAGCCGTAGGTATTGTGGTAGGCCAGATCGCCAAAATCATGGGATGCCGCGCCGTGGGCATTGCCGGCGGTTCAGAGAAAATAAAAATGCTGACAGACACCTTTGGCTTCGACGCCGCCATTGACTATAAAGGCAATCCAAATATTGGCGCGGCCATAGCCGCCGCCTGTCCCAATGGGGTCGACATCTACTTCGATAACGTAGGCGGTGAAATTTCCGATGCCGTCATTAAACACCTCAACTTCTTCGCACGCGTGCCGCTCTGCGGTCAGATTGCGCTGTACAATACTACGGAAGTGCCAGTTGGGCCGCGCATTCAGCCGTTGATGGTTACGCGCAGCGTATTGATGCAGGGCTTTATTATCGGCAACTATGCCAATCGCTTTGGAGAAGGTATCAAACAACTGTCCGAATGGGTGAAGGCAGGTAAAATAAAATACGCGGAAACCGTGGAAGAAGGATTCGAACATTTACCCGATGCTTTACTCGGATTATTTTCCGGCAGAAACAGTGGTAAGATGGTAGTGAAAGTGTAATTTTGAGCATGACAAATCCAGTTGTTCATATCCGCGTCAGAAAAGTAGCGGTGGAAAGTATCACCGACGCCAGTGATATCCTCGCCGCCGAAGAGCCGCTTGAAATCAGGCTGGTACATGGGCCCTCCCACAACCGCCGCCAGCAAAACATATCTGTTACCATGCGTACCCCTGGCGAAGATACGGAGCTGGCTGCCGGCTTTTTATTTACTGAAGGAATCATTTCTGGTCAACCGGATATACAGGAAATAATTTTATCGGAAGATAAGGAAGGACATATTGCTACCGTACACCTGAAACCATCAGCAGTGGCGCAGTTAGGCAATACTACCCGTAATTTTACCGCCACCGCGGCCTGTGGTGTTTGCGGCAAAGCAGACATCGCCGCTATTCATACAGGCGTTTCCGTTATCAATAATACTTACCGCTTTCCGGCTGATATGTTATTCGGTCTTCCGGACCTGTTGCGCAGGCGGCAGGACCTCTTTGATGCTACCGGCGGATTGCATGCAGCTGCCCTTTTCGACGGCAACGGCACATTGTTGTTGCTGCGCGAAGACATAGGCCGCCACAATGCGGTCGACAAAATCATCGGCGCAGCCATGGCCCAACAGCTAATGCCGTTGCAACACTGTGGATTGCTGCTGAGCGGGCGTGCCGGGTTTGAATTGATCCAAAAGGCTGCCATGGCCAATATTCCACTGATTGCAGCCATTGGCGCACCTTCTGGTATGGCCGTAAAAATGGCCACAGAATGGAATATTACACTGATAGGTTTCCTGAAAGAAAAACGTTTTAATATTTACAGCGGTGCAGAAAGAATTGATGCCAAAAATATTACCCAACATGGATAGCGCAGAAAACCCGGTACGGTTTACCGGCATCAGGTTAGGCCCACCCAAAGTAGTGGCCGCAGGTATTCCTGCAGTCGTGTCCAGCATGCGGCATATACTCGAAGAAATGAATGCCTTCCGTGGTATGAAAGCCTTGCTGGAGCTTAATCAGAAAGATGGTTTTGACTGCCCCGGCTGCGCCTGGCCCGATCCGGACGATGAGCGCTCCGGTGTAGCCGAATACTGCGAAAACGGTGCAAAAGCCGTCGCAGAAGAAGCCACCACCAAAAAACTGACCCCGGAATTTTTCGAACAGCACAGCATTGCTGACCTGGGACTCCTGACCGATTATGAAATAGGCAAAAAAGGCAGGATCGCACAACCAATGTACCTGGGGCCCAATGCCACCCACTATTCCCCCATCTCCTGGGAAGATGCCTACGGACTGATGGCCAGCCATCTGCGCAAGCTATCGTCACCGGATGAAGCGATTTTTTATACTTCCGGCAGAACCAGTAACGAAGCTGCTTTTCTTTATCAGCTCATGGTAAGGGAATATGGTACCAACAACCTGCCCGACTGTTCCAATATGTGCCACGAATCCAGTGGCGTAGCGCTGGGAGAATCATTAGGGATTGGCAAAGGGTCCGTAACACTGGAGGATATTCACGAAGCAGAAGTGATTATCATACTCGGGCAAAATCCGGGTACTAATCACCCCCGTATGCTAACCGCCCTCCAGAAAGCCAAAGCCAACGGCGCCACCATCATTTCCGTAAATCCCTTGCCGGAAACCGGTTTGCTCAATTTCTTAAATCCGCAAACCGTAAAAGGCATACTGCAAATAAAAACACAGCTCACCGATATTTTCCTGCAGGTAAAAATCAACGGCGACATGGCCCTCCTCAAAGCCTTGTCACTACTGCTTTTACAAGAGGAAGAACGTACTCCCGGAACTGTTTTTGACAAGGACTTTATTGCTGCCAACACAACAGGGTATGAAGAGTATATCGCCCATCTGAAAACGCAGCAACTATCGCAGCTGATAGCGGATACGGGTATAGCACCGGAACTAATACAGGAAACAGCCCGCGTACTCTTTCATAAAAAGAAGATTGTTGCCTGCTGGGCCATGGGACTTACCCAACATAAAAACGCGGTGGATACCATCCGGGAAGTGGTGAACCTCTTATTGCTGAAAGGCAGCATAGGCAAGCCTGGTGCAGGTACCTGCCCGGTACGCGGTCATAGCAATGTGCAAGGCGACCGCACCATGGGTATATTCGAACGCCCGTCAGCCGCCTTCCTGGAAAAAATCAGGACTGTATACGGTTTTCAGCCACCTATGGAACATGGCCATGATGTAGTTAATGCCATTCACGCCATGCATCGCGGAGAGGCCAAAGTATTTATAGCAATGGGCGGCAACTTCCTGTCGGCTACACCAGACACCATCTATACCGCACAGGCCCTGCGCAATTGCGATCTGACGGTACACATCTCCACAAAATTAAACCGCAGCCATATTGTGCATGGCAAAGAAGCGCTGATACTGCCCGCCCTTGGACGCAGTGATAAAGATGTACAGCAAAACGAACAACAGTTTGTTACCTGTGAAAACTCCATGGGTGTAGTACAAATGTCGAAAGGTAACCTGCAACCCATATCGGCTTTTATGAAAAGTGAACCGGTAATTGTGTGCGAACTGGCCACTGCCTTATTCGGAAAAGATTCACCGGTGCCCTGGCAGTCATACGCATTGCATTATGATCATATCCGCGATGCGATAGAAAAAGTAATTCCCGGCTTCGATGATTACAACAAAAGAGTAAGGCATCCCGGCGGGTTCTATCTCCCTAACGGCGCCCGTGATGGCCGGTTTGACACCAGCACCGGAAAAGCCCAGTTCAATGTGGCGGAAGTATTGCGTACGCCCCTGGCCATTGACGAATACATGATGATGACGATACGAAGTCACGACCAGTTCAATACCACCATCTACGGACTGGACGACCGCTACCGGGGGATATATCACGAACGAAGGGTCATATTAATGAATCCGGGGGATATTGCTGCTGCAGGATTCCATCCGGGCGATGTAGTGGATCTGTATAACTATCACGGGGAAACGGAGCGGGTGGCTTATGGCTTCATTATTGTATCCTACCAGATACCGGAAAAATGCACCGCCACTTATTTTCCGGAAACAAATGTTTTGGTACCGGTCAATAGTGTAGCCGATAAAAGTAATACACCTACCTCTAAACTGGTGATCATTAAAATAAAATCTTCGAACGTAAAAAAATAGCCTATGCAACCTATTATATGGCAGGCGTTGAAATGGCCTGCTACCGAATATTTCACGCTGACAGACAATGGGCAGGGCAAACTGGCAACTGGTTGTATCAATGGTGTAAGAGAGCAGCAGCCATTCTGCGTTCATTATGAAATCGCTATCACGGCTGCCTGGCAGGTTTCTTCTTTTCACATAAAACAGGAAGGCCTTACCCCCACCGAACTAAGGCTCACTTCCGATTTGCATGGTCATTGGTTTGATAAGGATAATAACCATATTGATGCTTTTGACAATTGTATTGACATAGATATTTCGCTCACTCCCTTTACCAATACGCTACCGGTAAAACGACTGCAGTTTGAGGAGCATGAAAGCAAAGTGCTTGATATGCTCTACATCAATCTACCGGACTTTGAGTTGCAGAAAGTACAACAACATTATACACGTTTAGGCAGTCATGCGTACCGGTACGACAACGTAAGCACAGATTTCACAGCAGATCTGCCGTTTGATGAAAACTATATCGTAAAAGACTATCCAGAAATATTTACGCGTATTTACTACTAGTGTAACAGTGCTTCTGTTTCACGCACCAGTTCTGCAAAGATATCTGCCGTACTCCAGGCCCTGGCTTTACCGGCTGCCTGTCCTGCCGACATATTGATAAACCCGGTGTTATCCAGTTCCCGGGCTACTTTACGGATGGCTTGCGTAAGAGCATCCTGGTAAGGATAGTCACTAATCGGAAGACCCGATGCCTCCACTTCTGTAATCAGCGTATTACGAATGCCCCTGGCCCAACGACCGGAAAATGCACGGGTCAGCAGTGTATCCGTATCCGTTATACCTGCCAGGGCAGCCTTGTGTGCAGGTGTGGCAGCGCTTTCATGGGCCCGCAGGTAAATGCTGCCTGTTTGAACAGCCGCGGCGCCAAGTATCCTGGCAGCGGCTACTCCCCTGCCATCCATTATACCGCCGGCTGCTATAACGGGAATGCGTACACGATCTATTACTTGCGGCAGCAGCGCCATGGTGCCTACCACCGGTAGCTCTCCTGGCAGAAAAGAACCGCGGTGACCGCCGGCTTCAATACCCTGGGCCACAATGGCGTCTACCCCGGCTGCCTTCAGCGCCATGGCTTCTGCTACGCTGGTGGCTGTTCCCATCAAAAATATATTATGCCCTTTCAGCAATGCAAATCCGTCTGGATCCGGCATGCCAAAAGTAAAACTCACATACCTGATACCGGCAGCTATCAGTGCCGGCAGCTGTTGCCGCCAGGAATAAAACGGCACCTCCTCAAAATTTACCGGTGGCGCCGCCAGTTTGTTTGCCCCGAACAGGAACTGCAGAAAATCCTGCATATCATCAAATACTTTGCGGTCGTACTGCGCCGCCGGTTCATAAGTAAAAAGATTTACGGCGAAAGGTTGTTGCGTCAATCCTTTCACTTCCCGGATCAATGCGGTTACCTTCTCCGGAGGCAAACCTCCTACGGGCAAAGATCCCAAACCACCACTATTGCTGACGGCTGCTACCATTGCCGGTGTGGTAATGCCCAGCATGGGCGCCTGTATCAACGGATAGGTAATGCCCAGTAAACGGGTAAATTCATTCTTCCATTCCATGACCAACAATTTAGTGATATAAAAATACGGAAGTTTCGCTATCGGAAATTCAGCACTGTAGGCGCCTTCAGGGCGGAAATATCGAAGCGAAAATCTACGATGGTAGTAATTTCCAGCATCAGCTTCTTCATGGGATCCGGCGCATTGGGATAATAATAACCGGATACCTTAATAGTATTCAGGGAGAGGTTCTCATTACGTACCCTGAATCCCCCACCAATTCCGAAGTACATGGGGTTTCTCAGGAGATCATCGTTATTATTGGTGATCATCGATGCCTGTAAGGAGCTGAAGAAATTAAATTTGAAACCCAGCAATTTGAGTGGACTATAATACACCGTTTCTGCTCCCAGGTTCAGCCGCTGAAACCCGTTTATCTTAGTATTCCGGTATCCCCATATACCGTCGTCCATATTAATGTTGAGTGGTTTATTAAAAAAGGGGTTAGGGCTGTTCAGGTAGTCTGCATAAAGAAATTCGCGAAAGCGGGACTTCCGGATATTCACCAACCGGCTATAATACTCAATCCTGGCATGCATCACGGCATCTTCCGTAGCCTTTCTAAGCCAATAGGTACCTAAACCCACCGTGGTATTAAAAAGCCCGAAACGCCGGGTTGTCCAGAATTTCTGGGCCTCCACCCCGGTATACAGGCGCCGTCGGCCCTTCCAGCTTTCCCAGCCGCTGGTAGCAGCAACATTATATCCCAGGGGAATATCCTCCGTACGGCCAAACCCAAAGAAGTAATGCGCCTTGAAATAATCGATCCGGTAGGCTTGTAATTCAAGCAGGTACAGGCGGTGATTATTGTAAACCGGATCATCCTTATACCTTAACTGATCCGGTTTTCGCTGGAAAGATAAATTATAGTGCCGGGCCAGCAACGCAAAGTTAGGCTTGCTGCCGATGGTGCCATCATGCTTGTAGTGATTGATAAAATTGTAACCGATCCAGCCATCTATGACCGTATAGTTATAATCCCTGAAAATACTGTCACCCGCTGTGGGCACGGCTCCCCTGATATTAATAGACCAGTTCTTTGATAATGCCAAACCACCTACCAGCTTCGCGGAATTCCGGTACAGCGGCCTGTTAAGGTTAATGTAAACTGCTCCTTCGAAAGCGTTGGTATCCAGCTGTGCATAGTTATTCAGGGTGGTATAGCCCAGGCTCATGTCTATAAAACTGCCCAGCACATTGTATTTTGTGTAGCGCACTTCGGTATTCCAGGTGGGTGAATAATCTGAGCGCCACTGCATGCCTATCCGTAGTCCCTGCCCCGCCCCGAAAAGATCGTTATTGGATACACTGGCTTTGATATCCCTGGCGCTGAACTGCGTCAGGTCTGCGCCGTATTCAAAGAGATCTTTGGTCACCACTTCCACATCTATGGAATCGCCCATGGAATTTTTTACATACAAACGGGCATCCTGTATAAAAGGGCGGTTACGCAGGTAACGTTCATTATCCGCCATTTCAAACGGATCCAGCATATCATTCTCCCTGAAAAACAAAGATTGCCTGATCACCCATTCCCGTGAGTCATAATGCAGGCGGTTTGCCAGGTGAATTAATTTCATGGTCGTATGGAAGGTGGTATCATTAATGTTGCTGGGACCAAACACTTTTACCTTCCTATAGTAGATATTTCTGATCACTTTGCCCGCAAAGGGGGTAAAATACGCCTCACTTTTAATAATGGTGCTGTCGTTATCGTTGGAACGCGCAGGTTCATCCTGCTTTGTAATGCGTTTTATGAGGGTTTGGCGATACTCCTTATTACGCATGGAATCCCGGTATTCGCCTATTTTCTTAAACAGGCCTCCGCTCTTATGCGGAATAGTGTCCGCTGAAAGCGGAAACTGTTGCCCCCGTGCATATACGAATGCGGGGCAATGCAGGCTAATCAGCCAGCATAAGACAGTTATTGTAGGCCATATTTTGAAATAATTCGTCAAGGCTAGCAGTAGGTAACAAGTATATCGAAAAAAAATGGATTTGCAACAACCGCAAATATTGTACTTGCCGGAATGATAATTGCACAAAATTTAACGGATCACCTGTAACAATGTTACAGGCACTTATTGTTCACCTAAAAAGCATTTGCTATGTTACGCTGGGCACTCATCTTTTTTATTGTAGCCATTATTGCAGCCGTATTCGGCTTTGGTGGTATTGCGGCTGGTGCAGCTTCAATTGCTAAGATCCTGTTCTTTATTTTCCTGGTATTATTCGCAATTTCCCTGTTGGCGGGGATGCTAAGGAAGTAACTTCAGCTGTTAGCTGTTAGTAAATACATCGGAGAACATGTAATGTTAGTCTTTGCTGCATTTACTAACGGCTAATGGCTAAAAGCTATTTCACTATACTGGTTTCCCATCCATCGTATTCTGCGTTTACCTGTTGCGCCAGTTCCCAAAGGCTCATCACAACGCTGTCGATGATAGCTTCGCTGGCCTTGTCGGGTCGTGAAATACATAGCTTATAGGGAAATTCCGGGTTATCGGTTTTATCTTCTCTGGCCAGTGTAAAGCCATTTTCCTTAATATGTTCCCAGTAAACAGTTTTGTCTTCTTCTGTTCTGAAGTGTATCCAATGCTCTATAGGACGCTCTTTTTCGGCAACATCGCCGTGTTGCTGAAGCATACGCAACACCTTCCGGTTTTGTATCCGTTGAAATTCGTATACGTCAGGAAAGAGAAAGTCAAAATATAATTCCCAGTTGTTATCTTCCTTTATCCCGTAGTCATATCGGTAGTCAGGGAAATTGATCATTGCATCCGCTATGAATTTATCATGCAGCAATGTTGTACCTGCGTAGAAGTAAAAATCGCGTACGCCATTGGAAAAAGTACGACCAACAAAGTGTGCATCCAGCTTAGTCTGCAATTGCTCTACCAAACTATCCTCAATTTCACCCATGATGGCAAATTCATCGTTCTGCGGGAATCCGTCCTCGCGTGGATGGTTAAGATACACTGTTATATATATAGCATTAGGCTTTTCCTTCAATGGTGCAAATCGTCTCAGATCAAGGTCAAGGCCTATTACTGCTGGACTTTCTTCAATATGGCACGTATAAATATCCCAGTCCGGTCGGTAATCCTTATGCATATAAAAAAATTAAAAAAACGCAACAGCTGGCTGTAAAGATACGTTGCTATGTGTTACAATGGAAAAGATAAACTTCTAATCCCCCCTTTTTTATCCACAAAATTTAGCGTATGCTTTGCGTTGGCCTCCATATGGTTATGCCGGATATAAAGCAGGCTTAACACTAATTAACACTTGGGGTATTTTCTCTGCAATACCCGAAAAGCAGCCACTGCAAAGAATCCTACGTAATACCGCATTGCAAACAGCGGACTGTAAAGGGTTCCAACCCGCCTTTCATCCCAAAAACAGGCATTTCCTCATTCAGAAAAACTAATTTTACAGGGCTATAAATTGTTGGAAGCTATTATGAGAAAAATTGTATCGTTATTTACAGGCTGGCTATTATTATGTTGTTTTACCGTGATGGCGCAACAACCTGAAGGCAGAAGTGCCTCCGGGGCTACCGGTGTTTTATATGGCAAACTACTCGACGCTCAAACCGGCAAACCAATTGAATACGCATCTGTAGCGCTGTTGCGTCCCGACTCTGCAGTACAAACCGGTATGCTGTCTAAAACAAACGGTGACTTCCGCTTCGAAAATATTGCCCTTCAAAAGTATATTCTCAAAATCAATTTTATCGGATACGAAACTATCTATAAAACAGCTGTCCTGTCTGGTAAAACGGAAAGCATAGATGTAGGTAATGTTAAACTGAAACCCAATGTAAAATCGCTGGCGGCAGTAAACGTGGTAGGCGAAAGACCCGCGTTTACCATGGCTATCGATAAAAGAGTATTCAATGTAGACAAGAACCTGTCTAGTATTGGTGGTACTGCCACCGACGTGTTGAAACAGGTACCTTCCGTAAACGTAGATATTGATGGTAACGTAACCGTTCGCAACGGTACCCCTACCATCTTTATTGACGGGCGCCCATCTACCCTTACACTGGATCAGATCCCTGCCGATGCTATACAGAACATCGAAGTGGTGACCAACCCCTCTGCCAAATACGACGCGGAAGGCATGAGCGGTATCCTGAATATTGTGCTTAAAAAGAATAAAAAGGCCGGCATCAACGGCGTTGTCAACGCCGGCGTTACCTCGCTCGGCAGTACCAATGGCGGCGTGGATTTCAACCTGCGGCAGGAGAAATTCAACTTCTTCCTGAATTATAATATCCGTAATCGCAAATCACCGATGACCAGCCGCCTGTACAGGAAAAATATAGGCGCCGATACCACCACCTACACCGAACAACTGGAAGACGGCGACTTTTACCGTAAATTCCAGACCGGCCGTATCGGGTTCGATTGGTTCGTTGATAACCGCAATACCATTACTGTTTCGGAAAATATTACCGGTGGGAACTTTAACAGGTACAACGAACAAACCGTTAACGAACTGGATGCCTATCAACAGAAAGTGCGCTATGGAACCGGCGTGAATAATACGCTGAATGGTTTCCGTAACTACACTACGCAGCTTGGCTACAAACATACGTTTGCGAAAGAAGGAGAAGAACTCACCGCGGATTTTACTTATAACTACGCCAAAGGAGATAACAGCTCAAGTTATTCCCTTCAATACTTTGATCTCACAGGCAAACCTATTTATGATCCAAGGAAGCCGGAGTTCCGCAACGGTAGCGGAGAAGGCACTACTACGTACCTGACTGCCCAGATCGATTATGTGAAACCGCTGACAGAAAAATCAAAAATTGAAATGGGACTGCGCAGCAATACCCGTAAGTTCGAAAACTTCACCAACACCTTCGGAAAAAACTATCCGGATGGCAGCATCACGCTGGACTCTGCCCTTTCCAATAATTACCACTACCAGGAGCAGATCAATGCAGGCTACGTGAGTTACACCGGCGCCAAAGATAACTTCGGTTACCAGGCAGGCTTGCGGGTAGAGCAGTCGAACTACGACGGAGAAACAAGGCTGGGGCAAAAATCATCTTATAAGATCAGTTACCCGGTTAGCCTGTTTCCCAGTATTTTCCTGTCGCAGAAATTTAAGGGTGATCATGAGCTGCAATTAAATTACAGCCGTCGTATCCGCCGCCCCTGGTTCAGGGATCTGCTGCCAACGATCGACTACAGCGGGCAAAGTGCCAGCACCGGCAATCCTGATCTGAAACCGGAATTCACCAACTCCTTTGAGCTGTCATATCTGAAAGACTTTGCTCATAAACACAACCTGTTAGTGTCTTTGTACTATCGTAACACCACCAATGCCATTACTGATTTTTATGTAGATACCACCCTGCAATTGAATGGGCAGACACAGCATGTATTGCTCTCCTATCCAATTAATGCCAGCACAAGAAACTCCTATGGGGCAGAATTGACCCTGAGAAGTCAGCTGACAAAAATCTGGGACCTGACCACCAACATTAACCTGGCACAAACCAAAATTGATGCAACCAGTAATGGTAATAACCTCTCCAACCAGGGACTTACCTGGTTTGGTAAATTAAACAGCAATACCAAACTCCCTTGGAACCTGACCTTACAAATAAGTGCGGAATATGAATCCAGGCAAATTTTACCACAGGGAGAAAGAAAACCTAAGTGGTCTGCCGATGCTGCTATCAAAAAAGACATGCTGAAAAATAAAGCCCTGTCCATTTCCCTTGGGTTAAACGATATTTTCAATACCGATCGTAACCTCACTTATACGACAACCTCTTTTTCAGAACAGGAAAATTACCGCAAACGGCTTACCCGCGAGCTGAGACTCAATGCTACCTGGCGTTTTGGAAAAATGGACACTAACCTGTTCAAACGAAAAAACAACAAGTCGAAAGACAACAACGCAGAAATGGGCGGAGGCGATAATTATTAATTCGTAATTTGTTGCCCGTAAACAGCAACTATGGATTCTATTTATCACACGATTACCCTGCGGTTTCTGGCGGAACCGTCGGATGTAAACTTCGGCGGCAAAGTACACGGAGGCTCCGTTATGAAATGGATTGATCAGGCAGGTTATACCTGTGCAGCCAATTGGAGCGGACAATATGCCGTTACCGTTTATGTAGGTGGTATTCGCTTTTTCAAACCTATTTCAATCGGCGACCTGGTGGAAATAGATGCCAGGATCATTTACACCGGTAACACCAGCATGCATATCTCCATTGATGTATTTGCCGGCAATCCGCGGCAACAGCAGAAAACCAAAACCACCCACTGTGTAATGGTGTTCGCAGCGGTAGATGATACCGGCAAAACCATTGCCGTTCCCAAATGGATACCACAAACCGCCAATGAAATCAGTATGGAAGGTTATGCAAAAAAACTGATGGATTTGCGTAAGGATATTGATGAGGAAATGAAACCGTATATGGCAGAATAGCTGTTAGCCATTAACGCCTATAAACTGCATCTCACTGAGTGTTCTGTATAATCCATCCAGTCCGATCAACTCGTTGTGGGTTCCTTCTTCCACGATGTGGCCTTTATCCAGCACAATAATTTTATCGGCTTCCCTTACGGTGGCGAGGCGGTGAGCAATAACGATAGAGGTACGTCCTTCCATCAGTTTGTCCAGCGCATCCTGTACCAGCCTTTCTGATTCTGAATCAAGTGCAGAGGTAGCCTCGTCCAGTATCAGGATTCTTGGATTCTTCAATACGGCCCTGGCGATGGCAATACGTTGCCGTTGTCCGCCGGACAGCTGGATACCGCGCTCTCCTACTACGGTGTCAAGTCCTAACGGGAACCGCTGTATGAATTCCCAGGCGTTGGCCTGTTTGGCGGCGGCCTCCATTTCTTCGATGGTAGCGCCGGGTTTACCGTAGGCGATATTTTCGGCTATGGTACCACCAAAGAGGAATACGTCCTGCGGCACTACCGCCATCTGGGAGCGCAGCTGTGATAAGGGAAAAGAACTGCTTTCCTTGCCATCGAACAGGATGCTGCCGTTTACCGGATCGTATAGCCGTAACAGTAAGGACACCACCGTACTTTTACCTGCACCGCTGGGGCCCACCAATGCTACCTTTTGATCGGCATACACATCAAACGACACATCATTCATAATTGTCAGATCGGGGCGGGAAGGATAATGAAAAGAAACATTGCGGAAGCTGATTTGCCCATCCAGGTGGTTTTCAGGGGCTATGGCCGTAACCGGGGAAATGTCTTCTGCCGGCTCATCCAGTATTTCCAGCAGATGTTCGGTAGCGCCGATGCTCTTTTGCAGGTTGGTGTATACCTCTGCCAAACCGGCGATAGAGCCTCCGATAAACAGGGAATAGAGTACAAATGACAACAGTGCGGAAGTAGGCATACCAATGGCAACACCTCTCCAGATCACGGCTACAAGGGCGCCAAAAATCCCCATAATAATGAAGGAGGAAAAGGCGCCGCGGAACTTACCGCCTTTCATGCCAATGCGGGCAGCTTCGTTGGTACGCTGCTTATAGCGGGCTATTTCAAAGAATTCGTTGGCAAACGCCTTTACATTCAGGATGCCCTGCAGGGTTTCTTCCACTACAGTATTGGAAGCAGCCACCTGTTCCTGTACCTGTTTGGAGAAACGCCGGATAAACTTCCCGAATACAACCGCCACAATCATCATCAGCGGCAAAATGGCCAGCATAAAGGCGGTGAGCTGCGGGGAAGTGATCAGCAATATCACCACGCCACCTACAATAATGATCATCTGCCGGATAAATTCGGCCAGCGTGGTAGTAAATGTTTCCTGTAACAGGGAAATGTCTGAGGAGATGCGGCTGCTCAGTTCCCCTACTCTCCTTTCCAGGAAAAATTTCATCGGCAGCCGGATCAGGTGACTATAAATGGTTTGCCGGAGCGTAGCCAGCGTTTTCTCGGTTACATTTACAAATAATACAATACGAAAGAAGGAAAAAATGGATTGTCCTATCAATACCGCGATCAACATAACACCTGCCTTATTCATGCCTTTAAACAGGCTGGTGCTGCTGCCGGGGTCAACCAGGTTACCGAGTAATTTTGGAAAAGCAAGACCTGCAAGGCTGGATATCAGCAGGAAAAGCAGACCAAGCCCAAATTGAGGCCAGTAGGGTTTTACATAACGGAACAGGCGGAATGTTTTTTTAAGGGATGCCACTTTAATGGGTTGTTTGGGAGATGTGGCGGTAATGTCGTTTTGCATCAGGATATAATCTTTGTTAAGAGAGGTTGACGAACTATATCCAAATATATTGTAAAAAGTGCTAGAAAATAATAACGCCTCCGGTGTTTGTGTCCCTGTTAGCGGAAAAACAAACACCGGAGGCGTTGTGCTGCGTATTACCGACGCGGCCCGGTTTTAGAGGAATCGCCTGCTCCAGTACCAAAACGGGAAGAATCTTCTCCCGGATTAATGGCTCCGGGGGGCATTTGCGCCGCAGGAGCAGTATCCGGTGCTGGTACTACGCCCGCAGTATCCATTGCATTAACTGTCGAATCCGTTGCCGGCTTATTGCCGTTGCCGCATGCTGCCAGTAATAATACACCTAGCCCTGCTGCCATTAACATGTTTGTGACTTTCATAATACAGTTGTTTAAGGGTGAAGTAAATCAGTGTTAAATGAGTTAACGGGGGCACACCTTAAACGACGCTTTATAAATGGGCGGTATCGGGCTTTGTTTTAGTGGTATCAACAGGAATAACACTGGTGGAGTCTACCTTGGGAATAGCCACCGCGGCGGAATCTGCTTCCCGGCTGGCCTCTTTACTGCCACTGCAGGAAAACAGAAAAAGGCTGAGCACACCGGCTAAACACAATACCACACATGCTTTATAAAAAAAGGCTTCCATTGTCAGATGAATTTATGATGAGTATCCCGGTAACCGGTTTAAATTTTTATTACTTTTTCTCACAGGAAAGAATTGTGCCAACGCGTACATTTGTAGCAATATATTTTCACGATGAAACATGTTTTGCAAATCATAGAAGAAGACCAGCTACTCAAAGTATTGATTGCGCTGGTAATGGGAGCACTACTGGGCCTCGAAAGGGAATATAAGCGCAAGGCCGCAGGGATGCGCACCATGACGCTGATATGTATGAGCAGTACGGTATTCACTATTTTATCGGCAGAACTGGGGTTCCCGAATTCTGCCGACAGGGTAGCATCCAATATTCTTACAGGTGTTGGTTTTATAGGAGCTGGCGTAATTTTCAAAGGTGATTATACCATAGATGGAATTACCACAGCGGCTTCTATCTGGATCGCCGCCGCAGTAGGTATGGCCGTGGGTATGAGCCAGTACTGGCTGGCAGCGGCCGCCCTCACCGGTTCGCTGATTGTTTTGATTGTGCTGGAATTTGGTGAAAGGAAAATTGCGCAGATAAACGATAAACGTCTCTACACAATTTACTTTTATGAAGAGAAATTTCCACACATGGATGTTGAAAATATACTACAGGGCTTTCATCTTAAATATAAAAAAATGATGATTGTGAGAAAAGAGGATATCATAGAAGTGAATTATGCGGTACGCGGTCACCGCGATAAAATGGAGCAGTTGGATGCTTACCTGCTGGAAAATAAAAACATCTTCCAGTACGAAATCCAGGCGAACCCTTTGTAACCCGTTCCTTAATTGTTATTTATGCCATCATATGCAGATATGCCTTTACACTACGGCCAGGTGCCTCCCTGGCTGGCAAAGCGTATGAGTCTTTTAGGCGGCGCTATTGTAGAGGCCATTGTTACCGACTACGGTAAAAGTGAAGTGATAAAGCGACTCAGTGATCCCTGCTGGTTTCAGGCACTGGGTTGTGTGCTGGGCATGGATTGGCACTCATCCGGTATCACCACCAGCGTAATGGGTGCATTGAAAAAAGCTGTCAATCCCCGTTCCGCCGAACTGGGTATCTATATTTGTGGCGGCAAGGGCCGTCATAGCAAACAAACACCCGCAGAGCTCACCGCCATTGCCAATAAAACAGGACTTCCCGGCGATCAGCTGGTATACAGCAGCAAACTCACCGCCAAGGTAGATAATACCGCTATACAGGATGGTTTCCAGTTATACCTGCATTCCTTTATCCTGTCTGACGAAGGAGAATGGGCAGTGGTACAACAAGGGATGAACGATGCCAGCAGCATGGCCAGACGATATCACTGGCACTCCGCGGCATTCAGGTCTTTCACCGAGGCGCCACATACTTTTATATACGGCCGTAACCAGGGGCAGATCCTTAACCTGACCGACCTGCAGGCCAACAGTACCAAATCGGGGATCCTTCAGCTGACAAAGGAAAAGCCGGTCCACCTTCTTCCTGAAATCCGGCATCTCATTATGCCGGCCCACCATGATGTAAGAGCAGAGAATGTAAATCTGAAACGACTCGGAAGTGTACTGGCGCTGGCCCATGATACCCATCCAGCCAACTTCGAAACCCTGTTGATGCTGGAAGGCCTGGGCCCCAGAACCCTGCAATCGCTTACGCTCGTCAGCGAAGTGATACATGGCACTCCCTCCCGCTTTGAAGACCCGGCCCGTTTTTCGTTTGCTCATGGAGGTAAGGACGGACATCCTTTCCCGGTACCCACCAGGATTTATGATGAAACGATCCATACACTGAAAGAAGCGTTACAAAAAGCTAAGATCGGCGAGTCTGATAAAAAGGATGCCATCCGTAAGCTATCAGTACTCTCGCAACAAATAGAAAAAGACTTTGAACCTAACGCCAATTTCGATAAGGTGATAGCACAGGAACGCCGGAATTCCTGGCAGTACGGTGGCAGAACAGTTTTCGGGAAAGCAGTGAAACCTCCGGAGCCCCGGAACGGTGAACAGCTGACGCTTTTCTGATTGGAATAATAAACAAAGACAGTCATGATCAACTACAACAATTTAACCATACCGGAAGCCACCCTCATTCAACGGGAAATGCAGCAGCGGGTAAAAGTCATTCCCTATAGAAGCCCGCTAAATTATATCGCCGGAGCAGATATCTCCTTCAATAAATTCAGTACTACTGTGTATGCAGGCATTGTGCTACTGGAATTTCCTTCGCTTATCCCGGTAGGTTACAGTCTTGTGAAAAGAGAAGTGTTGTTCCCTTATGTACCCGGATTTCTTGCTTTCCGTGAAATTCCTCCATTACTGGATGCCTGGGAACAATTACCTGTGAAACCTGGTATCCTGGTAGTAGATGGTCATGGTATTGCCCATCCGCGCCGCATGGGCATTGCCAGTCATTTTGGCGTACTCGCCAATCAACCTGCTATTGGCAGCGCCAAGAAAAAACTGTTTGGCGTTTATGAGGAACCTGCGCTGGAAAAGGGCAATCATACCCCGCTGACCGACAAACAAGGGCAATTACTGGGGAATGTGCTCCGCAGCAAAACGAACGTAAAACCAATTTTTGTATCGCCCGGGCACCTGGTAGATGTGCCTGGCAGTCTTGATATTCTCCGGCAATGCATAAAGGGCTATCGCCTGCCTGAGCCTACCAGGCTGGCGCATAATGCTGTAAACCAGTTCAGGCTGGGTGTCATCCCGGAAGGATGGAGCGAGCTATAGCTGCGCCGCTTAAAATTTAATCCAGGCAATGTTTGCCTTCTTTTCCAGGCCGGTGCGGGAAATCAGGATAGTAGCATATTGACGGCTTTGCGGAAGATAGTCTGTTGCCCCCATCATACAGGCATATCCCTTTGTTACTTCCGGCATCCCGAATAAAAAGAGCCGCTCCATTTTCCCTTTATAAAAGCGGTAGCAAACGAAATTGGCATCAGTGGCGAATTTCAATGGTTTGCGTACCTTATCTTGCCCACCGGTATCGAGGTATTGCAGATAGTCATTAAACAACACGAAAGAAAGGTCGGTACCTGGAATATAATCATAGGATAGATAGGTATTGGTATTTAATACAGCAATTTTATTCCGGAATACCCATTCACTTTTGGTGCGGCGCTGGAGCTGGAAAGGCTCGCAAATACCTGTGATCACCTGGTACTTGGAAACCGCCATAGTTGTGTTTTCCCGGCCGGTTGTATCCAATACGGCAATCCCAATATCACCAAGATTTGTATGTAGTTTATTAATCTGAGAATTCCCCTGTTTAAAGAAGGACAGGTTTTCCAGTAACAACGTACTACTGCCATCTTCGTTTAGTAGTAACCGTTGGGGCGTGCCTTTGTATTCTTCCTTGTAGCCCAGGTTTAACTGTACATTCCTGGTTAGTTCCGGAAATGACAATTGTACATGCTTTCTCAACCTGCCATTTGCGGCCAGGAAGGTGTTCATCGTAATCCCCGTTCCACCCTCCTTTTGACGCGAGGGCAGGTATAGCAACAGGCGCACCTGTTCCAAGGCCGGCATGGCCTGGATATAACCGGTTACATTACCGGCGCCCGCTGTGTAATCCAGCACATGATGCGCAAAAGTGGCTGAATCCGGCGACAGCAGCGAGAAAAGTACTTTGGGGCCTGCATCGCCGTCTTTCTGCTTTGCATTAAATCCTACTGTACCAAGATATACCCGTTCTTTTCCCTGCACGGCCATGCTGATATAACTGAAATAGCTATACGAAGTATCGGCTAAATAAAACCAACCTTTGTTTACCTGTTCATGTGCAGGCGAGAAATGTAATACCTGTATCCGTTCGCGGATACTGTCATTTTTCTGTATGGTGCCTCCTGAAAAGAAAGCCACAGCGTAATAGTCGCTTGCAGGATCCTTTTCCACATAGATATCATGCGATGCCAGGTTATCATCTGCAAACACACTCCGGTGCTGCACGGTAGGAATTTCTCCCAGCTTATCTTCGCGAAGTAGCTTCCCGCTTTCCGGATCCAGTACCAGGCGGTATAACACCGGGATATATTTTACCAGTTGCTGTAAAAATATAACCGGTTGCCCGCTTATTTCATAGATGCCGTCTATTTCGGTTGACTCAAGATCCGCGCTGTTCCACTGTAGTGTGTGTACGGTATCCGCAACGGTTAATTCATGCTGTGGGTTGTAAACCGTTACCAGCAATCCCTCTTTCTTTCCAAAATGCAGGTAAAAGGTGTTGCCATTCTTTAGCTGCAGCAGCTTGTCCCAGCCATCTCCGGGCTCACTAAAGTCGGGGCCTAATGTTACCACAGGTATCTGGGCGTGCACGCAGGCACCCATCAGTAGTACTGCCAATAGCAACCTCCATCTAAGATATTTCATTCTTCAACTAATTAATAATTTCAAATATATGAAATTATTAACCTATAAACCATCCCCCGGGAGTTTTTAGCAAAAATTGCAATGACACAGAAAATGTAAATGGAAACGTTAAAACTTGAAACCGCATGGAAAAAACTGCTTTATAGTTACTTCCGACCTGATTTTATATTATGATTTGTCCTTAAATTAGCCGCATGAACTGCCTGATAGTAGACGATAATAAGTTGGCGCGTACTGCCATGAAACAACTGGCCAGTCATGTGGAACATCTTCATGTGATCGGTGAATGCACCAGCGCCATGGAGGCTTATAATCTTTTACAGAAAGAAAAAATAGACCTGCTCCTGCTGGATATTGAAATGCCTGGCATGAGTGGACTGGAGCTGACCCGTAACCTGGGAAAAAAGCGGCCTGTCATCATTTTCACCACGGTGAAAACAGAATATGCGGTGGAAGCTTTTGAACTGAATGTGGCCGACTATCTTATTAAACCCGTACAACCGGCCCGTTTTATACAGTCGGTAGAAAAAGCCCGGGAAATAGTAGACAGCAACAACCGGGAACTACAGGTATCGGATACCGAGTTTGTTTTCATAAGAGATAATGGCATATTAAAGCGTATACGCACAGAGGATATCCTTTTCCTGGAAGCAATGGGCGACTATGTTAAACTCAATACGCCACAAAAATTTCATGCCATCCACACCACTTTAAAAGCCCTGGAAGAAAAGCTGCCTCCCGGTAAATTTATGCGGGTGCATCGTTCCTACATCGTTGCGCTCGACAAAATTGAATCCATAGAAGACGGCACCATCCTCATTCAGAAGCATGCAATCCCTATTGCGGACGCTTACCGTACTGCCCTGAACAATAAACTGAACCTCCTGTAATTCAACGACACTTTATCCCGCTTGACCGACAGCTGCCGCCTGTTGGGCCATAAGTTGTGCCATCGCCCCGGTGATGGATGTATCTTTAGATCGTCAAACAATTGATCACTATTTAAAGTATACAACCATGAAAAAGTTTGGTATTATCATCGCCGCAGCAATGTTGTTTATGAGTGCATCATCTTTTGCACAAACAACCGCACCTAAAAAAGAAGTAAAGAAAGAAGCGTCAGCAAAAGCTCCCGCTCATAAATCACATAAAAAACATCATCACGCAGCAAAACCTGCTGCTGCTCCGGCTGCACCAAAAGCAAAATAATCAGTATTTGTATTTTGGCTGCTTAGAAGTTTAGCCTCAGAGTAATCCTGCTCTGAGGCTAAATTTCTGGAGAACTCAGGAATAATTTCCTACTTTTAACGAACCGGCTTTCCTATATCAGCGTTTATATGTACTAAACTGTCATGCAGCCTAAAAGAATCAAATATTACCTCCTTGGTCTCTTCATTACCGGAATGGTACTATTTGTTGTGCTGCAGTTTAATTCTTCCAACAATATCCACAAACTGATCAAAGGCAACGAGCAACTGCTACAGGAACTCAATGTAAAAAATGAACTGCAGAAGCTGCAAACCAATATGGCTAAAACCGACAGCAAAGTGCGCGGTGCAGTCATATCTCAAGATACTACTCACATTACCGGTATCGAAGCCGAAGTGGCCATTATAAAAGCCGACCTTAAAGAGATCAATAAAATTATACGGAACGACAGCACCGAAAAACTGCTGACCCAGCTCAATTACCTGGTAGACGAGAAAAACAACTTCAACCTGATGGTGCTGGATACTTTCTACAGCAACGGAAAATGGGCTGCTGAAAGAATGATCAATAACCAAAAGGGAAAACGCCTGGGAGAAGCCATCAACGGTATATTACGGCAGCTGGACACCACCCGGCAATCGGAGGTGAACCGCACCACTCACCTGATAGACAGCAGCGGTCAAAAAGCACAGAGCTGGGGTACCGTGCTGGTGTTTTTCGCCTGTTTAATGAGCCTGCTGGCTTTCCTTTATATCACCAGTCGCATTCATCGCCAGGAACAGCTGATTGAAGCCCTGGATACATCACAGCAACAGGAGAAGAAACTGGCAGCCGTAAAGGACCAGTTCCTCGCCAATATGAGCCATGAAATCCGTACCCCTATGAATGCGGTGCTGGGATTTACCCATTTACTAAAAGGACAACCTCTCAATGAAAAATCGAAAGAATATGTTGGCGCTATCGAAGGCGCCGGGCAAAGCTTACTGGAAATTATCAACGACATCCTCGATATTTCGAAAATAGAATCCGGCATGATGCGTATAGAAGCCACCGCTTTCAGCTTACGCAGCGTGCTGCATGGTGTTAATACCATGTTCAAACCCAAGGCGGAAGAAAAACAGTTGCAGCTCTCCGTTACCATCGACGAAAATGTACCCGACATCCTTTATGGAGACGCCATGCGGCTGACACAGGTGCTGGTAAACCTCACCAGCAATGCGGTTAAATTTACCCAGGAAGGCGACGTTCGTATCCATGTGGCTAAAATATGGGCGGAAGACAATGCCGTTCGTATATTGTTTACCGTTAGTGATACCGGTATTGGTATTGACGCTTCCAAACTGCATAGCATATTTGACCGCTTCAACCAGGCGGAAGCCTCTACTACACGAAAATTCGGCGGAACAGGCCTTGGTCTTACCATTGTAAAACAGCTGATAGAATTACAGAACGGTTTTATTTCCGTGGAAAGCAAAGCCGGGGAAGGCGCGACTTTCAAGGTAGAGTTACCCTATACTCTAGCAGAATCGCTTTCAGAAGAAGATAACTCCTATTTTGCGGAGAATGATCAGCTGGCGCCGCATCCCGATGTTCGTTTGTTAGTGGCAGAAGATAATAAAATGAACCAGAACCTGCTCCGGCATTTACTCGGAGGCTGGCAGCTGCAGTATAAGGTGGTTAATAATGGTAAAGAGATGTTACAGGCATTGGATAAACAACATTACGACCTGGTATTGCTGGATATACAAATGCCCGAAATGGATGGCTATTCTGCAGTACAGGCGATCCGGAACGAACGGCATTCCACTATTCCGGTAATTGCAATGACAGCGCATGCCATGGCCGGAGAACGGGAGAAGTGTTTACAGATGGGTATGAACGAATATATTTCGAAGCCCATTATGGAAGATGAACTGTATAAAATGATCCAGGTATACATTGGCAAACTGCCACCGCGGGAGTTACCTGCCGCCTGGCATCATCCGCACGAAAATAGTATACAGCAGCTGATCAACCTCGACTACCTCCACGATCTTTCCAAGGGCAATACCAGCTTTGAAAGAACAATGCTGGAACAATTCATTGCACAGCTCCCGGAGGAATTGTCGCTGCTGAAAAAAGCGGTAGCAGCGGAGGACATTCCTGCTATCCGGGCAAATGCACACAATCTCAAAACAACGGTATCATTTATTGGTCTCGAAGCACACCTATATCCTATCCTCGAGCCACTCGAAAAGTTACAGGATAATAACTACCATCCTCATGTGGTAGCCGGGCAGTTCAATACCCTGAAACAGCTGTGTATACAGGCTGTTCAGGAGGCTATTAATATTTTGCTATAAGGTTAACCGTACATTTTTCCCTGTTCAACGACAGTAATCCCCTGTTCACCGAAACCTGCCAATATCACCTCTTCTCCTGGTGTATTTTTACTGTAGAAATTATAACAACACATTCATCATCTAATCATTTTTAAAAGACAATTATCATGAAAAAAAGCCTGATCGCCGCTGTAGTAGCAATGAGCATTTCTGCTGCATCTTTTGCACAAGCACCAGCTGCTAAACCTGCAAAGAAAGAAAAAGCTAAAACTGAAGCTAAAGCTGAAAAACCAGCTGCTGATACTACTAAGAAAGCTGCTAAACACGAACATGCAAAGAAAGCTGCTGCTCCAGCTGCTAAAAAAGCATAATTCAGCACTATACAGCGTTTGAGTTACAAGTCCCGTCTGCCTCAGGTTGACGGGATTTTTTGTCTTACTCAGGATTAAACTGATTTTGATGATTTTACTGATTTTTTATTTCCGATTTTTTTGATTTAAACTGATTTTGGGAGATTTAAGCGAATCTTATCCGCTCATATCTCCTAAAATCATTTTAAATCAAAAAAATCAAAGTAAAAAATCAGTAAAATCATCAAAATCAGTTTAATCCCGAGTAAGACAAAAAAAGAGTCCACCATTGCGGTGGACTCTTTTCAATATTATGTATAGTACTGCTATTACTTCTGGCCTAAACCGTCCAGTTTCTTTTTCACTTCTTCTACTTTAGCAGTGTTATTTTTGATGGCATAGATCTTCTGTAAAGCATACAGGCAGCTTTCGTAGGTTTGTTTGTCACCTGCATCGAGGCTGCTGGCTTTAGCAGTGAAACCTGCATCTGCCTTTTCAAAGAAAGGTAATGCCTGGTTCATCAGACCTTCTACTTTAGCCTGCAATTCTTTTGCTTTTGCGGAAGTTTGTTGTTTGCTATCCAGGCCGTTCAGTTCTTTATTGAAAACAACTGCGCGGTTGAAGTAGAGTGCACCCAGCTGGAAGTTCGCGGTAGCGTCAGCAGGATTCATTTCGATAGCTTTTTTATAGGCAGCTTCAGCTTTGCCGATCAGTTCTTCGTAGTTAGCTGGTTTTGGTGCGTCGTTACCTTTTTCATCACGGGGATTAGCCAGGTTGTCTACACGGATAGCATAGTCCAGTACCGCAGCTTCATCATTTGGATTATCGGCGATTTTCTTTTCCAGCATACCGAGCAGTTCATTTGTTTTACCGGTTTTGCTGTAGAAAGCCATTTCCATATCGTTAAAGCGTTTATCCTTAGGGAATAAAACTTTAGCCTGTTCGATTGTTTTCAGCCAGTTAGCCTGGTCGCCTTTCTCTTCGTACAGCTGACCCAGGATTACATAGAGTGCTGGCTCGCCTTTGAACTGCAGATCAGATGCTTTCTTCAGGTAAGTGAAGGCATCATCTTTCTTACCTGCCTGGTTAGCGGCATAACCCACATAAAACGTCAGGGCAGTATCGGGAGGAATGGAACCGCCTAAGTTTTTGCTGTTGTAGAAGTCAGCTACTTCGAATGCCTGTTTGAAATTGATCAGGGAGGAATCCCATTTCTGCTCATTCAGGTTGGCATAACCGGCATTAGCGATGGTAGCATACACATTGAATAAAGGCTGGTTCATTTCCAGTACCGCCTCTTTCATTTTAGGATCTATTTCCAATGCTTTTTTGAAAGCTGCAAAGGCTTCACCAGCCAGTGCAGGATTCTTTTGTTTAGTACCCATTGCTTCGAGGATCTTACCATCAACCAGCCATGTTTTAGCGTCGTTCTTGGTTTTGTCGTTCTGCAATGCTGCGTCGATATCCGCCTTGGCTTTTTCCAGATCTTGCTTCTTCAGGTTCTCATCCGCACTGCTAACTTTTGCCCGTTGCGCCATAACCGATACACCGGCCGTGCAAAAGAGAAGAGATACCAATAATTTTTTCATGCTTTTGTTTTTTTAGTTGCTGATTACAATAAGAGTATGGTGCTCCAATAAATAAATACAACCAGCTATGTTGTTACCACTAAGAGCTGGCTGTATTTTTTATCAGGAACAGGCAACAGTTCTTTCCATAAGGAACTGTTGCCTGTTTTTTTAACTAATTTATGCTTTATTCGTTTGTTGTTTCTTCTGCGTCGCCGGTGGTTTCTTCCGGAGCATTGTCGCTTTCAGCAGCAGGTGCATCATCCGTGGCTACAGCTTTTGTTTCGCTACCTTCTTCCCCTTCTTCTCCATTGATTACGTCTTCTTCTTCCTGTTCATCCAGGCGGGCTACTGCAGCAATTTCGTCGTTGTTATCGAGGCGGATCAGGCGAACTCCCTGTGTAGCACGACCTGCTTCGCGGATATCGGCAACTGCCATGCGGATAGTGATGCCGGACTTACAGGTGATCATCAGATCATGCTTCTCGGTTACATCGAGTATGGCGATCAGGTTACCGGTTTTTTCGGTGATGTTAATGGTTTTCACCCCTTTACCACCACGGTTGGTAATACGATATTCCTCAATGTTGGTTCGTTTACCAAAGCCTTTTTCAGAAACAACCAGGATCGTTTTCTGATCGTCTTCCTTATTCACACAAACCATACCAACTACTTCATCTTTGTCGCTGTCGACCTCAATTCCCCTTACACCGATGGCGCCGCGACCTGTATCCCTTACGGTTACTTCAGGGAACCTGATGGCGCGTCCGCTCTGGATGGCCATCATAATCTGGCTGTCGCCGGTAGTTAGCTTGGCTTCCAGCAGTTCATCGCCTTCGTTGATGGTAATGGCATTTACACCGTTCTGACGTGGGCGGGAGAATTCTTCCACCATGGTCTTTTTGATGATACCTTTCTTGGTGCAGAGTACAATATAGTGACTGTTGATAAAGTCTTTGTCGCCGAGGTCCTTGATATCAATGATAGCACGGATCTTATCGTCGGCCGGCAGTTGTATCATGTTCTGGATGGCACGTCCTTTACCGCTTTTTTCCCCGTCCGGAATTTCGTAGACCTTCAGCCAGTAGCAGCGGCCTTTTTCCGTGAAGAACAGCATGGTATGGTGGGTAGAGGCCACGAAGAGATGTTCAATGTAGTCTTCATCGCGGGTTTTACCGCCAATGGCGCCACGTCCGCCGCGTTTCTGCTGTCGGTAGTCGTATGCAGAAGTACGTTTGATATAACCGAGATGAGAGATGGTGATGACCACATCTTCTTCTGCAATGATATCTTCGATTCTCATTTCGCTGGCGAGGTACTGGATTTCAGTTTTACGCTCGTCACCGAATTTCTTCTTCACTTCTTCCAGTTCTTCGCGGATGATCTTCATACGTAAAGCCTCATCACCGAGTACTTCTTTCAGGTAAGCGATAAGCTTCATGATATCGTCATATTCTGCGCGGATCTTATCGCGCTCCATACCGGTTAAACGTTGTAAACGCAGTTCCAGTATGGCTTTTGACTGCAGTTCAGACAAACCGAATTCAGTCATCAGGCCATCTTTGGCGATTTCTGGTGTAGCGGCGGCACGGATCAGGGCAATTACCTGGTCCAGGTGATCCAGCGCTATCAGGTAACCGGCGAGGATATGTGCTTTTTCTTCTGCCTTACGGAGGTCGAAGCGGGTTCTTCTTACCACTACCTCATGGCGGAAATCGATGAACTCTGCGATCATATCTTTCAGGTTCAGGATACGCGGACGGCCTTTTACCAGCGCCACGTTGTTGATACCGTAAGATGTTTGCAGTTCGGAGTATTTAAATAACTGGTTGATGATCACATTAGAGATAGCTTCCCTTTTCAGATCAATTACCAGGCGCATTCCTTCCCGGTCACTTTCGTCCCGTACATCGGAAATGCCTTCAATGATTTTATCGTTTACCAGCTGCGCAATTTTCTGATGCAGCACTGCCTTGTTGATCTGGTAAGGCAGTTCGTATATCACCAGTTTCTCGCGGCCGTTTTTAGCCGTTTCTGAAGTAATTTTACCCCTTACCACTACTCTGCCCCTGCCGGTTTCAAAACCCTGCTTAACGCCTTCAAAACCATAAATAATACCTCCTGTTGGGAAGTCAGGCGCCTTTACATGTTTGATCAGTTCTTCCACGGTAATATCCCTGTTCTCGATATAGGCTATAGCACCGTCCACTACCTCGCTGAGGTTATGGGGCATAATGTTGGTGGCCATACCTACGGCAATACCGGAGGCGCCATTAACGAGCAGGTTGGGAATACGGGTGGGCAGTACAGTAGGTTCTTCGAGGGTATCGTCGAAGTTGTTGGTAAAGTCTACTGTTTCTTTTTCAATGTCTTCCAGCATGGCCTCTGCGATCTTCTGCAGACGGATCTCGGTGTAACGCATCGCGGCCGGCATGTCTCCATCTACCGAACCGAAGTTACCCTGACCATCCACCATCGGATAACGCATGCTCCAGGGCTGTGCCAGACGTACAATGGTGTCGTAAATGGAGGCATCACCATGCGGGTGGTATTTACCCATTACTTCACCCACAACACGCGCTGATTTCTTGTAGGCTTTATTACTGTGATTACCCAGTTCATTCATTCCGAATAAAACGCGGCGGTGCACAGGTTTTAAACCATCTCTTACATCGGGCAGGGCGCGACCCACAATCACGGACATAGAGTAATCTATGTAGGCCGTTTTCATTTGTTCCTCGATGTTAATCTGGACAATTCTCCCTTCCTGATGATTTTCCGTATGCTCTGTCATTTTGTGTGTTGATTTACAGTTTTTTCTGCTCAAAACAGATAAAGGCAAATATAGCCATTTCAGCCCTTATTTCTGCCTAAATATCAAGAAATGTGAATAAAAAGGACCATAGGGATAAACGATTATATTGCGATATGGATATATGATTGATTTACTCAATGAATGACAACCATTTATATACCATTTGCGTTATAGATTGAGGGCCCTGATTTTAATTTATCTGCAATATGTTGAACTATTTTAATGTATTGAGATGTAAACATTGGCAGCATATTTGCTTCTAAGGTACTGATAATCAACATTTCGAATCAACGGAAAACATATATATAATAAGAATAAATCCGAATTTGTCTAAAAATTCGAACATTAGTATCAAAGGAGCTGTTATTCCCCTGATTCTTAATCACTTTTCTAAAAAAGACTATGAAGAACATACTGTTGTTTGGCGCCGGAAAATCGGCCACCAGTTTGATCGACTATTTGTTAACAAACGCACCCAGACAAAAATGGCATATCACTGTAGCCGATCATGACCTGGCGCTTATTAAGTCCAAAACAGGAAAATCATACTACGCAACCCCCGTGGCGCTGGATATTAAAGATAACGCAGCCAGGCTGCAACTGGTCAGGGACACCGATCTTGTTATTTCCTTACTCCCTGCGCAACTGCATATTTTAGTGGCAAAAGATTGCCTGGAAGCAAAAAAGAACCTGCTCACGGCCTCCTATATTGATCCGGAGGTACGTAAACTACAGGCTGATATAGAAAAAGCCGGCCTGCTCTTCATGTATGAAATGGGCCTGGATCCAGGCATTGATCATATGTCGGCCATGAAACTCATCCACTCCATCGAGAAAAAAGGCGGGCAAATATTTTCGTTTAAATCGTACTGCGGCGGCCTGATTTCGCCGGACAGCAACGATAACCCATGGCAGTACAAGGTGTCGTGGAACGCCCGGAACATTGTGCTGGCAGGCGGTTCCGGCGCTACCTACAAAGAAAAGGGAAAGGTAAAAGAACTCACCTACGAACAACTGTTCGATCATACCAAAACCATACAGGTGCCTGGTCTTGGTAAACTTGCCTTTTACCCCAACCGCGATTCGCTCGGATACATGGAAGCCTATAAGCTGGAGGACCTGGCCACTTTTATGCGCGCCACCCTCCGCTTCCCCGATTTCTGCGAAGGCTGGAATGCCCTCATCAAGCTGGGTTTGACGGAAGACAGTCATAAAATTGCCACAGATGAATTAACCTATACGGAATGGGCCACCAAAGCCGTTAATGAGCAAACAGGCGCCCCGGAAGAGAGTCTCGCACAGTTTCTCGGTGTTAGCACCAAGTCAAAAGTTATCCGTCAGTTAAAATTTCTGGGATTATTAAGTACAGATGTCATAAATTTAGGTGAGCAAACCAATGCCGGCATCCTCCAATTCCTGGTGGAAAACAAACTCAAAATGGAACCGGCAGACAAGGATATGATTGTAATGCTGCATGAAATTGAATTCGAACGCCGCAACATGGCTACCAGGATGCACAGTTACATGATTGTTCAGGGCGAAGACAACGTACATACTGCAATGGCAAAAACAGTAGGCCTGCCCCTCGGAATTATGGCCAAGCTCATTTTGCAGGATAAGGTAACTTTAACAGGACTTCAGATACCGGTAATGCCGGAAATATATAACCCCGTTCTAAAAGAATTAGAAGAGTACGATATCAGGTTTGAGGAAAGCTTTGAATAAAAGCGAACGTTATTGTTTTCCTATGATGGACTCTAATCGGGCACAAGGACTTGTGATACCTCCCCAAGGTGGGGAGGTTTTTATTTTTATAAGATACTTAAGAGTTCCGCCACGCCTTCTGTAGCCGGCTTCTCAATTTTAAACTGGTTGGGCATCGATTCAAATGAAGGAATCTTACGGTCAACGATATACGTAGGCGTTTTCCATTTCACATACTGCAACAGGTTGGCAGCAGGATAAACCTGCAGCGAAGTGCCGATCACTACAAAAATATCTGCCGCCCGTACTTCTTTAATAGCGGGTTCTATCATCGTCACCGCTTCTCCGAACCATACAATATGCGGCCGTAGCTGTCCGCCATCTGCTGCAAGGTCGCCCATCTTAATGTCTTCCCGGATATCGTAAATCAACTCTTCATTGTTGACGCTGCGCATTTTGAATATTTCTCCGTGCAGGTGCAGCACATGGGAAGAACCACCCCGCTCATGAAGGTCGTCAATATTTTGCGTAATGATCCGTACGTCAAATTTCTCTTCCAGCTTTGCCAGCCCGGTGTGGGCAGCGTTAGGCATAGCAGCCATCACATCTTTACGGCGGCCATTGTAGAAGTCCTGCACCAGGGCAGGATTTTGCTGCCAGCCTTTCGGAGAAGCTACTTCATATACATCGTAGCCTTCCCATAATCCATCCGAGTCGCGAAAGGTTCGGAGCCCGCTTTCTGCGCTGATGCCGGCTCCGGTCAGCACCACCAATCTTGGTTTCATGTTTTTTTCGTTTATAGGTTTACGTTAGTTGGGGTTTGGGCAATGGCCCTTTTTAATTTCCATCTCCTTATTCCTCGTCTTATAAAAATAAAGAGAAAAACAATACCAAGCACAAAAGGCCATCCGCTTAATATGCCGAGTGAAAAAGACAACAGGCTATTCCAGCCGTCTTTAAATGATAACCAGGAACGTTGGAAAAATCCTGGCGCCTGCGGATCGGTATTGGCAAAGGTTTGATAATAGGTAAGATGAATGCCGCTGTAAGCCACATGATGATCCATATATTGCAGGCGGGCTTTGGCGGATTCAATTTCTTCGCGGATACTTTTCAGCTGTGCTTCCACGGCCAGGATTTCTTCCACTTTTTTTGCCTGCTGTAATATCTGCAGATAACGTTGCTCTACCGCCAGGCGCGCTTTCATCCGCGCATCAACATCTACATATTCGCTGGTTACATCGGAAGAAGTGATACTCTTCTCCTCTACCCGTGTTGCGCCACCAGTCAATGCTTCGAGACATTTATCAAATGCCGCGGCAGGCACCTTTATTTCCAGCTCATTACGCATTTGCATGTTGTTGCTTGTCTGACTTTCATTAGCGATATAGCCGCCATATTTTTTAACGGTATCGGCTACACGATTTCTGCAGGCATCGAAATCGCTGGTCGAAAAGCGGAGTATCCCGTTTTTTATAATTTTCTGGGAGATGGGTAACGCAGCATTGTTGGGACCACCCTGGTCGGCATCCAGCGCCTTTTCTTGTTCTTTATTGGGATCTTCTGCAAAGGCCATTGGCGCTTTTTCGTCCACGGCTGCTGAAGCAGGAAGCGTTGCTTCCTCCAGTGTTATGTCTTTAGCTACGGAAGCTTTGTTATGGCTACAGGCCGAAAATATGCTTACGGCTGCACAGAGGGTCAGAAAAATGGCGTATTTCATATCATGAGATTTGTGCTATGATGTACCCACCTGCCAAATTCCATAACGTCCCCTTCTTTTTTAAACAGCGAAGGCTATCTTCCTCTAAGAAAGATAACCTTCGCGTTTATTGTCTCTGTAAAAAACTACTTCTTCATACCACCCATTTCCATAATGGCTTCAAACTCTTCCGGCTTCACATCGCATACAGATAAGCGTCCCTGGCGGATGAGCGACAGGTTAGCCAGTCTCTTTTCTGTTTTCATCTGTGCCAGCGTCACGAATTTTTTAAAGGGCTTGAGTGGTTTCAGCTCCACTACCACCCAGTTTGGATCCGGTGTGGTAGGATCCTGGTAAAATTCTTTTGACACCGTGGCCAGTCCCACTATTTCCATGCCTTCATTACTATGATAAAACAACACCTGGTCGCCTTTTTTCATGCCTTTAAGGTTATTGCGCGCCTGGTAGTTGCGTACTCCATCCCAGAAAGTAACTTTATCTTTTACAAACTGATCCCAGGAGTATTTAAATGGTTCAGACTTTACCAACCAGTAGTTCATATAGCTGTTAGATTTTAGCTGTTAGCTGTTAGTAAATGCAGCGAAGATTGTTACCATCATCTGCCATTGGATATTTTGTTGTCCGATGCCATTACCAGCCGCTGGCCAGTACATCCGCGATATGCATCACTTTAATGTTGGTGCCGTGTTTACGGATATATCCATCAAGATGCATCAAACAGGAAAGGTCAGTGGAGATCAGGTAATCGGCGCCGCTGTTAACCGCGTTATTGACTTTTTGTTCTCCCATTCCCATGGAAATCGGCTCAAACTTCACAGAGAAGGTACCACCAAATCCGCAGCAAACCTCGCAATCGTTCATCTCTTTCAGTTCCAGTCCTCTTACTTTTTCAAGCAGCTTACGTGGTCCTTCCTTAATCCCGCATTCCCGCAGTGCTCCGCATGCATCGTGGTAGGTACCCACGCCGTTCAGCGTAGCGCCCAAGTCAGTTACATGCAATACATCTGTGAGAAATTCGGTAAACTCGAAGAGGTTTTTTTTAAGCAATTTTACATCATTGTGCGCGGCAGAGTTATCAAACAATTTACCGTAGTAATTACGCACAAAACCGGTACAGGAGCCACTTGGCGCTACAATGTAGTCGAAGGTTTTAAAATCCTTTACAAACTTGGTAGCGACAGTCCGGCATTCATCCTGGTACCCGGCATTGTAGGCCGGCTGGCCGCAACAGGTTTGTTCCGTGTTATACATCACATTACATCCCAGTTTCTCCAGCACCTTTACCATATTAAACGCGGTTTCAGGAAACAACTGGTCTACAAAACACGGTATAAATAACTGGACATTCATATAGCTTTTAGCTTTTAGCTGTTAGCTGTTAGCTAACCGTTTGTTTGGTGGTTAGCTATTAGCTAACTTTCTTTGCAATGCAATCATCTTCAAAGCAGTGATGGCAGCCTCTTCTCCTTTATGCCCATGGGCTCCTCCGAGCCTGTCCAACGCCTGCTGTTCGTTATCTACCGTCAATATTCCAAATATAACAGGAACAGGTAACTGAAGGTTCAATTGAAGGATACCTTCTGTTACGGCTTTACACACATAATCAAAATGAGGTGTTTCGCCACGGATCACGCAACCGAAAGCAATAATAGCGCCAGGCTGTTTGCCGGTGCCTTTAGTAGCTTCCCAGTATTGTTTACAGGCATAAGGCAATTCAAAAGCACCGGGTACTATTATCTTTTCTGTTTTGCTGACATTATACTGGGTCAGGGCTTTATCGCAACCTGCTACCAGTTCATTCACGATGGCGTCGTTCCATTCGGTATACACCATAACAACACTGGCATCCTCCAGGTTGAGAATGCCAGCGTCATTTAGTAAGCTCTTATTGTGCTCGGACATATTCTTTTAGCTTTGGGCTATCAGCAGTTAGCTGTTAGCTAAACCTAACAGCTAACTGTCAGTAGCTAGTTCTTTACATCACCCAGTCTTGCCAGGTACTTGTCCATTTCACGACCTTCGTTGGTCAGCGGAAACTTCTCTTTAATTTCTTTATAGATGGTGATCGCCTCCTGGGCTTTACCAGCTTTTTCCAGGGCCAAACCGGCGCGGAACAGGTAAACAGGAGCTGTCAGCTCGTTATCATTATAGTGACCTGCTTTTTTATAAGATTCGATACCGTCGTCAGTTTTGTTCAGTTCCATGTAGGCATCACCGATCAAACCGTAGGCAGTAGGCTGTAACAGCAGATCATTGGAGCTGAAGGATTTCAGCATGTCGATACCTTTCTGGAATTCACCCAGGCGGATGTAGCAAACACCGGCGCTGTATTTAGCGAGGTTACCGGCCTGTGTGCTGCCATACTTATCGGCTACCTGTAAGAAACCATAATTGTTACCATCACCGTTCAGTGCCAGTTTGAATGAATCTACCGCGAAATAATTCTGCGCATGGAAAACCATTTCCTGCGCTTTATTTTCATTCGGCTGTTTTACAAAACGGTTATAGGCGAAGAAACCGCCTACCACTACTACTACAGCTAATACCGCAATAGATATAACATTTTTGTTTTTATAGAAGAAGTCTTCTGCCTTGTGCATGGATTTCTCCAGATCAAAATCTTTTTTTGCAGGTTGAGGCACGGTGGCTTTATCTTTAGTTTCTGCCATTGTAAGGTGTAATTGTGATTGCTTGGTTATTTAATAGGTAAAGCTATTGGCTGTTAACTTTTAACTGTCAGCACTTAGCCAATGTTGTGGAGATCATATATTTTCTCCGCTACATTGGCTAAGTGCTGACAGCTAAATGCTTTAGTCTACGATAAATGGATAGTCTTCCTGAATGTAAACATCCTTCAACAGTTCATCATCGCTTGGCCATGGTGATTCTTCCGCGAAAGTTACGCATTCTTCAACTTCCACTTTTACGCGTTCGTTGATTGTTTCGATTTCAGCTTCAGTAGCCCATTTATTTTTCTGAATTACTCTCAGCACTTCGTTGATCGGATCTTTTTCCTTGTACTCCTCGAGTTCTTCTTTAGTACGGTATTTAGCGGGATCGCTCATAGAGTGACCACGGTAACGGTAAGTTTTAATTTCCAGTAAGGTAGGACCGCCATTTTCACGACCGCGCTTAACGGCTCTTTCGATACCATCATGCACGGCTTCGCAACTCATACCATCGATAGAATCGGCAGGCATTTCGTAAGCATCGGCCAACTTATAAATATCCAATACGTTGGAGGTACGCTCTACCGAGGTACCCATGGCGTACATATTGTTTTCACAAATGAAAATTACCGGGAGTTTCCAGGTCATCGCCATGTTGAAGGTTTCATGCAACATACCCTGGCGGGCAGCACCGTCACCAAAGAAACACAACACTACGTTGTCTGTTCCCTTGTATTGCTCCGCGAGCGCCAGTCCGGCACCAGTGCCTATCTGAGCTCCAACAATACCATGGCCACCAAAAAACCCGTGCTCTTTAGAGAAAAAGTGCATGCTGCCTCCCTTTCCTTTCGAACAACCCGTTGCTTTACCGTACAGTTCTGCCATACAAGCTTTAGCGGAGATACCCTTGGCAATTGCCAGCGCATGATCACGATAAGCAGTGATGAATTTATCCTCCGGCTTGGTCGCTGTCATCGCACCAGCAGCAATTGCCTCCTGTCCTATGTACAAATGACAAAAGCCACGGATCTTCTGCATCCCATACAACTGGCCTGTCTTTTCTTCAAAGCGGCGCAGCAAAAGCATCAATTCATACCAGTACAGATATGTCTCTTTGGTGAATTTCGTCTTCACGTCTGTTTTAGTTTGCACTCTTTCTAAATTTGTTCGCAAATATAACAGGAAAATCGTAAAATATAAATATCAATTCTAATTCCCATTAAATTATGCAAATTCATCAATTTCAAACAGTTTTGCATTTAATTGCACCTGAATCGCAGGGAAGTTCCGATTAGTGCGGTTCTTTAATACTTATAAAGACAATTATTTTTGCATATTATTAATTACGCATAACTTTTTTCTTTGCTGTATATAAATAAAATATCACTCGTCCAGTTCAAAAATTACACGCAGGAGACCTTTTCCTTCCATAGCCGGGTTGTAGGGATTACCGGCCGGAACGGTGCGGGTAAGACCAACCTCCTGGACGCCATCTACTATCTCTGTTTTACCCGTAGCTATTTTACCAGCACTGAAAGTCAGAATACCCAATACCAGACCAATGGGTTCCGGATAGAAGGATTACTGGATAAGAATAAGCAGGAGGAAAAAATTGTATGTACCGTAAAAGAAGGGAAAAAGGAGATCAGCCTGAATGATGATAAATACGACCGCTTCTCCCGCCATATCGGCCAGTTCCCAGCCGTGATGATAGCTCCCGACGATGCGGAGATTATCCTGGGCGGCAGCGAGGAACGGCGCAAATGGCTGGACAGCCTGTTATCGCAACTGTATCCTGATTACCTCGATCACCTGATCATCTACCAGAAAATATTGGTACAACGGAATAGCCTCCTGAAAAATATGGCGGCCACCGGGCAAAACCAGGACAGCCTGCTGGATGTGTTTGACCTGCAGCTGGTCATGCACGGCGTTCCGGTATATGAAACCCGGCGGGCCTTTCTGCAAACTTTCATTCCGAAAGTGCAGCAACTCTATGACTATATTTCCGGCACACATGAAATAGTGAATATCCAATACCAGTGCACACTGCAGGAAGAAGATTATGCCACCCAGCTGAACAACGCCCGCTACCGTGATATGCAGCTGCAACGTACTACCACCGGCATTCACCGCGATGATCTTCTCTTTTTACTGGATGATCACCTCATGAAAGGCAGTGCATCCCAGGGACAGCGCAAAAGTTTCCTGTTTGCGCTCAAACTGGCCCAGTTTGAAGTAATCCGCCAGCATAAGCACTTCCCGCCTCTCCTGCTGCTCGACGACGTATTTGAAAAACTGGACCAGGAACGTGTTAGCCGTTTAATTACCCTGGTAGCCAGCGAAAACTACGGCCAGGTGTTTATTACCGATACACATGCAGCCCGGCTTCAACAAGCCTTCCAGGGAACCGGCACAGAGATACAATTAATAGCTGTTAACAGCTAACAGCTATTTTTTTCCTACCTTCGCCCAATGCGCCATGGAACCACCAGTATCGGAGATGCGCTCCGGGAGTTTATGAATAAAAGCAGGATGAAACCCCGCCTGATGGAGGTGCGCATCCAGGATAACTGGGAGAAACTGATGGGCAAAACGATTGCCAGGTACACACAGAGTATACAACTGATCGATAATAAACTGATCGTTACTACCACAGTGGCGCCACTAAAACAGGAATTGACTTATTCGAAAGACAAGATCATCAAGCTGGTGAATGAAATGCTCGGGGAGAACATTGTAAAAGAAGTGATGATCAGGTAGAAAGGGATCAGTTGGAAGCAAACTGGCGGATCAGGCTATTGATCTCAGCAATTTTCAAGGTGGTCTGCAGGTTTACAATAACAAAATCCTGTTGATCCTGCACCAGCATTACCACGTTACCCAACTCATCATCTTTTCCTTTATTGAGTACATGAACCAGGCTACCCTTATCTCTTACCTCCATTAACAGATCAAAGTTTTCATTTCTCTGCAGGTTGCTTTTTAAATCGGCGATATCGTCGTTACTTACCGTAGTACCGTTTACGTTAGAGATGGTGTATATCTTTACACGACGTACATTTTTCAGTGCATGTTTAATAGCACCTGCATCGGCATCACTATCGTCAAATGAAAGGCACCAGCCGGCCAGTCTCATGGAAAAAGAGCCCAGTCCTACCGTATGTGTTTCTGCTGCACCGCGGTATTTGTTACGGAACTCACGTAAAGATTTGTCCTGCGCGCTTACTGCTGTTGCAGATAATAAAAAGCAACCAGCGGCGATAATAAATGATTTCATGGGAGTTGGGTTTTGCATTACTTCTTCTTAATGTTTTTCAGTTTATCCATGCCCTGTATGTTTACAGAACCGGCGATCAGGGATATTTCATTGAGGTCAATGTCGCCCACCAGGCTCATGGCCATGAACTCATTGGCACTACCTACCAGCATTATGAGTTCGCTGATATTACCCCTGTTGTTTTCTTTCACCATAAACTTCAGATCACTGTCCTTATCCCGTACAGTCATCAGTTCTTCAAAGTCGCTGCTAAGAAAATTAGCGGCTTCCTTGTATAGCCGGGGCCCATCTTTTGTTTCTTCTTTAGCGAGGATACGCAGTGACTTCAGTTTCTGGATCACCTTCATCATGTTTTTAGCGTCAGGATCGCCCATATCTACTTTGGCGAACATGCTGAACATTTTGGGGGTGATGCTGACCAGTGTAAAATTCCGGTCGTTTTCATACTTCTGGAAAAACCGGTCTATGACGCTCACCTGCTGGGCTGAGAGGTGAAAGCTGGCAAAGACCGCCATCAATAATAATAGGAATCGTTTCATCATTTTATATTTATATCAGATTTTAGAATGGCCTTATTCTTTTCCTTCCACCAGGGAGGTAGCTTCATTGAAATAAGATAGCTTCTGCATTTTAGAAGTGCCTTTGTTCAGGTTTTTGGCCAGCAGTTGCAGGGCTTTTTTGGTTTCATCGAATGCCCGCTGCGGATCATTCAGTTCCTGCTCTTTCATGGCCACTACTGCCTGCCGCTCACGTTGCCCCTGTTGTTTGACCGCGTAACCGATACCTACCGCTACCAGCAGGATGGCCGCATACTTCATCCAGTGACGCATAGGCGATAGCTTCACTATCCTGGCCGGAGGAACTTCCCATACCTTTTCCGCTTCCATGCGAAAGTATTGGAACATTGGCGCAGCCTCCTGCAATGCTTCCGGCAAATCTGGGTGAGGTGTACGGAAAAATAAGCGTAACGCCTCTTCCTCTTCCAGGGAAGTTTCCCCTTCCCAGTATTTTTCCAGCAATGCACTGATCCTGTTATAATCCATATACCTGCAGATTTTGTAGTTTCTCCCGTACCCCTTTACGCGCACGGTGCAAATTCACTTTAACATCATTCATGTCTATGTCGAGTATGTCAGCGATTTCCTGGTAGGAATGTCCGTCTATATCCCGCAACTGCAGGATGGTACGGTATTTTTCCGGCAGGGCCTGAATCGCCACATGCACTTTTCCCATTACATCGTTTTGTTCCGCTACCGCATGCGGACTTTGCTGTTGTACCGCGGGCAGCTCTCCTGCCCTGTCCAGGCCGTCGGATACCCGGTACTTCCGGGACTTTATTTTGTCCAGCGCCAGGTTGCGGGTAATACGCATGCACCAGGCTTCCATATTCTGCAACTCCGCCATCTTCTCCTGCATGCCCCATACTTTCATAAGGGCATCCTGGGTGATATCCTGCGCGTCTTCCTCATTACCCAGCAGGCGGAATGCAAAGCGATAAAGCTTTTGCCTGACTGGAACTACCTGAGAGAGAAATCTTTCTAATGACATGCAGAATAGCGCGTTTGAAAAGAAGACGACTGTAAAATGCAGATGTTACAAAAAAGCGGAAAAATATTTTGAGGTGCGCCTTCGGCGTTTTTTTTTGTCCAGGATTAGACTGATTTTAATGATTGTACTGATTTTAGCTATTTCTGATGAATTATGCTATCTTTTTGAGCAAGCTTTCAGATAGGCGGAAAGCATCTGCAAGAAAAAGAAATAAAATCAGTACAATCATTAAAATCAGTCTAATCCTGGACAAAAAAAGCGCCGGAGGCGCTCACTCCAGTTTTATTCTCGGGTCAATGAGTGTATAGAGCAGATCCGCCAGCAGGTTTACAATTACGAAGATACCTGCCGTTATTAATATGGCGCCCATTACTACGGGGAAATCGAATTTGTCGAGGGCATCTACGGTTACTTTCCCTATGCCTTTCCAGCCAAAGATATATTCCACGAAGAAGGCGCCCGCCAGCAGTTCGGCAAACCAGCCGGTAATAGCGGTGATTACGGGATTGAGCGCATTGGGTAATGCGTGGCGCCAGATGACCCGGGATTTGGAAAGGCCCTTCGCATAGGCCGTGCGGATATAGTCCTGATGCAATACATCCAGCATCGCACTGCGGGTAAGCTGCACAATAATGGCCAGTGGGCGGATACCCAACGTGATGGCCGGCAATACCAGGTTGCGCAGGTTGAGCACCCGGCCCTTGAATGGGTCTACATCGAACAAACTGCCGGTCATGTGTAAACCGGTATAGTCACTGAATACAAATCCGAAAAGATAGGCCAGTACAATACCGGCAAAAAAGGATGGCGCAGAAATGCCCACTACGCTGGCGAATACAGCACTGGTATCCATCCATGTATTTTGTTTTACGGCCGATAGTACCCCCAGGGCAATACCTGCGATGGTGGCAAACATCATTGCAGCTACGGCCAGCAGCAGCGTTCCGGGTAATGCTTCTATGAGGATATCCCATACCTGTTTTTTTCCCTGGTATGAGCGCCGCAGATAGGGTGTTTTTAGTACCAGCAGCTTTTCTTTTGATATATGCGCTACCGTTATATAGTGCAGGTTCTCCGTTGCTTCCAGCCGGCTGTGTATCCCAATGGGCAGCAGATCATTCAGGTAAAACAGGAACTGCATCCCCACCGGCTGGTCGAGATGCAGTTCTTTGCGTACGTTTTCCAGTGAAGCCACATCTGCCCGTTGTCCAAGTGTAAGCCTGGCCGGATCACCGGGCAACACATTGAACAGAAAGAACACCAGTACCACTACACCCAGCAGCACCAGTAGTCCATAACCTGTTTTACGAAGCAGAAAACGGAGCATAGTTTGAATAGCTTTTAGTTGTTAGCTACCAGCTTTTAGTAATTGACTTTTAAGATTGTAATATATAGACTTTCCGCTTTCGCTGCATTTACCAGCAGCTAATGACTAAAAGCTAAAATCATTGTAGTGCCATTTGCCTTTAATCGTCCCTTTGTCCAGCAGGATCAGGCAGGGATTACTTCTTCCGGCTGTTTTAATAGCTACACCATCCATTTGAACAAAAGGAAACTCCAGGCCATGTTGTTGTTTAAAGGCCGCGATTTCTTCTTTGGTGGAAGCGGTTACTCCATATATAATGACATCCTGTTTTTTCCATTTGTCCTGCAGGGCCTTCATTTTTTCATCCCAGCCACTGCCGGCCTTCTGTACGTTTTGTACCAGGAAGAGATATACAGGCTTGGTTTCCGATAAAATGGCGTTTGTCTGGTTTACGCCATCGAGGTCGGTAAGGATAAAATCTTTGATGGCTGGTTCGGCATTCCCTTTCTTCACCAGTTTATCTTTACGGTCTACAAACTTCCAGGTGCTGTCTGACCATGGATAATTATCTGCCGTAAATTCTTTCTTCTGTCCATCTTTTTCATATACAAACACCATTTCGTATACGTCGGGGGTAGCTTCGGGAGGTAGTTTCATCTTCTCCGGAATATTATTACCAACCTTATACGGCAGGCAGTCAAAGATAGGCAGGTGTTGTAAGGTATACCGCTGGATGCCAAAAGACAGCAGGACAGACAACAGCAAAACAATGCCCGCGCCTTTGACGGGCTGGATTTGTTTCCGGAAGAAGAAGATCACCAGGATCATCACCAGTAGCACCACATCTTTCCAGAAGGTTTCAACAGCAGTCAGTTTGATACAATCGCCAAAGCAGCCGCATTCGCGGATGGTTCCGCTGAACAGTGCATAACCCGTGAGGAAGGTAAAGAATATGATGAGGAGTAACAGCAGTACGGAGAAAACACGCATTCGGTATCCGACTAGTACGGCTACCCCCGCAATAATTTCAAAGGCATTCATCAGGATCGAAAATGCCAGGGAATAGGGAGATAAAAACGTAAGGTGCAGTACCTCAAAAAACTCCTCCATTTTATAGCTGAGTCCTAACGGATCATTGGCTTTAATCAGACCGGAGAAAATGAACAACACCCCTACGATTATACGCAACAGGTTCAGGATAATCTTCATAAAATAGTTTAATGGTTAAGTTATCTGTGAAGATAAGGACAATCACCATTTACCTCTTTCTAAATTTGATAAACGTAAGATATTATTGATGATGACAGCAAATCTATTTCTGAAATTGAACAGCTAAATCCCTAAATTCGAAAATGATTAACTTTCCTGCTTAGATTTGCAGCAAAATAAAGAATTTCGGGTAAAAGGCCAGAACTATATAAAAATCAGGCAGGATGTGCCTGCATGCTAACTTCTTAACGCATTCAAATGAAACCAGACCATGTCCCGACATTATCTTCACCGGCTATTAATTGCAGGGGGCAGTTGTTATCACTGTCTACCCCTGTTGTGATGGGCATTATCAATGTAACAACAGATTCTTTTTATGAAGGTAACCGCATGCACGAGTTGCACCTGGTGATGGAAAAGGCGAAGCAGCACCTCGACGAAGGCGCTGCCATCCTGGATCTGGGAGCACAAAGTACACGGCCGGGTGCCGAACTGGTAGGCCCTGAAGAAGAGCTGCACCGGTTGCTGCCGGCTATTCACGCCATCCTGAACCGCTACCCTACCGCTATTATTTCTGTGGATACCTGGTATGCCGCTGTAGCAGAAAAAGCGGTGCATGCCGGGGCGGCCATTGTAAATGATGTAAGTGCCGGAGATATGGATGCCAACATGATACCGGTGGTGGGACAATTACAGGTACCTTATATTGCGATGCACATGCAGGGTAAACCGGCTACCATGCAGCAACAACCTCAATATACAGATGTGGTAACCGAGGTACTCGACTATTTGAAAGAAAAGCTGGCTGCATGCCGGGCGGCCGGTATCAAAGACTTTATTGCTGATCCGGGATTTGGTTTTGGGAAAACGCTGGAGCACAACTATACGTTGCTAAAAAACCTCCCCCTGTTTATCGATATACTGGGCGTACCGGTACTGACAGGTATTTCCCGTAAATCGATGATATACAAATTGCTGGGCATCACGCCGGCAGAGGCATTGAATGGTACCACGGTATTGAATACAATTGCATTGCAACAGGGCACCCACCTGTTACGGGTACACGACGTAAAAGCCGCTATAGAAGCGGTTAGGATTCTGGAGAAAATGAAAGGCTAATTTAATCTTGCTATTTTTACAATTATGAAGGAAGTAATACAATTTTATGGAGTTGAGTTTCGCTGGCTGAATCTATTGGATCTGCTGATTGTTATTTTTTTAATTATTCAATTGTATCGTTTATTAAAAGGTAGCCTTGCTTTTAACATTTTCGTAGGGCTGTTGATGGTATATGCCGTCTATTTCCTGGTAAGGGCTTTGCAAATGCCTATCCTGACCAGCATCCTGCAAAACTTTATCAATGTTGGTATCATCGCAATCATCATCATTTTTCAACCCGAGATCCGGAAGTTCCTGCTGGTATTGGGCAAGAAAACACCGCTAAGCAAGGATAGTTTTCTGACCAAGTTATTCCTTCCTGATAAGTTTAAGAGTTATAAGGAAGAAGAAAATATTATCAATGAGATCATTGTAGCGGTAAGCCGCATGCAAAGCACTTCTACCGGGGCTTTGATGGTGATTGCCACAACTTACCGTGTAAAGTTTGATTCTGCCTCCAGTATTCCGATAGACGGGAACGTGAGTGCCAAGCTGATCGAAAGTATTTTTGAGAAACACAGCCCGCTTCACGATGGTGCGCTGATCATTGTAGGTAATAAGATCCTGGCCGCTAAAGTGATATTACCTGTTTCGGAGAACCCTAACCTGCCTACGCGCATCGGATTACGTCATCGCTCCGCAGTGGGTATTACGGAGCATAGTGATAACCTGGCGATTATTGTTTCTGAGGAAAGAGGTACTGTTTCCTATGCAGTAGATGGAGTATTGACACAGGATGTGTCGCTGGAAGATCTGAAAGTGAAGTTGTACGAGGTGTTGATTGACGGGTATAGTTGAGAAACAGCTGTTAGCTTTGAGCCATTGGCTTTGAGATGTGAGGGGACTAGCTTTTAACGTTGGGCATTTAGCTGTTAACTATAAAGAGAAAGGAGACCAGGCGTGATACCTGGTCTCCTTTCTCTTTATAGTTAATAGCCGGCGGCTAATAACGGGCGTTTATTTTATTTGCCTGGGATAACCGGAGCAGCTGGAGCGGCCGGAGCAGGAGCGCCAGCTTTGATGTCTACCAACTGAACGTCAAATACCAGTACAGAGTTACCAGGAATTACCGGAGGACTTCCCTGTAAGCCGTAAGCTAATACAGAAGGAATTACCAGGGTAGCTTTGGAACCTTTTTTCAGACCGCTTAAACCAGCATCCCAGCCTTTGATTACGAAACCGCGACCGATAGGGAATTTAATTGGTTCTAAAGGCATGCCTGGGCGCATAGTTGAATCCTGGCTGGAATCAAATACTTTACCGGAGGTCAGTTTACCAGTATAGTGTACATAAACGGTATCACCCGGGTTAGGTGTGCTTCCTGTACCTTCCTGGGTAACGGCCACGTATACACCTTCAGCGTTCTTAGTAGCGTTGATTTTGTTTTTGTCCAGGTACTCTTTAATGAGTTTTTCGTCTTTCTCTTTCTGGGCAGCTGCAGAGTATTTAGCTTCTACGGCGAAAGTGATTTTCAGTTTATCACCTTTTTTACCAAACGGAGGACGTTCCTGGGCAGGTAATGAATCCCATGGAATAATGAAAGTGGCGCTATCTCCTTCGTGCAGGAGAGCAATACCTTCCATCAGGTCGTACTTGTTCTGGGCTTTAGCCACCAGCACGGGGATCGGAGCTCCAACCATTTTGCGGGAATCGCCCAGCAGGGAGTCATTGATTTTCTGGGTTACGTTCACAAGGGCAGTATCCCCCAGTTTCAGTTGTGGACCGCTGCCGGATTTGTGAACGATATACTCAATACCGCCCGGTGTTTTTTTAACACCTGTACCGCAGCTGGCTATCAGTAAGCCGAAGGCTGCAGTTGCAACTAATAACTGATTGTTTTTTTTCATTTGTTTGTATTAGTAGGTTGAAATACTTTATTAATTTATTGTAACAGCGCTTCGTTTTCCTCGATGGCTTTGATGAAGCGGTCAACCGTTCTCTCGAGCGAATCTGTACTGCGACCACCGGAGGCGTTGAAGTGTCCTCCTCCGTCGAAGTATTTACGTGCGAAGGTATTCACATCAAAATCGCCTTTAGAGCGAAACGAGAGTTTTACTTCTGAGTTACGGTCAATCACCAAAGCGGCCATTTTTATACCCTGTATGGATAACAGGAAGTTAACCAGTCCCTCGGTATCCCCTGTTTGTAAATCAAACCTTTTGAGGTCTGAGTAAGGGATCGCGAGCATGGCGGTATTATATTCATAGAATACTTCCATGCGATTAAGCAGACTATGTCCGAGGAATCGCAGGCGGTTTTCCAGGAAGTTATCGTAGATGGCCTGGTGAATCACCTCATGACGCAGGCCTCTTTCCATCAGGTCGGCCACCATGCGGTGCACGGCAGCAGAAGTAGATGCAAAGCGGAAAGAGCCTGTATCTGTTACCGTTCCGGCATAGATACACTGTGCAATTTCGAGGTTAATATACTGCTCATCTCCCAATTTATATATAGTTTCATAAACTAATTGAGCGGTGGAGCTGGCTTTAGTGTCACTAATGCCGTAATCGAAATTGGGTTGAGGCTCGAGGTGATGGTCTATGAGGATCTTAATACAATCCAGCTTTTCCAGGTGTGGCGCCAGGTTTTTGGTGCGGTACAAAGCGTTGAAATCGAGGCAGAACAACAGGTCTATCCCTTTTAGTGCCTCGATAGCACGGTCTGTAGAAGATTCGTAGTCAATAACAAGGTCAGCGCCAGGCATCCATTTCAGGAAATCCGGAAAGTTGGTAGGTGAGATTACAGTTACCTGGTGGCCTTTCTGCAATAGATAATGATACATTGCTAAGGAAGAACCCATGGCATCCGCATCCGGCTTCTGATGCATGGTTATCACCACTTTTTTAGAGCTCTCCAGCAAAGGCTTAATTTCCTCGATCGACTTCATTAAAAAACTGTAATGTTAAGAGTTGATTTCCAATCACAACAAGTGGTTGAAACAGAAAACGAAGATGCGAAGATCTTTATTTGAAGCAGAATTTCAAAATTTTTTACCACTAAAGAAAATGTAATTACTTTTGCGGCCTAATCTGTAATTCGGAATTAAACATTATATGAGCAACAGAACATTTACTATGATCAAGCCTGATGCAGTAGCAAACGGGCACATTGGCGGCATTTTAAACATGATCAACGCTGCAGGTTTCCGCATCGTAGCCATGAAAATGACGCAGTTATCTACTGCTAAAGCAGGTGAGTTTTATGCAGTACATGCGGAAAGACCTTTTTACGGTGAACTGGTAGAATTCATGAGCAGCGGCCATATCGTAGCGGCTATCCTGGAGAAAGACAATGCTGTAGAAGATTTTCGTAAACTGATCGGTGCTACCAATCCTGCTAACGCAGAAGAAGGTACCATCCGCAAAAAATACGCTGAGTCCATTGGCCGTAACGCAGTTCACGGGTCCGACTCTGATGAAAACGCTGTGATTGAAGGTAACTTCTTCTTCAGCGGTCTGGAAAAATTCTAGTACTGTATCGCAAAATTGATTTCAGGAAGGGGCTGACGTGATATATGTCAGCCTTTTCTTTTATACTCACATAACTTATTCATTATAAAATAATTAGCAAACATTATGTAGAGTGATTTATTAAACCGGGCGGCCAAACTGCCAAATAGTCGTAAACATATGATTTCTAACGGAAATATGATGTGGAAATATGCCTCAAAAACGTCTTTTTTCAGCAATAAATTGATTCATTTTTATTACTTTTAATTTATTCATTATTAATTAGTTATACCATTACAATAAGCCCGTCACTTTAACTCCTTGTCATTACCCTCTTTTTAGCCTGAAAATACTAATGATATATTACCATTTCGGATAGGCGTTTACGTTGTTTAGCACAAAACTTTTTAACTTGCCCCCTATATGTGGGAATCATTCCGGAAACTGTTTAAGGGTTATTTGAGATTAGAGCGGTCGATGTCTGACCACTCCGTAGAAGCCTATTTGCGCGATGTAGAAAAACTGGAGCAATACCTGATGTCGGTCGGGAAAGAGCAGCTTCGCCCCCAGGACATCACCCTGGAAGAATTACAGGGTTGCGTTCAGTGGATCGCCAAACTGGGAATGACTGCTACCTCCCAGGCGAGAACGATTTCCGGGCTCAAGGCATTTTATAAGTTCCTGTTGCTGGAAGAAATGGCGCAGGAAGATCCTACCCAGTTACTGGAGGCACCCAAGGTGCTGAGAAAATTACCGGACGTACTGACTTTTGAAGAGATAGAAAAAATGATCGCCCAGATATCGCTGGATACGGCAGAAGGTCATCGTAACAAAGCGATCCTGGAAACCATGTATAGTTGCGGATTGCGGGTAAGTGAGGTCATTGGCCTGCAGATCACCCAGCTGCACATGGATGTTGGGTTTATCCGGGTAATTGGTAAAGGCAACAAGGAAAGAATGGTTCCCATTGGTAAAGATGCCATGCGGCAGATAGATATTTACCGGAGAAATGTTCGTATTGCGTTGCCTGTTAAATATGGAGAAGAAGATACGCTGTTTCTGAATCGCCGGGGCGGCGCCCTTAGCCGGGTGATGATATTCCTGGTGATCAAGGAACTGGCTCAAAAAGCAGGAATCCAGAAAAATGTGTCGCCGCATACTTTCCGGCATTCTTTTGCCACCCATCTCGTAGAAGGCGGCGCCGATTTAAGGGCTGTCCAGGAAATGCTGGGGCATGAAAGTATTACCACTACCGAAATATACACACACCTCGACCGGGAGTACCTGCGGGATACCCTTTTGCGTTTTCATCCGAGATTTTAGACCAGAAAAAAACAGCCACCCGGGGAAAGGCGGCTGCTTACTCGCTGTTAATCGGGTTAACGGACAAAGTAATGTGGGGGGATTTACAAACAGTCAGTAGGTCTCGTACATTCAGTTATTAGTTACAATAAGCTTGGGGAGGTTAACAAACGGTATTTATCACTCTTCTTTTTTCGTGTAACCGACAGGGTAATCATTTCGCTGAACCAGGTACCAATCTGGCTGGAAGCCCTCTGTACCCTGGATGGTCTGTAAATTATATTGATGTTGCTGCAAGGGGCCACATCGCGTCTTTCCCTCGACTGGGAAATCCTTTCGTCTTCCTCCCACAGCAGCTGATCGTTCTTATATACTTTAAAATAAACATCGGGTCCGAGGTTTTTACGTCCGGGTACGATGGCAGGCGCTATGCCGCGCCCCAGTTGCTGCCGGGAGAAATGGAGACAATACCGGCCTTCTTCATTGGTGCATGCCCATCCAAGCTGCTTTCCGGTTAAGGCGTTATAGGCCTCTACTTTCAAATGAGGCTGCCCTTCGCCGCCCAGGTGGTTTTTCACCACCCCGGTAATCACCCATGCCCCGGCATGTGCATAGATATTGTGCCAGGTCAGCGCAGGAATTACATACGCATAGGCGCCTACGTAACCATTGCTGTTGCGTTTCCAGTGCAACACCAGTTTGCTGAGATGGAAATTGCGGGACTGACGGCTGCCGTTTTTCCCGGGCATCTGGTCAAGACAAAGATCCAGCTCCAGGGGTTCGGTAAAAAGGTGTACCTCCGCCCATGACAAACAAAAGTTGCCTTTTTCATCCAGGCTTGTTTCAGCCAGTAACCTGTCGGCCTTCATGAGTACCTCTTTGGCTGATAAAGGTTTCATATCGTTAAAAATACCGTTGGCCTGCGGCTCTTCCCGGTACCGGTTATCCGGTAAGTAAACACGGATGCGCGCATTTGCCAATGGCTCAATACAATCATTACAAATTAGTGCAGAGATGTTGCCGATTAATAGGTAACTCATAATTTTATTTTTTTAAAGAAAAAAAAAGGGGTTAACGAGCATCACCTGATGAACTGTTTCTGCATAACCTAACTAAATCAAAAAACAAACAAGGTAGAAAGACCAAATATTCTTTTTTGAGGACAATAGACTACTAAGCCAGTTGACGATACAAAGATTGGGAAGTTTAGATGAGCAGTCAAGCGTTTAACAACTGAAAAAAACAAATGCGTATTTATACGCATATAAGGATGGGACATACGGAGCGGCGTCATAAGCGCCCGATTCATTTATTTCAAAACGCCTCCCGGTTCGTGATGCGTATTTATACGCAATTTCAGCGTTAACACTACGGAATCATTCAAGAGAAAGCTGTTGACCAAATCGCTAAAACACTGTATCACGCTGCATTGTAGCTTATCGCGTATTACACAGACCGGCTAAAGCCGCCACGGGGTGGTGCTTGCAGATGTAATTATTTATAATAATTTTACCATCAACTAAAACTTACCCACTATGAGCGATTCTACAAAGAGACCTATCCCGTCGGATGCGGGAGCCTTCATTTCTCTTGAAGAAATGAACGTACTTACTAAAAACCACGACGACCAACACGCTAATCAAAAGTCGTTGGATCCTCATATCAAAGCCATATGCTTTGGAAAAGACAAAGTGCTTGAGTTACTGGATCAACCTGGCGCAACAGCGTTAAGAATATATTTCGGGCTGAAGATAGATACTGATGGCGATGGTATAAAAGAAAAGAAGATGGTACTGGTAGCGGTTGACGAAGAGGGGAATGATATTCTGCCCGTTCCGCAGGATGCCGCGGCGTTGTCTTCCGGTATCCAGGCTAAAACAATGCAGGCTAAAATACTGGATGCAGGCCTACCCTGCCCATCTTATTGCGGCGGAAAACTACCTTAGAAAATAAAAAAAACCACGTGGAAGTTTATAAAACCATCTTCTATATTATGTTGGGGATCGAATGCTTGCTTTTGATCCCCTTTACATTAAATTATAGTACGCTCGACAAGGCAGGAAGAAGCATCTATCAATACCTGATCAGCAGTATCGTATTTGCAGTAGGATCTGTTACCATAGAGCAGTTAGCCCATAATAATATGTGGTTCTTTGCCATCATGTATTTTATCCAGTTTCTTATCCTGTCTGTTTTCTACAGTACCGTCATTAAAAATGTGACGGTAAAAAAGGCTATCAAAATATTGCCTATCCCCGTACTGATTATCTTTATCCTGGATCTTTTAAAAATTGAAGGGGTAGATAAATACAACTCTTTGTTTACCACCATCCGTTCATTTGTTTTGCTTGTTTACGCCATCATCTTTTTCTTTCAGTTACTCAGAGACAATGAACTGATTGAGCAGGCCATATTCATCAATAGTCTGCCCAATTTCTGGTTTAATTCAGGCCTATTCCTTTATTTATGTGGGTCTTTCATATTTTCACTTAGCTATAATTACCTCGAAAGCCAAAAAATAATCTCCAACATTACTTTTACTATTACACTGATAGGCGGTATTTTGCAGTTGATTCTTTTTTACATTGGCCTACAGAATATACCTAAAAGAAAATAATGAGCTTTATCGAAATAATGATCATCGGAACGGCTGCCATGCTACTGCTAGGCGCTTTGGTGGTTGGATTGGTGTTTTTACAACAAAAACAGGTTATACAATATAAACTGAATCTGCGCGACAAGGATCTGCAGCTCCAACGGGAACGCCTCGTCGCAGTACTCCAGGGCCAGGAACAGGAACGGAAGCGTATTTCAGAAGACCTCCATGACGAGGTAGGTGCGCAGCTTTCTGTACTAAAACTTAACCTGGGCGGACTTCAACCCCTGCTCAAAACGGGTAACGGCGAAGCTGAGCGGCTAAAGGAAACCAAGGATTTTACGGATAATATTATACAGCATCTCCGTTTTATCTCCCAGAGCCTCCACCCCCAGGCATTGGACAATCTTGGTTTGGCCCATGCCCTCGACTCTTTCTGTAACCTGATGAATAAAAATAAACAGGTGAAGATCACTTTTAAAACCGCCGGCAACGGACAGCCGGTCGACAGGGAAAAAGCACTGAACGTATACCGGGTGGTGCAGGAACTGCTTAACAACATCCTGAAACATGCCGAAGCCAATGAAGTGCTGATTACCTATCAAACAACGCCCGCCCTGCTCACGGTGAACGTGGAAGACGACGGAAATGGTGCATTACTCACATCCCTGGCTGATTCGCGTAAGAAAATAAACAGCCTGGGACTTAAAAATATTGAAAGCCGACTCAATATTATCGGTGGAAATATTACCTTCACCTCAAGAACACCACAAGGAACTATTGCTTCGATCAGTGTAGAGAATTATCAGGCGTCCGCACAGAATAGTTGATACTTATGTTGTTTTATTACTAAATTGCCATCCGTTATGTTTGAATCCGTTTGTAACAACATGACTTATAGTAATTTATTCTCAATAAAATAATAGCAAATCTTCTAACTGTCCACCTATGGCACACATAAAAGTGGCCATTGCGGATGATCACAAAATCTTCCGCAGTGGAGTGATTAACACACTTATTCCGTACGAAAATATCAGCTTCATCTTTGAAGCAGACGATGGTCTGCACCTATTGCAGATCATGGAAACACAGCAACCGGACGTCATCCTGATGGATCTGAAAATGCCGAATATGGACGGCATAGAAGCCACCATCAAAGTAAAAGAAAAGTATCCTGATGTAAAGATCATCATACTCACTATGTATGAAGACGACAACTTTATTGTCCACCTGGTGGAAAACGGGGCTAATGCTTACTTACTGAAAAATGCGGAACCGGAAGAAATCTATGAAGCTATCTGTACTACTTTCGATAAAGGATTTTATTTTAATGAAAATGTAAACCTGGCACTGCTTAAAAAGGTATTACACAAGAATAAACAACAATTTAAACCGACACTTAAAAACGAAATCCAGCTGAACGACCGGGAACAGGAAGTACTGAAGCTGATCTGTAGTGAACTCACCACCCAGGAGATCTCAGAACAGATATTCCTCAGCCCCCGGACCGTTGAAGGCATCCGGCAAAAATTATTAGAAAAGATCAACGTTAAAAACAGCGTTGGACTGGTACTGTACGCATTCCGAAACGGATTAATAGAATAGATTTAAATACCCACCTAATCATGAGAACTATCAAAACCTTCGCCGCCACAGCGGGCGCTATGCTGCTGCTGTATGCCGGCACTACCCTGGCTCAGGGCATTAAGATGCCTGCTCCAAGCCCAACCCAAACGATCAAACAGGACTTTGCTTTATCCAATATAGAGCTGAGCTACTCCCGTCCGTTGAAAAATGGCAGGGTGATCATGGGCGACCTGGTTCCCTACGGAAAAGTTTGGAGAACCGGCGCCAACAGCGCTACCACCATTACTTTTGGTGATGATGTAAAATTTGGCGGTGTAGCCGTGAAAGCTGGTAAATATGGTTTACTGACCATACCCGGCGCCCAGTCATGGACCGTGATCCTGACCAGCAGCCTCGATGTAACCAGCCCTGCTGCCTACAAACAGGAAAACGATATTGCCCGCGTACAGGTAAAACCAATTGCTGCTCCTTTCACCCAGGAAAGCTTTACCATCGGTTTTGAAAACGTACGTTCCAATTCCGCGATCCTGACCCTCAGCTGGGATAAAACCAAAGTTCCGGTTGTGATCAGCGCCGATATCGATGATAAAATCACGGCACAAATCAACGATGCTATGCAGTCGGCCGAAAAGAAACCTTACTTCCAGGCAGCTGTATACTACTATGAATCCGGTAAAGACCTTACCAAAGCAGTAGAATGGATCGACCAGGCCACCACACAAAGCCCTGAGGCATTCTGGGTATGGTATCAGAAAGCACGCATCAACGCGAAAGCAAAAAATGTGAAAGTAGCGAAAGAAGCTGCACAGAAGTCTATCGAGCTGGCTACCGCCGCTAAAAACGACGACTATGTAGCGCTGAACAAGAAGTTACTGGCTACTTTAAAATAAGCTGTTCACTATATTTAAAAAGCCATTGAAGCGGGTTCGCTTCAATGGCTTTTTTATTGATGATCAATTATCAGCTATTTTATTTCCTGTCTCGCCGCAGGCGGAAAAATATACTGGAAGCCTGACGCCAGTACAATTACCAGCAAACAACCAATGGCATTGAGCCACAAAAAGGAAACAGTGCCCGTCCAGTAAATAACCAGTACCGCTATTTCTGAAATGATGGCTGACCAGAAGGTAGCGGTACCGCCTACACGCTTTAAATAAAACGCTACCAGGAAAATACCAAGAATAACCCCGTAAAACCAGGAGCCCAGTATGTTTACCACTTCTATCAAACTGCCCAGGCTGCCCGCAAACTGTGCTACCAGTATACAAAACACGCCCCATATCAGTGTCCAGAGCTTCGATATCCTGAGATAATGATGTTCGCTGGCATGCGCATTATACAATCGTTTGTAGATGTCTATCACCGTAGTGGAAGCCAGTGAATTCAGCGCTGCTGCAATGCTTCCCCAGGCGGCCAGGAATATAATGGCGATCAGCAGCCCCACCAGTCCCTTCGGCAAACTGTTCACCACAAAATGGAGGAAAATATAGTTGGTATCGTTGGTATCTGCTGTGGCATCGGAGGCTTTAATCAGCGAGAGGGCTTCTGTTCTCACCTCCTGCGATTGCGCATCTGTTTCCAACAGCGCCTTTTTAGCCGTAGCTATCTGCAATGCATTATCTGTTTCCAGCGCAGCTGCCAATTGTTTTACCTGTTGCTGTTTCAGCTGTCCCAATTCTCCATACCTGTCTTCCAGCTTTATCAGCGCCGGGCCCTGTTCGGTTTTATGTACCCTGGCCAGTTGTGCTTCGTTAAAAAAGATAGGCGCCTTAAAATACAGGTAGAATACAAATACCAGCGCACCTATCAGCATGATGAGGAACTGCATCGGCACCTTTACCAGGCCGTTCATCAACAAGCCCAACCGGCTTTCCCTGACCGATTTAGCGGTGAGGTAACGACCTACCTGCGACTGATCCGTGCCAAAATAGGATAAGGCCAGGAAGAATCCCCCGATAATCCCGCTCCATATGTTGTATTTATCTTTCCAGTCGAACTTTGTTACAATCACATTCAGCTTATCCATTTTTCCGGACACCTGTAAGGCCTGTTTGAAACCTATATCTGCTGGCAGCAGGTGTACCACCATCCAGCCGGCAAGAAACATACCCGCGAAAATAATGACCAGCTGGAATGTTTGGGTATACGCCACTGCACGGGTACCACCGGCAACCGTGTAAATAATCAGTAACCCGCCCATAATCATATTGGTCCAGTAAAGGTTCCAGCCCAGCAGCGAGGATAAAATAATAGAGGGTGCACAGATACTGATACCGGTAGATAAACCCCGTTGTATCAGGAACAGTGAAGAAGCCAGTGTACGGGTTTTCAGGTCAAACCGTTGTTCCAGGAACTCGTACGCCGTGTATACCTTTAACCGGTGAAAGATAGGCACAAAGGTGATGCAAAGCACTACCATGGCCAATGGCAGACCAAAGTAATATTGTACAAAGCGCATTCCGTCGGTATAAGCCTGACCGGGCGCGGAAATAAAGGTGATGGCGCTGGCCTGTGTACCAATGATCGACAGCAACACGATATACCAGGGCATGGACTGGTTATCGAGAAAATAGCTTTCTATGTTGCGCTGGCCACGGCTTTTCCAGACACCATATAATATAATTATTGTGAGCGTACCACCCAGTACAATCCAATCTAAAAGACTCATGAAAAGGTTTTGGTGAATAAGTAGAAGAGCACGATCAGTAACAGCAACCAGGCTATTACCAGTGTATACCACCAGTTCCATGACGGAAATAATGGCGGTTTCTCTTCGTGCGGGTTGTCAGCTGTCATAGATATTAATCGTTTGAATTGCTTTTACTCCACATACTTCCTGTTAACAGTCCCAGTCCGATGCCAATCACCAATCCTACCTGTACCCGCTTGATAGAAAATCCTATCAGCAAACCCAGTATAATACAGAATATAGCCGCAATCTTCAACCGGGGCCTGTTTTGTTCGTGTTTCTTACTCATTTTTCTTTCAATCCCTATTTAACAGAAATCAGGTTTACGAATAACCGGTATGCACCGGGTACCCCTGCCGGCAGCTGTCTGAAAAAGGACAGGCCGGTATAAACATAGCACCCTTTGCCATAGTGTGCCAGCAACGCAGCACCATCCAGCGGTGATTCTCCTTTATCATTCATGGTAAAAAGCTTTGAATAGGCCTTGTCCGCATTCACTGTGTAATATAATCCCCTTTCCTGCACCCAGCCATTGAAGTCGGCTGCGGTGATTTCGTTGGGATAATGAAATACCGGGTCTTTTGCATTGATCAGTTTCACCGGTGCATTTTCGTCAGTAACCCTGTCGCGGGAAAGATTGAATGGATAAGGCCCCAGGTCGTTGATCACCAACGGACCATTTACATTATACTGGATGATCAGCTTACCGCCTTCTTTGACATACTCCATTAACCGGGGCTGCCAGTATTTCATACGTGCGTTTACGTTATACGCACGTACGCCTGCAATAATCGCATCGTATTGCTGCAGGTTACCACCCATGATGTCCTTCTCCCCCAGTTCTGTTACATCATATCCCACCTGGCGCAGGGAAGCGGCCACCATATCGCCTGCTCCGGGAATATATCCCAGGCGGTTACCATTGTGTTTGAGGTTTACGGACACCAGCCTGGCCTGTGCTTCCGGGAACAACGTGATCAATGGAATATGATCGTAACGGATCTGCTGCAAACTTTGCGTATATTCTTTCCCGTTACACTCCATCACTACCGTAAACGTATCTACGTGATTTTCTGCCGCATTTTTTACGGGGTTAATATTAAACCGCAATTCTATTTCATCGCCTTTAGCGGCCAGCGCATAAGACAGGTTATTGGTAGCGGCGGTAAAGCCTGCAGGCAACTTCAGGTGTACGCTTCCTTTTACGTTATCTGCCATCGCTTTTATTTTCACGGGTACCGATTGTGGTTTGGTATCGGTGAAAATATACACCTGGCTGCTAAGATCCGCCACTACCGGCGGTGCAATGACCAGCGGCTGATAGATCTCTCCTTTTACCGGATCGGTATATTTATATTGCAAGGGACGGTGAATGGCAAAATCCTGGCCGCCGATACGGAAACGGATTTCCGCCTGCAGGGCGGGCACGTTTTCCGGGTGCCCCACCAGCAAAGGATCTTTTATAATATACATGCCTACCGGATGTGATTCGGCCAGCCAGTATGGCTCTGATTCCGGCGTACCCGCGGGTACTGCCAGGCTTTGGGAAATGCTGGTGAATTTATTAAATGCCAGTTCCTGTTTGCCTGCAACATCAGGTTTACCAGGAAGATCAATTTGTTCGAGCGTAATTTTTACCGGCCCCCTGTTGATCAGTTGTACAGTAGCTTCCATGTTATAGCCCGGCACCACGGTGGGTGAAGTACTGTAGGCTTCCGCCCACAGACCGGCGCATGCGTATATCAGTTGTTCTGTTTCTTTGAGTTTCAGGTTACGCCAATAGCCATCGGGTAAGGCTTGTATGGCGCTGCGTATTTCCAGCAGGGCCGGAACTGAAGCAGCGGGATTTTCCATGTTGTACGCGGCGAGCGCAGCATCTACCAGTGCTCCTACTTTACTACCGCCGGGTACCCTTGACCAGCCGGTGTTTACATCATCCAGCAGGTTGTTTTTGGGCGTATTACCTTTTATCGTGAGAAAATATTCCTGTGAGCTGCCTCGTGAGGCCGGTACACCAAATCCCTGGCTCTTGTGCTGGGAGCGGCTTTCGGCTGCTATTTCCCCGAAGCCTTTGCCAAGCAATGGGTTAAAGGTGCCTACATCCATCTTAAATTGGTCATCGGCCGTGGTATTTACGCTGCCAAAATTAAACGTATTCCAGAGGATACGTTTGGCCTGCCAGGGTTTTAACTCTTTCAGCTGTTCCGGAAAGCGTGCAGGATCTGCGGCAGCGGCATAGGCTTCTTCCGCCAACATGGCGGAGGCAGTATGATGCCCGTGACCGGCGCGGCTATCGGCCGGGAAACGGCAAATGATCACATCCGGCTGGAATTTGCGGATCATGTATACCACATCTCCAAGGATCTTCTCCCGGTCCCAGATAGTAAAGGTTTCCTGTGGATTTTTAGAGAAGCCGAAATCCTGTGCACGGGTAAAGAACTGTTCAGCGCCATCGATACGACGGGCTGCCAGCAGTTCCTGGGTACGGATCAGGCCCAGGAGTTCTGATTGTTCGTTGCCCACAAGGTTCTGGCCACCATCACCGCGGGTGAGCGACAAGTAACCGGTGCGGTACAGTTTTTCTTTTGCCAGGTAACCCAGCAAACGGGTGTTTTCGTCGTCGGGATGGGCGGCAATATACAATACGCTTCCCAGCGTATCGAGTTTTTTCATCTGCAGTTTAATGTCAGCAGCATTCCATACAGGCGAGGGTTGCGCCATAGCGGGCAAACCCATTGCTGCCAGTATAATGATAACCAGGGTGGTGTAACGTCTTATAACCATTTGGCGATACGTGAATTTACAGATTGTCAAAAGTAATAATTAATTAGTGGGAGGAAAGGATAAAATGGTTGAGTGGTGGGGGCAATAAAAAAAAGTCCTGGTGGATCCACCAGGACTTTACTTCTCATAAGCAAAAACCAACCAGCTCGTAAGCAAAAACCAATTATTAACAAAGGCGGTTTAGATTTAATTGTAACCTTCGTTCTGCTGGTTGCGAATATTGGGGTTAGCATCCAGTTCTCTTTGCGGGATGGGCAGTATCACTTTCGTACTGGGCCACATCACGGGTATATTTTTGTCGCTCGCCAGGTATTTGATGAATGAGCGTTTTGTTCTTGTTAAGTCAAATAACCGATGCCCTTCAAAGGCAAGCTCCTTACGTCTTTCCAACAGCACAGCATCCAGGAGCGCCTGCCCGGTAGCTGTTACCGGTGGAGCGTTGCGATCGGCGCGTTGCGCTACTACATTCAGGTCAGCCTGTGCTTCAGGAATGCGTCCAAGGTGTGCCCGTGCTTCTGCGCGGATCAGGTATAATTCCGATAACCGCATTACCTTTATACTTTCTATAAAAGTGGTAACATCACTGTATTTGGTGATGATATTAGCAGGATCTTCCCCTCCATTACCAGCACGTTTGCCTTTCTTCAAAAAATTTCTCCTCACATCGCCGGCTGCATAAATGTTGTATACATCGTTGGTTGCCAGTACATCTCCATAACCATCCTGGCTAAACATGTAGCCGAGTCCATCAGTACCGCGATTGTCCACTGCCGTGTTAACGATTTCAAAAACTGTTTCGTTATTGCCGGTTATTTTAAAATCTGACAACAGCTTTTCTGCTGTCAGCAGCGCATATTTATTTGAGTTAATTACATTATCTGCCATGGCGGCGGCGCCCTGCCAGTCTTCCTTATACAGCAATACCCTTGACAGCAAAGCCTTTGCGGAATAAACATTGATTCTTCCTGTGGTGAAAGCGGTGCTTTTGCTTTCCTCCAGTTTACGAATGGCTGTTGTGAGGTCGCTGATGATCTGTGCATAAGTATCTTTCATACTGCTGCGGGATGGCGACTGTATTGCATTCACGTCGGTGATGGTAACAATGGGAATACCCATATGCGATGCATTCGCCGTGTAATTATATGGTTGTGCATACATGCGCGCCAGATCAAAAAACACCTGCGCCCTTACTGCATATGCTTCTGCTACAATCTGTTTTGCTTCGATGCTGTCTGCCGCGGAAGGCAGCAGCGAAATAGCGGGTCCTTTCGAAATCACCATGTTGGCATTGGCCACAACACTGTATAGCTGGTTCCATGAGTCTGTAGTATACACATCGTTAGCAGTAACAATGTATTGATCCTGGTTCCGATAGCGATTGCTGTTGATCACGCTGATGAAACTGTTGTCTGACCGCAGATCCGGCAGCAACGGCATTGTGCGTCCGTAATAATTTTCATTCTGCATCAGTGAATATACGCCGCTGATGGCTGCCCGTAAACCCGGTAAATCCCTGATGGCTTTACCTGTTTCGGTTGCCTGGTCTGGTTTCAGCTCAAGAAAGTCCTTGTTGCAGGCACTTAGCAGGCCGGCCAGCAAAATAATGACACCGTATGTATATCGCTTCTGCATGAATACCTTAAAAATTTACATCCAGTCCTATCAAAAATGTTTTGAACACCGGGGGGCGTTGGTCGTAATCACCTGTTACCGGTACTTCCGGGTCCATGGTAAGGCGCTTATCTTTTACATAGGTCCAGAGATTATTTCCTCTTACATAAACTTTTGCTTCTGTGATATTGGCTTTCTTCAGCCAGGTTTGTGGCAGGCTGTAGGCCAGCATCACGTCTCTGAGGCGGATAAAGCTGCCATCATAGAGAAAGCGTGACGATATCTGGTTGCTCAGCCCTGATTGCGTACCACCAAATACTACTTTGGGTACGCTGGTAATATCTCCCGGATGTTGCCAGCGGTTTTCGTAGGTAAGGCGCGATAGTTTTGAGCTACCGCCAAATCCGCCGCTGCCGTCTGACTCAGTAAAAGGTCCCCAGTTATCAACCACTTTGTTTCCCCAGCTATAGAAGAACTGAAAGCTCAGATCAAAACCTTTATAGCTCAGGAAGTTGGTAATCCCACCATAAAATTTGGGGAGGGCACTTCCCTGGTAAAATCGTTGTGCTTCTCCATAAACGTTGGTGGTAGCTGTTTTGGAACCATCCTTATACCAGAGGGCTTCCCCTGTTTGCGGATCTGCGCCTGCAAATCCCGGCAGGAAAAACTGGTAAAAATCTTTTCCTACTTCTCTCTTGTAATAGAGCGCGGAGATCGGATTATCCAACCTTGTAATTATATTTTTCAGCGTAGACAAATTTGCGTCCGTACGCCATGAAAATTCATTTTCGTTGGTAGCGATGATATTGCGGGAGGAAAGAGATATTTCCAGGCCCCTGTTTTTCATCTCTCCATTGTTTCTAAAAACGGTAGTAATACCATTTGAAGAAGATACCGGTACATTCAGCAGTAAACGGGATGTTGTTCTGCTGTAATACTCAATGGTACCGGATACGCGGTTTTTGAGTACGGCGAAATCGAGACCGATATTAAAAGGCCTGTTCTGTTCCCACGTAAGAAAGGGATTGGGGTATTGCGTGAGCACATACCCCGGTTTCCCGTCATAATCATTTCCCGGACTATACAACGATAACGATGCATAGTTGTCAATGGCCTGGTTTCCGTTGCTGCCGTAGCTCGCTCGTATCTTTAATTCGTTGATCCCGTCCACATGCTGCAGGAATGGTTCCCTGTAAATATTCCAGGCTGTTCCCAGTGACCAGAATGTGGCGCTTCTTTTCAGGCTGCCAAAGCGGGAAGAGGCGTCTCTTCTGATGGAAGCCGTGAAATAATATTTTTGTTTGTAATCGTAGCTGTTGTTCAGAAATACGCCGGTCAGTGAATTGGCGTTGGACACGGACGATACTTTTTCCGGTTTGGAAGCGTCTGCCAGCCATTGTAATCCGGGGAGCAGGTTAGATGCATCCGAGGAGTTACCTGTGTTGGTTGTTTTTTGTGCTTCGTAGCCGATAAAGGTATTGATGCCGTGGTTGCCCCAGCGCCTGTTGAAACGCAGGATATTGGTAGATACCCAGTTGTTCCATAAGCTGTTATTTACCGTTACCCAGCCGTTGGTATTTCTGCCGTCGCCAAAGCCCGGCGCCAGAAAAGTATTGCTGCGGGCATAGTTCAGATCAAGACTGATCTTGGTTTCAAAAGAAAGAAAGTCGGTAAAGATATATTTGGCGGCAGCGCCTCCCAGCAGGCCATAGGTGGTGCCGGTGCGGGAGTTTCCATCCAGTACTGCTACCGGGTTAAAGGTATTGTTGTAGCTGAAATCGTAGCTGCCATCTTTGTTGTAAACCTTCAGCCAGGGCTGGAGCCGGACTAGTGAACGTACGGGGTTTGCCATGAGTCCCACATCTCCTACCGCATTTGCGCGTTGGTAGGACAGCGACAGGTTAACATCAAACGACAAGCGGTTGGTGGCCTGGTTACTCAGATTGAGCTTACCTGTCATACGTTTATAGTCTACTCCTTTCAAAGCTGATTTGGAATCGTAGTAGCCGCCGGAAACATAAAATTTTGTTTTGTTGCTTCCGCCTGCGGCAGACAGATTCGCCTGTGTATAGCTTCCATGGCGGGTCAACACGTTGATCCAGTCGGTATTTACAGTAGTATCCACGCCACGTGCGGCGAGTTCTTTCTGAAATCCTGCTTCGCCGGAGCCATCTGCTTTATGAGCCCATCCTTCCCGCAGGAGTTCCATCATTTCCCTTGTATTGAGGGGATAGTTGGCTTTGGGAATAGTGAGCTGGTTGCTGCCACGTTGAATAGTGGCACTGATCTTTGTTCTGCCCTGGCTGCCGGTTTTGGTGGTAATAAGTACCACCCCGTTGGCAGCGCGGGAGCCATAGATAGAAGCCGAGGCAGCATCCTTCAAAATAGAGATGGAGGCGATATCTGCGCTGTTGATACCTGCCAGGGAGTTCACGTTAAAATCGGTGAGGTTGTCTGTTACCACCGGCACGCCGTCGACCACATAAAGTGGCGAGCTGCCTGCGGTAATGGAACCTATACCGCGTATATGAACGCTGGGGACGGATCCGGGCTGACCGGACCCGTTGGTAGATTGTAAGCCGGTTACATTGCCTTGTAAGCTTTCCTGGAAGCTGCTACGGGGCGCCTTATCATACAAAGAGGCGTTTACCATAGTAGCTGATCCTGTCAAAGAACTTCTTGTTTGCACGCTATAAGCAACTACCACTACTTCGTTCAATCCTTTGGAATCGTCTTTCAGCACAATGTTGAAGTGGGTATTATTATTTACCGGCACTTTTTGTTCTTCATAACCGATGAAAGAACAAATCAATGTGGCAGACGAAGGCGATTCCATGTGAAACTGTCCCTTCTCATCTGTAGTTGTTCCCTTATTAAGGCCTGCAATACGCAAACTCACACCTGGTAAAGGATGTCCGAAAACATCTGTTACCGTTCCGGTGATACCTATACCGGTGACCACTTTTTCTTCCGGCGCAATAGCGACCAGGTTAGCAGAAAGTTGCTTAAAAGTGAGACCTGTGTTTTTCAGTATCTTCCGTAAAATATCTTCTGTCAAAGCATCATTTACATTAACTGATACTCTGCTGTTAGCTGGTATAAGATCATTGCGGTATACGAAACGGTAACCGCTTTTCTTTTCGATCAGCTTCAGCACCCGCGTCAGTGGTAATGAATCTGCCTTGATAGAGATGCGACGATCCTGCTGACCGAAGGCATCTCCTGCTATTTGCAAACAGGTAATAAGAATAATAAAGGACACCAGTTTCATTATCAGTACAACTTTTCCCAATGTTTTTAAACGCAAAAGGATTGCATAATGTAGGAATTTTTTCCATACATTTAGGTTGTAAAAGGTCATAAAACTACGACAGGACTACATTGCCAAGTGAAGCTTACTGCCGTTTTGATCTCAACAAAGGGGTAAATGTTTGCAGCATTTGCCCTTTTTTTTATATGAGAGGTATCGATTTCGCTTTCTTTCAACTCTTTATTGGGTAATAAATACTTCATTGCCTGTTATGCTGCAATGAAATGATGTTGTAACCTTCAGCGCCTCCAGTACTTCCGGAAACGTTTCATTTTTAAATGTGCCGGTAAAGTGGAAGTTTTTTAATTTGTTATCGCTGAGATGTACTTTTATCCCATACCAGCGCTCCATTTTAAGGGCGATATCTTCGAAATTGTCGTTGTCAAATACCAGGAAATTATTGCACCAGGCTGTTTCCGTTACCATGCTATCCACCGGGTTGCTGTGGATGTTTTCCACTTTATAACCAGCCACGTTGTATGGCTTCGCGGGTTGTTTATTTCCATGACTGAGGACAATCTTCTGATTAGGCAACAGCTTTACATTCCTTTCTATTCCATCGTTGAGGGTTACCTCCACAGCGCCTGTGATCAGCGTTGCTTCTGTTGTGTTATCCTGCGTATAGGCTTTCACGTTAAAAGAGGTACCCAATACCCTGATCCCCATTTTAGTGGTACGGATCAAAAAAGGTTTTGCTGCATTCTTCGCGACGTTAAAAAAGGCTTCACCTTCCAATGTTACTTCCCGGCTGTCCTGGTTGTTCATATCAGGATTATAGGTTAAACGGCTGCCACCATTGAGCCAAACCTCTGTACCATCGGGCAATTGCGCTTTTGAGCGAGAGCCATCACGGGTTTGAATAGCCGCCACGGCGGTTTTATCGGTTTTTTGTGACGTTTTATTTGCGAGCAGATAAACGCAGTAGCTTCCCAGCATTAGCACGAGCACTGAAAGTACGGATACGACTTTGCGGATACTTCTGCCTTCTTTTTTAACGGGCAGTTCTGCCGGAGGAAAAATGGTCTCCATTTTCTGAAGATGTTTTTCCAGCGCGTTATCTGTTTTATTATTCCATTCTTCACTATTGCCTGGCTGAGGCCAGTTGCTCAGAACTGAAAGCTTGTATCGCAGGTCCGGATCCTTCTGCAGGAGCTCTTCCAGCTCACGCAACTCCCCCATCGTGGCTTCGCCCGATACCTTTCTTCCCATCAAAAGCCAAATTCTTTCCTGTTCCATGTGTATGATTACGAAAGCATGATTATATAGAAGGACAAGTAAATTTTGAAAATCTACTACTCCGTCTGAAAAAAAAATAAATTATTTTGTTTTGATAAAGGAGAGGTTGATTACCTCACTGATTTTTTTGAGGGCCTGGGCCATGTGTACATCTATGGTATTCACGGAGATATCAAGGATCTGGGCTACTTCTTTATACTTTAAACCATCTTCCCGGATCAGCTTAAAAATCATTTTCCTTTTTGGCGGAAGTGCGTTGACGGCGGCCTCAATTCTTTTGACCATTTCGCCGGAGATGAAGATCTGTTCGGGAGTGGCGTAGCTAACGCTGAAGTCTACCGCAAGCTCGTCCAGGCTGAAATGCTGGGTTTTAGCGGCTTTATTAAGATAATTAAGGGCAATATTTTTTGTAGAGACATAGAGGTATACCCGGAGGTTTTCTACCTGGAGCAATCTTTCCCGGTGATTCCAGACGTTCATAAATACGTCTGACGCGATTTCTTCAGCAGACTCCCAGGATTTAATGATGGAATAGGCGAACTGGCTCAATGGTTTGTAGAACATCCGGAACAATGCCTTGTAAGCCTGTTCATCCCCCAGAGATGCCACCCGTTCCACCAGTAGCTGTATATTAGCTTCTTCCCTCAATGAATTCGTTTTTGGTTGAAAGTTGATCCCTAAAGATAATACGGAATAACATTAATTTAATCTTGTTTTACATCTTTTTTTATATAATGTAATATTTTACTAATATAAAAATCCTTGCTGTGGTGTAATTGCACTACTTTTTAAACATAAAATAAACGGCCCCAACCAGGAAGAAAAAAGAGACCAGGTAGTTCCAGCGGAGGGGTTCCTTGAGAAAGGTGACGGCAAAGATGCTAAAAACCGTAAGGGTAATAACTTCCTGGATGGTTTTGAGCTGGAAGCCGCTGAATCCTTCCTGGGCGCCAAAACGGTTGGCCGGCACCATAAAGCAGTATTCAAAGAAGGCGATACCCCAGCTGATCAGGATGACTTTCCAGAGGGCTACGTCCTGGTGTTTGAGGTGTCCATACCAGGCAAAGGTCATGAATGTGTTGGAAACGGTAAGAAGCAGAATGGTACGCATGGATAAATCTACAAATTTAGTAATTCTTCTTCCAAATCATATTTCCGGAGAAAGTTTGTTATCCATACATAAAAAAAAAGAGGGCCCGAGATGGGGCCCCCTGGATCAAACCAAAATGGGTTTCCATATTGGATGATGTTGTGTTGTTGGTTGCTATTTCATTAATTCAGACTATTGCTCTAATTTGATTTCGCCCAGGTCAGTTGCCTTTCCTTCTTCTACTTTTACATCTTTAATCACAGCATTTTTGTAAGGGCTTTTACCAAGTACGGTAACTGTATAAGTACCGGCTTTTGCAGCAGGGATAGTAAATGCACCTTGTGATACTGCGCCTTTCAGCTTATCAGTACCGTTGTCTGCTTCTACTTCAGCAGCGCCATCAGCCGGTGCAATTTTACCGGTAATAGAACCACCTTCTACGGCAACACTTTTTGCTGTATCCAGGCCCTGTAAAGAGTCTACGCGCTGTAAAGAATCAAATCTCATTAATGAATCTGTTCCTTTTAAAGAATCGAGACCGGTTAAAGAATCAACGCGTTGCAAAGAATCAAATCTCATTAATGAGTCAGTTCCTTTTAAAGAGTCAAGACTTGTTAAAGAATCCAGGTGCTGCAAAGAGTCCAGTCCATAGAACTTCATTGAGTCTGCGCGAACAAGGGAGTCAACGCCTGCTACTGAATCCACCATTGCGGCGGTGCTGTCAACAGACTTAACTGCGGCTACGTCGGCACTTTTAAAAGCGGACATTCCTACTACCATTGTTGCTAATGCGAGCATTCCTACAATTGATTTTTTCATGGCATTCAATTTTTTGTATGGTTTATGTTTAATGATAACTTCATCCGGCTCTGATGAATGTGCATGGTTTTTGATATATGCCCTCATCGTTGGCTGCCGTATAATAACAATACATCCAACAACTCGCTTACCATTAGTCAAAGAAATGTTAAAGTGAAAAAAAGAATTACAGCGCCTTTACAGGTAAGCGTTCGTAATTAGTAATTTTAAAAATTATCTTCGCACTGCGGAAACAAATACAAAAGATCAAAAGCATGTTGCAATTGAGTAACGACGAAATAGTAAAAGGCATCCGGAGCAGGAACAAAGATGTATTTGAGGCTGTTTTTAAACAGTTCGCCCCTTCTATGTATAATATTGCCGTGAAGTATGTAAAGAATGAAGATGATGCAAATGATATGGTACAGGATGTTTTCCTCAATTTGTGGAAAGGTGCGGAAAACCTGGATGAAAGAGCCCCGATTAACCACTACCTGGCGAGAGCAACGGTGAACACCTGTTTAAACCGGATCAAAAAAGAACAACGCCAGGAGGTATATGCCAAAGAGCAGCTGCATCTTACAAATCCTGCAGCCGACAATCATTCACAGCTGGAGCACAAGGAACTGGAAGCGCAGTACCGTTCTGCGCTGGAGAAATTACCTGATCAATGTCGTCGTGTGTTTGAAATGAGCCGCCTCAAAGGCTTGTCCCCAGCTGAAATCGCCGATCAATTAAATATATCTATTAATACAGTATACGCCCATCTGACCACTGCATTAAAACGATTACGGGTAGATCTTATTAATAAGTCGTGACCGCGGCCAAAATTTTTTTATTATCGCTTAATGGTATAACGTTCCCTGGTTGTATTACTAATAAGTAGCCATGAATAATCAAACTGACATAGATATAGTAGTCCGTTACCTGGAGGATCCGGAAAATGAGCAGTTCAAGCAACAGCTTAATGAATGGATGCAACAGGACGCTGGAAACCTGGATATTTTCCTGGACATGAAAGCGATGTGGCATGGTGATCCGCTCCCCGCCCCTTCCACTTTTGATACCAGCGGAAAATGGCAGGAACTCAATACCATGCTGGACAAGGTCCCTGTAGCTACGCCTGCTCCGGTTGTCAATAGCCGTGTGGTGAAGATGAACCGCAGATACTGGTGGGCAGCCGCCGCTGTACTGCTGATAGCCGGTACCTGGACATGGATGGGCCCTGGTGACTACAAAACCTATGCTACGGATGCACAACAGGATAGCCTGCGTTTACCCGATGGGTCTATGCTTTACCTGAACGCTCATACGCAGGTACGCTATGCCCGCGGATTTGGGAAAGAAAACAGGTTAGTTAAAATAGATAAGGGAGAAGCATTTTTTGATGTTAAAAAGAATGATGCCCTTCCTTTTATCGTCAATGCGCCGGAAGTAGAAGTACAGGTGCTGGGTACAGCCTTTAATGTGAAGGCTGCCAACAGCGGTGTAAAAGTATTTGTGCAGTCAGGAAAGGTAAGCGCTGCCTATAAAGGCACGGAGAAAAAAGTGATACTTACCCCGGGAGTGGAAGCATCTCTGAAACACAATGGCAATGCGATTGACACCCGCATACATAAAAAGAATAATAACATCCTGGCCTGGAAAACCCGGACCCTGACTTTTGATGATACCCCGCTGAATGAGGTGGTAGACGCATTGGAAGATTTTTATAATGTACAGATCACGATCAGCGATCAGCAACTGGCTGATAAGAAATTACTCGCGACCTTCCCGAATATGTCGCTGGATGAGGTACTGGACATTATGAGAAAAACCCTTCAGATTAATATTACGCATAAAAACGACCTGGTAGACATCTACTAATACGCGCCTGACCTTTTGCTTATGCAGCATTTTATGCTACAGGCGCGTGGCTCCAATACCAGGTTTGGATGCGTGCCTGATTTTATCTTCGTTGTTATCCTGGTATTTGCCAATGCTGTTGCAATGGCCCAGAATCCCGTTGCCTCTCCCAAACGTGTTTCCCTGCAGTTTAATAATGCCAGTCTGAAAACGGTGATCCGTGAAATAGAGAAGCAAACCAAATATACTTTTGCTATTTCTTCGGAAGAACTGGAAACCCGCCACGGCGTTAGCTTACATGTACACAATGCTCCACTGCGGGAAGTGCTTCCCAGCATCTTCCCTCCCACTAAATATAAAGTGGAAATAAAAGACGGACAGATCATCGTTATCCCGCTCAATGCGACCACAGCAGACCTGGCGCCACCCAACGATAAAGAAACTAACAGCAACAAATGGACGGTTACCGGGAGTGTGAGCGATGGCATGCAGGCGCTCAGCGGCGTGTCTATCCGCGAAAAAGGCACTACTAACGGGACCGCCACGAAAGAAGACGGCAGCTTTAAACTTGAAGTGGCCAGCGGACAAGCTACGCTGCAGGTATCGCTGATTGGGTTTGAAACAAAAGAAATTGCTGTACGGGAACGCAGAAATTTTTCCGTACTGCTGCAGCCCGATCTTCGCAAACTAAATGAACTGATCGTACTGGGATATGGCTTACAGAAACGCGCCAACATTACCGGGGCCATTGCGCAGGTAGATGGCGTACGGCTGAGAAGCCGGCCAGTAGCCAATGTAATGGCGGCCCTGCAAGGCACCGCTACCGGGCTGGTAGTTACCCGCAGCAACGGGCAGCCCGGCCGGGAAGGGTTCAATATACAGGTAAGAGGCGTTAGTTCCGCCTCCGGCAACACGCCCATCATCGTAGATGGCGTACCCGGTTCACTGGCGGTATTAAATCCCGATGATATAGAGTCTGTCTCTATCCTGAAAGATGCGGCAGCAGCCTCTATTTACGGCGCACGGGGCGCTGGCGGCGTGGTACTTGTAACCACCCGGACCGGCAAGCCAGGAAAACTCAGAGTTGATTTCAATACCCTCACCGGCTTCGAAACGCCCATCCGTCTGCCTAATCGCCTGCCTTCCTGGAAAGCTGCTGAAATGGAAAATATTGCCGCCGAAAATGCGGGGAAAACACCCCGCTGGGATCCGGCTGAAATAGCGCTGATGCAATCAGGTAATCACTATGCCATCGACTATCAGCAACCGGATTATTATAAATACTATTACAATTTTGACCCGATACCTGTGCTCACCAAAAGCAAAACAGGCGTGCAGAATTATAATATTTCCGTGAAAGGCGGCGATAGCTCCAACCAGTTTTCCGCGTCGCTGGGGTATTTCGGACGGCAAGGACTTTTTGCTGTGGGACCTGACAAAACACAACGTGTCAACGCGCGTGTGAATATGAACAATCGCTTTAATAAGCATGTGAGCCTCGAAACACGGTTGTCGTACGCACAAACCAATACCTTTTCTCCATCGCAACCCGTTGAGGGTCCCCAAGGACTGCTGGCAGGGCTTTTCCGCGGTCCAGGCAACGTACCTGTATATGTACCGAACACGAACAACTACGCCTACGGCGGCGCACCTACATACCCCATCCTGGCAGATGGCGGGGAGCGCGATGAAAAAAATAATTATGTAGATGCAGTGTTTACTTTACGGGCCGATAGTATTGCCAAAGGCCTTACGCTCCGACTGATCTATAGTCCACAGCGGCATACGCTACAGGATAATCTTGGCAGAAATTCTATTGCCCTGTGGAACCGGGTAGATACCGCTGCGTTGGTACCAGCTGATAACATGCTCCAGAAAAGCAGGCTGGTAGCCAAGGGCGGCAATCTGCAGGCGCTGGCGGACTACGATGTAAAAAAAGAAAAACACAACATTCACCTGTTGGGCGGTTATACACAGGAAACCTATAATACCACCCAGCAAACTGCTGCTTCCTATCACATCTCTCCTGCTGAAATCAACAACAATAACTTTAGTAACGCCCCCGACTATACGCAGTTACTGGCGGCCAGCGGTTCGTTGCAATCAATTTTTGGTAAGCTGAGTTATAATTATGATAACCGTTACCTGGTAGAAGCGAACCTGATCGGCGCACGTTTAACGCAATACAGCACTTCTTTTGAAGGAGGCGCCCAATGGCAGGCGTTCCCTTCTTTCTCTGCAGGATGGCGACTAAACAATGAAACCTGGTTTAACAGGGCCTTGCCGTTTTTTAATGAATTCAAATTAAGATGGTCCTGGGGCCGGCTGGGTAATGTAAACAGCTGGAACAATATCCCGAATGACGAGCGCTTACAGACCTTTACCTTTGGTAACTACTGGCGGCAACAACCATTCGTTTATAAAAATCCTGTTATCCAGGCCAAAGGATGGGAAAATATCTCTACAAATAATTACGGGTGGGATGCCACACTTTTCCGGGGACGACTTACGCTGGCCGCCGATTACTTTGTAAAACGGAACCGCGATATGCAGATCCCGCAATTGACTGCTTCCACAGAAGGCGCCTGGCCGGTTGCCTTTCACCGGGGAGAAATGAAAACCTGGGGCTGGGAAGTGAATGCCGGCTGGAGAGACGACCGGGGACCATTTACCTGGTATATTAACGCCAACCTGTTCAATAGCCAGAATAAAGTATTGCATAACGACGAGGTAGCCCCACAAGCCGGATGGAACCAGGGCATCGCCGGCTACCCCTATTCATCCCTGTTCGGGTACCTGTCTGACGGCTATTTCCAAACCACTGCAGATGTTGCACAGCATGCCTTTCAAACCGCTACCACCGGGCCTGGCGACCTTCGTTATAAAGATATCAACGGCGACAATCGCATAGATAAGGCAGACCTCGTGTACCTGGGCAGTACGGATCCACAATTGTCTTACGGAATAGATGCCGGATTTGCCTGGAAAGGGTTCGATTTTTCAGTTTTCTTCCAGGGCGTAGCCAACCGTAAGGTGATGCCTGATCCCCGCTATAATCTACCGTTTACGGGCACCTGGCAGCAACCCTGGGATATCAACCAGGACTATTGGACGCCGGATCATCCTTATGCCTTGTTTCCCCGTTTGTATATGAACGATGAACAGAATACAGTACCCTCATCGCACTGGGTGATGAATGGCGCTTATATCCGGCTTAAAAACCTGCAACTGGGCTATACCATTCCGCCAGGCTGGCTGAAGCATATCCGCCTCACCAGTCTGCGTATTTATTTCTCCGGACAGGATCTCTGGGAAACTACCAAAATGAAGATTAAGTATTATGACCCTGAACAGGCAGGTGGGTATAACGGGAACGTATATCCGTTCTTCAGATCGTATACCTTGGGGTTGGGGTTAAGCTTTTGATGTTTGTCTTTACCAGGATTATACTGATTTTAATGATTATACTGATTTTTTCCTGCGATTAAGAATGATAAAAAAGATTAGAGGAGAAGTAAGCGAATAAATTTGCTACTATCTCCTCTAATCTTTTTTGAATCTTTAAATCCCGATAAAAATCAGTATAATCATTAAAATCAGTATAATCCTGGTAAAGACTATTCTGTTTTCTTTCCTGCCAGCAAATACAGGGCAGCCATGCGGACAGCCACTCCGTTTTCTACCTGGTCGAGGATGATGGACTGACCTGAGTCCGCCACATCAGAATTTATTTCCACACCGCGGTTAATGGGTCCGGGGTGCATGATGACGATTTCTTTATTCAGACTATCCAGCAGTTCACGGTTTACGCCGTAAGCGAGGGAATATTCTCTCAGTGAAGAGAACAGTGGCGTGTTTTGCCTTTCCAGCTGAATACGCAGTACGTTGGCTACATCGCACCACTCCAGCGCTTCGCGGATACTGTAACTTACATTTACGCCCAGTGCGGCTGCCATGTATTTCGGGATCAGTGTAGGCGGACCTACCACAGTTACTTCTGCGCCCAGTTTTTTGAGGCAGTAAATATTGGAGAGGGCTACCCTGGAGTGCATGATATCGCCACATATAGCGATCTTCTTCCCTTCCACACTACCCAGTCTTTCCCGGATGGAGAAAGCATCCAGCAGCGCCTGAGTAGGATGTTCGTTGATGCCGTCACCGGCATTCAGGATAGGCACATTGATATGTTTGGCCAGGAAATGCGGAGCGCCGCTGGCAGAATGCCGCATCACCACCATATCCACTTTCATGGACAGGATGTTATTGACCGTATCTATCAGCGTTTCACCTTTGGAAACCGACGATCCCGAAGCAGAGAAGTTAACGGTATCGGCTCCCAGGCGCTTCTCCGCTAACTCAAAAGAGATGCGGGTGCGGGTAGAGTTCTCAAAAAATAAATTTACAATTGTTGTATCGCGTAGCGTAGGAACCTTTTTAATAGGCCTTTGTAAAACCTCCTTAAACTGGTCGGCTGTTTGAAAAATAAGCTCTATATCCTGGCGCTGCAGATCGCGAATTCCGAGTAAGTGTTTTACAGAAAGTGACATTAATGTGCAAATATAAAGGGTGAAATCTGAATTCTGAAATCCGGATTCATTTTAGTCAATTAAGATTACTTCGTCGTTACCATCTCTTTCGTTCCATAACACCCTTACTTTCTGGGAAATGAGGGCATCAATGGTTCGTCCGGTATAGTCGGGCTGAATAGGCAGCTGCCTGCTGAAGCGTCGGTCTATCAGCGTAAGCAGCTCCACAGAAGCAGGCCGGCCAAAATCCAGCATTGCATCCAGGGCCGAACGGATGGTACGGCCTGTATACAACACGTCATCTATTAACACTACCTTTTTATTTTCTATGGAAAAATCAATACTTGTTTCACTCGGCACATGCAAGGTCTTGCTTTGGTTAAAATCATCCCGGTAAAAGGTAATGTCCAGCTTACCATAGTCGATATCCGCGCCAGGCACTAATTTCAACAGGGTTTGATGAATCCTTCCGGACAAGTAAATACCCCGGGGCTGCAAGCCAATCAATACGGTATTTTCAAATTGTAAATGATTTTCTATCAACTGGTGACAAAGCCTGTCTATCGTGATAGCCATCTGCCTGCCGTTAAGTATGGTTTTCAAAACACAACGTTTTAGGGGCCAAAAATAATGATTAAATGCAACAGATAAAAAGCTGATTATTAGAAAAGCCTGATAAGCAACGGAATATTTACCGTTAACCACACTTTTCTGTACTTCTCTTTGTTGTTTCGTACTTTAGTGGAATCAATATACAGGTATGTACCTTATCAAGACAATTATCGTTATGGCCGCTTTCTTCCAGCTCTGGGGCGCCGACACCCAGGCACAAATCAAGACAGGAGACAAAATACCCGCTTTCTCGTTACAGGATCAGCATGGAAAAACCTTTGATATCACTACTGTATTAGGCAAACAGCCCCTGGTGATTTATTTTTATCCGAAAGATGAAACCAGCGTTTGTACCAAAGAGGCCTGTTCTTTTCGGGATTCATTCCAGGATTTTCAGAAATATGGCGCTATGGTGATCGGCATCAGTTCAGATGATGTGGCTTCCCATAAAAGTTTTGCAACCCATCACAACCTTCCTTTTACCCTGCTTAGCGACCCTAAGAATGAAGTACGCAAATTATTTGGCGTGCCCAAAACCTTTGTGATCCCCGGTCGGGTCACCTACATCGTAGATAAAAAAGGTATAGTCGTGCATGAGTTTAACTCCCTGCGCGATGGAGAAAAGCATGTAACCGAATCGCTGGCAGCGTTGCAGAAGATGCAGTAGTTGCAGGTGTACCAGGAGGTCTTATAATCTTCTTAAGTCTTTAAACGTATTAATTTCTTCTTTCAGGGCAAACAGTTGTATGCCCCAGATCAATCCACGTACGAGTGCGAAGGCAACCAGTGCCAGGGAAAATGATACCTGCATAAAGCTTCCTTCTTCGCGGTTGGTAAGGGTTATGACCCTGATCAGCATAATAAAGGCTACTACGAGAAAGATCCCGGCTTTTACGCCGGTGGTGCGCATTTGTTTACTAAAAAACTCATCAAAACTTTTGGCAGCGGCAATGCTGGCTTCGGATGCGGGAGTACCATCCTGGATGAGCCGTTGTTCCAGGTCGGCTACCCGGCGTTGTTTGTGGTGTTCTGTAAAGTATGTTTTGATAATATCTGCCTGCATAATTTCCGGGATTCAGTATTGAGGATGCAAGTTACAAAAAAAGGCGATGGATATAGATCCACCGCCCTGATATAAATCATGAACATTTACTAAGCTTCTTTCAGGAACGGATACCTGTAATCGGTAGCCGGCACAAAAGTTTCTTTGATACTTCTTGCGCTTAACCAACGGTAGAGGTTCAGCATAGAACCGGCTTTATCGTTGGTTCCGGAGGCCCGGGCTCCGCCAAATGGCTGCTGTCCAACCACGGCGCCGGTGGGCTTATCGTTGATATAGAAGTTACCTGCAGCGTTCACCAGTTTGCGGGTAGCCAGTTCCACTGCGTAGCGGTCCTGCGCAATTACCGCACCAGTCAGCGCGTATTCGGAAGTGGAATCCACTATTTGCATGATCTCTTCGAATTTCTCTCCATCATACACGTGGATAGTCAGCACGGGGCCAAAAATTTCCTCACACATGGTGATGTATTTTGGATCGGTGGTTTCAATAATAGTTGGTTCAATGAAGTAACCTTCTGATTTATTGTAGTTACCGCCTGCAATGATTTTTGCTGCCGGATCTTTTTTGGCGTTCTCGATGTATGAAGCGATCTTATCAAAAGAACGTTCGTCGATCACGGCGTTGATGAAGTTGCTGAAATCTTCTGTGGTGCCCATTTTCATGGTTTTCAATTCAGCAACCAGTTTTGATTTTATATCGTCAGCAAGATTGTTTGGTATGTATGCACGGGAGGCGGCAGAACATTTCTGGCCCTGGTATTCGAAGGCACCGCGGGCTAAAGCGGTAACGGCAATGTCTACATCGGCTGATTTATGAACGAGCACAAAATCCTTACCACCGGTTTCACCAACGATGCGCGGATAAGTTTTGTATTTGTGAATGTTTTCGCCGATGGTTTTCCACATGGTTTGGAATACGCCGGTAGAGCCGGTGAAGTGGATACCAGCGAAATGAGGATCAGCAAAGCAGATATCGCCGATCAGCGGCCCACCTGCATATACCAGGTTGATAACACCGGCAGGCAGACCTGCTTCTATCAGTACCTTCATGATGATTTGTGCTGCAAATACCTGGGTATTGGCGGGTTTCCATACTACCACGTTACCGCACAGGGCAGCGGAGGTTGGCAGGTTACCGGCAATAGCGGTGAAGTTAAATGGTGTTACGGCGAGCACGAAACCTTCCAGTGGACGGTATTCTACGCGGTTGTGGATACCTGGCGCACATACCGGCTGTTGACCGTATATTTCGCTCAGGAAGTGTACATTATAACGGAGAAAGTCGATCAGTTCGCAGGCGCTGTCGATTTCAGCCTGGAAAGCATTTTTGCTTTGGCCGAGCATAGTGGCTGCGTTGATGTGGTAGCGGTATTTGGAGGCCAGCAGGTCGGCAGCACGCAGGAAGATGCCCGCGCGTTGTTCCCAGTCCATATTCGCCCATTTTTCGCGTGCTTCGAGTGCAGCAGCGATGGCGGATTTTACATGGGAGGCATCGCCTACATGGAAGTGCCCTAATTTATGTTTGATTTCATGCGGGGGGCGCAGGTCTACGGTCTTTCCTGTACGGATTTCCTGACCACCGATGTACATCGGTATGTCTGCTACTTCTGCTTTAAATGCGGCTAATTGTTTCTTGAGTGCAATCCTCTCAGCGGAACCGGGTGCATAAGACAACACAGGCTCATTGGCAGGCGCTGCGTATTCAAAGTATCCTGTATTCATTGTAACCTGATTTTAATATGTTTATTTGATTGTTTGCATAGCGGATAATACATCCGGCAACAAACAATCAAATAAACAAATGACTACGTGTTTTGTTTCCGCAGCAAAATTAATGGTTACAGCGCCTACACGCTTATTAATAATTAGTCGATACTTATTAATTATTGTCCTCTTCTTTCTGCATCATCAGGTATGCCTTCACAAATCCGTTCAGGTCACCGTCCATTACAGGTCCTACGTTACCTACTTCAAAATCGGTACGGTGGTCTTTGATCATCTTATACGGATGGAATACGTATGATCTGATCTGTGACCCCCACTCTATTTTGCGTTTGTTGGCGTTGGCTGCGTTTTTCAGCTCTTCCCTTTTACGGATTTCCTCTTCATACAGGCGTGATTTCAGCATGGTGAGCGCCTTTTCGCGGTTCTCTCCCTGTGTACGTGCCTGCTGGCATTCGATGATGATTCCGGAAGGGATGTGTTTTAACCGCACAGCAGTTTCCACCTTGTTTACGTTCTGTCCGCCCTTACCACCTGAACGGTAGAATTCCCATTCCAGGTCAGCGGGGTTTACAGCGATCTCGATAGTATTGTCTACTAACGGATACACATATACGGAGGCGAAGGAAGTGTGCCGGCGTGCGTTGGAGTCGAACGGTGAAATACGCACCAGGCGATGTACACCGCTTTCTGCCTTGAGGTGGCCATAGGCAAAGTCGCCATCAAATTCCAGTGTTGCGGATTTGATACCTGCGCCATCACCATACTGTGTATCAATTTCTGATACTTTCCAACCTTGCTTTTCACCATACATGCGATACATACGCAGCAGCATTTCGGCCCAATCCTGGCTTTCCGTGCCGCCTGCACCGGAGTTGATGGTGAGTACCGCAGGCATTTCATCTTCCGGCTGGTTAAGGGTAGATTTGAATTCAAGATCGTCCAATGCCGCTACTGCCGCACCATACGCTTGTTCTACTTCTTCCTCGGAAGCCTCTCCTTCTTTGAAAAAATCGTTCAGTACCGCACTATCATCGATAGCGGCGTTTACATGATCGTAAAGGTCAACCCAATATTTGTTTACCTTAATTTCCTTCAGAATCGAAGTCGCTCTGACATTATCATCCCAGAATCCGGGCGCCAGGCTTAGTTGTTTGTCGTTTTCTATTTTTGCTAATCGGTCAGGTACGTTAAAGAAAACCTCCCAGGACATATAAACGGTCCCTCATAGCTTTAAGTTGCTCAGCTGTCATAGCTGGCAAATGTATGTAAAAATGCAGATATCTGCTAATGTCTCCGAACTTTGTTTTCATTGTTCATTTTAGCATAATATTTGTGTCATAACACGGTAACCATGTCGCTAATATTACAAAAAGTACCTATCTATTATGGTCAGCCATGAAACCCTTCACTTTAAAAATAAATCCATCTTTAATACCCTCGCATATATTATCATGATCGCCGTAAACGTATTAGCAATAATGCTTCCCATTAACGGCAAAACGACTGCACAAATTTCTGAAGAATACCCCAACCTGTTTGCTCCGGCTGGTTTTACCTTTTCAATATGGGGGCTGATTTATCTTTCTTTACTGGCATTTATTATCTACCAGCTTTGGCTGGCTTTTTCCAATAAGCAACCGGCGACGTTATCGCGGATGATGCTGAAGATGAAAGACTGGTTCCTGATTTCCGCCGTTGCCAATGCCTGCTGGCTTTTCGCCTGGCACTATCATCTTATCCCGGTGAGCGTGGTAATTATGCTGATGCTGCTGATATCGTTGCTGGCGATTCATATCAACTTTGGCATCAACACCGTACCAGCTACGCTTCCGGAGAAAATATTTATTCATATTCCTTTCAGTCTTTACCTGGGCTGGATCGCTATTGCTACGCTGGCCAATATCACCACCCTGCTGGTGTATGCGGGCTGGGAAGGCACTATTCACAAACAAGTAATCTGGACCATGGTGATGATTGGCGCAGGTACGCTTTCAAGTATGTTGATGATTCTCCGGCGCAATAATATTGTTTATGCCCTTGTTTGTGTTTGGGCGTTTTACGGCATCCTGGTGAAAAGAAAGGCCGCTGACGTGATCGCCGAGAATGCCATTGTACATGCCTGTATCATTGCCATAGGCATTATCGCGGTCGCAATTTCCTGGCAATTATACAGGAAGCAGAAAACCTGATACTAAAAGATTATTTTTGATGCGCATTTAATATATACTACTATGTTTCCATCTATCAATCCAACTACCACCAAATCGTGGGAGGCTTTAAAGAAACACGCGGAAGAAATGAAAAAGGTACATATGCGTGCCTTGTTTATGGAAAACAGAGAACGCTTCAGCGAATTCTCACTGCGGTTTGAAGACATCCTTTTCGACTACTCCAAGAATATTATTACCGAAGATACCCGCAACCTGTTACTGGGCCTGGCGGAGGAATGCGGCGTACCGGCTGCGATAAAGGCCATGTTTGGTGCTGAAAAAATCAACGTAACGGAAAACCGCGCCGTACTCCATACCGCGCTGCGCAATACCTCCGGCAAACCAGTGTTACTGGACGGCCGCGATGTGATGCCCGACGTTAAGGCTGTACTGAATAAAATGGATCATATCTGCCGGCAAATACATTCCGGGGAATGGAAAGGATATACGGGGAAGCCTATACGTTATATTGTCAACATCGGTATCGGTGGATCGGATCTGGGCCCGGTAATGGTGACCGAGGCATTGAAACCCTACTGGAAACCTAACATACAGCCATATTTTGTTTCGAACGTAGATGGTACGCATATCGCTGAAACGTTGAAGAAAATAACGCCTGACGAAACGCTGTTCCTCATCGCGTCCAAAACCTTTACCACACAGGAAACCATGACCAATGCACATACTGCACGTAACTGGTTCCTGGAACATGCGAAAGACGAAAAATTTGTGGCCAAACATTTCGTGGCATTGTCTACCAACGAAAAAGCAGTGACCGCATTCGGCATTGATCCGAAAAACATGTTTGAATTCTGGGATTGGGTAGGTGGCCGTTATTCCCTGTGGTCCGCTATTGGCTTATCGATTGCACTGACCGTTGGCTTTGAAAACTTTACCCGGTTACTGGATGGCGCACATGCTGTTGACAATCACTTTGCTGATACGCCGCTGGAACAGAATATCCCGGTGATCATGGCGCTGATTGGTTTGTGGTATACCAACTTCTTTGGCAGCACCACAGAGGCTATCCTGGTGTATGATCAATACATGCACCGCTTTGCGGCTTACTTCCAGCAGGGCAATATGGAAAGCAATGGTAAATCGGCGGATCGTACAGGCCACAACGTTAGTTATGAAACCGGGCCTATTGTATGGGGCGAACCTGGTACCAATGGGCAGCATGCTTTCTACCAACTTATTCACCAGGGCACGCACCTGATCCCCTGCGATTTTATCGCACCGGCAATCAGTCATAACCCGATCGGTGATCACCATGTGAAACTGCTTTCCAATTTCTTTGCACAAACAGAAGCGCTGATGAATGGCAAAACAGCGGACGAAGTACGGGCAGAGCTGGAAAAAGCAGGTACGCCTGAAGCTGAAATAGCGAAGATACAGCCATCAAAAATATTCAGCGGTAACCGTCCTACCAATTCCTTCCTGCTGAAGGAAATCAACCCACGCTCACTCGGTGAACTGATAGCCCTATACGAACATAAGATCTTTGTACAGGGTGTGATCTGGAACATCTACAGCTTTGATCAATGGGGTGTGGAACTGGGTAAACAGTTAGCAGGTAAAATCCTGCCGGAGCTGGAGAATAATGAGGTGGTGCTGAATCACGATGCCAGCACCAATGGCCTGATCAACGCCTGGAAGGCGATGAAAGCGCCGCGGGTATAATGTTGCCGGGGATTTGTCTTGTCCAGGATTAACAGTGATTATGATGATTTTCAGGATTTTTTTATTTGAGATTTTATGTGCTTAAAAAAGATTAGCGAAGATTTACACGCTGGTAATCTTCGCTAATCTTTTTTAAATCATCAAATAAAAAAATCCTGAAAATCATCACAATCACTGTTAATCCTGGACAAGACAAATCCGCTCAATAAAAAACCCCCGGAGAAATCCGGGGGTTGGCAATTATTTTAAGTAAAAAAATTGAGTAAAAGTTCTTACCATTTGTCTACCTCATCTGAGCTATGTGAAGCCGGAGCGGCTACTGACGCCTCAACAGGAACTGCTTCTTCCACAGCGACTGAAGCGCGTACTTCAGATCCATCTGCTTCTGTTTCGTCCTGTTCTTCCTGCACATAATCATGGTTGTAGGCATCAAAGTCGAAATCGGGCATCAACTCAGTCTTAACATAGTTGATGGTTTCGGTTAATGCGTTCAGGAACTTGTTGAAGTCCTCCTTGTACAGGAATACCTTGTGCCTGTCATAACCATTGTCATTAAAACGCTTCTTACTTTCTGTTATAGTAAGAAAATAGTCGTTTCCCCGAGTGGTCTTTACATCAAAGAAGTACGTTCTTCTTTTGCCCGCTTTCAATCGTTTAGAAAAGATGCTATCATTGTTTCTTTCCTGTTGATTGTTGTTTTCGTACGCCACAGTTGATAGATTTAAGTGTTAACGAATCAAATCCTGTTACAATAAGAGACAAATATACTATTGTTTTACAAATATCAAAATATTTTTAAATGATTTTGAAAAATCATAAAACCGGCGTGTAACGGGCTGCCGTAGCGCATATACAAGCTCATGATTGTTATTCAGTTACGCTTTCATCATCTCCTGATTGCTGACGTGCATACAACTCTGCATAATAACCATTTAATGACAATAAATCATTATGCGTACCTTCTTCCACTATTTTCCCTTCATCCAGTACAATAATTTTGTCGAACTCAAACAACGCAAAGATGCGGTGGGTAATGATAATAGCGGTCTTGTTTTTCAGATAGCCGTAGAGGTTGCCAATGATTTCCTTCTCCGTACGTGCGTCCACGGCAGAGAGGCAGTCGTCGAAGATCAGGATGTCAGGATCCTTGATAAGCGCCCTTGCAATGGAAATACGCTGCTTCTGGCCACCGCTGAGCGTAACGCCCCGCTCCCCTATTTCCGTATCAAATCCTTCATTAAAACCGAGTATATCTTTCTCTACGGAGGCTTGACTTGCTGCAGTCCGTACGGATTCCAGGTTAGCGGCAGGATCGCCGAAGCGGATGTTATTGGCGATACTGTCTGAAAACAGGAACACATCCTGTGGTACATAGCTGATCTGGCCACGCAGACTGGCCAGTTCCAGGAAACGGATATCCTGGTCATCTACCATCACCTTGCCTTGCTGGGGATCATACATGCGGATCAGTAATTGCGCCAGCGTGCTTTTTCCAGCGCCCGTTCTTCCGATGATGGCTACTTTTTGCCCGGGTGCAATATGCAGGTTGAAGTCGCTGATAGCGGTAATACCGGTATGCGGATAGGTGAAGGTGACATTGTCCAGCCGAACTCCTCCCTGCAGCTTTACCGTTTTGGCATTTGGTGCATCTTTTATGACCGGTTCCAGTTGCAAAAATTCGTTTATACGTTGCTGTGAGGCAGCAGCACGCTGTATCATAGCGGCTACCATCCCGATGGAAAAGAAAGGGAACATCAGCATGTTTACATAAATCACAAACTCCGCCAGGTTACCTACGGTAATGTTGCCGCGAATAACCTGGATACCGCCGATGAAGATGGTGAGGATAACGCTCAAACCAATCATCAGCGCCATGGTTGGCTGAAACAGGGCATCGGTTTTAGCAAGACTGATAGAACTGTTCTTATACGCTTCGCTGGCTTCTTCAAAATGTTTTGCGCTGGCATCTTCCTGGATATAGGATTTGATTACCCTGATACCGGAATATGATTCCTGTGAGATGGAAGTGATGTTGGATAATTGCGCCTGGATCCTTTCACTTTTGCGGTGAATAATCCTGTTTACATAGTAAATGGTAAGTGCCAGCAAAGGCAGTGGCGACAGGGTATACAGGGTGAGTAACGGATTTACTTCCAGCATCAGGTATACAATGATCACAATGAGAAACAAGGTGCGGGAAGCATACATAATAGCTGGTCCTACGTACATGCGTACCCGTGATACGTCTTCTGTAATACGGCTCATCAGATCACCGGTACGATGCATCTTGAAAAAATTCAGATCCAGTTTCTGATAGTGCCGGTAAACCGCATTTTTCAGATCATACTCAATATGGCGGCTCATCACAATCAATGTTTGCCGCTGGAGGAACAGAAAGAATCCGCTTAGCAGTGCGAAAAGGAGAATACTCACGCCATAGAACGCCAGCACGTTTGTAAAGTCTGCCCGGAAGGCGCCCTTCAGCGAAGTATTATTCAGTAACCTGTACTCATCGATATTGTGGGAAAGCAGATCAAAGATCTGTCTTACCATGATAGGCTGAAAAACGCTGAATACAATGGAAACAGCGGTAAACAGCAAACCCAGGATCAGTCGCCATTTATTCGAAAGAAAATATTTATTAAGCGCGGCAAGGTGTTTCAATGGTATCAATTTGCCAACAAAAATAAGGCATTCAGTGCATATAGCTATTATGGAGAAGACCGGGGTGGATAAGTATATCCTCCCCGGTCTTCGCCATAAATTTTATGTATATCCTACTTTGCTTTGAAGGTATTTAGTATTTCTTCGAGCGCAGGTGCATATTTTTCAAGGTCATCGGCAAGTGTAGTCAGCGTGATGGCGTAGGCGATATTATTTTTCACGAGTACGGTCACGAGTATATTAAGTTTGGTTCCGGTTTCGCGGTGCACATAGCCGCATTTCAGCCATTTGGCTTTTACGTCTGTTACCGTGCGTTCTCCATCTTCCAGCTTTTTGTAGCCGTCGAAATAGTTTTGCATTTCCTTTTGAGTGGCCTCCATGTATTTATCTAACGAAGATCCACTCTTCAGTTCCTGGGTAATTACGTTTACGTTTGCCTGAAACGCGCTGCCCTGTTGCACAGGGGCCATCATAAAGGTATATTCCACCCGGCTGATCACCGTATCCTTCCTGGTCCAACCTTCAGGAGTTTGTACGGTAAAGGTGCCGTTTCCTGCGTTCATTCCGGGAGCTTTCCCTACCTGTTCCAGTATTTCAGCGCTGCTTAGTTCTTTGGGGGATTTAGAAGCATTGTTACACGCAGCAAAGCTAAACAAACAAACAGCCGCGGAGATTAATTGTAGTTTCATCGTGCACTAGGGATAAAAACCGCCCCGGTATTGACACCGGGGCGATTAAATGATTATAAGCTTTTCAGTGCAGCTATTATCCTGGATTCTGCATCCGCAGCCGCAACTTCTTCTTTCACAAATTTCTGACCGGTAATATTTTCAAACAGTTCGATGTAACGTTCGCTTACGCTGCTTACAAATTCGTCTGTCATTTCAGGTACCTGTTGTCCGTCTTTGCCCTGGAAACCGTTTGCCATCAGCCATTCGCGAACAAACTCTTTACTGAGTTGTTTCTGCTGCGTACCACTTTTCTGATTTTCTTCGTAACCTTCTGCATAGAAATAACGGGAGGAATCAGGTGTATGGATTTCATCAATTACGTAGATGGTATCGCCGATTTTACCAAATTCGTATTTGGTATCAACCAGGATCAGTCCACGTTTTGCGGCCATTTCCTTGCCTCTTTCAAATAATGCAAGGGTATATTTTTCCAGTTGCTCGTAATCTTCTTTGCTTACCAGGCCCTGTGCGATGATTTCTTCACGGGAAATATCCTCGTCATGACCTTCATGTGCTTTGGTGGTAGGTGTAATAATTGGTGTCGGGAAGAAGTCATTTTCCTTCAGTCCTTCGGGCATAGTAACACCGCACAGTACACGCTGACCGGATTTGTAAGTTCTCCAGGCGTGGCCGGTGAGGTTCCCACGTACGACCATTTCCACGGGGAAAGTTTCGCATTTCAAGCCAATCGTTACATTAGGCAGTGGTGTTGTTTTTACCCAGTTAGGAACGATGTCCTTTGTTGCTTCCAGCATAATGGCGGCCACCTGGTTCAGTACCTGACCTTTAAATGGAATCGGGCGGGGCAATACTACATCAAATGCAGAGATACGATCACTTACTACCATTGCCATCAGCCTGTCTTCAATGGTGTAAACATCGCGTACTTTCCCTTTGTAAAAGGCAGTTTGGCCTGGCAATTTGAAACTTGACTCTAACATGAATAAAAAAATATTAATAATTAAAGATGAAAACCGGTATTACGAGTTGCAAAAGTAATCAGGAATCAGTTATTTTCTGCGATTACCAGATTTTTTTTCTGGATCACATGATGTTGATCAGGAAGAGGTCCTTACATACCCGCCAATTGCCGGCTGTTACTGGCATACGGCCGAAGCAGGCCTATGATCACTTCATTTTCGGCGTATTGGGTCAGGTATTCCCTGAAATGTTCGGCTTCCGCGGTGCTCACGGATGCGGGCACGTATCCCATTCCGTAAAAGCGGCCCTTTTCCATCAGGATACAGCTTTTTTCATTGCTGTTGCGGCCTTTGTCTACAATGATAACAGAAGGCTGTTGTTCCTGCAGGAAAGCAACGGCCGCCAGCATCCGTTCATTGTAGGAAGCCGGTGATTCTGCTTTCTCACAGGCGCCCTTACAGGTAGCGGCGGTAATACCGGCGCAGGTGCCGTTCCCTTTTTGAAGGAAGCATAGTTTGGGGCACAGTTCAAATTCCTTTATGAGGGAGCGCAATAACCGGTGCCCATCTATCAGCAGGTTAAAGCTGTGTACCGGGTGCGAGTATTTACGCTTCTTTTCGATGGCCAGCCGCAGATAGCCCTGCTGGTCTTCAAACAGGTAAAACCCGTACCTGAACTCCACCCTTTTCTGGGCATAGTTGAAAATGGGCCACAGGCGTTTTATCTCCACTGATTCCAGTATGCAAGCCATCAGTTCGGTGGCTGTTTCCTGGTGGGTGATACTATAAATGGTACGAAGAAAGTTCTGGCGCTGGCGGCTGGTGCTATGCCCCGTAAAGTGGCTGTTAACACGCTTCTTCAGGTCCTTAGCCTTGCCTACATACACAATCTTTCCTTTATGGTCGTGGAAGTAATATACCCCGGGAAGTTCCGGCAGGGATTTCACCTGTTCCGGTGGCAGGTTAGGCGGCAGGAATTGTTCCTTTGATCCTACCTTCAGTGCGGCGGCAATCACCTTTTCCTTGTCGTTAGCCAGCATCAACCCAAAAAGGTGCGTGGTGGCTTCGGCATCTCCTCCTGCCCGATGGCGGCCATTGACCGGGATACTAAAATGCCGGCAGATATTACCAAGACTATACGATTTCAGCCCGGGGAATATTTTGCGGCCAAGTCTTACTGTGCACAACTTCCTGCATTGCAGGTCGTAGCCCGCATTGCCCAGCTGGTGCTTTATAAAAGAGTAATCGAAGTTTACGTTGTGGGCCACAAAGATCCTGTCTTTCAGCAAATCATACAGCAACGGAGCAATGGCCTCGAAAGGAGGTGCTTCAGCCACCATACTGTTACTGATACCCGTTAATGATTCTATGTAATATGGAATGGGGATACCGGGGTTTACCAAAGTCTGGTAATGCTGCGTGATTTCCTTCCCGTCATACAAGAAAACGGCGATTTCCGTAATACCATTTGCGCTGGCATGGCCGCCTGTTGTTTCAATATCTACAATTGCATACATCCGTTACAAAGATAGGGATTGTTGTTGCTTATTCAAACGTCTTAATCCGAGCAGTGCCAGCAACATATAGAAAGCGGTCAGTGCCAGCAAATGCAGTACCGACGGGATATTACCAGCCAGTGTGCCACCGGTTTGCACTATCGACTGGTACACCCGCAGGAAGGGCGTGGTGGGTATCATGGACGACAACCATTGCAATGGCACCGGCAACGATTCATACGGCCAGGCATAACCCGCGATCAAAAAAACCGGGTAAGTGGAAAACACCATCATCTGGGCCGCCATCAGCTGGCCGGGAAACATAGTGCCTAACCATATTCCCAGCGGGATAAGGGTTAGAAAGAAGATGATAAATGCTACTGCCACATCAAAAGCGTGACCACGGAACGGGATATCCAGTGTGGAATAATTTACCGTCAAAAAGAAAAAGGCATAACACAGGAACAGCACCAGGTAGAAGAGTCCCTTTCCCCAAAGCGTAGCCGACAGGCTCCCTCCTCCTATACGCAGCATCTCCGGGATATTTTTCTTTTGCTTATCGAGCGCCGTACTTTCCGCCAAACCGATCAGCAGCGTCTGTTGCAGAATAAGTGCCAGCAGACCAGGCAACAGGAAGGCGCCGTAGCTGGAGCGGGTATTGTACATAGGCCGGTAGTCGAGGTTTACCGGTTGGGTTTCCCGCATTGCCATCTGTGAATTCAGCCCCTTCATTTCATTATATTTCAAACGTATGCCCGCTCCTACAGTGAGTGCCAGCGTGGTGATAGCGCCAGCCAGTTCACTGGAGGGCAGGAAGCGGGCTGCATTCACCGCCAGCACAATATCTCCCTGTTGCAGTGCCAGCACTTTCTTTTGTACCCCATTAGGAATATACAGGTATCCCTGGCAATCTCCATAATACATTTTCTCCTGCGCATCCTTCAGGTCCCGCGCTCCCACTACTTCCACAATCTGCATTTTGGTTAGCTGCTGCAGGAAAGTACGGGATAACTCGCTCTTATCATCATCGGCAACGGCCAGCAATACTTTCTCTTCTACCTTATAACTATATATACTGCCATAGAAAAAAGCATACAGGAGCGGCGCTATCAGCAATGTTAGCAGCAGGCTATGGTCCTGTACGACCAGCTTTGCTTCCCGTAGAAACAGTCGGGTAATATGACGAAAAAATTCAGGCATGCTGTAGTTTGAGTTTATTCATTTTGCGCTGCAGAAAAAACAACGCCACCGGGAAAGTAATCACAATGTAAATCAACAGCTGCCCTGTTTCCTTATACACGTAGTGTAATGGTAACTCCATAAAGTATACTTTAAAAAAGCCGTCCAGGAAGGGTGTAAATGGCATCAGCCAGGCGTAGTACTGATCATACCAGGGCATTGCCCAGCGCGGAAAAGTAAAGCCGCTGAAAACAAATGCCGGGGAAGTATAGAAAAGACCCAGATCACAGGCCACCATCACATCACTTACAATGGCAGATACCATAAATCCGATAGAGATACATCCCATGATGAGCAGGGTGAAAAGGGTAAAGAGCGCCCAGGAGCCGCCCATCCTGCCACCGGCAAAAACGGGATACACAATACCCGTTACCAGGATATAATGCAGCCAGCCAACACTCAGGTGTGCCAGGCCCTTGCCCAGCAACACATTGGAGGCCGATCCGTTGGCCATCACTGTGAGTTCCGGCAGCGTGCCCCGTTGCTCTTCGAGGTTCAGCGCCAACACCGTTACCATGATCACCATCATTTGAAGTGCCACGGCAATCAGTCCCGGTACCAGGTATTGCAGGTAGCTGAACTGCGGATTATACAGCAGGTAAGATGTTAACCTGACAGGTTGTACCAGCGCCATGGCCTTGCCCTGGGGCATCCCTGTTTTCATGAGCTTTTGCAGGATGACTCCCGAGCCGGCCGTTATCAATACTTTGGCGGCATCTTTATAGATCAGTTTTCCTGTTACTACTGCAGCGGTGTTGGTATACAATGTAACATATACCGGTTGCCTGCTTTTGATATGATCCTCCATACGTGCCGGAAAATGGATCGCGCCCTGGATCACACCCCGCTGCATCAGTTCTTCGATGGTCGCTTCATTGTGGATCTGCTGAGTGATATGGATACTTTCCGTTTGCTCAAGCATGAACGTGAACTTGCGTGACAGCGGCGAATTGGACTCATCCCAGATGGCCACCGGCAATTCCCTTGCAAATTGTTTGTGATAGATATATCCATATAAAAAGCAGATCAGTGGTGGTAGCAAAAGCAATACAATGCAATGCTCGGGAAGCGTGAGTATACGTTTCCATTCCCGGATGGTGATATTAAAAACAGCACGCAGCATCATGGCAGGGTCATAGAAGCCGTCATACCCGGGCGTAATCCCCGGATGCCGGCCTGGTTTACTGGTTTCAGGTCTACCGTAAAGGTGCGCAGCTCAAACTTGCCCTGTTCTTTTACCGGCACCCAGTTGGCGAAGGTAAGAGATGGGGATACTTTGGATACTTCCGCTTCAAAGTTCTCCGGATCACAACCGGGTACGCGCATTTGAAAGCGGGTGCCCAATGGAAAATTCTTCATATCGTCCTGCCGGATGTTATAGGTGATGTGATAAGTGGCCGGCTTTTGAATGGTCATTAACGGATACCCGATAGCCACAATTTCGCCTTCTTCTATGACCATAGAGGTGATGATCCCATCGGACGGTGCATGGATATAAGTATTATCTGATAAAGCTTTGGTCAGCTCGTATCCCTGTTCCGCCTGGCGTACAATGGCGGCAGCGGTGGTGATGAGTTCAGGCCGGGTACCCTGCTGAAGCATATCCATATTCAGTTTCGCGGTTTCCATTTCTTTTTTGGCTGCCTGCAGTTTAAAATATACGAGGTCCTTTTCCTGCCCGGAAATCACATCATCATTAAAGAGATGCTGCATGCGCTGATAGGTTTTCTGCATCAGTTCATACTGCTGCTGAGTGATGTTGTACAAGTTATCGGCTGCCTTGATGGCTTCCGGCCGGGCGCCTTTCTGCAGTAGTGTAAGCTGCGACTGTGCTGCCTCGATGGCGGCCTGGGCCTGGTTTCGTATTGCATTTATTTCGGTGGAGCGGAGTACTCCAAGCAGTTGCCCTTTCCGAACAGTATCTCCCTGTTTTACCAGCAGGCTATCCAGCCGGCCGGGGAATTCGGCTGCCACATCCACATAGTCTGCATCTACCATGCCTATGGCTGATTTATCGGTTGCTGCGGGCTTCTTCACAAAAAAAATCAGTGCAATGATTAATATAACAAGGGGGATCAGCAGCGCCCAGTAATTTTTAAATATAGCTCTCATGAATGATATCTGTTTATCTGTCAACGTAAGTAGCAAATTGTTCCGGTGTACCAACTACATTCCAGTATTCTGCCAATGCCAGGTAATAGCCCATCACGGCGGTATAGTAGATCTTTTGCATTTCTTCTTCCTGGAGCAGTGCATCATTTACATCTTTTACGGAAGACAACTGGTTCTGCATACGGTCTGTTACCAGGGTGGTTGTTAAGCGGGCCTGCTGCCTGGCACTATCGAGCGATGCCACATCGTTTTGCAGCGCCTTCATTTTGTTCATGGATACGCGCAGTCTCAGTTCCAGGCTGCTTTTGGTATTGACGGCTGCGAGGCGGGCTTCTTCCACCAGCATTTTTGTGGCTTTGGTGCGTTTATATTTCTGAAAGCCATCAAACAGGTTCCATTGCATTTCCACGCCAATCAGCCATGGTGGGATCGTAACGGGCAGGTCTTTCTGATAGAGATTAAGACTGCCGATGGCGAATATATTGGGTAATGCCAGGGAGCGGGCAGCTTTCACGGCCACATTGGCGAGGTCCGTTTTATTTTCCACCAGGCGGTAAGCGGGATTATTCTGCAGCTGTTGCAGCTCTCCGGATACGGTGAGTTGTTTCAATTCGTATTGCAGCGTATCGTCGATAAAGATGGGAGTTTCTATGGGCTGACCGAGGAGGTTATTTAATTCCAGTAAAGCATTTTCTTTTTCCAGGGTAAGGTTGCTGTAGCGATTAGTGGCCTGAACATAAGCCACCCTGGCCCAGTTCAGCAGATACGGGGGCAGGATCTGGTTATCTTTCAGTGAGGTCGCATAATCGCGGTTCTTCTTAAAAGATTCCACGATCACTTCCTCGTGTGCAATGATGGTATTGAGATAAAGGATGCGGAGGTATTGCGCACTGATAGCGAAAAATAATCCCTTCTCCACTACCTGCTGGTTGAATTCTCCTGCGGCTACCTGGGTTTTAGCCAGTTGTTGGGCGGCAGATATTTTTCCACCAAGATAGATCGGCTGCCGCAGTGCCAGGGCCGCCGTAAAATAAGATTGTTTGGAAAGCTCCGGATTATAATCCGGGTAGAAAGTATTGATAATCCCTTTTGTAGCATTATAGATCACATCCTTCACATTTTGCGGAAGCGGTTGTCCTGTGATTTGCTGGTACACGGTATTGGCAGTGTTTACGCTTTGTGAAGAGGAACCATTCACCACGCCGTCTTTCACTTGTTGCAGGTTAATTTCAAGGGGTTTACCAAGGTAGTTATAACCGGCCAGGAGATCTACTTTCGGGTAATAAGAGCGGTTCTCCGCCTGAAGTGAATACTGCCGGGCCTCCAGCGATCGCTGCGCCTGTTGCACTAAAGTATTGCCCTGTTTTGCCAGTTGGTAACATTCCTTTAAAGTCAGCTGTTGCACGTTTTGCTGGGCCCGTGCACCAACAACGGTCAGTAACGGTATCAGAAACAAGTAATATCTCATACGGTTTTCTTTTCATCAGGCAGGTCTCTCAAATGACCTTAACACCTCAAAACAATATTTCATGAATAATGTTTGAAGTATTTGAAAAAAATTATACATAATTTGATAACGAGCTGCTTATCCTCAATTATGAGTACCTTTAAACCGCAATAGCAAATAGTACATCAATTACTTTATTTGGTCCATTTTCACCTTCGTTTTATCACCCGATATTTGTGTTACAATTAGTATGAACAATCAGTATTCATCCTTGTTAGCATACAGCCTTGCAGCGGTTTTCGCAGCGATAAAAAAAATCTTTGAATCATTTTAAAACAACAATCAATTATGGCAAAACAACAATGGGTAGTAGACGGCAGTCACAGTGAACTCGGATTTAAGATCCGTCACCTGATGATCACCAATATCAATGGCAAATTCCACAATTTCTCGGTGGAAGCAGAAACAGAAGAAGAAGATTTCATGACAGCGAAGGTAAAGGCCACCATTGACGTTGATTCCATTTCCACGGGCAGTAACGACAGGGACACGCATCTCCGTTCTCCGGATTTCTTCGACGTAAACAAATACCGGAATATCGTGTTCGTTGCCACCAGGTACGAAAATGTTGACAACGACGGTTCCTACGAATTATACGGCGATCTGACCATACGGGATGTCACCAAAAACATTAAGCTGGCCGTAGAATTCGGCGGTGTGGTGAAAGACCCCTGGGGTAATACCAAAGCAGGATTTACCATTAATGGTAAAATTAACCGTAAAGACTTTGGCCTGAACTGGAGCGCTGCTACAGAAACAGGCGGCGTACTTGTGGGCGACGATGTGAAGATATACTGCGAGGTGCAGTTGATTAAGAAATAAACAAACCAGCTGCCAGCTTTTAGTAAATGCAGCGAAGACCAATAAATGGTCATCTTCGCTGCATTTACTAAAAAGCAAACAGCCAGCAGCTAAAAAAAAAATTATGAGTGAAAATGCTATCACCGGCCTTCATCATATCACGGCTATTTCCGGAAATGCTAAGAAGAACTATGATTTTTATACCCGGGTAATGGGTTTGCGGTTTGTAAAAAAGACCGTCAACTTTGACGACCCGCATACCTATCATTTTTACTATGGCGATGAAACCGGTACACCGGGTACGATCCTTACTTTTTTCCCATGGGAAGATATTTCGGCCGGACGCAGGGGAACGCATATGGTTACGGAAGTAGGCTATGCTATTCCTGAGGGAAGTATAGATTTCTGGTTAAAAAGACTGGAAAAAGAGAATATCATTTACAATAAACCTTCTTCCAAATTCGGGGAAATATACCTGACCTTTATTGATCCGGATGGTTTGAAAGTAGAACTGACGGTGCCGGAGAAACCGGATCCACGGCAGCCCTGGGAGACCAGCGAAGTACAGGAAGAAAATGCCACCCGCGGTTTTCACCATGTAACGCTGACGCTGGAAGATATACAGCCAACTGCCGATTTACTGGTATCCGTGTTTGGTTATCAGCTGGAAAAAAATCATACCAACCGTTACCGCTTTGCCAGTCCTGCCGGCGAAACGGCCAACTATATTGACCTGGTGGAAGCCAAGGGGGAGCCACGTGGCCATGTTGCAGGCGGCAGCGTGCATCATATTGCCTTCCGGATGAAAGATGATGCGATGCAGATGCATTACCGGGAGTTATTGGAAGCGCGTGGCTTAAATGCTACCCCGCAACTGGATCGCAAGTATTTCCGTTCTGTTTATTTCCGGGAGCCGGGCGGCGTTTTATTTGAGCTGGCTACGGATACCCCGGGATTCACCGTGGATGAACCCGCAGCGGAACTGGGCACCCACCTGATGTTGCCGTCGCAGTACGAGTCGCAACGGGAAGAGATTGTCAAAAAACTGATTAAACTGGATTGATATGGATTTCAAACCGATGGAGTATGTATACCAGCCGGCTGGTAACGGCGCCGCTTATACGTTGCTGTTACTGCATGGCACCGGTGGTGATGAACGTGATTTGTTGCCATTGGCCAGGACCCTGGGACAGGGATACAATATACTCAGCCTGAGAGGGAATGTAGAAGAGCATGGCATGCCGAGGTTTTTCCGGCGTTTAGGCATGGGCGTATTTGATGAAGCGGATGTACATTTCAGAACACATGAGATGGTGCATTTTTTAAAAACGCTGGCAACCTCAATAGGTTTTGATATCAATAAACTAATTGCAGTAGGATATTCAAACGGCGCCAACATAGCAGGCGCCGCTCTTATACTATACCCGGAGCTATTGGCCGGAGCGGTGTTGTTCCGCCCAATGCAGCCGTTGAGCGGGTTAGAAGATCCTTTTGAAACACAGCGGCAGCAGCCGGTGTTTATGAGTTCGGGCACCGGGGATAGTACCGTGAATCCTGCTGCCACCGCGGCTTATGCAACATTACTGAGTGCCAACGGTTTTAAGGTGAGTAGTCACGATATCAATACGGGTCATAACCTGGTACAGCAGGATATTACTTTAGCCGCCACCTGGCTGGCAACTAATTTTCAATAAAAACAATACATGGACCAGGAAGTAAGACTAAGTTTATCCGGGCATCCCTACCAGGTATCCATCGATGCCAGGGATCACCGCTGGCTGGCAGACGAGCCCGAAGAAGCAGGAGGTGATGATACCGGTCCCCAACCAGGAGAATTATTACTCAGCAGTTTGGGCGCCTGTACCGCTATCACCGTAAAGATGTATGCCAACAGGAAAAAATGGCCATTGGAAGATATTTCTATAGAAGTACGCTTTAACAGTGCCGTCAAGCCTGACCCACTCACCACGGTGATAGACATGGAGATTCAGCTGAGAGGCGACCTGACGGAAGAACAACAGGCAAGATTGATACAGATTGCGCAGTCCTGCCCTGTTCACAAAGTATTGAGCAATCCGATTATTATGAATACAAAAGCAGTTTAATCATGAAAGACATTACCCGGCATTACACCAACGGAGAAGTGACGATTGTATGGAAGCCCGATGTATGCATCCATTCTGAGGTTTGTTTCCATGGTCTTCCGGCGGTGTTTAATCCAAACCAGAAGCCCTGGATCAATGCGGAAGCGGCTACTACCGAGCAAATTGTATCACAGGTAAAACAGTGCCCTTCCGGCGCGCTGACTTTCTTTATGAACGCAGATGTAGCTGCTGAAGGTGGTGTGGAACCGCAGATTTCCGCTGAAAGCATTGTAGAACCTACGCCCAACGGACCGCTGCTGGTGTATGGTAACATTGTGGTGCGCGATGCCAGCGGTAAGGAAACGCACAAGCATAAAGTGACGGCTTTTTGTCGTTGTGGCGGATCATCGAACAAGCCATATTGTGATGGCACGCATACTAAAATCAATTTCTCAGACAAATCATAATATACGATATGGAGCTTACTGTTCAGAATAATACCGCCAAACACCAGTTTGAAACCGTAGTGGATGGGCATACTGCGCTGATTGCCTATACCCTGTTTCCCGGGGGCATTGCCTTTATACATACAGAGGTGCCGCCGGAGCTGGAAGGTAAAGGCATTGCCGGGCAGCTGGCAAAATATGTATTGGAATATGCCAGGGAAAATCATTTGAAGGTAAAACCATATTGTCCTTACGTGAATGCCTATATGAAAAGGCATCCGGAGTATAATGATTTGTTGTAACGGCATTACCAATTACATTTTTGGGGGAAGATGGAGGGCTGCCTTTCATCTTCCCTCAAATTCGCATTTTCACGCAGTAATATTTTCTTTTTATGCAACTTTTAAAATTCATCCAGCAGCCCTGGCACTGGTCGGTGTCCGGGTTACTGATAGGGCTTACAGTGCCGCTGTTGCTGATCCTGGGTAATAAAGCCTTTGGTATATCCTCTTCACTGCGGCATATCTGCGCCGCCTGTTTCCCGGCCGACATTTCGTTTTTCAAATACGACTGGAAGAAAGAGTCGTGGAATCTCTTTTTTGTGGCAGGTATTGCGCTGGGTGGTTTCCTGGCCGGTCATTACCTCCAGGATGGGCAGGACATACAGGTTGCCGCCGCCACGCAGCAGCGGCTCGCAGCATATGGCGTGCATGACTACAGCGCTTTACTGCCACCGGAAATATTCAGCTGGAGCAACCTCTTTACCTGGAAAGGACTTATATTTTTTATAGGAGGTGGTTTTCTCGTTGGTTTTGGTACCCGGTATGCCGGCGGATGTACTTCCGGGCACTCCATTATGGGGTTATCAAACCTGCAATGGCCTTCGCTTGTAGCTACCATGTGTTTTATGGCGGGTGGATTTTTCAGCGCCAATATCCTGATCCCTCATCTCTTTAAATGGTTTGAATAATATGAAAAACATCAAATACCTGGTAGCAGGCGTTTTCTTTGGGATAGTGCTGGTAAAGGCACAGGTGATCAGCTGGTTCCGGATACAGGAAATGTTTCAGCTTACCTCGTTTCATATGTATGGCGTAATTGGTACAGCGGTGGTGACAGGAATTATTTCATTACAACTGATAAAGCGCTTTAATATAAAAACAATCGCCGGCGATCCTATTGCTGTGGTGCCTAAAACATTCAATAAAGGGCAGATCATCGGCGGATTGATATTCGGTATCGGATGGGCTATTACAGGCGCCTGCCCTGGTCCGCTGTTTGCGCAAATCGGTACTGGTTTCACGGTTGTTGCCATCACTTTGCTTAGTGCAATTGCAGGCACCTGGGTATTTGGTGCGCTGAAATCCAGGCTCCCTTAATCAGAAAAGCTCCAAGGTACCGGCCCTTGAAGCTTTTGCTTGCATTCTGCATTCACTGGAATGATGTACATTATTTTTTCAACCCGTCTTTAATCGCCTTCGCAGAATCCTGGTGGGCTTTCAAAGTAGGGAGTGTATTTCTCGCCCATGTCTTCAGCTCTTCATCTGTTACATTATCGGATGCTTTTTCAAACTCTTTTACATCTTTATCATGATCATCCACCATCATGCCGATGTATGCTTTGTCGAAGTCTTTTCCGGCTTTCTTCGCCAGATCATCGATATGCTTTTTTTCTTCTGTTGATAATTCTGCCGGCAGCGTAATGCCTTTCTTTTCTGCCAATGCCTTCAACTCATCTCCTGCTTTAGAGTGATCGTTGACCATCATAGTACCAAAAGCTTTCACTCTTTCATTCTGTGCTTTTTCCTGTGCCAGTTTACCCATTGCTACTTCCAGCATACTACCGTTGGCAGCATCCACAGCAAACTGAGAAGACTTTTCATCTACCGGCTTTACTGTTTCATTGATATTTTGTGCGCTGTCTACCGGTTTTTCTGATTGCGGGTTCTTTGCATTGTTACCGCAGGATTGCATCATCCATACGGCTAAGGCTGTTACTGATAAGGTTACTAGCTTCTTCATTTGTTTATTGTTTTGGGTTTGTAATCGCTGTGCATGTTTACACATTACCCCTGGCAAAAACGGTACCCGGAGGTATATATCTCTCAAAACCCTTTACTATGGGCTATTTCCAGAGGAAGAAAAAATAATAGCAGACACAAAAGCATGTAGACTGTTTTCCCCATAGCGCGAAAAAAAAATGGTTACCTGGTTTTCTTGTAATGAAAACCAGGTAACCAACTATTTGGAAACAGGAATGTTTTTATTTAGACTGTGAAAGTGAATAGATCACGACAATCGCCAGGATGATCACCAGGATGAGGCCCACAATTTTGAACCAGCTGTATGGCCTGTCGCCGGTTACTTCGCCGGTGCAGGCGTTTACCACAAAATGGTACAGCTTCCCATTATAACGGTAGGCGCTGATCCATACCGGCAGCAAGAGGTACTTCAAACCGAGATTATCATACTCCACATCATAGCTGTCGATGCTTTGTTCATCGCCGCCTATATCGTCACATATTTCATCGCGGATGATCGGATCCATTCTTCTCTTAGCCACTACCAGTGCCTGTTCTGCATTGGTTTGATACAGCTCTGCACGGAATCCGCTAAGATACCGGCCATCATATTTTTTGAGTTGATCCAATAACCAGGGCTCCAGTATTTCAGCCATTTTAAGTGGCAATGAGGGGCTGGCAGAAACCAGTACATCACGGAAGGTGTTGCTGACGCGTCCTGAGGTTGGGTACCATGCGGTATGTCTTACCTGCCTGGTGCGGGTTTCTGTTTTACCATTTACTTCTTCCGTATAGGTTTCGGTGGTGTAATAATATTCACCCCGTTGCCCGGTATATTCCGTATCGGTATCTGTATCATAGCTCCAGTGGGGAATGTAAACCCCTTTCAATTGCTGGGAGGAACCATCTTTTACTTTCTTCACCATGTCTGACGGCGCAAACCAGAGTTTGCTCATCCAGTTCCGGAAATATTGCACGGCTTCGCTGTCTTTTACCACGAAGGGCAATACATAATGTGGCTGGAGAATCCTGGTGGTTTGCGCGGTATCAACCACCAATGGCGAGGCGCAAAACGGGCAGGAATCGGCTGTTACGTTAGGCAACATGGTTGTGGAAGCGCCGCAGCCCGTACATTTAACAACTACCGCTTCCTGGGTAGCTTCGGTATGGCTTTGCTGTTCGGCAATAAAGCTGTCGTAGCTGACGGCTCTTATAGCGGCGGGCAGCGTTTCATCTTCAATCTGATTTACCGTTCCGCAGTATTCACATTTCAGGCTGTTGGTACCGGGCGCATAATGCAGGATGGCGCCACAGTTCTGACATTTTAACGAGTTAACTGTTTCGCTTGTTTTTTCCTCGAAAGACATAGGAATATTTTGAGCTCCGGCTATACAGCGTTGCTGCAGATAGCCGGATCATTAAATTTTATGGTAATGGTGGCGGTACTGTAGCCAATACCGGCGCCAGTTCAGGTACGCTGGATGCGGCAGACCATGCGGCCATACCAGTTTTCCATACCAGTGTTTGTGCATTGAGGCTACCTGCAGCTGCCAGCTGGCGGAGTTGATCCAGGTCAAAAGGGCCGGTTTGTTTGCCGTCAACTGCTACAAAGAATGGTACAGCTGTTGGCAATGGCGGTGGTGCACCACCGCCGGTAGCAGGCGGTTGGTTATTATTGTTCTGGAAGATGTTACCTACCTGTCCCATCATGGCTGCACCCATGCCGGCACCCAGACCAGCGGCTGCCAGTCCTCCACCGGAAGGATTTTCCGCTGCTTTTTCCATAGAATTGGCGGCCTGAAATTGTGCATAGGCACCCAGGTTACCTACGATACCGATACTGCTGCGTTTATCCAGTGCGGCTTCTACTTCAGGTGGCAGGGAAATATTTTCAATGAGGAATTTGGTCAGTTCCAGTCCCAGTTCATTGAACTCCGCTCCTATTTTGCCAGTGATCAAACCTGATACTTCTTCGTAGTTGGCTGCGAGGTCCAGTACGGGGATCTTTGCTTCTGCAATGGCTTCCATACCGCGTGAAACTGCGAGATTACGCAGTTGCTCGTTAATGCCTTCCACGGTAAATTCCGGGTTGGTGGCGGCTACTTCTTTCAGAAACTCACCGGCGTCTTTTACGCGGAAAGCATAACTACCAAAAGCACGGAGTCTTAATGGCCCGAATTCCGCATCACGGAGCATCACGGGATTCTTTGTTCCCCATTTCTGGTTGGTGAACTGCCGCATGCTCACAAAAAACACGTCGGCTTTGAACGGGCTGTTGAAGCCATATTTCCATCCCTGTAATGTGCTGAGTACAGGCATATTTTGCGTAGTAAGCGTATACATGCCGGGTTGAAAAACATCGGCAATCTTACCTTCGTTCATAAAAACAGCCACCTGCGATTCGCGCACCGTCAGTTTGGCGTTCATTTTTATTTCATTCTGGTAGCGGGGAAACTTCCACACAATGGTATCCGTGGAGGGGTCCGTCCACTCAATAATGTCAATAAATTCATTCCTGAGTTTATCAAAAATTCCCATAGTAACAGGTTTTATAGTCGGTCAAATGTATAGAATTATTTACTCCAAATGTCACTAATGAAAAGTTATAATTTATGGGTGGTTGTTTGGAGCCATTTCTCCAGGAGAGAGGGCCATATCTCCGCCGCCGGGTTACCGTTGCGCAATCCGTATCCATGGCCGCCTTTGGCGTAAAAATGCAGTTCTACCAATGCTTTAGCGTCGCGCAGTGCGCCGGCCATTACCAGGGCACTGTTGCCATAGAAATCATCGGAAGTGGCAAAAAGGAATATAGGCGGTGTTTGTGCGTCTGGCTTCAACTCCGGGGTAAGACTCCTGTTTTCGCCCTTATCAAGATAGGCAGGGTAAATAAGGATGCCAAATGCGGGGCGGGCCGACAGACTATCCGCAGGGTCAACAGGCGTATAGGCATTAACGTTATAGAGGGTAGATGCCCTGGCGGTCAAGCTGCCACCGGCGGAGAAGCCCATCATACCGATGTTTCCGGGTTGTATACCCCATTCTGCCGCACGGCTGCGTACAATACGGATGGCGCGTTGTGCGTCCTGTAATGCGCCTGCTTCTTTTTTTGGTACGCGGTACTGCAATACAAAGGCGGAATAGCCCAGTTTATTCAGCCATGCAGCAATTTCATATCCTTCAAGGTTAATGGCTAAAATGTTATAGCCGCCGCCGGGACAAATGATTACCGCCTTTCCGTTGTTGTTGTTTGCCGCTGCCGGGAATACCTCCAGGATGGGGTCAGTTACATCTGTGAGGCGCTTTACGTTGTTACTTCCATCCGCTGTTACCTGCGCCGCCTGTTTGGCGGCAGTTTCCCCGGGCACGCTTCCTGGCCAGAGATGAATGGTTTGCTGTTGTGCGCTGATCGCAGTAGTTAGTCCTAACATCATTAATAAGATAGCATATTGTTTCATAACCGGAATTTCGTGATGAAAAACAAATGTAGTAAATGTTATGTCCAGATAAAAGAACAGCTTCCCAAAAAGGAAGCTGTGTTAAAAAGCTGCACCAGCAATGTTTGATCGGTGCAGCAATTATGAATAGGTTATTGATTTATTTCACGCATTGCAGCCATGCTTCAGCCATCAGCTGAGCGCCGGCAACGCTGGGGTGTACGCCATCGCCGGTCCAATAGGCGCCTGGGGCTGATTTCAGCGCTTTATCAAAAACGGCCTGATAGGGAATGAAGCCTGCCTGGTATTTGTCGGCCAGCGCCCGCGCGGCGGCACGATACTCGTCAAATGCAGGATACCATTTCTCGTCTACTGCCTTCACGCCTGTTACCGCAAAGGGTTCGCCAATGATCAGTTGTACATCCGGCAGCTGTTGTTTGGTACGGGCCAGCAGCTTGTCATAGTCCTCCTTATAGGTTTGTATGGTGCCTTTGTAGTTACCGTTCAGCGTATGCCAGAAATCATTTACGCCCACGAGGATGCTGAGTACATCAGGTTTTATAGTCAGGCAATCAATATCCCAACGGTCCGCCAGCTGGAATACTTTATTTCCGCTGATACCTTTGTTATATATCTTCAGGCTTTTATCGGCATTTTTGAGCAGCAGATCCGCCGCAGCCATGAGTGCATAACCGCCGCCCAGGGCAGCTCCTGTATTAGGCTGGTCGTTATCGCGCTTACGGCCGGCATCTGTAATGGAATCGCCCTGAAACAGCACCACACCTTCTTTTTTCAGCGTGACTTTTTTTGTTTTCTCTGCTGATATGGCTGCCGACACAATGTTGGGAAGACTAATGGCAGCAATACTTCCCAGGGATACGTTCCTGAGAAAATTACGACGGTTTGATGGATTCATAGTGGAATTCATATTAGGTGACATTACGGTTAATCCGCAACTGGACCTTAAACTATAAAAAAGAATTGATATTTTTCAGACAAAAGCACTAAAGCCGGTAATGGCACGACCTACTATGAGTGAATTAATTTCCTTGGTACCTTCATAGGAGTAAATTGCTTCTGCGTCGGCCACAAAGCGGGCCACATTGTATTCCAGCAAGATACCATTTCCGCCCATTACCTCCCTTGCACGGCTCACCACATCGCGGGTTCTGAGCGTGCAGAATACTTTAGCCAGGGAAGCATGTTCATCCTTTAAATTGCCGGCATCCTGTATTTCAGATAAACGGTATACCATGGTTTGCATGGCGGTGAGATTTGACAACATCTCTACCAGGTGTCCCTGTATCAGCTGGAATGCGGCGATCGGTTTGCCGAACTGCTCACGGGTACGGGTATACGCCAGCGCATTTTCATAAGCGCCGCGTGCACAGCCCACTGCTTCCCAGGCCACGCCGGCGCGGGTCATGCGGAGTACTTTGGCTGTATCTTTAAAGGAATTGGCGTTTTGCAGGCGATCAGCTTCCGCAATATGGCAGTCGGTGAGTGTAATGAGCCCATTCTGTACAATGCGCAGGGCCATTTTATCATGTATTTTTTCCACGTTGAATCCGGGCGTATCTTTCCGCAGCAGGAAGCCTTTTACCTGGTTATCGTCTACATCCCTGGCCCATATTACGATGACATCTGCAAAGGTGGCATTGCCTATCCATTTCTTTTGTCCGTTTAATACCCAGGTATCACCAATTCGTTTAGCCGTAGTTGTTAGTCCGCCGGCGGTACCGGAGCCTACTCCGGGTTCGGTTAAGCCAAAGGCGCCGATCAGCTGCAGTTGCTGCATACCCGGCAGCCATTCCTGTTTCTGCGCCTCCGATCCCAGCATATAAATAGAACCCATGGCGAGCCCGCTTTGCACCCCGAAGAATGTGGCCACAGAAGCGTCAATTCTGGCCATTTCCATGGCAATAATACCTTCCATGAGGAAAGACCGGTTAGGACAACCATACCCCTCATAGGTAACGCCGCAGATATTGAGTTCTCTGAATTTGGGAATTATTTCAAAAGGAAATTCTGCTTTCAGCCAGTATTCATTCACAATGGGTTTGATCTCCTTTTCCATGAATGCCCTTACTTTCAACTGAAGTGCCCGGTCTTCTGCATTCAGTTTGCTTCCCAGGTCGTAGAAGTCGCCTTCAATGGGTGGCAGTTCTTTCTTTTTACCGCTGCTGCTGAGCATTTTCATCAAGCCATTCAGCTGGGTATCATCCATTTTCCCCACGGATTCCATCACCTTTGGCAGGTCTACTTTTTCGGAGAGCTTTGCGAGCATCGCAAAGTCAATGCTTTTCAGCAGATGGTATGCATTCTTCAGTTTTGAGAGCGTTCCGGACATCTTGCATGGTTTTATATAAAAATACGCAAACGTGCGGATTTTGTCTTTACCAGGATTAAACTGATTTTGATGATTTGATGATTTTTTCTTTGTGATTATAATTTGATTTTAAAAGATTTTGGGAAATATATACAGATTAATTCCGCCTATTCTTCCAAAATCTTTTAAAATCAAAAAAGAGAAAAATCATCAAATCATCAAAATCAGTTTAATCCTGGTAAAGACAAAATCCGCGGCGCTACTCAACAACGAAACCCTGCTTCAATTTGATGTCCTCTGAGGAGGCTCCCACCAACACTTCAAATTCGCCTGGCTCCACGGTCCAGTTCATATTGCGGTCAAGGATGGCCAGGTCATCGGGGTGGAGTATGAAAGACAGGGTTTTCTTTTCGCCCGGCTGCAATGTTACGCGCTCAAAGCCACGCAGCTGCATCACATAGGTGGTAACACTACTGACTTTATCTTTCAGATAAAGCTGTACGACTTCGTCACCTTTTCGTTTACCCGTATTAGTTACATCTACGCTGACGTGGATATCTCCCTGTGTGGCTTGTTTCGCAGGTGTTACCACCAGGTTGCTGTAATCAAAAGAAGTATAGCTTAGTCCATATCCGAAAGGAAACAGGGCGCCGTTTACACTCGTATGCCCGTAACCGTTATTCCCCGAAGAAGGCTGTCCGGCGTGGGATCCTGGCTTAAACGGAAAGTTAAGTTCTATTTGCCCCATTGATTTGGGGAAGGTAACAGACAGGCGGCCGCCTGGATTATAATCACCGAACAATGTTTCGGCGATGGCGGTTCCTCCCTGCGGGCCGGGAAACCAGGCTTCCAGGATAGCGGGCAGGTTTTGCTGTTCCCAGTTGATAGTGAGTGGCTGACCATTGATTAATACCGCTACTACCGGTTTACCGGTGGCATGCAGCGCCTGCAGCAGCTGGAGTTGCCGGCCGGGCAGCGATAAATCTGTGCGCGAAAGACTTTCTCCAACCCTTTTTTCATCTTCTCCCACTACCGCTATAATCACATCTGCATCAGCTGCTTTACGCACCGCTTCGGCTATGCCGGCTTTTTCAGCGGAATCGAGCGGAGTGGGTACCAGTTCTGTACCGGGCCATCCCGGGTTGATGATATCACAACCTTTGGCATATTCCACAGTGGCATTTTTCCCGGTATATTGCGTGATGCCATCCAGCACGGAGGTTACCTTATTATTAGAAGGCCCATAACGGCTTACCGCATGTGTAGTAGCGGCTGCCAGCGGGCCAGTTACCAGGATACGGTGCATCTTTTGTTTGTCAAGTGGTAAGGTTTGGCGCTCGTTTTTTAATAGCACCAGCGACTCTCTGTTCAGCTGCAACGCAAAGTCCTCATCGGCGGTAGTATGTACCCCTTTATCGGCCAGTTTTGCATCGGCATAAGGATGATCAAATAATCCCAGCCGGAATTTAACCCTCAAAACATCGGCTACGCGGCTGTCGATAGTTTTCATAGATACTTTTCCTTCCTTCACCAGCTCCCGCAGCGGCATAATAAACTGCTCCGGCGGTGTGAAGTTGGTGCGCACGTTCAGCCCTGCTTCTACTGCCTGTCTTACCGCGTCTTTATAATCTGCCGCCACATGATGTTTGCTGAAAAGGTATTCCACGGCTTCACTATCTGATACTACGTAACCGGTAAAGCCATATACCTGGCGCAGGAGCTGCGTTAAGAAATAATAGCTGCCGGTGATGGGTACGCCATCCCAGTCGTTATAACTGCTCATCACACCCATGGGGTGTGCTTCCGTGATCACGCGGCGAAACGGATACAGATAGATCTGGTGCATTTCCCGCGGGGCCACATGAGGATCGGTACGGGCATCGCCGTCGCGGCCTCCTTTAGGGACGCTGTACACGGCAAAGTGTTTAAGGGTGGCGGCTACGCCTTCGCTTTGTACACCTGCTGTCATTTGTTTACCCAATTCGGCCACCAGGAAAGGATCTTCTCCATAGCATTCTACCACTCTGCCCCAGCGGGGATCCCTGGCCGGGTCGAGGATGGGTACATATACGTTGGTATATCCCAGTAACCTGGCTTCGCGCCCCACGATATGCCCTGCCCTGCTTACCAGTTCTTTATTCCAGGTGCTGCCAATACCTATCGGCGCGCAAAATGGTGTGGCCCTGTCGTGGCATAATCCGTGGATGCCCTCATTGGTGAAGTCGACCGGGATTCCCAGCCGCGTTTCCTCAATAAACCAGTGTTGTACGGTGTTAATGGCCGTGGCGTGTTTACTGAAGGGATAGGAGAATTCGGATTGTGCTTTCTTATTATATGGCAAACTGTTTAGTTCCTCATCAATGTTGGCGATACCGTCTTTCCATACCTGTTGTTTCCAGGCCGGGGTGGGCATTTCATCTTTCAACACGCGGCCATAACCGTAGAGGGTGGCCATCTGGCAGGTTTTCTCTTCTATGGTCATCTGCGACAACAGGTCCTGTATCCGCTGTTCTACCGGTTGGCGGGCATCTTCAAAGATATCTCTGCGGCCGTTTTTATTAAAGTCGATCCAGCCCTCATGGTAAATGGAGGCAGCTTTCTGGGCGTTGGTTACTGTAATGGAGATCATTGTCAGCAGTATACCCGTGGCAAAATGTTTTGTCCGGTTTCTAAGCATTCCAGGTGTTTTTTACAAGTAACGGCCAAATTACAACCCAATGCAATGGATTGCAAAAAAAGTTTTACAGAAGATGTTATTGACGTTGAAGCGACATTAGCGGGTGTTACGGGTAAATTAACGGGAGATGGAATACAATACAGGTATGAGGACAAAAAGAGGGTTGCATAGAACCAAATGCAACCCCGGTTTTAAAAAACACAACTAAAAAAAACTTCTGCAAACATATAGGCATAGCTGTTATACTATAACAACGCGCCAAAATGGATATCCCCCTATTGATGTGCAAAAAAAGGTGAATAATGCTTACAGGCGCGGGGAAAGCCTTTGCCAGGAATCTTATTCTTTGTCTTAATTCGTTTCGGTTTTCAAAAAAGATAGTTACTTTCGCAACGATCATTTCAAATATTAAAACATCGTGAAGGTTAAATGATTACATCACCTTCTTACCAGGCATATAAAACATTATTTCATTCCCAGTACAATGACTTATGTAATTATGCCTATAGTTTCCTTAAAGACGATGCCGCGGCCGAGGATGTTGTGCAGGAGACATTTATTAAACTCTGGGAAAAGCACCAGGAGCTGATCGGCATACCCAATATAAAAGCTTACCTGTTTCGTGCGGTACGTAATAATTCTATCTCTGCATTGCGGAAATTAAATACGGAAGAAGCCGGTAATAAGGGCTTTGAATGGATCTCCGATATTTCAGAAGATCCTGGCGCCAGGGAAATAGAAAATGCCAAGCCTTATTACGAGCAACTGATACGTGAAGCCATTGCCAACCTCCCGCCACAATGCCGGGAAGTATTTACCTGTTGCAGGTTAAACGGCATGACCCATCAGCAAACAGCTTTGAAGCTGGGGCTTTCCGCAAAAACTGTTGAAAACTATATGGGGCGGGCCCTTAAACTGTTGCGGAAATACTTGCAGCAATATGGCTTACCGGTTGGAATATTATTTTTATTGAGATTATTTTTCCCTTTATAGAGGGAAGACATGTTAATGAGCGTTATATAAGTAGAGCACACTGTATTATGGAGCAATTTGACACCTATCTGCATGAACTAATAGCTAAAAAGCTATCCGGTCAATGTAATGAAGCAGAATCCGCTGCATTACAGCAATGGCTGGACGCCTCTCCTGAAAACAGGGAGGAATATGCGATACTATCCAAACTATGGCAGGATAGTTCTTCTGCCGTAAGTTCTCAAAGACAATATAACACTGCTGCTGCATGGGATAAAACCAACCAGGCTATTCAACCGCCTGTTTCCCGTGTGAAATCACTTTATACAAAGTATGCCGCTGCGGCGGCGATCCTGCTGCTGTTGACAGCAGGCGCTTGGTGGCTGGAGAGTCGTTCTTCCCTGAAAAAGCATGAAATGGCAGCCAACGACGGCAAAATTAAGAGCCTGGAACTACCCGATAAATCTGTGGTTACCCTTCGTCAGGGAGCCCGTATCAGGTATATCAATGGTTACCATCATGATCAGCGTATTGTGGAATTGGAAGGAGAAGCTTTTTTTGAGATTGCCAGTGATCCCGGGCACCCTTTCCTTGTTAAAACGCCCAACCAATCTGTTATTGAAGTATTAGGTACCTCCTTTACCGTTCAAACCGGGAAAGACAGCACCGCAGTTACGGTGGCTTCCGGCAGGGTAAAACTGGGCCTGGAAGGTGATACGGCCGCTGTGATATTGGCTGGTGGCCAGCGTGGCATATGGGGAAACGGTCAGTTGTATACCCGTAAAAACAACAATCCAAACTTTATTGCCTGGAAAACAGGGATTTTGCAATTTAATGATCTCTCACTACTTGAAATATTGCCACAATTAGCCGACTTTTACGCAAAAGATATCAGGGTTGATGAAAAGTACAGGGAAACGGCATCGCAGCAGAAAGCGACGATCACGTTCCGGAATCAGTCCTGTGATGATGTTTTGCATGAATTACAACTATTGCTCGGGTTTAATTACCAACAAGACGGCGACAGCATCGTCATCACCCAGTAGTCTCATAAAGTGTTTTTTATATTTATCCAGCTGCCTGTTACTGTTATTACCGGCAGTTTTGCTGCACGCGCAAACCGGTGGCGATAAAATTCTCCAACAGCCTTATACGCCTCCTTCCAGGCAGGGAACTATTCTCTATTTTATACAGCACATCCAGAAAACAACGGGGATCAGTGTATCCTATAGTTCCAGTTTCCTGCATCTCAATAAGAAAGTACAGCTTAACGGAACAGAACATACCACAGGTGCTGTACTAAATACAATTTTGCAGGGCTCTGGTATACAGGCTGCGGCACTCAATGGAAAAATATTCCTGCTGCGGGAAAGCTCACAAACCCAATATTACACCATCAGCGGTTTTGTAAAAGAGGTCAATAGTAACGAAGCCATCATCGGGGCTTCCGTGTATGATCCCCTGACCCGGAAAGGCACCGAAACCAACGCCTATGGTTTCTATAGCCTGCAGGTGCCGGATACCTGCCAGGGAGTGGTGTTTTCGCATGTTGGTTATAAGCCTCATTTCCAGCACTTACCCCCTCCCGACGAAGGGCAGCTCGATATGCACCTGCAAGCCCAAAGTATGCTGCAAACCGTAGTGGTAAGCGGTGAGAAAGAGTCTGTCACCTCTCAGCCAGGCTACCTCAATATGCCGGTAGGCTATGTATCTAATTTCCCTTCGCTGCTGGGAGAAAAAGATGTATTAAAATCGCTGCAATTATATCCCGGCACCGGCAGCTCTCTCGAAAGCAGCAGTAACCTGCTTATCCGGGGCGGCGGAGCAGATCAGAACCTTTATCTGCTTGATGGCGTACCACTTTATCATACCGGGCATTTGTTCGGACTCTTTTCCATCTTCAATGGTGATGCACTGAAAGATGTATCGTTGTACAAAGACGCTTTTCCCGCACGCTATGGAGGCCGCCTTTCCTCGGTAGTGGATATCCGCACAAAAGACGGCAACATGAAAGAGTGGCATGGCAGTTTTACGCTCAGCCCCGTTTCAGGAAATATTTTACTGGAGGGTCCGATTGTGAAAGATAAAAGCTCAGCCTCCCTGTCTGTTCGCAGATCACTCGTAGATGCCTATGGCGGAAAATATATCAAAGACTATGGTAAGTATTATCTCTATGATGTTAACTTCAAATTAAACCAGATCATCAACAATAAAAACAGGATCTACGCCAGCTTTTATAAAGGACAGGATAAAATGTTTATCCAGAGCGATAATCCTATTATACAGTTGTTCGACGATTATAATTTTGACTGGAGCAATATCACCGCCGCAGTGAAGTGGACCCGCGTGGTTAATCCAAGAATATTTTCCAACACCATCGCCACGTACAGCCGTTTTTATAACCTGTTTACACAAAATACCACGATCCCCCTCTCCTTCTTCGACTCGCTGTCGGTAAGGGGTAAAGGCGTTTCAAGGGTGAGAGACATTGCCATCAGAAACGAAACAGAATATGCGATCAACAACGTGCATCACCTCTCTTTCGGTGGTGGCTATACCTACCACAACTTTGCGCCCACTGCTTATCATACAAATATCAAAGCAGGAGAAGCTACCCAGCGGCAGGCGCCTATCTATTACATGTCGGAGATTTCAGCCTATGCAGAAGACGAGTTAAGACTGCTGAATGACCGGCTGATTGTGCGGCCAGGCCTGCATTTCGGCGCACTGGCCCAAAAGTCCTGCTTCTATGCCAGTGCACAGCCACGTATTATGCTACGCTGGCAGCTGCCCCATTCGCAATATATACAGGCGTCATTTGCAAAGATGACACAGTTTGTGCATCAGCTCACCACACCGGTGATCAACCTGCCTACCGACCTGTGGGTACCCAGCACTGAAAACATCAAGCCTGAACATGCTTTTTCTTACAGTCTCGCCTATCAGCGCCAATGGACCAATCAATGGCGGGTAAACGTAAATATCTATTATAAGCAGCTGAAAGATATTGTAACGACCAATACCGTACTGAATATCTTCGATAACTCGGATCTCTGGGAGAAAAAAGTAATCGCCGGCAATGGTTATAATTATGGCAGCGAACTGTTACTGGAAAAAACGCAAGGTAAGCTGACCGGTATTTTTTCGTACACGCTTTCCTGGGCATGGCGGCAGTTTGACAGGATAAACGGGGGGAAAATGTATCCTTATAAGGAAGACAGGCGGCACAATCTTTCCCTTGCTCTCAAATACCGCTTTAACCCGAAATGGAATGTATCCGCAACCTGGAAATTTGCGTCCGGTGCCCCTTTTACACTACCGGCACAGATATTCCCGGATTTCGACTGGGGGCGTAATATCAATGGATACCTGGATGAACGTTACTCTCCATTTTCTACCTACCAGGTAAATTACCTGCCGTATATTTCCAGGCTGAATAACTACCGGTTGCACGCAGTGCACCACCTGGATATCGGCGCTACATTAAATCTTGGCAATGAAAGACGGTTCAAACATATTATCTCCGGCGGATTGTATAATATTTACAATCGTACCAATCCGTTTATCGTGAGCTTTGACCAGTTTTCCTACTTTGCATTCGACGACATATATCCGTTACAGTTATACCAGTATAGTTTGTTCAGGACGTTGCCTTATCTGACTTATACTTTCAAATTTTAGTGATGAAATACCTGTTTATATTATTGCCAATTGTGTGTTTGCTGCTGCAGGGATGTGAGCAGGAATTGCCACTGCCTCCTAATAAAGCTGTGCCCAAGGCTGTTGTGTACAGCGAGCTCGTAGCCAATAATATTGCGGAGGTGCGTGTTGGCAAGAGCAAGCCGGTGGGCCCCGGTGTTGACAACAGCTTCGAGATGGTAACCGATGCAGATGTACAGCTAACGGATAAAAACGGCCAGGTGCTGGAAACCCTTGGTTATGTCAAAGATCCCAACAACAACATGGGTGTTTACCAGGGTAAAAATAAGCTTGATCCAAGCCGGCCGTATAAGGTACAGGTAATGGTTCCGGGAATGAAACCTGTTACTGCTACAGCAGCCATCCCACCACCGTTCAGAGTGGACCTCAAAGATACCCTTCGCACGTTATTGAATGGCCGGCCGGTACTCCGTTTCAATTTCACCGTATATCCGTTACCGGGAGTAAGACAATACCTGGTCATGGAAGCGTTAAAACAAAGCGTTACAGTAGATACCAGCTTTACCTACCAGGGTGTACGCTACCGTAAAAGTGAAAACGAAGCGCTCTATGAACAGGTAAAGAACAGACCTGATATCAAAGCAAAAAAAGACAGCTTCTTCCTGAACGACTATCTCCGTATCCCCTGCTATACACAGGATGAAAATGCAGACAATAACCAGATCGGGGGGTTAAATGAAAACTATAACAGTATCCTGTTTACACAAATGGGGAAACCGCTCAGCACCTATTTTTATATCAACGCCACAGCGTTGAGCAGTAATCCGGCAGAGGCTATTGCCCCGGTAGGGCGAGTGTTGGTATATGTAAAATCTGTTTCCAGGGAATACTACGATTTTCTGCTTACCTACGAAAAAGTAAAACGTAACCCGGGACTAAACAGCCTGATACAGGCAATACAGCTCAGGAGTAATACCCAGGGGGGATTAGGCATTGTAGGTGGTTGTTTCCAGAAACTGTATTACCTGTATTATGATACTTTATAGCAATAAGCGGCAGCGGTAAACGGGATTATTTTATCTCGTAAACATTATCTGCTTTGTCGATATCCGCTACCCAGGTGCTGCCCAATGTCACTTTTTTTATTTTTTTAGGAGATGGAAACCTAAGCGATATCATTTTATTGCCTTTTTCCCAGCAGTCGATGCTTCGATGTATTTTGACAGTGCTGTTGTCATCGAACAAAACAGTTACATCTACCGGTACTGGCTTATTTCCTTTGGAAATAATTTCCACCACCCCTTGTTTCCCTTTTTGTGTTACCCGGGCTATGCCCAGGTCAGGATAGCCATTTTCAAAAAACCAGCGATGCCAGAACCAGTCCATATTTCTTCCTGCGCCTGTGTTCATGCAATAAAAGAAATCATACGGCTGTGGATGTTTGCCATTCCACTGAGCGATGTAATAATGCAGGGCTTTCAGGAAAAGACTATCGCCCAGCATATCTTTTACATACAGGTAACCCAACGCCGGTTTGGGATAAGAATTGGTAACATAGGCCTCCGTAGTTTGATTGGAGGGTGTCATAATGGGCAGGTCGGCTGCTTTGCCCGCAATAAAATTATAAGGTCCCATGCCATAGTCATCCACGATGGCGCTGTCTATGCAGGGTGAAATAATCCATTCTCCGATGGTGGCCCATCCTTCATCCATCCAGGCATACAGGGTTTCGTTGGTACCCATGTAAAAAGGGAACATCGTATGAAATATTTCATGATCGGTGAGTTCAACAGCCTGTGCTTTATCTGCCAGGGGGTTATCGTTTACCATCATGGGATATTCCATCTGGTCCAGTCCGTCGAATACCGTTTCGTGATTGTACGGATAAGGCCACTTAGGGAAGTAGTGGCTCATTTTATCAACGGTAGTACGGGCATAATGTATTACATCGAAGAAGTCGGCATGTGATGCATTAAAAGCAACGTCAACGCGTGTACGTCTTTTGGTAGCAGCATCCACCTCCACGCTGGTGGCATTCCACAGGTAGTGATTGCTGAGGGCGAAAGCAAAGTCAGTAACGTGGGTCGCTTCAAAACGCCAGGTATTTGTGGACTTTGACTGGGTGATATGACCGGCCCTGAGATCGTTGCTGTCTATTACGGCTATCACGCTGTTTGTTTTTTCGGCGGCCGCAATACGTTGCACATATTTATCGGTGTATACTTCACTGGTATTTTTCAGGTCGCCGGTTGCCCATACGCTGTAGGGGCCTGGTACTGTTATGGCTACACGAAAATCGCTGAAATCGTTATAAAACTCCTGGGTACCTGTGTAAGGTATCATGTCCCAGCCGTTGATATCATCATATACGGCGATGCGCGGAAAAAAATAGGCGATGAAATAAGCGCCGGCATCCACCGAGCCTGTCCTGATGTGGGTATTTTCGTTCAGCTTATAGGAGAAGTCGAGGTTGAAGGTCACCGTTTGCCCGGGGTACAGGTCGGGTATACCTATCGGCATATTGGTGCTATGAGTGGGCACGGGTACTGGCTTATCGGTACCATTTATCTTCATATTTTTAATCACTACGCCTGCGGTCAGATCCTCCGGAGAAACGGTCATTGCTCTCACTGCTCCTTTCTGAAAGAGGTTGGGAAACAGTTTAAAATTGACCATGTGCAGGGTATCAGGGCTGTTGTTTATATAACTGATCTCCTCTGATCCTGCTACCAGGTTGGTACGGGGGTCAAAGCTAACACGGATATCGTAACCGGCTTTGTTCTGCCAGTATTTGCCACCCGGTTTACCGCTATAGGTACGTGTTTGCTGATCGTATGCCTTCTTTATACCAAGTGGCATGTATAATGGGGTTTGTGCAACGGCCTGCTGTGCAACGATCAGCAGGAGCCAAAAAATACAAGATTTCCTCATAAGCTAATTAAAAGCAGTGGCTTCAAATGTAGGGAATTACCCGGAAAATGAGTGGCAGGCAGGCTGTAAAATGGCCGGAGCGAAACGCACTACCCCTTAAAGTGCCGGGTGGTGTCAACTGGCAGATGTGTGCTGTCGGCCGGCATCAGCGGCGCTTTGGTGGAGTCGGGAACACTATGAAGGCTGTCTGCCGGTGCTGTAACACTATCTTTTCCGTTGACACCCTTACCTGGCAACGGAATGGTGGGTGCATTACTACGGCGTTTACTGGAGTACGTGCTGACAGTCCCCTGCTCTTTCATATCCTTCATTGTTTTTTTATCAAAAAGATATTTGGGGTGTTTTTCCGGTCTGAGTCCCCGGTCAAACTGCGCCTCTGCTCCTACTGCGGGCGCCTGGTATACCTTTTGGGAAGAATGGCATGCCAACAGCAAAATGAAAACAAAGAGGACTGGGTACTTCATGTAAATGAGTATGAAAGTGAGTATAGATACGGGGACGAGGGGACATTTATTAAACGCGGAAACAGGTGTTTTATTATCAGATGGAGGGTTTTCCGCTTTTATGGTTTCTATTTTGAAATTCAAGACCGCTGTATTAAATTTAGCGTAAATTCACTGGTTGTCATCCCCTTGTTCTAATATTTTATATCTTTAACTACTATTTCAATCCCGATGAAAACCCTCCTTCAGGAGAGAGTCACGGCTACATTCGTTATTATAACAACGCACTATGAAAGTATCTACAACCAGCTTCCCAAGCGTATTTGAGACCGCATTCGGAAACACGGAAAACTCAAGTAAAGACTTACTCAATGGGTTAAAAATCAAGAAAGACGACACCTGGTACCTGGTGGGTAATCTTGCCAAACGGGGTGGTATTAATCCAGGCAGGGTCACCAATGCGTCGCCAACTGAAGAAGACTATGAAATATTATTCAAAGCTGCTTTGTTAAATACGATCGATAAGGTACAACAGCCTATTGCCCTGACCGTTGGGTTTCCATTTTCAACTTACAATATCTACAAAACGCCAGCAGAGCATTTCCTGAGCAAAAGGCATTTCCTGATCGACTACGATACGCAAACCTATAACACCAAGGGGTCGTTCAAAAAGGCGATGTTTGACATTGAAAAATATGAAGTGATCCCGGAAATTGTGGGTGGCATTATTGGTTTAAAGAAAACGATCAACGAGCCACAGCTGGATAACTTTATAGCGGTGAGTTTTGGATTTGGCACCATTGAAGGCGGTATGGCCACCGGCGATGGTCTTATTCACCGTACCTGTTTCAGTTCCCACGGCATCCGTTATGCCATCAATAACCTCACCCGTGAACTGAACCAGAAGCATTACCTGGAAATGAAAAACGAGCACCAGGTGGATGACGCCTTTATGAAAGGCTCTATCTTCACCAACCGTAAGCGTATTGATCTGCGTGACATGCGTAAAGGTGTGCTGACACAATATTACAAGGAAGTGGTATCCCCGCTGATGCGCAGTTACTTCACTGACCTGGACTTTGAAACCTGTGAAAAAATTTATCTCATGGGTGGAGGTGCGCACTACCGCGAGCTGACGGATGCTTTCGTGGAAGAGTTCCGTGACTTTATCCCGGTAGAGGTAGCGCCGGAGCCTGAAAAACTCATGAGTATCGGTTATCTTTATAATTCATTAAGAATCTCAGATAATAAGCCACAACGAAGTGTAGGTCTGGATCTTGGTAATTCCAGTTCCATTATTTCTACTTTTGATGACCAGGCGCAACATACGCCCGGTGTAACACCTAACCCTAATCCCATCACCCTCTAATTTGTACTTGTGATCAATGTCAGACATATTTTCCGAAATATAATTGTTCCCGGAGCCTTTCGCATCCCTAAAACGGTTTCTGTGAATGGCGGCATCGACGCTTCTGTTTCAGGCAGAATAGATGGTAATGTGAGAGGTGATGTAAAAACCAGCGGCAAACTGGTGGTGAGTGAAACGGCGAGCATACGTGGCCATATATATGCTGCCGACCTGGTAGTACACGGAAAAGTGTATGGAGATGTTTATATCAGCAACAAAGCCCATATCAGCAACAAAGCCCTTGTAAAAGGTGATGTGAATGCGATGGTACTGGAAATAGAAGAAGGTGCGGTAGTGGAAGGCGCTATTCGTAAAAATGTGCAGACCGTGCAAAAGGCCGAACATCAGCCGGAAGCCGAAGAGGCCAAAGTGGCCGCGCCTGCGGATGTTATTAGCCGTGAAGAGGAAGAAGAACAAAATACCAGCTGGTTTTAACAGCCGGCATTGTCAACACGATAGCTTATTTAAAAGGCTGGTTCCTGAAGAACCAGCCTTTTTTGTTTACGTAGCTTCGTGAGCGTTATATCGGCGTTCGCTATCTTCTTTTTTTCAGTGGGTCCAGTAGCTGCGACAGGCCATTCATTTTAATCACCAGCATGGTTTCCAGCAGCATACCCAATTTGCCTTTGGGAAAGCCGTTGCGCTGAAACCATTCCAGGTAGCTCACCGGCAGGTCGCAAAGGACCACGTCTTTATATTTACCAAAGGGCATCTTCATCACCACCAGTTGTTGCAGTAACTCCGGATCCGGCTGTGTCATCTCCATATAAAATCCTGATTTATTCCACTGCAATTTAAATTATAAATCTGTTTTAAACAGCCACTGATTATTTCTTTAAGAGACCGGCACTGCTCAGTGAAACAGTTACCTATGCAGCGAAAGATCTGGTGAATGATTCGAGGCTATTGGGATTATAGGTTTCCGATTGGCCGGACCAAATCAGTTACAACGGTGGTACCACATGCGCCCAATAGTAAGATAGCGCCCAGCAATGCCGTAATGACGATTGGCTTTTATAGAAAATGATTTTAACAGACTCCGTATTGTCATAAAACAACAAGCCCTGGCCGTAAAAGGTTTAACCATTTTTAGGAGACCCCGAGTCTGTTTTTGTTTTTCTTTCGAAAGAAATCTACATTCGTCTTGCGCTGGCTACGCGGTAAAATTCATAGCCTTTTTCTTCCCGTTCCGGCAGATATGTTTTCCTGTAATCGGCAGCTCCCTGGTCTTCTTCCAGTAGAAAATCAAATGTTTTCAAATAGCCTGGTAAGGCTCCCGGATCAAAACCAAAGGTCCATTTTTCTTCCAGGTCAGCCACATCCTTTAACAGCTTTTCGCCGCCGAAAAAGGTAGCAGGTTTATCCAGCACATCCTGGTGCACATAAGTAAAGATAATGGTGGAACCGGTGGCGAAGCGCTGCAGGAATGCAAAGGTATTGTCTATGGCTTCTTTATTGAGGTAATTGGTCACTCCTTCCCAGATAACGACCGTGGGAATACTGAAATCGAAGTTATTCTGGGCGCTCAGCTGATCAAGGCTTTGTTTATTAAAATCGACCTGGTAATAAAATACTTTGGCGGGTACTTTATGGGCGCGTAGTCTGGCCAGTTTATATGCTGCGGTATTGGGATGGTCAATTTCCACAACCCTGATATCTTTGAGAAATGACAGGCGTAGTCCGCGGGTATCAAAACCGGCGCCCAGGATGAATAACTGTTGTGCACCTTGTTTCACCGCCTGTTGCAACAGGTCGTCGATTAACTTTGTGCGGGCAATACCGGAGGTGAGTGCGCCGGGTATCTTTTTTTTTATGATCCTTTCTGCTATTACTCTCCAGCCGGGAATACGGCATAGCCAAACGCCTGTTCTGAGGGCATTGTCCAGGAACCAGGTGGCAAACGGATCGGTAAAAAGTCGTTGTTTTTTGGGGCGGGTTGTTTCCAATGCCCTGAACAGGGCCATGTATTGGGCCGTTCTACTCGTCACATTAGCTTTCATGGATCGTATTTTACAAGGGATAAATACCCATCAATTTAATTAAAAATTACCAGCTGCTCACCGCTGTTGCCTACTTTTCACAAATAAAAAAGCTCCTCACCGGATTGATTTTGCGATTACTGCAAAAAAATACCTATTTTTAGAAAAAAATCTAAATTGCTTTGCGAAAATGAGCCACTCATTAAATATTGACAAATTAGACCTACAGATCATATCAGAAATGTCGACTGATGCGGGTATTTCTTACGCCGAGTTGGGAAAGAAGCTCTTTGTATCGGGCGGTACCATTCATGTGCGTATTAAAAAGCTGCATGAAATGGGTGTGATCAAAGGTACCCGCCTGCAGGTAAACCTGCGTGCCATTGGTTACGATGTACTGGCCTTTATAGGTATTTACCTTGAAAAGAGTTCTTTGTACGAAAACGTGGCCAAACAGTTATTAAAGGTTCCGCAGATTGTACGGTTAAACTACACCACCGGTTCCTACAGCATGTTTGCAGAAATCATCTGTAAGGACAGCAGCGAATTACGAAAAATACTGCAGGATGATCTGCAGCATATCAAAGGGATAGAGCGAACAGAAACGATTATTTCATTGGAAGAAAGTTTTTCCAGGCCGATCAACGTGAGCGAAGTTTTATAGCACGATATTTATTTAGCAGCGCTGCTTTGTTAAAGCAGCGCTATTTTTATGCAGGGTTCTGCATGATAAGCAGCCCCATCACGCAGGAATTCAAGCCGGATAGTGCTGCGCGTGTATTTCGTTACAACACGCAGGTGTATGATGCGCCACTACCGGCAAAGGATAAACGAAAATACCCGCTGATCATTTATGCTTCCATTTTCCTGGGATCGCGGGTACCGGCATACAGTTCGTATTCCAGCAGGCGGCAGTCGATGGTACTATTATAGAATTCGATCCGGCGTTTTGCTTTCAGTCCTACTTTCTTGGCCAGTTCCAGGTTACCGGTAAAAACGTAGCCGTGATACCCCCCACATTTCTGTTTCAGGAAGTCGCCGATGCGGCCGTATGTTTCTTCCAGTTCTTCTATTTCACCGAGGCGTAAGCCATACTCAGGGTTCATGTATACTGCACCCATAGCACCTTCGGGGACTTCTGTGCTGGCGAAATCGCACACTTTAAATTCGATCATGTCTTCCACACCAGCTGCTTTCGCATTTTTGCGGGCGTTTATAATGGCCGCTTCGCTCAGGTCGGTGGCTATGATCCGCAGACCAGGTACTTCTATGATCTGTTTTTCCAGCAAACCTCTTTCGTTGAGGTATACGTTTTCATCGAATCCCTGCAGATGCATAAAAGCGTAATTGTCGCGGAAAAGACCAGGGCGGCTGTTGGTGGCTATCAGCGCAGCTTCGATGGCTACGGTACCGGAGCCGCACATGGGATTGATAAAAGGCGCTTTGCGGTCCCATTTAGTAGCTAAAATGGTAGACGCAGCCAATGCTTCCAGCATGGGTGCACGACCTGGTATTTTGCGATAACCATGTCTTGCAAGTGAGTCGCCGGAGGTATCTACAAATATTTCTGCATTTTCATTTTTCCAAAACAGGTGTATGACGGCGCCGGTCAGTTCTGCCCCTGTAGAAGGACGCTTACCTGTCTTTTCCCGTAAACGGTCTACCACGGCATCTTTTACGCGCAGATTGGCAAACATACTGTTGTTGATCGACTCATTCTGCACATTACTGGTGATAGAGAAGTAGCCATCTGCCGGCAGTATTGTTTCCCAGGGATAGGTATGCAGCTGGCTGTATATTTCATCGCCATCGAGGGCTTCAAACTGTTTCAGGCTGTATAATACCTGGCTGGCGCAACGCAGATTAAGGTTCAGGCGAATGCATTCGTTAAGAGAAGCATGCAACCGTACGCCGGTTACGAAAGTTTCTTCCACGGTAAATCCCAGTTCCTTTACTTCCTGCTCCAGGTAAGGTGTCAGGCGTTTGTTACAGGTGATTGTAACGGTTCCCTTTGTTGTATATAAAGACATAAGGCGGCAAATTTACCAATCTTTATGATAATCCCCTTGTATTCCTTAATTTAACTCCCTCAATTATACCTTCCCATATATGCGACATAATATTTCCCTGTTTTGGATGCTGATACTTTGTATATCCGTGCAGGCGCAGACCAGCGCGCGGCTGGTGCGCAGCAATCTTATTATGCCGGTACCTGTAACGCCCTCCAGTCATGCCTCTACTGTTGTTGCCCTGCCGGACGGCCGTTTGCTGGGCGCCTGGTTTGGCGGCAAAGAGGAAGGTAATAAAGATGTAGTGATATGGGCTGCCTTTTTTGATAAAAACAAGTGGCAGTCGCCTGTACAACTGGCAGATGGTATTATCAGCGATACCCTTCGGTATCCCTGCTGGAACCCGGTACTGTTCCGCACCAGGGCCGGTTTGCTTTGTTTGTTTTATAAAGTAGGGCCTAACCCTCGGGAATGGTGGGGCATGGCCCGGTACAGCCATGACAACGGCATTAGTTGGTCATCTCCCGAAAAATTACCTGCGGGTATACTCGGGCCTATCAAAAATAAATGTATACAACTGCCGGATGGGCGCCTGCTACACCCTTCCAGCACCGAAAGTGTAAAGGGCAATGTTTGGGTATCACATATGGAAATCAGTGACAGCACGGGGCATCAGTGGCAGCAGATCAGCATCCCCTGCGATACCTTTGGCGTAATCCAGCCAACTATACTCACCTATGCCGATGGTCGCTTGCAGGCGCTTTTCAGAAGCCGGCAGAATGTGGTGGCCAACAGCTGGTCGCGGGATCATGGCGCTACCTGGGAAACGGTGAAGGGGCTGTCTCTTCCCAATCCCAACTCTGGTATTGATGCTGTAACACGGCCGGATGGGTTACAGGTGCTTGTGTACAATCCGCTAACTACCGGCCATCATTGGTCAAATGGGCGTAACGAGCTGCGGGTGGCTATTTCCAGGGATGGCCAAAAATGGAAAGATGTGTATGTGCTGGAGAAACATAAAAGCGGCGAATACAGCTATCCAGCCATAGTCGCCGCCACAAATAATTTGGTGCATATCACCTATACAGATGACCGAAAAAATATCCGCGCCGTTACGTTACAAATCAAATAATATCAATTCCATATTTCGTTGGCGGCAGTCAGGATCATGGGTTCCCGTTCAGTCACCATAATGGTATGTTCATGTTGCGCCACAAAGCCGCCTTTGTTACCCACGAGGGTCCAACCGTCATTGCTTTGGTTGGCAAACGAAGAGTTGGTGGAAATAAATGTTTCTATTGCCACTACTGCATTTCTTTTGAAGCGGGTTTTATTAAACCGTACATAGCAATTCAGGATGTCGTCCGGCGCCTCGTGTAAACTTCGGCCCACTCCATGTCCGGCGAGGTTACGGATTACGGTGT
>Ga0207426_1000138_pt1 | contig 196119 bp, 182 predicted proteins | sample AraplaMF_Cvi_mMS_FD_184265 | JGI IMG/M metagenome (GOLD analysis project Ga0207426, IMG submission 184265) | Arabidopsis root microbial communities from the University of North Carolina, USA - plate scrape MF_Cvi_mMS (SPAdes) (version 2) | ecosystem: Host-associated > Plants > Roots >...
TCGTCGTAATCGAGCACATGCTGGGCCTGCTTGGCCTCGACGTAAGCCGCGAACAGGCCCTTCAGCTCGGCGGCCCAGCCCGCGCACCAGGGATAGTGCTGCCCCAGCACCTTCTCGATCTCCATCTCGGCGTTGACGCAGCGCGAGTAGATCGACAGGCACGTGCCCTTGGCCGGGAAGCGGCTCTCGGTCTTCGACAGGCCGCGCTCGTGCCGGACCAAATTCATCAGGTCGGCGGAATCCTCGCGGTCGTGGATGGTGAAGGCGGGATCGACGCCGATCCGCTCGGCATATTCGCGTAGCAGCCGCGCGCCGATGCCGTGAAACGTGCCGGCCCAGGTCAGCGCATCGCGCATGATCGCGGCGTTGTTCTCGCCCAGCACTTTTCGCGAGATGCGCTCGACCCGGCCGGCCATCTCCGACGCCGCACGGCGGGAGAAGGTCATCAGCAGGATGCGGCGCGGATCGGCGCCGGCAACGATCAGGTGCGCGACGCGATGAGCCAGCGTGTTGGTCTTGCCGGAACCCGCGCCGGCAATGACGAGCAGGGGGCTTCCCACGGTCGCGCCGTCGGTGACGCCATGTTCGACGGCGCGGCGCTGCTCCGCGTTGAGCGTATCCAGATATGTCGCCACGAATCGCCCCGGTGAAAGGGGCAGACTCGGCAATAAGGCGGCGCTCCGCAAGGCATACGTGAGGGTCGGCCGCCGTGCCGCCGGCCGCAATTCAGCTCGGCCGTACCATGAACGGCATGCTCTTGGAGTCGGGCTGGCCGGCCACCTTGAGAACGAGACGGTAAATGCCCGTCATCGCCGGCGCCGTCAGACGCAGGACCGTCACCCCCATCGGCGGTCCGGAGTAGCGGATCGGCTTGGCAGGTGGGGGCGCGAACGGCTTGAAGTCGCTCTCGTCGAGTTCCGCCTTGCCCGGTGATTGGACGGCGCGCTCCCAGGAGAGTTCGCCCTGCAGCGATGTCGCGGGGGAACTCGACTGGATGAGCACCTCGAACGGCGCCTGGACCGGGACGACGACATCCTGGACGGTAATGTCGAACCGCTCGTCTTCCGCCGCCAACAGGCCGTCGGCGCCGAACAGTTCCTGAAAGGCAAATCTCGCCTCTTCGGCGGCGATCAGGCTCACATGCGACTTGTCGGTGAACTGGATCTGCTGTCCCGGCAGGAAGGCGCCCTGCAACGACACCGTGCCATCGCCGGCTGACTCGGTCTCGATCTTGTCGACAATTCCACCGTTCCAGACGAAATGCGTGATCGTGCTGAACCGCGACCCGATCATCAGAAAGGTGCGGATATGCGCCGGAATGGGCTTCGTGGCGAAATCGATGGCGTCGCGAAAGGCCTTGGCAAGATCGAGGGTTGCGGCATTGAGCTTGAGCTCGTTGACGGCAAAGGCCCGGTCGCTCAGCGAAATCGGCTCGAGGCCGCCTTCCACCTCCCGTTTCCAGATGATGGGTTCGTGCTGAAGCGGAAATGTCTGGTAGAGGGCGAGGTAGCGGTCATCATTGGCCAAACGCTTCGACTGGTCGGCGCTGAGGAAATCCGCCGCATGCAGCCCCAAGGCGCCGGCGAGCGCGACGGGCGCGCCGTTATGGGGCGTGCCGAACGTCGTGAGCGAGCGAATGGCGGCAAAGCCCGGCTCGTTCGCAAACTTGCCGCTCTGCAGATAATACCGGGTGACGAGCCCGCCCATGCTGTGGGCGACGATGTGAATCTCCGCCTTGCCGTTCCAATCGGTGTGGATCTGCCTGATCCTGGGAGCCAGCCGCTCCTCGGCGGATTTCGTCAGATCGATGCGCCAATCATAGGGCGCGGTGTATAGCGTTTTGTCCCGCGCTGAAAACATCGCCTGGCGGGTCTTCCTGTCGCGCAGCCGCGAGAACGCCTTGAGCCATTGCGCGTAGATGTCGACGACGTATCCGACCTTTCCGATGACCTCGCCGACGACAAGGTTCGGCTGAAGCAGGCGCAGAAACCGCTCTTCGTCGAAGCCCACGATTCCGTTGAGCAGCGAGCCCGGCCAGACCATTCCCTCGCCATCCGAAAGTTCGGAGCCGAGCAGTCCTGGAACGAAGAGCAGCACCTTGGTCATGGCGTGTACTCCCGGATCGCCTGGATCATGTTCACGACGCTCGCGCGTGCGAAGTCCGGCAGCTCCTCGAGGCTCTGCGGGCAGATTTCCATCTTCTTCAGCAACACCACGATGTCCTTGCGGTCGTCGCAATAGTCCATGATGCAGCCACGCGTATCGTCGTGCTCCTCGAGATCGAAATATTCGGCAAGGACCTGGGCGACGATCAGCATCGCGAGACAGGCCTCGAACGACCGTCCTGCCTTCGCGGCGTAGCCGCGCAACTCGTAGGCCGACACCAGGATGATGCGTTTGCTCGAGACCGAGAAGAAGTCGAGCTCAACGCCATCGCGATCGAATGGCGGGTTGGTCACGCGGTCCGCAATCAACGGCGCCAGCAGGCAGACCAGGAGATCGGTCCCGGTCGATTTCAGGATCGGCCGGGCAACGGGATAGATGTCCTCGGCCCAGACGCTGTTTTCGAGCTGCGGGTCTTCGGCCGTCTTGGGATCGAGCTTTTGGATGATCTCGCGCGTGCGGCGGCCCGACATGGTCAGTCCCATCGGCACCGTTGCCTCGATCCGGACGAACCTGAACAGCTTCTGCTTCCGGTTGATGGCGTCCAGCACGCGATTGACGAAGCCGGAATGAACGTCGATGTCCCAGACCGCGACGTCGTGCGTCCGCGCCGCCCGGGCGCTGGTCGCGCGAGGTTTTGTGGCGGACTTTGCAGCAGACTTGGCTGCAGACTTGGTGGCGGGTTTCATGGCCGCGGCTTTCTTGGCGGCCGTGGTCTTCCCGGTGGCCGGCGCCTTGCCGGCCGGGGCACGCGAAGCGGATCGAACGAAACGTGTGGCTTTCTGCTTCTTGAACATCAGGACCCCTTCAGGGGGTGAACAACTGGCTGCAGCCGGGCCGCCGGTACAGAACTGGAATTCCCCACTCGATGGCGGCGAATTTGAGTGCCTCCATCTCCTTGACCAGGGCGATCCGCCCCTTGTTGACGGCGACGTCGATGTTGCCGTCGGTGAGGAGCGAGCGATAGAGCGCGCCGGTGAAGTCCGCGATCGAGCTGACGGAAATCGGCAGCTGGTTGGCGACGACGGCCGGAACGCCGGAGCGAACGAGGTTCTCGGCGATGGTGCCGAGCGGCTGCACGTCCTGGATCAGGGCGGTGTCGCAGGCGCTCAGGATCACCAGGGCCGGTTCGGCATCCGAGATCATTTTCGAGAAGGGATCGGTCCCGAGCACGACGCCGCTCTGCTGTCCTGCGCCGCGCAGCAGGAGGCCATCCGGCCGGCCATGTCCGATGAAGTGAACGATGTCGTAGGGCCTCTCCTCGAGCGCGTCGCGAACCATGCGCTTTGTCGCGCCCTCGACGAGGTTCATGGTGATCCGGGCGGCCCCCGGCCTCTGGATCCTCTCGCCGATGATGCGCTCGAGGTTTTCCTTGGTCTCCGTCCAGGGAATTCTTTCCCGGCCGAGGACGTCAGCCCCGATGACGAGCACGGCAATCTGGGAATTGCCGATCGGCTTCGGCTTGCGCTCGGCGCCATTGGCGACCGGAACGCTTCGCGCAAACGTACGCTTGGCGTGAGGCCCTTCGTTGACATCCGGCCATACGATGAATTCCCACGGCACCCGCTTGAGGCGGGTGTCGGAGGTACAGAGCGTGATCTGGATGTTGCGCTGGCTCGCCGCATAGTAGAGATCGTTCACCGAGCCGGAAAACAGCGTGCGGCTCAACTCGAGGCCGAAGTCCTTGAGTTGCGCGAGGGTCGGGCGATCGTCATCGTCGGTCAGACTCTTCTCGAGCCTGTCTCGTGTGTCGATCAGTCCCTTGAGGACCTGATCCACGATGTCAGGCCCGTAAGCGAGCGAATAGTCATCTGCGGCAACGGGGAGCGCGCCGCCCTGCTTCTCGGGCAAGAGAAATAGATTTATCCTTGCGGCATCCAGCGCCACTGGAAACGTCCTGTCGCAATTGGTGTCACGGTCGAAAAAGGGAATGCAATATGAAGTCGCAGGAATGGTACATTACCATCCAAAAGATGCAAGGTGCCGGCCGCGCCACCGTTGACGTCGGCGCCGCGACAAATGATCCGGCATGACCGAGCTCAGGCCCGACCAGTTCGAGATGCGGCGGCTGGAATCGCTCAGCAACACCATTTTCGGTGTTGCCATGACGCTTCTGGCCTATGACCTGCCGAAGGCGGCGGTGTTCACCAGTGCGCCCGACTGGAGCGATCTCGCCCGGGTCTATTCCGGCAAGCTCGCCGGCTTCGCGCTCAGCTTCATCATCGCCGGCGTGTTCTGGATCAGCCATCACCGCCGGCTGGCCCGCCAGCCCGTCGGCGGCCGCGGCGGCGTGATCCTGAACCTGTTCTTCCTGCTCTCGATCGTGCTGCTGCCCGTCACCAACGGGCTGTACACAAACTACGCCATGAGCAGCGCGGTCGCGGTGCTCTATGGTTTGCACCTGACCGCGATCGCCGGCCTCAATACCTGGCTGTGGTGGACCATTCTCGGCCGCTGGAGCCACGAGATCATGGCTTCGATGTTTCCGCTGGCCGTGTTCATCCCGGGCACGATCGTGGCGGCATTCGCGCCGCAGGTCGCGCCCTTCGTGTGGTTCATCGCTTTCGGCGGGCTGCTGATCCAGCGCTTCTACGTCGCCAAGGCCGGGCCGGACGCGTAGGCCGGTGCCTCAGCCTCGTGTCGTGCCGAACCCATCTGCCGGCACGTAAAGCTTGACCGGGCGGATTTCGTAGACGGCGGACGGATTGACCGCGCGCAGCTTTCGTGCCGCTGCGACCGCCTCGTCGTCCGTGGCGCAGTCGACGAGGTGGAAGCCCAGAAGCTGCTCTTTGGTCTCGGAAAACGGGCCGTCCAGCACCATGCCGGCGCCGGGGCCGCGCAAGGTGCGGGCCTTTCGGGTCTCGTCCAGGCGGGCGGCCGGTCCGAGCAGTCCACTGGCCCGCATGGGCACCTGAACCTCGATGACCTTGGCGACGACCGCGGCGTCCTGCTCGGGCGACCAGGACAGGATTTCGTCTTCCACGTGGTAGGCCAGGATGGCGTAGAGCATCGTCACCTCGTTATTTTTGCTGCGCGCGTCCACAGGACGTACCACGGCAGCGTGCGCCGACAATGGCAGCACGGAAAATATTGCGTCCGTTCCCTGCGACGAAACCGTCCGGAAACCCGATTGCGGCCCTGGAGTGTGAACGTCGCCCCAAACCGGCGCGACTGATGGCCACTAAGAACACTTCGGAGGCGGCCATGTCGACCATCAAGATCATCTGCGACGCGCGCCGGGCGGGAAGATCCGATCCTGCGGATCTGCACGACCAGAGCGGCCACCACCGCTATTACGGCAGCTCGGCCGAGAACGGCGGCGAGCGCATCGTCGAAAGCCGCCGCGGCAAGCAGCCGCGCGCCGTCAATGTCTGCGGCTTCTGAAGCCTCCGGCCCCACGACGCGCGACCATGAGCGTCCTGCAGATATCGATCGCCGCGATGCCGTTCCTGCTCTCCCTGGTGAGCCGGAACAGCAAGGCGATCGCTCCGTGCTTGTTCACGAGCATCTTCACCGTACTGCTGAGCGACGAGCCGCCCCGGGCGGCCGTGGCCTGGTGCATCGGCGTGCTGATCGCCGCCGTCGCGGTCCGCGAGCGGCTTCGCGCGACCTGAGCGGGCACCGTTACGGTGCGCTCAGGATCTGCTTGACGAGCGCCTCGCGCAGCGTTGCCAGTTCGCCGCTCGCCTCCATCTGCGCGATCACCTTGCCGACCTCGGGCACCAGAGCGCGATGGCGTTCGTGCAAATAGTGATAGATGTGGATACGATCGAGCGGCGGCGAGAGCGGGTAGATCCTGGCCTGCAGGTTGAGCTTCCTCACAGCGACGAGACCGCTGAAGAGATCGGTGATCATCACGTCGAACCGATCGGCGTCGAGCATCTTGATCATGCTCTCCAGGCTGGTCGTCGCCGTGACGCGGGCCATGCCGCGCGTGCCGGCCTCCGATGAGCCGACGCCGCGGACGATGCCGATGCTGTAGTCCCGGATTGAATCCCAACCGGCGACATCGAAATGGAGCCGCGTCGTGAACACCGCGGGCTCGATGTAGTTGATCGCCGGCGTGACCTGGACCAGCGTCGGGTAATCGCGTGAGAGCGTCCCGATCCGCTGGATCTCGCCGTCCACCTCGCCGGCACTCGACAGTGCGAGCGCCCGCTTGCCGGGAACGTCCTCGAATTCAAGCTTGATGTTCAGCTTGGCGTAGACGGCCCGCAGCATCTCGCCGCCGACATATTGATCGGGGATGTCGGCGATGCGCGCCAGCCGGATCAGGTCCTGCGCCTGCGATGGAGCGACTGCGAGCAAAGACAGCCAGACGACGGCAATCCGCCACATCACGCTTCTCCCTGGTCGAACCCTTGCTACCGCTGGATTCGGAGGCCCGCGCGATCTACCGGGGGTCGCGCCTGCGCACCGATCAACGCTCGCCTGCGGGTGATGCGGCTCCAGACTTTCACCGATGTCATTCTAGCACGCGAGGTGGTAGCTTGCGCGGGAATCCTGCTCGCTGGGCGCAAGACATGACCCTGCCGACCTCAAGCAGCCCATGGGCCGACAGGATCGCCACGCGCCGCGCGTGAAGAGAATCTCAACTGTCGAACTGCTCGTGGCCGCGACCGGCCGGAGCAGTGCCGCCGTTCCCGGGACATGGTGCATGGGCAACTCAGGCGATGAGGATTCCAAGCGCGGCCGCGCCGTTGCCCCGGCCGCCGCGGAGCAGCATTTGGGCGGGATCGGCGCTGCACTTGCGCCGCCGATGACCGGAGCGTGGTTGTCGCGGATCTTCAACTGGTCACGTCGCGGCGTCGGGCCGCGACTGCTGGCCGCCGTGCTGCTGTTCAGCTCCGTCGTCACGCTGGTGCTGACCGCACTCCAGCTCTATCTCGACTACAGCCGTGAGGTCGGTGTCATCGAGACGCGGCTCGACGAGATCGGCCGCAGCACCACCGGCAGCCTCGGCGAGAGCCTGTGGAATCTGGACCAGAACCAGCTCCGGCTGCTGCTCGACGGTATCCTGCGGCTGCCCGACATCCGCGCCGCCGAGGTGCGCGAGATCGCCGATCGCACCAATCCGATCCGTGTCGCGGTCGGCGACCCGAACACCCGTTCGATCGTGACGCGCGACTATCCTTTGACCGCCACGGTGCAGGGGGCGGTGCGCACGATCGGCGCGCTTCACGTCGAGGCGACGCTGAGCGAGGTCTATCGGCAATTGATGAACCGCGCCCTGGTCATTCTCGCGAGCCAGGCGGCGAAGACGTTTCTCGTCTCGCTGTTCATCATCTACATGTTCCATCTGCTGGTGACGCGGCATCTGGTCGCCATCGCCGACTTCGTCAGCAGATACAGCCTCGCGCAGCCACCGCCGCCTTTGCATCTGGAGCGCCGGCCGTCCTACGATCCCGACGAACTGGACAAGGTGATCGTCGCCTTCAATGCCATGTGCGCCAATCTCGAGCGCGCTTATGGCGAGCTGCGCGAGGCCAACGCCAATCTCGAGCGTGACCTCAAGATCCGTCGCAGCGCCGAAGAAGACGCGCGCGCGAGCGAGCAGCGCTTTCGCGACTATGCCGAGACCGCGTCCGACTGGTTCTGGGAAACCGGACCGGATCATCGGTTCACCTACATATCGGAGCGGGCCGGCGCCTTCGGCATGGACCAAAAGGCGCTGATCGGCAAGCGCCGTACCGATGCCGCTTTCGACCACGACGCCGAGCCGGAGAAATGGCGCGTGCACGTGGCGACGCTGGACCGTCACGAGCCGTTCCGGAAGTTCGAGTATCGCGGTCGCGATGCGAACGGACGCATGCATCATTTCAGTGTCAACGGCCAGCCGGTGTTCGCGTCAGACGGACGCTTCATGGGCTATCGCGGCTCCGCCACCGACCTCACCGAGCAGCATGAGACCGAGGAGCGGCTGCGCCAATCCCACAAGATGGACGCGATCGGCCAGCTCACCGGCGGCGTCGCGCATGACTTCAACAACGTGCTCACCGTCATCACCGGCACGATCGAGATCATTCAGGAGGGGGTTGCGGACAAGCCCCAGCTGGCTGCCATCGCGCAGCTGATCGACGATGCCGCCGCGCGCGGCGCCGAGATCACCTCGCAGCTTCTGACCTTCGCGCGCCGCCAGCCGATGGAGCCGCGCGAGATCGACGTCAATGCCCTCGTGCTGGAGACGGCGAAGCTGCTGAAGCCGATCCTGGGCGAGCATGTCGAGATCGTGACCCGGCTCGCGGACGACGCCTGGTCGGCGATGGCGGACCCGTCGCAGCTCTCGTCCGCGATCGTCAATCTCGCCGTCAACGCGCGTGACGCGATGCCGGGCGGGGGCAGGCTCACGCTTGAGACCGCGAACCGGGAGCTCGACGGCACGGAAGGTGCCGGCGAGGGCGAACCCATGCGCGGCGCCTTCGTGATGGTCGCGGTCAGCGACACCGGCCATGGCATTCCGGCCGATATCCGTGAGCGCGTGTTTGAGCCGTTCTTCACCACCAAGGGCGTCGGTCGCGGCACCGGGCTCGGGCTCAGCATGGTCTACGGCTTCGCCCGCCAGACTGGCGGCACCGTCGCCATCGAGAGCGAGGAGGGGCACGGCACGGTGATGCGGCTGTTCCTGCCGCGATCGAAGGGCGAGGCGCCAGCCAGGACGGCGCCGGTTCAGGCGCCGGCCACGGCGCGCGGGCGTGAGACGATCCTCGTGGTGGAGGACGATCCGCTCGTGCAGGGCTATGTCATCGCCCAGCTCGGCAGCCTTGGCTATCGCACGCTCGCCGCCGGCGACGGCGCATCCGCGCTGGCGCTGGTCGACCAGGGCGCCAAATTCGATCTCCTGTTCACGGACATCATCATGCCTGGTGGCATGAACGGACGAGAACTAGCCGACGCCGTCCGGGCTCGCCGACCGGGGGCGAGGGTGCTCTATACGTCCGGCTATACCGACGACACCATCGTCCACGAAGGGCATCTCGACCCAGGTGTGGCACTGCTTCAGAAGCCATACCGCAAGTCGGAGCTGTCGCAGAAGATTCGCGAGGTCCTTGCGGGCGAGCCGCCCGCCTGAGCCGCGCCGACAGACGAAAAAGGCGCGGCGGGGAGGCCCCGTCGCGCCCGATTCTTGCTCGCTGGTCCAGGGCTGAGAGCGCCCCGATGCCAGGCCCTTTTCGGAGCTTAGCGGGCGATCCCAGCGAGGTGACAGCGCTTGAGATAAGACACTGGATCACCTCCTTTCGTTGGTTTCGGGACCTTCAATATAGGTGGAAACCGCCCGGCAGTTAAGGGGGAGGGCGTTTGGCCCGGAACAAGGGGCGTTTTGAGCGCGGGAAGACCGGCCCGGGGCAGTTGAGACCGCCGCCCGGCCGTGTTAGGGGATCGCCCAACGCGGGTGTAGCTCAATGGTAGAGCAGCAGCCTTCCAAGCTGAATACGAGGGTTCGATTCCCTTCACCCGCTCCAATGCTATTTCAATAGTATCAGGCCAATATAGACCTGAGTCGATTTGGCCCTTGAAAATAGAGTTTTGACTTGCCTGCTGAGTCTGTTTTCTGAATAGGGCTGACTCTACGTGGCGGAAGCTTCCCACGGGAGCGCATCTTCGAACGCCGCTGCCACCTTGGATCTCTTCCAAAGGAAGCCAGGGGTCCCGTTCGCGGACTTGTATACAATGGCAGGCCGGACGCCCAAGGACTCCATGTGGCGTTTTAACGTTCGGACATTGAGGCTCAGGCGGTTAGCCAGGCTGCGGTGGGATATGAACTTGTTTGCCAGTCGCTGAACGGTGATCCCGTCAAGATATCGTTTCCGAGGTGGAAGAGCCCGCTTGAGGATCCCCGCGTCCACAAGTCGACCGATATCTCCCTCCGGAATGTCCAGGACGATTTCGATGTCGCCCGCGGTCATCTTGTCCGGAAAGACGATTGCGGATTCGAGCTGCATCCCGGGCGTGCGAATATCCGCCGGCAGGACCATGATGCGGGACATGATATTCCCGTCACGGGACGCCATCGAATAGCGGAAATTGCTGTCCAAGCAGCCCCGGACTATTTCCAGCAGGTGTTCCCCGGCTCCCTTGTCGCGCACTGCGGAGAGCAGCGGAATCTGCCCGGCAGCCGGGTGTGATGCGTTTTCTGTGAGCCTGCGCTCAATGCGTCTGATCTCCCCGGGTTCGACGCTTGGCATCCGCAAGCGGGCTGCAGGGCCGGTCGCAATTATTACGTGCCCGGAACGGACCAGACCTTGGATGACCGAGTCGGTGAAGCCCGTCCTCTGGTACAGTCTATCCAAACAGATGAGAGCTTTTCGCGCTTCCATCAGCGCCTCGAGTTCCGGCTTACTGAAGTAAACGGGAGCCCGCTTGGCGTTGTCCACGCGGAGAACGCCGGCCTCGCGATTTTCGATCAATGAGTGCAGGAATTGAGACGATCCATACGCCTTCAATGCTCCCTTGAACGAAATCCACTCCTTGTTCGAGCCTTCCATCTCCGCATAGCTTCGGCGACCCGTCCTGCCCCGCTCGGCAAAGAAGAGGTCGATTTGCCGTTCGATTTCGGCGTTCATTCTTGCGGTCGCCCCGAAGCGCGTCTGAAGGTTGAAGGCGAGATCCCCGATCTCCTTCTTCAACCCCCAATAGCCGTCGCGTTGTTCGCGCCCCTCCCGCATTACCTCGATCACATCCTGAAATGCGCTCGGCCAGCCGAGAACTGCCCGGCAGGCCAACATGAAGTTCGGGTGCCAATCGCGGAGACCAAACATATCGACCTTCTTCAGCTTGGCCCTGTCGGGCAGGCGCTTGGAAAGGATGACCGCGAGCAACACGACTAGGTCGAAAAGCTCCCATCTCGGCCAGCTGGGCAGGGCGGGATTGACCACGGCCGCGTCTTCGACCATCGGGTCCACAAGATTGGCCACGGCCGAATAGATCTGGAGGTCTTCGCCGTCGAGCTTCGTTGGATGCAGAGAACGCAGATCTGTGACCGGCTCCGCGTCCGTGCCTACGCAGAACTCGCAATATTGGATACCGTACGTAGCGTTCCACGTCAGGGAGCGCTCGCACGCGGGATTCGGGCATCGAGATATCAGTAATTCTCCCGTGGTTGGGCAATAGTGGAAGGGCTTGATCTGCCACACCGCTCGATGATGCGCCGATCTCCGAAGAGCCGCCGGGGACACCCGACGGATTTTGGGCTCGCGGAAGTACTGCCGCAGCGGTATGCCGAAAAAATTGGAGAAGCCTCTCATCCCCTCGATTTTCGCGTGTATGCGAGAGCGCCATTCCATTTCCGAACAGCCGAAGAAGTGTGAAAGGCGATGCACATCGCTCTTGGTGTCTCGACCCACGAAACTTGCGTGGTGAACATTGATGCCCGCAAGCTTCAAAGCGTTGCGTATGTGAGGGTGCCCGTTGCGGTCGCACGCCCGTGCGATGAAACCCATCAGGCTCTCGTCGTCGAGCGGGCGGGTCGGAACGGGAAACTTGATCATTTCCATCATTCGGATCAATCGCACTCCTTATCGAGGTCCGCGGCAAATTGCTCGAATGCATTCTCCTGAAAGTCGAACAGAAGTTTTCCCTGACGAATGGCTATAGCGAAGTGCGCAGGCAGGAGTGCGTTGGCCCCGCGCTCGAGAGCGACGCGAAGTGCAGCCTTCATGACGCGTTGCGCGGTGCCCAATCGTCCCGTCACTTGTGCGAAGAGTGCGCCGACAGTTTCGGGCGTCTCGAGAGCCTTTGCACTTCCGATTACATTCCGCTTTTCGATTTCCGACCGAAAGGTGCTGAGGAATGAGATGAATAGATCCATTTCTTCGGGGACATCTTCTCTGGCTCCGCGAAGGTCAAATCGTTTGGATACCCGTTGCGCGAGTTCTTGATTGGATTCGAAGATCGCATCCGCCTTTTCCGTGCCGAGCAGCACAAGCGCGTAGACGCCGCTGTTGACGGTCTTCTTCATTGCATCTGCAACGCTTCTCGCCTTCTTCTGTGTGTCACTTTCGATGAAATGTTGAACCTCGTCGACGAAGCCCAGCTCGGTTTCTTGCCCTTGGGCGAGCTTGGAGACCCGGCGACGGAGCATCGGCTCGGTACCTTTCTCGGGGTCGGGGTCGCCGAGCGCGGTGAGCGCATCGACCTGGAATTGCCGCTTCGTCGCATCGACTGACAATTCGAAGTCGATCACCTTCTTGATGCCGCGCGCCCAATTTTCGTTCGCACAGACTTGCTCCTGGTAGGTTTTGACGATGTGCGATTTCGACGCGCCCGATGGGCCGATGACCGCGATTACCGGCAGGGGGTCCACCTTGATCGTCAGATGAGGATATTTTTCGCGCTTCTCGGCCATCTCGGCACGGCGCTGGATCACTTCAGCCCTCGCGCCGTCGATGACGCGATGGATCATCTTCAACTCGTTATGCGGATGTCGGATCTTTCCGAATTCGCCCAAACGATTGGCGATTTCCGTCTCGCCGATGATTTGTGGGGTTTTGCGTTTCGCTATCATCTCTTTCTCCTTTGTCGATATCCGATGGAAGCCGTCTGTTAGGCCTCGCTCTCTGCTAGAGACTTCATTCGTGCGGCGAAGGCCGCGACGGTGCCCGCGATCTTGGGCTTGCTGGGCTCCTTGAGAGGCGGCTGATCGTTGACGACCGCATCGCGCATACGTCGCCGGGTCTGCCGGTCCGACTTCTTCTTGCCGCCCCTGACAGGGCCCTTCGGCGGAATGCGATTGCCTTCAGGTGAATGAGCCGCGACCTTGATCTCGAAATCGTCTTTCCCCATGCCGGAAACCGTGGGCGGCGCCTCCGTCATGACCACGGTCGTGCCTTCCGCCAGCTTCGAGGGTTCGTGGAGAAGGCGACGCTGCTTCTTGATGCTCGAGTACGCCTCAGATGGTATCGACTCTTCAATGTTTTCACGCAAGCGGACGCGAGCGGCGTACTGTTCTTCCGGGCTTGAGAAGGCGATGGACTCTTGTTTCGCCCAGATCCGTAAGATGTTCCAATGCCAGAGCGAAAGCCCCTTCACGGCTTTGCCCGACTGGTTCGGAAGGGACACGTACTTTTTGCGCTTTGCGTTCCAGATGTGAATGACCTCGACGTTGGCCGGGTTGAATTTGAATGCCACTCGCGGATTCCGTGATGACAGTGGTGACTTTCTGAGGGAGCGTCGGGGAGCCTCGCAAGCGAGGTCGTCCAACAGTTGCTGTGTTATCTCCGGATCGTGGAAAGTCATGCCATCGAATGTCAATCCGCTCGTGGTGAGCGTCCCGTCGCGCAACACGCCGAACGCGCGTTCGAGAAAGTCAGAGTCCCCGATGTAGGGTCGCTTGTTCTTTGCTTTGGACTTTTCCCACGCCAAAGCGGGTGGAATGAGCAGAGTGCTATGTTCGGTGTAGTGGTACACGTCGTTGATGGCCTGGTTGATCAACTCGGTGAGCTTGTCGAGCGTAATCGTCGATACTTGCGAAGGGTCGATACCAAGTTGCGTCATCAAAGCCGGCTTGTAGGGAAGTCCCCCGGGCAATCTGTCCAGAAGCATCTGTTTGATCGTAAGAAACATTCTTTCGACGACCGCTTTGTATTGGGGTCGCTTCACTGGTGCCCAGCGCACATTAATTTTCGCATCTTCGCACGCCGCTTGGTATGACTTGCCCGTTTGCGCAAGTTCGTTGTCGACGAGGACCATGCCGGGTTTCCCCCAGCCGTCGCTTGTCCTTTGAATCTTGGGCCAGCGCGCATTGATGTCGCGCTTGTGTACGTTGACTCTCTTGAGGGCTGCCATCGCGGTGAACAAAGACGGCGGCTCGAACGTCACGACGACGGCAAGAACCATTCTTGTGTAGAGATCGATGGCGATAGTGATCGTCGGACGTCCTAAAGGCAGCAAAGTTTCGTCATCGAGAACACACCAGGCGTCGGCGATCGTAGAGTCGATCATGACCACCTCGAGGAGGCGCGTCGCCTTGATGGGATGCAGGTTTCCGGCGAACTGAGCGTCCGCTTGTGCCTTTCCGAATTTGGCGGCGACGGTCTCGTAGCACTCGGCAGAAACACAGTAGGTGCGGACCGTTTCGTCCGATGGCTTTTTCAGAGGCTCAGTGAGGATCGGTGCGAGCTCCCTTGCGCATGCGGTGAATCGGACCGAGAACTCGGCGTAGGTCGCGATGTGGTTGCGGCTGGGAGTATCCGCCTCCCAATAGAATGCTATGATGTCCTCGAGGAGCTTCGAGACGGCAGGATGCCAGCGTTCGCGCGTCGTCGAGCCGGTCTTCGCGATCAGGAAGCGCGCGGACAATTCCTCGATATCCGGGTATTTCACGAGATATCGGTGCATGGTGCCGCTGCTTGGCGCCCATTCGTGGCCGGCCTTGCGGGCCTCGTTCAATTGTCTTCCGACCCAGCCGTCGAGCGCGTCATGATAGAGACTGGTGGGCGCCTTCTGTTCGTGCCATCTCCTGAGGTACCAGTACAGCGATCTGGCGTCCTTGGCCTTTTTACTTTGTTCACCATCCGGGGCGAGATCGGTGCAATCAGACGCGTGCACGATGTTGCCTTCCGCATCTCGTATGACGTCGTACTTGACCACTTCTCGAGCGGCGAGTAGCTCCTCAAATTGTGCTTCACTGGCTGTGAACTCGGAACCGTTGTCGAGATCTATTGGCATGAACAGGAGTCGGTCCATTGGCAGCTGCATGGCGTACCGGTAGATCGCCCCCTTTCGGACGAAGCAGTCGTTCACTCTTACCGCGAGCGAAATAGCCAAAGGAAACCTCCTTACAAGAGCGGCGGCGAGGACCGCCGCAGAGCTTCATGATCAACCCACGTCACGATCGTCTCGTCGTCGATGCGGGCCGTAAGATCGAAAGTGACTTTGCGCTGCGTGACCAGGGCGTGCAGATACGGAACACCGCCGACAATTTCGGCGGCTGTCGCGTGCGTCAGCGAACCGTCGGCGTCCTGCAAGGCGGCGCGCAAAGCGAAGTGGTTGACCGGCGGTACATCGCAGTAGGCCCACGTCACTATCGCATGAGCGTTTTGATAAAGGCGCGTCTCCATTATCTGCGTGCGGGTTAACGTGCGGAATTTCCATCCGACGATCTGGTAAACCTCTTTCGCCAAGTCCAACTTACAAAGGTAGTCCGGGTCGCGCATGCGCCGGTCGTCATCGTGTTTTGTCTCGATGATTTCGACGGTGCCATCCGCGAGATCTCTCCGAATGTCCGGAATGTATTCGAGTGGCCGCTCGAGTCCGGGCATGGGAATCACGACCCGATGGGGCTGCGCCATGCATTTGACGACGGCTTTGTCGACGTCCGAAATTTCAAGCAGGCCGTTTTCGTGATCGGCCTCGTAGCCAATTGATCGTCCGGCCGCCTTGTAGCAGGGATACCTACCAGTCATCTTTATGGCCCGGCCGTTGATGATCAGCTTCAACGGGCCACCGTCTGGGGCATGGACGATGCGCGCGGTGGTAGACATGAGATCCGCGACGATGTCGTCAAGCCGTTGTTCTTTTTCTGCCATGGTGTGGCCTCATCTCCTGATGTCGGAAGGCTGGGTGCCGGGGCGAGTTCGTCGGTACGCGCGCGCGCTCCATCGGTCTCCCGATGCATGGTGCCGCGCGGCGCCCTCTGATTCAGGTGCCGACATTCGGATCAAGGGAGTGCAGGCGCGCAGGGCGGAGCCGCGAGATGCGCCTGGAACTTCTCAGCTATAGATCCCAACCGAGTATGTCCGCACTGAGAGAGACGCCGCAGCGCAGAATATCCCTCCGTGAGAAGCGTTCACGAGCGACCCTCCGCAGGGCGGCCTCGACGTGCCTTCGAGGGCTCTCCGGACCTATGGTCGGATCGAGCGCCTCGATGCAGGTGGTGAACGCCGCCCTGTGCTCTTGCTGCAGCAAATACCAGATCGAATTTCGAGCTAACGCAAACCCGATGTCGTCGATGGTCGGATCCGGGTATTGGAATCTGTTTGCGGCTACGACCGGATCTCGGGCATGCCTGAGCAGCCACTGCCGGAATTCGTCCTCCGCAGGAGCGCCGTAGAGCATCAAGAAGCTTTGGTGACGAGGGATGTTTCGGGGCATCTCGTAGATTGTCTTGAGAACGGCTTTGATTTCGCTACTCCGCTCCAGAGGTTGCCCGACGATCTCCTCGACATCGAGAAACGAGGCGACAAACGCTTTCTCGCGGAGTTCGTCGACGGCGTGCCAAGCGGCGCGGCGCTTGCGCTTGGCCAACAGCATTTTCTTCCAGATCGGTCCCACCTCGGCCAGGTGGATTCCAAGTTCGGGAATGTAGAGGCCGTACATGCCGGTCTCCGTGTCGTGGCCGTGCGCAGGATTCGTTGGCACTGCGTTCATCGCATGCTCCTCAATCGCTTGTGGCTCCGGCCGATCGAATCCGTTCGGCCCTGCGAAACCGCTGGGGGGAAGGCTAGGGAGGGACCTCGACAAGTAGAAGCGGTGTGCCGATTTCATCGCGCGCTTGCTAATTTGGCGTGCACGCTTGGAGCAGGCGGAGAGACTCCGCCTGCAACTCGCTGGACCTCTTGGGGTGGACGGGTGTGACTACCAAGTCTCGTCGTCGTCGAGCGGCTCGTCGAGAACCGCGTCGATCTCGGAGAAGGGCTCTTCCGCTTCGCGCTCAATTTCCTCCTTCACCCTGGCCAGCGACGTCCAGTAGATGTCGGGCAGGGGCACGGCGGCTCGGAGCGTGTTCCGGATTGCGCGCACGCTCGGTGGGCGGCTGACCGGGCCGCAGAGCCACTCGAGGGCCTCCCGATCGCCATTGGCATCGGAGAAAAGCCAACCGCGCAGCCGATCCAGCTCCCGACCCAGAGCAGCGTCGGGCATGGCAAGCCAAGCGGCGGCACGATCCATGGCGAGGAGATAGTCGGCAAAGATGCCCGCCAACGTGTGATCGTAGAAGAGGGGAACACTGAGGCGCGGAGCGCCTGCATGAAGCTGTGTCTGCATTCTTCGGTTCCTTTAAAAGAGCCGTTTTCGCCCGACGGAGGGCAGTCCGGCTCTGTGGGAGGTTCCACCGAATGGCTGCAGATCAGCTGTTGACACGCCTTGAAGCGCGTGCGATCGCTCATCCAGCAGCCTTCGTCCCCGGCACTTGGTAGGTGAGCGGGAAAAGATCTTTCGGCGGTCTTGGCGATGGTAGCGTTAGGTTGATATCAGCGGGGCTCTGCCCTTGCAGGTTCCTTTCAAACTGAGTCCGGTTCCCGCCGGACGGTTGAAGATTGCAACGCCTCCCCTAGCCCGGGAGGCGTTTGCGCTTTTGGCGCGGCGGCCGATTAGAACATCGCTTGGCCGATTGCAAATCTCCCCCAGCTCTCTGCGTTTCTAGCGGGCCGCGATCGTTTCAGATTTTCTCCTTTAGGTGGCGTGGGCGTTCTTGAGCGCTTGCGCATGGTCGCGCGACAGACCGCGCGATTTGCGAGTCCTTCGGCGTCCTAGAAAAACGAGTCCTTGCTCCACCGGCGCAAGCTTCGTCTCGAATCTTCTCTCCGCCCGCTCGATAGCGAGAGTCGAAGACGGCGAGTCCTTCGTCGGTGGAGGCAGGGTTCCACAGGAGGACTCAAAGGACTCGCTATCGTTCGGCAGGAACAACTCAGGAGGAGTTCCCACTATCGTGTACGATCGCTGATTGTGACGGCGAGACTTCGCCGTTATCGCAGGCCTGTTCGCCGGCTACACCGTTACTGCATACTAGTCCTTCCAGCTATGCATTAGGGATCCTTGGTGTTGCGGGAACGTAACCGGAACTTGCTTGTGCGCTTGTTGGCAAACCGCCTTTAGCGCTTTCGCACCGCCCGGACTCTCGGCGGCGCCCGCTATAACACCGCAGATCGGTTTTATGGCATTCACGCGCATTCAACCGTCGTCACCGGCATCGCCGTAGCCCTCGCACGTCGCCTGCTTGAGAACCTTGGCGATGAGCGTCCAGACGCCGAGGCTCCGGACGTGGCCGCGGACGTGAACGCTGCATTGCCGCTCATCGCGGCGCGTCATTGGATTGCCCGCCTCCCAGATATCGGCCTTATAGTCGGAAACGGCGGCCAGATCGGAAACGTTCGCGATGTTCATCGCTCCGATCGTCCGCTTGCCGTCGGCGAACCCGCCCGGCCAGACTTCGACTGTGATTCTGATCAATTCTGCCTCCTTTCGTTCGCGGCGTTACCCTTGCGAGAGTGCTTGAGCCGACGACGCTTCAAAAGCTTGAGAATTTCCGCCTTGTTCAGGTATCCGCGCTCCTCGAGCCGCGAAGCCATCGCTTTCACGCTGTCCTTATTGTCTGCCACGATCTGTCGCGCGCGCGCCATGCATCGTTCGAGGCGTTGCCGAATCTGGCTCTGAACCGAGGGATACTGGATGAGCGCGTCCGTTACCCGGTCGGAGAAGTGCAGCAGGCCCATCGTTCCGAGCCCCAGCCTCATTTCCAGATCGATCGCCGCTCGCGTCGCCCTGGCAAGATCCGAATTTTCGCCTACTCCGGCGCCGGCGGTGATCTGTGAGACGCCGAGAAAAATCTCCTCGGCGGCTCGACCGGCGAGAAGGCTCACCACGTAATTCTCGATGCCGTCGGCGGTCTGCAACTCCGCCTGGGAGAGCTGGACGTTGGTAGACCCGCCGTCTTCGGTGATCACGAGCGACTGCGGTTCGAAGACGCCGAGCACCACGCCCGCCACGAGGTGCCCAGACTCGTGGAATGCGCAGACGCGCCGAAGGGAGTCCGGCATCGAAGGACGACCCGAGCGCACTTCGTGAAGAAGGTCGTCGAAGGTGACCTCGCGGCGTGCGCGGCGGGCCCGCGCCTTGGCTCGGCGCGTCCAAGCCTCGACGTCCGCGCCGGTTCTTCCGACCGCAGCGAGCGCGGCCGGCATGAGATCGGCATCGCACAAGTTGCGCGGACCGAGATAATACCGGAAGATCTTCTCGAGATCCTCGGCGCCCGGCAGATCGATTTCGATAACGCGGTCCAAACGGCCCGCACGCTTTATCGCCGGATCGATCCTATCGGCATGATTGGTAGCCCCGATCACGACCACGCCAGGCCTCTCGTTTACACCTTGTAGTTGTTCAAGTAGCAAATTTACGATCTGCAACCAGAACTGGTGGTGCTCACCTGAGATCGTGGCGCGATCTCCGATTCCATCGAGTTCGTCGATGAAAAGCAGGGCAGGGGCGACCTGCCTACATTGCGTGAAGCTGTTCTTGATAGCGGTCAAAGTACCGGATAAGTATGCGGATGCATTCCAGTCCGCCACGCTGGTGGCGACCATCGGGATGCCAGCACTCTTTGCGATTGCACGTACAAGTTGCGTCTTCCCGACGCCAGGGGGACCCGTGAAAAGTGCTCCGGGCTCGATCGATTCCCAGTCCAGACGACCGGCCTTATACTCTCGAAGATCGGCGACGAGATCAGTAGCCCAGGCGTACGCCTTGCCGTACCCCGAGAGCTCTTCGAGGGTCGGGCCGTTCCGATCGAAAATCGCCTTCGTCGAGACGATCCGCTCGAGGCGGCGGACGCAGTCGTCTGCCGTGCGGTCCGACCGCACGGACAGAGGCAGATCGGCCACCTCCACGGCCCTGACGAGGGTCTCGTCGATGGGCATTTGGGGCGCGCTTCCGGTCGAGGCCTCGATCACCAGGGAGATCGCGGCCGCGTCGAGCTGGCCGAGCGAAAGGTGATGTTCGGCGGCGCGTCGCAGGTCGCGCGGCAGGTGACGCTTCGGATCTGGAGCAAGGCCGACGATCGGAGCGCGGCTGTGTAGCGCTTGGGCGACCACGTCGTTACCGCTCTCGGGCTTGTCGCCTTTGGCGGTGCCGTCCCGCGCAATTAGAAGCACCGTGCGGCTATGGCCGCCGTCGTCGAATCTGTTCTCGTCAAAAACCCTCGCATCGTTTCCGAAGGCGCAAGTACGGAGAACCTGCCTGACGAGCGTGACCAGGTCGGGGGTATGCGTGGCGATCGAGACGACCGGGCAGGCGCGGCGCAGATCGCGGGTGAGGCCGTCGACGCCTTCGATGACGCGCGCCGTCAGGATCGCCGCTGCCGCGAGGTCGGCGCGAATGGACGTCCGCGCGGCGGCGTCTGGCGCAGCGGATAGGTCGTCGATCAAGAGCTCGACAGGATCGTCGGGATCGCCTCCCCGCAGGAGCGGACCTCCGTTCGCGCCGGCGTCGCTGGACAGCATGTCCAGGAACGCCCGGGCGAGCAGGTCCCGCTTGGGTAATTTTGTACTCGACGAGTTCAATGTTCTGTCCCTTAGCGGCGGAGGCGGACGACCGTGTCGAGACCGAGCGGCCGGCTGTCGAGGTCGACGACAACGAGGTCGTCGCAAGCGAGCGAACAAACCGAGATCTCGACGTCGGCTGCGGCATTCGCGCAGTCGTCGAGCTCTCCGATCGACATGGGCCCGTACTCGCCCAGCGCGTCGAGGATACGCTCGCGGTCAAGCGACCACGGGCGGTTCTCACGCTGTTTCCAGATCCAGCGCGCGTTCGTAAAGCGCGGTTCGCGGTGGATTTCGGAGGGCTGCAGTTCCAGCAATTGGATGCCCTCCGACTTGAGACCGAAGAACAAAGTCTCTTCCTCATCGGGTGCGCGATCCGGGCGGGCGCCGACGATATCGAAGAGAAAGCGCCCGTCGTCACGGTTCAGGAGGAGCGTATTGGCTCGCGCCGATCGGTTGCCGTGATGAACGCGCCCGACGTACTCGATCGAGCGGACGGTCGCGTCCAGGGTGGATTGAATCAAGAGATCGCGGTGAAAGGCGCTGACGGCCGGAATCGCGGAGTGCGTCTTCGGTGTGCTCACGACGTTTGAGCGATGGCGAGCGAGGCGGATCATGCGCATGAAACGGGTCCGGTGAACTGATAAATGATTGATCGCTCGGAGGGGCGCGGCGTTCGTCGTCTTCGCTGTCCATTCGATTTGCCCTTTGCTGGACGGAGAACGTGACTGAGGTCGGGACCACGGTTCTGCCGGCCGAAAGCCGGCTTACGGATAGAAAAGGGAACGTCGCCCTTCGGGTAGGTGTCGCCGACCAGGTGATCGCAGCTCTAGTGCATATGACTCGACACCGAGATCAGCTTTGGGCCGATCGATCGGCAGATCCACAGTGACATTTCGAGATGGAGATCGGACGGTGGTCGGACGCGTAAAACGAAGACTCGAATAGGGGAAGACCCTGCTCGGTGGCAGCCGGGCAGGGCGTTCTTGAGGGCCGTTTTATGCGGAGCCGCTTACGGATCGCGGCGGGGCCGATGCAACGTGCGGTGATCGACGACGCGATGCTGCATGCTCTTCGCCTTCACCGCTCCGCCGAACCATCCGAAGGCCTGAAGCCCGCGCAGTTCGCCGCCCCGGAACGGCGCTTCGGGAGTGGACGGCGCGGTGAGATCGACGCCGCTCTCGGTCGACTTGGTCACATCGTATCGGGACATTTGAGAAGCCTCCTAATTGACCCGTCCGGATGTTTGGTATCACATGCCTGCACTATTGTCAACGTGCAATATCGCACGCGTGCGTGGCCACGCCGCGATTCCCGCCTGGGCGCGGCGTATGGGAAGCTAAATTGGCCCATCGCACGTGTGCACAAGTGATCCCGTGGCATTGAGTTGTTTTGGGGCTTCGGGCACCCTCCGAAGGGATGAGCCGGAGAGCGAAATGGCGAAGAAAAGTACGAAGGAAGAACCCAAGCGCAGCGGCCCGAGGGCTCCCGCGGGAAAGAAGCCGCTACTGGTGGTTATCGACGAGAAGACAATCAAAGCCGCCAAAATCGCCGCCATCGAAGACGGTACGCGGGTCTCCAGTGTCGTCGATCGCCTTCTCAAGGGATGGCTGGATTCTCGCAAAAAGACTTGAGACCGTCGATCACGCGACGATCCGGTCCGTGAGTAGTCCCAGGAATCGGATACTGTCAGTATTTAGGTGACGCGGCAGCAGGGATTGCCGGGTGCCGTCCGCGCGGCGATTCTTGCAGAATCGCCGGACCGGCGACCCCTTCACCTCGTGCGCAACGCTTTCTTGAAGCTGGCAGTGCAGCTCAGCTCTGAACAGGCCGTGGCGATCGACCGCATTCTACGTTCGACCGAACAGCTGAGGGGAAGCAATCAGGCGAAGTTCCTGTCAATGGAGAAAGCAACGTTCGAAACTCTATCCGAGCACTGGCCGCACAAGGCGTTCCTGGTCGACGCGGTGGCCTCTCGAGGCGATGCGTCTTTCCGTTGACGCATGGGACGACGAAGGAGGCCAGAAGCCGCTCGCGAGCTTCATCAAGCAGAGGTTTTCCGCGTTGGAGGCCGAACTCTAGCGATCGCACGTACCTCGATTCGAGCGCAAGGCATCAGCGATACTCGGTCAAGCTGAGATGACCATGCCATCCTCACGAAGCCGTTCGATGCAAGCCCGTTCGATCGGCTTTTCGGAGATCGTTTTCGGGATGGCATCCAGGACCTGGAATATCTCGGGAATGTCCCGCTTCTGCAGCGACCTGCTGCAATACGCGATGAGATCTGCTTCTCTTAAGTCGGCGGCGCGCGGTACTATAGCGGCAACCAGCGTTTTCTCGCCCGCCACGTTCCGTGGCGTCGCCACGCCGTAAACGAAGACGTCGGAGACGAGACCCGACTTGATCAGGGCCGCTTCGACCAGGGCGGTGTTGATGAAGTCGCCGTTGCGCCGGACGCCGCCGCCGATCCGATAATGAAAGAAGAACCAGCCTTCTTCATCTTCGTGCACCACGTCGCCGGTCCGAAACCAGCCGTCCACGGCTTTCGCCTCGCTCGCGTCGGGGTTTCTGAAGTAGGTGGTCTTGATGGCCATGCCATCCTTACGTCGGAAGCGAAGCTCCCCGGGCTGCATCGGCGGGCAACGCCGCCCCTCGTCGTCGAATACGGCGGCTTCGAGTTCGGGGGGCGGCTTGCCCAGGCTTCCGATCGGTCCGGAGCCGGGCGGGTTGGTGAGGGCGCCGCCGCCCTCGGTCGAGCCGTAGATTTCGCAGATGCTCACGCCATAGCGACGCTCATACTCCGTCCAGAGGCCCGGCGGCATGCCGGCGCTGACGATGAGACGAACCGGATTGTCGGCATCGTCGGGCGCTTCCGGAATGCTGTAGATCTCGGGGATCATGCCGCCCAGAATGTTGAACATGGTGCAGCCGAAGGTCCGGCAGATCTGCCAAAGATGGCGCTTGCTGAACTTGCGGCTGATGACGACCGGCAGCCCCGCCGTCAGGCCGATGCGCAGCGTGCCCTGGGCGTTGATATGCGTCAGCGAAAGGCCGGTGTAGAGGATGTCGTCGGCCCTGAGCTCGATGCCGTGCATGCCGCGTGCGCGGCTTATATAAGCGCCATGGGCTATCACGACGGCTTTGGGGTTGCCCGTCGTGCCCGACGTGAACATCAGCATCATGGGATCGGCCGGTGAAACGCCGATGCGGTCGCAGGATCCGCCTTCCTTCAAGACGTCCCGGTAGGCCAGGTTCACCCGCGCGATCGAGGCAGGCCAAGCGGTTTGCTCGGTCAGGATCACGGCCCAGGAGAGGTCGTTGCGTCCGAGTTCTGCGATCGCGGCTGCACATTCGGCCGAGCAGATGACGCCGCGGCACTCGGCATGCGACAGCATGAAGCTGAGCTTCTCGCCGATCGTTCGGGGATCGATCGGCACGAAGACCGCGCCCAACATGGCCGCGGCCAGCATGGATTCGACGAATTCAGGATGATTGGCCATCATCAGGGCGAAGGTGTCGCCGCGCCGAAGGCCCAGCGCGGCGAGGCGCCGCGCGAGCGCCGCGCCGTTTCGTTCCAGCTGGGCGTAGGAGCGCCCCTCGGTCCGATAAGTGCCGTCAGTTGCCACGTCTACGAACGTCAGGGCCGTCTTGCCAGGCGCCCGTCGAGCCTGTGAGGTAACGAGGTCGGCGACAGTATCGAGCGGAGGAGCGGTGTCCACGGGAGTCAACCCCCGAAGCCATAATAGCTGCGCACCACCGGCTCGCGGAGCTTGCCCGGCTCGAAGATTTCGATGACGACGCCATCGGGTGCGCCGAGCATGAAATAGCCGCCGCCTCCGCCGAGGCGGCGGATGGGGTTGGGAATATGCAGGCCGGCGGCCTTCATGCGATCGTAGAGCTCGTCGATACCGACGACCTGCATGCCGAGATGATGGACGGCATTCTTGCCTTCGCCGCGCGGAAGCTGGTCGTAGAGATGCAGCGCGCCGATGCCGACCTTGATGAAGACGTTGCGCGCGCCGGCGACGTCGCCGTCCCACATCACTTCGGCATCGAACCATGTCCTGTAGAAGTCGATGGTGGCGTCGACGTCGGATGCGAACAGATGCACGTGCTGCAGGTGATAGCGCTGCTTGGTGCCGTAGGGGTACTGCCACTCGCTTTCGGGTGTCGTCATTGTCGTCCTCGGTTGTTGAAGCCGGCATCCGATGCGGAGCGAGCAGTCATCAGGCGTGATGACGGGGTCTGTGTCAGAGCCGGTTCGGCCTGGCAAACGAGGTTTTGTCGGTGTCCCTTGAGCGAAACTCAATACTCAGTCGGGCGCGCTCTTTCGTGTGGATTTCCTGGCTGATGCCTTCTTCGTGCTCTGCTGGTTGCAGGCGTCGCACAGCCACGTGGCGAATGCGGCGACGGCGGGGTCGTCCGCCATGCGCTGTTCGTATTCGAGCACGAAGTGACGTCGCGTCGGCCGGACGACGTGATGCGCCTTGACGAGATCGAGCTGCGCGAGATCGGTATCGAGCAGGCTCTCGATCGCGATGACCGCGCCGAGCCCGGCGGCCGCAGCTTCGATAGCAAGGCCGAGATTTTCAAAGCTGCTGCCGGCACGGACCGGTACTTTCGTGAGCTGCGCGTGGTCGAGCCATCGCCGCCAATCGTCCGGCCGCGGCCTGTTGTGCAGCAGCGGAACGGCCGTGAAATCGAGCGCGCCATCCTTCAGCAGGCCGGGCGAGCAGACCGGCACGGTGGCGATCGGCAGCAGCGGCCGGGTGACGAGGCCGGCTCTGGGTTGTCCGTCCGAGACGGCAATGACGGCATCATAGCGGCTGGCAAGAAGGTCAACCGGATTGGCGCTGGTGTGCAGATCGATCTCGAGCTCGGGATGCGCGGCCATGAGCCCCGGCCAGATCGGCAGGAGAAAACGCGACAGGAAGAATCCGTAGACGCCGACGGACAGCCGTCTGAACTGCCGCAGGTGCAGGCCTTCGGCGGCATCCGCAATGCGATCGAGTGCTTCGCGGGTGGAATCGGCGAAGGCCTTGCCGGCCGAGGTCAGGATCAGGCCGCGCGATCCCCGCAGGAACAGCGCGGTACCCATGCGCACTTCGAGCGCACGGACGTGCCGGCTGACGGCGCCGACCGTGACGTTCAACTCGTCGGCGGCCCGCGTGATCGACAGATGTCGTGCGGCCGCTTCGAATGCCCGCACGGCATGGAGCGGAGGAAGTCGTCGTGAAGCCATGATCGTGCGCTCCGCGGGATGACCGCCTTGAGTTTTGCTCAAGGCGCCCGCCCAAGAAGTCGTTTGCGTGGAGCGCTGTCAAGCCATACCCGAACACTGGCCCCGGGTCCGCCCGCCCAAGATACGTCCGTCCGGAGAGGAAGCTCATGACCGTTCATGCCGGTTTGGCCCGTCGCGAAGCGTCGTCCAAGCGCTCGATGGCGTTGGCGCCGACCTGTCGTGGGCTCAACTACTACGCCATCGACCGGAGCGCTCGGGATCTGCTACCCCTCTATATGGGCGCGCCGTTGCTGGCGCATCTCGAGCCGCATCTACACGAGCTGGGCGCGCTTGCCGGCGGCAAGCTCTATGATCTGTCCGATCAGGCCGAGCGCCATCAGCCGGTGCTGCATCCGCGCGATGGCTATGGCCGCGACGAGGAGTGGGTCGAATATCACCCGGCCTATCGCGAGATGGAGCGGATCGCGTTCGGACAGTTCGGCATGCACGCGATGTGCAATCGCGCTGGCGTGCTCGGTTGGCCTTCGGCAATGCCGCCGATCGCGAAATACGTGTTTCACTACTTGTTCGCCCAGGCGGAGTTCGGCCTGCTGTGTCCGGTGAACCTCACCGACAGCTCCTCCGAGCTGGTCCGCCGCTTCGGCGGCGCCGAGCTTCACGAGCGCTATCTTGCCCGCATGTGGAGCCAGGATCCGGCCACGCTGCTCAAATGCGCGCAGTTCATGACCGAAAAGGCAGGCGGCTCCGACGTCGGTGCGGCCGAACTGACAGCCGTGCGCGATGGCGCGCACTGGAAGCTCTATGGTGAAAAATGGTTCTGCTCCAACGCCGATGCGGAGCTCGCGGTGCTGTTGGCACGGCCGGAGGGCGCAACGGCCGGCGGGCGCGGTCTCGGCCTGTTCCTGATGCCGAAGACGCTGCCGGATGGCAGCCGCAACGCCTATCGGATCATGCGACTCAAGGACAAGCTCGGCAGCCGCACCATGGCCAGCGGCGAGATCGTGTTCGATGGTGCCGTAGCCTATCAGCTCGGTGAGCTCGATCAGGGCCTCAAGCACATGCTGGTGATGGTGAACTCCAGCCGCGTCTCGCATCTGGCACGCGCCGCGGGCATGATGCGCCGCTGCCTCAATGAGGCCCTTCAGGCCTCCCGTCACCGCAACGCGTTCGGCCGCGCGGTGGTCGATCATCCCTTGATGCGCCGGCAACTCGTGAAACTGATGGTACCCACCGAGCAGGCGCTTTCGGCGCTGCTTTATTCGGCGACCGCGCCGGAGAGGGTGCTGCGGCTGCTGACGCCGATCGTCAAGTACCGCGCCTGCCGCGACAACGTGACGGTGGCGACCGGCGCGATGGAGGCGCGCGGTGGCAATGGCTATATCGAGGACTGGCCGAACGCACGGCTGGTGCGTGACGCCCATCTCGGCCTGATCTGGGAAGGCACCAGCAATATCAACGCGCTCGATGCCATCCAGCGCGCAGTCGGAAAGGTTGGTGCGCAGGCCGCGTTGCGCGACGATCTCGCGACCCGGCTCGGGGACGCGCAGGGTGTTCCCCGTCAATTCCGTACGCGGCTCGACGGCGCGATCAACGGCGCGCTGCGCTTTGCGGAGGAGGTCGCCTCTCGCAAGGAGAATGAGCGCTTCTGCCGTACCGCTGCGGGTAAGCTCTATCATGCCGTCACCGCGGCGCTGTTCATCCAGGAGGGCTTGCGTCTCGGCGCTTCCGGCGGTGATGCCCGCCGCCTGCTGCTCGCCCGCTTCGTGCTGGAGCACCGCCTGCAAGAGCCGAACGCGCTGAATCTGGAGAGCCAGCGCTGGGAGGACGAGGCCATCGACCTGCTGCTGGATGATGCGCCGGTGCCGCTGTCCCGTGCGGCCGAACTCCTGGTCAGGTGATCGCGATGGATCAATCGGCTCAACGCGAACTTGCCCGCCTGCTCGCAACCCTGCGCCGCGAAGGACGCCAGCAGAGCGGCCTCGACCAGCGTCTCGTGCCTCCGGACAAGCCGACCGCCTATGGCGTCGCGCGCATGGTCGAGGAGGAGCTCGGCTGGGACGTCGCGGGCTGGAAGATTGCGGCCATGAAGGAAGGGTTGCAGCGCGAGCTGCGCACGGACTCGCCGATCTATGGCCGGGTCTACGCTCCGCGCATCAAGCAATCGCCCGTTACGGTCGAGCATGCACGCCAGTGCAGTCCCATTCCGGAAGTCGAATACCAGGCGCGGCTCGGCGCCGATCTTCCGCCGCGCGAGGCGCCTTACAGCATCGTGGAGGTCGAGGAAGCCGTCGTTTCGCTGCATCCGGGCGTGGAGCTGGCCGAGTGTCGCTTCGTCCATGATGCTGCATTTCCTCCTCTGCCCGCCATCCTCGCGGACGGAGCCGGCAGCGGGACGATTGCCTACGGTCCGGCCATCGACAACTGGCGGGAGCGCGATATTGCCGGCCAGGAAGTCGTGCTGACCTGCAACGGGACACTGCGGCGGAAGGGCAGCGCGGCGATCGCGCTCGACCATCCGATCGTGCCGGTGACATGGCTCGCCAACGAACTCTCGCGGACCGGCATCGGCCTGAAGGCAGGGCAGATGATCAGCACCGGCACCGTGACGGGAATGTTGAGACCGAAAGCCGGCGAGACGTTCGTCGCTGATTTCGGTCCTTTCGGCAGCGTGACGGTGACATACGCGTGATCTGATCGAACTGACGATTTCGAAGAACAATAAGTCGGACGTGCTGCGCGACGATCGCCAGACCCAACCGGCAAGGAGTTGGACAATGGCATGGCGTCAGCCTTGCGGAGAGGGAGCAGCCTGTGGGATTCATCGATCTTTGCCGGAAATTGTTTCTTGCGTCGGCCATTGCGTTGTCCGTGCCCGCGATGGCGAGGGCGGAATTTCCCGAATGGCCGATCAAGTTCGTCGTGCCCTTTGCGGCCGGCGGACCAACGGACGCATTGGCGAGGTCTCTGGCCGAAGGCGTCAGAGCCAAGCTTGGCCAACCCGTCATCGTCGAAAACCGGGCCGGCGCCGGCGCCAATGTCGGAGCCGACTTCGTCGCGAACTCGCCGGCCGATGGTTACACGCTCCTGTTCGGGACGTCGGGCCCGCTCGCCATCAATGTGAGCCTGTACAGCAAGCTCAGCTACGATCCGATCAAGAGTTTCGATCCGGTCATCATGATCGGAAAAATGCCGAACGTGCTCTCGGTCCATCCCTCCGTGCCGGCGCGGAATGTCCAGGAGCTGATCGCATATGCGAAGGCGAACGCGGGAAAGTTGAGCTTCTCGTCGTCCGGCAACGGCGCATCCACTCATCTCGCCGGTGTCATGTTCAACGCTATCGCTGGCACCGACATCCTGCATGTGCCCTATCGTGGCGGCGCGCCGGCGATCAACGATCTCATCGGCGGCCAGGTTCAGATGAGCTTTGCCGACATCTTCGTCTCCGCGCCTCACATCAAGGCCGGGCTCCTTCGCGCGCTCGGCGTCACGACGATCGAGCGGACGCCGGTTCTGCCCGATGTGCCGACCTTCGACGAGCAAGGCCTGAAGGGTTTCGACGTCAGCGTTTTCTTCGGCGTCGTCGCCCCGAAGGGCGTACCTGAGCCGGTCATCGAGAAGCTCAATGCGGCCTTCGTCGCCGCCATGAACGACCGCGCGATCAAGCCGATTCTCGAAGCGCAAGGCATCATCCCGGCGCCATCGAACAGTCCCGCCTATCTGGGGAAATTCATGGCGCAGGAAATTCCAAAATGGCGGGACGTCATCAACTCGATCGCATTGCGAATTGATTGAGGCGGGGAGGCCATCGGCAGCCGTGGTCCGCCAGGGGGAGGCGATCCACGGTGCCGATGGCCGGCCTCCGGCAGGTAACACGGCAAATGGGTTTGGCACTGGAGAAGATGTTATGTTTCAACGCAGCAGTTTGACGATTGCGATCGCGGCGCTCGCCATGTTCGTGCCGATCCACCTGAGCGCACAGGAATACCCGACCAAGCCGATCACGCTGATCATCCCTTGGCCGGCCGGCGGATCGACCGACCTCACCATGCGCGCGATCGCCGAGAGCGCCTCGAAGGTTCTGGGACAGCCGATCGCGATCGATAACAAGGCCGGAGGCAGTGGTACGGTCGGCCCGGCCACCATGGCGGCGTCCGCGAAGCCCGACGGCTACACCATCGCGCAGCTCCCGATGGGCGTGTTCCGCCTGCCCTTGATGCAGGAGGTCCCGTGGGATCCGTCGAAGGATTTCACCTATATCATCCACCTCTCGGGTTACACCTTCGGCGTCACCGCCAGTGCGGAAGGGCCGTTCAAGACGTGGCAGGACGTGGTCGACTACGCCAAAGCCAATCCGGGCAAGGTCACCTATGCGACTCCCGGCGTCGGGACGTCGCCACATGTCGGGATGGAGCAGATCGCCATGCTCGCAGGCATCAAGCTCACGGCTGTCCCGTTCAAGGGCGGCGCGGAGACGAATACCGCGGTGCTCGGCCAGCATACGATGCTTCAGGCCGACGCCACCGGCTGGCGCCCGCTGGTCGACGCCGGCAAGCTGCGCCTGCTGATGGTGTGGACCGCGAGCCGCTCGCCGAACTTTCCCGACGCGCCGACGCTGAAGGAGCTCGGTTATCCCGTGGTTTATGACTCGCCGTTCGGCATCGCCGGCCCGAAAGGCATGGACCCCAAGATCGTCGCCAAGCTGCACGACGCTTTCAAGAAAGCGCTGGATGATCCGGCCGTGGTCGCGACGCTGTCCAAATACGACATGGTGCCGAACTATAGGAACAGCGAGGACTACAGGAAGTTCGTCGTCGAGATCACCCAATCCGAGCGCAAGGTGATCGATGCACTCGGGCTCGGCAAGAAGAACTGAGCCATGAGCGGCGAAGGCAACGTCAAGCTCCGCCTCGACAATTCGGAGCTCTGGGGCGGGTTGATCGGGCTCGGGCTCGGCATCTTCGTGATCCGGTCCGGCCTGAAGCTCAAGCTCGGCACCATCCACGATCCGGGCTCGGGCTTCGTGCTGTTCTACACCGGCATCCTGATCTGCGCGTTTGCGGCAACGGTCACCGTTGCCGCGCTCACCGAGGGCGGGCCGACCTTCGGCTCGCGCTGGAGGGATGCGCGCTGGGGCAAGCCGCTTCTCGTCATCGCCTGCCTCACCGCGTTCGCCATTGCGCTCGATCCACTCGGCTTCCTGCTCGCTGCCGTTCCACTGACGCTGCTGCTGATGCGCCTGGTCGACCCGGTGCGCTGGTCGCTGGCGATCCCGATTTCTATCCTCGTTCCCGTCGGCATGTGGTGGCTGCTCAAGCAGGCGCTCGGCATCCAGCTGCCGTCCGGCACGTTCGGTATCGGCTGAGCACGGTCATGGATACTCTCGTCAACGTCGCGCATGGCTTCGGCGTCGCACTGGCGCCGGTCAACCTGCTTTACTGTTTCATCGGCGTCTTCATCGGCACGCTGGTCGGCGTGCTGCCGGGCATCGGCCCGATCTCGGCGATGTCGCTGCTCTTGCCCGTGACGCTCTCGGGCACGCCGGAATCCGGCATCATCATGATGGCCGGCATCTATTACGGCTCGATGTATGGCGGCTCCACCACCTCGATCCTGGTCAACATCCCTGGCGAGGCGGCATCCGTCGTCACCTGCATCGACGGCCACCAGATGGCGAAGCAGGGCCGTGCGGGTCCCGCGCTCGGCATCGCCGCCTTCGGCTCCTTCATCGCCGGCACCTTTGCGCTGATCGCGTTGATGCTGGTCGCGCCGAAGCTCGCCAGCGTTGCCATCGTCTTTGGTCCCGCCGAGTATTTCAGCCTGATGGCACTCGGCCTCGTGGTGCTGACCTTCCTCACCCAGGGCTCGATGGCTAAGGCGTTGTTGATGGCCTGTATCGGCGTCGTGCTCGGTCTGATCGGGCTGGACAGCATCACCGCGCAGCCGCGCCTGACCTTCGGCCGCATCGAGTTGATGGACGGCATCGGGCTCGTGCCGGTCGTGATGGGCCTGTTCGGCGTAGCCGAGGTCCTGCTCAACACCGAACGGGTCATCAAGCGCGACATCATCGAAGCCAAGATCACCCGGCTCCTCCCGGACAAGGAGGACTGGAAGGCGAGCGCCGGCCCGGTCGGCCGCGGCACCGTTCTCGGCTTCTTCCTCGGCATCCTGCCGGGCGGCGGCGCCGTCGTGGCGTCCTTTGCCTCCTACGCGCTGGAGAAGCGACTCTCCGGGACGCCCGAGCGTTTCGGCCATGGCGCGATCGAAGGCGTCGCAGGGCCGGAAGCGGCCAACAACGCGGCCGCCGGCGGCGCGTTCATTCCGCTGATGACGCTCGGCATTCCGCCCAACGTGGTGATGGCGCTTCTGCTCGGCGCCTTCGTGGTTCACGGGCTGCAGCCGGGACCGCTGATGATCACGCAGAACCCAGGGCTGTTCTGGGGCATCGTCGCCAGCATGTATATCGGCAATCTGATGCTGCTGGTGCTCAATCTGCCGATGATCGGCATGTGGGTGCAGCTTCTGAAGCTGCCCTACAACATCCTGTTTCCGCTCATCATCCTCTTCACCATCATCGGCGTCTATTGCTCCAGCAACAACGTGTTCGACGTCTACGTGATGATTGCCTTCGGCGTGATCGGCTATTTCATGCGCAAGCTCGGCTACGAGCCGGCGCCGCTGGTGCTCGCCTTCGTGCTCGGGCCGATGCTGGAGAACAATCTGCGCAAGTCGTTGATCCTCTCGCAGGGCGATCTCGGCACCTTCGTGACGCGGCCGATCTCGGCGGCGTGCCTCGCGCTCGCTCTCGTCCTCCTGATCGGACCGCTGCTGCCGGCGCTGCGCAAGAGGCGCGAACTGGTGGCGCTCGACGAGGGAGCCTGACGTTGTCGCCTACGATTCTCGCCTCTCGACGCTATGGCTTGTCGATCGCGCTCTTGAGCAGGAGTTCGAGCTCGTGGCTGACTTCATCCAGGGGCTGGGCGCTGCGCGCGGCCCTGCACATCGCGACCGTGCCTTCCACCGATGCGACGATCAGCGTGGCGAGCCGCCGCGCGCGCGACGCCGTGAGGCCCTCCTGCTTCAGCGCATTGGACAGGATCTGCTGCCAGTCCTCAAAGATGCCCTGAGCGAGATCGAGCAGATGATGCTGGACCGCCTGTGCGCCGGCGGTTTCCTGATCGGAGGGGTCGTTGACATATTCCTCGACCGCGACCGCCAGGATCGGACATCCGGCCTGGTAGTTCGTCTGCTCCAGCGTCCTCTTCCAAAGCGTGATGAAGGCGCGCAGGCCGGCCATGGCGCCCCGTTCGCTGGTGAGATGCCGCAGCGGACCGCTGACCTGGGCGCCCGCAAAGACGATGGCATCTTCGATGAGCTGCCGTTTGCCCCCCGGGAAATGATGGCTGATCGATCCGCGCGGCGTGCCGGTGTGACGCACCACTTCCCGTACGCTCGTCGCGTTCACGCCGCGGCGGCTCATCAGATCGGCGGCCCCGGCCACCATTTTCGCTCTCGTCCCGGACGTCATCAGGCACCTCGTCGCGCGATGTTACAATATGACAGTTGACATAGCCAGCGCCGTGTGGATTTATGTCGCGTGACATAGTCGGCCTGGAGAGATCGAGATGACCTTTATCCATGTGATGACCCCGCAGGGACGCTTGAGCGGTCAGCAGCGACGGGTACTTGCCAAGACGCTGACCGATGCCGTGCTGGTGCCGGAGGTCGGCCGGCTCGTTCCCCAGGCGCGGCGCGGTTACCAGGTGCATTTCCTCGAGCGGCCGCTCGACATGATCGCGCATGGCGGAGAGTTGCTGTCGGACCAGCCGAGCGACGTCATGGTGGTGGACGTCGTCGTCATGGACTGCTGCTGGACGCGCGAGGACCGGGCCACCGTCATTCGCAACGTTCTGAGGGCGCTCGCCGATGCCTGCGAGATGAAGGAGCCTTCTCCGAGCTGGTGGGTCAATTTCCGCATCATCGAAGAGGGCAACTGGGGCTCACGCGGCGGCGTGCTGTCGTTCCTCGACATTCTCCAGGAGGGCGCAGCGGCGTTCCCGCCGGAGCGGGCCGCAGCCATTCGAACCGCACTCGCGATCAAGAACGACAGGTAGACAGGAGACGCTCGCATGACCACCGAAGGCACGATCCGCACCGAGGCGCATGATCACATCCTGAAGATCATCATCGACAATCCCGCGAAGAAGAATTCCTTCTCGCCGGCGATGATGGACCAGCTGTCGGATGCGTTGACCGAGCTGCACGACAACGACGGCTACTGGGTCGGCGTGATCTGCGCCGAAGGTAAGGACTTCACCGCCGGCCTCGACATGCCGAAATTCTTCGGGCCGAACGCGGAGAAGCGGAACGTCAGGGAAGGCAATGTCGACGTCTTCGGCCTCACCAAGCGTTGCAAGAAGCCGATCGTGACGGCGACGCAGGGTATCGTCTACACCGTCGGCATCGAGCTGATGCTGGCCGGCGACATCGTGGTGGCCGCCGACGACAGCCGGTTCTGCCAAATGGAGGCAAAGCGTGGCATCGCCCCCCTGGGCGGCGCGCATTTCCGCTACCTGTCTCGCGCGGGGTGGGGCAATGCCATGTACCACCTCTTTCTTTGCGACGAGTTCACCGCGCAGCGCGCCCGTGAGATTGGTCTCGTCCAGGAGGTCGTGCCGGCGGGGCAGCAGGTCGCCCGCGCCATGGAGATCGCGGCGATCATCGCTCGCAACGCACCGCTCGGCATTCAGGTGACCAAGGAGGCGGCCGCGACATACACCGATCAGGGCGAGGCGGCCGCAATCGCCTGCATCCCGGCGATCCGCGACCGCGTGCTCAAGAGCACAGACGCCCGCGAGGGCATCCAGTCATTCATTGAGCGACGCCCGGCGGTTTTCCAGGGGCGGTGAGCAAACGGTCGGCAGCTCTCCCGCGATCTACCGGCTGTGTTGAGCGTATGCCTCAATATCGCGCGGCATACGGTCTTATCAAAGCAGGTGTCCACCGATCAGCGCCCGACAATCAGGCCCTTGCTGGTGACGACCACCCAACGGCCGTCCTGACGGCGGATCGCGTCGATGCGGCCGAGGCCCGGCACGGGATCACCGGCGTAGACCTCGTAGAGGCCTTCCCGACCCTCGATCAGCGCGCCACCATTGGCGACGTCGCGCAGGCGCCAACCCTCGACCGTCGGCAGCGTACCGACCTCAACCTTGGGCGTGGTCGCCGCGGGTGCTGCTGCCTGAGGCGCAGCGGGCGGTGCGGCCGGGACCGCAGCTGCGATGCGGAGCTTATCCACCGTCTCCGACAGCTTTGCGAGCTTGGCCATCGGCTCGGCCTGCGCCTTTTCGAGTTTGTCAAGACGGTCGTTGGTTCGGTTGAATTGGCCCAAGTCGGTCTTCGAGCTCTTCTCAAGGCTGGCCTTGATCGCGATGACATCGGCATCGATCCTCGCGATCGAGGCTTCGAGTGCGCCGTTATCTGCGACCGGCGCCGGCACCTGCTTGGCAGCAAGTTGCATGACGCCTGCAGTCGCCAGCGCGCCGCTGATCGCGCCGACGCAGGCTGCGAGCGCCACCACGACCGCCGTACCCGCCAGCCGGCGGTTGCCGCGAGCTGCACGCGCCTCGTGTGCTTTCACATCCGGGCCGAAATCATCGCGGCCCCTGGACCGGTCCGAAGACCAGTCCGTGGCGGCCATCACGATGAGCTTGCCAGGTTTTGACTCGGCTTTGGGCTCCGGCTTGGCTCCGAGCTTCGACACTTCGATAGGGCTGGCCGCGGCGTCGGGAGCCTCGACCTCGGGAGCGTCCGGCTTCGGCGGCGCCTCGTGGTCCGGTGCGATCGACGGCCCTTCAATGCTCGCGCCGGCCTCAGGCGGTCCATCGGCATGCAGGGGTGCGGTGGTCGCATGAGGGATGCCGGTGTCCGGGCCGGCTTGTTCGGACATTGGTTCGCTCACAGCCAAAATTCTCCTGTCGAGATTGAGGTGTTCACCTAGGCAAATTGCCCTCAGAAGCTCCAAGGGTAGCCGTCATGCTCGGCTGTTCCTCGATGCCGACCATTGCGGCGCTTTCGCGCCAGAGCCGGTCCTGAGCATCTTGGCTACGCGCCAATTCCGAGGGATCCGGGAATGTCGGTTCGCCCTTGACCAGGGAGACGTAGATCCCCCCGGGCAGCGGGCTGATCGCGCCCAGAGCAACGTTGGCCAGCATGTTGCCGGAGTGTTCAGCTGTGTTCATGACGAACTCGGACCGGAACAGGCCGATGAGAGGAAAGATCGTAAGCGTCAGGAATTTGACGAACGCTCGCTGCAAGGCAGACGCATCACGACCGCCAACGCCGCCAGTAAGTCCGGGATTGAAGGCCACGACGTTGATCCGGCGGGCCTTCACCTCGTCCAGCCGCGCAAAGGACAGTGCCGTCATCATGTTGCACAGCTTTGAAGCCGTGTAGGAGCGTATGCCTGCGCCAGAGCCATTTGGGGTCGGGCGGGCCCATTCCTGCAGCTCGAGTGCCCTAGGCGCGATCCGCTTGAAGGGAGGATCGTGCATGTTGCTGGAGGTGATCACGAGGCGGCTATGCTCGGCCATGTGCGGCAGCAGGAGCCGGGCCAGCAAATAGTGGGCCAGGTGGTTGACCGCGAAAGTCAGCCCAAAGCCGTCCGCGCTCCGCTGCTTGGCGTTGGAGCCGTGGATCCCGGCGTTGAGGACCAGAACGTTGATGCGGTTTTCTCCCAGTTGGCGTGTCACTGCACCTGCAAAGTCGCGCACGCTCGCGAGCGAGGCGAGATCGAGCGGGAGAACCTCGACACCGTCAGGGACTGTTCGTCCGCTTCCGCGGGCGCCTATGAGAACGCGCGTGTTGGCCTGGGCGACGATTTGCTGGAGCGCATAAGCGCCAAGTCCGGATGTGGCTCCGGTCATGACAACGACGCGCTGCGGCCTAGCTCGGTCCATGACTCATCGTCCCGTTCTGATCCGTGCAGTTGTCGCCGGCCCGGGCGGAAGACCCCCTCAAAAAGCCCATGGGGCGCGGCGAACAGCGCGCCGCCGCCGGGTCTGAGCCTTCGCCAGGCGCGGCGCGGCCTGCTGCGCTCACTTCGGAAACCGTCGCGGTTGGTATCCCGGCCGCCGCCGGCTGCAACAGCCTTTGCGCGGGAGACGCGGCAACCGCCATCCGCGCCGGAGGCTGGGCGAGAAGGTTTCGCCAGGTGGCGCTCCATTGGCTCAAACCATTGACCTGACCGCCGAAGGCATAGTCCAGGAATGCGAGCGTGAGATCTGCCGTGGCCTCCTTGACCATCGGGTTGAGTGCCACACCGCCGACAAGCGGGCGGTCGGTGAACATGCTGTGAGATCCGCCTTGAAAAACCGCCAGCAGCTTCCGCGAATTGGGCACCGCGTTGAAGATTGCCAGGCGATCGCTGGCGGGCGAATAGAAGCCCGGAATCCTTATGTCGTCCTCGGTCGACGTCACGTGCAGCGTCGGCACGCTGACATTGGCAAGCACGCCCGCCAGATCCTTTTCGCCGTAAAATGCCGGCGCGGAAATCACAATCGCTGCGCGATAGCGGGAATCGCGAAACCCGACCCACCGTCCATCACGAACGACCCGCGCGCCGATAGCCAGCAATGTGGTATTGGCACCATAGGAATGGCCCGCGGCGACGATCCGGCGGTGGTCGATGAAGTCGGCGTACGGTCCAGTTGCCTCTGACAGGATCTGGTCGAGCGCAAATCGCAAGTCGCCAGCCCGGGCTGCTGCCTCGTCGTCCTGCGCCGCTGCCTGCAGCCGATTCACGACTCCAAAAGGATTTCCGAACCAAATCCCGGAGTCGCTGCCGGTGTGCTGGACATGCAGGCTTGCAATGCCGTGTGTGGCCCACTGTCTGGCAAGATACGTGTAGCCATTTCGAGTTCCCCCCATGCCGTGTGAGAACACGATCAGCGGCACCCGGCCCGAGGACGCAGCGGCAGGCCAATACAGGCGAGCAGGGACTTTGCGCCCCCGGGACGTATCGACCCAATCGAAATCGACGCTACGAAAGGGCACTGCCTCCTGTTGCGCAGCGGCAACCTGCGCATCCGCGCCTATCGCTGGAAGAGTCGCTGCGAGGAAGCACGCCAGGATTATGGCGCTGAGCTGTCGTTTCATGCTCTTTGCTCCTTGAGAGATGATGCCCATTGGAAGGGGCCTGCAACCAATGGTTCGGTTCTCATCATTGCGTCACTGCGCCCCTGCTCATCCGATGTCCTCGGGGCTCACTCAATTCGGGCGATTCCCATCTTATTAATAGATGGAATACTCTAAGAATTATCAGGCAAAGACACCATCGTCAACAAAGTTGGATAGGTTGAACTATTTTGTCGCAGCCATGGGATGCGCGCACTGCGGCTGCGGCGACAAGGCGGAGGACGCCGAACGGCGGGGGAGGGGTATCGGAGTCTCGCGTCGGTCCGCGCCCACGGGCCGACGTCCAGCTAGGATCGCGAGCTCGATTGCACGTTGAGCTCTTGTCGCGAGCGGGACGAGTTTGTGCGCACTGTCCAGAGCACGATCAGAGACAAAGCGAGCGAAAGCTGGTCCAGCGGAGCGGGCGTCGCCAGTGCAGTCCAGCGCGAGTGGATGCCCAGTGCCAGCAAGTCTATGACGAACAGGCCGGCGGCAGAAAGGACAGTAAGATGTGGCGCGATGCCGGTGAGTGCGGCGGCCGCTATTCCGACTGCGCCTGCCAATTCGGCCGTCCCCATCGAGCGAACGAACCAGAGCGGCGAGCCGGTCACCCATGTGATGCCCATAGCCGACAGGATTGCCGGATCGACTGACAATTCTACGGCACCCGACACGCCGGACGCCAAGCAAAGGGCAATCTGGGCGATCCACGTCACGATCGACCGCAGGACCGACGTGAAGCTGGAGATCGCCGTTTCATTTCGGCGGAACAGCATTGGCGTGGCGCCCGTCAGTTTTTCTTTTTAAGGCTCCTGATTGCCCAGATGCATATCGCTGAGCGTATTCGGAAGACTGCGAAGGATGAGATCAACAATCGCGCGACGCAGGTTCTCGTCCCGTTTGTCGAAACTCGAATCGATGATCAGGCTGGGGCCGGGCAGCCGGATATTCGATACGCCGCCGGGCGGCCCGGCCGCCAGCTTTTCGATGAGATCGAAGGTCTTGCCGTCGACAACTCTGACTTCGTAAAGCGCGTGGAGCAGGTCGATCGATTCCAGAACGGTGCTGTAGGTGATCATGCCTACGCCTTCCGCCTTCCGGTTGCCGCCGCCGAAACTGGCCTTCGCCTTGCTGATGATGATGTAGGCGTCGAGCCCTTGCGGAGACACTTCGGTCTGAACAAGCTTCTTGAACGGATCGCCGCGAACGAGATTGACGGGGCCGATCGCCGATTCCTGGATCGCTGCGAAGGTGGCGCGCGGATAGGTGACAGGTTGCACCTGGAAACGGTTGCTCAGCGCCTTTGCCACCTCCTGCGCGATCAGATCGTCGAGGCCCCACGAGCCGATCGGCTCGCTTCGAGGGCTGTTGCTGAGACCGGTAAGCCCCGCCTTCGCATAGGTGAACTGATCGCCGATCGCCGAAACGATGCCGAGGGTCTTGACCGACTTGAGCTTCGCGTCCCGCGTCTCGAACAGCGCTTGAGCGCCGTTGCCCAGGATAAGAGGGACGGCGATCGCTATCCACGCCCATCGACTGGCGGTGCGCATCGCGTTCCTATCGGATCTTGAAGTCGAAGGAATAGGACGCGCCGATGCCGACGGTCGTCTGGTTGACCGACCCGCGTGCGGTCACGAGCGGGCTTTTTGCTGCGTCACCGAGCAGCCGCTCGTATTCGACGTACGAATGCACCTCCCATTGTGGATCGATCCGATACTTCACCTGAGCGCCCGCGCCGACGGAGTGTGCACCGCCCTTTGCGTCGAATGCCGGAAGTCCCGCCGCCGTCGCTTGAACAGCGTCGATGCTGAAATAGGGCGCGACCGCCTTCGTGCTTTCCCATGTGAAGCGCGGACCGCCCGAAATGGTAACCGCGCGTGTCACCGGGACGATGAAATCCGCCGAAAAGTCGGAGACGACGCCCTCATGGCCGCCAATCCCTGCGCGGGTCTCGTTGCGCACGCGAAACCAGTCGACCGGAAAATATTCGATGAACCCGCCGGCTTCAAATGCAGCCTTGACGTCGCCGAGGCCAGTGAGCTCGGAATACTTGCTTGCCTTTCGCGAAGGCACGAACTTGCCCGCGGGACCGGCGCGCAAATCGCCGAAGTCGATGAGCGCGATGCTTATATTGTCGCGCGGGCTACGGAACTGCTCCACGGAGCCGGCGCGCCGGATGGAGAAGATCGGGACCGGGCTGAACAGGTTGTGGTCTGCCCCCTCAAAGCTCGGCCTGTACCGGCCCTCCGCGCCGATCATCATGGTCCAGGTGCCCGATGCCGGCGGTAGCACCGGCAGCTCGAAAGGGGGCGCCGGAAGGGTGAACGCAGTCTGTGCCGACGCCCGGTCGAACGCGCCCATCGCTGCGCCGATGGTTGCGATTGCCGCAGCAAGCAAGGCGCCATTTGCACAGCTCGTGGAACAGCGACGGGCGGCTTGGAGGGCCTGCTTCATCCAAGGGCTCTCCGAGCGGGCCTCACTTCCGGCACCTGCCGGGTCGGACATCCCTCTGTCATGATGATCTAGTCGATGCAGTTGCACGCCGGGGGCCTCTCCAAGATGCTAGATCATTCAGTCGAATTTATAAAGCGCGCGCGACACCGTCAATCGATATTAGATTGGACACTCGAAAAATCGTGTGCGGCGAAGTTGTGCCGCGCCTCTATGCTCGGAATGAAGGGGTGCGGCGATGCTGGGGACGATCGACTACGGGGCTTCCCGCTTCAATTCGATCGATACTTGAGACACCCATGAGCCGGGAGCGTCCATGACGAACCATTGCCGATTGGCTGTCGTTCGGATCGTGACGAGCGCGGCGACAGTATTGCCTTCAATCCTGGCCTCGACGAGGTCACCCGAGCTTGTGCCAATAATCTTGCCGCCTTGTCGCCACTCGCTCTCGAACCAATTGCCGGAGATGTTATCTCCATCTTGTTCGATATTTGCGGACAACATCAGCTTATAAGCGTCGCTCGCACATTTCAGGTCCAATTTGATGGACTTGCCTGGCCGCTTCACGTCATAGGCGACTTTGCATTGGATCTTTTCGCGAGGTCCATCCGAGGGCTTCATGGAGCCCGTTCCGGACCAGCGGCCTGCCATGCTGTCAACGCCGGCAACGGCTTCCGAGCAAATTCCGCCCCATAGAGCGATGATCATGAGCGAGAGTTTCATCATTGAGGAGACTGCAGGCAAGACTGTTTCCTCTTTGGGTGTGGACATTGGCCAAGTTGACGCATTGCATGTCCATCCTCTTCCGATTAATAGAGCAATCGGTCTAATCAATATCGGACGATACCACCTGTGTCAATGTATGTTGGTCTCCGCACTCTAGTCGCAACTTGTGTCGTCCAAACCCCAGACGAGGGGAGCCGTGGACGCCGGCGAATGCCAATGGACGTTCGCAGGTATTTGTCGCGCGCCTCCTTGGTGTTTTTCCTGCCGCTTGCCGCCTGTGCCACGGCGCCTCTGAGCCGGTCGGGTGCGCTGAGCTCCTACGACAATCTCACGTCCAGTGATGGAGTTCTGACGAAGTCCATGGTGCGGGTCGACAAGGCGGACGTGCTTGCGGCCAAGACGGTCCGCATCGCACCGGCGTCCGCCGCTTCCGGCGCCCTTCCGGCCAATTTCTCGGCCGAGCAGCGCAAACTGGTCCTTAATGCGGTTGATCGCGCGCTCTGTGTCAAGCTGAGCGATCGGCTTCGGGTCGTGAATGCTGCGGAAACGGCGGATCTGACCGTTCACGCCACGATCACGCACGCCGAACCGACCGACAAGGTGGCTGCCGGAGCTTCGAAGGCTGTCTCGATTGTACCGTCGCTCCTGAGCATTCCGGCGCCGGTGCCCCGCCTTCCTGTTGGTCTCGGCAGCCTATCGGTCGAAGCGGAAGCGCGCGACCGCGGCAACCAGCAAAAGGCCGCACTGGTATGGGCGCGAGGCGCCGATTCCATTACAAGCCGCCCGAAAGTATCCGAAGCGTCGGATGCCTACGATCTTGCGAGCGCGTTCGGCGAGGATTTCGGCACTCTTGTGGCCACGGGCGAGAGCCCGTTCGGCAAGGGTGTGTCCTTGCCCTCGATGCAGAAGGTCCGTTCCGATCTCGGCGGCGCTCACGAGAATTCCGCGTGCGATGTTTTTGGCCGCAGCCCGGGGGTTACAGGCTTCGTCGGGGGAGGTCTCGGGCTTCCTCCGGAATGGACCGACAAGGGCGGCAATGAGCAGTCTGCGACTGCGCCAAAGTGAGAACGCGAGACGGCGGGTCGAATTGGCGGCCTCCGTCAGTAGATCAGCAGGGGCGTCTGACCGATAAATTGTGGTGCCTCTGCCTGCGAAAGCATGAAATCGGCGACGTCTTCGCGTGAAATTCGCCCGCCATGGATCCCCGTCAAATCAGTAAGAGCACGATAACGTCCCGTAAGCGGGCCATTGGTCAAGAAGCCTGGGCGGACGATGATCCAGCGCGCAACATCGTCCCTGATGATCCGTTCCTGGCGATCCTTGTCGGCATACATCCTGCGCAGAACGATCGGCATGAACAGATAGTCGTATAAGAAGCCGCCGTGGCCTCGACTATCACCGCTGCCGATACCGGTCACGGCGATCAGCAATTGCTCAGGTTTCAGTGCCTTTGCAAGGTTTTCCGCGCAACGCGAGAACATGGTTATCGTCTGCGTGACATTGGTCGTGCCCAGACAATCACAGACCACCTCCTGCCCCTCCACCACCTGGGCGATGGCCGCGGCGTTTTGGGCGTCTCCTGCGACGATGCGCAGGCGTGAATGGCTCATGGGCATACGGCCGGGAGTACGGGCGAGCACAGTGACCGCATGGCCGTGCGCCAGCGCGGTTTGCACCATGGCGAGGCCAATGCCACGGGTCGCGCCGATGATGGCAATTCTCATGGAATGTCTCCTTGCTGAAGGAGCGCCGGGCCAATTGGCGGGCCCGCGCGCGGGGGCGTTCGCTTGACCTTTGGCGATCAAGTACGTTCCAGCCGTTCGACGAGCCAGTCGAAGAGATACTCCGTGGCGGTGGCATAGCCGCCTATCTGGCAATGTGATTGCGCCGTCGAGGTCTCATCGAACAACATGTAGTGCTTTGGGCATTGCAGAGCCTCATAGAACGGCTTTGCGCCATGAAACACCTCACCCGTTCCGTCCAGGACGAGGGTTTCGCAGGTCACTTTTTCGAGGATGGCCGCATTGTCGTAGGGCTCGAGGGCCTTCACGACGTCCTTGATCGTGTTCGGTACTCCATGCTTCCAGGCATAGTCGCGCACCAGATTTCTTAGCTGTTCCGGAAGCTCATCAAGCGAGCGATCGCCGAACTGTCGCAACTGCTCGATGATCGGACGTCCCCAGCTGATATTGCCAGGATCGGTTATGCAGATCTTGATCCGCTTATCAAAGGCCGCGGCGCGCGGCGCCAGATATCCGCCGAAGCTCAAGCCCATGAGCGCGATGCGGGCAGCATCGATCTCCGGAAATCTGTCCAGTGCGTAGTCAATCAGGGGACTTACGACCTTCTCCCAGTCGGGGCGGAATGTGAGATTGTTCAATCTCAGCGCAAATCCCTGGCCTGGGCCATCATAGGTAAGGCAGTGAATACCTCGACGAAGCGCGCCCTCGCAAACCCACCGTGTATCTTCGGCCCAGGTGTCCCGGCCCGGCGTGATGATCAGCAACGGAGCTTTATCCCCTGCACTGGGCGATTTGTAGAAATAGCCTGGTAGAAAGCTGCCTTCATAGGGAATTTCGAGGCGCTTCCCGGGGGAGCCGGACAGCTCGAGGTGGCGTTGGTAGCATGTCGAACTGGCGACCGCGTACGCCCTCATGCGCGCATCTTCGAACCGGCTGAAGTACAGCAGCGCGCAGCGCCAATAAGTCGAGGCGCGAAGGTAGGCAGTGGACGCAGTGACGCGCTTGCCTTTCCTGTCGGCTTCTTCGGCTCGGTTCTGGAGCCGCTCCGCCAGCGCGCTCCAGGCCGTAATCCAGGCCTCTTCGTCACTGCCTTCGAGCTGATAGACGACGTCCATGACCTCTCCGAGGTCGGTCATGCCGTACGGCATCAGGCTCAGCGTGTGCTTGATCAAGGCATCGATCAGCACATTGTCATTGAAGAAGTTCGGTTGAGCCCAATGCCTTCTCGGGGCGCTGTCGATGTTCTTGCCTTGAGCGTCCATGATGCTTGTCCTCGATTTTTGTATCGCCACGCTTCGGCCCTCAGCGGATGCCGACCTTGCCTAGTTCAATTGTGCGTATTGCTGGAGCTCGCACGCCTCGAGAATGACCGATAGCCGGGAGTCCTTGTACGCATCGTTGTCGAAAAAGACTGAATAGAAGAGTTGCTTCTTTTCGGGGGCAGGATGTGCCGCTCTCAGACAAACGAAATACGCGCCCGGCCCGTGATCGGTTTTTCGTATCGCTGAGATCTCGACAGGGGGCGTCAGTTTCGCCTCCTTGACGAAGGCATCAATAGCTTTCCGTACGGCTTCCTGGCTGGGCGGACGCGGAGGTTGGAAGACGGGAATGGGAAGGGAATTGTCGGCGAAAACCGAACAACCGGACAGCAACACGCACGACAAGAAAACGTAACGCATCACTTCCCCCCGGAGGCGGACACGGGACGATCCTGCTGCGTCTTGAAGGCATCCAGCAACGCACGCGCCAAGCCCTTCTGGTCGGCAGGCAGGCCGCGACGACGTGCCGTCTCCTGCAACACTGAAGTTGCCTCCATGTGGATGCGATAGAGCGCCGGGTTTTGTTTGACCCCGGCAGACGCGAAGGCCGGATCGAATGCGATCTGCTCGCACCGCGCAACTGACGTCGAAGTAAAGGCTCGGCATGTCAGCGGCCTGACCTCGTAGACCGAGCATCGGTCATCCTCGCCCAGCAACGGACATCGCCGTCGAAGCCGTGTCGGATCGTCTATCGCCGCAGCTGCCGCGGCAGCTTCATCGAGGCGCGTCAGCAACGCGTTTCGTTCGGCGGACGAAAAAGTCACTTCGATATGTTCGGCGATCGCTTCTGCGACACCGGGTGGGACAGCCACAAAGAGATAACAGCAAGCGGCGCAAGCGCTTCTGCAGGCGTAGACGGGCTGGTTGGGAAAATTGTCCCGGAAACTTGCCGACGCTGCGTCGGCCATTGCCATCGCAGAACGGGCCGCATGTGCCATGGTCTCCGCCCTCTGCAAAATGTCGAGCAAGATCGCCCCAAAATGGCTGAAGAGTGCCTCGTATCGCTTCGCCAGGCTCCGGGTGAGAGCACCGACCTCCGCTATTTCTGCGGCGACGCTCGCTTCGGCGGCGGCCATTTCCGGGAGGGGCGAACTGTCCATTAGAGCTCTTCCGTCCGCACCCTGAACTCCGGCCGGGACGTGAAACGTTCGCGCAGACGCATGATCCACCGCTCGAATCCGTCAACGTAGGTAAATGCGACGGGGACGACCAGCAGAGAGAGCGCCGTCGAGGTCAGCAGGCCGCCGATCACGCTTATCGCCATCGGCTGACGGAACGTGGCGTCGGCTCCGAATCCCAATGCGATCGGGAGCATGCCTGCGATCATCGCGATCGTCGTCATGACAACGGGGCGAGCACGCTTGCTGCAAGCATCGACCAGGGCGTCGTGCATGGAGAGGCCGCGTTCGCGCATTCCGACGACCGCATATTCCACGAGCAGGATGGAATTCTTGGCGACGATACCCATCAACATGACGAACCCGATCATGACCGGCAGATCGAGCTCGCTGCGAGCGACGAGCAGGGCGACGAAAGCGCCGCCGACGGAGAGCGGGAGCGCGGACAGGATGGTGACGGGCTGAAGAAAATCCTTGAACAGCAGCACGAGCACGCAGAACATGGACAGCACGCCGGCCACCAGCGCCATGCCGAAGCCGGCAGCAAGCTCTCCTGCAAGCTCGGAGTCGCCGGTGCGGATGAGTTTCACGGAGGACGGCATGTTCTGGATCGCAGGGAGGGCCATCGCCGTCGCCTGTGCCGTTCCGAGCGCCATGCCGCCCAGGTCGGCATCGACCGTGACGTAGCGGCGTCGATCATAGCGGTCGATCTGGGACGGACCGCTTTCAACTGCGATCGCAGCGACGCTCGACAATGGAACCGGACCGTTCCTTCCGCTCACGCGCATGTTCGCCAGGGTATCCATGCGTTGCCTTGCCGCGTCCGAGATGCGTACCCGGATATACACTTGCCGGCTATCGAGGTTGAGGCGGGCGACCTGCGCGTCGAAGTCTCCGCTGGTGGCTATTCGAACGACATCGCCGATCGAGGCCGTGGTGACCCCGCGCTCGGCCGCCTGTTGCGGATCCGGACGAACGACGATCTCGGGACGCTCGAGGCTCGCCGTCGATTTGATATTGGTGAAGCGTCCGGCACCACGCAGCTGTTGCTCGAGGTCCTGAGCACTCGCTCTGAGTGCCTGCACGTTGTCACTCGAGAGAATGAACTGGATCTTCTCGCCAAGGCCGCCGCTGCCGATTGCAAATCGTGCACCGGGGATCGAAGGCAGCCTTGTGCGCACCCGGTTTTCGATCGTGACTTGGCGTTCGCGCTTGTCACGCGGGGCCAACATGAGGACCAGGGCTCCTCTGCGCACTTCGCCCGCTTGCTGGGCTCCCGGCCCCACTTGCTGGGAATCGCCCACGGTGGTGAACACGCTCTCGATTCCAGCGACGTCCTTCAGCGCGACGCGCGTGTCTTCGGCAACTCTCAGAGTGCTCTGCAGCGAGCTTCCCGGCGGAAGCTCGATATTGAGCGTCGTGTAGCCGCGGTCGGCGGCGGGGATCAATCCGGTCGGGATGAGCGGTACGAGGGCGACCGAAGCGAAGAAGAACAGCAGCGCTCCCAGCGCCGTCGTCTTCCGGTGGCTCAGACACCAGCGGACCGCCGAGAGATACGTGGTGGTCAGGACGCCGGCCTCATGCTCTGCCGACGGCTTCGAGGTGAGCAAATGCGCGGCCATCATTGGCGTGAGCAGGCGGGCGACGACCAACGAAGCCAGCACCGCGATGACCGCTGTCCACCCGAACTGCTTGAACAGCATGCCTGAAATGCCGCTCATCAGTGCCGTCGGCAGAAAAACGACCACCAGGGTCATCGTGGTTGCAACGACCGCGAGTCCGATTTCCGTCACGGCGTCGCTGGCTGCCTGTCGGATCGGCTTGCCCATCGCGCGGTGCCGCTCGATGTTCTCGATCTCGACGATCGCATCGTCGACCAGGATACCGACGATCACCGCGAGCGCCAGAAGCGTCACCGTATTGAGGGAGTATTCAAGCCAGGCCATCGCAGCGAAGGCGGGAAGGACTGACAGCGGAAGAGCCGCGGCGGAGATGAGCGTTGCGCGCCAGTCGCGCAGGAACCACCAGACGACGAGGACCGCCAGCAAGGCGCCTTCGTAGAGCATATGCATCGATCCGGCATATTGCTCGAGGGTATAGTCGATAGATCCCGACACCTGCTTGATCTTCAGCGCCGGATCGGCCTTCTCGAGCCGCTCCATCTCCCGTCGAACGGTGGCGGCGATTTTCGTCTCGTCGAAACCTTTGGCGCGATATATCCTGAACCCGACGACGGACTTGCCGTCGAGCAAAGCGAGCTGCGTGCGATCGGCGATGGTGTCCTGGACGGTTGCCACCTGATCCAGGCGGGCCTTGGGTACGCCCGAGAGCGCAATCGGAAGGGTCGCCAGATCCGAGGCCTGGCGAACGATTGCGGTGGTGCGGACGGCCTGCTCGTTTTGCTCCAATTGGGCGCGGCCGCCGGATGATTGCTGCTGCACCTGGCGCAACGTGCGCGAAACATCCGCTGCGGTGATGCCGAGAGCGGCGAGGCGCACCGGATCGACCTCCACGCGGACCTCGCGCTGTACCCCGCCGACGCGCTCGAAGCGGCCCACGCCCGGTACGCCGAGAACGATCTTGGCAATGGTGTCGTCGACGAACCAGGACAGCGGCTCTTCGTCCAATCGGGTTGACGATATCGCGTAGATCAGCAGGGGATTCCCGCCGGCCCGTTGTGCGCTGACGGTTGGCGGCTGAACGTCCGTCGGCAGCTCTGACCGGACACGATCGACCGCGTCCTTGGTTTCTATGAGAGCCTCCGAAAGGCCCTTCTCGAGCACGAACTCGACGCTGATCGACACGCGGCCGTCCGTCACCGACGTTCGCAGATGCCTGAGACCGCTGAGCGTCGCGAGCGAGTCTTCAACCTTGCGAGCGACTTCCGTCTCGAGTTGGGACGGCGCGGCTCCCGGTTGAGTCAAGGTGACATTGACGACCGGGAGGTCCAGATCGGGAAAGCTTTGGATCGACAGCGCCTTGAAACCCCAGAGACCCGCGATCGCCAAGACCGCAAACAGCATGATGCACGGTATGGGGTTGCGGATCGACCATGTCGCGAGGTTCATCGACCGGCATCCTCGGCACTGATTGCGGCGTCAGCTTCGGTTGCCGGTGCCAGCCGCACGATGTCCCCGTCGTTCAGGAACCCGGCGCCTTGAACGACGACGTGATCGCCGCGATCAAGTCCGGCAGTAACCTCGACGCTGCTGTCTTGCCGCCGGCCGATCGTGACGGCCGTGAGCGCCACCCGTGGCCTGGGATCATCACCTGCGATCTTGAGCACGTAGCTTCGACCATCGCGGATGACGACACTTTCGGCCGGAATGACGCGAGCCTGGCTCTCGCCCAGCATAATCTTGCCGTTGACATACATGCCGGCTCTCGCCCGGCTTCCGGGTTCGATATCGGCGTAGATCGTGCCGAGACGTGATTGCGGATCCAGGGAGGGCGCAGTCTGACGCACCTGCGCAACGGCGGTGCCGCCGTCCGGCAATGCCAGGACGATGCGTTGACCGGGCAAGATCTTCGTAAGCTGAGAAGCGGTGAGTTCACCCCGCCATTCAAGGCGGTTCTGCCTGATCAAACGGAATAATTCCTGCCCGACGGGGACGACGGCGCCGAGTGTCGCCGTACGTGAGCTGATCACGCCGTCGTCCGGTGCGAGAACGTCGGCATATTTCAGTTGCAGTTGTTTGGAGGCGAGAAGCGCTTCGGCGGCTCTCGCGTCGGTCTCCTGCTGCAAGGCGTCCTTGTCGCTGACGAAACCGCGGCTCTTCAAGCTTAATGCGCGTTGTCGGTTAGCTTCGGCTATGTCGTACCGAGCCTTCAGCTGCGCTTCGTCCGCGCGCAAGAGATCCGGATCGAATTTTGCAAGTACTTGGCCCTTCCTAACCTGGTCGCCGACGTTGACCAGGACGTCGGACAATTGATAACCGCCGATCTGTGCCCCGACACTCGCTTCCTGCCAGGCGGCAATCGTCCCAGAAGCGTCTATCGCTGTCTGCCACATCAACTCACGGGGGGCGGTGCTGGTGGCGGTTAGGGCCGGCGCATTTTGAACCGGAATGGCAGCCATCGATGCGCGACGATTTACGATCGCAATCGTGACGACCGCGACAGAAAGTGCCGCAATCATTCCCACGGCAACTTTCGCCAAGAACAATACTTGGCGTTGACGCGGAGTGCGGGCGCCTTGGGTAGAAATTGCAATCCCGGCAATGGTCACGGAATCGGACATGGCTGTCCTCCGGTTCGGCTCAGACAACGGGAGTTTCTCCAATGATAGAGGGCTCAGTCTAATATAACGTGCAACTTGCCCGTGTCAATGAAGCGCCCCCTGAGTGGAGCTTCACATCGAATCCAGCCGTGAACGATTGTGCGGCCGTGCTCTTCGGCTGCGGGTAAGTGCGCTCGACAATCAGCCAAGCACGGTGAAATGCCGGTCCTGGGTCTCACCGGCCTGCTTCTGAGGCCGGTCGTGGCCGTGTCTATGCGCTCGCTGACAGGAGAGACAGCGAGACTACGGAGCCGTGTTGCTCCGGCGAGCCGTTCGAGTGCGACCACAGGACGCATGGGCTCTCGTCCGACGGCCTGTCGCTCTCTCGGAAATCCGACGGGAATTTGCCGCAGTCAGCTCACTTCGCGCGATAGATCCGGGTTTCGCCTTCCCGCAACGTAATGAAGGAAGTCTCGTCTATGCCGGCTGCTTCAACGGCGGCCGCAAGGTCCTGCAGCGGGCGTTCAATCGCTTCGTGAGACATTTGGAAAGTCCCGTGGTGCATCCCGATACTCTGCTTGGCGCCGAGATCTTGATGTGCCTGGACGGCTTCGGCGGGACTCATATGCATCGGACGCATGAACCACCGCGGTTCATACGCGCCGATCCCGAGCAACGCGATATCGGGCGATCCCAGCCGTCGTCTTATTTCGGAGAAGTGGGTCGAGTATCCACTATCTCCGCCGAAATAGACTTTTCGATCACCTTCCTGAATCAGGTAGCTGCCCCAAAGGCTTCTTTGTCGGTCCCGGAGCCCGCGCGCAGAGAAATGTTGTGTCGGCGCAAAAGTCACTTTGCAGCCAGGCTTGACCTCAAAAATCTCCCACCAGTCGAATTCGTGCACGCGCGTAAACCCAATCGAGCGAACCAGTTCCCGGTCGCCCGCCGCCACCAGCACGATCGGCGAGAACTTCTGCTGAAGGCAACGCAGCGTATCGAGGTCCAGGTGATCGTAGTGATTATGGCTGATCAGAATGACGTCGATGTTCGGCAATTCATCGATAGGGACGCCGGGCTCTCTCACTCGTTTAGGACCGAGCCATCGGATCGGGCTTGCACGCAATGACCAGATTGGATCGGTCAAAATGTTCAAGCCTCGATGCTGAATCAAGAACGTGGCATGGTTCACGAAGGTGATGGCAACGTCATTGATGCCGCACATGGCACGTAGTCTGGGCACTGACGCATTCTTTACGGCGGCTGGCCAGCGGCTCCTCTTCTCGAAGATCATGCCCAGCGCGCTCGAGATCGTGGGAGCGAACCCCTTCGGAAGCGTGGGATTATGGAATCGCTGCCCATCAAAGTGATCGGAGATCGGCCAGGTCGTTGGTTTCCGCGCCAGGCGGCCCTGATCCTGCAATACCTCGTCCGGCAATGCGTGCGCCGTCTCGTTGCCGCCCAATGCGGCTGCCGATTGTCCGTGACGCGGGCCGTTTGCCATGGAGCTCAACGGCTCCTCCTGTTCGATATCATGCCGATCTATCTTGGAGCGGAGAGTGAGTACTGTGTGAGGCGTGCCTGCAGCGTTGTGAACCCCAGCTTTGCTGAGAGAGACACTGGCAAGTAGATCTTTTGTGCATCGACGAACCCGAATATCAGTTCGGTCTCGCCGAGCGACCTATTGGCCATTCCCGCTTGCGGACCGTTGCCGTTCCGCATTTCGCCCGCGATGGGTGTTATTCGAAGCTCACAGGCGGTCAGTGGGCCAGTGAACGGGCCGCGAGTTGCAACCGGCGTCTCCTTTTTCTTCAGCGCAATATCGAAGCGCCGCACGCCGTCGAAGACCGGCACCGTACGATCGCAGGCTCCGATCTCACTCTTTCCATCGGCCCTGACGCCCGATGCCAGCAATCCGCTAAGCGGATCGATGATGTTCTTCAGATGCTCCGGCTCGATCGGCGCGCGTAGCGACGCCTGATCCAGGGGTGGGTCGACCGTCAGCTTGTCGACCGTGCCTCCGGACATGACCAATGCAACCCTTTGAACCCGCTGGCTGCCCCGATGGTCGAGATCGAATTTTGCAGGAGCGAGAAGGCCATTCTTGTAGGTTCCGCTCGATACGGCCTCTCCGGTGGCGGAGCTCATCAGTCTTGCAGCGCCGGAAGTCCGGTAGTTTGTCCGGACGGAGTAGGAGTTGCCGCGTATAGCGAAGGTGACGTCGGCATGCACGATGGTAAGGCCGGCGAGGGTGACCTCATATTTGGCGCGGACATCGCTATCCGCCGCAAGCGAGGGCAGGGTGGTGGGGATGAGGAGCACGAATGCCCCATACGCCCTTGCTGAAGCCCGAATCGCTGCAGCGGTCTTGCTCCGAGACAGACGGCATCTTCGCGCGCGTCGCCGGGACGCGTCGGTATTCGAAATGACCATCTTCTCTCATCAGAATCGTGACATTATAGATTAATCAGTCTAATAAAAATATGTTCACATCATGGCGGCGCTTATGATAGATGAATTGCTCTAACTAAGTGGCGTGATGATGAGAAAGCTCGATCCGGTTAAACATGAAGAAAAGCGGCAGCAGATCCTGCAGGCGGCATCCCGGTGCTTCATGCGTGATGGCTTCCGGGGCGCAAGTACGTCCAACATATGCGCAGAGGCCAAAATCAGCCCCGGTCATCTCTATCACTACTTTTCGAGCAAGGAGGCCATTGTCCGTGCCATGGCCGAGTCCCGCCTGGCGCAAGCTGCCGAGCACCTTGGCACGACGGCCCGAGGGCCGGACGTCGTCACGGCGTTCCTGGAGGTGATCGAGTCCGGAGTCGGCGTCCGCGAGCCTTCGGCGAATGCTTTGATGTTGGATTTGCTCGCTGAATCGGCCCGCAACCCGGCAGTTGGCGGAATACTGCGTGAAAATCACCGCGAAATGCGGACGTTGCTGGCAGATCTGCTGCGCACGGGCCAGGAACGCGGCCAGATCGATCTCACGCTTGATCCGGATGTCGCGACGTCGATCCTTGTCAGCTTCGTCGATGGCGCGAAAGCGATGATGATCCGCGATCCCGATCTGAACCCGGCAAAGAGCATCGAGATGCTGAAGACCGCTATCTCGCGTTTCCTGCGGGCCCCTGCTGTCGCCAATTCGGAGTAGCCGACCACTGGCGGTCGCGCTGTAGCAGGGAAGGGTGTCCAGTCGCCAGGTTGCACGGTCGGGCGGCCCGCTTCTGCACGAGCCCGCAGGCCCCGCAGAACGATGAAGCATGAGATCAGGCGGAGCGTGACCGTTGCGCAGATTTCCGTGCCCGCGAGGGCTTAGCTGTCTTGGCGTCCGAGGAGAGGAGACGGTCTACCAGCAGTTTGAACAGAGCCGTGATCTTCTTGATGTCCTGTTTCGGATCGTGCAGCGACACCGCCTTTGTCGCATCCATGAGACCGAAAATCGCCATAGCCGCAGTCTCAGGGTCCAATTCCGGCTGGATCTCCCCCTGCGCTTGTCCGTGGCGGATGACTTCGGCGATCAGATTGCGCATGCTCCGACTGCGGCCGTGCAATATCTTCGCCATTTCGGGATTGCGCCGGCTCTCCGCGAGCATCTCGAAGAACAGCGCCGATTGGGCCGGATTTGCGGGCTGTTCCTCGATCTCCGACAGCAGCGCGGATATGACCGAACCGCCCCCATAGACGTCCTGCTTGAATCGTTCGGACGTCCCCTCGAGCCGGGCGTCCGCCATCGCGGCGATGATCGCGTCCTTGCTTTCGAAGTAATGGTAGAGATGCCCGGGGCTGATCCCGGCTTCAGCGCAGATCTGAGCCGTCGAGGCGCCGCTCAGGCCGCTTCGGAGGAAGCAGCGTTTGGCGGCCGCCAGAATCTCTTGGCGCTTTTTTTCGTGCTTGATCGGATCGATTTTTCGCATAAGGGCTTCTATAAACTGGACTAATTGCTCCAGCAACCCCCCGGGAGGCCAGGGGAAAGCTCCCCTGGGCAATCGGCTGCGAGCGCGCCCCCCAAGGAAGCGCCTGTCCGAGTGTGTCTTGTGATGGAATGCCGTGGTTCAGGGCGTCATCGTCAACACGACCTTGCCGGATACCCGCGCGCCGCTTTCTGTTCTCGCGATGACGAGCAGCGCATCCCGAAATGGGGCCTCGACGCCAACCGTCGGCTTCAATGCGCCCTTGCCGGCAAGCTCGGCGATGGCCGAAAGGTGCTTGATGCCCATAGTGGCGAAGGCGAGTTTGTAGCGGCGTGACAACATTCCGCGAGCAAGCCTGCTGGGCGTCGGATTGATGTCGACAAAGACGCCCTCGGGCTTGAGCATGGAAAGCCCTTCGCTGACGCCGAGTGTCCCAAGCGTATCGAACACGGCATCGAACTTTTCGCCCTTCGTGTAGGCATCCTTGTCGGCATAGGCGAATATCGGGTCGACGCCCGCCGCACTTGCCTTCCTCGTAGACCCTGGGCTGCTCGTGCCGGCAACGCGGGCCTCGTGAGCCATAGCCAGTTGCACTGCAGCGGAGCCGACCGCGCCGAGGCAGCCGTTCACGAAGATGCTCTTGCCAGGCTGCACCTGAGCTCGATCCACGATTGCAGCCCAGGCCGTCATGGCCGGGATGGGGAGGCAGGCTGCTTCGCTGAAGGTCAGCTGCGCAGGCTTCTTTGCCACGAGGCTGGACTCCAGGACGACCTTTTCAGCAAAGGCGCTCGATTTCTTGAAGTCCACCGTGCCGAGAACTTCATCTCCGACCGAGACATTGGTGACGTCGCGTCCAACGGCCTCGATGATTCCGGCGAAATCCGTGCCCATCCCTTTGGGAAAGGACCTGTTCATGAACAGCTTCATCGCGCCGCGGCGAAGCTTCCAATCGAATGGATTGATTGCCGCGGCGCGGACGTCCACACGCACCTCGTTGGGTCCAGGCTCCGGCAAATTGAATTCCTCGATATACATCTCTTCCGGGCCGCCATAGCGGTCGTATTGTACTCTTTTCATCTCAACTCTCATTTTGCTGTGACAGATGTAGTGCCAAACGCTGCGACTCTTGGGTGGAGGAATCTTCTTGAGATCCGTTCGTCACTTCCGGGGGCGCGGCGTGATGATCGCTTCGACTTGGTTGCGCTTGGTGACCAGCGTCCAAAGCCTCTGGGCGATGTCGTCGGGATCGATAAGTTGATACCCTTCATTGGTGAGAACGCCGCCAGCTCTCATCGCGCGGAAGCCAGCGGAGTGCTCAATGACCGCCCCGACATTCAGTATGCCGGCAAAGACGCCCCTCGGCGCGACTTCGGTATTGAGCGAGAATATGTAGTTGCTCGCGGTGGTCATCATCGGACCAACGCCGCTCAGCCCGCCCTGCATCCGGACGACGGCCGAAAGCCCGCCGACGACGATGATGGCGCCATCGCCTCGTGCCAGCATGCCAGGCAAGACCGCGTGAGAAACCTCGATCGGCGAGAAAGCAAAGATGGTCGTCAATGCTTTCAGCTTCGCTGCATTGAGATCCACGGCCGGTACAAAGCCGAGCTCGCCTACGGGCTGATAGACCGCAACGTCAATTGACCCGAGCCGCTGCTCAATGCTGCGGACAAGCAGGGGTATACTGTCGAGATCAGTGAGATCGCCGGGGAACGCCACGGCCTCGATTCCGGCGCGAGCGAGCTCAGAGACTCGCTCTTCGAGTGGCGCAGACCGGCGCGCGACCAGCGCTATTCGATAGCCTTCGCGTCCGAACCGCGTGGCGAGCGAGGCACCAAGTCCGCTGCCGGCGCCGAAGACGGCTATGGTCTTGGTCCTATTCTTAGCCGAGCTTATGACATCGTTGTCCATCAGGCTCCCCGCCGGCGACAGTGTTTTATCAAAGGTCTTTCAGTCTTCCGCGCTTCCATCAGTCGAGCGTCTCGCGATAGAACCAGACTGCCACCCCCATCACGACGAGCGTGAATGCGGCAATGGGCCAGAGTTCGGGTGCAATCGCCGCCGCCCCGTTGCCCTTCAGCAGCAGCGAACGCACGATCCGAATCGCATGTGTGGTGGGGAGCAACTCGCCTAGCCATTGCGCCCAGATGGGCATGCCCCGGAATGGAAAGATGAAGCCTGAAAGGATCAGCGACGGCAGCAAGCTGAATTGCGCGAGCTGTTGGGCCTGCATTTGATTGGATGAAACAGTCGAGAAGGTCAGACCGAGCGCGAGGTTTCCGGCAATGAACAGGCCGAGCGCCAGCAGCAGCAAAGGCACCGAGCCTCGAATTGGCAGGTGAAACACGACTGCGGAGACGAGGAGGATGGTGATTGTCTGGAGATAGCCGATCCCAATGAAGGGAACGACCTTTGCAAGCATGATCTCGATCGGCTGCACGGGCATTGCGATCAGGTTTTCCATCGTGCCGCGCTCGCGCTCGCGCGTGATCGACAGCGTCGTCATCAACAAGGTCGACATCGTCAGGACCACGCATATCAAGCCGGGGACGACGTTGAGGACGGTCAGCTGCTCCGGGTTGTAGCGGGCGTGGACGACGAACTGGAACGGCGTAGATGTTGGCTGCGGTTGCTGATTTGGCGGCAGATCACGGGCGAGGACGTTTGCGACGGCGCCCAGGGCGGCCGTTGCATTGCCGATCGCGGATGGATCGGTCGCATCGGCATCGATCAGGATCGACGGCTGCTCGCCGCGATCCACGGATCGGTCGAAATTCGGCGGAACGTTGATGACGAACAGGGCCTCGCCGGTGACCAGCGCCCGTTCCGCGTCGGCTTCGGACGAGTACAGCTTGATGTCGTAGTAGCCGGTATTTTGCAGCGCGGTGACGATCGCCCGCTCATATTTTGTCGGCTCGCTGACCAGCAGTCCGGTCGGAAGATTGTGCGGGTTGGTGTTGATTGCATATCCAAACAGGAACAGCTGCATGACGGGCAGGGCAATGATGAGCCGCAGCGTCATCGGATCCCGGCGAACCTGGATCCATTCCTTGCGCAAGAGCGCATAAAGCCGTTTGAACGAGATTCCGTTCATTGGGGCGTCTCTTTTGCGGCGAGCTGGTGAATAAAGACGTCTTCGAGACGCGGCTCGGTCTCGTGCCAAGAAAATTCCGGGAAGGAATCGATGGCGCGCTGCAAGGCCGCGCGATCTGCTCCAGCAATCCGCAACGCATGACCGAAGACGGCCGCGGCCTCGACGCCAGGCGCGCGACGTATGCGGCGCGACACTTCGTCGACGCGATCGCCTATGGCTTCGTAGACGACGAGACCCGCGCTGTTGACGACTTCGTCCGCGCTGCCCTGGACCACGATGTGCCCGTCCGCAAGATAGACGATTCGATTGCACCGCTCGGCTTCGTCCATGTAGTGCGTCGAGACCAGCACGGTGAGACCCTCGCTGGCCATGTCGTGGATCAGGTCCCAGAACTCGCGACGGGCTTTCGCGTCGACGCCGGCGGTCGGCTCGTCCAGCAGCAGCAGCTTTGGTCGATGCAACACGCAGGCGGCGAGCGCAAGCCGTTGCTTCCAGCCGCCGGATAGATGGCCGGCGAGCTGATTTTCGTATCGGCCGAGGTTCATGCGCTCCATGATGTCGCGAACGGCCGCCTTCTGATCGTGCATTTCGTAGACGCCGGCGACCAGTTCGAGGTTCTCTTTGGCCGTGAGATCCTCGTAATAGCTGAACTTCTGGGTCATATAGCCGGTCTGCCGGCGGATCTGCGCTGCTTCTCGGCGGATGTCGTGCTCGAGACAGGTGCCTTCGCCGCTGTCGGGCGCGAGCAGGCCACACAGCATGCGGATGGTGGTCGTCTTGCCGCTGCCGTTGGCGCCGAGGAAACCGCAGATCTCGCCTCGAGACACTTGCAGGCTCAGGCTTTTGACCACGTGCCGTTCGCCGAACTTCTTGTGCAGATCGCGGACGTCGATGACGAGTTCCGTCATGGCTCGCCCTCCAGGCGCGGCCGCACGGTGACGGGCTGGCCCGGATTGAACAGGGCCGCCTGTGCCGGCGGCGGTCGAGCTTCAATCAGGTAGACGAGCTTTGCCCGGCTCTCCTCGCTGAAGATCACGGGAGGGGTGTATTCGGGCTGGGGGGCAACGAACGAGATGGTCGCCGCGATGTCCGGGCCGCATCGGTCGCATCTGACCGCGACGATGTCGCCGAGATGGATGCGGGAGAGCTCCGGTTCGGGTACGAAGAAGCGTACGAAGATGTTGCCGGGTGGAAGGAGGGACACGACCGGCGCTCCCGCGGCCATCGTCTCGCCCGGACGCGCCAGGACATCGGCGACGCGGGCCGCCACCGGCGAGGTCACGCACCGCTGCGACAGCCGCCAATCCGCCATTTCGACGGCCGCCTGCGCCGCCTCGACGGCGGAACGTTGTGCTGTGATTTCGCCTTTGCGGCCCATCGGGGCGCGTATTTGAGCCAAAGCGGCTTCCATCGCGGCGACTCGCGCGGTCGCCGATCTGTAATCGGCGCGCCGCTGGTCCAGGGTCTGGACGGTCACCGCGCTGTCTTTGATCAGGGCCTCGGCGCGATCAAGATCGACCTTGGTGCGCTCGACGGTAGCCTTGGCATCGACGAGATTGGCTTCTGCCTGCTGGATTTCCGTGGGTTTGCCGGCCGCCTGGAGATTGGCCAACTGATCCCTCGCCTGCTGCAGTTGGCGCGCGGCCTGGTCACGTGCAGCCCGGTCGGCGGTCCCGTCCTGAGCGAACAGCGGAGCACCGATCTCCACCCAGGCGCCGCGGGTGACGTTCACCGCGGTGAGCAGTCCCTGCTGGGTCGGTCCAACCTTCACGTAGTCTGCCTCGGCGTAGCCCTGCCAGGACGTCGCTGCGGGGGCGCGGTGATACCACCAAGCGAGCCCGGCAAGCGCAGTCGCTATCAACACACCAAGAAAGATGAGTGCCCGTCGGCCCACTGTTCAAGCCTGCTTCGTCTTGGATTTCAGGTCGCGTTGGCCGGGCTGACAGCAGGGGCGTCGACCGAACGTCATTTGCAGGCATCCGAGCCCGATTGAGCGGTTTCCGTTCGCAAATTCCCTCGTTGCGGCCCCACTCGCCAAACACGCCACAAGAGGATCATGTGCGGCGTCGACACGACGAGAGGCGAAATCATCTCCAGGAAGATGCGCATGTCATATTCTTCAGTCCCTTCGGTTCCGAACATCGTCTCGCGGTCGTTGCTCTTTTGCTATTAATAGATTGTTCAATCGATTATCTAGCGGATGGAACCGCGGTCGTCAATCAATAATAGACTGTATAATCTATTAATGAAGCCGAGCAGGATGTTTGGTGCGCTGAGCCGTGGCGCGACTTTAGCTGCGCTGTGTAGAAATGGGGCAAGGTAGATTGCCGGCCTGTTCCTCAGGACGGCTTCAGCTGTCTCCGCGTTGAAGCCGTATCGCCCGCTCGGGACAGGCAGAAACGCACAGCCCACAGGCCTCGCAGGCGTCGACGTTGGGCGTCGCGGCTGTCTTCATGCCATGCGCCCAGACCTTGAATTTCGCGAAGAGCGGCAGGCGGTCGTATGTCTCGGCCGGAATGCGCACGATCTCGAACACGTTAACCGGGCATACCTCGACGCAGGCAGCCTTGCCCTCGCAGCGAGCCGGATCGACCACGGGACGCACCACTCCTGGCGACAGGCGACAGGTCTCCTTCTTCCCTTCTTCCACGCTTTGTTCCTTCACTGGAGCACACGGCCAACGGCAGCTGCCATGCGTGCGCCGGCTCGAATTTCGGAAGCCTGCCAAGTTGCAGGATCAGCGGTCCAACGCCGCTCGTCCGTGGTGTGTCGCGATACGGCCATTGCGGTGAATGAGGCCTCAGCGCGCCTCTTCCGACCGGAAGGCACGGCTCGCACCGGCGAATGCCGTCCCGAATATCCAGTCCCAGACACCGGTGGTGACGCCGAAATTGCAGGACAGCGGAGCGTGATGGTGAAGAGTGTGCCGGCGATTGAGCCGATAGAGGTAAGTGTCGGGCGCGGCCTGCCAGTGGTGCACGACGTGATGTACCCCGACGTACCACAAATAGCCGGTCGCAATCCCGGCGGTGAGGGCGCTGGCCGGTCCGAACCCCGCCTTCCACCATAGCGGCAGCAGCGCGCCGCCCCCGATCAGTGCGAGGCTCAACCAGGTCGGCGTGCCGACGAATCCGGCCGGATCGTCGTGGTGCGCCTCGTGCATGTCGGCGAGATACGGTAGCTCATGCAGAAAGAACCGGTGCGCGACATACTCGATCAGGGTCCAAAATACGAGGCCGCCCGCCACGCAGACGGCCGCCTTTTTCCAGCACATGGGGGAGGACGGTTGTAGCGCCGCCGTCAGAAGCGCTGCGATCACCGGCGGATAAATCACGAAGTCGGCGAAGTAAGCCGCCTTGGTCATGCGCATGATGAGTCTCCACTCCGATGGTCGTGTCGCCAAGGGCGCATCAATTCAGTCGAGCTCGGAGAGATCTTCCTGTGTAAGGACGATCCTGCCCGCTGCTGTGTTTTCCTCGAGATGAGCGATGGAGCCGGTGCCGGGAATTGCGATCATGACCGGCGAGGATGCCAGCAGCCAGGCCAGAGCGATCTGGTGGACAGTTGCTCCATGCCGCTTCGCAATCCGGGCCAGCCGCCCGTCGTCAATCGCGGTCATTCCCCCACCGAGAGGGAAGAAGGGGCTGAAGGCGATCTTCTCGGCCTCGCACGCCTTCAACAGGGCCTCGTCTCTGCGCTGTCCGACGTGAAAGTGGTTCTGGACAGCGGCGACAGGCGCGATGGCGCGCGCTTCTGCGAGATGGTCCGTATCGATGTTGCTGAGACCGAGATGGCGGATCAGACCCTCCTCGCGCAGCCGGGCGAGGGCCGTAAAGCGCTCTGCGAGCGACTCGCCGCGAGGTGGCGCCATCTCGCCGATGCGCAGGTAGACCAGATCCAGCCGTTCCAGCCCGAGATCGCGGAGATTCTCCTCGACCAGCTCTCGCATCTCGGCGCCGGAGGCAGCGCGATGGCTCCCATCCGGGTTGAAGATGTGCCCCACCTTGGTCGCGATCACCAAGTTGGAAGGGTAGGGATAGAGCGCCTCGCGGATCAGGACATTGGCGCGGACTGTGCCGTCACTGCTGCGATAAAAAGCGGCCGTGTCGATGAGGTCTATGCCGAGTTCGACTGCGCGTCGCAGAACGGCGCGACCGGTTTCCGGATCGCGAGCCGGCCCACGAAATCCGTTGGCCGAGAGCCGCATGGCGCCAAAGCCGACGCGATTGACGGCCATATCGCCGCCGATGAGAAAAGCCATGTCTCTGGGGGATGACACCGCGGTTGCTCTCTAGCGGCTGATCTTCAAGTCGGGCTTGTCCCCTTCCCAAGCCTGAAGCCCTCGGGGGATTTCGCGAAACCGGAGGCACTTCGACATCATCGTGCCGGAAAGGCACATGGCATCGCCCTTGATCGACCATGTGACGGACTGCGTAAACAGAGTCGCACTGACGCTGCCGCTGCCGTCCTTGTTCAGGGTGAGTTTGAAGCTTCTGCCATTCGGCGAGTCGGCCGACCAGGGAGCGCCGTCGGCGAGCATGCTGACGGCTTTCTGTATGGGCATATAGGGCTGTCCCTGGGCAAGAGCGGGCGTCGCGGCAAGAATTTGGACGGCCACTGCCGCCGCGAGACCTGGATGTATTTTCATTTTTGGCTTTCCTTCCGTGAATCTGTCCGACGTAGTCCATTTAATAGATCAATCAATCTAATAAAGGCGAATGTTTGGCGTCAACTGATAATAGATCGATCAGTCGAAATTATAGCAGGATCAAAATCGTGCCGCGTTGCTCACTGGCCGACAGGGCGTGCCACGCAATGGAAGGCGGCGATGCACGGTTGTGCGTTGGCGGAAATGCGATCCGGCCGCGCGGGTGGTTGAGTGATCCTCGATGCACGGACGAGGCTTGCACCGGGAATGTCGGTCACACTACAGGTTAGGCAAAAGCCGCGGAATTTTAAGGTGGAGCGATCGTTGTAAGTCGGGTGGCGCGCCGCCCGCCCGGGAGGCTTGGGGCTAGGCTTTCCTCAAAAAAGATCCGAGCCAGCGACGCGCCAAGGTCACAACTAGTCCGAACAGTTGCACGCGTCAATAAAAATAGATCAGTTAATCTAATAAAGATCGATCGCCGCGAGAGCTTCTGCTGCCTGGGCCTATCCGCCGAGTGGTCCGGCAGACGTTAGAGGTTGGCTTCGGGCTGCTCGCATCCTGCGCGTTTGCAACCGCAGGGCGGTGACGTGCTGTTGCAGGCGTCTCACCCATTGCTCACGGCGTGCATTTACGTATAATTAGATTATATAATCTAATTAAGTTTGCTTCGCCGTTCTGCGCAGCAGGATGGATCTCGATCTAGCCAAGCTGCAAATGTGTGAATTGTTCAACGGTTGGCATGATCTTGCGGTTAGCGCTCCTCCTGGTCTTTGTCGGTGCGCGCCGCGCAGCCGGTGTGTCGATTCTGCTTTCGTTGCTGTTGGCGTCATTGCTGACAACGGGCTGCGCGAGCCTGACGCCCCGAAACGCGCTGCCGGAGGCCGCGGCGGCCAACATTGACCTCGATGGCTTTCATGACATCCGGTATTGGGGCGACGAGACGACTGCGGATGCTGCGACACTCCAGGTCCCGAACAAAGCTTCCGAAGCGCTGAGACTCCACAAAGTCGGCCGGCCGCCAAACTTCCTTGCGATTTCGGGTGGGGCCGAGGATGGAGCGTTTGGAGCCGGCCTGTTGGCTGGTTGGGGCGACGCTGGAGATCGGCCGACCTTTCAGCTGGTCACCGGCGTGAGCTCCGGAGCATTGATCGCTCCCTTCGTCTTCCTGGGGCGAGAGCGCGACCGCGAGTTGCGGGACATTTTCACGAACTACGGAAGGAAAGATATCTTTACGTTCAACGTGCCGAGTTTGCTTGAAGGTTCGGGATTGGTCGACAATTCGCCGCTGGTCCACTTGATCGAGAAATATGTCGACGCCGAATTCCTGCGCGAGGTGGCGCGCGAAAGGGCCAGGGGAAGAGTGCTGCTGATCGGCACGACCAATCTCGACGCGCAAAGGCCGGTCCTGTGGGACATGGGGCGTATCGCGGCAAGTGACAGTCCGGAGGCGCTCGATCTGTTTCGCAAGGTTCTGCTCGCTTCCGCAACGCTGCCCGGCGTATTTGCTCCCGTCCGAATGAAGGTGCGTATCGGCGGAAAGCAATATGACGAGCTTCACGTCGATGGAGGGGTAACGAGGCAGGTCTTCATTCCCCCATCGATCCTGCGCCTCGTTGCTGGGAACTCAGAACGGCTCGCCGTCGGAGCCCGGCTGTACGTCATCAGGAATGGCCGCATCCAGCCACAATGGGAGCAGGTCAAGGACAACGTCTTTGCCATCAGCCAGCGTTCGCTTTCGACGTTGATCAAGAACCAGAGCATCGGCGATCTCTATCGGATCTACAGCATCACTGGGAAGAACGGCATCGAGTTCAACCTCGCGAGCATTCCAGTCGATTTCCGTGCGCAATCGAACGAGCCGTTCAACCTAACTTACATGAGGGCACTGTTCGAGCGCGGCTATGACATGGGCAGGCGCGGCTATCCCTGGCTCAAGAGCCTTCCCGGCCTGCAGACCGCCGAGCGGCAGCCGCTACCCGGGCTCTAAGGTCCGGTTTTCGAGCTTGAATCAGCGGGACTGGCCCTCCGCAATACTCCTGGGCCCGGTGCTGACGTCCTTGGGTATGTGGTCCGCCGCAGGGGAGGCTGTCGGGCTGTTAAGCTATCTCAGGGGGCCGACGGGTCATCAAACTCGAAGAGTTCGACCAATAAGCCGTCTGGTGCAGAAATCATCACGTACCGCCAGCGATCGTGCTCTCGAAGGCCGTTTGGGGACGTGACGCCGTCAGACTGCAACTCGTGCCATCTTTGTCGGAGATTCGCGACCTTAACGCCCAAGTGGTGGACGACGCCGCGACCATGCTCTCTCGGTGCCTGGTCGTAGATATTGAGCTTACCGGTCCCGACCGCCAACAGGACATTTCTCGCACCAGCCAAACGTTCGTCAACCACGAGCTTGGCTTGCAGGTGTCGACACCACCATTGGATTGTCTCTTCGATATCGCTTGGGAAAATGTGGACATGATGGAGGTCGAAGGACATCGAGACTAACCAAGCCTAAAGACGCGGACCGCATTCCCGCCCAGAAAGAGCGCCTTGGTCTCATCATCAAGGCCAAGGTCGTTCAGTCCTTCCAGCGCCTTCGTCGCGCTGATCATGGGATAATTGCTGCCGAACAGCACCTTCTTCCGTCCGTTGGTCTTGAGATATTGCACGATCTCCGGGGGGTACCGCCGGATCGTATAGGCGGATGTGTCGATGAAGACGTTCTCGTATTTGGTCGCAACAGCGATCATTTCCTGCGTCCAGGGATAGCCGATATGCCCGGCGACGATCGTCAACTCCGGAAAGTCCAGTGCAACATCGTCGAGGTACGGGATCGGGCGACCCGTTTCCGAGGTCCGCAGCGGACCGGTATGGCCGACCTGAGTGCAGAAGGGGATGCCGAGTTCGATGCATTCCGCATAGAGCGGATAGTAGCGCCTGTCGTTCGGCGGAAGACCCCACAGCCAGGGAACGATCCGAAGCGCACGGAAGCCGAGGTCCTTGACGGCGCGGCGTAGCTCCCGGACGGCCTCCATGGGTTTGTACAGGTTGACGCTTGCGACGCCCACGATCCGGTCAGGAAACCGGCGTACGAGCGCCGCCACCTCGTCGTTGGAGATCATATAACCGTCAGGACCGCACCATGCCGCGGTCAGGCCGATGTTCACGCCGCCCTGGTCCATCGCCGAGATCGTCATCTCCGGACTGATGATCGCCGGGCGATCGCTCTTGCTGGTCCAGCGCCGCAGCGATGCGAACATCTCGTGGTTCGAATGCCGTTCGGTCGGGTGCTGCATCCATGCGTCGACGATCATCGGCGTCTCCTTCTTGCTTTTTCGTCTCCAACCACGACGGCGCGAACCGCGCAGTCGACGAGGTCCTGCGCGTATTTTGCCGGATCGGTGCGATCGCGGCCGGACAGCCAAGCGCGGCAGAAGATCTGCGCAGGGCCGATCACCTGGCTGCTGAAAACGAGCCCGCTCACGGCGCGAAGATGGCCGGCTTCGACCAGTGGAAGGCGCCAGCGGTCCAGGCTCTGTCCATAGGCCGCGTTCTCCGCTCGCAAGGCCTCCGTAATGCTCTCAAACCATTCGGCGCGCGCCTGCTCGAACAGAAAGCGGGCCTTGGGTTTGTTGGTCGTGACCCATGAGATGTGAGCGCGGACCAGTGCGGCGATCCCCTCTGCTGCGCCGATATCGTCTCGGACCGCGCGAAGCATCGCCTGGTGATAGGCACGGATGGCGTCCAGGAAAAGCTCTGCCGCCATACCTTCCTTGGAATCGAAGAAATGGAAGAAGCTTCCATTCGATACGCCGGCTTCGCTCCTGATGGACGCGACGGTCGCGGCTTCATAGCCGCGCGCGTCGATCAGAGAGAGCCCTGCAGTGAGAATCCGTTCTCGTGTTTGCATGATGCAGCGATCTAGAGTAACACTCTGGAGCATCACTCCAGAGACGGACCGCTGTCAAGCGGTGCGACCTGGAATCCTTCTGCCAGTGACTGGGAATGAGATGGCGACGCCAATTACGGGATTGGACTGCATCGAGCTGCTCGTCGACGACCTACCCCAGGCAACCCGGGACTACGAACTATTGCTCGGCCGCAAAGCGGGCAGCACCGGAAACGGGGCGTCGCTCCGGCTCGGAAATGTTACGCTTCTCTTGCGGCAAAGCACCGGATCGCCCGGACTCGGCCTTCTCCGTTTCGAAGTCGACGAGCCCGCGCGCATGGCGCGCCGGCTCGGGCGTCTCGGATTGTCCACGTTCGAGAGCGTCGGACCCGGGGGAGGAGCTCAGACATTCGAGATCGATCAAGCAGCGACCTACTCAATGCCGCTCGGGTATTCCCTGGCAGGGCGACGCGGCCGAGAGATCGTAAGCGAGGGTGGGGATATACTCGGCCTGGACCATATTGTGATCGCCACGCAGCAGGCCGATCGTGCAGCCGCGCTCTATGGCGCGCGTCTCGGCCTCGACATGAGGTTCGACACCACGCGACCCGACTGGGGGCTCAGGCTGATGTTCTTCCGCTGCGGCGACCTCGTGCTGGAGATCGTGCAGAGCCTTAGCGATGGCGTACGGAACGATGACGATCGGCTGCACGGATTCAGCTGGCGGACACGGGATGCTGAGATCACTCATGCACGCCTGTCCCGCGAAGGCTTCCACGTCTCCGATATCCGGCCGGGGCGCCGGCCACACACGCGCGTCTTTACGGTCCGGAGCCGTACCGCGGGCATACGTACCTTGTTTGTCGAACTCTCGCAGCCCGCTGCGGCTCAGACCTGAACGGCGGGCGGCTCAATCCGCGAGTTTGCGCTCCGCGCCGCCGGACTTGCGCTTTGATGTGCGGAGCCCGCGGACCTTTGTCTAAGGTGCGTTTGAGGGTCTCAAACTCTTCGAAATCAACCGGCCCTTGGCGCTTTATTCGTCGACCGGCACAGTGTCGCTTCATAGACTTGGGCTTCATAAGATTCCAGGAGAGGTCTCCTCCTGTCATCAAATGCCACGTAGTGCGGCATGTTGATGTGGCTTTCCAGGTCCTTCAATGTCTCCCACATCTCGAAGACGAACATTTCGTCTGCGTTTTCCAAGGAAGGATAATGGGAATACGCCAAGTTTCCGTTCTCCTTTCTCGTGTTTTCGACGTTGTCCATCACGAAGGACAAGAGCTCGTCCCGTTTTCCGGGCTTGAGAACATATTTGACCGACACGACAATGGTCATTTCGAACGATCCTTCGGGTGACGACGCCATATGAGGCAAGAGGATTGATATTGGGATCACGAATTGATGCAGTCAACGCGTTTGCTCGCCGGCTTCAAACCTACTGCGTAGCCATTTCTCGCGAGGGACTTGAGTCTCACTCAAGGTCCCGACCGAAAAACTCGTTTGCCACATCCAGCCTGCTTTGACCATCTCGGGAATGCCAATCGGGCGAGCCTCTGTCGAGCAACTACGAGGTCCGGCCCTCTCGATTGACTGCAAGGCACTAGAGGTCCGGGGAGGGCGCACTTGAAGAAGATCGGCTTAATCGCTGGGGTTCTGGCCAGCACTGCGCTGTTTTCAACCGCATGGGGCCAGGCCAAATACGGGCCCGGGACATCGGCGACAGAAATCCGCATCGGCAACACTGTGCCCTATAGCGGGCCGGCGTCAGCCGTCGGGGCCATCGGCAAGGCCCTCGATGGCTACTTCGCGATGGTCAACGAGAGCGGCGGCGTGAATGGTCGCAAGATCAAGTTCATCAGCCTCGATGACGCCTATTCGCCGGCGAAGGCGGTCGAGCAGACCCGCAGGCTCGTCGAAAGCGAAGAAGTGTCCTTCATGCTCGCCAATACGGCTACGGCGAATATCTCCGCAACGCAGAAATACTTGACGATCAAGAAGGTGCCGACCCTCTTCGTCGTCAGCTCGGCGTCGAAATGGAACGATCCGGAGCATTTTCCCTGGACCATGGCCTTGCCTTGGCAACCGCCATACGGAGATGAGGCGAAAATCTATCTCGATTATCTGAGGTCGAGAAAGCCCGACGCACGCATCGCCATCCTTTACCAGAATGATGACGCCGGAAAGGAATATCTGAAAGCAACGCGAGAAGCGCTCGGCGATGCGGCAGACAAGGTTATCGCGGGCGCTGCGTCATTCGAGGTGCTGGATCCGACGGTTGACTCCCAAATTCTTACGTTGCGCGCGACAGCTGCGGACGTACTCATGATTTACGGGGTAACTCCCAAGGCTTGTTCGCAGGCGCTGCGAAAGCTGCACGAAATCAATTGGCAGCCCATCCGCTTCATCGCATCAAGCTGCGCCAACCCGGACGCAGTTCTCAAACCCGCCGGGCTCGATGCCGCTGATGGCGTCATGACCATTATGGCGTTCAAGTTCCCTGTTGCCGGCGAAGCGGACGATGCTGCCGTCAGCGAGTACAAGAAATTCATGAGGAAATATGTCCCGGGCGCCAATCCGTACGACACCTTCAATGTCTACGCATATTCGCTCGGTCAGGCCACGATCGATCTTCTTCAACGCGCCGGAGACGACCTGACCCGCGAGAACATCATGCATACGGCCGCGACAATGCATGACGTAAAACTTCCGCTCTTGCTTCCGGGCATTTCGCTCAACACCAGCCCAACCGATTACCGGCCTTTGCGCGATGGTTATATGGCCGAGTTCAAGAACGGCCGCTGGAACGTTTCGGGGAGCTTAATCAAATCAAAATAAGAGAGCGCGCGTTCTCGCGATCAAGACGTGCCCTTAGGAAGCACCCTGGGACTAGGATCGATCCGCTCTTTCTCAAGGGATGAAGACACAGGTTGGTTCCGTTCTGGCGGCGCACGCGATGTTGAATTCGCTGGCCGCGCGGAATATCGGGACTTCAGATGAGAGCCGGCCGGTTCCGTTCGACGTGGGCGCTGCGCAATCGGTGTGGGCAGGGCCAAATTTCAGACAATCGCCATAAAGTTCACCGACACGCTGCCCCTCAGCCAGTCTTCAGGAAGCTCGATATGTCCCGGTATTCACTCGAAGTGTTACGGCAGCGGTATGTCGTCGAGAGAAGACCGCTTGAGGCTGGCGTGGAGCAGATCATGCGGGCCGACACCCGCGCGGGAGCCCGTGCCATCCTGGCTTCAATCGATAAGCGACGCTTCGAAAATAGGTCCGAAGGGCAGCGCCTCCGCAAGATGCTCAGTTTCGAAACCTCTCTCTGGGATAGCGGCCTTCATGCCGTGGCAGGCGTGGACGAGGCCGGAATGAGCCCTCTCGCCGGGCCGGTCGCCGCTGGGGCCGTGATCCTGAAGCCCGGTACGCGCATAGTCGGGATCGACGACTCGAAGAAACTCGACGCCGCGGCCCGCGAGGAACTCGCGAAGGAGATCAAGGCAAAGGCAGAGAGTTGGTGTGTGGCGTTCGTGGAGGTCGAGGAGATCGACACGATCAACATCTATTGGGCGGGCATCCAGGCCATGCAGCGCGCGATCAGGGGACTGGGATTGACGCCGCAGCACTTGCTGATCGACGCGAAGCGGTTGAAGGAGATCGATATCCCTCAGCAGGCCATCATCAAGGGTGACGCCAAGTCCGCCAGCATCGCCGCCGCCTCCATCCTCGCGAAAGTCGAGCGGGACACGGTCATGCGGACGCTCGACGTACGCCACCCCGGCTACGGTTTCGCGGATCACAAAGGCTACCCGGTGCCGGCTCATTATGAGGCGCTCGCCAGGCTTGGTGCATGCGCAGCTCACCGGAGGTCGTTCGGACCTGTACGCAAGGCTCTCGGGTTGCCGCCCCTGCCGCCGTGGCCTTCTGCAGCCGAGCGCGAAGCAGGCTGACCGGGTCGGACATCTCTACTCGGCGGCGCTATTTGCGCGACCAACTCTTTTCGCGAACCACCTCCTTGGCCTTTTTGTCGGACCGCAGGCCGAGATAGACCGGCTGGCGCAGCTCGCCCTTGCTGGTCCACTCGGCGAACTTCACTTCCGCGACCAACGAAGGACGCACCCAGGTGGTAACCCCCTCGTCCTTCACCTTGGCAGGAAAGGGCGACTTGGCTGTCTTGAGCCTTATGAGCTTGCTGTGAAGCTCTTCGAGAACCTGGTGGCTGAAGCCGGTGCCGACGTGGCCGATGTACCGCCACCCATCGCCTTCACGCACTGCCAACACCAGGGCGCCGAAGAAAGGCCGGGTCCGCCTCGGCGCCGTGAAGCCGGCGATCACGACCTCCTGCCGCTGCGCGGTCTTCACCTTCAGCCAATCGGCGGTCCGGCGTCCGGACGCGTACGGGCTGTCGGCGCGCTTGGCCATGATGCCTTCGAGATGCCTCCGCTCGGCTTCCGCGAAGAACTTCGTTCCATTGCCCTTGCGGTGGTTGCTGAACGCGATCAGCTTGTGGCGCGGCAGGATGGCCTTGAGCCGCTTCTTGCGCTCGAGGAGCGGCAGCGCGCGCAGGTCCTCGCCGTCCGCGAACATGAGGTCGAACACGCAATACAAGAGCTTGGCCTCATGGCGCAGGGCGTTCTGGAGCAACTGGAAATGGGATGCGCCATCCTTGCCGATCGCGACGAGCTCGCCATCGATCACGGCGTCCGCCTGCACGCCCTCAAGTGCTTTCGCGACCTCGACATAGGAGTGGTTGATGATTTTCCCATTGCGGCTGTAGAGCGCGACCCGACCACCCCGGATTTCCGCAACCATACGGAAACCATCGAATTTGTCCTCGAAGACCCAATCGGGATCGTCGAACGGCGCATCCGTCAGCGTGGCCAGCATGGGCTGCAGACGGCGAGGTAAGGTCGACTTTCGGGCCATCGTAGGGTCTTTCTACACGGCCGGCAGCGGCTGAAACGAGGAGGAAGGGAGGCGAACCCGCGCGGCATCACCAGCCGCCACCGTCCCGCCGGCCCGTACCACGCCCAGCACCCCGGATTTGAACGGAGGGCCCGTTTCCGCCGACGAGAGCACCTGCCGCTTCAGGCCGCGCTGGAAGCGGTCGATTAGAACGCAAGGCGTCCGGAGACCGGTCAGCTCGACGATAGCCGAGGGGCCCACCTCGATGAGGGTGCCGAGCGGCATCCGCTCCAGGTCCAGGCCAGTCGTTGTGATATTTTCACCCATATCCCCCGCTGCGACTTCGAAGCCGGCTTCCCCAAGGAATGCAAAGAGCTCGGTCGGGATCAGGTGGACCTGCCGGAGATTGGGCAGGCGGGGCCGGCGACGTGCCAAATAGCGGTGCCGGACGAATGGGCCGGCGTGGGCGTCGCCTAGGACGCCATGGCCCTCGACCAGAACGATGCGATCCTGGACCGGTTTGCTGAAATGGTGCCCAGGGTCGGCGGCGACCGCCGTCACCTTCCCCTCAAGCGAGAGATCGTGCGCCTCCGGCATCAGGCAGCGCGGGCGAGCGAGCGCCGCTTCTGGCGGAAGTAGCGCGTGATCTCGGAAAGCTTCATCGCGTTCAGGACTTGGCCGGCAGGGATGTCGACCCCGGACACCCCGCGTGAATCCTATGGAAACGCTCGATCCGAATCGTGCCTGCCAAGTACATGATGGGCTCAACGACCAGATGATCGAATGGAGACCTCGATGGGCCGCGATGTACCGCGAACACGGCAGCACGTGGGATGAAGGGGTCGTATCCTGGGAGGGGCTGCTGCTGGACGGGTGGGCTGCCATCATGCACAGGCATCCCTGCGGCCATTGAGCGAGCCTTCGTCCTTTCCGCCAAAATGCGGCCTCGCGACGGCGAGGAACCTCGCGAATCCTTGCGGCGTTGCACTGACATCATTCGCATCAGGAGGATCCGATGGCGGCAGTTAAAAAGACGACGGCACGCGGTCGCAAACTGGACCGGGCGCGCGTGGCCGGCGGACAGAAGCACGAAGTGGCATATGAGGCCAAGAAGAGTGGCCGCTAGGCCGCTGAGCCTCAGATCCGTCCGGAGAAGCGCGTGAAAGCGGTCAGCCTCTGCACGGTGGGCTCGACATCCTGCATGTAGATTTGCGTACGCAGGAACGATATCTCGTCGTCCAAGGCCGTCACGTCCACGTCGATGAACCAGGACTTGGGCCTGCCGTCGCTGCCGTCGTTCCAGCGATAGCCCCTGCGCTTCAATGAGTCCTTGAGCTCGAACGCGGTCTGCTCCGCCCAGACCCGCATCGTCGGCTTACGGGCGGTCTCCAGCAGGAGCGCCAATGCCGGCGAGCCAATCGTGGGCAATTCGAACGCCAGGACCTCCAGCAGGGCGTGGCAGTCGTCGACGGCCCTATGTGCGTGGTGGAAGTAGCCGGCTCCGTTCAGGAGATAGCCGAGTTGCGAGCCTGCGAAACCGTGCTTGCGCCAGTCGATCTCGCTCATGCTGCAACCCCAGGCCTTGTGCTCGAACACCGGCCAGTAGCGTTCGGCGAACCTTCTGTCGAACCCGCTGTTGTGCGCGATGACAATGACGGCGTCGTCGACGAAAGCCGCGATGGCCGAGGCGTCGAACCTTTGGCCGGCCACCATCTCGTCGGTGATGCTCGTGAGCGCGGTCACTTCCGCCGAAATCGGACCGGCAGGCTCATTGAAGGCGGAGAAGGTGTCGCGGACCCCAACGATCCGCCCGTCCTGAGTGTAGTCGAACTTTACCATCCCGAGCTCGATGATCTCGTCCTTGGCGTGGTCAAGGCCGGTCGTCTCGGCGTCGAGTAGAATGCCGGTCCTGACCTCCAGCTCTGCTGTCGGAATATAGGTCGGTCGGGCAACGAGGCGCCTCAGGATCCGGTAGTCGGGTGACCGACTTAAAGCCTCAGCCATTGCGGCTAGGTCCACCTGATCCAGAGTATGCTCTTCTCTCAGGGGCTGGGTCAGCGCGTCCATGGGTCCACAATACCGGGCAAGAGCTCCACGAGGTATCTGAAAAACTAGCGATTCACGGCGTTTTCGGACGTAGGGGCGCTGCGGGCAGATGGCTAATTTTCCTGTTGTCGCTCGCGGAGCATGTCGGAACCGGCAGGCTCCGTTCGTCTTGAATCCAGCACCGTCCTCCGGAGTACCGCGTTCATGGCCCCCCGCGCCAACTGGAAAGGCTTCCTGCGTCTGTCCCTCGTGACCTGTCCGGTGGCCCTCTATTCGGCCACGTCAGAAAGCGAAAAGATCTCCTTCAACCAGCTGAACCGGCAGACCGGCCATCGCATCAAGTATCTGAAGGTCGACGCCGACACCGGCGACGAGGTGCCCAACGAGGACATCGTCAAGGGCTACCAGCTCGAAAAGGATCAGTTCATCGAGGTCACGAAGGAGGAGCTCGAGGAGATCGCGCTGGAATCCACGCGCACCATCGAGATCGACGAGTTCGTCGACAAGGACGACATCGACCCGCGCTACCTCATCCGCCCCTACTATCTGCGGCCCGATGGCAAGGTCGGCCACGACGCCTTCGCGGTGATCCGCGAGACCATCCGCGAGATGAACAAGGTCGCGATCGGCCGCGTCGTGCTGACGAACCGCGAGCACATCATTGCGCTGGAGCCGATGGACAAAGGCCTCGTGGGCACGCTGCTGCGCTACCCCTACGAAGTGCGCAGCGAGGCCGAATATTTCGACGAGATCCAGGACGTCAAGGTCACTAAGGACATGCTGGACCTCGCCAAGCACATCGTGAACCAGAAGGCGGGGCGGTTCGATCCGGACAAGTTCGAGGACCACTATGAGACCGCGCTGATCGACCTCATCAACCAGAAGCGGGCCGGCAAGGTCATCCGACCGAAGGATCGCCCGAAGGGCGAAAACGTGGTCGATCTGATGGACGCGCTGCGCCAGAGCGTGGGCCGGGAAGCCGCACCGGCGAAAGAGGCAAAGCCCGCTAAGAAGCCGAAGAAGGCCTCAGCCGGCCAGAAGGAAATGCTCATGCCGATAACCGGGAAGAAGCCGGCGAGGGAAGCCGCTGCCAAGAAGCCCGCTGCGGGCGCCCGGCGGAAATCGGCATAGCTCAGGTCACTTCCTCGAGTAGAGCAGCTCGTCGAGCCGGGACGCGGCCCGATAGATCGCTCCACGGCGATTGCTGCTGCGCGGGTCAGCGCCTTGAGCACGATCGAGGCATTGCAGCAGGATCGTTCGGATGCTTTCGAGATCCTTTGGCTTCACCGCCGTAGGCAAGGCTTGTACCGCGCCGGCGAAAACGACGTCCTCATCGACGTTGGTCGGGGGCTTGATTTCGCCCCGCGCCAATTTTCCGCGCAGCGCTTCGGCCTTCCCGGTGGATTGCCGGAAGGCCGTGTCCTTACCGGAGAGGCGGTCGACGAGCGCGTCGCGGGACGATGGATAAGTGGCAACCTGTTTGCGCAGATCCTCGACGACCTCGGATGCGGTCGACCGCGCCTGGTCGATGTAGAACCACACGGGAAACCATTTCCGCTGGGCGTGAGCCTGGAAGTGGATGTACTGCATCGGCTCTGCGACCTTCTCGTTGCGCAGGAAGTTGCGCACGACGGCGTCGGGCGTCACGTTCTCGCGGATGATTCTCGTCCGCTCCCTCTCCACCTCTGAGACAGGCTCGACGTCGCCGATGAGTCTGAGCGCAGGCGCGCCCTTCTTCTCGTCGAATTCGCCCTCGCGCACGAACTGGATGCTCGGGAGCAAGGACTTGTCGATGAGGAATTTGCCGCTGGTGCCGGCCACCTCTCCAGTATCGAGATCGATCGTGGCTTCCTTGCCGATGGCCACGCGGTTCATGCGCGTGCTGAATTCGGCGATGGCGCGCTGTTCGCGCGCGGCGATGATCTGCCTGAGCTCTCCCGGCTTGATCAGGCGGGTCTCACCGACGTATCGGAAATAGATTCCTCCTTCCTTGACGTCTTGTCCGACGTTCTTGATGGCGATCACCGGCCCATGGTCGTGCTTCTCCACGTAAAGCACGCCGACCTGCTTGCCCCCGAGCTCGATGTGGCCCTTTGTGACGTGGGGAACGGGATCGAGAGAGCCTGCCAGGATCCGGTTGACGAGCGAGATGTCGGACTTCGTGAATACGTCGTCGGCAAGTCCGTCCGCCTGGTAGGTGGCGTCGGTGACGCCGAACAGGAGATAGCCGCCCTTGTTATTGGCCAGGCCCGCGATCGCGCGCAATGCCTTCGAGAATCGATCCTCCGGCTGAAGCCGGAAGCCCGCCTTGCATTCGGTGCGGTCCGTCTCGCCGCCGGCCAGGCGCCATGTGCCGGTCTCGCGGACGAACAGCGAGCGAAGTATCCGGACATCGACAGGGGATGGGGCGGGAGGGGACTTGACGTCTGGATCTTGCCGGGCGGCAAGGAAGGCCTCGAGCTCTTCGGGCTGGGCTTCCTCGACGGATGCCCCGTACACCCCCTTCTTGATCTGGGTGATGCGTCCGGAACTAATCAAGCGGTCCGGCTTATTGAAGTGGAAGTGGATGACATCGTTCCGCCATCCCTTGCGGAGCATCGCCTTCACGATGCCTATCTCAGCGTCGGAAAGATTCCGCTTTTTGACCACTTCCCCCTCCGCCCCCGGGACCACCGGGCCGCACAGCAGCGCCTTGAGAAGCGGCGGCTCGATTCCGGTAGTTCTCACAAATTACCGTTGTTTTCCGTTGCTACCGGAGGATGTCCGAGTCACGCAAGGGGCCCGCAACTGCGCCAGAAACGACGTAGTAGCCATTAAGGCAGAGAGGGCGGGCACTCAGGACAGGTGTCCCCGATCGAAGCCAGGACATCGCGCACCTCGGCCACGGCTTCCTCCGGAGAGACGCCAAGCGGCCGGTCCTGCCGTGCGATCTCGATGGCGCGCTGACGTGCATGGGGGTCCGCCAAGTCCTTCGTCCAGCCGTGCTCCTCGCACTCGCGGATGGCGCCGGCCTCCTGCAGCACGTCGATGGCCCAGCCGCGCAGTGTCCTGATCGCCGGCCGTATTTCCTTTGTCATCAGCATCGAGGTTGCTCCTGCCGGGACGAATCCTTTCGCCCGCCTGCTCGTTCCGGGCGATTAGCACGGGCCAGGGATTCGCAATCGGTAGGGCTGAGGCTTGTCCCCCTGTTCCGCGGCGCTGTGCACAAACCAGAAGCGCTGGCCGAATGGACCTGGCCACCTCACTTTTGATCGGGATTGCCAGCCCGAACGCGCAAGGTGTATTTGCTAGGCTTGGTACCTCTGAAGTAGCAGGAGGGGTGCATGGGTAACTGGCTCGTCGTTCCCAAAGGGACAGGCCTGGCGAGGCGGACCCGAACGCGTCGCGCTGCGCAATACGTCCGGATGTCGAGGGAGCTCCAACGCTACTCCATCAAGAACCAGATGGCGGCCATCGCCACCTATGCCGAGGCGAACGCTCTCACAATCGTCCGCACCTATGCGGACGAGGGCCGCAGCGGCCTCCGGATCAAGGGACGGCCCGGCCTGATCGAACTGATCGAGGACGTACAGTCGGGGCAGGCTGATTTCGACCACATTCTCGTTTACGACGTCAGTCGTTGGGGCCGCTTCCAGGACGTCGACGAGAGCGCTTACTACGAATTTTTGTGCAAGCGGAGCGGCGTCCAAGTCGAATACTGCGCCGAACTCTTCAAGAACGACGGCACATTCGTTTCAGGGATCGCGAAAAGCCTGAAGCGCGGCATGGCCGCAGAGTGGAGCCGGGAACTCTCGGTCAAGGTCCATGCGGGACACTGCCGGGTCGCGAGCCTTGGATACCGCGTCGGCGCTCCCGTGGGCTACGGCCTGCGGCGCTTGATGGTCGACGAGAGCGAGCATCCGAAGGGCTTCCTCGAAAAGGGCCAGTTCAAGGCTTTGCAATCGGACCGCGTTCGACTGCAGCCCGGCTCCGCCGAGGAGGCGGCCGTGGTCCGGATCATTTTCGATCAGTTCGTCAACGGCCGGAAATCGTACAGCGACATCCGGCGTCAACTGAACGACGCCGGCATCGCCAATCACAACGGTCGGCCGTGGACCGACGGCATGATCCCGACCATCCTCGCGAACGAGAACTACATCGGCAAGACCATCTACAATCGCACCTCGCGACGCTTGGGACAGAAGCTGGTCAAGAATCCGGATCATGCCTGGGTCCGGGGCGCTGCGCAGATCGAGCCTATCGTGGACCCCGGCATCTTCGCACGCGCGCAGAAACTGCTGGCCGAACGGCGCGTGGAGATCCCCGAAAATCAGATGTTGTTGCGCCTGCGCCTCACACTGCGCCGACGCGGGAAGCTCAGCTCGCGCATTATCAATACGACGCTCGGCCTCAATCACGTCTCCTCGTACGTGAAGCACTTCGGTTCGCTGCGGAAGGCCTATGCGCTGATCGGCTACGAGTCGCCGCGCGACTGCGACTGGATCGAGACCCGGGAGTTTTGGGCTGCCGAACAGGCGAAGCTCGCAACCGAGCTCGCGGAGGTGTTGCGAAACGACCTTGGTCTTCGGCCGGAGCTCGCTCCGGACGGCATCGGCGTCGAGGTCGATCGCAGGCGGGTAGTTTCGTTTCTCGTCGCGCGACGGCTGGCGCGACGGGGAGAGGATCACGCTGCGCAATGGAAGGCCTACCGGAGGCAGATCTCATCCGGCCTGCTTGCTGTGATGCGGTTGGACGCGGCAAATCGGGAGATCGAGGATTACGTGCTACTGCCTGCCTCGTTGAGGTCGGGACGCTACGTCTGGCTCTCATCAGGCTCCCTTCACCGCCATCGCGGGGCGCTTTACCGGGAAAGGGGGGCACTGTTCGCGGGCATCAAAGCAACGCTGGCAAAAACCACCCATGCCGCCCCAACCAGCTCAGCACCGCCGAAAAAGCGATCGAGATCAGGCCGGCCCAAAGCCAAGGGCTTCGGCGGGCGGCGCTCACGGTGCGGAGGTACAAAATCGCACCGATGAGAGTGCCGTAATTCCTTCGGAAGTCACCGTTCAGTTTCGCGATCTTGGACAATTCCGAGGAGGTGTCCACGTCATTCGCCATCGGGCTGGCTCCTTCGTCTCGCTAGGACCAGCGTCTTATGAACCACTGTTTTGCCCGACGGAGCAAGACAAATTTCGTCTTATCGGAATTTTTTCCGGAGCCGTTTCCAAGCCACCCCGTCGGCTTGAACGCCTAGGCGGCCTCGCCGATATATCTCTCCTCACTCCGCTTCTGATTGATGAGGTTCAACAACTGGGCGGAGGCCCGCGCGTCGCATAGGGCGCGGTGGTGATTGTCGAGCAATATGCCGTAGATCTCGCAGAGCTTTCCTAGTCCGTAGGATTTGTGTCCCGGAAAGCGCCGCCGCATCCCGGCACATGTGCAGAGCTTCGGAAATCTGAAGCGACGCCCGATCCGCTCGAATTCGTAGGAGAGGAAACTGTAGTCGAAGCTGACGTTATGGGCGACGAAGATGCCGTCGGCCATGAACTGCATGAAGGAATCCGCGACTTCGGCGAACAGAGGCGCGTCGCGAACCATCTCGTTCGTGATGCCGGTCAGCTGGACGATCTTGGCGGGAATGGAACGCTGCGGATTGAGGAGAGAGTGCCACTCGTCCACGACCTGGTGGTTGCGGATCTTCACAGCGCCGATCTCGGTGATGCGGTCGCCGTTCGACCATGAGCCGGTGGTCTCGATGTCGACCACCACGTAATCCTGCTCGGGGTCGAAGCGGTAGTCGACCCGACCGATCTCGGCCACAATGCCGGCGTCGCCGAGTTGGCGGAGGCGGGTCAGCTGGTTGCGGCGGATCACGTCCCCCTCGGCCTTGACCTCCATGAAGGACGCCTTGCCGGCTTGCACCAGCATGAGGTCGGGGAAGCCGTCTCGCATCCCGCGGAAATCGTCGCACATGCTGCCGAGGATGCTGGCTACGCCAGCCGGATCTGACCCTTCGAGCAGCGCGCGCAGCGCCTCCACTTGCACGTGATCCCAGCTGAAGATCCCGTTCGGGCGGCCCCATTTCGCTGCGACGGTGCGGAGGATCAACGGGATGGCGGATCCGGACGCGGTGGCCGCCAGCTTCTCGTCGATTGTCGCGGCGAAAAGCCGACGGAAGCTGCGGTCCTTCAGGCAGTGAGGTAGCCAATCGAACCCGCTGGGCATCCGGGTGCTCTCGAACAGCTCGTCCCAGAAGAGCAGGCCGAACAGGGTGTGCCACAGCACATTCTCGGTGAAGAAAACCTTGGTGCCCTCGCGCCGCAGCACGCCGGCGACACCCGCCTCGGGATTGCCGCGATGGGTGTCGTCGACGGTGATCGTGCGGCCGGACCGCAAAAGTTCGGTGTAGATCCCTGTACGCCTGCCGCCAAACTTACGGGCATAGAAGTCTGTGGCGAAGAGGTGTTCGCCATCGCTGGCGGGATCCTCGATCATCCGTTGCAACAGCGCTTCGGCCTCAGCCTTGTCGCCCGTGTTGTAGAGCAGGCGAACCAAGCGCGCGTTGCAATCCGGGGACGGCCCGGCGCGGTAGAGCTGCCGGGCGAGATCGCTCTCGCCCGCTTTCTCGAAGAAGAACCCAGTTTGATGCGCGGCTCGGCTGCGGAGATCGGCGGCGAACTCGGTCGTGCAGGCGGGTCCGCCGAGCACGTCGATGACCGCCCGTCTGTGGGCAGCCTCCGATCCGTCCTCCAGACTGTCTAGGATCTGGCTGTAGTGGAACGAGGCGAGCGCCTCCTCGGCATCGGTGAAGCGCGCGCTGAACGAGGTCTCTCGGTTGGTGCGTAGGATTCCCAAATCGCGCAGCGCGAAGTTTTTGAGGTTCACCTCGGTCTTGCCGAAATAAAGGTAGAGCAGGAACTCGATCGGCCGCGTCCCGTCGAGCGCGATGAAGTTGCGGGCGCCGCAGTGCTCCGCGGCGACCGAAAAGGGGATGCGTTCAAGATAGTAGTCGATGAACTTCGGCTTCGACCAGGATTTGCGGACGTCTCCTCGCCCGGCCGCCTGCGCTCCCGTGACGAGGACGTCCTTTGGCAGACATGAGACGAAGGCTGCATAGTCCGCCTCGCCAAGCGCGCGGGCGTGACCGGCCGCGGTCAGATCGGATGCCGCCCGCTCGACGTCATCGATCTCGGGGTAGTTGAACAACGATCGGTTGAATATGGCACTGCGCCGGTTGATCATGCGGACCAACAGGCATCTCGCATCCCTCGAAAGACCCTCGAACCGCCCTATGAAGGCGTGATGCTCGGGACCAAGCACGGGGGCATAGGTCCTCTCCACGAACCCCAACATTTCAGCGAAGTGGTCGAGATAATAGTAGACCGGCAGTTGCGGCAGTTTGGCCAAGCGGACCTTCGGGGCAGAATCGTTCGTTCTATTTTTGTTCGAGGGCCGCCCTCAGAGTCAAGCGCCTCGGGATTACAGGGAACCTGAGTCACGGACTTCGGCGGTCGCCGGCGCGGGGTCTTCCTTCGTGCCGCGGGCGACGATGCGCAGCGTCCCGTCCGGAAGCGGCCGCTGGAGGTGGAGCGCTTCCTCCGCCGGCGCGGTCATCCAGGTCTCGACCTCGGCGGGCGTCGTCAGGATGACCGGCATCGCCTTCGGGTGGATGGCACCGACCTCGGCGTTCGGCTCCGTTGTAAGGAACGCGTACAGGTCGTTGGTCGTCTCGCCTTCCTTGACCTTCCTGACCGACGTCCAGTTGGTCCAGATGCCGGCGAAGCAGAGCAGCGGGCGGGTCTCGTCGAGCGCGAACCAGATGTCGCCGCCCTCGGCCTTGTTGAACTCGCTGAACGAATTGAACGGCACCACGCAGCGGTTCTCGACACCGAGCCAGCGCGTCCAATGCTTCGACTTCACGTTGCGGATGTTTGTGGTTCCGGAATCAGGCTCCAACCGCAGCCACTCCTTGAAATCGACAATCTTGCCCTTGGCCTGCAGCTTCTCGGCCCGCTTCTTCGTCGCATCCATCAAGGCCTTCGACGACGACGGCATGCCCCAGCGAGCAAGCGCGAGCTCGCGGCCGTCAGGACCGCTCCGGACGATCGGTGCCCTGTAATCCGGAAAGACGCCGGGCATCGGCGCGAGGTTACCGACGTACCGGTTCACGACGCGAAACAGATCGCTGATGGCTGCCTGGTTGGTGGTGATGCTGTAGAGGTTGCACATCGTCAGGTCTCCGGAGCGGCCTGGCGAGGGCGCTGCGCCAATTGTAGCAACGTCGCAGGCGGCCTGCGATTGGCCGCCGCGCACTTGCTGCAGCGGAGCCGGCTCGCGAGGTCGTGGACGAACGTGGTCGACGGATGGAGCAGCGCCGCCAAATCGACGTCCCGCCGGGTCCGGCAGCGGGAGCACTCGATCTCAAGCCAAGGATACCCGCCGTTGATGGCCTGGTCGATCGTCGGGGACGGATCGACGGGGCCTCCGTCTGCCCACCAGCGTTCGTTGACAGCCTCACACAGGAGCTTGTCGGCTTGGCGGATCAGGGCCTCGCCTTTGGCGTGGGCCTCGGCGGCTTGGGCGGCGAGGATCGTCGTCATCGCGCGGGCCCTCCCCAACTCCTTGCTGAGCGCCTTTCGGTCGCCTACGGAGAGAGGAGTCGGATGGTGCTTGGGCGCCATGGCCGGTCCAGTGGTTACGGCGCGTCGTACGACGGCCAGCAGCCGTCTTCCTCGTGCCGCCCGGTACGCTGCGTGCAAGTTTTGTCGAGCAGGCGCTGGCCGACGTCCCGCCAGACGGCGTCCCGACCGTAGAGCCGGATGGCATCGACCATCTGAATCTCGACGGTCCGCGCGCAGCGCCGGCATGACACCCTCAGCAAGTGCTTAGGAATTTGGTCCAGCCGCAGCGTGCGTCCGGACGGGCCGGGCCCCGGATCCGGCCCGTCGACGCGGGGGTCGTCGAGAAGCGACTGCCAATATTCGGGTGGAAGGTCGTCTGCCGGTCCTACAGCGCCCTTGGGCGAGGATTTCCGGTCGATCGTAAGAGAGGACCCGTACTTTTCCATCTGCGGCCTGGTGGGGAAGCGCCAGCTGGCTGTGTGGTTGGTCATCCGGACAATATAGAACATATCATGAACGTTGGAGTCGAGTCAGAATTCGGTGGAGGAAGTCCTCCGAAGGATTTCACTCACCGACGCTAAGGAACCGGGTCGTGTAATGTATGGAGGCACTATTGCGATGGGCGTATCGCCTTGGTTAGCTTCAGGTCTGGCGACAACCCTCGAATGTGCATCTGCCTCCATGGCGCGGCGTCGAGGTCCGAGGGTCGAACCAAGGGAAGAGGGTAAGGACGGCAGGGCAAAGGACTCGAACGCTTGTTCGAGGCGGTGGGGGTTCGTTCGCGATGGATCTTTCGGATGAGCATGGTCGACTGACCGAGGCGTTTGGGCGCCTCAGGCTCAAGCTGCTCGACCTGTCCAAAAAGAACCGGATGCTGAACTACAGCCTAGGCAGCCGATCGAAGCGGCATCTACAAATCGTCGACGAGGTGATCGACGAAACCTACAGAAAGCTCGTCAAGGAGGAAGTCTCCCTCCGCATCGATGCTCTCGAAGAGCCGGAAGGCACGCCTTCGGAAGAGAAGACGGAGGAATTCGCCGCCACTCTCGAGCATGCAAAGGTATCCGACCTCGAATATCTGACCAAGCTGGAGGCACTCGAGAGTTCGGGGCGTGACGACGAGTCGGAGTTGGTCAGGCTCGAACGCGAATTGCGCGATCGCGTGAGGGAGACGCTGGGTCTTCCCCCACGGCCGAAAAGAGCCGAATTGAACAGGGCGGAGCATGCCCGCAGCATCGGAATCGAGCCGAACTTCGCGCTCGGGCCCACCAAAACCAAACCGTCTCACAGCGATGCGGCGCTGCAGACGCTGAAGTTTCCGGACGAACTGGACCGGATCATGGGAAAGCTCGTGGCGGACGCCAGACTTTCCGAGCAGGAAATGGGCATCTCGACGCTGTTCCTGTCGTTCGGGTTCTTGGAGTGGTACGAATCCGACGTCTCGGACAAAAAGGCGTTCGCTCCGCTTTTGCTGCTGCCGGTCAAGGTGGAGGTCAAGAAGCAGTACGGCAAGAACGTCTATTCTCTCGTTGCAAGCGAGGGCGCGGCCGAGACGAACCTGAGCCTGCAGAAGTTGCTCGAGACCAACGCCGCGTTTCACCGCAAGCTGCCCTCGTTCGAAAGTGGTGAAGACGAAGGCGCCGCCTCGATCGAGAACTACTTTGCGGGCGTCAAGGAGGCGATCAAGGGGCTGAACCGTTGGCAGATCCACCGCTGGATGGTGCTCGGTCACTTCGCTTTCGGTCGCTTCGCCGTCTACTCGGACCTTAATCCGGAGAACTGGGTTCAGGATCCGGTGGATCACCCGCTGGTGGGGGCGATCCTGCGGGGCACCGACAATACGGGCGGTGACGGCGCTCTGATGCTTGGAGACCCGATCGACTATCAGATCGACGAGGCGGAGTTCGAGACGATAGCGCCCTTCCTCATTCAAGACGCCGACGCATCCCAGCACAGCGCGCTCATCGACGCCATGAAGGGGCAAAACCTCGTCATTCAGGGGCCGCCCGGCACCGGCAAATCGCAGACGATTTCGAACATCATCGCCAATGCACTCGCGTTGGACAAGACCGTCCTGTTCGTAGCGGAAAAGCAGGCCGCTCTGGAGGTCGTTAAACGCAGGCTCGAACGTGCCGATCTCGGACGTTTTTGTCTCGAGCTTCATTCCGAGAAGGCGTCTCCGAAAGCCGTCCTCGAGAGCCTTACAGAACGCCTGAAGATGTCGCCCGTAGTTGCTCCGGCAGATGCCGGCCGCTCCCTTCACGAAAATCGCACGGAAATCGGGAAGTACCTCCAAGCATTGCACGCCGTTCAGCCGGGCGGAAGAACCACGTTCGACCTGATCTGGAAGTCGATCCGCGGACTGGCGGATTCTCAGGACGCTTCGGAAATCTTCGCAGACACAAAGTTGCCCGACGAACTCCTCCGCGACCCGGAAAGCCTCGTCGAGGCCGAGGAGCGCCTGGCCAGGTTCGCAGAAGCCAGCGACAACTTCGAGAAAGCGTTCGGTCATCCAACCGACTCGCCGTGGGCAAGCGCGGGACTATCGGACATCGGCCGCAGCCAGGTCGAAGACCTGCTCGCCACCCTGCGCGAACTCGCTACGGCCGCGGGCGATCTGTCTTCCTGCTTGCAGGACAATGTTTTGGGCGTTCGGTCGCTAAGCGCGCTGAAGGAGGCGCTTAGGGTCGCCGGCGAGATGAAGTCGTCTCCACCCGATGTGGTCGGGGCTATCGCCCACCTCGACCAGAACCAGCTGCGCAAGGACCTGGAAAATCTACGGGCTCTCCGCGAGGCGGAGCAGGAACTATCCCGCTACCCGACTCTCGGAAATCCGTCGGGCGAAACCCTCGCGACGGCCGTCGCGCTGGGCGAGCATCCGCTGTTGGAAATATATCGGGAGTGCACGCCGACCGAACTTGTCTCGGCGGCGAACGAGACCGCACAGAAGGACCGGCGGCTCAAGGACGACATCGACCGGTTCCGCCCTGCACTCGAAATGTTCGGTCTTGATGGAGCGTGCGCATGCGACACGTTCGTCTTGGCTGCGAAATCCATCGTGGCCTGGGCGAAGATCCAGTCCGAGCATAGACCCGCCCTTCTCTTGAATCCGGGCATCGACGAGGCTGCGTTCGAGCGCCTCTTCAAGCGCTGGAACGACCTGCTGGCGAAAGAGACCGAATGGCGCCGCAACCTCTCCGTATACGGCGGCCAAGCCTGGCCCGCGGCGTCCGCGCTGCGGAGCGCGTCGGAACTGCTGAAGAAAGGGAAGGTCGGCCTTGCCATCGAGGCGATGAAAGGCAACCTGAAGCCGGTGAACGAACTCCTCGCCCGCTTGGGTTTGACAGGCGTCCAGGATCCGTCATCTCGATTGGCGGCTCTGGCCAGCCACGTCGATGCACTCGAAGATTTCGAAACGGACGACGAGGCTTCGCACCTCCTCGCGGCGAGTTGGCTCGGTCTGGAGACCAAGTTTCGTCTGATCGAGTACGGCATCCGTGCGCGGAAATATCTCGCCGACCACGCAGGCAGCGATGTCGCCGCCCGCCTGATGCGGATCCCCCCAAAGGATGGGCCGCGTCTGCAGAACTTCGAACCGGCGGCGGCTTCGCTGGCTCGCGAAGTGTCGTCGAGGCCCGAGGGCCTGGTCGGAGGATCCGTGGATCTCGCGGTGACGATGCTGGCCGACAGCATCGCGAGCATGGAACGCGTCGCCGCCACGGACCCCCGCGGATTGCTCAAGGCCTTCGATATCCCCGTCCGAGAATTGGCTGCAGCCGCGAAGGTCGAGATCGACAGGAGAGCGGTAGCCGACGAACTCGCGAAGTCGCCTCTGTCTGCGGATCTGGCTCGCTTCGACGGTTCGCAAGCCGGCATCGACCAGATGTCGGCCGGCGTCGAATGGCTGAGAGCCCTGAGGGCCTCCGCCCCTGCGCTCGCTCTGTTGCGACAACTGAGTTCGGCGGACGCGAGGGACGAGTTCGCCCGCCTTGCGCAGCTTTCCGAACGGGCAAGCCCGCATCTTCGAAGGTACGAGGACAATTTAAGAACGCTCCGCTCGAGCTTCGGCCTAGTCGACCGGTTCGGCGAAGCCGAGCCGGACTCGGTCGCGCAGAAGCTTCGAGCGCTTCTGGACCGGAAGCAGGAATTGCCGGAATTCCTGGGATTGCGTCGTGAGCGGCGCGAACTCGAGGAGCTCGGTCTCGGCGACTTTCTCGACCGGTCGGACGCGGCGCGCATCGCACCCTCGCGCTTGCCGCATCTGCTCGAAGGCGCCCTTGCCCGGCGCGGCGCGACTTTGGCCAGGCGATCTGCCGAACCGCTCCAGAACAACACCGGCGCTTCGCTCGAAGCGCGGAGGCGGCAATTTGCGGAAAAGGACCGTTCGAAGATCCGTGACGACCGCATCCGCATCAAGGCGAAGTTGATGACGAAGAAGCCCCTGCCGGGCTCGAACGTCGGCAGACGACGGGCATGGACGGAAATGGCGCTGATCGCCAACGAGATCGGCAAGGAAAGAGGCTTCGTTCCGGTCCGTACGTTGCTGGCGCAGGCGGGCAAGTCCGTCCAGGCGCTCAAGCCTTGCTTCATGATGTCTCCGCTCTCGCTCGCCAAGTTCATGAAGGCAGGTTCACTTTCCTTCGATCTGCTCGTCATCGATGAAGCTTCGCAGATGCGACCGGAGGATGCCCTCGGCGCGATGCTGAGGTCGAAGCAGATAGTGGTCGTGGGCGACCAGAAGCAGTTGCCGCCGACGGATTTCTTCGCGCGATCCGGAGACGGAGGAAACGATGACGAGGACCTCGACGACTACGACGACGAGTCCATTCTCGAAAGTTGTCAGAAGACCTTCGGTCTGCGTCGACCGTTGCGCTGGCACTACCGGAGCCGGTGCGAAAGCCTGATCCGGTTCTCAAACGAGAGGTTCTACAAGCGGGAGCTGATCACGTTTCCGGCGTCGAAGCCCGCTTCCTTTTCGATCGACCTCGTCCGGGTCGCTGGCTCGTTCCAAGCCCGATGCAATCCGGTCGAGGCGAGCCGCGTCGCGGAGGAGGCGATCACTTTCATGCGTCACCACGCGACATGGGGCGAAAGCGACATCCCATCTCTCGGCATCGTGGCCCTGAACATCCAACAGCGCGATCTCATTCAGGAGGAACTCAACCGGCTGGTGGTCGACGACGTCTTGGTCGAGCAGTATCGGGAAAAGGTCGCCAACAGGGGCGAGGAATTCTTCATCAAGAACCTGGAGAACGTGCAGGGCGACGAACGCGATTTCGTATTCATATCGATGACCTACGGACCCGAGCCTGGCAGCGCCGTACTGAAGCAGCGGTTCGGGCCGATCAACCGCAAACAGGGCCATCGCCGGCTGAACGTGCTGTTTTCTCGTGCGCGCACCCGCATCGGTCTCTTCACCTCCTTTTTGTCTTCGGACGTCAAGCCGACCTCGGACAGCGCCGAGGGCGTCCACGTCCTTCAGAAGTATCTCGAATACGCGGAAACGCGGGGGAGGATGGCGACCAATCCGGGGGGCGAGGGGGAGCCGGACAGCGACTTCGAAGTCGAGGTCGCGGATCGGCTCCGCGCGAGGGGCTTTACGGTCGATTATCAGGTGGGAGCATCGGGCTACAAGATTGATCTCGGCGTTCGTCACCCCGATTTTGCGGAGCGCTACCTCGCCGGCATCGAGTGCGACGGGGCGGCCTATCACAGCAGCAAGAGTGCGCGCGATCGCGATCGGCTGAGAGAGGAAGTCCTGAAAGGTAAGGGCTGGCAGATCGCCAGGGTATGGTCGACCGATTGGTTCGATGACCCGGTGCTGCAGACCGATAGGCTTGTGGCGAAGCTCGAGGCGCTTCGCGCCAGGCCGGCTGTCGCTGAAGACGACTACATCATCGCCGGAGCGCCAGAACCGGAAGCTGCCGAGGAGCCGTCGGCACCGTCCCGGCATCCGTCAGTCGAGCCTCGACCGTCGGACCCCGACATCTTCTCGTTGATCGAGCTGGATCAGGACCCGCCCTCCGAAGACGGCCCGCTTTCGGAAGCAGAGTGTTTCGAGTCGTTGCGAAGGCTGCGGGACGGGGTGATCGCGGTTGAAGTCGCGAACTGGGAGGCGCACAGGTCGCTGCTGCGGGATGCTATGATCGAAACATTCGTCAGGCAGAGGATTACCGATCCAGACCAGTGGTTCGAAAAGATACCGGGGTATCTGCGGCAAGGCACTAACCCGATCGAGAAGGGCCGGTATCTGGAGCGCGTCTGCGATATCGTCGGAAGGTTGAAGGACGACATTGCGTTTACGCCCCGTCATCCAGCCTCGCGGACTTCGCGCTCCGCCCAACTGTAGAGCTATCTGAAGATGCTCGGCGGTCCCACCCGATCATCTTGCGGATATCTCCTGGCGGCCCCCGGAAAGTACACGCTGACGGCATCCGCCCGCTGCACGTTGACCGTCCGCCACCAACGTCAGTAGCTTGGAAATCTGCTCAGCCCCAGCAGGCGTCCGTCTGGACCGGGGCCCGGGCGGCGTCCTCCATGAGCGCCTACCGGTATACGGGCGGCAAGGGTCGTCGGCTGGAGCCAGAGCGCACACGGGCGGCACGTTCCTGCCGACGATGGCGGCATGAGCCATCTTCATGCCCCATCACTGGGATAGTACCGCTTGAAATCGACGTGCTCGGCGAGCGCCTTCGGCCGATAGGGCGCCGTACCTGCCTCGCACTGCACGACCGCGGGTAGATCGAAGCGCCGTGCGACAGTCGGATGGACCTTGGCCTCCGTGCCCACGTCGCGGACCTTGATCTCCCAATTCTGGCGACCGAGCAGGCGGCGCAACCACGCCCAGTTCGGCATCGAGTCTGCCATGGCGTCGATGGTGTCGCGTATGCCGGCGATCTCGCAATGCTGGACGCCGCCGGCGTCCGGGCGGATGTTCAGAGCCTGCCCGACGTCGCCCGTTCCTTCCATCTTGGCGCCGTTGACGAAGATCGGCCCAGTGAGCAGGCCGTTGGGCACCGAAATCGCTTCGCGGCACATCCATTCCAGCGCGACGTCGGAGAGGCGGGACTCGGGCTCCGGATACGAGCCGCCGACGTCGGAATGATTGCCGGCGAAAAACCACTGGCGGAGCCGTTCGTGTCCGGGGAACACCGGCGCGCCCTCGCTGCTGCCGCCCCAGCCTACGCGGTCGAAATCCTTCCGCCGCTCGTCGATGGCGTTGGCGGAGCGCGCGAACGCGACGTGGCGGCTGAGAAGGCGGTCGAAATTCGCGCCCTTCCACTCGGCCTTGTGCGAACGCGATTCACCGGGCTCAGGGTAGTCGACGATCGTCTTGGTCGTCGACTTGTTCTGCCAATACCAGAAACCGCCGAGCGCGCCGGCGACGATGGCGATCTGCGCGAGGAAGCCGGAGAGCATGAAGCCCGCACCCAGCCACGAGCACAGCAGCGCGATTCCGATGGCGGGAACGAAGCCGGCGGCGAACGCCGCAGCCGCAACGCCCGCGGCCAACCCCGCCTGGATGACGAAGTAGCGCAGGCCGCTCGCGCCGAGCGCGGCCACGGTGTCGAAGACGCCGATGAAGTAGGGCGCGACATTCGAATCGCTCCCGTCTCCGGACCCGAACTTGACCTGAAAGCGCCGCGCAAGTTCGAAACGCTCGGCTTCGTATTTTTCGCGCGGATGGCCGGCGCCGTGCTCGAGCACGGTGTCGACCGCCTCCCAGGCGATGTCCTTGACCTGCTTGCGGAAGCGCATCAACGGACCGTCCGGACCTCGGGTCGGCACGCCGCAGAGCATCAGCAGGTTGGCCAGGCTGCGGACCGTGTAGGCGCCGCGGCTGAAGCCGAACAACATGATCCGGTCGCCGGGCTCGTAGTGGTTGACGATGAACTCGTAGCAGTCGGCTATGTTGCGCTTGATGCCGGCGCCGGTGACGGATCCGAGCAGCTTCTGGACGAAGCGGACCGGTGCGGTGAGGGCCGTGGCCCCGATGTCGGTCCCGAGCCCAGCATCGTAGAACACGACCTGCCGGGAAGGGTCGATGCCCGTCTCGGGATGGTCTCTGGAGATGCGGTACATCTTGTAGATGTTGCTGATGCGCTGCTCCGGTCTGGCCCCGCCGTCCTGGCCGGTGCCGTCTGAGAAGACGACGATGTTCTTCGGCATTTCCATATCCTCCGGTCAGACGAACGTGGAGTTGAGTAAAGCCTTCAGCCGACGCCACAGACCGTTCTGGGTCTTCACCGCGGCCGGCGCCGGCGTCTCGGGAAGGGCCGCAGCGCTCTTTCGAGCACCGAAGTAGTCGGCGCGCGCATTCGTGTCCCGGCGGCGCCCGGCTTCCACCTGTTCCTTCGTCCACGTCGGCGCTTCTATCACGCGCCCGCCGCTGACGATGTAGTGCGAGCGACAACGCAGATTCCAGTTGCCGACCGACGGATGCAGCGAGACCGCGTCACCGTCGAAGGACATCTGCCATTGGGCGGGATTGAACGGAGTCACGACCTCCTCGCCGCAGCCGCAGCAGCACCTGTGTGCGGCGGTCGCGTACTCCATCGAGACGTAGAGAATTCCCGGCTCCGGATCGTCCGGGATGAGATCGACGAAACGGTGCCGCAGCTGCTTGGTCCTGATCACGACCGGTCTCCGTTCAACAACATGTTGCCGTCGGTGGTGTAGGTGGAGTGGTGCTCGCGCTCGAGATCACGGTAGAAGCCGCGGAGCTTCTTCCACTTGATGACGGCGAGAGCGGCGTTCAGCGCGTTCAGATCGGCCACCTGGATGTTGGTCGAGTAGAGATCCTCCTCCTTGGCTTCGCCGAACGAGATGCGTCCGTCATGCACGTGGCTGCGCATCTCCGGGGTGCTGGCGGTGACGCGAAGGATTCCTCCGAGCGATCCGTCGACGAGGTCGAGCCCCATGCCTACATCGATGAAAGGAATTCCCAATTCCTCGCACTTCAGGACGACGAGCCGCTTCGCATCTCCGGCGTCCATGGAGAGAAAGGCGACCGTCGCTCCGTCGAGCAAGTGAAGGTTGTCCCGGCCTAGCGCGACGGCATGTGCGACGATGCCGCGGTGCATGTTCGAGTAGATGCCGGCGAGATAGTGCACCTTCTTCTGCGTCTGCCGCAGCACTTCCAACGATGGGGCGCCGGGAGCCCGGAAGGCGTTGTGCGTGAGGAAGTCGTCACCGTCGATGAGCCGGATCTCCGCCACGGGCGTTTTTGCGACGAGGTCGAACGCGTAGGCGCCCGTGCCGCCCACGCCGATGAAGGCCACCCGCTCGTTTCTGAGCTTGTCGCTCAATGCGCCGATGCCGACGCGGTCGGAAGCCGTCTCGGTGTAGTTGAATACGGATTCCTGCTCAGGCTCGGGCGCTGCGTACGAACGCAGTTTGAGCGCCGGCTTCAGCACGGCGGCCGGGCCGGCGATCACGCCGGCATAGGTCGTCATCTTGGCGTGATAGTCGGCGTAGCCTTCGGGCGGCTTGCAGGAGAAGCTGTACCGCGCCCTCAGCCCGTTTCCGAGATCGAAGGCGCCTTCGCCGTGCCGGAGGGCTTCGATCGGCTTGCCGTCTGAACTGCAGGGATAGTCGCCGTCCCAGTTCACGACGTGGTTGTCCGGGCGTTGCGTGACGTCGCCCGCGAGGGTGAGGGGCGAGATCAGGCTCCCCAGCCGGACCTCGCCCTTCTGGTTGACGTGCGGCACCTGCATCACCAGGAAGCCACCGCGGATCTGCACCGCATAACCCTCCTCGCGCAGCTTGCGGAGGTCGGGATTACGATCGAATAGTTTTTGTGACATTGAAGACCGTCCCATCCTTGACCGTGACATGGCCGCCGGCCCCGAGTTCGCCGGAGTGCGGCTCGGAGGCGGCGTGGCGAAACGTCATCGAGAAGGCGACGTTGGGATCGTGGGAGCCGGGGAAGGCCAGCTGCACGATCTGTTCGAAGCTGACCACGTCGCCCTTCACGGTGCGCTTGCGCGCGTTGACGATGATCTCGGTCTTGCGCGGGTGGAGCGCTTGCTCGAGTTCGTGTTCGGCTTCCTTGAGTTCGTGCTCGGCCCGGCGCTCCTCTTCGTGGAGCTTGTCGAGGTCGTGTTCGGCGTGTCGCACGTGCTCCAGGGCACGCTCGACCGGATCGCCGCGATCCTGCGGCGGAGAAGGGTCGTCCGTATTCATGCTATCACCTATTAGTTGGGTTAGACCTTGCGGCCATCACCCCACTAATCGGTGCGACTTGGACCGACCGGTAATCGCCCGTCGAATTTTTTTCGGAACGAGCCCGCCGGCACAGGGCCGCAGACGAAGAACGCCGGACAGTTCGGGCAGGTGAACAGGGAAGCATCGGGGGCGAATTTGCCGTCGCGGATTCCGGACAGAGCCACCTCAAGGTGCTTCCGCTGGGTCTGCAGCGACCTGCCCGAGATCGCGATTGCGGACGTTCGCCGGTCGGACAGATGCAGCACCTGCGCTTCCCCGCCGGCTGCATGTTGCTGCACGGCGATCGCGAACGCGGCGGCCTCCAGTTCCTTGACGTCTTTTTCGCGGTAGTGACCGGTGTGGAGCCGCCGGAAGACGCGACCGCGGCCGGGTTGGACGAGTACGTCGTCTGGCAGGACGACGATCTCGCCCGCGTCGATGCTGAAGCCGAGCGGCTTGGGCGATTCCGGCGTAGAGGCGGCCCGCTGCGACACGAAATAATCGACCATTTCGGCCGCTAGATCCCGGAATTCGGCTACGTAGCCGTGCGCGCTCAGCCCCCTGGCGGCGAACGCCCGGTCGATCATCGCTTCTATCTCGGTCTTGTCCGGCGCCGAGGAGCCGCGCGAGACGATCTCCTTGGACACCGAGCGGACCGCGTCATGCATCTGCGTGAATGCGGTCGGGGTGCGGCGACCTCCGATGTCGACGACGTGCGTGTAGAAGAAGCGACGCGGGCAGGATTCGTAAAGACCGATCTGGAAGCCGCTGACGCAGACCGTGCCGTCGACTTCGATCGGGATCGGCAGCATCTCCGGTGGAGGCGGGCATTCCCCCAAGTCGTGGAGATGTCGGGCAGAGAGGCCGATGCGATCAACGAATTCCGAGGGCTCGCGCCGGCGGCCGGCGGCGTTCTCGGTCGCGGCGTAGACGAAAAGACGATCCTCGGCCCGCGACAGGGCGACGTAGAACAGGCACTCCTGCTCCTCCTCCTGCCCGGCGCGGAAGATTTCCAGTCCCGTTCCGCTCGCCTCCTTGATCATGCCGTCCGGAGGCAGGCAGGCCGGCGGAGTAGCAGCGCGCGGCAGCGTGCCCTTGTTCATTCCCGGCAGGTGCACGACGCCGAATTCGAGACCCTTCGAGCCGTGGATGGTCATCAGTCGGACGGCGTCGATGCCTTGGGCGGCCGCCGGAAGCTGACGCAGATCGCGATCGTCGCCCAGCCTGAGCAGACGCCTGACGCGGTCCATCAGACGACGAATCGGCAGGCCCTGCGCGGCTGGCTGGACGCGCACGAAGTTCATGAACTGCCAGATCGCGATCGCGGCCGCCCGGTCTGCGACGTCGGAGGAGCACGCTAAGCGCGCCGCCATCCTCGTCCGGTCGAAGAGCAGCCCCGCGAGGACGTCCCACGGTCTCGACTTGCTCTCGAATCCTTCGAGGGCGCGCGACAGCCGCTCAATCGTCTCCCGTCCCGGCTTGGACGCGACCGTGGTCACCGCAGGATCCCGCAGCCAGGCCAGCGGCTCGAGCTTGTCTTCGCGCAGCGCGTCGAACAGCGCCGTCACGTCCGCCATCGACATCCCGAATTCGGGCCAGCACGCGACGCGCAGCAGACCTGTGGCCCGCCGGTCGGTCAGGAGGGATAGGAACGCGAGCATGTCCTTTACCTCTGGCCTTTCGAAGAGGCTTCCGAGGAAGAGCACCGGAATGCCGAGGCGCTCGAGCTCCCTGCCGGTGACGGCGAGCTTCTCGTTCCCGGTGCAAAGCACGGCCTGGTCCGCGAAGGAGTATCCCTGACCGGCCATTTCGCGGATGGCCGCGGCGAGGGCCGCGGGCTGCAGGTCCGCCGTCGTCACCGTCCGGAATTCGGGTTGTCCGCCGATGGACGGCCGCGTCGCCTGGAGATCGCTGCCGGCACCCCCGGCGATCATATCAGCCGCGAAGGCGTTGAACCGACCGACGATTTCGGGCGTCGAGCGGTAGTTCTTCTTCAGTCGGCCACGCTTTCCGCCAGGGAAATCTTGGCCGAAGCGGCGCATGTTGAACGAGGAGGCACCGCGAAAACGATAGATCGACTGCTTCGCATCACCGACCACCCACAGATTTTCGCCGTCGCCGCACAGCGCCTTCAGAAGACGGACGCTACTCCGGTTCACGTCCTGGTATTCGTCGACAAGCACGTGGTCGTACTCGCGGCGCAGATGCTCGCGTACGGCGGCGTTATCCTCCAGAAGCCGGACTGGCAGTGCGACGAGGTCTCCGAAGTCCACGCATCGCGATGCATTCTTCAAGTCTTCGTAGCGGCGATAGACCAGTGCGACCTCGATCGCCTTGTCTGCCTCCTCCGCTCTCGCCGCGGCAACGGAGTCCTTCATCGCCAGCGCGAGCCGCGCGTATTCCTCGGCATCGACGACCTCGTCCTTGGCGCGCGAGATCGCCAGCAATATGTCCGAGATCTTCTGCGTCGGATCGTAGAGGTCGCGGTAGTGTTCGAGGTTCAGCTTCGGGAATTCGTTCTCAACGAGTTCGACGGCCTCGGTCTTGTCGATCAGCCGGGGATCTGGCGGCAGGCCGAGTTCCGCGTGGAAGCGTCGTATGACGTCGAGGCCGAAGGCGTGGAAGGTACCGCTCCACATCGCCGCGGCATCGGCCGGCCGTCTGCGGGCCAGTCTGCCAGCCATTTCGCCGGCCGCCTTGTTGGAAAAGGTCAGGACAAGGATCCTTCGCGGATCCACGCCGTCCTCCAGCAGCGACTCGATCCTGGCCGTGAGCGTCTGGGTCTTGCCCGTGCCAGGTCCGGCCTCGAGCATGTACGCCACTCCGCGATGGGCTGCGGCATCCGACTGCTCTTTGTTCAGGGGCTTCTCGGTCCGGGCCTCGTCCGCGGCAGCCTCAATCGCCGGCAGCAGAAGGGCATCCATTAGTTGCTGTGCGACGACGTCGAACGGCGCGCCGAGTCTGGCCGCGATCGCCGAAGCGGTCATTCCGTCTTCGAGGTGCAGCTTGCGCGCCACCGGCCGTGGCAGTAGGAATTCCCTCGCGAAGAGGTCCATCTGGACCTCGCGCCGTTCCCGCCGGCCGTAATCGACGACGCGGTCGATGCCGGTCGGCGAGGGCTCGGTGGCCCGCGCGGGATCGATGTCGGCGACGACCGTGTCTTCGGGTGCATCGCCGAGTTCGGCGTGAGCGATCTCGTGAACGACTAGGAAGGCCTGGTCGAAGGCGCTGCCTTCGCTCTCGTGCAGAATGAGGGCGTCCTTGGCGATCAGCGTCGCCCGGCCGCCGTCGAGGACGGCCGCGCCCCGGGCGGTCCGCTCAACGTCCAGCCCGCGTCTCGTCGCTTCCGCGACCGCGAATTCGTACGGGCTCCAGGGATCCGCGCCTGCTGCGACTGCGACCTGATGGAGGGCGGCCGCTCGTTGTCTTCCGAGTTCGACCGCGTCCACCGTCAGTCCTCCTTAGCCACCAGGTCGTCGATGACGTCCTCCGCGACCCCGGCCTCGCGCAGAACCCGTTCGAAGGAGACCTTCTCGCCGACGGACGGTGGCCCGTCGGCCTTGTAGCTGCGCGAGGCCGACGTCGGCGGGCCTGAGATCGCGGCGATCATGCCGTCCAAGGTCGCGCCAAACTGCGCTGCCAGCTTTTCGCACGCGAGTCTCGAGATGGTCTCGACGGTCACCCTGCATTCGAGAATCGCGGTGACGACCTGGCGCGGAACGCCCAATTCCCTGGCCGCGGCGCGGCACTGATCTACCGTCGGCGGCATGAAGGCAGGGACTTCGGCATATCGCCGAACGGCCTCGTCGATCCAGGCGATCTCCTTATCGGACAACGGTTCGTCTTCCGGGATTTCACGCGACAGTTCTCGGGACAGGTCGATCAGCGACTCGGCATATTGGGGATAGGCCAGCAGATAGCGCCGGATCGTCGCACCGTCGTGGTTCGGCTCGACGGCGAAGGCCTCGAGAACCTCTTCCTCGGTCGGCAAGGAGGTCATGACAAGTCTCCGTCCAGGATGCACCTGAGCGCCGCGTACGCCTTGTCGCGGTTTGACCTGATCGTCTTTTCGACCTTGCCGAGCGTCTTGGAGATCGTCACGGCGTAGGTATCCTGGGAGTCGATCGGGATTCCCTTGCGGAGCATGTGGACGATCCTCTGTTGCAGGAGTGGCAGAGTATCAATCGCTGCGTCCAGCTTCGACCGGTAATCGCGATCGGAAATTTTTTCGTCCTCGAAGGGATTGTAGGCGCCCACGGATTGCTCCGCCTCCGGCCGCAGTTCGCCGGCTTCGGCGTTCTCGATCTGCGAATTGCGGTTATGCTGCTTCCAGACCTTGCGCTGCGCGTCGATGCGCAGCTTGGCCAGCGCCCCGTCGAACCGGACTTCGAAGTAGTCGAGCTTTTCGCAGTATTGGTTGCGGTCTCCGGCGACCAGAACGTTGATCGTGTCCAAGACCAAGTCGTTGATCTCGGCCTGGCTCGACGAGATGTGGACGGTGTTGGTGGATCGCGGCAAGCGATATGCGACGCGTTCCAGCAGAATGCGGTACAGGGTCGCAAAGCGGGCTTCGCTGTTGTCGCGGTGGCTGGCCCGGATGAAGTGCATGACGCATTCGGTCGGCACGTATCCCGGATCGCCGCGGTCCCGGATGCGGCACCGCTCCGTCAGGGCGTCCCGAGGCAGGTGCTCAAGTTCCCCGAGCATCCTCTCAATCGCCTCCGGACGGACGTAGACGGACCCGTCGGACTTCAGCTTGCGCAGTGGGAGAGCCAAGAGCGAATTTCCGCTTGCAGTCGATGGAGATTCGCAACTTAAAGGAGTTCGAGGTTCCGGGGAACGCCCTTAGTTCCCGACGAACTCATGCTTTCCACCACTTGACTTATCGAAGTCGCACAGGCGGCAGAACTCGCCAAGGATGCGAACAACGTGCCCCAAGGCAAGGTGGTACCGGAGGCTACGGTGGCAGGCGACGGTTGAGCCCCGGCGTCGCATATCGAGATCGCCCTTACTCCGGCAGGCCGATCTACTTCTTCCCGTCCTGATGCCGATCCGCCGCTACGTGCGCCATCCGTCCGCGCCGTCCGGCGCTGAGCGAGGCCGTGGTGCAGGCGGCTTTCGATCCTCGGGTGCGCTCGGTCGGGTACCAGGCGAAGCCCTCGTCGGGAATAGCGACTCGCCGCCAACGGCGGTGCGGCGATTCCATCTCAATTACCAAGACCGCAACGGATGGCTTAATCCGCCGGAGAGAGGGCTACTATTATACCATATCCGAATTTGTGCCTTCCGAACTGAGTTGTTCGAAAGTGGAGTGGACAACCAAAACTTGTCCCTCTAGCCTGAACGTAAGGGGAACGGTCGGGGGCCTTCCGGCTCGATGAGCAGCATCGGCTAGGAGCGCGGCAATCTTTCTTTACCGTTTCTTTTGTCCGCACGTCGGCGGAAGGAGCCGGGAACGCGCTCAGGCGCGTCCAACGGCGAGCTGCTTGGTGCGGGTTTGCGTAATTCGATTTCAATATTCTGAGTTCGATCTGGCAATGAGTGATCTGTTCGGCTGTGTTCCGCCCGAGGCATTCAGGATCTTCACCGGTCGCCACGCTCTTGCGGCCGAGGCGGCACTATTGAGACTCTGCGCCACGCATTTCGGCGAGATGGCGCTCGAGAGTCCCGAACGGGAGCAAGTCAAGCATTCGATCGCTGCCGCGATCGAAGGGATGCCGGCGCCGTCCGGGGCCGGAGAGGGCGATGAACCGGAGACGGCCACGTCCGACTATCTCTATCTCAAGATGCGCGAGGGCGGCTGGCTTATCGAGGAATCCGATCGCTGGTTGGTGCGCGTCACCATGCCGGAAGGATACCGCCGGCTGATGGTGGTGCTGCGTGATCTCAAGGACAACGTTGCCAAAAGTTTCACCGGGCTGGTCTCGCAGGTATCTTCGCTCATCGACGCAGCCGCGGAAGATCCGACGTCGCATGCAACCAACATCGACGCAGCCTGGCAGACAGCCGTCGGTTTCCGTCGTCACATGGTCGGCATCGACGCGGCGCTCGCCTCCGTAGCACGTCGGCTGAACGCGTCCGAAGGCATGGACCAAACGGTTGACATGTTCTTCGCCGAGTTCGTGGATCGCATCCTGATCCGTGACTGGACGAAGATATTGTCGCAAAACAATCCGTGGAGATCCCGTCATCACGTTACGCGATCGGTCCGCGAAATTCTCGGCTCCGCTGCGTCGATGGAAAAAGCCATCGCTGCCTACGTCGAGGCCGGCCATGCGGCTCGCGCGAACGAGGCGGAGGCGCTGATCCGCCGCCGATTAGCGGAAATATCGTCCGCGTTCGATGACATCGAGCGATTGCGCCTCCGGATCGATCAGGGACAAGTCTCCATCGAAGGACGCATCCGCGACGTTCTGAGGTTCATCGGCCGTAACCCGGCGACGATCCGCGAAAGGCTTGAGGCATGCCTGGCGGAACTATCGAAACTCGAGGACCATGTCGAATTGCCGTGCGCGCTGCCGCTTCTCAACGTGCTCGAACCAGTGGGGGAATCTCGTTTCCCCGAGGCGCGAGAGCCTCTGCCGCCGCCCGAGGCTCGCGTGCTGCGGCGAAAGGCAGAAGATCCATTTCGGAAGAGGTTCATCGAGGATTGCCGAGCATTCGATCTCATCTCCAAGCCAGGAGCGAAGCGCGCGATTGCCTACCTGGACGACAAGGGCAGCGGAGACGGGGTCGCATTGGCGCCTGCGCGAAGCGAGGATTGGTTCGTCTGGCGATACATAGCCCTGCTCGCTCTTACTGGGCGCGGCGACCGCCTCAGGGGATGGTCGCTCGATCCCGCGGATGGCGTCGCAGCCTGCCGATACGGCACCATTCCCAATTTTGTCGCCAAGAAGACGGAGCCCGCATCATGAATGCCGTAGCCGGCCTGCAGGAGTACGAAGATCTGCTCGTCAGGAGCCGAATTCCCAGGTTGGCCATGCAGCGCGCCTTCCGCACGTTGATGCAGCGCCAGTTCGTGTTCGGGAACGACTTCGGTTCGAAGGATGTGTATGAACTTCTCAATGATGAGCACGTGCGTCCGTTCGCGGAACGGCTCTTCGAGGTGTTCGGCTGGAGGCTTCTGTTTCAGACTTCGGGCAGCGTAAAGATGGTCTACTTGATGCCGCCACTCGCGGAATCTTCTGAGGTGCCGCGCGACAAGCGAGAGGCGCATCATGCACCTACGCTGCGCGTCGACGAGGCGGTAGCTATCCTGCTCTTAAGAGCCTTCTATGAAAACGCCATACACGGCGCCGGCCTCGTCGATGGCAACGCCGAGTGCCATACAGATAGCCTCTACGATCTCTGGAAGAAGGAGACGAAGAAAGAGCCACCTCCCAAGGGAAGAATGCTCGACATCCTCCGCTTCCTCAAGAGTCACGGCATCATACAAGCGAGCTTGCCGCCGACCTTCCACGAAGGCCTGGCGTTCAAGGTGCGTCCCTCGATCACCCTCGTAGCGGTGTCTGAGCCCCTGAACGCATTGCGACGATATGCGAAGGCGGCACAGGAAGGAGAGGATGAAGAAGGCGGGACGGAACGCACGTCCCGCCGAGCGGAGGTCGGTGCATGAACGTTCGTCGTGAAGTGCCTCCCCAGATCATCCGTCTGTCGCTGATCGGCTTTTACCTAATCGACCGGGAGGATATCGAGATCGACGGAAACACAGTGTTCCTCGGTCCGAACAGGAGCGGCAAGAGCTCCAACATCGATGCGATCCAAACCGCGCTGACCGGAGGCCGTAGCGGCTTTTCCGTCTACAACGCCGCCGCCGTGAGGCAGAATAGGCCCGACGCGCATCGCACCCTGCGCGAATATTGTCTCGGCGTCGTGCAACACGATGAGAACGAGAAGCCGAGGGTCATGCGCAAGACGTCGTTGACGTGGATCGCGCTGTCGTTCCGGAAGAGCGACGGGGCCGAAGTGGCCGGAGTGGTGCAGGTGAACGCCAACGAACAGCGCGAGCGCGTCGAATCGCGCTTCATGATCGTGACGGGCGGCGGAGTGACGACAGCCGACCTCGTGTTCCAGGGCGAGGATGGGGACATACCGAAGACATTCGCCCAGGCCATGGACGGACTACGCGCGAGCGGCCGGGAAGTCGTCGAGTGCGACAGCGCGACGGATTACTCCGACTATTTGCTTAATCTCCTGACGTATGGATCCTGGCATGCCGATGCCGACGGTTACTTCAGAGCGATATCCAAGGCGCTGGTATTCCAACCGGTCGGGGACATCACCGATTTCATGCGTAGGCACATCATCGAGGCCGAACCGATCGACATCGGTCGCATGCGTGAGCGGCTCGCCTTTTATCGCGAGATCGTGCAAACGATCGAGAATATAAGGCGACAGATCCAGTCGCTCGGCGAGGTCGTGACGGAATATTCCTCGGCAGCCGAGGCGGACCGGGAGGCACGAGGCCGCGTCGCTGCGGCAAGCGAAGCCGCGGTCGATCGTAAGCAAGCTGAAGTCACCACGTTGGAGGGCGAACTGGAGAGCCTGCAAGGTGACGTGGAGAAGTGCAAGGAGGCAGAAGGAGAGGCGTCGAGCCGCAAGGACGAGGCGTTTCGGCGTGTCGAGCACGCCAAGAATGCCAATGGCGAAGACATTCTCGAGAAGCGCATACGTGAAAAGGAGGGGGAATCCGTCAGTGCCGAAGGCCGGTTGCGCGACGTCCGCAAGGAGCTCAAACGGCGCGCGGTCGCCATCGAAGACTTGCGTAATGCCGTCGGCTACATGTCGGATAGCGCCTCGCGAAACGTTCGCAGGGTTGCCGATGCCGGTGTCGACTTCAGCAGATCTGTCGACGATGCCGAAATTGAATCCATGGCTTCCAACGCCGAACTCCTTCAGCGGATCGTTGGCGAAATTGGCGCGACGGCAATGCGCGAGCTCCAGCGCGCGAGAACCGAAGCCGCCCGTCGCGAGGGAGAGGTGCGTCAGAAAAGAGAGGAACTCACGCGACGAGCGAAGTCGGAGGCGATCGAACGAGCGGTCTTGAGCGACGAAGCGGAGGCGCTACGTGACGAACTGGAGGCGGCGAAGATCCAGGCGGCACCTCTGTGCGACCTCATCGATGTACGCGAGGGATTGGAAGATTGGCGGAATGCGGTGGAGGCGGTCCTCGGCAACTCGCGCGAGGCGATGGTTCTGATGGAGGGTGGCCGGTACCTGGACGCGGTGCGCGTGCAGCGGAAGTCCTCGAAAAGCGCCGGCATCCAGATCGTCAAGCCCAAGGTCTTGGACGACAACCCGCAGGCGCCGGAGAATTCCTTGGCCGCAGTCATCGAGGCTCAGAACGCGACGGCGGGAGCCTTTGTGAATGCGTTCCTGGGTCAAGTGAGGCGCGTCCAGACGGAGATTGAGATCGAAAGGGAGACGAACGCCGTCACGAAGGATCTGATGCGAGCTAATCGCTATTCGTCCTTTAAGATGAGGTCGCCCAGATATCTGCTCGTCGGTCGACGCGGACGCGAAAAGGCTGTCGAAGCGGCGAAGGCCGATTTGCTGCGACTGTTCGGCGAGGAGCAGGAGGCTACGCGGGAGCGCGAAGTCTTCGACAAGGCCTGTGACGCCTACAAAGTGCTCGTCGGACAGGCGCCGGGTCCATTCCAGCTTGCCCTCGGTTCGGTCGTGGACGAACTGCGGCGGGCCAAGGCAACCGCGACCGACGTACGAAATTCGTTGAAGGAGCTGTGCGCCCAGCGGGATCCGGCGAAGGCACAGCAGATCCTTGAGCTGGAAGCGGAGCGTAAGAAGTTGGAGGACGCTTGGTCTGGGTGCCGCGAGGCCACCCGTGGCGCCGAAAAGGCCGTCGATCAAGCGGAACGAAATCTTTCCGACGCGCGGCAGCAATTGGGCGCAGCGATCTTCGAACGGGAGGCCAAGGCCCTGCCGGAGAACGATGCCGCCCATGCCGTGCGGTTGCGCGTGCTGGGGCTGCTGAACAATGCGCGCGATTTCTGGCGCGAGCACAAGCAGACGCTCGAGACGGCGAAAACGCGAGAAGAAGAAGGCCGCCTGGCACGCGAACGCGGTCACGAGGCTTGGGCAAAGCACGTCACGACCTTTCAGGACGTGCCCATGCCGCAACTCAGCGCCGAAGCTTGGCGCGAACGTCTTGCGGAAGCCCGCGCCATGCGTGATCAGCTCGAGAATTCGACATTGCTATCCAAGACTGCGGAAGCGGAGGATGCAGGCCGGCAGCTCTCGGAAGCCTTCCGTCACGAGTTCCTCAGTTTGCTTGTTCATGCCTTCTCGAAGATCCGTGATACGCGCGACGATCTCAACCGCGACATGGAGCACCATCAGTTCTACGGCGAGAAATACTTCTTCAGGATGTCACCGGTTGACAGATTTTCGCCCATCATCAGCCTCGTGGAGCGGGCGACTGAGGATCCGAACTGGACGATGCCCGTCGTGTCTGCGCTGGAGGACGATACCGAGGAGGCGCTTGCGATCCGCACCATCTCGGACATGATAGAAAAGAACGACGAAAAGGGACTTAGCGACCTGCGTGATCCGAAAGCATATTGGACGTTCGATGTGCTGGTTAAGGATCCTCTTACCAACGCCACCATCTCGACGATGGCGGCACGCATGAAAAAGGGCTCGATCGGCGAGGGCGCGGTCCCGCAATATATCGCGATGGCAGCCGCCGTCTCGGCCAAGGCCTCCTCTCCGGATCGGAGAAACGGCTCTCTCGCGGTTATGTTGCTCGACGATGCGCTATCCGGATTGGACGCGGAGCATTTCGTCAAGATGCTGAAGTTCTTCACCGACGCCGGCCTCCAGATCATCGCCGCCGCGCCCGATGCCCAATCGCGCGAGTGGGCCCACGGGGTGGACACGTTCATCAACGTTTCGCGGGAAGGCAGCGATATCTACCTCGTACACGAAACCATATCCGACGAACTGCGCGAGGAGCTCACCGACGCCGATCCGAGGATCAAGGGATATCAGGCCTACCGGGCCCGCGCCGTGGAGCAGGACCAGGCCGATGTGTTGGAAGCCGCCCAATGAAGGCGACCGGAGACCAAGAGGCGCGCGCAACGTTGCTTCGACTTCTCCGTTCGGCCGATCGCAACAACGGCGCGACGCGAACGCTGTCCGTTCCCGTCCAAGCTCCGGACGATCCGTCGCCGACTATCCAACGGGTGTGGCGCGAGCGTCTTGAGGGGGCGGAGCGCAGCGGTGCGGTGTTGCTGGTCCGAGGGGCCGGCAACCGACGTGGCGTCATCGAACGTGCCCGCCTGCTGAATGCCGAACGGCTGGCGGCTGACCTCGGTGTCGTCAGGTCGGGCGCGCGAGCAGCCGCTGCGGTAAGTGTGGCGCGCGAGGTCTGTGGCGGGCGCGAAGGGATGGAAGCGGCGATAGAAGCGGCAGCGGCGAAGTGGGTCAGGGGCGAGGATTGGTGCAGGTTGCCGCCCGACCCCGATCTCGTTCGAACCGCGTTCGGCGCCGCCGCCGGTTTGTTCGATGTCGCGTTCGGCACGCATTTCAGAGCGGCCTCCGTCCAGATTTCCGGCTCGTCCAAATTTTTGGAGCGCCATGGCGCCGCCGTTTGCTCCATCGTCCGGCATGCGCTCGAGTTGCCTCCGGAGACCGGACAGGATCAAATCTGGGAGATGTTGGGGTTGGTCAGATTCCGTCACCCGATCTGCCTTCGGGCGCCGGTACGTTTCGCCGATCCGACCGGGCTCGCGATTCCGGGCGGCGGGGTGCCTTGGTCCGCCGTGAATCCCGATATAGTTGAAAGCTGCGTGCCGGTCGGCGGCGATCCTGCCTTCGTCATCACGGTCGAGAATTGGACAAGCTTCAATGGGCAGTGCCGCGAGATTCCGCGTGGCGCGGTCGTATACACGGGAGGCTTTCCTTCGCCACCTGTGCGGCAGCTCGTAAGACGCATGGCGTCGATTTGGCCAAGCGTGCCATTCTTCCATTGGGGCGATGTGGATGCCGGCGGGCTGCTAATTGCGGATTCCATAAGAAGCGCGGCGGGCAAACCGGTCAATTTGCATCTGATGACGCCCGAACTGGCCGAGCGGTACGGCAAGAAGCACCGGCCGCTAACCAGAGCCGCAGGAATTTCCGAGCGGAAAGACGACTTCGGTGAGCTGGCCCGCTATCTTTCTGGTGCAGGCTGCCGGGTCTTCGAGCAAGAAAAGCTGAAGCCCACGGACCCGACGGAGACGATGCTGTGAGCCGGCAATTTACGGATGGCGAGATTTCGGCGGCGATCCAGCGAATAACAAACGAGGGCGGCACGCCCAGTCGCACTCTCGTACGCAAGCGTCTCGGCGGCGGCTCCTCGGGTCGCATCGATGCACTGCTCAAGGATTATCGACGTAGTGGGGTGGATAGCTCCAATGGAGCTCCCACCGGGCGCCACCCTGAGGACGCGTCGTTGCTTAAGGCATCTCCGGATCCGAACAACCGCCAGACGGGCGGCAAACCGACAGGAGCAAGGATCGAGGCTGCGCCTGACGAAATCGATGCGAGGGAGGTCGTCGCGCGGCTGCAGAGCGAGATCCGGGTTCTAAAAATCCTCCTGGAATCCGAGCGGAGAGCCCGTGCCGATGATGCGGCCCGACATCTGCAGACCATCGAGGCTCTCCAGCGGGAGATCGAGACCTCGCAGGGAGCACCGCACGTTCCATAGGATCGGCGCAATCCTCGCAGCCGTCACGACAGCCAATGGCCGACTTGAAGGCGGAGAAAAGCGCCTTACATTTGAGCGGCATGCTTACGATAGGAGGTCGCTTTGACCCACATTTTGAGCCTGCCGGAAACACCCTATCGCAGGGGATAACCACAGCTTCCCGGTCACCGGATGCGCGGCGGCAAGAAGCGATACGATGTGGGATTCAAGTTCATCATGGGCAGCGAACCATGCTCAGTAAGCCTAGCGTAAAGGCCTGGTTGGTAAGCAGACGCGCATTCAGGCGACCGATTAGAAAGAAGCCCCGGTGTTGAGCCGGGGCTTGCCCTTTGCGGCGGTTGCATCGTTGTCGCATCTCGGAAAGCCCAGCCATGGACGATCGGGGCGAGGGGCCCAACACGGTCAATTCGGCTGCTTCTGCTTTCGTCGTTCGATGTGCTGACCCGCGAACAGACCGGTGATGCCACTGACGCAAGCCAACATGGTTGCGCAGAATGCTTTGACGAGATCACTGGCGAGCTCGACGTGCGCATAGGCATCGATTGCCAGCACGACGACGGCCAACAAAGCGGAGAGGGCGAACATCCCCGCGAAAAGTAATAAGGCCCATCGAAAGTCAGACACTACGCTCTCCCATTCGTTGGGAGGAGCCTAGCGCGGGCACCTTAATGAAATAGTTAATCGCCGTTAGGGGTTGTGGCGAGGGTGAATTATCAAGCACAAACATGCCGTTAGCTCCGACAGTCTGGCTTCTTTCGCGGGAGGCGGTCTTGGATCATCAAGGCACAGCAAACCCGGCTTCGAGAAGCCTTGTAGTTTGAAGTGCTTGACGGCGCTCGTCCCCTCAAAACCGTAAGCGGGTGGACATAACCGAAAGTCGGGACACCTTACCCTGAACCTCAGGGTGGCAGTCTAGACGAGCTGAGCACAGCGTGTGCCCAACGACACATATAGGTCCGATCTTTGGGGCCGCAAGTCATGATAAGGATCTCTTGCGACTTATTGGTCGCCAGCATTTTCCCACGTCCGGAGGTGCCGGCACTTTCTTGACCCGGTCGGCGGGCTCGGCTCGCGCCTTGTCTACTCAGGTTTGACGGAAATATCTGCCGTCACCATCCCAGTCCTTGAGGTAGGAAGCAGGGTGACACTCTCGGCCCTGAAGAGCCCGTGCTTTTTCCATCGCGGGCGTCTTCTTCCTCCTTCCGGCCGATATTGTGGCTCGGTCCGCAGGCCATCCCCTGAAGTCTTCAGCTGATGCCTCTGGCGAGGACGTTCCTCGCCGCATTAAGGTCGGCATCGAAGTCCCACCGCACGGGCTGCGGCGTAGCGGGCGCGCGCGATGCGGACGTCCACATCGACCACATTCGCTGCAGGTCTCCGGCGTGTGGGTGGCGTCGTCGACGACGACGAGGGACGATCCGTACCACTGGCATTTGTACTCCAGCATAGTCCGAATCGTCCGAGGCGCGATCTCGAGCAGACGCAGCATGGTCCCTACGCATCGCTGCCGAAGGAGAAGACAAGGCTGTCATAGGCCTGCTCGCCGTACTCCGACACTATTCTGGCGGCGATCCTTGAACCGGAAGCCTCGGGCACGATATCTTGGTGCCCAAGCACATCGCCAGCGGAGCCCATGGATCTACATCTCGTTCCCGACACAAACCTGTTCTTCGAATTCAAGGCGCTCGAGCAAATTCCGTGGGAGGAGCTCGGAGCAGACACCATCGTGCTGCTGCTCACGAAGCCGGTGCTGGACGAGATCGACCGGCACAAAAAGAGCGGAGGCCGCACCCGGGACCGGGCGCTGGACATCTTTAGCCGCTTCCGCGCGATGCTCACTGCCGGCCTCGCCGACGCCGAAATCCGGGCCGCCGCGCCCAAGGTCGTGCTCCGCAGAGCAACCAGCGTTTTGCCCGATCCGGCGCTGAAGGAGAATCTAGACTACGATAGGGCGGACGAGCGCCTGATCGGCATCGTCTCTGCGCTCTCGAAGCAGGCGACCGGTTACCAGGTAAAATTGTTTACCGACGACGGCGGTCCTGCCGGAATGGCCCTCGATTTGGGCGTGCCGTACGCGATGATTCCTCAGGCTTGGCGGCGGCCACCTGCCGAATCGACGGAAGCGAAGCAATTGAAGGAAGCCCGCAAGGATCTGGCGATGTACCGGTCCCAGGAGCCGAAGATCGCCATTCGCTGCGAGACAGCCGACACCGACAACCTGGTCACCGTCGTCGACAAGACTGCCATCCCGCTCACCGAGAGCGAGGTAGGCGCGTTTATCGAAGCGCTTCGCGTGAAGCACCCGCTGCGCACCGACTTCACGGTACCCCCGCCGTCGACCACGACCGACACCTGGGGAGAAACAAAGACGGTCGAGTATTCGGCGCCTTCGGACGAAGCCGTCGCGAATTATCGCGATACGGAATATCCGGGCTGGATCGAGACGTGCAGACAGACGCTGCGAAGCCTGCATGTCGGTCGCGACGAGACGACCGCGGTCGTCTTGCTGCGCTGGGCCATGTCAAACGACGGATCGCGCCCCGCCAAAGACGTCCGCGTCGAGTTCGAGACCGGTGGTCAACTGGCGTTGCAGCGCATCGACGATTCCGACGACGACAGCGAAGCCTCTACCCCGGCCGAGCCGTCTTCGCCAAGCCCGGCATCGGGGTTACCGCCGCCGCCCAAGCCACCGACGTTCGGTGAGAAGGTGACGCGACTGCCGGCACCGGCGAAATCTTCGGTGCTGCGGGGCGTCCCGTTGTCCTCGCTTCGCGGTTTGCCTTCGCCGGCGACGGCCGACTATTTGCGCATTATGGAAGAGGCGAAAGGCCTCACTTCGGCGCGACGAATTCTCGCACAGGCTCAAGGCGCGGCGGCGGATTTCAGGCGCATGCAGGACATCGCGAGAAGCTTCGCCGGCTTCGATCCCAAGCTGCGGTCGACGCTCGTCGATCCCGTCGCGATGCCTACTGTGGAGGCAATCCGCGGCCTCTCGCTCGAGAGCTTCCGGCCTCCTGAGCCGCCCAAGCCCGAGGAATTTCGATACGATTCATGGCCGCGAAAGGGCTCGGTTGTAAAAGGCGCCCTGACTTGCCAGTTGTGGCGGCACCAAATGGAGGACGAGATCTTCGAGTTCAACGTCAGGTTCGTGAAGAAAGGCGAGGCGCGCGCAACGGTCGATTGCGAGGTCCACGCCGATAATCTGACCGAGCCCGCTCAGGCCAGGGTGATCGTCGAGCGTACCGTCGAGAACGTCAGTATGCTCGATGTCGCGCAGGCCATGATCGATGCGTGCGGCTGACAATGGAAACTCACAAAGCCTCGTAGCGACTTCACGTGGGAGCCTGGAAATTGCAGTCTCCGGTTGGCTGCGCGAGCAATTTCATCGGCGATCTTGGCCAGGAATCTCTCCATGCCTTGGCGGTACGCGGCCGTCCCAGTTGAGCGTCTAGCCGCTCGTCGATTCCGAGAATGCGGGTGGCGTCGCATCGAACGGAGCAAGTTGCGCGCCGAAATCCGCCAGTCTGCAAAGTCTGGTGTGCAAATCGACAAAACGGGTCAGGGCATCGCAGGTGTGTGGGTCCCCGGGACGCACGTTGATCGCCATGGCGATCGTTCTGACCTGACCGATCGGACTGTCACGTAGCTCCAGCGTCAGCCAAGGCGCCATGGCCCCTATATGCTCGCGGTGCAGAAAGAGGTTTCGATATTCGCCGACATCGTGCAACCATGGATCCGATGAGGTCGAGTCCGAGTCCAGCAGAAGGCGCTGGACCAAAGGGTCCCTCAACGCGGCGGAATTGACTGGACGGCTGAGCCATTGCCGGAGGCGAGCGAGAGCATCGATATTGTCCGGGGCACCAACGCGTAGTCCCGCCACTCGGGCCAGGTAATCTCGGGCGCTTGCCATTTCCGAAAGCAACGCGTGACATGCGAGATGCAGATCGTCCATTGCAACGTTTGAAAATCTGAGCCCGATTTGCTGACCGTTTGCTAAGGCTGCTTCGAGCTGCTTGTTGTATTCATCGGATGCGTTTCGCAACTGAAGTCCCGCAGCGCGCAAGCTCACGGACAAACTGCGCGCGAGTCTGGAATACTCTTCGTCGCCGGCGGCCCCCGCACTGGACGCGACCATAGCCCAGGAATCGTTGGCCGCATGCGTCAGCCTCGGTTGCCCCAGGAGCGGCGTCCAGCGCCGCTCAGGTAGGTTGGGATCGATTAAGGCAATCTCCTCCGCGCCGAAAAGGGCCACACCCAATGCAGTTCCCAGACCTCGAATGTCTTCGTCCGGAACTCCTCTTATCGCGCCGCTGCCGTCGGGAGAGAGAGGGCCCAACTGCCAACCTCCGGACCCCCTTCACCGCGCGGAGCCCTCCCGTGAAATGCAGGACATCGGTGACGGGAGCTTGGGTCCGCGTCACTAGGGTTATTGAGTGAGGCGATACTGCCATTTTCGATTCGTTCAAATCCAGCGCTCCTCGGCGACCCTGAGACCCGCCTGATCTCGCTTCTTGTGGTACAACGTCTCACCTTCGGAAGTTCGCAATCTAGCTGTCCACTGCGGCGCTATGAATCGGCGGGTGCCGAGCCATCGGTCTGCCCATCTAGGAGCGGCATGTCCAGCAATGAAATTTGAGGCATCGCCTTCCCGGCGATTGCCTGCAGATCACCGACCATACCGACGGTCGACTCGATCACGGCGCCAATCTGGGTCTCCCGCTTGGCCCACTGTCGGGTCATAAATTTACGTTCCTTGTCGAGATCGTCCTGCATGTCGTTGAACTTCTCGACGACGGCTTCGACGCGTTGCCGGAATTTGGTGCCAGTCAGATACTGATAGACCTGTTCTGTCTTGGTTCGCTGTCCCTCCTGAACGAGACGAGAGCCATTGACCTCGATGATCGTCTGGCGCAGCGCCATCGCGACGGGAAGGGCGCAGCGGGGATGCGTTACCCAGATGCCATCGACCAAGTCGAAATTCTCGATCCCTTTTGGAAGGGCTTGGGAGACTATCAACGCCATGTCGGCTCCGCACCGTCGTTGGTCGTCCCGCAGCTTCGGCAACCACGCATCGCTCCAAGCCTTCGTCCGCTTGGATTCCCAGAGGACGCTGCCGGCCGGTTGCCCCAACGCGCCGTTCACGCGCTGGATGAGATCTGCGCCGACTTCGCCCTTTCCCACCGCGTTGATGACATCGGTGGGGAAGCGAGCCGACAGCAACCCCTCCAGATCCAGCTCCAGGGCTTCGCCCTGCGACTGTTGGGAGCCCTGCTGCGCTTTGCGCTTCAGCTCCTCGATGGTGCGGGACATGGACTCGATGGTCTGATCCTTTTCCAGGACCCGGAGCCTTGCCGCTTCGTCCGCTTCGTGCTTGGCCTTACCGCGGATGTCGTCGACAGATGCCTTAACCCGCCTTTCGACGGTCAGATCCAATTCGCGCATGGCCTCGTCCAGCGCGCGTTCCTTTCGCATCAGCTCCGCATGCGCCTGTTGGGCTTCAGCAAGCTTCTTGTTGTTGACCTCAAGAATCCGACGCAGTTCGGTAGCCTCGGCGTCCTTCGCCTGCATCTCCGCAGCGGCATGCGCCCGCGCTTTCTTGGCCTCGGCCGCAACGATCTGATTGCGTTCGGAGGCGAGCTTCTCCGCGACCATGTCGTTGATCTGCTCGCGCGCTCTAGCGAGGTCTTCGCGTTCCAGGCGCGTCTCGTCGAGTTTGCGTGCGACCTCAGCATCCTTGTCGGCAAGCTGCTGGCGGAAGCGACGCCGTGTTTCTTCGACAAGAGGGGCGGCAAGAGACTCCGTCAAACGGATCTCGTGATTGCAATTGGGGCAGTGAAGGATCGGTTCATGCGCGACGGTAGGCGGTAGTTTCATATTCATTGGCACTCCTTCCGCTTCCCACGATGGTAACTCATGGCCAGATAGTCTTTTTGACCGGATCCCCGCGATGCCGAGCGTCCGAGCTCCATGGGCTATCGCCGCCGCATGACACGAAGCGGAGGCGGAAGGGCGGACATAATCAAGCTATCGCACGTGTTCAAGTGCGCACGCGTGCAAAAGTGCGAAATATTTCTGAGTTCGGAATCCTCCCCTTGCATTTGGAACATAACAAGAACAACGAGTCCAGCCTTGCCCGGGACTTTTAAGGGGACAGGAGCTCAAACGAACCGGATGATTGCGTCTGCCGAAAAGGCTCTGTTTGGGCGCGGCCGGTTGCCGTGAGATTTCACTTCCAGTGGGGTCCTTCGCGGACGCCGTCGGTGGGGAGGATCAATAAGGTTTCCCCGAGGGGATGGGGACCGGTCGGTTCGATGCCCACCCATTGCAGAGTTTCGTCGAAAGCCCACGCCTGGTCAGGTGGGTTTTCAGGTACGAAGTAGTGACAATAGACGTATTCGAGCGGCTTTCCCTTCGGATCGAACGCTCGGGCCTTTTCGATGATCTTTCGATGTCTGGCGCGCTCTACCTCATCCCCTTCGACGGCCTCGAAGCCGATATGGACGACGCCGGGGCGATCGGCAGGAAGCTGATCGGTCGCTTCCGATAGCTTCGTCGTGATGTCGCGCGCCTTGGCGTCGATGGCTTCGGGAGAGGCCGACTCCCAGCGAAGCAATATGGCAAGATCACACTCGCGGACGTAACGCGGGTTTTCCGCGACCTTCAGACGGCTCATCTGGATATAATTGGCGTGTCTCACGTAGCGGCCCGAGAGCAACTCCAACATTCGAGAGCTCGACGCGAGCACGTGGTGGTCGGCAAGCACCTTCTGCAGCGGATCGAGATCGAGCTCGCCTATGGCGCCGTAGGCGACCTCGTCGCTCCAAAGCAGCGACGGCCGATCGGAGCGGAGCCATTCCAGCGACTTCTCGGTGAGATAGTCGGGCGGCACCTGATCGATGGGAACGCGGAAATGGACATCGCAAAACGCGCTCTGCTCGTTCTGCGACAATCCCATTGCGCTGGCGCGCCACAATTCGCGCATCGCGGCTCTTTCCCGTTCACCGTACTGACCGGTCTCCAGACGCTTGCACTCGACCGCGAACGAGCGGGCTCCGATCTCGACGTCCATGTCGTACGTCCGGCTCAGACCACGTCGTTCAGGTACGAAATTCACCCGCGCCCCCGAGGAACGATAGGCGGATGCGACCAAAAATTCGAAGAGACCGCCGTTCGGCTGACGTCGTTCGCTCGTCACCAAGCGACGGGCCCGTTCCTCGACGCCATCGACCGAAAGGAGAAGGTCCAGATTGCGCCCGATCGACTTGAACACCGGCACTACTCTCGAGCCAAAAGTAGGCTCGAAATTCCAGGCGTAATCGATGAAGGCTTCGGCCAAGAAGAGATACCAGCCGAAGATGTCGGACTCGTCGAAGTATCGCCCCCGATCGGGTTCTTCGACCCGACCGAGCGACGCGGCGTAGAGCCGATTGGCCGCAGCATTTCGTCGCTTCTTCCACTCTTTCTCTCCAATGAAATCGCGGAAGAAGTTCACGGCCCGCCGAACATCCGGCTCGTCCGGCCAGTCCTCGCTTCTTTCGTCTGGAGGGCGAAAGAGAGTTTCGGGCAATTCCTTTGGGGACCGGGAGTCTCGTCGCTTGCTTGTCATGAGCTATTGAACGCGTAGTTCGTCGGATTTTTCGTCGTCGCGTTTCTCGGAGGAATAGTGGGCGCTGCCCCAGGAGTGGCCGATGCGCTGAGACCATGACTTAACCTCGATCGCAGACACCGCGTTCCTATTCGGATCGAAGTCGCACTCTCCTTTCAAGGTGAGAAGGGCCTTTTCATCCTCCCCGAACGCGCCGGCGCCCATCCGATCCAACTCGAAGTGCAATTCGAATGACACCGCAACGAGTGCCTCCTTAGGGGTCGCGTAGCCCTTAATCTGGGCGGCCAAAGCACGCCCCAATTCGAACGACCCTTTTTCACTTGCAATAGCGCGAGCCTCGGAAGATATCGAATCGACGATGGATGTCGCGATGGCGCGCTCGTCAATCGATACGACCGTATTCCTCAAGGCACTGAGAAGATCCTGAACCGTCGGATACAGCGACAACTGAACGTTCCGTCTCTCGACCTCAGCCCGCAAGCCTTTCGCAAGACCGTTCGCATACTTCCGCCCATCGTAGAATGCGTGGTCCGCGCTGACGAGATGCAACGTACGCGTATCGGCCAGCGAGAGCCCGGCCTCCCAGATGCAGCAATCGCGAAACTGTTCGTTGTTTTCGCCGCAACGAGGTGTCTTTGCGATAATCCGAGAAAGAGCCGCATTGGCCTGCTCAAACGTGAAGGCGATCCGCTCTATCGAACCAGAAAGTTGTTGCCAACGCGCCGACATTCCGTCCGAGATCGCCTTTGGCGTTGGTCCGCTGGCGTTCATCTCGCGGCCCGACAAATGAGTGAGAAGGGTCATGTCTCGGCGAATGTTTTGTACGGCGCGCCGGGCAAGATCCGGCATAACCTGGTTCACCTCGCGTTCGACGATTTCCGGCAGCGCCAAAGTCGCCTTGGCGCCGGCGAGAGCGTACAGCAATGCGCTGCCCAGCGCGGATTTCAGCATCCGTTCCTCGATCCAGACATTTGCATCGAGCAACACCGTGAAGGTTGGCGGCTTCTTCTCCATATGCGTTTCCTGTGAGGTGGCAGGCAGTCCAGGACGTGTACTCGTTAGGCGGCTGGTCGTCTTATGCCCCTTCAACCTGCTAATGACGGCGGAAAAGCGTTTCGGGTCAGAATCGGCAGTCTGAATCATTGCATGCTCAGCGGCGCCACTAAATCCCCCATAGGGTAGGTTCGCTTGTTCAATCGTCGGTTGATTGCTATCGTGCGACGATTAGCCGAACGGAGTTTCTTAATGCTCTGCAGCCGTAAAACCGATGATCCTCTTCTTAAGCTACTGCTCGATTGGAGTATCAACCCATTCCGAACTGCACGTAGGCAGTCTCCCGTGGGAGCACTTTACATATTCAGCAAATCCGGCCTCGGGAAAAGTTCGACCCAACAGGTTTGGGAAGATCCAAGCCAAGCTTTTGTTCCGGCGCTTCCTCGGGTCGAATCCACCGTGATCGATACGCCCAAGGGGCAGACCTTGACGAACGTCGGGTCCAGCAACCTCGACTTGAGCACGACCGTCAATGTTGTTGCGCGAATGCTGCCGGGCCTAGACGACAAGGGGAAGGTGGCACTTCGCACCGCCCTTGCCGCCGCAAACGCGGCGACCTGCTCCGTACGATTGGTTGAGCCCAGGATCGAACGGATCAAGCTGGACAAGCTCCAATTGGAAATGGGCGCCAGGGATTTTTCAGAAGGCTTCTCAAAAGTCATCTTGGGAGCGCAGGTCTATTTCTGCACCGGTGGATGGTCGGCGAAGGCCCTCGAAATCTCAGCGACCGACAAGGATCGCCGTTCCGTTAAGCTCGGGGTGGAGCTGGAGGCGGTTCTGAAAGCGAATGGGGATGCCGGCATCAAGCTTGTCGAGGGAGCGAAGGCCCGCATGGCATTCAAGTCGGACGAGCAGTTGTTCTTCGGGGCCGAGCTGATGAGAGTCGAGAGACATTCGGGCGGTGGCCTGGTCCTGACCGGCTATCGTCCCCGCGCAGCTCTCGCTGGTGAGGGAGAGAAGGAGGGCCGGGCGCATGACGCCCCGACGCCCATAGAAGAGATTTGGCTGGAGGACGAGGACTGCGTGCTCGTTTAGCTTTCGCTATTGACGAGATTACGCAGGCCCACCTCATGTGTCCTCAGCCGCCTGTTGTCGAAGTTGATTTTGACAAGAATGGAATCCGTCGTCTTCGGGTCGAGATGAACCTGGAAGTCTCGCTCGGCCAGAGGCTTAGTGGGGTCTTCGGACACTTCAGACTTGGATTCGTACTCGCCGATGATTCTCCCGGTCTTCTCCGAAATCTCGACTTCGAGAACGTGTTTTCCCGACCCGGACGGCTGTTTTGCCAGCCGCAGACGTCCATGGGCGAGCTCTAGCGGGATCTGATCGAAAATCTTGACCTTCCCGGATAAGTCCAACGCATCCTTGGATCGTGAAATCTTCGAAATCTCGACCTCGGTGATGAGCGAACTTCCTCTTTCCTTGAGATAAAGCTGCAATTCGTTGAGGACCGCGTTTTCGACTTCGGTCGTCGCGGGCGTCGGAGCGGTAAGATCAGTGAACTTCTTCGGGCGGCGAAGCGCCACGATGGCGTACGCCGCAGCCCATCTGACCTCTAGCTCTGGGTCAAAAAGCTTCTCGAATAGGGAAGGAATGATCGCTGAGAGGCGCTTGCTCAAAGCCCGAGGAATCGTGTGAGCTCGCATGGCCTGACGCCCCTGTCTCAGCAAGGTGTCGATGGCCTTTCTCTTCTCGACCCCGCCGGTCGAAAGGGTGCCGAAAGCTTGCATCAATTCACGCTCCGCTTGCTCGGGCCAATCCGTGGGAAGAGGATCGCCCGCAGCTTCGGGTTCAGCCGGCGTCGTTTCTTTTAGCTCGCCAGGCGGCGGCGCCGCTCGGGAAAAGTCACTTGCAGGCGTTAAAGTTGCGTTGATGGGTGGTATATTACCTCTAGATGACGGCGAAAATGAGTTCTCCGTTGGTGGAACGGTCGGCTTCGAGGGCGATCTATGTTCGTTTTCGTCCTGGGGCGCTACGGCAGATTGCCTTTCCGGCTTGGTTTCCGGCCTGCGATTGGCCTCGTGAACCTCACCCTTGAAGATCCAGACCTTGACGCCGCACGTTCCGAACGTCGTGAACGCTGTCGCGATACCGTAGTCTATGTCGGCCCGGATCGTTTGGAGGGGGACCCGGCCTTCCCGATACCATTCCATTCGAGCGATCTCCGAACCGCCAAGACGGCCGGAGCAGTTTATCCGGATGCCTTCTGCGCCGACCTTCATGGCGGACTGGACGCCCCGCTTCATCGCTCGTCGAAACGCTATGCGCCTTTCGAGCTGTTGGGCGACGGACTGGGCTACGAGGGTCGCATCTATTTCGGGCTTGCGGACCTCGACGACGTCGATGATTACGTCGGCGTTAGTCTCGGCCGCGACCAGACGGCGCAGTCTTTCGATGTCAGCGCCCTTCTTTCCTATGACGACCCCCGGGCGCGCTGAGTGGATGATCACTCTGCACTTGGCGTGGGGGCGCTCGATGATGATCTTCGATACGGCGCCCTGCTTCAACGTTTCGAAAAGGCGATCGCGTATCCTGAAGTCCTCGTGCAACAGCCGGGCGTATTGCCTCTTGTTCGCGTACCACCGCGAATCCCAAGTGCGGTTGATCCCGAGACGAAAGCCTATCGGATTTACCTTCTGGCCCATCAGGCGGTCCGATCCGGTTCAAAGGTCAAACCAAAATCGTCGGCTGAAGCGCCATCATCGAGGTGCAGGACCAGAGCGAGCCCGGCCGGGTTGCCTTCCGCAAGAAGTTTCATTTGCGCCGCGCTGAAGGCGGCCAGCAACGATGCGCCCTTTAGCAGTTCGTCGTAAAGAGTACGGCTTGCTTCCATTAGGACGAGGAGAGGGGCCTTCGCCATCGGCGCGATCACCGCCGACATGCCTTGCGCGATGAAACTCTCCGCCAGACTGTCCGATTTTTCGCCCAATTGTCCGCGACCGGAATAGCAGACGTTCAACACACCGATCGCTAAGTGGATCGATTGGAAATTCCACGCCAACATGTCTGCGTTCTTGGCCGTAAAATCCCTGAGCACGCCAATGTCGATGGTCCACGGAGTAATCTCGTGCTCCGGAAGGCCATGGCAGTCGAAATGGAGAGCGTCGCTTGAAGCGGTGACGAACTCGGCCAACCTGTCGCGCATCGGAATGTAGTGTGACGGGTCCGGATCCAGAGGCGGACTGAGCTCGATGCGGCGTATGGTCGAAAGGCCATCGTGCCAAAGAACGTCAGCTTCCAGGTTCTCGGAAAGCAGATTGTTGTCCCAAACGTGCCGAACGATCGGAGTTTCAGCCTTGGTGGCAGGTTTAGACAAACTTGGCGGAAGATCGGCGATACAGGACCCGTTGCCGATATCGCTGACGAGACAGTCCGCAACGAAAAGCGCGCGCGTACCTAAGAACCCGGTGAGATCGATCGGCTGATCTTCGCTTTCCGGAATAGGTTTGAAGTAGATGAACTGCCACCATATCCGACAGGCCTGCTCGTAGGTCAGCAGGAAAGAACGTTCGAGATCGGCTTCGCCCACGCGTCGGATGGGGCCGTCGATCACCAACTGCAGAAATTCGGGCTTGGATTCGTCGGCAATCAGCGCGTCGAAGAGCTCTTTCCCGTGTTGAGCCAGGCGCCGAATTCGTTTGGCCGATTGGTCCGAGATCGCGAAATCGAGGCCGAAAGTCGAATGGCCGATGTCGTCGACGATAAGTCTGTTGATCTTCTTGATCTGATCGAACGAAGCAGGGGCCGTATACTCGCGCTTTTTGCCGCTGGAGATCCGGGTGACCCACTTCTCGTCTTTGTATCGTATTTGGAAATCGAGCCTCCCAAGGGGAGGCTCATTCGGCCTGTTCGGAAGTTGCTCTTCCTTGAATTGGCGATGCATCATCAAAAGGTACTTCGAGCCGTAATCTTAAATTGTTGTGAGACCGGTCTGTGAACTGGAGATCAACGGCGCTGCGACGCCCGGTGGGTGCCGTCACTCCGATGCGTGCCGCTTGGCCGACCTGAATATTCGTTTTGCTTGGCTTAGGTTCGCAACCATTCCCCCATAGGTTGACAAGAAAGACATTGTCTTTCAAACCCGTCCGCCCTGCAAGCCCTAGTTGTATGAAAAATGACGTGTCGATCCCGATCTCAAGTTGGAAATGACCGTCCGCGAGGGTTTCCCATCGGTGCCAAGCCGACAATGTGGGGCATTCTGCGCGTGCAACCATCCGCAGCAGGACCTCTTCATCCATTTTCCAGCGGCCGGTAACCCGCCGCTTCGACGGCAGTTCGGCGGGGAGAGCGAAGGTCGTAGGCAACGGCAGCGAGAGGCCTGCACGAGCGGCCGACACTCTGACACAACGATAGGATATCCTCTCGTCTTCCGGGCGGGAGCTTGAGCTGAAAGTCGGGAGCGGCGGAAGCTGAGGCGCATCCCACTCGCGGAATAGGCGTTCTGTTTCCCGGACGTAAGAGTGCATCCGGGCCGCCTGGAAGTAGCGCACTGCATCGATATGGAATGCTCGAACGTCCTCGCGGCGAACCGACCTTGGACCGGCGGTCCGGGTCAGGGCCCGCGCGGCATCTGCGCCTTCCCTGGCGAGCAGGCCAAGCAGGGCGGGGGAGGCCGTCGACCGGAAGATCTTGATAGCGTCCGCGGCGCGATTGAGACGCGTCCATGGAAGCGTCTCAAGAGGCTGATGACGGATCAGCGAAACCAACTGCTCGAGCCGCCCCCCGCGACGATCAGGTAAACTCTGGGAGACCGTGCCAGGAGACAAAATGATCAGCAGCAGATCCCGGACGACCGAATTGGCACTATCCAGGGTCGCGTCGCTGGCCCGGTCCACTTCCAGTCCCAGAGGAAGACCTCTTGAGTGCATCGGCGCGAGAATCTTGGGACTGGGAGATGAACCATCCTTCAGGATGACCGTATCGTCGTGGCCGACGACACGTGAACCGTCGCGCGCATCCACGAAGATGTGGGGGTACCGGTTCAGCTCGGTCGCCAAACTCCACGCCGACTCGCCAAAGGGGCTCATTACCCAACATTCGCTGCTTACCGATCCGGCAGTATCAGCGAGAGGAAGAGCCAATTGCATTCGCTTGTCCCGTGAGCAGAGGTCGGCAGCACTCGTACAGGATCGCAGGCTCCGGCGGGATTTGACCGCTCTGAGTCGTCCAATAGTAAAGGCGCTACGATTCAAGCCCAAGCGCCGGCCGCTCAGATCCCCAGGAAAACTCTCGCGCGTCGCTCGTCTAATCCGATTCGGCTTGCGCTTTATTGCTGTATATGACCTTTTTTAGTAGTTCCCGAAACTGATGAACCACGAGGCAAGCATGGCAAAGCGCAGGCAGGAAGCTCACCATTGTGGGGTCTCGCTCACCCCAAAAGGCGTCCGCATCATCTTGCCCAAGTCCGATTATCTTTCGCCGCTTTATTCGCGGAAGCAGGTGAGGCAGATCATCGCCGACCTTCAGTCAGCCCTCGACGACGACATGTTCGTCGCCTAGCGAAAAGCAGCAGACGAGAAGATGCTCAGCACCGTTGACGGACGGAACCCTTGGACGACCATGGCCTGTGCTGAGCCATGAGATTGTGAGAGTCTCCAGCATGTGTTGCGAGGGATAGGCTCGTCGGTGTGGGCTAGGCATCGGCCTTTGAATTAACGTGCAGGCAACCTTCCTCCTATAGGGCTGCTTCAGCCGGGTATTCCGGCGTGAGCACCTTGAATGCCCGCCATCGTCCGCATCTTCACGACCGGTATCGAGAGCCATCCGCCCGTATCCGGAGCCATCCGGTCCTGACCGCTAGAGCGGAGCTCGAGTCGCGTCGAGCGCAAACTTTATGCGGCACTCCGCAGCGTACTGGTGGACGGACTTGCGGGCGCCCGCAGACTGAGTTCGGTCATAGGCTGGAGTAGTTCGACAACGAATTTCTGTTCCCCCAGATCACGTTGCCCGAACCGTCACTAAGTTCGGAGCCCAGAATTCCGGGGATGAAGACCAGCGGGCGCTGCGGGCCGTCGGCTTTCGCGATCGAGGCGGGCCCTAAGGCGAACAAGCAAATAAATGCCAACTGAAACAATCGAAGCATGAACATCGGTCAATCCGATTAAATCATTGGATGTAGCGCAATAGATTATACTACCTCTAGCATAATGCATGGGAAGGCTCCTGAGAAGCACCTTTCCAAGTCGCTTTCCACATCCGCGAAGAGCAGGGGCGTTGACGGCCGCTCGACGTCGATCGATGCTAAACGGACACAGAAATGGCAGTTGTCCGGTGAAGGTAATCGCTATTGATCCTCTAACTAAACGCATTGCCGTCGATGACGTCCCCCAGGACGGGCTGCGGCGGTTCGGTGGCGCGCGCAGCGGGGTCGCGAAGCTTCCGAACGGAGACGTGGTCCTTGCGGTCGACGACGGTCCTTTCCAGGCGGGTTTTTCAATCGGGGGCTCCAAACCGATCCGCGGCGCGGCAATCGTCGTCGGCAAGCAGGCGGATTTCGGCGAGCGCTTTCCGGCGAGGTCGGCTATCGACACCATCGAACGGCTCGTCCGCTGGCTCGACCCAGAACCCGTTCCGCGCAACTTCTCCGGCCAAACCATCACGGTGATCCTGGTCGATCCCGAAGCAGCGAAGATCGATTGCTCATCGATGGACTGCTCCATGGCTGGTATCGACGCTCTTGTCGGAGGGGAGGCGGTGCCCATGTTCGACGCCCCGGGCGGGGACGTGGTCTACGGAACGAATGAACCGTCCAGGTGGCGGTGGCGGAAGGACAATTGCGTCTTCAATGGCCGCTGCGTAATCGTTGGGAGTGACCGGACACAGCCTCTGACGGATCCGGTGGCAAGTTTGGACGTCCTGCGTAGCACCGTCGAGTTCGTAAATCCGGGCGTAGGGTCCTGGACGGCGTACACCAAGCTCGCGCAGGAAGTCGGCTCGAGCCCGTAGGAGCCTCGCTTGTCAGACCGCGGAGACTCACCGTAGACAACTTTGCGTGCGAGGTGACGGTGATCCTCCAATTTCGACGAGCGATAGAATGAAACATCGAAGATTGCCGGAAAACGGCTACGCACTCATCGTGGATGGTCGCGTGAAAACCGAGTTTCAGACCAGGCGCGGCGCTGACGACGGCGCCAAAGACCTCAAGCGGCGCTTTCCGGCCCTTCAAATCCGGGTCTACGACGCTTCTGCCAAGACCGACCACGAGGTTTTCGTCTAGACGGCAATCTGACCGCATTTCCTAGCGGAGCGGTGCTTTGGCCTAAGGCCAATGGCGGGCCGCCCGCCGTCACGGGAAGGTCCATGGGGCAGCGACTTTCATTGAGAATGCGTACGACGTCGCAGTCTGCGGGCAATGTATCTTCCGATACCTGGAACAATCTTTTGCGCCGCTTTCAAAATTTCCTGCAGTCGCTAACAGGAAATTCGTGAAACTAAGGGCCGCCGGTCCAAGGCTTATTGCGTCGCTGCCTAGCCGCGGTTTGCGCGAGCGGGCGTCCGAGAGAACTCCATGATACTCGCGATAGTGGTCTGCGTTTGGCATCCCGAAACCGACGAACTTCTCTTCGAGGGCGCGAGTACGAGCGTGAGCATTGACGCGGTTCGCGAACTCGTCGGGCCTAGCTTCCCGGAAAACCCGGAAATCATGACGGCCTATCCCGTGTCCGGCGCAAGCGGCCGGGCTCTTCTAGGCATGATGGGAAAGCGGTTCAGTGGTGACGGGGAGTTTCAGGTGTCCAGAGAACCTCTGAAAGCTACCGTCTTTTCTAGAGGGCGGCATTAGCTTACAATAGCTAGTCGACAGCGACATCACTAATGTTAGCTAGGGGCGGCTACGCTCCCAGATTGTGATCAACCTTTTCCTGCCCTCATCGTCTGCATCAGCTCTCTCGCGCACCTTCTCAGGCGGTCCGATGGGCATCGGAAGCGATTTCGCCGTTCAGAAGACCGAGCGCTCAGTCGCAGGCAAGGCCGACTACGCGATCGACTTGGCAATCTTCGTGAGGGCTACCTTGTCGACAACACGGAGCGTGAGCAGACGACCATTGGTATCGATGCTTCGTAGATCCCACGCTGCGCGAGGATCTGCGACAGGGAGCGACCCGTAGAGTAGGTGCACTTGGTATCTGCGCCTCGCTCCGTAAAGGATCGAAACCGCTTCAAACGGAAGGAAGAATCTGATGAAAAGATATTCCGCCGTGTCCGGGACGGGACGCCATCTGTCGATGCCTCGACGGTTCGCTTCGCTGAAGAAAGTAGCGGATCCCAAGGATGCGAGGATTCGGCGGGTCGCGTCGATGAAGGTATGGTCGCTCGGAGTAGTAACCAGTGGCAATCTCATATCCGCGAGCGTTCTGCCCCCGTGCAGCGACACGGACGCAGGGTCTGCACGCAAGGATCCGTAACGCTCCACGTTCCTGACGCTGTCCTTCACCAGTTCGGATGCGGCCACGGCGACCAGCAGGTTGGCGGCGTCCTGCGGTCCCATTTCGGCGGCGCCTTTGCCCGTCTTCGCCTTCGAGATCAAACCTGCTTCGCGAAGATTGCGCAGGTGTACGTCAACTCGTTCGAGTTGATCCGAAAGCCCGAGCGCGTCCGCAACCGAGCGCTTCAAAGAACCTGGGGTGACCATGATCGGAAATATGGCCGGGATATCAAAAGACAACGTTAACCCTGTTTGTCCGGGATAATACACCGGACAGTTGCGCTGTTGCTCAGTCCGGTATAAAAGACTGGACAGAAGCCCTTCACGTCACGGAGAAACCTGAGAAAATTGCGCTTGTTGGCCGGAACTTCGTATTCCTCGTTGGCGGGCCGCTTGTCAAAGGCGTGGTTCGCGCCCCGCGTTAGGCCGCGCCTCGTCACACATTTGGAGGTTGCCCAACGTGTCGCCGCCACGCGGCTGGTCAGCCGTCTCTGCGAAAGGGGAGGTCTCGCAATTTCACAGCGGTCGTGCGCCAGTCGTCGCGATCACACCCCTGATCTGGCCGGGGAGACACCCGACGCCGGCTAGAGCAGGAGGCCTCGCCAGCTCTGCAGAGCGTACGCCTGAGATGCACCGCTCGGATACGACACCAATGTAGCCTAGGAGTTACCTATATGCCTCAGATTCGGGAAAGGACGCCCGAGGTTATCACCGACGACATTCTCTCTTTCGCCGGCGACATGGACTCGGTCGCGCCAGTCTACGTCCCCGTTTCGCCTCCTCCGGACGCTTTGCTGGGCGATCGCTTCAACAACGTGGAAAGACAATGTCGCCTGCGGGGCGGGACGCCGGTGTTCGGGCGCGCCATCCTCTCGGCGGCCGATCTATATCTCGTCGGCGAGTTTCACTGCGTCGTGTCGACGACGGAGGGGTTGGTCGACGTAACGCCGTCGCCTGCAGGAGATACGCAGACTTTATTCGCGGCCTATCCGCGCCTGTCGGAATGCGTCCCTCAATTCCGCCCGACCCTACGAGCGAGGATTTACGGCGCAGCCGACAAGCGCAAGGAAGTCAAAGCGAAACTCGAAGCCGCGACGGACGCCGACACGATCAGCGCGAGAAAGAACGGCGTGACCGTGCGCCAGCTGCTCTTGTCGAAGCTGCCCCGCGACCCGCTCGCCGCTCAAATCGACGACTACCTGCGGGGCGAGGGTAAGCTTGAGGCGGTCATCGTCGCGAACCATGACGGCTCCCGCAATTGGGATCCGGCTCAGCTTCCCGGACTTCACGCGGAATTCCAGCGCCTTGAACGGCGGCGTCGCGACCTCTACGCGATCGCAAACCGTCACTTCAGTTCGTGAAAGGAGCCGAGACGATGACCGAACTCGAGAGGCTTTTCGACCAAGTGCGGGACCAATCGCATGAGGCGATGATGAAGGACGGCGGTATCTACCCGACTTTCTTCTGTCATGTTCCCGGTATTGACGGTTGCGGCGTCATACCCTGTTTGTGGAGCAACCCGTTCCAGAAGCAGTTCGTCGTCGACCAAGTGAAGGCAAAATTCAAGGAACTGCAGATTGAGCGGTTCGGCTTCTACGGAGAGTCATGGATCACGAATCGCCCAGGGCTGGCCCCTGTTGAACCGGCTCACAGAAAGGAATGCATTTTCGTCTACGCCGAGGACAGGAATGGGCAGTGTAAGACAGGCTGGTGGCCGCTGAGAGAAGTCCGAGGGCAGGTTGTGCTCGATGATTTCGTCGCTCCGACGGATGCGCCTACGTCGATCGGAATGAGCTTCTCCAACATGTTCGGCGTGGAAATCTTTCAGTGATGGGGCACGAGGCGGTCCGAAGGTCTTCAAGCTTTCGTCATGTTGACGACAGGAGGTCGGAAAGTGAAACGTGCAAAAAGGGACGAGATGGAAATCAAAAGGATTGCGGCCACGCAACCCGAGGTCATTCGCGTCGTTAGCGGGGCGCGGCTTCCGCTTGATGCCATCGCTCTGCTGTGGGGACGTGGCGACGAGCCGGCCGAAATCGCCCATCGCTGCGGAATCAGCTTGGCTACGATTGAAGAAGCCATTCGGCAATATGGGCATAGATATCCGAAGCGGCCAAAGCGGCGGTCGCGCCGGAGCCGATAGAAGGCAGCCAACTCACTTGCCCATCTCGACGATGTGTAAGAAACGCCACGACGCTGAGAATTTCGCAACGAGCTGATTGGTCCCGGCGCGTTAGGACGCCGTACCGCAGCGCGGTAACGTAGGGAGTGGCCTTTTGGCCGTCGTCTCGCCGGCTGTCGTTCCAAAACTAGCGAAATAGAAGGATTTCGCGCCGAGAATCGCGAAATTTGCCTCAAATTAGCCCGCGCTAGTAGACTCATTGCCGGTGGACTCAACTCTATTCGGGGATCGCCCGGTTTCGACTCACCTCTATTCGGAAACTCGACTCAAACATGGGGCGAAAAAGTTAGATTCAGAGGAGAAAAAGACTCAGCTCTAACTTGGCGCGATAAATAGCTTAGCCAGGAATTTTAAATTCCCATTCCGACAATTTTGACACGCCGCGGCTGAAGCCCGATGCAAATTCGCGAGGGTTTTCTTACTCTACTCAAGGTCGTTCTTATTTCTGATGATCGTCCCCAATAGGCTTGGCTCGTGGCAGGCGGCATGCTTACGTCGGAACCGCGCCGATTTGTTGCAGTAGCCCAAGGAGATCCGGCTGCCCGTGCTCTTCGAGGATTTTGCCATTGGAAAAGCGGTAGATGTTCATGGCCTTCACCTCGATTTTCTTTCCAGTGGGTGGAACGTCATAGAAGGTACCTTTATGCGTGCCGCGCATCGTGAATCGTGCCGCGACGTTGTCGTCTTCTGCTATCGTTTCCTCTAGCGTCCACCGGATGTCCGGGAAGCCCCCCGCATCATCCCGATGACCGCGAGATAGCCAGCCGGCCCCCGCATCGGCTCGGCCGATCCGGGAACATGGAATATTGCGTCCGGGGAAATCAGCTCTCCAGCCAACTCCTCGCTCGCGGTGTTGATGAACTGCGTGAAGCGCTGCATGAGCGCCTTGTTCGATTCCGTTGTCATCGTGCTTAACCCTCTCCCGATTTCAGAACGAACCATCCGTCGATTTGGCCAGCTCCTCGTACGCCCGCAGTTCCCCGAGGCGAGCTTCGAGCGCCGGCTTGGCCACCGCAAGCGCGTCGCTCCCTGCCACGAACTGCCTCGGCGGATTGTCCATCCCGGCGATCTTCACAAGGACGTCGCCGAGTTTGGCGGGATCACCCTGCTGGGTGCCGTGATAGCCTGACCACATGGCTTCGGCTTTGCCTTCCGCCGCGTAGTCCTCGATCGTGCTGCGGGCATATTTGGCGTTGTTGATATCGAGGAGGTCGGTCCGGAAGAAACCGGGTTCGACCGCCGTGATCTTGATGCCGAACGGTTCGACTTCTTGAGCCACAGATGCCGACAGGCCTTCGACAGCGAACTTCGCGGCGCTATAGGCTCCGCAATGCTTGAAGCCAACGATGCCTGCAAGCGAACTGACGTTGATGATGCGCCCCGATCGCTGCTGTCGCATGACCGGAAGCACCGCGCGCATCGCGTGCATCACGCCGTAGAAATTGGTAGCGATCAACGCTTCGATTTCGGGCGTACTCAACTCCTCGAAATTGCCGAGCAGGCTGTAGCCGGCATTGTTGACGAGTACATCGATGCGGCCGAACGCCTTGATCGCGGACTCGACTGCCAACTTCGCCTGCGCCTCCTTGGCGACGTCCAACTGGACGAGCGCGAGGCGGTCGCCTGCGACATCGCTCAGCGCATTGCTAACCTTGTCGAGACTGCGGCCCGTTGCGACCACGCGGTCGCCTGCCTTTAGCGCCGCCCGAGCCGTTGCAGCGCCGATGCCGCTGCCGGCACCCGTGATGAACCAGACCTTGCTCACGCTTAGCTCTTGCCTTCGATGTTGAACGGCAACTGGCGCAGCGGTTTGCCGGTGAGTTGCGCGATGGCATTGGCAAAGGCGGGCGCCAGCGGTGGCAGGCCGGGTTCGCCCATGCCGGTGGGTGGTTCGGCGCTGGGCACGATGTGAACGTCGAACGCGGGGATGTCCGTCATGCGCGCCACCGTGAAGCGGTCGAAGTTGCCCTGTTCGACGACGCCATCCTTCAGCGTGATCGCCGCACCCGGCAGACACATCGACAGGCCCATGACCGCCGCACCCTGCAACTGGGCTTCCACGGTGCGCGGGTTCACGGCCAGATTGCAGTGAACGCCGGCGGTGACGCGATGCAGCACCGGGCGGCCGTCCCGCAGCGAGGCTTCCACCACATAGGCCACGACGGTCTGGAAGGACTCGTGCACCGCCACGCCAAAGGCGCGGCCGGCGGGCAAGCGCGTCTTGCCGTAGCCGCTCTTGTCGACCGCCATCTGCAACGCGGCACGATGGCGCGGGTGCTTGTCGCCGAACAAATCCATTCGGTAGGCCACCGGGTCCTGCTTGGTGCTGCGTGCGATCTCGTCGATCAAGGTCTCCATCACGAAAGCCGTGTGGGTGGAGCCCACGCTGCGCCACCACAGCACCGGCACGTTGAGTTTTGGGTGATGCACGGTCAGCCGCATCGGCACCGGGTAGGGATCGCGCATGCCCTCGGTCGCCGTGCGGTCGATGCCGTCCTTGATCTGGAAACCTTCGAATACCGTGCCCGTGGTGATGGACTGGCCGACAATGACGTGATCCCAGGCCAGCACCTTGCCGCGTTCGTCAAAACCGATTCGTGCGCGGTGCAAATGCATCGGGCGGTAATAGCCGCCCCGCATGTCGTCTTCGCGGCTCCACAGCGTGCGCACCGGTGCGTTGAGGCCGGCGGCGCGCGCGGCCTTGGCGATCTCGCAGGCCTCGACCACAAAGTCGCTGCTGGCGGCGAAACGTCGGCCGAAGCCGCCCCCGGCCATCTGCACATGTACCGCCACCTGCTCGGGCTTGAGGCCGAACACGCGTGCGACGGCGGCGCCGTCGAGTCCGGGGCATTGCGAGCCGGTCCACACCTCGGCTCGATCATCGGAAAATTGAACGGTGCAATTCAGCGGCTCCATCGCCGCATGGGCAAGATACGGAAATACGAACTCTGCTTCGAGTTGCCGCGGCGCAGTGCCGAGCGGCGCCATGTCGGCATCGAACTTGCGCGGGCCGGGACGGGCGGCCAGCTCACGGTACTGCGCGAGTTGCTTCTCGCTATCCACCTTCTCGACGGCAGAGGTGTCCCATTGCAGCTTGAGCGCCTCGCGGCCCTGTGTGGCCTGCCAATATCCGTCGGCCACCACGGCCACACCTTCGGCGCCACTGTCCAGCGGCACACGCAGCACGGCCTTCACACCCTTGACGGCACGTGCCGCATCGTCATCCAGTGAGGCAAGGCGCGCGCCAAACACCGGCGGGCGGGCGACTACGGCCGTCAACTGACCAGGCAGGCGAATGTCGATACCAAAATTCTGTTGCCCGCTGCTCTTGGCGCGCGCGTCGAGGCGCGACGTCGGGCGGCCGATGATGCGGAAATCCTTCGGGTCCTTCAGCGTGATCTTCTCGGGTACCGGCTGAGCCATCGCGGCGTCGGCCAGTTGCCCATAACTCAGCTTGCGGCCATTTGGGCCCAGCACCGTGCCTGCCTGCGTGCGCAGGGTGGCGACGTCCACCTTCCAGCGCGCCGCCGCGGCACCGAGCAACATGGCCCGCGCCCGCGCGCCGAGTTCGCGATACTGCGTAAAACTGTTCTTGATCGAATTGGAGCCGCCGGTGAGGTGAATGCCGAAGCTCGGGTCGATGTAGGCACCATCGTTCGAGCCGTGCCGGCTGCGCACCAGGCTCCAGTCGGCGTCGAGTTCTTCCGCCAGGATCATCGGCAATGCGGTCTGCACGCCCTGTCCGAACTCCAGCCGGTTGATCGTCACCGTCACTTCGCCATTGGAAGCGATCTGCACGAAGGCCGACGGCTGTTCGGTCGGCTTGAGCGCGCTTGCCCCTTGGCCGGCAGCCTGCGCCATCACCAGGTGCGGAAAAGTGCCGAGCGCCAGGCCGCCGGCGCCGGCCAGTTTCAGGAAACTGCGGCGCGGCAGCGTGGGCGCTTCGCTGGCTTGACGGTGTGCCATCAGGCGCTGAGCGGCGCGCGGCAGATCGTGATAATCGATGTTCGGCAACATGGCAGCTCCTTCAGGCGATCGTGCGGGCGGCGTCGGCCACGGCGGCGCGGATGCGGGCATAGGTCCCGCAACGGCAGATGTTGCCGTCCATGGCGGCGTCGATTTCGGCAGATGTCGGCGGCTTGCCGCGGGGCTGCGATTTGAGGAAAGCGATCGCGCTCATGATCTGGCCGCTCTGGCAGTAGCCGCACTGTGCCACGTCGTGCTTGAGCCATGCCGCATGCACGGCGGCACCGACGCGGTCGGAGCCATCGGTTGCGGCTTCGATCGTGATGAGCTTCTTGCCCTCGGCTTCGGAAATCGGCGTGATGCAGGAGCGGACCGCCTGGCCGTCCAGATGCACGGTGCAGGCGCCGCACTGGGCGGCGCCGCAGCCGAACTTGGTGCCGGTCAGTCCGACGACATCGCGCAACGCCCAGAGCAGGGGCATCGCGGGATCGGCATCAATCGCGAACTCCCGGTTATTCACAGTAAGCTTCATCCGTCGGCTCCTTGCGGGCTGTTTGTCTCGGGGGATGTCGGGGGCGCTGACGATCAGATAGCACTGGCCGCCACTATCGATTAGCCGCTATAATTCACTAGGGCTTATGTATATGGTGCATAAATGAAACGAGACGATCTGTACGACCTTGCCGCCTTCGCGGTCGTCGCGAAGCAGGGCAGCTTTACCCGCGCGGCGGCCGAACTCGGCATGTCCCAGTCGGCGTTGAGCCACGCCATGAAGTCGCTGGAGGAGCGGCTTGGGGTGCGGCTGCTGTCGCGGACCACGCGTTCTGTGTCGACGACCGAAGCGGGCGAGACGATGCTTCGCTCGTTGCGCCCGGCACTGGAGGACATCGCCTCCGGGGTGGATGCGGTCGGCGCCATGCGCGGCAAGGCGTCCGGGACCGTTCGCGTCACGGCGACCAGGCATGCGGTCTCGAAGGTCGTGATGGCCAAGTTGCCCCGCTTTCTGGCGTCGCATCCCGATATAAGGGTGGAGATGATCGTCGACGATCATCTGATCGACATCGTCGCGGAACGCATCGACGCCGGTATCCGCTTCGGCGACATCGTCGAGAAAGACATGATCGCAGTTCGGATCGGGCCGGATATCCGGATGGCCGTCGTCGGCGCGCCGTCGTATTTCTCGGACCACAAGGTGCCCCGAACACCCCGCGAACTCGCGGGCCATCGCTGCATCAACTACCGACGCGTCAGGTCGGGCTGGGTTTACGCGTGGGACTTCGAGGACAAGGGGCGGCCATTCCAGGTTCGCGTCGAAGGTCCGCTCTCATTCAACAACGGCGACCTGATCCGCGAGGCGGCGCTGGCCGGCCAAGGGCTCGCCTATGTCTTCGACGATGACGTGGCGGCTGACGTTAAGGCCGGGCGGCTCAAGCGGATTCTGGAGAAGTGGTGCCCGACCTTTCCGGGCTACTATCTCTATCACCCCAGCCGGCGGCAGACGCCCCCCGCACTTTCTGCACTCATTGCAGCGCTTCGCTACAACCCTCGATCCGGATGAGCTGCGTTTTGCGGGGTTCGCACCACGCGTACACGGCAACCGCCATTCCGACAAAGAGAAATACCGTAGTGATCTCAATCGTCCTGAAAGCTGCGAAATGTCGGAACGGCTTTTGAATGCATTGCGAAAATTCCCGACTTCCAAGCTGAATACGAGGGTTCGATTCCCTTCACCCGCTCCAGTCTTTTCAGGTCCCTCTCGGACGATTAAGCCGCCATTCGGACGAATGGCCGCCCTTTGTTCGAGAAGCGCGTCGCCTCTTCGCGCCGTTAGCAACTTGCCGAGGGCCCACTTGGCATAGCGTGACCGTCACGTTCGTGGACCGGCCTTGCGCTTACATCTAGGGGTCGGCCAGTTCCGCGTCGCCGCCGCACCTCAAAGGACCATGGGAGGCATAGGGCCAAGGCTCACGCCGAGCCCTGACGCCTCAGTATGATCACGGCCGTCGGCACTCATCGGCACGCAGACTCCGGATGACGATTTCGAGATCTGTGGTCTCAAGGTCGGACTCGCGTCAGGCGCGTCCGGCGCGCCGAAATCGTCCGCCGCAAGACAGACCGTCGATTCATCGGCAGGAACGAGGGAAGGCGTCATGCGCGATCTTCCCGAGGCGTTGGCGGCAGCAAACCATCGCAGGCGAGGGGCGTTTCGATTGCCGTCGATGCCGCCGACGAGGTAGCTCCTAATAGTGCTCGTCTTCGGGGGGATTGCGGCAACCGGTCTCATTCACCCACACTGCTCGTAGCCTCAGGATGGACGTCGCCGGCGAGAGAGGGTCTGGCGCCGGACGTTCCTAGAAGAAATGCTATCAGCTATCGAGGCGTTGATGCGTGGTTCTATTGAAGTAGGACATCGCGAGACGGACGATCTTAAGCCTGCGCCGATCGAGCCGTCGTGGATCGTTGAAGGCAATCCAGAGGCTCGCTCACGCCTTCTGTCGACGAGCGCCTGTGGGACCGCCTGGACCATGCTCTGGTCCTGCACCCAAGGCAAATTCAACTGGAACTACGATTTCGACGAAACCGTTGTGATCCTCGAAGGATCTACCGTCATAGAGATGGATGGTAGACCGGCGAAGCGCTATGCGGCTGGTGACGTGATCTTGTTCCGCACCGGGACGCGTGCCAAGTGGCATGTCGAAGATCATGTAAAAAAGGTCGCCTTTTGCCGGCTGGACAATCCGGTCCCGCTCGGTTTCGCCATCCGTGCTGCCAACAAGCTCAGGTCACTGGTCAGGGGGCAGCCTCGATCAGCCCAATTGAGTTGAGCAGTTGCAGAAGTCGTTGTCCCCGATATCGAGTGAATGACGTCGCGTGCCATCAATCCGATTCCGGAGAGCCGATATCCATGTCGATCGGCGCCAGATAGTCGGCATGCAGCGTGATTCGAACTTTTGATCCGTCCAGGACCAGGCGGACGCTTTTCGGATAGTATCCGCCGCCGATCACCGTGCCGGTCTTTCCAGCCAAACGTGAGCCTGCGGCAGGCGTGACACGAACGCGCGAGCCCGGTGGATACCCGAGGTTGGTTTGGGCCGGTTCCGGCCTGGCTTTCTCGCCGTGAATGAGGCCTCGGCGCGGCGAATGCACTTTCACAGGTTTTCGCATCGCAGCTCTCACCGAAGGTCGTGATCCCTTCAGACCCACCGCGGCGCCAGCGCCGGCTTACGGTTTGACGTAGGTCCAACCCATCTCCTGCAACTCCATCACGCGTACGACGCCCGATTTCACGATCTCCGCTTGGCGAACGATCGGTATGTCCTTGTTCTCGGCCTTCTTCATTTTCTCCTGGGTGTTGCCGCAAGCTTTGAATGAAACCTCGGGCATGCTCAGGGCCATTTCCTCGATGCGCGCCTTCACCGGAGATGTATCTTCACGGAGCATGTGCAGGCCAGGCCCAAAGGTGACGACCTCGATCTTCACCTTTTCGCCAGCGTCCTTGTAGTATTGCGCCACGTTGGTTGCGTTGTTCAGCGCGAGATTCATTGCCGGGGGATCGTTGGAATTCACCTGCAGAATCAAATGATGTTCTTTCGTCTTCGGCGCTGCCGGCCCCTCCATGCGGGCAACCGCAGACCGTTGCCGCTTCATGGTCGCCGGCTTCGCTACATGGTGTCTCTCATGCGTCGCCCTTTGCTGGACGGGTTGCGCGTCTGCCGGCGTCCAGTATCTTCCGCCCTGCTCGGCGCTCGCAAACGATACAGAAACCAGAACAGCAATGGTTGCCGTCGCAAACGCTGCGGCAATGTGTTGGAACCTGACCATATCCGCCTCCATTAAAAACTTCATATGCACGTCTTCAACGATTGGGCGTTGCGATCGCGCGCGGCCATTTGCACGCGGTGGCCATCTTCGTGCGCGCCGCGTCGAGCCCGGCGAGAGAGAATGTTCCATCAAAGGCAGTGCCGCCCCTTGACGAGAGCTGGACGGTAAGGTCCCCGCTGTCGGGAAGGGATTGCAGCAAGCGAACAATATCTCCCGTGAACGCAATGCCCGGTCCGGACGCCGGGATGCCTGCCGCGACTTGCACCGCCGCGTTGTTATTGATGCGATAGGAAATTGCACCGGCGCCGCCTTCGCGCGAGATGCCGGGTCCGGTCAGCACCAATTCGGTACGGCCGCCGCGGCAGCGGATCGACATTTGCATGGCGGACTCGGCGGTGCCGCCGCGTGACGATGTCGTCGCGGTCGCGATCGGAGAATAGTCTATCGGCGAGGTCGTCTGGCTGACGATCCATTCGTCTTCTGAGACCTGGCGACGTTGGGGTGCGACGGTGCGCGTCAATTTGTCCAGACACAAGAGGCGCTCGGTGTGTGGCTTCTGCAGGCAGGAGCCGAGCTCCGTCATTGAATCCTGGGCCGACGCTGTGCTGACCGTGGCCTCGACCGCAATGAGAAGCAGGATCGCGATGCGGTTCATTGCGATGCTTGTGTTGCACGGCGCTGACGATCCAGCCAGGCCTGCGCTGCAGGGACGCGCACGAGGCCGGGAACTGTCGCAGCGAGATTGATGGATTTCCACTTCGGGTCGAAGCCGGGCGCCTGCAGTTTGTCGATCCGGGCGAACAAGTGGTCGATGAAACGTGAGACGCGCTCGTAGCGATTCGATTTGGCCGGCCAATTGAACGCGACCAGGGCGGTCGATACGGCGATGGTCGAAACGCGTTCGCCCGGCCTTATCAGGTTGGGGTAATCGGCTTCACCGAGCGTGGCTGGAAGATAATAGTCCTCGAACCTGCCGTCATAGGGGAGGGACAAAAACTTGAAACCGGGTTCCCAGCGGCCGCGCACGAAGGCATCCACCGGCTTCGATGTGATGAAGACAACGGCTGCCATATCGCCCTTGCGCATCTGCTCGAGCGCGACCTGATGTGGGATGAACGTCTTCTCCACATCGAGATTGAGTCGGCTGAAGATGAGCGGCCCCGAATAGGCCGCAGCGGTGCCCTGCGTATTGAAGTTGACCTTCTTGCCGGAGAGATCGCTCAAGCTCTGGATCTCCGGCCGAACGAAGATATGGAGCTCGGACGGAAACAAATTCAGAACATACGCAATTCTTCGCTGGATATCCGGCACCTGGCTTTTGTATTCCTCGAGCGCGTCTGAATTGATAATCGCCGCATCGATCCCGCGCAGATAGAGCAGGGAATTCAGGTTTTCCGTGGCTCCGCGCGTGACGACCGGCAGGACGTGCAAATTATCCCCGTCGTCGACCACGCGCGCGATCTCCGCTGCCAGGCGGATCGGTGCACCCTCGAGCAGGCCTCCAGCCAGGCCGATTGTCCAGGCATTCATCAAGATCGCCTCAGGCCTTGGCTGCGGCGGCTCGGGCTGTGTCTGGCGAACCTTGTGAGGCCGATTATTCTGTGGCCGGGCATCCGCCCAGGAATGAAGGGCCAGGAGGAATGGTGCGAACGCGGCGAGCAAGAGCAGCCGATGCAATCCAGTGAGCTTTTTCATCGACCATCATCCTCTCTACATGCTTCATGCGTGTTGGACGCGTTCGAATGTCGATAGCGCGTGGTCGTTCTGTAGAATGGCCGCACCGGACCGCGCTATCGGCCCAACGCCTCGATTCGCGCCGTCGCCTCCTTGACGCCTCCGGCTTCGGCCCGCGCATAGAGATCCCGGGCCTTTGTCGCGTCGCCATGAGTTCCATACGTTCCGAAGCTGGGAAGGACCCGCGGATCATAGGTTTCCGCGAGCACGAAGATCGCCTGCGCATTGCCCATTCGGGCGACGTGCTCCAGAACGACCCGCGCCGCACCGATGTCTCCCTGTTCAAGCAGCAAGCTTGCGCGTGCGATCAACCTCGCGACTTGCGCCGCTTCGTCGGGATTGGCCCGGATCTCCGCTGCACCGCGCGGCACCGTGCTTGGATCCTGAGATCTCTCATCGCGCACCGGCGCTTCCTGCACGGGCTCGCTCTTGAGCTGTTGCGTCCGCGCGCCGATCGGCTCCTCGCGCGTAGCCGTTCCGGTCGTTGCCGGCTGAGGCGCGGGGGGAGGAAATCTCGCCACGAATGCGCCGTTGTCGAGACGCGCCAATGCAATCTCCGTTTCCAGGCCCTGGACCCGCTCGCGCTCACGCTGCAAGAGGCCGCGCAGCTCGGCCGAGTCCCGCTCTCCGGCCTGCCTGATCCGCAGGACCTCCTCGCTCGCCTTGGATGCTCGCTCGGTCTGTGCCTCGAGATCGCGGTTTGCTTTCGCCAGATCCCGTGCCAGCCGCTCGGCGCGATCGCGCTCCGCTTGCTGCGATTGGCCCAATGAAGCTGTTTCGCTCTCCTGCGCCTGTTTGAGCTGCGCCGCGCTCTCGGCGGCTTTGGCGGCTTGAGCTTCGTATGCGTAGACCTTGCTGCGTGCGATCGAGAGATCCTGTGCCAGCGCTTCGGCTCGGTCATGCTCCTTCTGGATCGACCGCGTCCGCTCCGCGGCGCTGGCTTTTGCCGCCTGCGTCAGCCTGTTGACCTCATCGCTCGCTTTAGTCGCCAGCGCGGTTTGCGTATCGAGATCGCGCTGTGCCGCCGCCAGTGTCCGCTCCAGCTGACCGGTCCGGTCCCGCTCCTGTTGCAGGGAGTTCCGCAAGTCGACCAAGCCGCCATCCGTGGCCTTCTTGAGTTGGGCGGCCTCATCGCGGGCCTTATCCGCCAGGGCGGTCTTACCTTCGACATCGTGTCGCGTTGCTGCCAGGGCCTGTTCCAGCTGGTCGGCTCGATCGTGTTCCTGCGCGAGACGTTGCAGCAGCTCGATATCGTGCTTTGCACTGCCGAGTTCGCACGACAGCACTTCAGGTTTGCTCGGTTCCGGCTGCGGAGACTGCTGGGGCTCGCCGCTGCCGACGACGGCCGCTTGCGCCAGTCGAATTGAGCCGTCTCTGCCGTGGCGGTGAGGCGGCTGCACGACGGATGTGTTGCAGGTCTCGGGCCGGTGGGGAGTGGAGAAGCTGGAAACATTCTGCTGGGATGCATCCATGAGGCATCGCGCCGGATCTGCGAATGCCGCGCCGGACGCAGACGTGATCACGAGGGCCGCGGCCAGCTGCGGAATCGTCGAGCGTCTCCGCGCGGGCGGGGGTCTTTCCGTCCTCGCAGTGCAACGCGGCATGCCTGCGATGTCGCCATCGGCCAGAGGAAGAATAACCGTGCGACTCATTTGCATAGTCCGTCGCATGATCGGGGGCGCCTGGGTACAGACGCATCATTATGCGCGCCGCCCATTCACCTTCCTATAACCCGCATGGAGGAGCCTCGCTTACCCCTTTTTGCTGCCCGGAAGGGGTACCTCCAGGGATGCCCACAAAGGGTCGTTGTGTCCGTGCTCACCGGAGATCACGATGGCGCGCGTTGTCGTTCTGATTGCTCACGTTTGCAGCCAGCGGCGCGGTCGGACGGAATCGCAGCCGCTGAAACCGAGACCATTCGCCATGGACGCCAGGAGCAGCTCAGAGCCTGCTATTCGACAGCCCAATATGTCGCTTCGCAAGACAAGAAAGCGCTTGCTGCTGCTGCTCGGGGCGGTCTCCGTGATCGCCCTTCTGGGGGTGGGTACGGTCAAGAATTGGAAAGCGATCGAGGTTGCTTCCGCAGGTGTCGCGCGGTCGCTGTCCGCTGCAGGCGGTGCGCCGCGAGACCGGTCCGTTGATGCTGCGGCCGAAGCCGGCGCCGTGGTCGGAACCCAAGCGCTGCCCGCAACGACGATCGACAGCAATTCCACTCTCGCCGCCTCTACCATCACAGAGTCCCCGAAGTCGGCCGGGACGCAGGCGGACCCATCGCCGGCAGGCCCGCTCGTAGTCGGTGACAAGCTCAAGCTCGCGTTCTACGAGCGCGTGGAGGTCGAAGAGGATAAGTGGGGGCGTTCCTCGTCCACGTCGGCTCTGCGCGGCATCCTGCAGCGTCCGGAACTGAGCGGGGAATATTTGGTTCAGGAGGACGGCACGATTTCCGTACCGCTGCTTGGTCTCGTTCCGGTCCTCAATCACTCGGCGCAACAGGTGCAGGAAGCGCTGGCAGAGAAATTCGAGCAGCTGCTGGGGCGCAGGGGAATGGTCACCGTCTTGTCGATAGAGCGTTCCCCCATTTACGTGCTGGGGCCGGTCAAGAACGCAGGGACGTTCAAATACGTGTCCGGCATGACCGTCCTGCATGCGATTGCGTTGGCGGGTGGGCTCGATCGCGGCACGAACGACCCCTGGCAGAAGATCGAAGCCGTGCGGGAAATCCAGAAGCGCAGCGGCGCCGTTGATGCCATGCTGAAATTGCTGGCGCGCGGGGCGGTGCTCAAGGCGGAGCGCGACGGGATTGCGACCAAGATCCCGCTCAGGCTGCTGGAACTGGTCGGCTCGACCGAGGCCGCCAACATTGTCAACGAGCAGAGCGACCGACGCAAGGCCGTTGCCACGGCCCGCAAGAATCGCGAGCACGCCATCCAGGCTGCATTGGAGTCGGCCAAACAGGACGTCGCAGTCTATGGGCGCACGGAGGCGCTCGATGAACTGGTCAAATTGCGCCAGGATCGGGTGAACAGCATGCGGTCCCTCGTCGACCGCAACGTTCTCAGTATGACGGTCCTCAATCAAGTGCAGAGCGAGCTCACCGACGCGGAGCAACGCAGGAGGGATGCGCTCAATCAGTACGGGATGGCCAAGCAGCGCCTTGCTTCGATGGAGGCCGATGTCATGAAGGTCCAGGCCGACGTCAAAAGCGAATTGGAAAACGAGATCGAGGTGGTCGAGCGCCAGATCGCGGACAATGAGCGGGAATTCAACATCAGTGAGGGGGTCCTGGGCACGTTGCCGGCGACACGCGGCCAATTCGCGAAGGAATCGAACCGGGTGACTTACGAGATCGTGCGACAGACCGCGACCGGGCCCGTCGCCACACCGTCGAGCGGGACTAGCGTGCTGAAGCCCGGCGATCTCGTCAATGTCATCACGGGTGAAAGCGAGAGAGCGCAAAGCGGTGGGCCGGTCTCGGCCGCGAGGGAAGATCGATCGACAGTCGGACGTGCCGACTACCCGGAGACGACGGGGCGCGCCGTCGCGGAGCAGAGGACAGGCCCGAAGTGATGACCGCCCAGAATATTCGTGAGCAAAGGCTGGCCTGCATGGACAGGCTCGTCGGGGCCCGGCAATTCGTCTTCCGGTCGCGCCGGTCGGTCGCATGGTAGACTTTCAGTCATGGATGGTCATGTCCCCTTCTCGCCAACGTCAAAGACGGCATGAGCAAAGCGTGGCGCCGGCGAGATACACCGACGGTTTGCCCGAGCCTGGACCAACCGTGCCCACCACCGCCGATGGACCTGGCCCGCCGGTCTTTGCAATTTCAGACCACAAGGACGAGAGATCGGATTTCGGAGCGTCCATGCCGGTCATGCTGAAGCCGGACTACAGGGCGATCCAGCGGCGCTGGAATGACACCCGATCGCCCGATCGCCTGATTGCCCACTATGAACTCGAGCGCCGGCTCGCAGATCGCCTGCGATCCGCGGCGCGGGACGAGCGTTCCCGGCTCTATGCCGAGGTCTATTCGGAGCTGTTCAACAGCCTGCCGGATCATCCCCAGCTAAGGGGAGGCGGCAGGTCGCGGCCTGAACGGGTTGTGAGACAAGTCAGGCTCCTCAAGCCTCTGATGGCGCGTGGCGGCGTGTACCTGGAGATCGGCGCCGGCGACGCCCTGCTGCCTTATGCGCTGTCGACGATCGCCCGCGAGGTGCTCGGTCTCGACGTCACGGATGCTCTCGTGGACTTCACCGCTGCACCTGCAAATTTCCGGTTTGTGAAGACGGACGGGATCGGCATTCCCCTGGCGGACAACTCCGTCGACCTGGCCAACTCCGATCAGCTCATGGAGCACCTGCACGTCGACGACGCCAGAGATCAGCTCCGGGAGATTCATCGCGTCCTCCGACCCGGCGGACGTTATGTATGCACGACGCCGAGCATCGTTACGGGGCCGCATGACATATCGGCTCTCGTCGACGACGTGGCAACGGGAATGCACATGCGCGAGTACGACTATCGCTCCCTCCGTACCTTGATCCTGGCGGCGGGCTTCCGCCGGGTCAAATTCCCCCTGGTGATCGCCGGCTACAAGCTCGCCACGCCACCTTATTGGCTGTTGCGCGGCATCGAACGGGCGCTCGGACGGCTCCCGATGCATCTGCGACGTAGTCAATTGGTCGGCGCGTTGATGGGCATCACGGCGATAGCAACAAAATGACTTGCGAAGTTGCGCGGACCGAATGACGGCGATCGGCGCAGATCGACGTTCTGCGGTCGAGGGCAGCTTAGGTCTGGAGCAGCTTGGGGGACGGGCTTCGCGCATCGGGCTCGTCGGCCGAATCCAGCGTTGTCGCGAAGAACAAGACAAGAGCCGCGCATGCGCCCTCAATGTTGACGGCGACCGTCCAGGCTACGGCCAGGCCTTGAAGCCCGCCAAGCTTCGCGCCCGCGATTGCGGAACACAACTCCACCAATCCACCGAGCGCGAACCAGTGGGATGCTTTGCTCATCTTGTTGCGAAGCCGCGCCAGGCTGCAGGCATGATACTTGAATGTCGATCCCAGCAGACTGAACCCGAGCAAGCACAGGCTCGTGCCCGCAATCCGCGGATAAGCCGGATTGAAGACCGCAAGAATCTGCTCCGAATAGAAAAAGACGACGTTGGCGCAGACCAGTGAGAACAGCAATGAGACTGTCAGCGACACCAGCATATGGTGCCGGAATTGCTTCGAGTTTGCTCTGACCACGGGGAACAGTACCGTGGACATGGCGGCCGGAATCGTGCCGGCCATCGTCACCAGCATCCACAGCGACACGAATGCCGCATTCGCGGTCGCCGACAGGAGAACCAGCACAAGATAGGGCATGATGATAACGGGCGCTTGGATGGTGACATCGAGTGCGTAATGACCGAATACCTTGTGTCGAAGAATGTAGAGCGCCGGGAAGTCGGGCGGCCCAAGGAGGCGCCGAGCTCTGCCGCGGGTCAGGACATCAAGGCCGATCCACGATATTAGCAGCCCGGCGAGCCATGTCAGCACGATCGCGGCGCTGGAAGCAAAGCCGGCGAGGGCGGCAACTGCGATCAGCATCAGCTTGAACGTGGAGAACAACACTTGTCGGATCATCCGGCTGGAGCTGTGCAGATCGCCGACGAGTGCCGCGTCGCCGAGTTCAATGGGAACGGTCAGGCAGCACCCGAGGACAAAGGCAGTGCCCACGAGCCAATTGTCGATCGGACTGTTCGAACTGTTGAGCAGCGACTCTCCGACGACGAACAACAAGGCCAGGCCGAGCGCCAGCCCTAGCCCGATCGATGCTGCCGCGCTCACGAGACCGGACACCCGGCCCGGGTGCCTGCCGGTTTCGCCAATCAGCAACGTGCCCAGCCCAGCCTCTCCCAGCAGGCCGATGAGACCCATCACGGACAGGAGAGCGGAGGCCGTGCCGATGACCTCCGGAGGGAAGAGGCGGGCGGCAAGCCACCAATAGGCAAACCCCAACACCGCCATGACCACCGTGCCGATGGCCATAGCGCCCGAATTGACGACGAAGACCGCACTTTTCTGCACCGTCCTGAGAAGGCGCGTCGTCGTGGTTCGGGCGAGCGTTGACATCGCGGCTCACCCGAATGTTGGTGCGCAGGGAGCATGATCCTGGGCGGTCGCCGGGTGCAGCACGTCATGGTAGACCTGCTCGATCCTCGTCACCACCGCTCCGGCCTTGAGCCGTTCGACCCTGGCGACGCTTCGCGATTCCATACGGGCCAGCAAGGCGCGGTCGTTCAGGAATGCTTGCATCGCACGGGCCAGAGCCGGCGCGTCACCCGGCGGAACGAGAAGTCCCGTGTTGCCGTGATCGACCAGATCCGGCATGCCGCCGACGTCGGTTGCGACAACGGCCTTGCCGGATGCCATCGCTTCCATGATGACGGTCGCGCAGGCTTCCGGCCCGACCGAGGGCAGGACGCCAAAGAGCGAGCGATGCCATGCATGCATGATGGCGGAGTGCGGCCAGTTGCTGAAGACGCGGACGTTCGGCGGAAACGCGGTGGGCGTATCGGCGAGCCGGCGTCCGATCAGGACCAGCGGCGGCGCTTGCTCGAGGCCGGCGTAGGCGCTGAGAAGAACGTCGATGCCCTTGAGCCGCATCATGTCGCCGACGAACAGAATGAATCTATCCTCTGGCAGTTCCCGCAGGCAGGGATCCTCCGCGCCAAGCACGCCGACGTCGTCAGGGACAAAATTGGGTATGACCTCGTACGGAACATGGCCGTCGGTCAGACCCGTATGACGAGCCACGGCATGGCTTACCGCGATGAAACGGTCCACCACCCGCCTGGCGAGGAAATTCGATGCGCAATTGCCCAATGTGGTCGCAATGGCCTTCGTCGCGCCGTAATGGGCGGCGGCGCAGGGCAGGCACTTCGCGAGCCGAGGTCCATCGCACAGATCTGTACCCAGATGCATGAAGTTCTTCTTGGCGCAGACAAGGCCGTAGTCGTGCAGCGTCACCACCAGCCGCGCGCGACCGAGGGGCTTGATTGGCAGGACAGAGGCATAGATCCAATTGTGAGCGTGGACGACGTCCGGCCGTTCCTGTGCGATCAGTCGCTTCAGAACGAATAATAGCTCTGGATCCGGAAATGGCGGCGCGTGGCGGCGTTCGGAATCGGCGTGGAGAAACGAGAGACGTTGAAGTGTCCCGCGCAGGCGATGAACGCGGACCGCGCCGTCCAGCTCGCTCCCCGGCGATCCAGCATGCATCAGAGTGCCGATGCTCACGTCATGGCCGCGCTGCGCCAGCGCCCTGCCGAGATTGCGAACATGCCGCTCCTCACCCCCGATTGCCGGAGGATAGAATTGCGAGAGCAGCAGGACGCGCATCATCGAGCCTCGTCTTAACGGCGTGGCACCAGGGTTGAAACGCTGCGATAGAGTCGATTGTCGTCCGGGCGGTAGAGCCGGGCATCGGCTCTCTGCGAGGTGGCCGAGATAGGGATTTGGATCTCTCGCGACCAGGTTTCGCCCGGCGCGAGTGTGAGCGAGCGGAACACGGCAAATGGCTGGCCGTCGAGGTTTATCTCCAGGTCGAGACGCTGGGTATTGGTCTCGGCGCTGCGGACGCCGACGGTCATGCGAGCCGGGCCGCCACTTGCCGGCGGCAAGATCCAGAACGCGGTATAGTTGAACTGCCGGTAAGTCGCCTCGTCGTGGACGGCCAGCGCGTAAGCGCCGCTAGCCAGGAGCAGCGCGGCGGCCATCGCGGTGCCCTGCCAGACACGCACCGGCACCGAGCCGGGCCAGGGCGGCAGATCGGGAGCGTCGCTGCGACGGCCGGCCACCAGTGCAGCGGCCACGGTGATGGCGCAGAACCAGCTCGCCCAACCGAGCGGCGTCAGCAGACCAGCAGCGTTCAGGATGAATCCCCCGGAAATGCCAATGACGAGGCTGGCGCCGACAGCGTAGGCGAGATGTTCGGACAAGGAGCTGGTCTTGATGCCGATCGCCCGCAGCATCGCGTGGCCCGAGACAAAAAATACCATTGGAGCGACCAGGACTGTACGCAGGAGCACATTGCTGCTGAGGCCGACGGCAGCCAGCATGACGATGGCCCAGAGGAGGGCGGCCCGAAGGTCTCGTTGGCTAGGAATTTTCATGCAATCCCCTGACGTCGTAGATGACGATCCAGCCGTTGTCGTAGATGCGCGCGACGCCCTTGATGTCGTTGAACTTGAGCAGATCGCTGCCGGAAAGCGCTTTTCCGTGTCGCGGTTGCCACGGCTCGAAGTAGAAGCCGAGCACCGGCGGAGCCATGGACAAGCGCAGATCCACCAGCAGGAAATCGATGTCGCTCCTCGCCAGCACCCTGAGAATATCCGGGTCCAGCGTCTCGCCTTCGAACAATAGCGCGGTATCAACGCCTGCGACGATCCTGACCCTCACGTCCTGCCGGCCATAACTGGCAAGCAGAAGGCGATTGACTCGATCGGCAGTGAAGCGGTTGCCTGCTGCAAGCCATTCGTTGGTCCAGCGCGCGGTTTCGATCCCCATGGCCTCGATAGATTGCTGGTCGGCCCCGACCTTGTAGCGTCCCCGGATCGGGTCGAGTGAAGAGCTTGTGATGCCGCCCATGACGATAATGGAGAGCGCAACAGCCGGCCCCGCGCGGCGCCACCCGCGCGCATCGCGGCCCTGCCAGAAATGGACGATGCTCACCGCGACGACCAATCCGACCGAGATGAACACGAAAGTTGCCATGCGGTTCGCGATCTCCCATGCCGATTGGGTCAGCCGCAAGATCACCGAGACCGGAAATCCGAAGGCAAGGATCGTGAGGAATACGATGCGGCTGTCGCGCCAGCGTCGCTTCAGAATGTCCTCGATCGGACGCCAACCCGATGGCGCACCGCTCGACGCGGCCAGAGCAAGCGACCTGAAGAAACCCGTCGCCAGTCCGAGCGACAACAGCAGGACTGCCACGGCGGTCGTCAGCCGCATGCCGAGGGGCTGGGACAACGCGTTGACCTCCGGCCGATGCGTGACCCCGCCCGAGAACTTCCGCATCAACGCATTGAGACCGCTTTCGACCGCAGGGCCAAGATAGCCTGAGAGAGGGTTGCCGCGGGCCATCACCCAGAGAACCGGCAGGGCGACGGCGAGCGTCGCGATGAAGATGATGGCGAGCGTCGTGCCGATCAGCGATGAACCCTGTCGGCGAAGAGCTTCGAAGGCCGCCAGCATCGCGAAGTAGAAGGCGGCAAAGGCCGCCGTGACGTGATGCGTCACCGCAAGGCTCGCCAACAGCAAGGCGATCAGTCCGAGCGCTCGCAGTCTCGCTCGGGGATCGAAATCCCTTGACGCTGCCTCGACCGCGAAGGTCAGCATGCACAGCACGACGCCCAGGCTTTCGTATGAGAACATCGAGTCGAAAACGACGAAGGTCATGCAGCCCATGTAGGCGAGGCAAGCAACGGCCGACATGCGGGGCGATCCCGTGATGGCTTCGTAGAACAGGAACAGACCAACGACGAACGTGCCCTTCAGGATGACCAGGAGCAGCGTCCCCGCCACGAAGACGGATAGTCCGGTCAGATTGACGATGGCAGTCGTCAGGATCTCCAGGGCCGGATAGGTCGGGCCGATCGGAAGCAGCGAATTGGACAGAAAGAGCCGGCGCGCGGTCAAGAGATCGTCGGCGGCGACCCAGTGCAGGAATTCGTCGTGACCGACGAAGCTCGTCGGCGCGTACACGGTCTTGTAATAGAGCAGGAGTTCGGCAAACAGGAACAGCAGGAAGAGGCGTTCACCCCGAGCAACACGGGGCCAGCCGATGCGAAGGCTGATCGGGACGACCAGCAGGATGACGCCGGGCCAGAACAGCAGAGGCGTGACGTCGTAGGCCCGGCGCCCGGCCGCGTGCCCCGCCACGACCAGCAACAGAGCGACGGCCGCCGTCAGGCACAAGGCCGCGATCCAATCGCAGTTCACCGGCCGCGTTGGGTCATCGGAGCTGCTGCCGCGAAGATCGGGGCCAATGATTGCCGAGACGAGTTGGACCGCGCCTTGGAGCGGATTTGGCCCCGTCGCTGCGGTCAAACGAGCTGGCATCATCTTCGTGCCTTCGTCGCAGGAGGCCATGATGGGATGCGGTCAAGCGAAAGGCGATGCCTTGACCGGCGGCTCAGAACGTCATTGTGAACATCGTCGTAAACATCGCTCAGCGATCGTGCGCAAGCATCCCAGTCCGGCAGCGCCCAATCCGGGACGTCCCGCTGGGCCGCCAGTTCTTCGGCCATGGCCGCGGCCAGGGTGCTCGGGCTTGCGTCCGGCGCGACCGCCCGGCAGAGCCCTCTGGACGCCAGCTCTCCAAGCCCGGAGGTGTCGCTCACCAGGACCGGGCGCCGCAGCGACAAGGCTTCCATGACGGCGACCGGATGAGCTTCGTAGTCGCTGAACAAGACGAACAGCCCGGCGCTCGCAAGGGTGTCCGCCATTTTCTGGCGTTCGGATCCGGGGATGGACGCGATCGTGACCCTTTCTTCGAGACCAAGCTTGGCGATCAGGCGCCGCAAGTCTGCTTCATGAGGACCCGATCCGACGATGTGAAGCCGCGCGTCCGGTAGCCGCTGGATCAGCTCGGGCATGGCTGCAATCGCCCGGTGATGGCCCTTGTAGCGCTCGAGCCTGCCGCCGGACACGATCAGATGAGGATCGACCTTGACGGCGGGGCTCGCAGCCGGCATCGCCGCGCCGTTTGGAATGACGACGAAGCGCTCGCGCGGTATGCCCATCCTGGTGCTGAAGAAGCTTGCCTCGAATTCGGAGACGCCGATCAGCCGCGCGGCTCGGGTCACGAGCGGCCGGAGCATCGCCTGCTGGGCCCCGCGCATGGCATTGCGAAGCCGCGAGGAATGTCCGCCGCTGTGGAAGGTCAGGACGAATGGCAGGTCGCCACGAATGGCCGCAAGCATCCCGATCGGTGCTACGAAGGTGTTGTAGCCTTGGAAATGGATTAGATCCCAGACGCCGCGCCGGATCGCGGCGTAGATGCCCGGCGACACATACAGGTCCCGTTCCCTAGGCCAGGCCCGCACGCGCTGCACGCGCATGCCACGCACATATTCCTCAACCGGCAACTCTCCCGACGGATCCGTGGTGAGGACATCGACCACGTGGCCGCGCGCCACGAGGCGTGGTCCGACTTCATGGATGTGGGTTTCGATACCTCCCATGAAAGGGTGGCAACGGGCGGCAACCATCAGGATTCGCATGGGCTATCCCTTCACCGGACGATCCCTCCATTGTCCCTGCCTTCAGGGGTATCCATAGGAGACCAGCGAGACCGGCGAAAGCACCCGCTCGCGAAGGATCGTCTTGAGCACCCGCCAGCCGTCCGGGATCGCGCGCAGATTGCTCCTGCCGCTGATGCGCGGAGCCTCGAAACTCGCCACCTCGACGATGTTGAGATGGTTTTTCAGCGCGCGCACATTGATGAGGGTCTCGATCTCGAAGCCGTCGCAATCGCAGTCGAGCGTGACGACGTGCTTGGTCCAGAACGCCATGTATCCGTAGCAAAGATCGGAGAATACACCGCCATAAAGCAGCCGGACGGTCTGGGTGAGGCCCCAGTTGCCGAGCATACGGAACAGCGACATATCGTCGGTACCCGCCCCCTGGATGAAGCGCGAGCCCTTGACGAGATCGGCGCCGGCGATCAACGCGCTCACGAATATCAGGGACTCTTCCGGGATCATGGAGCCATCGGCGTCGATCATGACGATGATGTCGCCGGCGGCGGCCCGGAATCCCGCGCGCAGGGCTGCGCCCTTGCCGCGTCGGGGTTCCATGACGACCTTCACGTCACGCATTCGGCGCGCGACCGCAACGGTGTCGTCCGTCGAACGACCGTCGACGATGATGATCTCATAGGCCCAGTTCGGGATGCGGGGTAGCAGCCAAGGGAGGTTCTTGGCCTCGTTGAGTGTCGGGATGACGAAGCTCACGCGCGGGAGAGTCAGCGACCGTCCCGGCACGATATCCATCGGGTGGGGGGGCGGCACGACGCCGACATGGGCGAGAATGCTCGGTACTGGTGCGTTCATGGCAACACCGTTCGGTCAAGCGGCCTGAGCTGGAGCGCGGGCCGGTAGCGAGCCAACACAGCCGACAGGTGGCGGGCCAGATGCCGGGCTGAATGATCCGTGCCGTGGACGAAGCGGCATACCGGGCCAAAGCTGTTCGCCGCAGCCGGACCGATGAAGTGCAGACCCGGTACGGTCGTCTCGTAATGCCCTGACAGTTGCGGAGCGCCGTCGATGAGCTGCAAGCGCTGCAACAGCGTCGGGTTCAGGAAGCGCAATCGGCTGATGTCGATCTTGTAGCCGGTTGCGAAGATGACGTGGTCGGCTTTCATCGAGCGCTCCGCACCGCCGGAGTCGACGAGGTTGAGCATGACCTTGCCGTTGTGCGTCTCGACGTAACGAATCTCTTGCCCGAGCAGGGCTGGAATTTTTCCGACGACGCGATCCCTCACGAACGCGCCGCCCAGCGGGCCCAGTGCCCGGTGGTTGGCGAGCCGGATCCGCAGGTCCTTTGATAGATGCTGGATCAGTTGCGGATATTTGGCGCAGGTCGCCAGGGTCCAGCCATGGCCGATGCCGCTCATCGGGGCAATGGCGCGCGACAACCAGGAGCGGTGCCGGGGGCCATCGGCGAATTGGAGCTTTGGTCGGCGTGCAACGAGAGAAACCGCAATGCCTCGTTCGTGGATCAACGCCGCCAGATCGGATGCGGATGATCCGGATCCCACCACGACGACCTCCCTTCCGTCCAAGCCATCCAGCGAGCCGTATTCGCTGCTATGCGAGCATAGATCGGCAGGCAGAAGTGCAGCCTCCGGCGGCAGGCGCTTGAAGGGAGACAGGCCGATAGACACCACGACGCGGCGCGCCTCGACCGTTTCGCCGTCGTCGAAGGTGGCACGAAGGCAGCCCGCGCCGGGCTCCAACCCGATCAGAGACTTGCGCTCGACGGCGGGCACATAACGTGACTGGAAGGCCTCGCCGTAGTCAACGAAGCGTTGCAGCGGCAGCGGCATCAACTCGTCATGATAGGGCAGGGCACGTTCAGCACAGAAGCGTTTCAGGTCGAATTCCGAGTCCGGGTCGGAGAGGTTCGTTGCCCAGGGATAGGATTTGAGCAGCATGCCGGGAGGCATGTTGGTTTTCCAAGGACCCATGGGCTCCCCGAAAATCCGGTGCTCCACTGCGCGCCGGCGCAGGTGTGCGGCCAGCGACAATCCGTAGGGGCCAGCTCCAATGACCGCCACATCTACGAACGTACTTGACCTCGACATCTGCGGCCTCAGGCACTGTGTACAACGCGAACGAGATCAAAGGAGATTGAGGCGAAATGTCTTGGGCGCTTCTCCTGACCTGAACGACCGGAGCATCCCCGATGGCAGGCTGCAATGAAAGCACGATAGTTGGTTAGCTCTTTGTGGTTATGCCTTCACAGCATATCGATCCCGCAACGTCCCGCATCCTTGACGCTTCGTTGGCATTGGCATCTGCCTTACGACGTTGCCGAATCCGACTCGACCGCTGCTGGAGCCTGCCCATGGGCGCCGGTCGGACGGGATGCGAGCGGGCCATAGGAGGCCGTCAGCTCTCGCAAGCCGCCGACGCGACCGAAGAGATCCAGGACTTCCAGGCCGGACCGGCGGTTATATGTGTGGCATCCGAACGCTCCGGTCCGGATGCGGCCGACCGGCGTCTGCACGAATTTCGACCTGTCGAGCGCATCGATCCGGCAAAACGTTACCGCGCCGCCATAGTGGCGCGAGCAATCCTGGACAGGGCGCAGCGTACGCCCACCGTGCCGAACGAACGCACCTGCGGGACGGCTGAGAGCCGCATCGATCAACAAGGGATTGTGGACATGCGGCGTCCAAAGACCTGACAGGCTTTCGGCGCGGTAGATGCTGAGGATGTCCCAGGACGTCGATGCCCATACTCGCGAGCTGCCGAAGAACCAGAAGCCGCCGGCATGCTGCAGCAGCGTGGCGTCGTAGAATTCGATGCCTTTGGCGAGGCATGCCTCGCGCGTCCATCGGTGTGGGAATTCCACGGCTCTATAGAGGCTGACGCTCCGAGCCGCGCCCGATTCCGGAATCATCCAGATCTGTCCGTCATGCTCGAACACGAAAGGGTAGGAGAGATGATAGGGCTCCTCGATGACGATCTGCGGCGGGGTGATGCCCTTCCGGTCCGCTGTCGCGACAGCAATGCATCCCCGGCGCTTGGTGTTGAGATACTGTTCGACAAAAATGAAATGCCGTCCTTGGTGCTCAAACGGGAACGGGTCGGCGATAAAACCATTGGCGTGCGAAGCGAGGACACGGAAATTTGCCTCGTCCTTCTCGAGCAGGCTTGTCCCTTCGTCGAAACGCCAGGCAATTCCCCAGGTCTTGCCGCCCCGCGCGAGGAGGTCTGCGAACTTGATTGCCTTCGATGCGACCGTGCTGGTTGCAAATGCCAAGGCCGAAAACGCGCCAAGGCGCCGGGTGGTCTTTGCCCAGTTCGTCCTGCAGACGTCGGGCGCGGTCTCACCGTGCAACGCCTTGAAAATCAACGCGACGGCGCAGGAGAGCGCACTGTCGAGACCTGCTGCGAACACGTTGCGGTCCAGGCGGGCCGGGCGGGCCGTCCAAGCGCCCGAAGGGGACGCCGAGTCGTGCAGCTCGACGACAAGGTCCTCGCCGTTGGCGAGCGCGGCTAGAACGCCGACCTCGCCGGGGATACCGTTGAAGAGTGGCGTCAGCACGCGTCCTGCTGCCGCGAGCTGCGCCTCGCCGCTGAGATTGATGATCGTGTCGGCATTGCCGATCGGAAGAAGCGGCAGAGATCGCAGCTCCGTTTCGACCGGGTCCGTGGCGCCGTTCGCGCCAAAGCCATAGACCAGCCGTTCGAGATCGATCAGCAGACGGCATGTCGATGGCAGAGGGCGTTGCGCAACCGCGAACGCGCAGGAGACTTCGTTCTCGCGGGTTTCGGCAAGCGCCTCCGCCAGCCAGTGATGCCAGCGCAGAAGTCGTGATGGATCGAGATACAGGCAGATGCGCATTGTTACTCTCGCCCCACAGACAGACGCCGGCTCACGGCCGCCCCGAATTTCTGGTGCAGCGCCGTAATCCATGGTCGCAGATGCAATTTCACGCCGCATGCCGCGTCGTGCGGATAGTGCACGCATGCCGGCAGCGGATCTTCGCGGCGCCAATAGCCATCCACGACAATGGACCGGGGCGGAATCGATCGTGCAGTCCGGCTGACCCGCTCGATCCAGGAGCTCTGCCAGACCATTCGACCGTCGACCGGCTTGTCGGGAAGGGGCCGCAGGTCAAGTTCGTGCCGATAAGCTATCAGGGGGATATTGATCCCGGCGAGGGTGGCCACCTCTTCCTGCCAATCGGTGCGCCCGACCGTCGGCTCGATGATCAGGAAGCGTCCGCTCCCGGCATCCCGCTTGTATTCGATGCCGCCAAAGCCCGAATAGTTCACCTGGTCGAGAATGCCTATTGTCGCGCGCTCCAGCTCCTTGTTGACCGCAGCCGTGCAGAAGGCCGTGCTGCCGGTTCCTCGCGGCGTGCTGGCGAGCTTTCGCCCAGTGAACAGGCCGAGCGTCTCTCGGTCACGGCCCCGGTAGAACAGGCAGAAGAAGATGTTGTCATCCGGTCCCGCGACAGTTTCCTGCACCAGGACCTCGCCGACCTGAGGCAGGAGCTTCTCGGCGGCCGCGATTGCGTCGGCGCAGCTCGCTGCCGTGATCAGGCGAGGAGCGCGTCCGGCGTGGAAGTGGCGTTTGTCCGCGGGTTTGATGATCATGGGCGGACGGAGCGCTGCGATCCCGGGGATATCCGAGAGAGTCCGGACGATCGCGCCGTTCGGCACGGGCCAGCCGTGCAAGCAGGCGCTCTCGTGAAACCTGGCTTTGTCGTGCAGCATGAGAACCGTCTCGTGAGCCGGCAGGCGGAAGCGATAGAGCTTCTCGAGCTCTTTGCGATGCTCCGAGATCGTAAGCAGCGCCAGCTCGTCCGTGACGGCCAGGAACGGCGGCTCGCCTATCCGGCGCTGTAGATCGCGCAGGAAGGCAACGAAGGCGGGGCCGTGCAGGGAGTTCGTGAGGACCTGATGGGCATGGCGCGACCACAGCGCAGGCTTCGAGCGCTTGCAGTCGACGACCCAAATGGGCATGCCACCCAAGGCAAGACTGCGGCACACCCCAAGCCCGTTGAGCTCGCCACCGATTACGACAGCGGGAACGCGCCGCTCCGGCGAGCGGGACAATTGGTTGGTTGCGGACAACACAGAGCCCTACCGCGATGACCGGGACCGCCAAAGCACCACTATGCCTCATTGGCGGCGAATCGTGCCGCGCCAGTAGAGGTAATCCTTCGGAGCGGTTGCGCTCGGCCCCGGGCGAAGGTCACGTGGAGAGATGAATGTCGATTGGAAACGGGCGAGAAACAGGCTCCGCGAGACCGGGCTGCGAATACTGGTATTCGCGCTGCTGTGCGTTTCGGCCACGGCGAATGCCGCGGACAATCCGTCGGCGACCTCCTTCGTCAGGATTTCCGGCACGAACTTCACGGTCGATGATCGGCAATTCTTCGTCGTCGGCGTGAACAACCATTATCTGACGTACAGCTCGCGGAATGAGGTCACGCGGGTTCTCGATGATGCGGTGGCCATGGGAGCCAATGTCGTGCGTATCTTCCTCCAACCAGTGATCGGGTCCTTGGATGGAAGCACGGCAACGGTCTGGAATTGGAAGAGCGGGGGCGACGCTAGTGATCTCGCGGTCAAAGGTTCATATCTACTGTATTGGGACCCTCGCGGTGGCGGGATGGCGATCAATGATGGCCCGAATGGCATGCAGAAGGTGGACTTCGTCATTGCCGAGGCGGGCAGGCGTCATCTGAGGCTGGTCATCGGATTCCTGGATTTCTGGTCTTACACGGGCGGCGCCCAGCAGATGCGGGCCTGGTATGGGAGCCAGGACAAGTCCGGATTTTTCTTCAGGGATCCGCGCACGAAGCGCGACTACAGGAGCTGGGTCAATTATGTCGTGCAGCGGGTCAACCCGCTGACGGGACTCGCATACCGTGATGATCCGACCATCATGGCCTGGGAGCTGATGAACGAAGGCAACGCGGAGCCCGAGAGCCTGCGATTGGCCTGGACTGCCGAAATGTCGGCCTACGTGAAGTCCCTCGATCCCAATCATCTCGTCAGCTCGGGCCACGCGAACGTCGAAGCGAGGCTATCCGATCTGACGATTCCGACTCTCGATTTCGGGACGTGGCACGGCTACCCGCTGTTCTACAAGCTCACCGTCAGCCAGTTCAACGACAAGATCACCGAGTTCTGCCAGTTGGCGGCGCGCGCGAAGAAGCCGGTCCTTCTGGAGGAATTCGGCTATGCCCGCTCCAACCCCGACTCGGCACAGGCTTACGCGCTGTGGCTCGACACCCTTGCGCGCGATTCAAACTGTGCTGGCTGGATGGTATGGCGATTGGTGTCGCGGCAGGACAGCGGACGCTATCCGATCGATGAGTACGACCAGTTCGATGTCCGCAACGATGGAGGCGCGATCTGGAACGTCTTCAAGGCCGCGGCAACGCGGGCAGCGCAGGTCCGGAAAACTGCCGCGAGAACCCCATGACCGAGGCCTCCGTCGTGATCTGCGCGCATACGCTCGACCGCTGGAGCGAGTTGACGCGCGCGGTCAATTCCGTCCGCAATCAAACGCGCGCCCCGCGTGAAATTGTCGTGGTGGTGGACAACAACGATGCCTTGCGGGAGCGCGCCGCCCGGGAGCTCTCCGGCGTGACCGTGCTCGCCAATGCGAAGGAAGCCGGCCTGTCGGGCGGACGCATGACAGGAGCTGAATGCGTGACGGCGCCTGTGATCGCCTTTCTCGATGACGACGCCGTCGCTGACCCGCGCTGGCTGGAGGAATTGCTGGAGGCTTACAAGGATCCGGCCGTGCTCGGAGCAGGCGGCCCGGTCGAACCGTTATGGCAGGCGCCTCCGCCCCCCTGGTTTCCCGGTGAGTTCCGCTGGGTCGTCGGCTGCACCTATACCGGCATGCATGTCCGCGATGGCCGCATCCGCAATCCGATCGGTGCCAACATGTCGGTGCGCGCCGATGTGCTCCGCCGCACCGGCGGGTTCACGTCGCAGCTCGGACGCCGAAAGCTCGGATTTTCCGTCAGCGGCCGCGCGAGGATCGGTGGCAAGGCCGAGAGCTGTGAAGAGACGGAGTTCTGCATACGTGCCGCCCGCCTGCACCCTGGCGGGTATTGGGCCTATCGTCCCGGGGCGCGTGTGCATCACGCCGTGCCTGCCCACCGTCTGACATGGAAGTACTTCGTGCACCGTTGTTTGGTCGAGGGCAGCGCCAAGGCGGTGTTGACGGATCTTGCGGGCTCCAAGGATGGCTTGCGCGCCGAAGGGCGTTACGTCCGCGAGGTCCTGCCGCGCGCGGTCGCGACGAACCTGCGGGCTGCCATGCACGGCAAGATCAGTGACGCACAGAGGGCTGGAGCGATCATCGCAGGCTTCAGCATTACGGCGTTTGCGTACGCGGCGGCCCGCGTCAGTGGGACCACCGAAGCGCTCTCGCGGCACTTGGGATCGCGGGCCCGGGTGTGGAGAGCGTAGCTGACACGACCCCAGGGGAGGCGCGGAGAACGGTGGGGGAAGGCGGAAGGTGTCAATATGATCCTGGTCACCGGAGGCGCCGGCTTTATAGGGACCCACGTCTGCATCGCGCTGCTGGACGCCGGGCTCGACGTCGTCGTCCTCGACAATCTGTCGAACAGCAACAGGGCCTCGCTCGAGCGGGTGGAGGCCATCTGCGGGCGATCGGTCATCTTCCGCCACGCAGATATCCGGGACGAAGAGGCGATCTGCGACACGCTGCGCGCTTGCGGCGTGACGGCGGTCATTCATCTGGCAGGGCTCAAGGCGGTCGGCCAATCCAATGCACAGCCTGTGACGTATTACGAAAACAACGTCCTGGGCACGATGCGGCTCGTGTCGGCCATGATGAGGACGAATGTAAAGACGCTGGTATTCAGCTCGTCCGCGACCGTTTATGGCGCGCCGAGATACCTGCCGCTCGACGAGAGGCATCCCCTCGATCCGACCAATCCTTACGGACGCACAAAGCGCGTCATCGAAGAGATATTGACGGATCTCTGCAGGTCCGACGACAGCTGGCGTATCGGCAATCTGCGCTACTTCAATCCCGTCGGCGCGCACGATAGCGGGCTCGTCGGCGAAGACCCGCTGGGTGTGCCGAGCAATCTCGTGCCGTTCGTGGCGCAGGTGGCGATTGGGAGACGCGAGAAGCTGCAGATATGGGGGAACGACTATGACACGCCCGATGGCACCGGAATCCGCGACTACATTCATGTGGTCGATCTCGCGGCCGGTCATCTGAGCGTCTTGCGTCATCTCAGGCAGCCGGGTCTGATCACGATCAATCTCGGCACCGGCAAGGGCAGCAGCGTTCTGGATGTCGTCCGTACGTTCGAAAAGGTAAGCGGGCGATCCATCCCTTATGAAGTCATGGAGCGTCGAGCCGGTGATGTGGCTGTCTGTCTTGCCGACCCCGCTCTTGCGAAGCAGGTGCTGGGTTGGACATCGACGCGATCGCTGGAGCAAATGTGTGCGGACCATTGGCGGTGGCAATTGCGCAACCCCAATGGCTATCATTGCGACGATCTGGCGAAAGCTATTGGGCGATCGAAGCGTGTCCGTCACGTCCGGCCGTCCGTGGCCCAGCGTGGGGAAAAGCGCCAAAGGGCCTGATCGGATGAGCCGTGGCAGCCGTATGCCGCCCATCGGAGGTAGCTCGTAATGACGCAAAATCTCCACGTCGCAGCACAAGCCGACAGGTAATATGCAGTCCGCATGGGGACTTGCGATGCCACACTATCGTGCATTCCTTCTCGACAAACACGGCCAGCTGGGGAGCGTGGTCAATCTTCATTGCCCTGACGACGCGTCCGCAACCGAGCGGGCCGGGCGCCTGGCGGACGGCCACGAGGTTCAGCTTTGGCGCTTGGTCGCCGAGCTCAAATTCGACGATCCGCAGCAACGGCACAAACGGCGGAGCTTCCGTGCACCGATGCACTAACTGAACGCGTGCGTGCGTTAGCTCACGCGGCCGCGACCGTTTGCGTGCGCATGACGGCGACTTCATCAAGCTCGGAAGCAACGCTTGCGTGCAATGGCCGGTGCATGATCACGCAGATCGAAAAGCATCGCATACCTATGTATGTGAGGATTCGTCTGCAAAATTCACATTTCGAAACATTTTTCGCCACGTTTCATCAATACCCCGTCCGCGTCAGCAGTCGGGGGGGCACTTCAAAATCCCACTGCTTTGAAATGGTGCTCGTCAAGCGAGAGCTTCGAGCATGCGGTATGTCGCGCGCATTCGCGCTGCGGCAGTGGAATTCCCTGTTATCAACGTCAAGAGGATACCGGAATGACCCTTTCCGCGCCCGCGGGCTATAGCTCCAGCGATCTCGTGTTCCAGGAAGACTTCTCTGGCACGACGCTGAGCAATTATTGGCACACTTACCTCACGAGCAACGCCGCCAACGGCTGGGCGTGGAATAGCAATGGATCCGGCGGTAGCGGGATGGGCAACCAGAACAACGCCGAATACGACATGCCGAGCCAAGTGTCTGTGAGCAACGGAATGTTGGATCTCACGGCGATCCGGCAGCCCGTCAATGGCATCGCTGGCGGGACGCCGTATACATTTCCGGTCACATCCGGTTCGGTCACCAGTTACAACAACTTCGAGTTCAACGGCGGCTACCTTCAGATCAGCATGAAGGCGCCGAGCGGCGATGGCGCATGGCCAGCCCTCTGGCTGTTGCCGGGCGCAGGTGCAGGCAGCAGCGGCGATAATTTCGAAATCGACATGCAGGAAGGCGGAATGCTCGGCTCGGGGCCGGCGAACCAGAACTTCGCCTGGCACCTTCACACCCCGTCCGGGACGTTCGGTGGCGTCGTCAACACTGGCGTCGACCTCACGGCGGCTTTCCACACCTACGCCATCGACTGGCAGCCGGGTAAATCGATCACCTGGTATCTCGACGGGAAGCAGGTCGGGCAGGTCACCAGCGCGCAGGCTCCGATCCCGAATGAGCCGATGGAATTGATGTTGAGCAATACCGTCGCAAATTCCAGCACATCCGGGTGGCATACGGCTCTCGACAGTTCGACGCCTTCGACGATGCAGATGCAGATCGACTCGATTCAGCTCTATCAGAAGGCGGGTAGCGGCGAGACGGTCAAGGGGGCGAATGTCACTCCAGGGACGACTCCCACGGTGACACCCGCGGTAACGCAGGCCACCGCTTCTCCGGGGACGGGCGTCGAGCATGCCGGTGATGTCATCACCCTATCGCTTGCCTTCAACGAGGCCGTGACGGTGACGGGCACGCCCACATTGTCGCTCAACGACGGCAATGTCGCCACCTATGCCGGTGGTTCGGGCACGAGCACGCTCACCTTCAAGACCACGGTTGCTGCGACCGACACCAATACCTCGGCGCTCGCCATCACCGGCGTCAATCTTCCGAGCGGCACGAGCATCAAAGACGCTTCCGGTGTCGCCGCGAACCTGACCGGTGCGGTGAAGACGTTCACCGGTCTTCAGATCGATCCGGTCCTGCCGGCCGTGACGCAGGCCACGGCCTTTCCGTCGACGGGAATCGAGCATGCCGGCGATACCATCACCCTGTCGCTTGCCTTCAACGAGGCCGTGACGGTGACGGGCACGCCGACGCTGTCGCTCAATGACGGCAATGTCGCCACGTATGCGGGTGGTTCCGGCACGGGCACGCTCACCTTCAAGACCACGGTTGCTGCGACCGACACCAATACCTCGGCGCTCGCCATCACCGGCGTCAATCTTCCGAGCGGCACGAGCATCAAAGACGCATCCGGTGTCGCCGCGAACCTGTCTGGTGCGGTGAAGACGTTCACCGGTCTTCAGATTGATCCGATCTTGCCGGCGGTGACGCAGGCTACCGCTGCTCCGGGAACGGGCACCGAGCATGTCGGCGACACGATCACGCTGGCGCTCGGCTTCAACGAGGCCGTGACGGTGACGGGCACGCCCACGCTGTCGCTCAATGACGGCGGAACGGCCACCTTTGCCGGCGGTTCCGGAACGAACACGCTCACCTTCACAACCACGGTTGCCTCGACCAACACCAGCACCTCGGCGCTCGCCATCACCGGGGTGAATCTCCCGAGCGGAGCGGCGATCAAGGATGCCTCCGGTGTCGCTGCCAATCTTGCCGGGGCCGTAAAGACGTTCTCCGGTCTGCAGATCGACCCGACGTCAACGACGCCGACGACGCCAACCACCCCAACCCCCGCCGTGGCGACGCCTGTTCTCACCATCGCGGACGACTCGCTCTGGGTGGCCGGGAGAGGCGGTACCGTCGACCTCGGGACCAAGGTGACGACGACCGATTCCAATGATGTCGTGACCGTGCACATCACCGGGCTGCCGAAATATGAAACGATCACGGACAAGCTCGACGGCCGGACGTTCAGCGGCAAAGACATCACGTTGACGGCTGCGCAGGTCGACAGCGGACTGACGCTGACGTCGACCTACAGGGGCGGGGGGCATCCGGTCGCGACGCTGACGATGACGGCAAGCGCGAAGGATCCGTCAACCGGTGCGGTCGCGACGGCTGCGCCTCAAACGATCACCGTGACCGATCCCCGACCCACGACGACGACGACAACGTCGTCACACGACCACCACTCTGCGACGGATCACCAGGTTGTTGCCGCCACCACGGCCGCGTCCCCGACGACCTCGCAGACGATCGAGCCCGCGGATCATCAACCGACGACCGCTGCAATCGCGGGGTTGGCCAGCCGGGGCTTTGCGCTGCTCCAGCAGCATTTCGACCCGTCAGCTCGTACTCTGGCAACGGCCTCTGCCGATCCGATAGTTGCGGCAGATCATCCGTCTGCGACGGGGACCGCGATGGCCTCGCTCGCAAGCCAGAGCTTTGCGCTGTTGAACCAATATCTGGCCGGTCACACCGGCCAGGTTGATCCCGGTCAGATCGTCGCGGCCGTGTCGCAGGGAACCGGTTGGGCGCACGACGCCTTGCTGGCCCGGCCACAGCACTAAGGACTGAGCCGCACCCAGGCGCAGTGCCTGGGTGCGGTACCGTCAATGTTTGGGAATGCATGAGAAGGAACATCGTACGCGGCCGGTAGCCGCGAAGGGTTGAGTTATATATGGCGATCCAGAATGGAAATGCCCATGCCGCAGATCTCGGGCTTAGATCCCTGGCTCTGTTCCTGCGCCTTCACGGCGTGAACGCCGAGCCCGATCAGCTCCGCGACCGCTGCGGAGACAGCGCAATCGGCATCCGTGCGATGATTAGCTGCGCCCGCGATTTCGGGCTGAAGGTCGCTTCGCGCACGACACATTGGAAACAGCTTGCAGGCATTGGCCTACCCGGAATCGCAGCGCTGCGTGACGGCGGATTCCTGCTGCTCGGGAAGGTCGAGGAAGACGCCGCGCTTGTGCTGCATCCGACCTCGACGCATCCGAAGTTGATGCCGCGTGCGGAATTTGAAGAGATCTGGGACGGTCGCCTGATCCTGAGCGGATCTGAAGGTCTCGCCGGCCGGGCGCATGATGCATTCACCGGCCTGATCGCGTACGGACGCGATCTGGCTGGGAGCGCCGGTTCCGCCCTGGCGCGCATGAATCCCTTCAATGGTCGCGATGTGCCGGGCCAGGAGCCGGGCTTCGAGCCTTCGGACGGCGATGAATCCGGCCTGATTGCAATGGCGATATTGCTGCGGTGTCATGGCGTTGCGGCCGACCCGGAGCAAATTCGCCATCGCATGGGCACGTCGCGCATTGGCGTGACCGAAATCCTGCGCTGCACCAGGGAATTCGGCCTCAAGGCCCGGGCACAACGCTCGAGCTGGAACAGGCTTGCCGTGACCCCGCTGCCGGCCATCGCCGCGCTACGCGATGGCAGCTTCATGATCCTGGGCAAGGTCATCGAGGACAAAATTCTCGTTCAGCGTCCATTGGCTCCCCGACCGGAATCGATGACGCAGGCCGAACTCGAGGCCGTCTGGGACGGCGACATCATCCTGATGACCCGGCGCGCGGCCTTGACGGACCTCTCCAGGCGGTTCGATATCGGCTGGTTTCTCGGTGCGATGCATAAATATCGCCGCCTGCTCGGCGAAGTGCTGATCGCGTCGTTCTTCCTTCAGGTCTTTGCCCTCGTAGCTCCGCTATTCTTCCAGGTCGTGATCGACAAGGTGCTGGTGCATCGAAGCATCAGCACGCTCGACGTCCTGGTCGCGGGCCTCGTTGCGCTGACCGTGTTCGAGACGGTCCTCGGCACGTTGCGCGTCCATTTGTTCGCGCACACGACCAACCGTATCGACGTCGAGCTCGGTGCACGGCTGTTTCGTCATCTGCTCGCGCTGCCGATCGCGTACTTTCAGACACGCCGCGTTGGCGACTCGGTCGCTCGCGTTCGCGAGCTCGAGAACATCCGTCAGTTCCTGACGAGCTCGGCGCTCACGCTCGTGGTCGATCTCCTGTTCACCGTCGTCTTCCTTGCGGTGATGTTCTACTATTCGACGCCGTTGACGCTGATCGTTCTGGCCTCATTCCCGCTCTACATCGGAATCTCGGCCGGCGCCGCGCCGCTGTTTCGCCGGCGCCTCGACGAGAAGTTCAATCGCGGCTCGGAGAACCAGGCGTTTCTGGTCGAGAGCGTCACGGGCGTCGAGACCCTGAAGGCGATGGCGGTCGAACCGCAGATGCAACGCCGCTGGGAGGAGCAACTCGCCGGCTATGTGGGGGCGAGCTTCCGCGTGCTCAGCCTGAACAACACGGCGAGCCAGGCGGTCCAGATGATCAACAAGCTGGTCACGGCCGCGACGCTCTATTTTGGCGCCAAGTTCGTGATCGGCGGTGACCTGACCGTCGGCGAGCTGATCGCGTTCAACATGCTGGCGGGGCGGGTCAGCATGCCGGTGCTCCGGCTCGCGCAGATCTGGCAGGATTTCCACCAGGCCCGCCTGTCGGTCGACCGTCTCGGCGACATTCTCAACACCATTCCGGAGCCGAGCTTCAGTTCGGCGCGCGCGGCGCTGCCGCCGATCCAGGGCAAGGTCGTATTCGACCACGCGACGTTCCGCTACCGCTCCGACGGCCCCGAGGTGCTGCACGACGTGTCCTTTGCTGTCGAGCCCGGCCAGGTCATCGGTATCGTCGGTTCTTCGGGCTCGGGCAAGAGCACGATCGGGAAGCTGATCCAGCGGCTCTACGTGCCGGAGAGCGGACGCGTGCTGGTCGACGGCGTTGACCTCGCAACGGTCGACCTGACCTGGCTTCGACGCCAGATCGGCGTCGTCTTGCAGGAGAACGTGCTCTTCAACCGTTCCATTCGCGAGAACATCGCGCTCGCCGACCCCTCCATGCCCATGGAGCGCGTCATCGAGGCGGCCTCGCTGGCGGGCGCCCACGACTTCATCCTGGAGCTGCCGGAGGGCTACGACACCATCGTGGGCGAGCGCGGAAGCAGCTTGTCCGGCGGGCAGCGCCAGCGTGTCGCGATCGCCCGCGCACTCATTACCAATCCGCGCATCCTCATTCTCGACGAGGCGACCAGTGCGCTTGACTATGAAAGCGAGCGTGCCATCCAGCAGAACATGAGGCGGATAGCCGCGGGCCGGACAGTGTTCGTGATCGCCCACCGTCTCTCGACGGTACGAAATGCGAACCGGATCATCACGCTCGAGCACGGCCGGATCGTCGAGGACGGCAGCCATGATGAGCTGATCCGCTCGAACGGACGCTACGCCAATCTCCACTATTTGCAGGCCGGTATCCATGACGTCCGCTAGCCGAAACATCGTTCCGTTTCCGAGAGCCGAGGTTCGACGGCGCCCGCACGAGATTGCATTTCTTCCTGCGGCGCTCGAGATCACGGAATCGCCGCCGTCTCCGATCGGTCGCGCGATCGGGGCGAGCATCATCGCGGTGTTTTGCGTCGCGTTGTTGTGGGCGTCCCTGGGCAGCGTCGATATCGTCGCCACTGCGACGGGCAAGATCGTGCCCGGCGGGCGCACCAAGGTGGTCCAGCCGTTCGAGACGGGTGTCGTCCGCGCGATCCATGTCCGCGACGGCCAGAGCGTCAAGGCCGGCGACGTCCTGATCGAGCTCGATCCGACAATGACGGAAGCCGATCAGGAGCGTCAAAAGAGCGATCTCGTCGCGGCCGAACTCGACGTCGCGCGGCTGCGTGCTGCGCTTACCGACGATCCGCTTGCCGCCTTCCGATCACCGTCAGGCGCAAGTGCCGCGGAAATCGAGATGCATCGGCAGTTTCTGATCAGTCAGCGTGCCGAACAGAGCGCAAAGCTTGCGGAGATCGAGCGCCAGCAGGGCCAGAAGGAAGCGGAGCGGGCGACCACCTCGGCCAGCGTCGCGAAACTCCAGGCGACGATACCGGTGCTCCAGGAGCGGGTCGACATTCGCAAGAACCTGGTCGACAAGGCCTTGGCTTCGAAGGTCGTCTATCTCTCCGAGTATCAGGAACTGGTCGGCCTCCAGCAGGATATGGTCCTGCAGCAGAGCCGGCTGCGCGAAGCCGATGCTGCGATCGCCTTGTTGAAGGAAACGAAGGAGAGGACCGCCGCGGAGTATCGGCGCACGACCTATGACGCACTCGCGAAAGCCGAACAGAAGGCGGCGAGCGCCGCGCAGGAGGTGGTCAAGGCGGAACGGCGTACGAAGCTCCAGCATCTGACCGCGCCGGTCGACGGTGTCGTGCAGCAGCTCGCCGTTCACACGGTGGGAGGAGTGGTGACGCCGGCGCAGGCACTCGCGGTCGTGGTTCCCAGCGAGAGCCAGCTCGAGATCGAGGCCATGCTCTCCAACCGCGATATCGGGTTCGTCCATCCCGGACAGAAGGCGGAGATCAAGATCGATACCTTCAATTTCACGCGCTATGGCCTGCTGCATGGGGATGTGCTCACCGTTTCGACGGATGCCATCACGCGCGACAGGCAGGGCGGCTCGAACGATCGGACGTCGGGAACGGCGCAAGGGAGCAGCGAGCCTAAAGGCCAGGAGCTGGAATATGCGGCGCGCGTTTCGCTCGACCGGACGCACATGCAGGTCGAGGACAAGCTTGTCAAACTCGGCCCCGGCATGGCGGTGACGGTGGAGATCAAGACCGGCGCACGCAGGATCATCAGCTACCTGCTCTCGCCGCTGGCGAGATACAAGCAGGAGTCGCTGCGGGAGCGTTAAGACAGGGAGCCGCTCCCGTCTCCCGATCGGCCCGGCTATTTGTACAGCCGTACCGCTGCGCCCGTCCTTGGGACCGTTCCCTTGCGGAGTAGACCGTCGACAGGAGGTACCGCCACGTGACTGGACTGGCGGACCAAGTGAGCGGTCGCGTCGAGATGCTCCGGTTCGGGGATCGCCCCGTGGCGCCTCACGATAGGAGCGCCGGCTTCATCGGCCCCCGGCGCGTGGTCATTTGCGGCCCGTACCTGCGATCCATGGTTCATTCCCCAGATCGCAGCCTGCGTCCGGTTCTGAACCCGTATCTTTCGTAGAATCGCCTTGACGTGGACTTTCACGGTCGCCTCGGCGATGTCGATCTTTCGAGCAATGCACTTGTTGGAATCGCCCTCGATGAGGCAGGCCAGGATTGCGTTTTCGCGCGGGGAAAGTTGGGGCGAGGTAGCGTTCTCTTGAGGGACAAGGGGCGCATGTTCATGTTGGGTGCGCTCCATCGTTTCTCGTTCGCGATTGCCGTCGAGAGCGAACGACAGGAATGCAGGCGGGAAGACCGTCTCGCCCATCGTCACCAGTTCAACCGATTTGATGAAGGCATCGCACGAATTGACGTTGACGAAGTAACCGCTGGCACCCGCACGAAATGCGGAGGCGAGCTCGACCGGCCGGTAATTGTCCGACACGATCGCAACGGGCGCGTTGGGATATCGGTCCTTCACATATCCGATTTCCGATACCGCATGATCGAAATCATCGCCGGTGTGAACGATGAGAAACATCAGTTGCTGAGCTTGAAGCGAGCTTGGCAAGTCCTCCGGGGACGACACCGATATCGGCATTCGAAAATTTGCTTCGTGCAATATTCTGGCAATGCCTTCTCTAATCAAAACGCTCTTTCCGATAAGAGCCACTTCGTAAGATTGATACCTCCTCATTGGGTCCTCCAGCCGACGCAATGACACACAACAGATACGCAACAAAAATAACGAAACGAAATTGAGTCTCACGAGAGACGACCAGCCATTTGTGGTTGGTCGTTTTCGCTCGGGCTGTAGATGTCCGGGTATATGTGGTTACTCCGACCGGACGCTTGCCCGGAACGTCATCGTCAAATCCATGGTTCCTATATTGTTTAAGCTTTTTAGAGTGTTAATCTCGAATTCAAGATCGCCTATATGTCGTTCGTTATAGACGCCGAGCGCGTCGGAGACACGCGGACCTTTAGCTGTCGGCGCGGCGCTATCTGAGATCGTGTGTTTGTTCGTCGTTTATGGGAGCTCGCTCATTGCAGATTGATCGCGAACTTCTTCCAGGCATTCAGTGCAAGTTGTGGGCGAAAGGCGGGCGCGCCAATCTACGGATTATATTGCATCGCAGCGCTGGCATCGTGTCAGAAGAAATTTCATCTGGCCCGGAAATAGGAGTATGCTCAGTGCGTTGATTGGGGGACCTCGGCGGAGGAGCGCCCAATGGCACGTACCAATGTCGTCATTGCACACCGACATCCGATTGTCCTGGAGGGGCTGAGCATGGTGCTCGGCGCCTTGGCTGATTTCAAGATCGTCGCATCTTGTGAGGATACTCCAAGCTGCATCGAAGCGATAAGTAACCTCGCTCCTGATATCGCGATCGTCGACCCCGCGATGCCCGAGTGTGCCGAGCTGTTGGTCTTTTCGTCGCACGCATCACAAAATCGTTTGCCGGAAAGTCATTCGACACATGTGATCATTTTTGGCTCGAGTGAAGATTGCGCGCTGGTGCTGGAAGCCGGACCCCCAACCTGCAGCATCATCCTGACAGACACGGAGCCAGAGGCGCTGGTCGGGTTCTTGCGGCGCATAGCCGGTGGCGACAGTTTGTCGCCACCGACGTCACCCGATCCTGTCGTGTCGCAAGAGGAGAGGGCGAATGCGGGCGACATGCTGGCAACGCTCACGGACCGCGAGCGCCAGATCATGCATCTGGTCTCCAAGGGATTGTCGAACAAGGAAATCGGGCGGCGGCTGAACATTGCCGACGGCACGATCAAGCAGCATCTTCACAACATCTTTCAAAAGCTCGAGGTCAGCAATCGGACGGTGCTCGCGGCCCTCGCCATCGCCCAATATGGTCGTGCGACGTGAATGGCGGCAGGATGCCCGCGAAGCTTTGTGGGTAGTCCGTTGGACCAGGGCGCTGATCCGGAATCGCAGCCCTCGTATCGGTTGGAACGTGCTTAATTCGACGCCTGCGGGTCTGGGTCGTTCGCGTTGCCCGCTGTCAGTAACTCGTCGCGGTTCATAGCGAACGGCTCCAGTGCGCCCCGCAGGGGTGTGCCACTGGGTTTCGGCATATTCAGAGCAGCGGCCCTGATCCTTTCCTGCCCTGCCCCCCAGCGATCAGGGCCGTTCTCTTTTCCCGGCCTGCCAGCAGGATTGCAGGCGCGGAAGTGCAGTCGCCGTTGTGCTTCCCGGACTGCAGCCGCAAGCTCTTCGCTCTCATGGCGCGCAAGCGCGATCACGCCGTAGTCGCCGGATGCGGCGAGCCTGCGCGCAATGGCAAGGCCGATCCCACGGCTGCCGCCGGTGACGAGGACGTTACGCATCGGTGCGCGCCAGTTTCCCTGCCGCCGTGACGTCGAGTCGCTCGACGAAGCGGATCATCGCGGGCACCTTCCACACCGCCAGGCGATCCCTGCATTGGCCAAGAATCTCCGCACGGATCGCCTCGTGGCGATTCTCATCGGTGCCGTTCGCGAGGATGACGTCGGCGACCACGATGGCACCCGTAATCGGGCTCTTGCGCGATTTCGCACGCGACATCTGAACCGAGGCGTGCCGGTTGATCACCGCCTCGACCTCTTCCGGATGCACCTTCAGCCCGCCGATGTTGATGATGCCGCCGCGCCGCCCGACGAAGTGGTATCGTTCGCCGCGCAGCTCGACCATGTCGCCGGTATCGACGAACCCCTCGGCGTCGACGAGCGGCGGCGCATCAGCCCCGACATAGGCGCGCGCCGTCCGCCGCGAACGGATCCGCAGCGAACCCTCGACCACTTTCATCTCCACGCCGCCTTGATTCCGGCCGATCAGGTGGGCGGGAAATCCCTCGCGCCCGTCGTCGACGCTGAAACCAACTCCGGCCTCGGTCGAGGCATAGGCGTGACCGATCGAGGCGTGCGGAAATGCCTGAGCCAGGCCATCGAGCACTGCCTGGTCGGCGATTTCGCCGGACAAGCGGACATAGCGCGGCGCGAAGTCGGCGGCCGCGCCGCTCATCAGGAGCTTGCGCCAGTGTGAAGGCGTTCCCGAAATGTGGGTGACGCCGCCCGCGCGCAGGCGTGCCACATGGGCCACGATGGCTTCGCCGGGCTCTGAAAGCACCATCGATCCGCCGCCGATCAAGGCGCGCAGGAAGATCTGCAGGCCGCCATAGCGACGGATGTCGTAGAACGTCGCCCAGGTCGCGCCGCGGCGGTGCGCAGGCCCGTCGGCGATGATGGCGCCCGCCAGTCCATCGAGCGTATGCCGGACGATCTTCGGCAGCCCCGACGTCCCCGAGGTCAGCATCAGCCATTCGGTCGCGTGGACGGCCTCGGGTTTCATGGCTTTGCCTGCGGGCAGGTCGATGCCGATGACAGCGCATTTTCCGGAGAGGTATTCGGATGGCGGGCGGTCAGTGACGATGGTGTCGATGCCGGCCTGCGCGACCAGGATCTGCAGGCGCTCCCAATCGACGTCGGGCGGGCAAAGGAGCATGCGGCGGGCTATTCCGTCGAGCTCGATCATGGCAAGTGCGGACAGCAGCTGTCTCGATGTTGCAAGCAGCACCGAGCGGCCGGCCAGCTCCCAGGACGACCCGCCGATCAGGCAGCTTTGCTCGATAAGGTCCGTCAGACGTACACTTTGCCGGGCATCGGAAATCGAGCGGTCCGCCGGACCCTCGTCGAGATACCGGCGCAGCGCCATGACCTCAGGCGGGGACATTCTCGTAGGCCCTGACAAACTCACCGAGGGTCGAGGGGAAGGTTGCGTCTTCGGCGACAGTGAAGGGGTCGATACCGAGCTCGTCCTCCAACCGCGCAACCAGGATGGCGAAGGCCAGTGAATCGAACCCGGTTTCGTTCAGGGTCAGGTCATCCTCAAGCGGGGGAAGCGTCAATTTCTGCTCCTCGGCAATCTGCTTCATCGCGGAGAAAATCTTCGTTCTGGCCAGCATGTTACACACCTCACATTTGCGGCTTCCGAGCAGACGTCACAGCTTGATTGCGCCCTCGGCGATGCGTGCGAAAACGGTCGGGTCGATCGAATGATAGTCGCCGGTCGCCGCATCACGGAAGAACAGCGGATCGTCCACCATCGAGGGATCGAATGCCTCGCGGATCAGCCGCTGCTTCTTCTTCCTGAAGGTGTCGGTCGTCTCGAGCGATGGGCACAACCTCACGAAAGCGGGAATTGCGTAAGGCGGCAGCCTGCGCGAAAGGTGCTCACGGAAGACACCGAAATCGAAATCCGGGTTCACCACCAGGGCCGCCATGCCGGCGCGGCCATCGGTCCCGTTCACCTCCACGCCATAGGTCGAGGCATCGAGTATGCCGGGGCAGGCCGTGATTGTGTCGTTCACCTCGCTGGTCGCGACGTTCTCGCCTTTCCACCGGAAGGTATCGCCCATGCGGTCGATGAAGTGCAGATAACCCTGCTCGTCGCGCATCATCAGATCGCCCGTGCGGAGCCAGGCATCACCCATAGCAAATACATTGCGCAAGATCTTTCGCGTGGTCTCCGCGGGATCCGTATAGCCCTCGAAACCCCAGCCGTCGCGACCGGCGTCGCCGATACGTCCTATGGCTTCTCCGGTCTCGCCGGGCGCGCAGGCGATGCAGAGCCCGTCGGTGTTCCGGACCGGGCTGCCGCTATCGGCATCGACCTTGATGATCGAGGCCGGAAAGCGATGTGCCAGAACGGGCGGGATGCGGCCAACCGTGCCCGGCTTTCCATCGACGTTGAAGAGCGAGAAATTGCCCTCGGTTGCGGCATAAAATTCGATGATTTGCGGAATCGCGAACCGGCTGGCAAACGTCTCCCAGATGTCGCCGCGCAATCCGTTGCCGACAGCCAGGCGCAGGCGGTGTCGCGCCTCTTGTTTGGACGCCGGCGCCTTCAGCAGGTAGCGGCAGAGTTCGCCAATATACTGGAAGACGGTGCAGTCGAAGCGCACGACGTCGTCCCAGAATCTGCCGGCGGAGAACTTCTCGGCGATCACGACCGAGCCGCCCGCGAAGAGCATGCTGCAGGGGGCTGAGACACCGCCCACGGAGTGATGGAGCGGGAGGCAATCGTAGAGACGATCGTCGATCGACGCATCTGTCAGTCCGGCAAACCAGCCACCCCAGGCGAGAACGCGGCGGTGACTGACATTCGCAGCTTTCGGGAGGCCCGTGGTGCCCGAGGTGTAGATGAGGAGTGCGCGTCGGTCGATAGTGACGTCGCCGCGCTCTGCGGACGACAGCGGTCGCGGCTCGAAGGCGGCGAGCGCGGCGTCCAGATCGTGGCCCGAAGCATCCGCGCCGAGGGTCCAGCATGTCGGCGCGCCACGCAGATGGGGGCGCGCGCTCTCGAACGCGTCCGCGCACTCCGCCGCGAGGATGAGGTGATCGGCATGAGCGACGTCGATACAATGCGCGAGCGATGGACCGACGAGCCTGGTGTTGATCAGCGCCACGGTTCCGCCAACGCTGCTGATACCCAGCCAGCAGGCGAGGTAGTCCGGCCGGTTCGGCATCAGCAGGCAGACGGTGCCGCCGGCCTGGAGGCCGAGGTCCCGCGCCCAACGCGCACAGCGGTTGATCCGTTCGGCGAGTTCCCGATAGGTGAAGGACTGACCATGCCCGAGTAGGGCGGGACGATCGGGCTGGCGCCGGGCCCAGTCCTCGACGATATCGGCGAACAGGTGGTGGGCCTGGGTCTCCGGCCGTGCGGTTAGAGCGATGGCTTTCAGCCAACTCTTGGCGGCGGAGCGTCTGCGTGGCGGAGCGTCCCCTCTCATCGCCGGCTCGGCGTGCGCGCGTACCCGTTCGATGCGGCTCGCCTCGTTGTCGAAGCAGTAGCTTTGTTCAACCGGCTTCATCCCGACCCGGATCCGAGCTGATTGAGAATCATCCGCTCCATCGCCTTCACCGATTGAAAATTTTCGGGCGTGATCTCGAGTTGGGGGAGGATGAGATCGAACTCGGCTTCGACCTTGAGCATCAACTCGACCATGCCCATCGAGCTCAATCCAATGTCCACCAGTCGCGACTCCGGATGGACATCGGCCACGATCTCGTTCTGCTGAAGGACGTTCCTGACGACCGACAGAACGCGGTTCTGAACGTTGACGGCAAAGCTGTGCATGTCAGCCGGTCTCCTGCCGCGGCCAAGCGTGATCACAATGGATGCGACGATACCCAAACGTTGCCTTGGTCAATAGCTCTGCTTCGGAGGTACCTCGCCCGGGACTGGAAGCCTCCTGATACCCACTTCTGCGCCAACGACGCGGTAGGGGAAGTGAGCTAGTTGTCGGGTTCGAGAAGAGATCTCCTCAATCTGTCTCGCATCGACTGGTCATGAAAACCATGAGACGGGAGGCCCGGCCCATGACTGTGCAGGAAGTCCAGTTCCGCGATGTCGCCAAGCAAATCGGGCGAATAGCGTTCTCTCCCGACAACTCCTCTTTCCGGCAGCGAACGGCAAAGGTCGCGGAAGTCGCTGCGGCAGAGGCCGATACGGTCGATCGCGCGGCGTGCTTCCCTCGGAAGGCGATCGACGCGGCGCGCAAGGAGAGACTGCTCGGGGCTCAGATTCCGATCGAGTACGGCGGAGGCGGGGCGTCGATCTCCGAGGTCGCCGACATGTGCTATACGCTCGGCCGCGCCTGCGCTTCGGTCGGGATGATCTTCGCGATGCATCAGACCAAGATTGCGTGCCTGGTTCGTCACGGCGCCGGCAGTGGCTGGCACGAGAATCTCATGCGCCGCGTGGCTGCCGAGCAATTGCTGCTGGCATCGTCGACCACGGAAGGCCAGAACGGTGGCAACATACGCTTCAGCTCGGCTGCCGTGGAGCACGCAGGCACCGAGATTTCGTTGGTGCGGGACGCGACGGTGATTTCGTATGGCGCGGAGGCGGACGGTATCATCACCATTGCCCGCCGCTCCGACGACGCCGCCGGATCCGATCAGGTGCTGCTGGCCATCACCCGTGATGACTATACGCTGGAGCGCACCCTCGAGTGGGAGACGCTCGGCATGCGCGGGACCTGCAGTGCCGGCTTCAAGCTGAGTTTCAAGGGAGCTGCGGAACAGATATTCCCGGTGGCGTACGACAAAATCCATGCGCAGACGATGACACCCGTCGCCCATCTGTGCTGGTCGTCGGTGTGGGCGGGAATCGCGGCAGCCGCGGTGGACCGGGCGCAACTCTTCGTCCGCAAGGCTGCCCGCGGGTCGGGCGGCAACATGCCGCCCGGTGCGACGCACTACACCGCTGCCAGGATGAGCCTGACCAAATTGCGCGCCGTGATCGCGGCGTGTCTCCAGTCCTATGAAGCGCGCGAACGCGATGTGCGCGCAATCTCGTCCGTCGATTTCCAATCCTCGATCAATCTTCTCAAGGTGGAGGCTTCCGAGCTCGCGGTCGCGACCGTCATGCACGCGATGCGTACCTGCGGCCTGTCGGGATACCGCAACGACACCGACGTGAGCATCGGCCGCCACCTGCGAGACGTGCTTTCCGCTCCGATCATGATCAACAATGATCGCATCCTCGCCAGCATGGGTAGCGCCACGCTGATGAGCGCGGTTCCGGAGTCTCTGTGCGATTGATGTTTTTCTGAAAGGAAGGGGCCGATGAAGGTCGCCATCGTTCAAGCGCCGGCGGACGCCGATCCGCTTACGGCCGATCCGTTGGACCATCTTGCCGACACGCTGTTCCATGAGATGGGCTCGCCCGGCGTCTATGGCCGCACCGCACTCTACGAAGACGTCGTGGAGCGAATTGCGGCGGTGATCTCGCGGAATCGCGAGCCGGACACCGAGGTGATGCGTTTTCCGCCCGTCATGAATCGCGCCCAGCTCGAGAAGTCCGGCTACCTGAAAAGCTTTCCCAATCTCCTCGGCTGCGTCTGTGGCTTGCACGGGTTGGATAGCGAGATCGACGCGGCGGTCAGTCGCTTCGATGCCGGCGGTGACTGGACCGCGTCGCTGTCACCGGCGGATCTCGTTCTGTCGCCGGCCGCCTGCTATCCGGTCTATCCGATCGCCGCGAGCCGAGGACCCGTGCCGCCGGGCGGCTGGCGCTTCGACGTGGCCGCCGATTGTTTCCGTCGCGAACCCTCACGCCATCTCGACCGGCTGCAGTCCTTCCGGATGCGCGAATTCGTCTGCATCGGCAGTGCTGATCTCGTCTCGGGATTCCGGGAGCGCTGGATCATACGCGCGCAGAAGATCGCCCGGGATCTCGGGCTGACCTTCAGGATCGACCATGCCAACGACCCGTTCTTCGGCCGGGTTGGGCAGATGATGGCGGTGAGCCAGAAGCAGCTGTCGCTCAAGTTCGAATTGCTGGTGCCGCTGCGCTCCGAGGAGCGGCCGACCGCCTGCATGAGCTTCAACTACCACCGGAATCATTTCGGCACGACCTGGGGCATCGTCGACGCCGCATCCGAGCCGGCCCACACGGCCTGCGTGGCCTTCGGAATGGACCGTCTCGCCGTCGCCATGTTCCATACCCACGGCAAAGACGTCGACCTGTGGCCGATCGCGGTGCGCGACCTGCTGGGCTTCCCGCAGGCCGACCGCCGGCCGACTTCGACAATCGAGGAGTTGCGATGCGCCAAGGAAGTCGGGAGCTAGCCCGGGACCGGAGAGCCGTAGGGCCGGCGACCATGCGACGAGAAACTCTCGCGGTCCACGGCGGCTTCGAAAGCGACCCGGCAACCAAAGCCGTTGCCGTGCCGATCTACCAGACCGCCTCCTATGTGTTCGACAGCGCCGATCATGGAGCTGCGCTCTTCAATCTCGAGGTGGACGGTTTCCGTTACACCCGGATCGGAAATCCCACCAACGCCGTGCTGGAGAAGCGCGTCGCCGCGCTCGAAGGAGGCATCGAGGCACTCAGCGTTGCCTGCGGTCAGGCCGCCGTGAACTATGCGATCGTCAACATCGCGGAGATGGGGTCCAACGTCGTCTCGGTGCCGCAGCTCTACGGCACCACGCATACGCTGTTCGCCCACATCCTGCCGCGGCAGGGCATTACGGTCCGCTTTTCGGAAGACGACCGGCCGGAGAGCGTCGCCAGACTCATCGACGACGATACACGAGCCGTGTTCTGCGAGAGCGTCGGCAATCCGGCCGGAAACGTCTGCGACATCGAGGCGATGGCCGATGTCGCGCACCGGCGAGGCGTCCCGCTGATCGTCGACAACACCGTGCCGACGCCGATCCTGCTCCGGCCGATCGAGTACGGTGCGGACATCGTCGTGGAGTCGCTGACGAAATTCATGGGCGGGCACGGCACGACGCTCGGTGGAATTATCGTCGACGGCGGCAGGTTCCCGTGGGCGGAGCATCGCCGGCGCTTCCCGATGATGAACGAGCCGGAGAAATCGTACCACGGATTGGTCTTTACCGAGCGTTACGGTGCCGCCGCCTACATTGCGCGTTGCCGCGCCGTCTCTCAAAGGACCACCGGCGCCGTCCTGGCGCCGATGAACGCTTTCCTGCTGCTTCAGGGCATTGAGACCGTCGCCCTCCGGATCGAGCGGCACGTGGAGAACGGCGAGAAGGTCGCACAATTCCTGCGTCATGACCGTCGCGTCGGATGGGTGAATTATGCGGGCTTTGACGACAATCCCTATTTTGCGCTGGCGCAGAAATATCTGGCCGGTCGGGCATGTTCGCTGCTGACTTTTGGTGTGGCTGGAGGATTCGAAGCAGGCAAGAGATTTTACGACAGGCTGAATCTCTGCAAGCGGCTGGTCAACATCGGCGATGCGAAGACGCTCGCCTGCCATCCCGCATCGACAACGCACCGGCAAATGTCGGTCGAGGAACAGCACAAGGCCGGCGTACGACCGGAGATGATCAGGCTGAGCGTTGGAATTGAGCACATCGACGACATCCTCGCGGATCTCGACCAGGCCCTCGGCGCCGCGAACTGATGCTTCGTCAAGCATAGAGGCATTCGAATGACTGTCCTGATCGACGTCGAGTCGCATGAGCACCATCTCTTTTCGAGAGCGTCGGGCGCCGCCGATGCGAAGGCCGCCCCGGGAAGGCGGGAGGAATATCTCGACATCGGGCTCATCAACAACATGGCGGATGCAGCCTTGATGTCGACCGAGCGCCAGCTCTTCGACCTGCTCGATGCCGCCGCCGGACGGCTTTGCGTCAGGCTGCATTTCTACACGATGGACACGACGCCCCGTTCGGAATGGGGACGCGATTACGTGCGTCGATACTATCGTGGCATGGGCGATCTGCTGAACGGACGTCTGGATGGCGTGATCGTGACGGGTGCCGAACCCCGGGCCGCCTGCCTGACGGAAGAGCCATATTGGAACACCTTCACCGAGATCGCGGATTGGGCGACGGAGAATACCGTGTCGTCGATATTTTCCTGCCTGGCCGTCCACGGGGCGGTGTTGCATCTGGACGGCATTCCGCGCCACAAGCTGCCTGCCAAATGCTTTGGCGTCTTCGCTCAAACGAAGACGCGGCATCATCCGTTGATGCAGGACGTGCCGCGGACCTTCCGAATACCCCACGCCCGGTGGAACGAAGTGCAGGAGGAGGATCTCTCGGACTGCGGATACGCCGTTCTCACCTGGTCGACGGAGGCCGGGGCGGACTGCTTCGTCAAGCCGCAGAAGAAGAGCCTTTTCGTCCATTTCCAGGGGCACCCGGAATACGAAACCCAGAGCCTGCTGGGTGAATTTCGACGGGATATGGGACGCTTTCTCCGGGGGGAGAACGAAGTCTGTCCGACGATACCGCGGGGGTATCTGAACGAGGGCGCCGAAGAGATCCTGATCGCTTTCCGACAGAAAGCCCTTTCCGGCAGACAGCCGGAGCTCTTTGCCGACTTTCCGGTCGATCGGCTGGCGAAGGACCTGAGCAACGTCTGGCGTCTGCCGGCCCAGCGCATTTACCGCAACTGGTTGCTGTACCTGGCGTCGCAGCGCGCCGGCCGTTCAAAGTCATCGGGAGCGCGAGACGAACCCCTCTCTGCGGCACGGCGCCACGGACGCAGGTTGGTTGCCGCTCGATCGGCTCATCCGGCGCGTGCACAGGCGCGGTGACCAAAAAGCGACCCGGGTGCCGCGGGTGAAAGTTCGAACATGATCCGATGTCGTGAGATAGAAGTCGTCGATCTCGACGCCATCGCCGATCTCTTGGCAAACGGCTTTCCGGTCCGTCCGCGCGACTACTGGATCGATGGTCTCCGACGCCTGGCCGTGCGCGAGACGCCCGACAGTTTCCCGCGCTTTGGCTATATGCTCGAGCATGACCGGACACCGGTTGGTGCTCTGCTCCTGATCCACACCGCCAAGTGCGATGGTGGAAATATCTCGATCCGGTGCAATCTCTCCAGCTGGTATGTGGAGCCAGCCTATCGCAGCTACGCACCGATGATGACCAAGGTCGCGCAACGTCATAAGGACGTGACTTACGTCAACATCAGCCCGGCGCAATGGACGTGGGACGCCATCGAAGCGCAGGGGTTCCGCCGCTATTGCGCCGGCCTGTTCTTTTCCTTCCCGGCCGTATCGCGACCTCCCAAGGATATGCGCGTGGAGGTCGTCCGGCAGGATACGCAGGCTATTGACGGATTGTCGAACTCCGATGCCGCCTTGCTTGCACGCCACGCGTTCTACGGCTGTCTCGTCCTGGTGTGCCGTGCCGCTGATGGCCGCGCCTTTCCGTTCGTTCTGCAGCCGATGCGACTAGGCCGCGTCAGCTTGCCCTCGATGCAGATGATCTATTGCGCCGATGTGGCCGACTATATCGCGTGCGCCGGCACCATCGGTCGTTTCTTGGTTCGACGTGGTTGGATATCGGTTGCTCTCGACGCCAATGGTCCCGTGACCGGCCTCGTCGGTATCTATAGGGAGCCGATCGGTCGCAAATACTTCAAAGGTCCGCATTGCCCCCGGCTTGCCGATTTGTCGGATTCTGAGCTGGTGATCTATGGGCCATGACCAGGGCTAAGCACCACTGCCCGCATGCAGGCGCCTATCTGGGAATTGTCAGTGGGCGTGCCTTCGGACCTGGCGGATTGGCTACGACGCTCACTGGTCTGCTTACTTTTTGAGGGTAAGATGGAATAGGCAAGCTCGGAGCCGAGCGCAGCCCAATTCCACGCGTGTGCCCAGCTTCGTCCGTCGTCATGGGCCGCGTCGCCGAATGATACTAAAAGTATCAAAATTGGAGTGAGGGTGTCAATACCAAAAGTATCAATTCGCCAAATCAAGGCGGCGCGTGCCCTCTTGAATTGGAGCCAGGACGATTTGGCTATGCACTCCCAGGTGTCGTTACCCACCATCAAGCGTTTGGAAGCTAGCGACGGCGACGTGGGCGGTCGTCCCGAGACCCAGGAAGCTATTGTCGCGGCCCTGCAAAAAGGCGGGATCGAGTTCATCCCGGAAAATGGCGGCGGAGCGGGAATTCGCCTGACGAAACCCGGCAATTCATAGGTCAGCGGGGTGCCAACGGGGCCAGCCAGTCCCCCTTGGTCAGAGCGGGTCAGTAACGAAAATCGTCGCTCGCTATGACCGACTAACCGCGACGGCGGGTTATCCGGACAGCGCGGGAGAAGTATTGCGCTTCAGCGCGCGCATTCGGCACGATTTGTCCGAGCGGGCACTGAAACGACTGCATTGTCCCGACCCTCCAGGCTGAATACGAAGGGTCTTTTCCCTTCACCCCCTCCAAATCCCCACGGCATTTCCGAGAGTTGACCGCAGCGGCCGTTCTGTCAAAGAAGGACGTCACATCGAGGGCTGCCGCGAATGGGCGGGCGGCCCGCGCGGTCAGCGGGAGTTAAGGGTTCATATGTCTGAGCGGATCGCTCTCATCACCGGCGTTACGGGGCAGGACGGCGCCTATCTCGCCGAATATCTGCTGTCGCTCGGCTATGTCGTGCACGGCATCAAGCGGCGTTCGTCCTCGTTCAACACCGCGCGCGTCGATCATCTCTACCAGGACCCGCATGTCGGCAACGTGCCGTTCCTGATGCACTATGGCGACATGACGGATTCGACCAATCTGATCCGCCTGGTGCAGCAGATCCGCCCCACCGAGATCTACAATCTCGCGGCCCAGAGCCACGTCGCCGTCAGCTTCGAGAGCCCGGAATACACGGCGAACGCCGATGCGATCGGCGTGCTGCGCCTGCTGGAAGCCATCCGCATCCTCGGCATGGAGAAAGAGACGCGGTTCTACCAGGCCTCGACCTCCGAGCTCTATGGCCTGGTGCAGGAGATCCCGCAGAAGGAGACGACGCCGTTCTATCCGCGCTCCCCTTACGGCGTCGCCAAGCTCTATGGCTACTGGATCACGGTGAACTACCGCGAGGCCTACGGCATGTTCGCCTCCAACGGCATCCTGTTCAACCACGAGAGCCCGATCCGCGGCGAGACCTTCGTCACCCGCAAGATCACGCGTGGCGTGTCGCGCATCGAGGTCGGTCTGGAAGACACGCTCTATCTCGGCAATCTCGAGGCCAAGCGCGACTGGGGCCATGCCAGGGATTACGTCGAGGGCATGCACAAGATCCTGCAAGCGGACAAGCCCGATGACTTCGTGCTCGCCACCGGCGAGATGCATTCGGTGCGCGAGATGGTCGAATTGTCGTTCGCGCAGGTCGGCCGCCGCATCGCCTGGCGCGGCAAGGGCGTCGAGGAGACCGGCATCGACGAGACGAGCGGCAAGACCGTCGTGAAGGTCGATCCGACCTATTTCCGCCCGACCGAAGTCGATCTCCTGATCGGCGACGCCAGCAAGGCGCGCGAGGTGCTCGGCTGGAAGCCGAAGCGGAGCTTTGCCGAGCTCGTCGCCGAGATGATGGCGAGCGATCTGGCCGAGGCAAAGCGGGACGCGGGCGATGGCAAACGCAGCATTTGAGCTGAAGGGCAAAAGCGTCTACGTCGCCGGCCATCGCGGCATGGTCGGCAGCGCACTCGTGCGCCGGCTTGAACGCGAGGACGTCGAGCTCGTCACCGTGGCGAGGGGCGAGCTCGATCTCTGCAATCAGGCGGCCGTGTTCGACTGGTTCGCGAAGGTGCGGCCGCAGGTGATCTTCCTTGCCGCCGCCAAGGTCGGCGGCATCGTCGCCAACAACACGCTGCGCGCCGAGTTCATCTACGACAACATCGCCATCGCCGCGAACGTGATCCAGGCCGCGCATCAGAACGGCGCCGAGAAGCTGATGTTTCTGGGCTCGTCCTGCATCTATCCGAAGCTGGCGCCGCAGCCGCTGCGCGAGGACTCGGTCTTGACCGGCCCGCTGGAGCCGACCAACGAGCCCTATGCGATCGCCAAGATCGCGGGGATCAAGATGGTCGAGGCCTATCGCAGCCAGTACGGATGCGACTTCATCAGCGTGATGCCGACCAATCTCTACGGTCCCGGCGACAATTATCACCCTGAAATGAGCCACGTCGTCGCCGCCCTGATCCGGCGCTTCCATGAAGCCAAGGTTTCGGGCGCGAAGAACGTCGTGGTGTGGGGCACCGGCACGCCGCGGCGCGAGTTCCTCTATGTCGACGACATGGCCGATGCCTGCGTGCACCTGATGAAGACCTATTCCAGCCCGGAACTGGTCAACATCGGCACCGGCGAGGACATCGCCATCGCCGAATTCGCGCGCGTGGTGGCCGACACCGTCGGCTATAGCGGGGAGATCAGCTTCGACACGTCGCGGCCCGACGGCACCCCGCGCAAGCTGCTCGACGTCAGCCGCCTCGACAAGCTCGGCTGGCGCGCGACGACCTCGCTTCACGATGGCTTGAAGCGCGCATATGCGGCCTATCAGGTCGAGGCGCCCGGGGCCGTGCAGAAGTAGGAACCTTCGCTGCAAGCGCGAGTTGGCCGGTCGGGGAGGGCGAAAGCCACACGAGGCCAATCGTGCAAGACATCGTGCGCGCGCGCTCCACCGCGCAAATCGCGGGCCATCCGATTCATCCGATGCTGGTGCCGATTCCGGTCGCGTGCGCCAGCGATAGAGCGTGAATTCGAGCGACTGGAGGAGGAGACCATGGGCCTTGCTCAATACGCGATCGTGCCGGTGCAGGACGAATGGGGCGTGTTGCACGACGGCGACGTCAAGAGCCGATATGCAACCAAGGAAGCCGCCTTCGAGTCGGCGGTCGCTGCAGCGTCCCTGGCCTTGCGCGAGGGCCACGAGGTCCATGTCAGCGTGCCCGGCCGCGAGGCCGGTGAGAACGCACTCGGCGTCTAGCACGATCACACGATCAGCCGGCCGCGCCGCGCGGCAATTCCGATCGTGACCTCGGCGCCCGCGTTGAAGTCGAGGCGGTCGGCCTCGACGCCGTCGCTGAAGATGACGCCGTTTTCCGCCATCAGGGAACGGATGCGCAATTGATCCTCGGACGCGAGCCGGCCGCAGACGAGATTGGTCTGCGAGTGGCGGCTCGGAAAGGGCTCGCGCACGGCGAAGCGCAGCTCTGCGGCATCCCAGGGCAGGGCGTCGTAACTGGCCGGCGGGGAGGGCTGGCCGAAACTGCCGGCGATTGCCAGCGAGCCGGTCACGATGCTCTTGAACCAGGCGGTCGACCCGAGCCCGGTCGAGACGATCAGCCCGCTCGAGGACTGCCGCTCCGTCGTCCCGCCGGCCGCGATCTCGTAGACTGCGGAGACATGCGTGCGTGCGCCGACGAACAGGTCGTTCACGGCGTGCAGCACATGGCCGTCGGAGAGCCGCGCCTCCGCCATCGTCACGGCCTGGCTGTCGCGCTTCTCTGCGGCGACATCAGGCAGGAGCTTTGCGAGGTCGCGCGGCGCGAAGGGCAGCAGAATGCCGTCATGGCGCGCGGGGTCCGGATTGACCCCGATCAGCGGATGGCCGTCGAGATATTTCATGGTGTTGGCGACAACACCGTCCTGGCCCAGCGCAACCACGATGTCGTCGGGCGCGAAGATGAAGTTGGGCAGGAAGCCGCGCTCGATCATTTGATAGCGTCCCCATTGCTCCAGCACCTGCAGCGTCGTGTGACGCTGCGCATGGTAGACCTCGTGCTCGCGCTCGTAGTCGGAGAAGTCGGCGCCGAGATGCTCGACATAGAACCGCGCCTGCGCCGGCGTCAGGTAACGCGCAATCAGGTCCTCGAGCCTGGTCCTGCGCGTCACCAGCACGATCTTGCGGTCATTGGCGGCGGCCATTGCCGGCCTCCGTCGGCTTCGGCTTCTCCATCAACTGGCTGAGCAGGTCCGGAGAGACGTTGAGCTGGCCGATCTTCTCGGCCTTTTCGGCGATGCCGGTGAAGGCCTGCGCGATCAGCTGCCCCGGCTGCATGCCGGACGCGGCGAGCGCCTGGATCACGCGGGTGTCGACGCCCTCGAAGATCTTCATCAGCGCCCCGACCCGATAGGCTTCCGCGTCGGCCAGCGTCCTGGTGTTCTCGGCGTTGAGGCCGACGAAATCCTTGCGCTTGCCTTCCAGCACGATGTCCGCGGCCATGCCGGCCTGGCGCAGTTCGTTGCGCTTGGCGGCGACGCTCGCCTCGGCGTCCATCTGGGTCTCGCGGATCGACCGCTTCTTCTGCTCGACCGCGATCTCGGTGTCGAGCTCGCTTTCGCGAATGGCGCGCTCCTGCTCGACGGCGAAATTGCGCCGGGCGAAGATCGCTTCGTCCGCAGTCTTTAGGATCGCCTCGCGCGCTTCCGCTTCCAGCGCCTTCGCGGTGTCGGGCGTCGGCTTGATGCCGCGAATGGACACGCCGAGGATCTCGAGACCGAGCGCGGCGATGTCCGTGCGCGCCCGCAAGCCCGTCGCGATGATGTCGGCGATGCGGTCGGAAGACTGCAGCGCATCCTTCAGCGTCAGTTCCTTGATCGCCTGCTGGGCGAGGACCTCGACCGTGCCGAGGATGCGCTGCGGCAGCTTTTCGGGATCGTCGGTCTCGTAGGTCCTGCCGTCGGCCTTCAGGGTGAAGTCGAGCATCGCGGCGGCCTTCTTCGGCTCGTTGATGCGGTAGGTGACGTGGCCCTGCACCGTCAGCGTCTGAAAGTCGCGCGCGATCTGCTGGAAGATGAAGGATGCGTCGCGGCTGCCGATCGGCACGGCGACGAGCATTGTCACCGGCGCGTAGTAGAGCGCGGACAGGCCGGCGCCCTCGGCGACGACAGCGCCCGCGCGATACTTCATCAGATAGGTGGTGGGCTGGGCCTTGATGAACCTGACGCCAAACATGGCTTTCTCCGTAGGGTCCTTAATAAGTGTGCCTGAGCAACTAAGTAAGTTGGACTGTACAACTAACTATGCTACTGTCAAGGCCCAAGCAGCGGAGTTGGCAATGGCAGGCGAGACCCGAAGCAAAGACCTTGGAAAGTCAGGGCAATTGGACTTTCCGCGGCCCCTGACCACGGTCGACGTCGTGATTTTTGCGATTTCGGGCGACAGCCTCCAGGTGTTGCTGGTGCAACGCCCGGCAAACGAGGGCGAGCCGTTTCCACTGGCGTGGGCGCTGCCGGGCGGCTTCGTCGACGTCGCCAAGGACCGGGATCTCGCGGCCTGCGCGGCGCGCAAGCTCAAGGAGAAGACCGGCGTCACGAGCCCTTATCTCGAGCAGCTCGGAAGCTGGGGCAGTGCGACGCGCGACCCGCGCGGCTGGTCGGCGACGCACGCCTATTTCGCGCTGATCCCGGACGAGGCGGGCGCGCTCGCGCCCGATGCGCGCTGGTTTCCGATTCCTGGAGGCAGGCACAAGGACAAGCTCGCCTTCGACCACGGCGACATCCTGGCAACGGCCGTTCAGCGCCTGCGCAACAAGGTGGAGTACACCTCTCTGCCGGCCTATCTGATGCCGGCGGAATTCACGCTGCCGGACTTGCAGCGCGTCTACGAGATCGTGCTCGACCGCCCCCTCGAGAAGAGTGCGTTCCGGACGCGGATCCTGTCGGCCGACATGATCGAGCCGGTGGCGAAGATGCGGCGCGGCCCCAACCGTCCGGCGCAGCTCTATCGCCTGAAGAAGGGCAGGGAGCCCGTGTATTTCGTGCGGACGTTCAACCCGCCGGAGTGATGTCGCGATGGCATGCCCTGCTGGGTGCGAGCATGACGCCGAAGGCAGGAGGAGAGCCGAACACAGTCTGGCTTTACTTCCGCTTTCGCTGCGCCGCGGCCGTGACTGCACTTGTTGCTGCTGGGGTCGCTGTTTGTTCCCATTCAACAGTGGGCGCTGGCCTGTTTTAACTCCTAGTGGCCCAAATTGAATTTCGCAGTGGCCTGATTTGGCTAGCAACCAAAACGGAATGGGCGCATTGTCGCCGCATCACCGGCTTCGGCTTTGCCCGTAGGCGGCGGTGGCTGAGAGACTGTTAGCGCTCCCGCCAGCAAGGCAGAGGAGCGGCCGATGTCCGAGCCGACCAATCACGAACTGATCGATTCTCTTTGGCGTAAGGCCTCTACGGACGCAGAGCTGATAGGCCACGCCCGGGAGCAAATCGAGCGCAGTCTGAAACTGCTACGCCAGCCGATGCCGTCAACTTTCGTAGGGGAACAGCGCCTCCCGCCTGACCCTAGTCGTTAGGTTGCCGGCAGCGTGCAACAAGTGCGATGCAATAGACTTGGCCATCGCCCGGTATCGAAGGCTAAAGACCCTGGTACTCGATCAGCAGATGAATGATGCGCCGGACCACCTGCTCGAAAAGTTGGCGGTGGAGAAGCTGGCACTCCATCCTAAAGAGTAAGGCCGGGCTTGAACTAGATCAGAAACTCCCCGCCCTTACGGCGGCCTCCAGAGTGACAGCGCGACTTCTGATTTTTTCCCTTTACCCTAAGTTGTTCTTCGGAAACTTGGCCCAAGTTACAATCGTTCCAATGGGGGGAACGACCGCTATGGACTACCGCGCTTATGCCCTCGACGATGAAGGTCACATTATTGCCGTTCACGAGTTTGATTGCTCCTCTGACGAGGAGGCAAAGCAGACGGTCGCAAGGATGCTGGACGGGCATGACTTGGAGGTCTGGCAACTTAATCGGCGCATCGCCGTCTTGAGGCGCCACACAAGGCATTGAGGCCGCCTCAACAGACGGCCTTCTTAGGAACCCTGATGAGCATGGCTAACTTAACATGCTTCTGACCGCCTTGGAGGCGTCAAAATGCTTACAGCTGCAATCTGCGACGAGGCCGCACAACACTACAAAGCACTTTCCGAACTAGCAGGTATTTCCGTCGCGCGATCGTCCGTTTTGAAGAACATAGCGAGGAGCTTCAGTGGTTTGTCGACTCAATTAGATCGGTTGGCTGCACTCACGAGGGACGAAAAGCGACGAAGCTAAGGCTGCTTCAATTGGCGGCCTCTTTCATTTCACCCCACATTGATTCCGCTGCTCGCCCCTAGGAGACGTAGCGTCCAGCCTTGGCGCAGGTCGTAGGGGCGATTGTATTCGCGGCAGGCTGTCGCGGCTTGTCATTCCCCTGACCGGAAATCTATGCCTCGGAGCACGATGCCGGGTGGCGTGCCTTCAAACTCTGCGGCGCTGTACTTGCTCACGGCGCGTGCTTCGATGCGGTCTCGTAGACGGGCGAATTGGGCTTCCCGCTGCTCGGGCCTGACTTGCGGGCCATGTTCGAGATAGTCCATGGCGGAGGTCGAGATCGCGCAAGTAATCTCCCTGGCGCCGTCGTGCATCGAGAACCGGACGATCATCCGATCGTATTCGTGGCCCATAAAGCGGCCGCTGGTCAATGTCATGGCCTACTCCGTTACGTGATTGCTCGTTTGCACGGTCCTGCCTGTTGGCACAATCGTGCCTCAGAACATCATCGGCGCCGGCCACTCGCCTTTTACCGGTGGCGTGGAGTGCGGCGCGTGTCGAAGTGCAGGCGTCCGTCGTTCGCTTCAGGCGTCACCGGACAGCCGAACGAAGTCGTCGAGCAGCGCCGCGACCAGCGCGCGGTGACGCGTATCTTCGGCCGGCAGACTCGCAGCATAGAGGTTGAGCAGATGACGCGCCTTCACCGCGGCCTCAGGCCAGGACGCAGCGGGCACCGTCATCATCCGGTTTTCCAGATCCGCCTCGCGCTCGCGCAGCTCCCTTACGTGGGCCTCGACCTCGGCCAGCGCGCGGCGCAAGTCAGTCGCCGTCTGCGCGGCCATGCCACGGTGCTTATCGAGATCCACCGGTTGCTCAGTCAATGGCGATACTCGCGTCTGCAGCTTGCGCGTTCGCAAGGTCGACCGAGCCGATCGACAGCATCTCCATGGTGCCGCCCGCGCCTTCGGCGGGCACGGTAATCATCGTCGCAATACGGCGATAGGCGGCGAAGGTAAGGCCCTCGATCGTCTCCTCGTCAGTGACGACCTCATAGACGCCCGCGGGCAGGACGCGGTCGATACCGCGCATGTTGAACGGATGCCTGAACGTGACGGTTTCTCGCCGCGAACGGATGGTCATGCACGCCTGCCTTTCGCAAGTGAAGCCCCAACCGATACTGGCAGTCGCGACCATGCGCCGCTAGCGCGGCAATAGCCAGCACTATCGTGACCCGCTTGCAGACGAAGATGTCACAGCGGCGCGGCACCCGCGCAGCACTTAACGCTCGCTATTGGACCGGCAAGGGCGTAGGGTCGCTAGCATCACCGCACCTATCAACGGCTTCGACCGGTGACCGAGGGTCATGTGTGCTCCCGCCGAAGGCTTCGCAGGAGCGTTCGATGTTCCGTGGTCGCATCTCGGAATGGATCGTGCCGCCGGTGATTATTCCGCTGTTCCTGTTACTTCTCGTATTTGCGGCCGCCATCTTCAATGGCTAGAGCAACACGCGTGCCGTATCTGGTCAGTGGAACCAACGAATATGGCAGCTCCAATCTCGGTCGCGGTACCGTGAAGGTCGCGCTGCGCCTCGCGCGAAAATTGCTGCGCGAAGGCTACATGGACGTCGGGGTCTGCACTCCGCGTGGACGGGTGCTGCAGTCTAACGAACTCGAGGGACTCGAGCCGTCAAAGGAGAGCGACATGGCGAAGGGTCAGCAACGCGGCAATCGCGAAGCCAAGAAGCCGAAGAAGGAAAAGGCGAAGGTGATCGCTGCGGCACCGAGCCGGAAGGATGCCGCTTGGCAGCCTGATTTCGGGCCCGCAAAGAAGAAGTAGCAGAGACCTGACACCCAGCAAGTGGGGTCGGAAGTGGTCTCATGGTCCTAGCAACGCCCTTTCGAACATGCGCCCGGCAAAACGTGATCGAGGAGATATCAATAGAACGGACTTCAGCATGACAATAGCTCCAACAGGTACATGGACGGCCGGGCTTTTCCTCGCATTGATGTTCGGTGCGACGCCAGCGGCTGTCGCGGCGGAGCCGAACTGCCGTGCGATCGAAAGCACCAGCGCGCGCCTCTCCTGTTACGACGCGGCGTTTCCTCCAAAAACGAGAAAGCCAGCCGAGACCAGTATCGACTCATCATCAGGCGACAAGGATCCATTCCTTGCGGAAGAAGCCCGAACCGCCGCAAAGCTGAAAAATATTTGCCGCGGCTGCTGAGTTTCACCGATCGCATGAGCATGTTCTCCGACGTGTGCGCTCCCATTCAAAGGGCTAATCAAATGACCAAAGAGGGTGCCACAGGTCGCCGAGTGGCCCGCCAGCGAAAGCGGGCTCTTCATCTGGCTGGCGCGGCAATCGATGACCGAGCAGATAGCTCCGCGAGCTCCAGGGACAAATCGACAAGAAAGCAGCGCCTGCTTCAAGGGCCTGCGGAATTTCGAGGGGTCCGCGTTGATCGTTCGAACAAGACCTCGAGCGACGATGAGTGATCCATCCCGCAGCGAGCGCCGGGCAATTGCAAATGGCTTGCGACGAAATAAACGCTCGCTATCCAGCTAATAAAGGCGCACGGTCCCGCCGCCACCGCACGGCCCGTAGCATCTATCGATGGTGAGGACGCGAGTAGCGCCCCGCTCGATTTTACAGCGGAGCGCCAAACATGTCGGACCGACGGATCCTGAAGCAATCATCGACATTCGAATACCGTCTTGCGCAAGAGGCGATTAATTTGCGCCGACAGGCCAGCGGCATGCCCCCTGGCATCCGCCGCACGGAACTCTTGCGAAAGGCTAAGCAAATCGACGTTGCAGGAGAGGTCAACAAGTGGCTGACCTCGCCGGGTCTACAGCCACCAATCTGAGCTTTTCGGCAAAGCGCTGAACCTCCGTGCGACGCCTGGACACTAGGACGTGTACCCATAAATGCGCGGCGTCCGACTTCGGGAGTAGAGCGGACGTACCCGAAAGGTGGAGGGAACGTCGCCTTTTGACCCGAAGCCGACCTCGCGGCGCGATGATTGACGCGCGCCCGATCGTTTGCAACACTACTGGTTGAAATGCGAAATTTGCCTGGCGCGAATGCCGTTTTTATTCAGCGGTTCGTGGAGTCAGTCATGGCGACTTCCAAGAGGTCGGTTTTCTGTCTTTCCTGCATCACACTCTTTGCAAGCTTGCTCGCTATTGTCCCTGTGTCCGCCCAAGCGCAAGAGATCAAAGTTACGCTCTTAGGCACAGGATGCCCTCCACCTGTTATGAACCGGTTCGGCCCGAGCATCCTCGTCGAAGCGGGTGGGCAGAAGTTCATTTTCGACGCCGGCCGCGGTGCTCTTCAGCGGCTCACTCAGGTCAACGTGTTTTGGCATGATATCAACGGCGTTTTTCTTACCCACTTGCACTCGGATCACGTGGTTGGCTTTCCAGATCTGTGGCTGACCGGCTGGCTTTTTGGACGGCCTGGGCGGGATCGGCCATTGGAGGTGTGGGGACCAAGGGGCACGGTGCGCATGATGTCGTTTCTCGAGCAGGCGTTCGAATATGACATCCGGATTCGACTATACGACGACCGAGCGGCGCCAGACGGTGTGGTCATTCTCGCCAAGGACATCAGCGAGGGACTTGTCTATGAAAACAATGGCGTAAAGATCACCGCCTTCGAGGTAGACCACACGCCCGTGAAGCCGGCGTTTGGCTATCGCATCGATTATTCCGGTCGCTCGGTTGTCCTCTCCGGAGACACCCGTCTGTCTGAGAACCTCATCCGACATGCCCAAAATGTTGACCTGTTGATTCATGAAGTTGCTTCGCTCGAGACATTTCAGCGGATCGGAATCCCGCCAGAACGAACCGCGAGCATTATCGCCCATCACACCACTCCAGAACAGGCGGGCGAGGTATTCGGGCGGACAAAGCCGAAACTCGCGGTCTATTCACACCTCGTGATGCCAAATGCAACCGAGCAAGATGTGATTCCACCGACGCGGAAGACTTACTCAGGTCCATTGGAACTCGGTGAAGATCTCATGGTAATCGAGGTGGGTGAGAAGGTTGAGGTCCGAAGACCCGCCAAGCCTTAATCCAGGTTGAATCCACCGGCGGACCTGATCGCCCGGACCAATTTTGCTGAGCTACACGAGTCTGGATTTGGCCCTTAGCGGACACGCACGTGTGGGTCTCCGATGTCCGCTTTCGAGCGGAAGGCGGACGTTGCTATGCCTGCATCGATACCGATGGATTTATGAGTACACGCCCTAATTCTCGTCGGGATTTGCTCTTACCCTCCCGGGGCTGGTAAACCGCCGCCTGCGCTTTATTTAAGCGGGCGGCGTTTTTGTTGTGCCTTCTTTGATCCTTCCATTGTTCCAATGAGACCGCGCGCCGGGACACCCTACCGCCCCTGATAGGAAAGGCTCTCTGCCATCGAAATTTTGGGGCGTGGCTTACAAGCTCGCTCCAGAGTAAAGCGTCCACCGCCGCCGATGCGATCACATGCTTTAGCGACTGCGAAGAAGCGACCGGATTGCTGCTGCACGGATATTAGCTGCTTGCCCGACGCGGGTTCGTCAACGTCTGTTTGGGTTGGACAGTAAAACGCCTTCGGCGAGATGTCAGCTTCTGGCCCGCGGCTGCCTCACCGTTTCCTCGCCTGCCGTCAGCTTACGTGGCGAAACGGACGTACGACGAACATAGCCGCGACGCCCGTGTGTGAATCTAAGCGGGCACAGGTCGGCGGTTCCCGAGTGTCGCAAACGGCCTGAAGCTTCCTTAAGCCTCACTCGCTAAGGCTTGGCCAAGGAACGATTTCCCGGCTGTCGGTTAACGGAGAAAGCAGATTGAGAAAAGCCAAGCGATGCCGCGCTACTATTTCGATCTCCGGGACGGAGAGGAACTTGCAATCGATGAAGAGGGCCTAGAGCTGTCGAATTTGCGCGCTGTGCAATTAGAAGCCGCGAGGGCCCTGGCAGACCTTGCCCGGGAGACCTTGCAGGACACCATCTCAGGGGTCCACCACTATATGGCCATCCAGGTTAGGGACGACATAGGCCCGGTGATGCAAGTCAGATTCACTTTCGAAGTTGAGACGGTTGGGCATGGGTGAGGCTACGACTTCCGCCAAGGTTACCGAGTTCCTTGAACGGGCCGCGCATTATGCTGAGCTAAAGAGGCAGATGAGCCATTTGCCTATCCGGCTAATCTTCTGCCTACCCGGCTAATCTTCGAACAGATGGAAATCAGCTATCGCAACCTTGCGGAGAGCCAAGAACAACTGGAGCGCTCAAAGCGGCACGTCGAGGCTCTCGACAGGTAAGGAGAGTGAGCGCCGGCTGGTAACCTCTTCCGCATGTCCAGCAATACTGCTTGTGGCCCTTCGCGCCATTTGGCTGCGCCACGGCATTCGGCGCTACTGGTGCATAGCGGACCCTTGCCCGGCAGACTTCTGGCCCACGGCCCAGATAACATCATGTTAGGTTTATCGCATAACAGGGTAATTGTGTTACCCCGGCGATAGCCTATTGTCGCAGTCAATCAGACACCCATCGGCAGTGACAAGCGCTCGCGGACACAAGCAGAGCGTCCGGAGAGTGCTGCCCAAATTCCCCAAGAAGCCCGCCAACGGGACGTCAAAAAAACCCAGTGGAGGAATTTTTCAGATGACCGCGACCCATCAGATGAGTCAGTCCCGGAAGGCTGCCGCCAGCGGCTGGATCGGTTCGGCTCTCGAATATTATGACTTCTTCATCTACGCGACTGCCGCCTCGCTGATCTTCCCGCAAATCTTCTTTCCGTCCGAAAACCCCACCGTCGCGATCGTCGCATCGCTGGCGACCTATGGCGTCGGCTATGTGGCGCGTCCCATCGGCGCGTTCGTCCTCGGACATTGGGGCGACACTCACGGCCGCAAGACGGTGCTGATCGTCTGCATGTTCCTGATGGGCATCTCGACCATGGCGGTGGGCCTGCTGCCGACCTATCACCAGGTCGGCATCCTCGCGCCGATCCTCCTCGTCATCCTGCGCCTCGTGCAGGGATTTGCCGTTGCCGGTGAAATCTCCGGTGCGAGCTCGATGATCCTGGAGCACGCGCCGTTCGGCCGGCGCGGCTTCTATGCAAGCTTCGCCCTCCAGGGCGTGCAGGCCGGGCAGATCCTCGCGGCCGCCGTGTTCCTGCCGCTGGCGGCCTACATGCCGACCGAGGCCTTCAACAGCTGGGGCTGGCGGATTCCGTTCCTGCTCAGCTTCTTCGTCATCGTCGCCGGTTACATCATTCGCCGCGAGGTCGACGAGACCCCGGCCTTTGCCCGCGAGGGCGAGCGGGGCGAGACGCCGCGGGCGCCGATCATTCAGGCCATCAAGCTGAGCTGGCGCGACATGCTCAGGGTCATCTGCATGGCGCTGATGAACGTCATCCCCGTCGTCGCGACCATCTTCGGTGCGGCCTACGCGGTGCAGCCGGCCTATGGCATCGGCTTTGCCAAGGACGTCTATCTCTGGATCCCCGTGCTCGGAAACATGCTGGCCGTGTTCGTCATTCCCTTCGTCGGCCATCTCTCCGACAAGGTCGGCCGCAAGCCTCCGATCATCGTGGGCGCGCTGCTCTCCGGTCTGCTCGCCTTCGGCTATCTCTATGCGATCAGCATCCGAAACGTGCCGCTGGCGATCATGCTCTCGCTGCTGATGTGGGGCGTCGTCTACCAGGGCTACAACGCGATCTTCCCGAGCTTCTATCCGGAGCTGTTTCCGACCCGCACCCGTGTGTCGGCGATGGCGATCTCGCAGAACATCGGCACCACCATCACCGCGTTGCTCCCGGCGCTGTTCGCGACCGTGGCGCCTCCCGGCTCGGCCAACATTCCCTTGACGGTGGGCGCGATCGCCTTCGGCATCACGGTCATCGCCGCGCTGGCCGCCATCTCGGCGCGGGAGACCTACCGGATCAGCATCGACGATCTCGGCAATCCCAAGGCCGTTCCGATGCCGCGGGCCGACTATGAGCGGCGGCGGACGGAAGCGGCGGGCGGCGCGGCCGCCATTCCGACCTGACGGGACGTGACGAGGCTGTGCCGCTGCGAACGACGACGTTTGCAGCGGCAGGGCTTCAGGCGTTAGTGTCTCTTCGACTTTGCGCGCGAGCGCGATCCTCATGAGGTCTCAAGATGAACCCCGTCGTCGTTGCCGTCGCCATCACCGGCTCCGTTCCGCGCAAGAAGGACAATCCGGCGGTGCCGATCCTGCCGTCCGAACAGATCGAGTCGACACATCAGGCCTTCGAGGCCGGCGCCACGCTCGCCCATATCCATGTTCGCAACGACGACGAGACGCCGTCTTCCGATCCCGAGCGATTTGCCCTGGTGCAGGAGGGGATCAAAAAGCATTGCCCGGGCATGATCGTGCAGTTCTCGACCGGCGGGCGAGGGCGCGATCCCTCGGCGCGCGGCTCGTCGCTCTACCTGAAGCCGGACATGGCCTCGCTGTCCACGGGCTCGGTGAACTTTCCGACCATCGTCTACGAGAACAGCGCCGCTCTGGTCGAGTCTCTCGCCACCGGCATGAAGACGAATGGCATCCGGCCGGAAATCGAGATCTTCGATCTGTCGCATCTGCACGGCGCACGCCGCCTGATCGAGGCGGGACTGATGGATTCGCGTCCGCATGTGCAGTTCGTCATGGGCGTCAAGAACGCGATGCCGGCGGACGAGCATGTGCTCGATATCCTGCTGGGCGAATTGCGGCGGCTGATCCCGAAGGCAACGTGGACCGCCGCCGGAATCGGGCGCCACCAGGCCGAGGTGATGGGCTGGGCGCTGGCGCGCGGCGCCGACGCGGTGCGGACCGGGCTCGAGGACAATATCAGGATCGACAAGACGCGGCTTGCCGCCAGCAATGCCGAGCTGGTGTCGGTTGCCTGCGAGGCGGTCGCGCGCCACGGCCGGCGCGTTGCGACCGCGGCCGAGGCGCGATCCCTGCTTGGTCTCGGATAGGGTTACTGCCTCCTGCTGACATGCTTCCGGCTGCCGACTGCCATTCGGCGGCCGGCGTTCCCGTTCGCCGAGTCTCTGGGTAAGACGGGTACCACAGGCGTGATCGGCGCCTGCGGGGCAGGCGACGTTTGGAATGCGATTCTTGAAGACTGACGGCAGGCTCATCGGCGTCCTGCTGGTTCTTGCGATCACCCAATTGATTGGATGGGGCACAATAGGCCTTCCACCCATCGTCGGCCGTGACCTTGCCGCCGATCTCGGCATGACCCTGCCGATGGTGTTTGCGGGCACCTCCGTTCTTTATGTCACCATGGGGCTCTGCGCGCCCTGGCTCGCCAGGGCGTTTGCCCGGCACGGGGCCCGCAAGGTGATGATGATGGGCACGGTCGTGGCCGTGCCCGGCTATGTCGTTCTGTCTCTTGCGCACGAGCCGATGCTCTATTTCGCGGCATGGGTCATTCTCGGCATGGCCGGAAGCGCCACGCTGTCGACGGGCTCCTACATCATGCTCAACGAGGTCGCGGGGCGACAGGCCAAGAGCGCGATCGGCGCGCTGATGCTGGTGACGGGACTGTCCGGCAGCATCTTCTGGCCGACCACCTCGTTCCTGAGCGGCCATTTCGGCTGGCGCGGCACCTGCCTCGTCTACGCCGCCATGCTGGTTCTCGTTTCGCTGCCGCTTTACGCGTTCGCAACGCCGCGCCGGACTGTCGCGAAGGAGGGAAGCGCCGCTCCCGCAAGGAAAACCACTGCGCAGTCAATTCCGCGGAGCACGTTCGGCCTCGTCGTCGCCGCGATCACCGTCAATGCCTTCGTCACGTTCGGCCTGAGCGCCGTCTTCATCGAATTGCTGCGGGCCGAGGGGCTGGCGCCGGCACAGGCGATCGCCTTCGGCTCGATGCTCGGCGTGATCCAGGTCAGCGCCCGCGGGCTCGACTTCCTCGGCGGCGGGCGCTGGGACGGGATCACGACGGGACTTGTCGCTGGCACGGCGCTGCCGGCGGCCATGCTGCTCTTGATGCTGAGCGAGGGCGCGACCTGGGCGGTTGCCGTCTTCATCCTGCTCTATGGCGCCGGCAGCGGCGCGATGGCGGTAGCGCGGGCGACGATCCCGCTGGTGTTCTACGACCAGGCCGAGTTCGCCAAGGCGTCGTCGATGATCGCGCTGCCGCTCAATCTCGCCTCGGCCATCTCGCCGCCGGTTCTTGCGGCCCTGCTGACCCAATACGGCAGCCGCGGCGCGCTCGGTCTCACTTTCGTCTTCTCCTGCGCCGCGGTGCTGATCCTGGTCCTGCTCAGCCGCCGGCGGCCGCGAGTCGTCTCGGCGGCTGCCGTGTGAAACCTGTCCGCGCGCTTCGGGTCGCGCCCTCCGTGCAGATGTGGCGGTTTGCCTCGTCGCCGTGCATTGCGTGCCACCTTCTTCTTGTTTTCATCGAGTGTCGCACGGCTGCAACAGCAAAGCCGAAGGGAACCCGCTAGAGTTAAGCCCGTCACTGCTGTGGGCTGGAATTTGCAATGAATCGCACGTTGATCTGCTTCGCTGCGCTGATCTGCACCGCGGGCGCTGCGCATGCTGCCGACTTGCCCGTGAAAGCGCCGAGCTCTGTCGTCACGCCACCTCTCAGTTGGACCGGCTTTTATGCGGGCGTCCAGGGCGGCTATGAATGGAGCCGCGACCGCACCACCGAGTTTGCCTCCGGCGGACCGCCGACCGGCTTCACCCTGGATTTCAGCCCGAGCGGCGGCTTTGGCGGCGTGCATGTCGGCTACAATCATCAGTTTGACCGGCTGGTGTTCGGCATCGAGGGCGATGTGGATGTCGGCCGGGTCAGTGACGGTGCTTCCCCTGGTTTCGGACTTGTCTTCGGCGCTCGCAAGGATTGGGAAGCCTCGGTTCGCGGGCGGCTCGGCTTTACACCGACGGAGCGCCTGCTGCTGTATGTTACAGGCGGCGTCGCGTTCACCGAGCTGAAGTACCACTGGAATGCGAGTGACCCCGTGCTATTCCCGTCCGTAGACGCCAATATTGCGAAAACCGGATGGACCGTGGGCGCCGGTGGCGAAGCGGCGCTGACCAATCGCGTCACGGCACGGCTGGAATATCGCTACAGCGATTTCGGCACCACGCGCTTTGACTGGCCCGCTGTCGGCGGAACTTACGAGCAGCATCCGCGCTTTCAGTCGGTACGCGGCGGCGTGAGCGTCAGGTTCTAGCGCCTCATTGCTCGGCCGCGCGATATCCGCCATGCGGAAATCCGACGCCGCCGGCTGATCGTCGCTGCCGGGGCGGGGGATGGCCGTATGCCCCCAGTGCAGTGCTCGGGGCGCGAAAATGGTGTATCCGCAGGGAGCGTGGCCAGGGCTTAAAGCCGCCGCGCCAATATCCAGTTCTCGGAGGAAATCGACATGTCGGCCTTGCCGCTCTCAGGCATCAAGATCCTTGACCTCACCCGCGTGCTTGCCGGGCCTTTGTCCGCCCAGATGCTGGGCGATATGGGTGCGGAGGTCATCAAGATCGAGCGGCCCGGCACCGGCGACGACGCGCGCGCCTTCGGCCCGCCTTACCTGAGCGATCCCGAGGGCAAGGCGAACAACAACAATTCGTTCTACCTCTGCGCCAACCGCAACAAGAAGTCGGTGACGGTCAACATCGCCAAGCCCGAAGGGCAGGCGATCATCCGCGAGCTCGCCAAGGACGTCGACGTCTTCATGGAGAACTACAAGGTCGGCGACCTCAAGCGCTACGGCCTCGACTACGAGACGATCAAGGCGATCAATCCCGGCATCATCTATTGCTCGGTCACCGGCTTCGGCCAGACCGGCCCCTACGCGCCGCGCGCCGGCTATGACGCCATCCTGCAGGCCATGGGCGGGTTGATGAGCGTCACCGGCCACATGGACGGCGAGCCCGGCGAGGGGCCGATGAAGGTCGGCCCGTCCATCGTCGACTACATGACCGGCATGAACACCTCGATCGGAATTCTCTCGGCGCTCTACCACCGCGACGCCAATGACGGGCAGGGCCAGCACATCGACGTCTGCCTGTTCGACACCGTCATCGCCTCGCTGTCGCACTGGTTGCAGATCTACCTCGTCAACGGCAAGACCCCGCCGCGCCGCGGCACCTGGGGCAATGGCGGCATGCCCGCCGGCGTGTTCCGCTGCACCGACGGCGAGCTGATGCTGGTGGTCGGCAATGACGGCCAGTTCCGGAAGACCTGCGCCGTGCTCGGCGAACCCGAGCTTGCCACTGATCCGCGCTTCGTCAAGAACAACGACCGCGTCACGCACGGCAAGGAGATCATGGCGATCTTCGCCGGCCTGTTCCTGAAGCAGCCGGTGGCCTACTGGCTGGACAGGCTGGAGGAGGCCGGCGTGCCCTCGGGCCCGATCAACAATTTCGAGCAGGTGTTCTCCGATCCGCACGTCCAGTCGCGCGGCATGCGGGTGAAGACCGAGCACAAGTTCGAGCCGGAGCTGTCGCTGATCCGCAACGCGCTGACCTTCTCGGAGACCCCGATCAAGACCTACCGCGCCCCGCCGCTGCTGGGAGAGCACACCCAGGAGGTGCTCGGCGGCAAGCTCGGCTATGATTCCGGCAAGATCGAGGACCTGAAGAAGCAGGGAATTATCTAGGCTTAGCGGAGCGGCGCGCGTTCTTACCCTCCCCTGGAGGGGGAGGGTCGATGCGCATGCAGCGAAGCGGAATGCGCAGCGGGGTGGGGTGACGGTCTCTCCGCGTTGCACAGTGCCCGTGCTGAGAGATCACCCCACCCCGTCGCTGCGCGCCGACCCTCCCCCTCCAGGGGAGGGTAAGATAGATTCTCCCGCGGGACCCTAGCTACGACGACATCGGGACAGCATCGCATGACCGGCAAAACCATCATCACCTGCGCCATCACGGGCAATCTCACAAAACCCGAGCAGTCGCCGTATCTGCCCATCACGCCCGAGCAGATCGCGACCTCCGCGCTGGAGGCGGCCGAAGCCGGCGCCGCCATCGCCCATATCCATGTGCGCGATCCCGCGACGGGGCGGCCGTCGATGGAGGTCGAGCTCTATCGCGATGTCGTGGACCGCATCCGCGCCCGCAACAAGGGCCTCGTCATCAACCTGACGACCGGCCCCGGCGGACGTTTTGTTCCCTCGCACGACGACCCCCGCGTCGCCGGCCCCGGCACCACGCTGCTGCAACCGGAAAAGCGCGTCGCGCATGTCGAGCTGCTCAAGCCCGACATCTGCACGCTCGACCTCAACACCATGAATTCCGGCGGTGAGGTCGTGATCAACACGCCGCGCAACGTCCGCATCATGGCCGAGCGGATGAAGGCCGCCGGCGTGCTGCCGGAGATCGAGCTGTTCGATTCCGGCGACTGCCATCTGGCGCGCGACATGTTCGCCGACGGCACGCTGAAGGGGCCGGGCCTGTTCTCGCTTGTGCTCGGGGTGAAGTACGGCTTCTCGGCGACATCAGAGACGTTGTTCTATGCCCGCAGCCTGCTGCCGCCGGGCGCGATCTGGTCCGGCTTCGGTATCGGCCGCGCCGAGTTCCCGATGGTGGCGCAGGCCTGGCTGCTCGGCGGACATGTCCGCGTCGGCATGGAGGACAATCTCTATATGTCCAAGGGCGTGCTTGCGAAGACCAATGCGGAACTGGTCGCGCATGCGGCAAACATCTTGAAGAGCCTGGGGGCGAGCGTTGCCAGCGCCGAGGATGCGCGTGCCATTCTGGGACTGGCATGACGTGCGCGGCACCGGATCACAGCGCATGGACCGGTGACCTCAGTGTGGCGCTCGCGCGGCCTTGCGTGGAGCTTGCGCGCAATCCCCAGATAAACCCTGTCCGTAGTCGCACAGGCTTCCACTTCGCGCCCGACTCTGATTCGATCTCTCCACGTGAGCCGGGAGGGAATGAATGTCCTACACGATCGGGTTTCAGTCCAAGAACCAGAAGTCCATTCTGGCAACCGAGGCAGCGACCGCCAATCAGGCCGTTGCCATCATTGCCGCGCTACGGCAAAGCGCCGACGAAATAAAGTTCATCCGCTCGCCGCAGGAAGGCGAGATGGGCATCGAGATGCTGCTGCTGCTCGCCAAGGAAGAGGCCGAGGAGATGCCGCAGCGGGCCTGAGCCCGCTACTACCACAGTTCGAGCAGAAGCGAAGCATGCCGGCTACGGAATAATGTAGCAAGGCGTCAGTCTCGCTCGAACCGAAGGTGGCCCGCATGAAACGCGAAGCGCTCCGCGTCGAACCGATCTCGTCCTTTCTCGACCGCGTGAAGGCGCCGACCTCGCCGGTGACGCGCGCCGGCAACATGATCTTCGTCGCGGGCCTGCCGCCGTTCGACCCTGATACGGGCGAGATCGGCGGGATGGCAATCGAGCGGCAGAGCGAGATCATCATGGAGCAGATGAAGCTGTGCCTTCAGGCGGCCGGCGCCACGCTCGACAACGTCATGAAGTGCAACGTCTACTGCACCTCGACGAAACACTTCGTCACGTTCAACACGGTCTATGCCCGCTACTTCCCCACCGATCCGCCGGCGCGCATCTTCGTCTGCACGCCGGAATGGTTCGGCCCCTTCGACGTCGAGATCGACTGCATCGCGATGATGTGAGGGGGAGCCGTTGCCCCTAGCTTCGCCGCGGCCATCCTTCGAGACGCCCGCTTTGCGGGCTCCTCAGGATGAGGACGGCGCGCGGGGCTGCAGTTTCCACGGGCCAGATGCCGTTTAGCCTCATCCTGAGGAGACCGCGAAGCGGTCGTCTCGAAGGACGAGGCGTGCGCTCGATTCACTTGGGCTTATTCGTCAACGCGCATCCCGCGCCAGCGCGCGAGGCAGCGCCTTCGCCTCGGCCTTGCCCGCCGTCAGCGCCATCGTCGCCACGCTGACGACGCGAGCGACCACGTCCTCGACGTCGTCGAGATCGCATTTGCCTTCCGACAGCTTTGTCAGACGCTCGCTCTCGCGGATGGTGTGGTGGGCCATGGCCAGCGCGAAGTTGAGACCCCAATAGATATCGACATCGCTGCGGTCGGGCAGGGAGCGGCGCATCGCGCCGGCGAATTTGCGCAAATGGTCGATCTCGCGGTTCTTGATGCGGCGGATCGGCGGCACGGATTCGATCGAGGCGCGGATCATGAAGCGCGCCGCGGTGGAGCGCTGGTTTTCCGGACCGAGGCAGCCGCGCAAGGTCGGCCCGACCAGCGCGCGCAAGATCACCTCGATCGGCGCGCGGCCGCCGCCGTCTTCCTCTGCCGCCTTCAGTTCACGCAGACGCTCGCGGTTGGTGGCGATCGAGCGGGTGACGAATAATTCCGCGATCAGCTCGTCCTTCGAGCCGAAATGATAGTTCACCGCCGCCAGGTTGACGCCGGCCTCCGCGACGATGTCGCGCAGCGTCACGTCGCCGAAGCCGCGATCGGCATAGAGCCGTTCGGCGGCGGCGAGAATGGCAGACCTCGTATGATCGCTGGCCATGGCCCTTGTCCCGTCATTCCGGGGCGACGCGTCAGCGTCGAACCCGGAATCTCGCGCCACAATCTCGAGATTCCGGGTTCAGCCCTGCGGGCTGCCCCGGAATGACGTCGTGAGCGCGGGAGTTGCAATTCAAACAGTTGTATGAAACTATCGTTTGAAGGTCGGGAAAAGTCAATCCGCAATCGGGACTCGTTCGCAACTGCGACCGGTTCCGCACGCGCTCGCAAGCCAGCGCATTCGCGCTTGCGGGCCGCGCGCGGCGGGAGGACAGTCCGGCGCAAAACGACAAAGCGAGAGAGAAACGAGGAGCGTCCCATGGATTTCGATCTGTCCCCCAAGCAGAAGGAATGGCTCGACCGCGTGCGGTCCTTCATGGCCAAGCACGTGCGCCCGGCGGTGCCCGTCTATGACGAGCAGGATCGCACCGGTGAGCGCTGGAAGGTCATCCCGGTGCTCGAGGACCTCAAGAAGAAGGCGAAGGCCGAAGGCCTCTGGAACATGTTCATGCCGCCGAACGAGCATGAGGATGACGAATTCCGCGGCGCGGGATTGACCAATCTCGAATACGCGCTGCTGTCCGAGGAGATGGGCCGCGTCACCTGGGCCTCCGAAGTGTTCAACTGCTCGGCGCCCGACACCGGCAACATGGAAGTGTTCATCCGCTACGGCTCCAAGGAGCAGAAGCGCAAATGGCTGCGTCCGCTGATGGACGGCGAGATCCGCTCGGCCTTCCTGATGACGGAACCGGCGGTCGCTTCGTCGGATGCCACCAACATCGAGACCCGGATCGAAAAGGACGGCGATCACTACGTCATCAACGGCCGCAAATGGTGGTCGTCCGGCGTCGGCGATCCCCGCTGCAAGATCGCGATCCTGATGGGCAAGACCGATCCGTCGCTCGCCAAGCATCAGCAACAATCGCAGATCCTGGTTCCGCTCGACACGCCCGGCATCAAGGTCGAGAAGATGCTGCCGGTGTTCGGCTTCGACGACGCGCCGCACGGCCACGCCCAGGTGCTGCTCGAGAACGTGCGCGTTCCCAAGGAGAACATCCTGCTTGGCGAGGGCCGCGGCTTCGAGATCGCGCAGGGCCGCCTCGGCCCCGGCCGTATCCATCACTGCATGCGCACCATCGGCAAGGCCGAGGAGGCGCTGGAGAAGATGGTGAAGCGGCTCGCCTCGCGCACTGCGTTCGGCAAGAAGATCATCGAGCACAGCGTGTGGGAGCAGCGCATCGGCGAGGCGCGCACCGACATCGAGATGAACCGCCTGTTGTGCCTCAAGGCCGCCGACATGATGGACAAGGTCGGCAACAAGGCCGCGCAGCTCGAGATCGCCATGATCAAGGTCGCCGGTCCCAACATGGCGCTGAAGATCATCGACCAGGCGATCCAGGCCTTCGGCGGCGCCGGCGTCTCGGACGAGGCGGGCCTTGCCAAGGACTACGCCCACATCCGCACGCTGCGTCTCGCCGACGGTCCGGACGAGGTGCACAACCGCGCCATTGCCAGACTTGAACTTCGGAAGTATGCAAACTCTCCACGTCACTGAGCAAGTCATCGAGAGGGAGCGCCGCCCGGTGCTCCCGGCTTGCAGACAGGGCATGACCGGCATGGGCAACCGCTTGACGCAAGTGCGTCAGCGGTTACCCATTAGGATCATGCCGGACCTGAAATGGTCGGGACTGAAGAGGGAGCGTCACCGTGGCTGACGGCGTCAGGAAAGACGAGGAGTTCTCCGGCACCAAGCCGGTCGAGGAGCGGCATCGTTTCGACGAGCTCCGCCTCGAGGCATGGATGCACGAGAACGTCGAGGGTTTTGAAGGCCCGCTGGTCGTGCTCCAGTTCAAGGGCGGCCAGTCCAATCCGACCTATCGCCTCAACACGCCGAAGCGTTCCTACGTGATGCGCCGCAAGCCGTTCGGCAAATTGCTGCCCTCGGCGCACGCGGTCGATCGCGAATATCGCGTCATTGCGGCGCTTGGAAAGCAGGGCTTCCCGGTCGCGCACGCCTATGCGCTGTGCCAGGACGACAGCGTCATCGGGGCCGCCTTCTACATCATGTCGATGGAGGAGGGACGCGTGTTCTGGGATCCGACGCTGCCGAGCCAGGATCCTGACGCGCGCCGCAAGATCTTCACCAGCAAGATCGAGACGCTGGCCAAGCTGCACATGTTCGATCCCGTTGCGATCGGGCTCGGCGACTTCGGCAAGCCCGGCAACTACTTTGCGCGCCAGATCGACCGCTGGACCAAGCAGTACCGCGCCTCCGAAACCCAGCACATTCCGGAGTTCGAGAAGGTCGCCGAATGGCTGCCCAAGACCGTGCCGGAACAGGCGCGCGTCTCGATCGTCCACGGCGACTATCGCCTCGACAACATGATTTTCCACGCGACGGAACCGCGCGTGCAGGCCGTGCTCGACTGGGAGCTGTCGACCCTCGGCGATCCCATGGCCGACTTCACTTATCTCTTGATGCAGTGGGTCATGCCGGGCCTTGAGGGCGCCGACCTCAAGGCGCTCAACATCCCGAGCGTGGAGGAGGCCGCCCAGAT